>WBZS01000065.1_pt1 | contig 208300 bp, 195 predicted proteins | sample 5204201 | NCBI WGS metagenome assembly WBZS01 (sample SAMN12344357, study PRJNA552823) | activated sludge metagenome | biome: Activated sludge suspended growth; feature: Nitrification reactor; material: Wastewater; isolation source: activated sludge from nitrification reactor of wastewater... | reverse complement strand
GGATGCCTCGCAAGGCCGACGAGGGAGTCATACCGGGTTGTATGGCGACTGAGGAGAACGCAGCGAGGCGCCGTCCGGGCGTCGCGCAGCGGGCGAAGGTTGGTGGCCGGGGCACTAGCTCGCGAACGCTCGCGTCGGCAGGGTGAGGATCTCGGCGCCGCTTTCGGTGATCGCGATGGTGTGCTCGCTGTGGGCGGTGCGGGCGCCGGTCGCGCTGCGCAGCGTCCAGCCGTCGGGATCGATTACGAGTTCAGCAGTGTCGGCCATCACCCAGGGTTCCAGCGCGAGCAGCAGGCCGGGGCGCAGCCGGTAGCCGCGGCCGGGGCGTCCGGTGTTGGAAACGTGCGGGTCCTGGTGCATGGTCGACCCGATTCCGTGACCGCCGAACTCGGTGTTGATCGGATAGCCAGCCGCGGTGAGGACGGTCCCGATCGCATGCGAGATGTCGCCGATGCGTCCCCCGGGCCGGGCGGCGGCGATGCCCGCTGCCAGTGCCTGTTCGGTGGCGTCGATCAGCGCGACACTGCCCGCCGGCCTCGACTCGCCCACGATGAAGCTGATCGCCGAGTCGGCGGCGACGCCGTCTTTGACGACGGCGAGGTCCAGGGTCAGCAGGTCGCCGTCAGCAAGTGCGTAATCGTGGGGCAGTCCGTGCAGCACGGCGTCGTTGACCGCGGTGCAGATGTAGTGGCCGAACGGCCCACGTCCGAAGGACGGCGCATAGTCGACGTAGCAGGACTGTGCCCCCGCCTCGAGGATCATCGCCTTCGCCCAACGGTCGATGTCGAGCAGATTGGTGCCCACCGCGGTGCGGTTCTTCATGGTGTGCAGAATGTCGGCCACCAGCGCGCCGGTGACTTTCGCGCGGGCCAGCCGGGCGGGGTTGAGGAGCTCGATCATGGGCCATCCTTCTCGTGCGGATCACCATTGTGGCGCGTGCCTGCGCGTGACCTGAGAGGGACACCCGACTCGGCGTGGCGACGGACATGTGAGTGCCCGGTCGGGCGGTCGGGGCTCGGCCAACTCCCTTCCAGCTGACTGAATAAACAGTTAGTGTGGTGGTGTGAACACCACGTCGCCAGGAGCGGAGCGGATCATCGAGGCTGCGATCGCATGTTTCGGCAAGCGCGGGGTCGCGGGCGCAAGCTTGCAGGTGGTCGCGCGCGAGGCGGGCACGAGTCAGGCGTTGATCATCCATCATTTCGGCTCCAAGCGAGCGCTTGCGGATCGCTGCACGGCGGTGGTGCTGGAACGTGCCGATCGGCTGGTCCGCGCCGATCCCTCCGGGGCGGTCGAGGGACTGGCCGGGCGCTCCGCAGACATCCGCTACCTGGCCCGTGTGCTGACGGACGACGCGGAGCCGTCGCGCGCTCTGTTCCGAGCCGCCGTCGAGCGGGCCGCCGCGCTCAGGCCGGATGTTGATCCGGATGCTGCTGTCGTTCTCGCCGTTCTCAATCTCGCTCCGCTCTTGCTGCTCGACCGCATCTCCGAAGCGCTGTCGGAGGACACCTGGGGCCGGTTCACCCGGGCTGTCGCACGAGTGCTCGCACCGAGGGCGGGGGCGGAACAGTGAGCCGAGGTCGCGCGGGCACGGCGCTCGATCGGGCATTGCCGGCGTGGGATTGGAGCGAGTACCACAGCGTGAAAGCCACTGCGGCCGCGGAGCGAGTGATTGACGCGGTGGACGCGCTGACCTGGGATGACGTGCCGTTGTTCCGTCGGATCATGAACGCCGTGTCATTCGGGAGAGTGCCCGAGGATCGCGTTGGGCGGGTCCTCGACTTCTTCGAGCGCGGTCCGTATGTGCTGGCCCATCGAGACAGCACCGAACTCGTCTATGTGGGGGTCCTTCACCCTCGACATGCGCCCGACGCCGTGGATCTCGAGGGCGATCCCGTTACGAGGTTCAGGGATGCTTCCCCGGCAGGAACGGTCAAGGTTGCGATGAACTTCCTCTATCGCGACGGCCTGCTGTCCACGGAAACCCGGTGCCAGGCCAACAACGGTCTCACAGCTCGGATCTTCGGCGTGTACTGGCTTCTCATCCGCGTCGGCAGCGGCATCATCCGTCGATCCTGGCTCAAAGGGATCACCCGCACCCTGCGCGACAGCACTTAAGAATGCTGATCAACGTAACCACCGCCGGTTGAGCTTGTCGAAACCCGTTGCCAGCACGAGGTTGTCCACGGTCTTGACAAGCTCGACCAACGGGGGGCCAGAGCGTCCCTATGCGGTCGGTTTCACGGAGGTTGCGTCGGTGAGCAGCTGCCGGTGGAAGACCGGCTCGCCGGTCAACTCCGGGTGGAACGAGATTCCGGTGACCGAGCCCTGTCGGACGGCGACCACCTGGCCGTCGCGCTCGGCCAGCACCTCGACGTCCGGACCGACTCGGGTGACGATCGGGGCCCGGATGAACGCCACCCGGACCGGACCGAGCGCGCTCTCCAACTCGGTCTCGGCCGAATCGACCTGCGAGCCGAGCGCGTTGCGCCGCACCGTGACGTCCAGCACGCCGAGCGACTGCTGTCCGGGCGCCCGGTCATCCACGTCCCGGGCCAGCAGCACCAGCCCGGCGCAGGTGCCCAGCGCCGGCAGTCCGCCGGCGATCGACGTCCGCAGGGGTTCGAACAGGTCGAACATCCGCAGCAGCTTGTCGATCGTGGACGACTCGCCGCCGGGTAGCAGCACTGCGTCCACCCGGACGCCGTCCGGCCCGATCAGGTCGTCAGCGCCGCGCAGCGGCACCACCCGGGCGCCGAGCCCCTCCAGCATCAACCGATGCTCCCGGACGCCGCCCTGCAGCGCGACCAGCCCCACGGTGACCGGGCCGCGGGAGACCGGACCGTGGGTGACCCGACCGTGGGTGACCGGGCCGCGGGGGACCGGGTTGGACGGGGCGGGAGAGGTCACCAGCCCCGCTCGGCCAGCCGGTGCGGCGCCGGCACGTCAGCCACCGAGATGCCGACCATCGCCTCACCCAGTCCACGGGACGCCTCGGTGATCACCGCCGGGTCGTCGAACCGTGCGGTCGCCTTGACGATCGCGGCCGCGCGGGCGGCCGGGTCGCCCGACTTGAAGATGCCCGAGCCGACGAACACGCCGTCCGCGCCCAGCTGCATCATCAACGCCGCGTCGGCCGGGGTCGCCACGCCGCCGGCGGTGAACAGCACCACCGGCAGGGCACCGGTCTCGGCCACCTCGCGGACGATCTCGTACGGGGCCTGCAGCTCCTTGGCCGCCACGTACAGCTCGTCTGGGGAGGTCTTCGCCAGCGCGCTCAACTCGGCGATCTGCCGCCGGATGGTGCGGATGTGCTTGGTGGCCTCGGACACGTCGCCGGTGCCGGCCTCGCCCTTGGAGCGGATCATCGCCGCACCCTCGGCGATCCGCCGCAGCGCCTCGCCCAGATTCGTCGCCCCGCAGACGAACGGCACCGTGAACGCCTGCTTGTCGATGTGGTGGCTGTAGTCGGCGGGGGAGAGCACCTCGGACTCGTCGATGTAGTCGACCTTCAGGTGCTCCAGCACCTGGGCCTCGACGAAATGCCCGATCCGGGCCTTCGCCATCACCGGAATCGACACCGTGTCGATGATCGCCGCGATCAGGTCGGGGTCGCTCATCCGCGCCACGCCACCCTGGGCCCGGATGTCGGCGGGCACCCGCTCCAGGGCCATCACGGCGACCGCGCCGGCGTCCTCGGCGATCCGCGCCTGTTCCGGGGTAACGACGTCCATGATGACGCCGCCTTTGAGCATGTCAGCCAGGCCGCGCTTGACCAAGGGAGAACCGATCACTGTCGTCATGGCGAAAATGGTCCGGCCCAGTGGGGTGTCCAGCCCGCGGCGTCTAAGGGGCGAGACGCGACGAGTAGCCGACGATCGTGGTTTCCAGCGCGAACCCCAGCCGCCGGTACAGGCCGATGGCGGGGGAGCGATGGTCCTGAACGGTCAGGTTGACGTCGCCGCCGGGTGCCGCGGCCATGATCCGTCGGCTCACCGTGACCAGCAGGCCGAGGCCCGCGCCGGTGCCGCGGGCCTCCGGGATGATCGCGATGAAATCGAGGTAGCCGGCGCCATCGGGCTGGACCCTGCCCGCGGCGTATCCGAGCACCACGCCGTCCGCCTCGCTGACCACGGTGATCCGGTCGCCGGCGATGCCTTCGTCGATCATCTGCCGGGTGGACAGGTAGGTGTCCGGGAACTCCGCGGCGTGCAGCGGATCGATGGCGGCGAAGTCGTCCGGACGGGGCGCGCGCACCCGCGGGTCGTCGGCGGGCCAGTCGGACGCGGCGTCCGCCTTCGCGACGAAGACATGGTTCGGCACGGACGCCGTCCAGCCCAGCTCGGCGGCCAGTGCGGCCATCGGCTGATTGAGCACGTCGCCGGAGAACTCGTGGGCGTTGATCTCGGGCGGGCACTGCGCCACCGCCGCCTCCACCAGTGGCCGGGCGACTGCGTCCCAGTAGCCCTCCGCCGCCCAAGGGCCGCTGATCCAGCTGCGGCCCAGTTCGGGATCGACCTCGGTGACGGTGGCGCCGACGATCCGTCCGCCTTCGGTGACGACCAGCGCCGAAGCCGGCCACGCGTCGTCCCCGAGTTCCTCGAGTTCGAGCCGGATCGACTCCCGGTCGGTGCCGAGATAGCAGGTCCCGGTCGCCGGATCGGCCTGACGGTCGGCGATGAAGTCGAGCAGGGCGTCCAATTCTCCGGAAACGACCGTGCGAGGACTGCTCATGGCTCCGGTCAATGACTCCACCAGGTCCCCATCGGCCTCCCAGGCCGCGGCACGCGCCACCTCGATCCCGAGGGGCGGATCCTCGTCGACCAGCCGCAGGCGGGTGTGCCAGCGTGGCCGCGCGCCGCCCTCCACTCGGGTGGACGGCTGCAGCCGCAGCAATGGCCGCTCGCGGTAGGTCACCGTGAACTGGCCGGCGTCGTCGGTCACCGTCCAGGGCTGCCCCTGGCCGACGGCGGTGACCGCTGCGCCCAAGTCCCTGGCTGTGAGCGCGCGCGTACTAACGATCAAGAGATCGCGCGTCATGAAGTTCTCCCGTTTTCTTCAGATCGCCTGAAGTGTTTCCCCGTGGGCATTGTGCCAAGTCATCGACCCTTCTGGGAAGCGCGGCGCACCACAGAGCCGGGCACAATGGCGAGATGAACGACCGTGACATCGTCTGCGCAATCATCGACGGACGGCTCGACGCCGAGGTCGTGCTGCGGACGGAGCAGGTGATCGCTTTTCTCGACCACCGGCCGGTGTTCAAGGGTCACGTGCTGGTCTGCCCGATCCGGCACGTCGACACCCTGCTCGACCTGCCCGATGACCTGGTGCTGCCGCTGATCGGCGCGTGCCGCCGGATCGCCGCCGCGATGGGCTCGGCACTGGGTGCGCAGGGCAGTTTCGTGGCGATCAACAACGTGATCAGCCAGTCCGTCCCGCACCTGCACATCCATGTCGTGCCACGCTCCAAAGGCGACGGCCTACGCGGCTTCTTCTGGCCCCGGACGGCCTACGCGGCCGACGAGCAGGCCGCCTACGCGACGCTGTTGCGCGAGGCGCTGCGGGTCAGTTGACCGCGTCCACCACGTCGGCGGCCGCAGACCGGGCCTGCGCCGCGGAGGCGTCGTCCGGTTGGGTTGCGGCGGCCCGCTCGGCCTCGACGCGCGCCGTGTAGGCGGCGACCTCGGCGTCGCGACGGGCGTCGTCCCAACCGAGCTTGTCTGCCGCCAGCGCCGCGATCTCGGGCAGCGCGGCGAGGCCGGAGTCGGCGATCTCGTAGGTGAGCCGGGTGCGGTTGACCAGCAGGTCCTCCAGGTGCAGTGCGCCCTCGTGGGTGCAGCCGTAGGCGAACTCGACCCGCAGGTAGTCCGGCGCGTCCTCCACCGGATTCGCCAGGTCCTCCTGCTCGCGGCACAGCGCCATCAGGGTGTTGATCTCGCTTCCGTAGCGGTTCAGCAGATGGTTCACCCGGGTGGCGTCCCAGCCGAACTCGCGGCCTAGCGTGTCGGCCTGCGCCGACAGAGCGGCATAGCCGGCGGCACCGAGCAGCGGCGTCTGCTTGGTGTGCGACGGACGCGCCTTCGCCTGCGCCTCGCCCAGCGCGAAGTCGACCGCATCCTCGGCCATCACCCGGTAGGTGGTCAGCTTGCCGCCGGCGATGGTGACCAGGCCGGGGGCGGCCTCGGTGACGGTGTGCTCGCGGGACACCTTGGTCGACGCCGTCCCGTCGCCCTTGGTGGCCGGCTGCAGCAGCGGCCGCAGCCCCGCCCAGGTGCCGATCACGTCGTCGCGGCTGATCGGCTTCTGCAGCACCACGTTGGCGTGGTCGATCACGTAGTCGATGTCGGCCTGCGAGGCGACCGGGTGGACGAAGTCCTGCTCGTAGGGGGTGTCGGTGGTGCCGATCACCCAGTACCGCTCCCACGGAATGATGAACAGCACCGACTTCTCGGTCTGCAGAATGAAGCCTACTTCGCCGTTCAGCCGCTCCTTCGGCACCACGATGTGGATGCCCTTGGAGGCCAGCACCTTCAGACCGCCCTGCGCCTCGGCCAGATCCTGGGCGTCCTCGGTCCAGACGCCGGCGGCGGCGATGACGTGCTTGGCCTTGATGGTGAGGTTGTCGCCGGTCTCCAGATCGGTGACCTCGGCGCCGCTCACCCGTCCGTTGGTCTTGACGAAGTCGGTCACCCGGACGCGGTTGGCCGCCAGCGCTCCGTACTCGACGGCGGTGCGCACCAGGGTCAGGGTGAGCCGGGCGTCGTCGACCCGCCCGTCCCAGTACTGGATGGCGCCCACCATCACGTCGGGCCGGACGTCGGGGAACAGCTTCTGCACGCCGGCCAGGGTGTGGTGCCGGTGGAACGGCGAGGTGGCCTTGGCGCCCAGCCGGGCCATCACGTCATACAGCGTGATGCCGGCGGCGACATACGGACGCTCGACGTACTTCTTGGTCAGCGGGTACAGGAATGACACCGGCTTGCCCAAATGCGGGGCCAGCGTCGCGAGCAGCAACTCGCGCTCGTGCAGCGCCTCGTTGACCAGCTTGAAATCGAGGGCTTGCAGGTAGCGCAGGCCGCCGTGCAGCAGCTTGCTGGAGCGGGACGAGGTGCCGCTGGCCCAGTCCTGTCCCTCGACGATGCCCACTCGCAGGCCGCGGGTGACGGCATCCAGCGCAATGCCAGCGCCGGTTACGCCGCCCCCGACCACCAGCAGATCCAGTTCCTCGGCCGCCATCCGGTGCAGTGCAGCGGTGCGCGAGGCGGGGTTCATAGCGGTGGCGGACATGAGCGACTCCTCGAGATCGTGACTGCGGACAGTCGCGATCCAACCGGACCCCTGGAAATTCTGCAAGCGCTATGTTCATAAAATCTCTTGCTTGCGCAACTCGTGGGTTCGGCTGTCGCTGAGGTCCGTTGACCAATAGACTCCCCGGAACTTCCCGAGCCGGGGGAAGCCGATGGACACCCCACCACTTGCCGTCGGTTGTAGGAGGAGTTGCATGCTCGAGTTGGGCGCCACGAGCTTGGCCATTGTCTGGACAATCGCCGGGATCGCGGCAATCAGCCTGCTCTACGCCGTCTGGTTGCGCCGCAAGGTACTGGCAGAGGACGAGGGCACCACGCGGATGCGCGAGATCGCCCGTGCCGTCCAAGAAGGTGCCGCCGCCTATCTGAGCCGGCAGTTCCGCACCCTCGGAATTTTCGCGATCGTCGCCTTCGGGCTGCTGTTCCTGCTGCCCGGCGATGCGTCGGTGAAGATCGGCCGCTCGGTGTTCTTCCTGCTCGGGGCCGGATTCTCGGCGGCGATCGGCTACCTCGGCATGTGGCTCGCGGTGCGTGCCAACGTCCGGGTCGCTGCCGCCGCGATGCGTGAGAACGGTCGCGTCGAGGGTGCCAAGATCGCCTTCCGCACCGGTGGTGTGGTGGGCATGAGCGTGGTCGGCCTGGGCTTGCTCGGGGCGGCGACCGTGGTGCTGATCTACCGCGAGCAGGCACCGTCGGTGCTCGAGGGCTTCGGCTTCGGTGCGGCGCTGCTGGCCATGTTCATGCGGGTCGGCGGCGGCATCTTCACCAAGGCCGCGGACGTCGGCGCCGACCTGGTCGGCAAGGTCGAGCAGTCGATCCCCGAGGACGACCCGCGCAACGCCGCCACCATCGCCGACAACGTGGGCGACAACGTCGGCGACTGCGCCGGCATGGCCGCCGACCTGTTCGAGTCCTACGCGGTGACTTTGGTGGCCGCGCTGATCCTGGGCAAGGCTGCCTTCGGCGAGCAGGGTCTGGTCTTCCCGCTGATCGTGCCGGCGATCGGTGCGCTGACCGCTGTGCTCGGCATCGCCATCACCCGGATCCGCGGCGAGGAGTCCGGCCTGACCGCCATCAACCGCGGCTTCTACACCTCGGCCGCCGCCGGAGCCGTGCTAGCCGCGGTCGCAGCCTTCGTCTATCTGCCGGCGAGCTTCGCCGACCTGCCTGCGGTCCCCGAACTGGTCAGCTCGCTGCCCGGCGACCCACGCGTGATGGCCGCGTCGTCGGTGGCGATCGGCATTGTGCTGGCCGGGGTCATCCTCTGGCTCACCGGCTACTTCACCGGCACCGACTCCAATCCCACCATCCACGTCGCCCGCACCTCACTGACCGGCCCGGCGACCGTGGTGCTGTCGGGCATCGGGGTCGGCTTTGAGTCGGCCGTGTACACCGCGGGCATCATCGCCGCCGCGATCTGCGGAGTGTTCCTGATCTCGGGCGGCTCGATCATCCTGTCGCTGTTCATGATCGCGCTGGCCGGCTGCGGCCTGTTGACCACCGTCGGCGTGATCGTGGCGATGGACACCTTCGGTCCGGTCTCCGACAACGCCCAGGGCATCGCGGTGATGAGCAAGGACGTCGACGAAGCGGGCGAGGCGATCCTGACCGCCCTGGACGCCGACGGCAACACCACCAAGGCGATCACCAAGGGCATCGCGATCGCCACCGCGGTGCTGGCTGCCACCGCGCTCTTCGGCTCCTACACCGACGCGGTGAACCATTCGCTGTCCTCGCTCACCGAGCAGGCCGGCAACGCCATCACAGCCGCCATGCTGACCTACGAGATCGTCTCGCCGATCACCCTGGTCGGGGTGATCCTGGGCGCAGCCACTGTCTTCCTGTTCTCCGGCCTGGCGATCGACGCGGTCACCCGCGCCGCCGGCGCCATCGTCTTCGAGGTGCGTCGCCAGTTCGCCGAGATCCCCGGGATCATGACCGGTGAGGGACGCCCCGAGTACGGCCGGGTGGTCGACATCTGCACCAAGGATTCGTTGCGTGAACTGGCCACCCCGGGCCTGCTGGCGGCGTCCGCGCCGATCGCGGTCGGCTTCGGCCTGGGCGTCGGCCCGCTGGCCGGTTTCCTCGGCGGCGCGATCGTCGCGGGCGTGCTGATGGCGGTCTTCCTGGCGAACTCGGGCGGTGCCTGGGACAACGCCAAGAAGCTGGTCGAGGACGGTCGCTTCGGTGGCAAGAACTCCGACGCCCATGCGGCCACCGTGATCGGCGACACCGTCGGCGACCCGTTCAAGGACACCGCCGGCCCGGCGATCAACCCGTTGATCAAGGTGATGAACCTGGTCGCCCTGCTGATCGCCCCCGCTGTGGTGGCGCTCTCGGTGGGCGAGGGGGCCAACCCGGTGCTGCGCATCGCGATCGCCACGGTGGCCGGCCTGATTGCGATGGGCGGCGTCGTGCTTTCCCGCGTCCGGGCCGCCAGGGCCGACGCCGAAGGCCGCCTCGAGCACGAGATGCACCTGGTCGACGGCGACGATTCCACGGCGCAGGTAACAAACCGATAACGGCTCCCTTGGTGAGGGTACGAAACGGTGTACCCGTGGTTTCCTATTGGTGAACATCGACCACGGGGGGAAACATGTTCTTCGAAGATTCCGCCGCCATCACCGCGGCCATCCGAGCGGGCAGCATTCAGCAGGTCCAGGCCGAACCCACGCATCGGGCCCGGCGAGCCGACTCGAACGCGGGGCAGCGCGTCCTGGTGGGCGCTCCGGTCGGGGCCAGGGCCGCGCGCCGCTGAGCGGATTCTCCGTAGTTCAGCGGCGACGCCGCCACGCGTCAACCTGCGAATCTACTGCCCCGGCCAGGCCCACACGTGGCGTCGATTCCAGGTGGCTGGTGCGAAGAGCTGTAGAAGAGTCGGCCACGGTGGCCGTGGTCATCGGTGCTCTGGTTCTGTTGCTTCGCGCCGTCGTGATGCGCTCCCAAAGGTCACGGCACGGTCTCAATCGGCGTTCCGCATTGCTGACGTAACAAGGCTGCGCAAGTATGCGGCCATGCCGCTCTGGCGAGGAGAGCGCTCTAGCGAGGAGAGATCGTGAGTTCGAGTCACAAGCGTGTCCGTGCAGCCCTGGCCGGTGTGGCGGTGCTCAGCCTGAGCACGCTGGCCGCCTGCGCCAACTACAGCCAGCCCAGTGCGAGCCCTTCGGAGAGTTCCGGGGCCCCGGCGGTCGCACTGGTGCAGCCCGGCAAGTTGGTGGTCTGCACCCATCTGGCCTACAAGCCGTTCCAGTTCAAGGACAAGGACAACAAGACCGTCGGGTTCGATGTCGACCTGATGGATCTGGTGGCCAAGAAGCTGGGCGTCACCCAGCAGATCTTCGACATCGAGTTCGAGCAGATCACCTCGGGTGCGGCGTTCGCGGCGAAGAAGTGCGATGCGGCGGCCGCGGCGATCACGATCAGGGCTGATCGTGAGAAGGCTGCGCTGTTCTCGGATCCCTATTTCTCGGCGACCCAGGCCCTGCTGGTGTCGTCCGATTCGACAATCACCGACCTGTCCGGCCTTAAGGGCAAAGTGCTGGCGGTCCAGGCCGGCACCACCGGTCAGGACTACGGCAAAGAGAAGGCTGAGGCCAACGGCTACACGGTCAAGGTGTTCGACGACTTCCCGAGCAGCGCGAATGCGGTGTTGGCCAAGACCGTCGCGGCCGCGATCAACGACAACGGTGTGGTGTACAACTTCGCGTCCGAGAACCCCGGCACCAAGGTGGTCAAGGAGTTCGACACCAACGAGCATTACGGGTTCAGCATGAGCAAGGACAACACCGCTCTGCAGACCGTGATCAACGAGGTGTTGAAGACCGCCAAGGCCGACGGCACCTACAACACGATCTACAAGAAGTGGTTCGGTACCGACGCACCCAAGGACTGACCTCAACCGCTTCGCTTCCCGGCCGGGCCTGCCCGGCCGGGAAGTCAGGCGCCAATCCCGCAAGGGGGATCGCATGACGTCCACCACCGCACCGGCCCGCAAGAAACTGTCACCGCGCCGCCGTGCCCAGCGCATTCGCTGGATCAACTACGGCGTGCTCATACTCGGCCTCCTGGCCATCGTGTTGTTCACGGACGGACGCCAGCTGCAATCGGTGTTCTTCCGGCCGGACATGATCGCCGAGACCGTCGGTCCGGGCCTGCTCAATGCGCTGAAGAACACCATTCTCTACACCCTCGGCGCCTTCATCTTCGGCCTCGTGCTGGGCACGGTGCTCGCGTTGATGAAGTTGTCCCAAGTCGCTCCGTACCGCTGGATCGCGACCATCTACACCGAGATCTTCCGCGGCGTGCCGGCGATCATCGTGCTGCTCGCCTTCAGCCTGATCTCGCTGGCCATCCCGGGCCTGCAGATTCCCTTGGACCCCTTCGGTGCGGTGTGGATGGCGCTGGGCCTGGTGGCCGCCGCCTACATGTCCGAGACGATCCGGGCCGGCATCCAGGCGGTGCCCAAGGGCCAGACCGAGGCGGCTCGCTCGCTGGGGATGCCGTCCGGCATGGCGACGCGCAAGATCGTGTTGCCGCAGGCCTTCCGGATCGTCACACCGCCGTTGACCAACGAACTCGTCTCGCTGACCAAGGACTCGTCGCTGATCTACGTGATCGGGTTGAGTGCCGAGGCTTTCGACCTGACCAAGTACGGCCGTGACCTGACCAACACCTACTCGAATATGACGCCGCTGGTGATCGCCGGCCTGACCTATCTGGTGATCACCCTGCCGCTCACCTTCCTGGTGCGCCGCATGGAGGCCAAGCAGCGGAAGGCAACCCGATGACGACCCAGGCCATTCCCACCGGCAACCGCGACGACGAGATCCAGATCTACGACCTGCACAAGAGCTTCGGTCAGATCGAGGTGCTGAAGGGCATCTCGACGATCATCCGGCGCGGCGAAGTGGTGTGCGTGATCGGGCCGTCCGGGTCGGGCAAATCGACGCTGCTGCGCTGTGTGAACCTGCTCGAGCAGCCCACCGCGGGACGGGTGTTCATCCTCAACGAGGAGATCACCGATCTGGACGCCGACGTCGACGCGTTGCGTACCCGGATGGGCATGGTGTTCCAGCAGTTCAACCTGTTCCCGCACCTGACCGCGCTGGAGAACTGCACGATCGCCCCGATCAACGTGCTCAAGAAGGACAAGGCGACGGCCGAGGCGACCGCCCGGGCGAACCTGGAGAAAGTCGGTCTGGGGGACCGCGGGGACGCGTATCCGGCGCAACTGTCCGGCGGCCAACAGCAGCGGGTGGCGATCGCCCGGGCGCTGTCGATGAACCCTGAGCTGATGCTGTTCGACGAGCCGACCTCCGCGCTCGACCCCGAACTGGTCGGCGACGTGCTGTCGGTGATGCGCGATCTGGCCAAGTCGGGCATGACCATGATGGTGGTCACCCACGAGATGGCGTTCGCCCGCGAGGTGGCCGACCGGGTCATCTTCATGGACGGCGGCGTGATCGTCGAGGAGGGGCCGCCCGCGGAAGTGATCGGCGACCCGCAGCACGAGCGGACCCGCACCTTCCTGCGCCGGGTGCTCGATCCGACCCATGTGGACACCGGTTCCGAGGACCAGGCGTACACCCAACGTCATCGGGCGGACGAGGCCCAGGAGGGCATGATTCCCCCGGGTGCGGGGTGGCACGGAGGGTCCAGCCTCGGCGGGGGCGCCTAACCCCAGAGCGCGTCTTCGGCGCACCCGGCGCCCGCGGCGGTATCGTGCGAGTGCGAAAGCGACATCGCCACCACGAGGAGGGCCATGGCGGGCGTACCGGCCGCGCGCAAGCGAGTGCTGTTCCTGTTCTCGGACACCGGTGGCGGGCATCGTTCGGCGACCCTCGCCATGATCGAGGCGCTCGGCCTGGAGTATCCGGACGTCTTCGACTGCAAGATGGTGGACGTCTTCCGCGACTATCTGCCGGCGCCGCTGCGCTACGCCCCCGAGATCTACCCGCCGATGACGAAATTCCCTGAGACGTGGGCGATCTCGTACAAGGCGACCGACGGTAAGCGCCGCTCGCGTGCGGTGATCCGGGCGGTGTTCCCCTACGTGGCTCGGGCGATCCGGCGGCTCTACCGGGAGAACCCGGCCGACATCATCGTGTCGGTGCACCCGCTGGTGAACACCGGGGTGCTGCGCACCATGAAGTCGAACCCGACCCCGTTCATGACGGTGGTCACCGACATGGTCACCACCCATGCGTTCTGGTTCGACCGGCGTGCCGACCTGGTGGTCGTCCCCACCACCGAGGCCCGCGAGGTGGCCGTCGAATACGGCATTCCCGAGGGCAACGTTCGGGTGGTCGGGCTGCCGGTGGCCGAACGCTTCCGGGTGCCGCCCGCCGACCCGATGGCCTTCCGCGACGAACAGGGCTGGCGCCGTGACCTGCCGGTGATCCTGGTGGTCGGCGGCGGCGACGGAATGGGCCCGATGGAAGCCGTGGTGAAGTCGATCAACGAGGCCCGGCTGAAGGCCACCCTGGTCGCGATCTGTGGCCGCAACGAATCGCTGCAGCATCGGTTGCGGGGCCTGTCCTGGAACATGCCGCACCACATCTATGGCTTCACCTCGCAGATGCCCGAGTTCATGGCGGCCGCCGACATGCTGGTCACCAAGGCCGGCCCGGGCACCATCAGCGAGGGCTTCATCGCGGGCCTGCCGCTGGTGTTGTACTCGCGGCTGCCCGGCCAGGAGGACGGCAACGTCGCCTACGTGGTGAAGAAGAAGGCCGGGGTCTGGGCACCGCGTCCGCATCAGGTGGTGGACGCCGTCCGGAACTGGGTGGACGATCCGGCGGCGCTGCAGGCGGCTGCCAAAGCGAGCCGCAAGGTGGCCAAGCCCGACGCCGCGCGGCAGATCGCCCGGATCATCGCCGACCGCGCCGGTGTCTACTCGTGAGCCCTCGGTCTGGGACTGAGCAGCCCGGTCATTCGTCGAAGCTGTTCACCATGAAGTGGGCGGCCCGGATCAGATAGTCGCGCATCTCGGCGTCGTCATCGGGGTCGAGGTGGAGGCCGTCCAGGGCGCCCAGCATGTGTTGCAGCCAGCGGTCCCGCTGGGTCGGTGTGACCGCGTAGGGAGCATGCCGGATCCGCAGGCGCGGGTGGCCACGCTGCTCACCGTAGGTCTTTGGACCGCCCCAGTACTGTTCCAGGAACATCCGCAGCCGATCCGCGGCAGGTCCGAGGTCTTCCTCGGGGTACATCGCCCGCAACGGCGGATCGTCGGCCACTCCGGCGTAGAACGCGTCCACCAGGGCGACGAAGGTCGGGTGTCCGCCGACCCGGTCGTACATGGTCTGCCCGACGGTCTCCATGCCGCCACCCTAGCTGCGACACGCCGACCTTTGGGAATATTGGTCATAGTGACTAGCATTGATCATGGTGCGAAACAAGACGAGACGTAGACGAGTGACTAAGTGACTGTGACGAAGACCGCCGAGAAGACTGAGCTGACCAAGACCGACGAAACGACTGAAGAGAAGCAGAAACTCTTCAATCTGACCCAGATCGCCGGGGGTGCATTGGCGGCGATTACCACCGCCGCGCTGGGTTCGCGCCTGGGCTATGCGGGCACCTTGACCGGCGCCGGCATCGCCAGCGTGCTGGCCGCCTTCGCCAGCACCCTCTACACCAAGGGCCTGGAGCACACCCGCGAAGGGGTGAAGAAGATGGTCCTGCGGGACGCCGACGGCCGCCCCGCGGTGGTGGACATTCCCGACGAGGCGTTCGAGGACGCTGAGGACGAGCTGCCCGCCGGGTCGTCCGCGCCTCGCCGGCGGCGCTCGCGCCGGCCCTGGATGGTGTTCGGTGGCATGCTGGCCACCGCCGCTGTGACCTTCGTGGTGGCAATGGGCATCGTCACCGGCTGGGAGTTCGGCACCGGCAAGACGCTGGACGGCCAGAAGGGGACCACCATCGGCCAGGTGAGCAACCGGCGCGCCGTCCCCAAGCCTGTGTCGTCCGCGAGTAGCAAGCCGGCCCCGAGTGTGACGCCCAGTGGGACGGCGACCCCGACGGTCACCCCGACCCCGACGCCGTCCGACACGCCCACCCCGAGCGTGACGCCCACCCCGAGCGCCACCGCCACCGAGCCGGCGAACGTCCCTGCGGACGCCGGCGCCAGCACTCCTGGGCGCTGACAGACTGGCCGGGTGACCATCCATCACACCCACCCGTTCGCGGACGACCAGCCACGGCGTCCGTTGCGACGGTTCCGTGGCCGGCTGCCCGCAGCAGTGACGGTGTGGACAGCACACGGCGGCGATGCGGGACCGAGCGGCCTGACCGTGTCCTCGATGGTGGTCGCGGACGGCGAACCCGGTGAGGTTGTCGGCTTGATCGATCCCGCCTCGGAACTCTTCCAGACGCTGATCGACGCGCGGTGCTGGGCGATCAGCCTGCTGTCCTACCGGGACCACCTGCTATCCGATGCCATGGCCGGCCTGGCGCCGGCCCCCGGCGGACCGTTCCGGATGGCGGAGTGGCGAGACACCCGGTGGGGGCCGGTGTTGACGGCCTCACCCGGCTGGCTGGGGGCACGGCTGCTCGGCGACCCGGTCGAAGCGGGCTGGTCGATGCTGGTCCGCGGCGTCGTCGAGTCGGTCGAGATCGACGAGACGGTCGCCCCCGTCGCCTATGTGCGTGGCAACTATCGGCAGTTGTGAACAGCGTGAATTCGCGGTGACATCGAGGTTTCCGATCAACGCATTTAGGTGACATCTCACCTAGTTGAGCTAACCTTCAATGGCTTTCTCCCGCGCGCTCGAACCGCTTCGGCAATCTGCCGGAAATGCTGGTTTACTTGACCTTCGGCGGACCGGCCGGTCGGGTGAAAGGAGCGCGATGAATCCCTTGTGGCTGATTCTCGCCTCGTTCGCCGGAGTGGCGGTGCTGAGCGGTACCTTCGCGTTGCAGGCCGCCGCACGACGACGCCGCGCTGCCCGCCGGAGGGCGGCGCGAGAAGCCGGCCGGCTGCCCAGCATGGAAGCGGTGGCCGGCGACATGGCCGTCCCACCCGCCGGGGCCGCCTCCACGGCACACAGCCACTACCGGTCCGGACGAACGCCGAGCGAGCACGAACGCCGGTTGTAGCGCGGCTGTTCCACCGGTATGACCCGGTGGCACGTGGTTGGATGGGTCGCCACGAGAGGAGGCCGCCATGCGGGCTCTGGCGAAGCTGACGGCGGGTCCCGGCTTGGAGTTGGTGGACCGGCCCGAGCCGTCCTGTGGACCCTGGCAGGTGAAGATCCGGGTGCTCCGGGCCGGGTTGTGCGGCACCGACCTGCATCTGCAGCAGTGGGACGAGTGGGCCGCGTCCCAGGTACACGCGCCGCAGACCATCGGGCACGAGTTCTTCGGCGAGATCGTCGAGGTCGGGGCCGAGGTGAAGGAGCTCACGCCGGGCGATCATTGTTCGGCGGAGGGGCACATCGTCTGCGGCTACTGCCGCAACTGCCGGGCCGGACGCCGGCACCAGTGCATCCACACCGTGGGGCTCGGCGTGAACACCGACGGCGCCTTCGCCGACTACGTGGTGGTGCCGGTGGAGAACGTCTGGAAGCACCCGGACTGGGTCGACCCCGATCTGGGCGCCATCTTCGACCCGCTCGGCAACGCCACTCACACCACGCTGCAGTGGCCGCTGGTCGGCGAGGACGTGCTGATCACGGGGGCCGGCCCGATCGGAGTGATGGCGGCGGCGATCGCCAGGCACGCCGGGGCTCGGCATGTGGTGGTCACCGACCTGGCTGACGTCCGGCTCGAACTGGCCCACCGGGCCGGCGCCGACCTGGTGGCCAATGTCGGCCGCACCCGCATCGCAGACGCGCAACGCGAACTGGGCATGCGTGAGGGCTTCGACATCGGCCTGGAGATGTCCGGTGCGCCGCAGGCGGTGGCCGAGATGATCGACAACATGAACCACGGCGGCAAGGTGGCGATGCTGGGCCTGCCGACGAGCCCCTACCCGATCGACTGGGGCAAGGTGATCACCCACATGCTCACCATCAAGGGCATCTACGGCCGGGAGATGTTCGAGACCTGGTACCTGATGACCTCGATGCTGTCGAGCTCGCCCACCCTGACCGATGCCGTCCGCTCGGTGATCACCCACCGGTTCGCCGCGCAGGACTGGCAGCTGGCCTTCGACGTTGCCCGCTCGGGTCACTGCGGCAAGGTGATCCTGGACTGGAGCTAGTGGCCTGTCGCCCCTGAGGCTTGGGGCGACAAGCCACTAGTAGATTCGCGCCATGTACACGCTGCGCGACGAACTCACCGCCACCCTGGACGAGGTCCGCTCCGCAGGGTTGTACAAGACCGAACGCGAGATCGGCACTGCGCAGTCGGCGCACATCACCACCGACTCCGGAGCAGCGCTGAACTTCTGCGCCAACAACTATCTCGGACTGGCCGGCCATCCGGACGTGCTCGCGGCCGCCCACGCCGGGCTGGACCAATGGGGGTTCGGGATGGCGTCGGTCCGGTTCATCTGTGGCACGCAAACGCAGCATCGCGTGCTGGAACGCCGGCTGGCCGGTTTCCTCGGCACTGACGACGCCATCCTCTACTCGTCCTGCTTCGACGCCAACGGCGGCTTCTTCGAGACCCTGTTCTCCGAGGCGGACGCGATCATCTCCGACGAGCTGAACCACGCGTCGATCATCGACGGCGTCCGGCTCAGCAAAGCGGACCGGTACCGCTACCGCAACGCCGATCTCGCTGACCTGGAGGCACAGCTGCAGGCGGCCTCCGGGGCGCGGCGGACGGTGATCGTCACCGACGGCGTGTTCTCGATGGACGGCAGCTACGCACCGCTGCCCGGCATCTGCGATCTGGCGGACGCCTACGGGGCGCTGGTCTTCGTGGACGACTCGCACGCCGTCGGCTTCGTCGGCGAGCACGGACGCGGCACGCCCGAGCTGTTCGGAGTGGCCGACCGGGTGGACATCCTCTCCGGCACCCTCGGCAAGGCGCTCGGTGGGGCGTCCGGCGGCTATCTCGCCGCCCACGCCGAGATCGTCGACCTGCTGCGGCAGCGCTCGCGTCCCTACCTGTTCAGCAACTCGGTGGCCCCGTCGGTGGTGGCTGGTTCGCTGCGGGCACTCGAGCTCGTGGCCGGCTCGGGCGAGGCCCGGCAGCGGCTGGCCGCGAACACGGTGCTGTTCCGGGAGTTGATGGAGGACAACGGCTTCGACCTGCTGCCCGGCAGTCATCCGATCGCGCCGGTGATGTTTCCCGGCGAGGACGGCGCGCGCCTGGCTACTCGGATCGCCGAGCACATGCTCGCCGGCGGGGTCTACGTGATCGCCTTCAGCTTCCCGGTGGTGCCGCGCGGAAAGGCCCGGATCAGGGTGCAGCTATCGGCCGCACACAGCAGCGCCGATGTCGAAGCGTGCGTGGCGGCGTTCGTCAGCGCGCGACAAGCTTGCGGGTGAGCAGGGTGCCGCCGGCGGTGGCGATCGGGAACACCAGCAGCCCGAGCACAGGCACCGTCAGCAGCAGGAAGGTGGGCACCCCGAAGCCCAGCACCGGCCACGGATCGCGGCACAGCAACCGATGCCGTTCGGCCATGCCGCGCAGGCCGCGGCGTCCGGCCGCCGACCCGGTCATTTCCAGGGTGATCATCCAGCCGCCGAACAGTGCCGACCCGATCCCGGCGAGAACGCCGCCGACCACCGGAATCAGTCCGACCAGCAGCATCAGTGCGCCGACCGGAAGGCTGATCAGGATCACCTTGACGAGGTGGACGAGGGTGGACCAGATCGCCTGCATCGGCTGTTCGGCCGGTGCGCTCGGGTAGCTGCCGGCGTGGGCGTCGACCTCTTCGGAGATCCGGTCGTACAGCGGGGCACCCAGAGCCAGCGTGGTGACGGTGAACAGCAGCACCAACAGCACACCGCTGAGCGCGACGACCAGCACCGCGACGAAGGCGCGCAACCCGGCCACGCCGGTCCAGCCCTCGGCGAACGGGGTCAGCCAGACGGCGATCCGCTGCGAGAGGAAGCTGGCCGTGGCGAAGAGCACCAGGAAGAGCACCGTCGTGATCAGCGGCGGGATCAGGCCGAGGCCGAACAGCCGGGCACGGCGCAGTACGAGGCCGGAGCCGGTCACCAGCAGCCCCAAGCCGGATATCAGGCCGGCCAATGGCCTCGTCCGGATGCGCTCGGCAGTCAATGGATTACCCACGGCCCCCTCTCCCGTCTGGCCGAATACTGCCTGCCACACTACGGCACGGGCGCCGATCGTTGCATGCTCAACCAAAGACTCACAGCGCGTTCATAAGGTTGGTGAGGCTCTCCGAGCAGCCGGTGTCCAGCCGGACCGTAGCCAGCTCGTCGCCCCTAGTCGTTCCACGATTGACGATGGCGACCGGGGTGCCGGTGCGGGCGGCGTGCCGGACGAAGCGTAGCCCGGACATCACGGTCAACGACGAGCCTGCCACCAGCAGTACCTCGGCGTGATCCACCGCGGCATAGGCGTCGGCCACCCGCGGTCTGGGTACGGACTCGCCGAAGAAGACCACGTCCGGCTTGAGCACGCCACCGCACACGTCGCAGGGCAGCACGACGAAATCGCCCCAGTCGTCGACCACGGCGTCGCCGTCGGGGCGCAGCCGGCCGTCGTCCATCTCGGCCCGGCCGGCGGCGAGGCTGCCGGACAGGTTCGGGTTGGCTGCCTCGAGCCGCCGCTGCAACGCCGTCCGGGACGAGAGGGCACCGCAGTCCAGGCAGATCACCCGGTCGATCCGTCCGTGCAACTCGAGGACGTCGGGGCTGCCGCCGGCGGTGTGCAGGCCGTCGACGTTCTGGGTGATCACCGTGCCCAGGCCGTGCCGGGTGAGCGCGGCGAGTGCCCGGTGCCCGGCGTTCGGGCGCGCGCGACCGAAGCTGCGGAAGCCGAGCAGGGAACGCGCCCAGTAGCGGCGCCGGACGTCGTCGGAGCGCAGGAAGTCGTCGTACTGGATGGGGCTGGTCGGACGCGACCCGGCGCCGCGATAGTCGGGGATGCCCGAGTCGGTGCTGATCCCGGCCCCGGTCAACGCCGTCCAGCGGCGTCCGCGCAGCAGGTCTGCCAGCTCGTCCACCCGGATGCTTGTGTCGATCACGCCAGCATTATTGCTCGCCAGGCGATGGCGGCGAGCGTGGCGGCGGTGAGCGCCAGCAGCCCGATCAGCTGCCAGAGCGGACGCCGTTCGCGCGGCACCCAGATGAGCACCGCAGCGGACACGAGCCCGCCGATCAGCCCGCCCAGATGCGCCTGCCAGGAGATGTAGCCGCCGCCCATGATGGTGATCACGATGTTGAGCGCCAGGAAGGCAGCGATCATCTGGTAGTTGCCGCCGAACCGCTTGGCCAACAGCAGCAGGGCGCCGAGCATGCCGAAGATCGCTCCCGAGGCACCTACCGCGACCGAGTCGGGCGCGCTCAGCCACATCACCGCCGCGGACGCGGTCAATGCGCTGATGCCGTAGACGGCCAGGAAACGCACCCGGCCCAAGACTTGCTCCAGCGGCGGTCCGAGGAACCACAGGGCAAGCAGATTGCTGGCCAGATGAAGGATTTCGGCCTGCGTGAAGGCACTGGTCAGCACCTGCCACCAGGCGCCGGTCGCCACCCCGTTCACCCAGCCGGCGTCGACCAGGGCCGCGCATTGGGCGGGCGTGACACCCGGGTAGTAGTTGCCGCTGCCGTCGGTGAGCAGGCACATGCCCTGGGGACTGATCCCCAACCGGTTGACCCACACGCTGTCCCAGCCGCCGGTGGCCAGGATGGCCACGAAGACGGCGAGGTTGAGGCCGATCAGAACCAGGGAGGTGCGCCGTGGATCGGACGAACGCCGCCCGCCCAGCGGTCCGACGCCGGTGCGGGTAGCGCGCATGCCTTCACGCACGCATTCAGGGCATTGCACGCCGACCGGTGCGGTGACCATGCATTCCGGGCAGATCGGACGACGGCAGCGCTGACAGCCGATCAGGGTCGCGCGGTCGGGATGCCGATAGCACACCGAGACCGGGGGCTGCTGAGTCACCCGGCCACCCTACCGACGCCGGTTCGCGTACCCTGACCGGGTGCCGGTACCCGACTTCATTCTCGAGCTGCGAGCCAAGGTGGGCCACGCCATGTTGTGGCTGTCCGGAGCAACGGCGGTGATTCTCCGCGACGGCGCCACGGGCACCGAGGTGCTGCTGGTCCGGCGCAGCGACGACGGCGCCTGGTCGCCGGTGTGCGGGATCGTCGATCCGGGTGAAGATCCCCATGTTGCCGCGATCCGCGAGGCAGCCGAAGAGGCCAGCGTCGAGGTCGCCGTGGAGCGGCTGGCCTGGCTCAACGTCACCGAACCGGTCGTCTACGCCAACGGCGACGTGACCCAGTACATCGACCACACCTTCCGCTGCCGCTGGCTCTCGGGTGACCCTGTGCCAGGTGACGGCGAGGCGTCCGAGGCACGCTTCTTTCCGGTGGACGAACTGCCTGCGATGCCCCCCAACTACGCCGAGCGGATCGAGGTCGTGCTGGCCGACCGGGCCGAGACGGTACTCGGCCGCGACTGGCTGCCGGACGGCGCCCGGTGATCGGTTTCCGGCCGCACACCCCGCTCGAGCATCGGCTGATGCGGGCCTTCGACAATCCGACGGACGCGGCTGCCTACCGGGCGTTCGCCAGCGACCTGATGGAGGTGACGCTCGGCGTCCTGGGGCGTCGGGAGCCGCACGGCTTCCAGCCGCTGGTGCTGGCGCCGCTGGGTGTTCGGGGGGTCTGTGTGTTCAGCCATCCGGATCGGTTCGAGACGTTCACCAACGATCTGATGCTGCCCGCGCCGGGCTGGGAGGTGCGGGCCGAGCCGGCCCGTCCGCTGTTCGAATGGGCGGTGGGCAACGAACTGAGCGTGCTGCTTAATCCCGGCAGCAACTACGGCAAGGACTTTCCGTCGCTGGAGTTGCGAGGATTCCTGACCGGACGCTGGGTCTGATCCGGCGGCTGGGTCTGATCCGGCGAAGGGGCCGGGTCAGCGGTGGGGCCGGTCGAGCTCCCAGCGAAAGCCGACCACGGTGTGCTCCAGGGTGCGGTAGCGGCGCCGGACCGCCTTCTCGGCGTCCAGTTCGACGAGTTCGGATCGGGTCGGCGCGGCATCCAACGCGGGCCACTCGCTGTGCCAGACTCGCCGGGGCAGGCGGAGCGGGTGGAACTGCACCTGCAGGTCGACGTTGGCCAGATGGCGGGCGGCTGCGCGCCGGAACTCCGCCTGCGGCGGCGTCCGGTACCAGAAGGTGGTCTCGTATTCGATCTGTGTGGTCTGGCCGCACCGCAGCGGCTCGTCGAGCAGGACGTCGACCGCGTACAGGCCCGCGCCCAAGGCGTACGGTTCACCGCAATGCCCACCCCGCACCACGCGGATGCAGGCCGCGTCGGTGTCGAAGACACAGGGATAGCGGTCCAGCGGCTCCTCGGCGCTGATCGTCTGCACGGTGCGGTGGGACGCGGGCAGCCCGTCTGGCCCGATCACGTGGCAATCCTGGAGGGAGAGGGTGCGGTGCAGGCGCGGTGGCAGCACACCGGGCCGGACGACCGCGCGTCCGATCACCGCGTCGCCGGCATCGACCGAGCCGGCAATGCGCAACAGCCGGGCCGCGTCCTCGGACGTCATGTCGAACGCCTCGATGAACCAGCGCAGGGTGGCCAGGCTCAGCGAGCTGCCGGCCAGCGCGCGATACACCCGGTCCTTGAGCTTGCGTGGCAGCGCGTCATCGTCGGCCGGGTGCAGATCGTTGGCCCACAAGTAGTCGGCGATCACCTGGCAGATGCCGCTCTGATGGAGCGCGTGCGCTTGGCGGCGACCGATTCGGGCCTGCCATCGGCATGCGTACTGCGGATCGAGCAACAACGTCCGCAACTGGCGCGAAGTGTCGTCGAGGGCTTTCCTGTCCAACGGGTCCTTCTTCGGGGGCGGTGTGAATCGCATGTTAGTGACGCAGAGGAAGGCACACCAAGGCCTGACCCCCTATCTGAGGGTGATCCCTGTCCTAAGGTCCGACGCGACACGCCCGAACCACCCTGACGGGGGTAGTGGCGAGGGTGGCCGCCGCGCAGACTCGAAAGCACGAGGCGCAAAGGAGGAGATCATGTCCCAGCAACCCCCCGTTCCCCCCGTGGTCAAGCCAGAGGAATTCACCGAGTCGGCACCGACGCCCGACCAGGTCGAAGCCACCGACGATGTCATCGTCATCCAGGACACCCCGGTGATCGATGCCACCAAGTTGAGTGAGTCACCGCCCGCTGAGGGCTGAGTTTGGCTCAGGGCCCGAGCTCAGGCCGGCCAGGCGTCAGTGCCGAAGCTGTCCGGCTGTGCCACGGCATTCCGTTTGATGCGGTCGAGGATCACCACGATCCCGTCGACCTCCGGGTCGCTGAACAGGTAGTCCGGCCCGGTGGGCGCGCGATCGGTGAACGGCGATTCGTACAGCCGGGCCGCGTCCATCGTGCCGTTGGCGGTCAGGTGCTCGACGATGAGGTCGAGGAAGTCGAGTTGGCCGGCGGTGTAGGTGGTGTTCCGCAGGAACGTCGAGAATGCGTCCATGGCGGCGGCCCGGTCGAGGCCGACCAGGGAGCGGACGAACAGGCCGAGGCCGTGTGCCTCAATGCTGGCTCGCTCGAGGTCGCTCGCTGTGCCGACGCCGGCACCGAGCAGGGTGTTGTGCAGTGAATCCAGGTCGGTGGCCGTGAGTTGTCTGTTGCGGCGCAGCTTCTGGAGCGCGACCAGGTCGTCGTGCTCGGCCAGCCAGGCTCGCACCTTGGCGCGGAAGCGTTCCAGGTTGGTGCCGACCGTCACACCGGGCAGCACCACCTCGACCGCGTCGCCGATCTCGTCGACGAAGTCGGAGTAGACGGTCTTGTGCTGCGCGGCATCGACCAGCGCGACCAGGGATCGGATCCGGCGCCGCACCCGTTCGAGCAGTGGCAGCGTGACGTCGGTCCACCAGCCGTCGGATTCGATCTCGCCGAGGATTTCCAGTTGGGCCGCGACGGCGGGGATCGCGGTCTTGCCGAGCAGGTTCGTCGAGATCGCCTGCACCCGGGTTCGCAGCCGGTCCACCGTCAGCTGATCGCCATCCAGGGTGGCGAGTTGCAGGTTGAGCAGTAGCAAGTCGAACCGCTTCGCGGCCTCGTCGTCGTCGGTGACGGACGACGGCAGGTCGGCCAGTTGCAGCGCCGCCTCGGCGGCGGACTCGGTGGTCAGCTGCTGCCAGGGCTGCTCTGCGGACCATTTCTGGACCCATTCCCGCCGAGCCCGGACCAGGAAGTTGTCGGGGTTCATCCCGGTCACGATGGCGCGCAGCTCGGAGGTGATTTCGTTGCGTAGGGCGGGTTCGGCGTGCTGGGCGTCCAGGCCGGCCACCAGCGCCAGCCGGGTTTCGAAGAGTCGCTGCGACAAGGACTTCTGCAGCGAACCGGGGACGCCGGCGTCCGGCGCTGAGAAGTACTCGAGGTTGCCGCAGAAGTCGAAGACCAGGAAGTCCGCCTTGTGCTCGCCGGGGCCGAATAGGTCGGGGCGCAGCCGGGTGCCGCGTCCGATCATCTGCCAGAACTTGGTGCGCGAGTAGACCGGTTTGAAGAACACCAGGTTGCACACCTCGGGCACGTCGACGCCGGTGTCGAGCATGTCCACCGAGATGGCGATGTCGGGCTGCTTCTCGGGGGTGCTGAAGTCGTCGATCAGGGTCTGCACGTGGCTGACGCCGTGCACGATGACCTTGGCTGCGGCGCCGCCCTGCCATGGGTAGTTCAGGTCGTAGCGTTCCTTGACGAACTCGGCGTGCTTGGCGTTGCGGGCGAAGATGATCGTCTTGCCGAGTCGGTCGCCGCCGGCTACCCGGTAGCCGCGCGTGACCAGCACCTCCAGCACCTTGTCGACGGTGTCGGCGTTGAACAGGTACTTGTTGAGTTCGCTGGGCGGAATATGGTCGGGGATGACGCCGTCCTCGTTCCATTCGGCTGAATCCCAGTCGTCCTTTTCGTGTTCGCTGAGTTCGTCGTAGCGGACGCCGCGGGTGAGGAACTTCATCGGCACTGCGACAGACCGGGGCGGCACCAGGAATCCTTCGCTGACCGCCTCGTCGAGGGAGTAGGCGTCGGTCGGGACGCCGTCCTCGAGGCCGAACAGGCCGTAGGTGTTGTGGTCGACCTCGTCCTTGGGAGTCGCGGTCAGACCGACCAGCAGCGAATCGAACCAGTCGAAGATGCCCCGGTACTTGGCGTACACCGAGCGGTGCGCCTCGTCGATCACCACCAGGTCGAAGTAGCCGGGGCCGAAGATGCGACGGTCGTCGGCGTCCAGGGTGTCGATCAAGCCCATCATCGTCGGGTAGGTGGAGACGTAGACGCGGCCGTCGGTGATCTTGTCGGTGACCAGGTTGACGGTCGTGGCGGACGGCAGGTGGGCCTTGAACGCGCCCACCGCCTGGTTGACCAGGGCGACGCGGTCGGCCAGGAACAGCACCCGCTTCACCCAGCCGGCCTTCATCAGTTGTTCGACCAGCGCGATGACGGTGCGGGTCTTGCCGGATCCGGTGGCCATCACCAGCAGGGCCCGGCGGCGCTTCTTGCTGAACTCCTCGCCGACTCTCCGGATGGCCCGGTGCTGGTAGTGCCGCTCGACGATGCTGTTGTTGACGGTGCGCCCGGCCAGCGGCAGCCGCGAGCTGCGGCGCTGGATGAGCAGTTCCAGTTCGTCGCGGGTGTAGTAGCCCTGGACTCTGCGGGGTGGGTAGCCGGCGGCGTCGTCCCACAGCCAGGTCTCGAAGCCGTTGGTGTGGAAGATCACCGGGCGGCGTCCGGTCATCGCTTCGAGGCAGTCGGCGTACAGCTCGGCCTGGTGCTGGCCGAGTCCGGCGTCCTTGCTGGTGCGCTTGGCCTCGATGACGGCGAGCGGAAGGCGGTCCGCGCCCCAGAGCACGTAGTCGACGTAACCGTTGGTTGAGTTTGCCGGTACCGAGCCTGTCGAAGCGGAGTTCGACACCGGCATGCCGGTGACCGGGTATTCGCGGACGCCGGGATCGTCGGGTTCCCAGCCGGCTTCGCGGAGGTCGGCGTCGATGAACTCGGTGCGGGTGTCGGCTTCGGTGTAGTCGTGGGTGTCGACGGTGATCGTCTTGGCCGCCTGGGCCGCGGCGACCTGGGCGCGCAGGGTGTCCAGCTCGGCCTGCAGGTCATCCCTGGCGGCACGTTCAGCGGCGATGGCGGCGTCACGGGCTTCGAGTTCGGTGGCCAGGGCGGCGAGTTCGTCGAGGCTGCGCTGTGCCGCGCCGACCGGGTCGGGCACCAGTGCGGGGTCGAAGGTGGCGCTCAGCGGCGTGGAGTCGGGACGGGTGGAGAACCGGAAGAACGTCCAGATGACCAGGTCGAACAGTTCTTTGAGGACGGCGAGCGCCAGCGCTTGGCTGATCGGTTGGGCCCGGTGGACGGCGGCGTTGCCGGCTTTCCGCACCAGGGTCGCCTTCTGGACGAACTCGGGCCCGGTCGCCCGCAGAAAGGCGCTTTCGCCCAGCCGGGCAGCGAGGTCATCGCGGTAGGGAGTGGGCAGCCGGCACAGGTCGTAGATCAGTTCGACGAGTTGTTCCACCACGCGGCGGGCGTAGAAAACCGCGGTGCGCGGATCGGAGCGTCCATACGATTCGGCGCGGACGCAGTCTTCGGCCAGCGCGGGCCACACCGGACGCGCGAAGTCGAAGTTGCTGGCCACGGAGTCAGTATTCCGGCTGGCGCCGACATTAGGGAACCGCCGACTCTCGTTGGTCGAACTTGTCGGGACCTGAGTCTGCGCTCGCTTGGCAAGGGGTTTCGACTGGCTCAACCAGGCGATGGGTGCACTGGCTGCGCCGGGCACGCTCGCCGTACGGCCCGGTACGCCTTCGTGCAGCGAACTTCGCCATTGGGCCCATCTGGTGTCGCTCGCTACGCCGCCCATCGGTGGAGCTGGGCTTAGGAGTCGGTGGTGTCCGGTTTGTGGTCGCGGTCCCACAGGTAGTCGTCAACCACTTGTCGGTAAAGATCGTCGTGGTCGAGTTTTCGGCTGCCGTGTGGGGTCACGCGGTACCGGTACCCTGCGGGCGATTTCCAGTAGAAGATTCCTGGTTTGGGTTGCTCCAAGTGCCAGCCGCCGTGGGTTTTGCCGCGGTGGGCTTTCGTGGAGAGTGGCCCGAGGTTCGCCGCCCGGGTCTGCCCAGGTGGCCCATCCTTTGTGTACGGAATCGTGTGGTCCAGCTGGCAGGTGCGGGCCGTCCGGGCCGAGTAGGGAAAGATCTCGATGCTGTCGCGCAGCATGATCCGTTCCCGCAGCCCGGCGGGGATTTCGTACTGATCGACGCTGTAGCTGTCGTAGGGCCGGATGACCGGGGTGGCTTTGATCCGACAGTGCCCGACCAGGTGGCTGAGCATGGTGACGTTCAGCGGCCCGATGCCTTCGACCCGGCACACGCCACGTCCGGTCATCACGGCTTCCTCGGCGAGGTGGATGAAGAACCGGGCTGCGGGCAGCAGCCGGGGGTCATCGGCTTTCACGTTGCCGTCGGTGTAACCGGCGGCTTCGGCGAGCATGAGTGCCGCGCGCGCAGGGGTGGCCAGAATGCCGATTGCTTTGGCCCGCCGGTGATCTTTCGAGTCGGTGTCGCCCTGGCTGGCGAGGATGTCGGCGATCCGCTCGATCATGGCGTCGAGGAAGATGCCGTCGGCGGTATCGATGCGGGCGGCGAGCTGTCCGATGCTGGTGTCGTCGGTGGGGAAGAACCGCACGTAGCGATCTTCGCGGGCCTTCTTGGTGGCGGCCTCGGCCTTCCCGGGCGCGATCTGCGCGATCAGCCCGCGGGTCAGGTGCAGGAGTCGCCGCCAGGACACGGCACCGATCTTGGGTCGGAGTTGCGCGTCGAGTTCGCGGGCTTCGTCGAAGGTCAGGTCGTGGCTGGCGACCTCGTCGGCGAGTGCGCGGGCTCGGAACACGGGGATCGTGCCGTCGAGGGTTTTCGCCCACAGCATCGGTTGCCGGGCTTGCAGGTTGACGATGTCGCGGATCAACCAGGTCGCCGCCGTGACTGACATGGATTTCAACGCTGCGACTTCGAGCGCGACGAACTCGTTGACCAGTCGGGTGCCGTCGGCGCCGATCCGGATCAGCCGGGCACCGACCATGTCGTATTCGGAGTCTGCCGTCCAGGAGTGTTCGGCGGCGAGGTCGGCGATGGCGACTGCTTCGTCGATCTCGGCTTGGGTGCGTGCCGCGGACGCGAGCCGCAGCCGTTCGGCTGCGGGGATCGTCGCGGCGGTGCTCATGTGTACGATTATATTCCCTTGTGTAGCTGTGGCAAGCATTGACGAACATCTGTGGATAACTAATAGCAAGCGACTCGGTGGTGCTGACCTCTGGTTGCCCAACCGTCGATGTGAGTGGTCGACGCCGGGGAACAATAGGTCTCGGGGTGGGTGCCGGGGCATCATTTGTGATGCCGACCAACCCGACCGCCGTTAGTTGAGCCTGTCGCAGCCAGTTGTCAGCGCCGCTCGACAGGCCCAATAGGAGCTTGGGGACACCCCTTGCGGGACCGTCGACTCTCGCCGGGCGAGACCTCAGACGGCGCGTTGCTGGGAAGGGGGTCGCCCAGCGCGCCCATCGATAGGTGCCATGATCAGCGCTTCCTAGGAGTCAGCCTCCGTGGGTCCGCCAGAAAATGCCCGGGACTGGAGCGATGCGAAGAGCTCGTCGATCACAGTCAGGCCGGCCTCATGATGGGAGCGTTGTGCCTCGATAGCGGCGACCTGCTTCGACCAGCTCTGTTGGAGCGCCAGGGGAGGCAACGCGATCCGGATCGCCTGCAACTCCTTGGCGTTGATGTTTGCCTGTCCAATGATGGCCTTGTTCATCCCACGGAGGACGGCCTTGCCGTGGCGCGAGTTCAGGTACCCGGAGAGGTACTCCGTGGTGTGCTGCTCCGTTGTTCGCAGCCTGATCAAGTACCCGGCGTAGGCAAATGGCACGTCGGTGCGTACGACAGCTGACTTTCCCACCAGTTCCGGGCTGTTGGTCCGATTGAAGAGGAGGTCGCCACGCCGCACTGTGTGCTTCGGCACATCCTTCTCGCTGAGGTCCAGGTACTTGAGGTCGTGGAGGTCCAATCGTCCGGTCGTCGTGAGATTGCCCATCCGGAGAATCGGCCACTCGCCAACGGCGCCGGCCTTGGCCGAGCTTCCGTAGGTCACCGAGTCGACGGTGTCGCCTATGGTGCCCATTGGCCACAGGTCCGGCCAGGTGCTGGGTTCGCCGAAGGTGCTGAGGAATGCGGCTTGGATGAGGTCATCGAGGAGGGCGAGGGACCCGCGACGTTTGGCTCGCAGTGCGTCGGCTTGGTCCAGGATCGCAGCGATTTGTCGCTGCTCGGCGAGAGGGGGAAGTAGTAGTCGTTTCTGGTAAGCGTCCTGACGATTCAGGCCAGGGATGGCGGCCGCCCGATTCAACGCAGGAAGGCCCAGCCCCTCGAGTCGGTACCTCAGCCACCTCAGGTCCGCGTTGGTCGAGCTGGAGTCGATGTAGTAGGTGGTGTCGATTGGCCAACAGGCGCCTTCTGAGTAGTTGACTTCCCCAAGCGATCCCTTTCTGCCGACAACAATGGTCGGCCCCTGGGTGATGGCCTGCGAATGTAATCCAACGATGCCGTTGGACCCATACACGGGAAACGCGCCACCGTCGCGTTGGCTCGATGGGAGCGCCTTTCCGTAGTGGAAGGTGCACACATCACCGAGCTGTACCTCTGTCCAAGAGTTCACGACAGCATCGCCGTCAACTCACCGAGCCCCAGCCGGATCTCGTCCTCGATCTCTTCCAACTCGGCGATGATCTCGGCCGGCGACCGGTGCTCGATCTCTTCGTGGACGACCTCCTTGTAGCGGTTCAGGGAGAGGTCGTAGCCCTGAGCGACGATGTCGGCGTTCGGGACGCAGAAGCTCTGCTCGGTGCGGGCGCGGTCCAGTTCGCTGGTGTCACCGGGCTTCGACAGGCTCAACCAGCGGGTGCGGACGTCGTCCAGGTCGTTGGCGTCGATGGGGTTGCGCTTGTCGTCGAGGGAGAATCCGTCGGCTTGCACGTCGTAGAACCACACGTGCTCGGTGCCGCCGGAGTTGGTCTTGGTGAACAGCAGGATCGCGGTGGACACCCCGGCGTAGGGGCGGAAGACGCCGGAGGGAAGCTTGATGACAGCGTCCAGTTTCTGCTCCTCGACGAGCGTCCGGCGCAAGTCCTTGTGTGCTTTCGTCGAGCCGAACAGCACGCCGTCCGGGACGATCACGGCGGCGCGTCCGCCGGTCCTCAGCATCCGCACGAAGTGGGCCAGGAAGAGAAGCTCGGTCTTGCGGGTCTTGACCGTCTTCTGCAGATCCTTCGAGGTCGACTCGTAGTCGAGGGAGCCGGCGAACGGGGGATTGGCGAGAACCAGCGTGAACCGCCCCTTGTCGGTGTCGCCGACCTCGGAGAGCGAGTCCTTGTAGCGGATGTCCGGACCCTCCACGCCGTGCAGCAGCATGTTCATGCTGCCGATCCGCAGCATGGTGGAGTCGAAGTCGTAGCCGTGGAACATCGAATGATGAAAGTGGCTGCGCTTGGCGGCGTCGGTCAGCACCGAGGGGTGGTGTTCGCGCAGATACTCGGACGCCGCGACCAGGAACCCCGCGGTGCCGCAAGCCGGGTCGCAGATCTCGTCGGTGGGTTTCGGCGCCATCAGGTCGACCATCAGCTGGATAATGTGCCGCGGCGTCCGGAACTGGCCGTTCTGACCCGAGGTCGAGATCTTGGACAGCATGTACTCGTAGAGGTCGCCGTTGGTGTCCCGGTCGTCCAGCGGAATGTCGTCGATCATGTCGACAACTCGCGACAGCAGCTGTGCGGTCGGAATGGTGAAGCGGGCGTCCCGCATGTGGTGGGAGTAGGTGGAGCCGTCGCCACCCAGCCGCCGCAGGAACGGAAACACTTCGTGCGTGACGACCGCGAGCATCTCGTCGGGCTCGCGATTCTTGAACGTCGACCAGCGCAGCCGTTGCTCGGTCGGGCCGTACAGCGGGTTCTCGATCGGCTGCCTGGTGATCCGAGCCCGGTTCTCGGCGCGCTGCTGTTCAGTGTCCAGCATCCGCAGGAAGAGCAGGTAAGTGATCTGCTCGATCACCTCCAGCGGGTTGGAGATGCCGCCCGACCAGAACGCGTTCCAGACCTGGTCGACCTTGCTGCGCAGCGTCCCGGTGATCACCGTCGAAGACTACTAGTGCAGGTTCGGCTGAGATGGCTCGGGCAACGCAACCAGCGAAGCTGTGAGCGGTGTCCAGCATCGAGCCGCAGGTGGAGTGCGGTACCGAGCATCTGCCGTGCGCATCCTGTGACGGGCTGGCTGAAGTGCTGTTGTGCCGCGCAAGCATGTGCAAGTATGGGACGAGCCAGGGGTCCGGAGTTGCGGTCCTTACCCCCGGCGTCGCCCCTGTTACCAGGTCTCGATCTCCACTACGGTCTCGCCGTTAGGCTTGATCGTCACGGTGATCTTCCTGATGCGGATATTGGTCACGGTCTGGAACACCTCCTTCCAGCACTAGGGGCACTTCAGTAAGCGATTCGACTCCTGCTTCATCAGGGGTCGAATCATCTCCAAGTGCGACGTAGACGCCGCGCTTGAGTCTCCGGACCTTGCCGTCCTTGTAGGAGCGTGCCAGTTGACTGCGGATGCTCGACCGCTCCCACTCGTGCGAAGCCTCGATCACCAGCGTGACGATGTCCTCGGTCTTCATTGGCGCATGGGTCAAGTCGAGGACCGACAACACAGCCTCTTCAATGGAGGTGCCCGCGCCCACCAACTCGGAGACCTTGGCCCGCGGAACATCACTGGCACGCACCAGCTGGCTGGGGGCCCAAGAGCCACGTGGCAACGGGTCTTCCACTGAGATCTCCGATCCCAGCTGCACGTCGGGCTCAGTAAGTCGTTCGGCACCCCCGGCGTCCGGCGCGTCCTCGATCTCGATAGTCTTCGCCTTTGAATCGGGTCCGAGGATGCGATCGATCTCGATGAGGTCAGCATCGATTGCGTTCCGCTGCTGCAGCAACTCCTGACGTGCAGCCATCAGGTGCTTGCGCACGACGTCGCTCACCACTCGAGGACCTCCTTTGCTGAATCCGCAGGATGTAGTTCGTTACTTGTGGCTAGCGTAGGGCGCCTAGTTAGCAAGATCAAGCAGGTCCACTCCGCAACCGTGCGTCACTGTGGATAACTTCGGGGTAGTTGTGGACAGATCGCGGCTATTTGTGGATTAGTTAGCCGTAGACGCGCAGCGGGGAAGCAGTAGGTCGTCCTAGCGAGGGCCGATGACTGTCGGCGGCGGCCGACAGTTGGCAGGTTGTCATCGGCTGCTTAACGGGACTGATCGCATGCGGCCCGGTGACCAGCGGGTGAACCGCCCCGTTGTGGTGGATGGTCTGATTCGACGGAAACCGGGTTCAGAGGCGGCCCGACCAGAACGCGTTCCAGACCTGATTGACCTTGCCGCGGAGCGTTCGGGTGATCACCGTTGGCAGCGCAATCGGATTGCACGCGCCGCGCCTTGGCGTCGGGCCGGAGCTCTCAGCAAGGGATTGTCACTCTCGCTGACCGGTCCACCGAAGTGTCGGGCATTGCCTTGGCTTTCGCTCCGGGAGATCCCGGTCGATCCGCCGACCAGCCGCTGATTGGCGGCCTTGTCACCGGTGTTGTCGACGGCGTCTGAGTTGAGGCAGCGCTGATTGATGCAACCACCGCCGGTTGAGCCGCAACGACCAACGAGAATCCTCAGCCGTCCTTGGGCGTCAGCCGCTCGAAGAACCGCACCGAGTCGTCGAAGATCAGTTCGGCGTCGTTGTCCATGGTGGCCACGTGGTACGAGTTCTCCAGGAAAATCTGGGTGACGTCGTCCGAGCCGACCCGCTTCAGGAAGGTCTGCCACGAGATCGGCGGAATCACATGGTCGGTGCGCGAGGTGAACAGCAGCACCGGCACGCGTAGTTGCGGCAGGTCCTCGACGACGATCTTCCACAGCCTGGTCTGGCTGTACATCGACTGCAGCGGGTTGCAGTCGTAGGCCAGTTCCACCACACCGGGCTTCTTGATGTCGCCGGCGAGGCCGCCCAGCGCGGGCACGAAATGACGCAGCAGCGGCAGCACCTTCAGTGCCGGGTTGGTGTGCGCGTAGATCGGATTCACCACGACCAAGCCGGCCAGGTCGGGCTTCTCTTCGGCGAGCTTGGTGGCGAGCAGGCCGCCCATCGACAGCCCGGCGGCGAACACCGTCGAGCAGCGCCGGGACAGCTGCTGGTAGGCGAGGTCGATGGCGCCGTACCAGTCTTGCCATCTGGTGGCGTTGAGGTCCTTCCACTGCGTGCCCATGCCGGGCAGCAGCGGCACCCGCACCGAATAGCCGGCAGCGGCGAGATGCTCGGCCCAGCCGCGCATGGACTGCGGCGTCGACGGGTAGCCGTGACACAGCACCACCCCGACGTCCGAGCCGTCGATGCTGATCGGCTCCGCCCCCGGCATGATCGTCATGGCGCCATCATGGCGCACCGGGAGCGGAGCCGACAGGGAATGCGTCAGGAGACGAACGTCGCGTTCAGCGAGATCGGGATGCTGGCCAGCGCACCCGAGACCGGGCAGCCGGTCTTGGCGTCCTCGGCGAACTTGAGGAACTCCTCCTCGGTCAGGCCGGGCACCTTCGCGACGACGGTCAGGTCGCTCCCGGTGATGCCCACGCCGGGCTGGAAGCCGACGACCGCCTTGGTGTCCACCGACTCCGGCGGAGTGCCGTTGCCGGCCAGGGCGTGCGACAGGGCCATCGAGTAGCAGGCCGCGTGGGCGGCCGCGATCAGCTCTTCGGGGTTGGTGGTGCCCTCGCCCGCCTCGGCGCGCTTCGCCCACTTCAGGTCGAAGTGCGCGACGCCGGACGTCACCAGGTCGACGCTGCCGGCGCCCTCGATCAGGCTGCCCTCCCAGTGGGCCTGCGCCGTGCTCTGCGTTGCCATGAAGCTGCTCCTTCTGTCGGGAACAGGCGGACGGTCGCCCGCCTGTCGTCCCCAGGCTAGGCGCTGAAGACGACGGGGGCGACCACCCGTCCGGCGGCTCGCGGTGTCAGGCCGCCAGGAACGCGTCGATCTGACCCAGGGACGCGGTTGCGCCCTCGATCATGCCCATGTCGAGCACCTGCTGCAGGCCCTCGGCGCTGGCGTAGGTGGCCACGAAGGTGGCTCGGGTGCCGCCCTCGTGCGCCGCGAACGAGTAGACGTTCTGCGACTCGGGCAGGTCGGTGTTCGGGTTGAACTCCTCGTCGGCGAAGCCGTCCGCGAAAGTGAAGAAGTCCGGCTCGGAGACCTCGGTGATGCGCCAGTAGCCGCAGTACTTCTCGCCTTCCGGGCCGGTCATGTAGTAGTTCATCCGGCCACCCGGGCTCAGCTCGTGGTCGACGAACGTGGCGGGGAACTCCGGCGGACCCCAGACCTGCTCCAGCTGGCGCGGGTCGGCATAGATCTGCCAGACCCGCTCCACCGGTGCGGCGAAGTCGGCGACGATCGTCAGGGTCAGGGCATCGAGGTCGGTGGTGACGTCGACAACAGGCATGGTCACTCCTTGAGTTGGTTGAGTAGGTCGTCGATCCGGGAGATCCGGCCGCGCCAGACCTCTTCCAGCTCGGCCAGCAGTCGACCGGCCGAGCGCAGCATCTGCACGTCGCCGCTGGCCAGTGCCTCGCGGCCCTGCCGGCGCTTGGTCAGCAGGCCGGCCCGCTCGAGCACGGCGACGTGCTTCTGCACCGCGGCGAAGCTCATGTCGTAGCTCGCCGCCAGCGCGCTGATCGAGTGTTCGCCGGCCAGGACGCGGCGCAGGATGTCGCGCCGGGTGCGGTCGGCGAGCGCGTGGAACAGGGCGTCCGCCCGGTCGTCCTCGCTCTCGATCACCAGACCAACATACAACCAAATGGTTGTATGTTGTCAAGACGAGGGCGTTTACCGGTCGTTTATGGCCGCTAGGCAGGCTGGTAGCAATCTCGAAGCGGAACAGCGGACGCGGTGGGGAGGCCGCGGATCGGGGGGTCGGCGAGACGCACGGGAGACGTCGGTGGTGAGGAGTCGTCCGGGGGGTTCGACTCCTCACTACTGGTGGAACGTCCAATGGCGCGTACCATGGCGCCGATGACTGAGGGTGACGCCGGCGAGCCGCTGGAACCGATCCGCACCTTCGCCTCGCTGAGGGTGTTCAACTACCGTCTGCTCTTCCTCGGCTCGCTCACCTCCAACGTCGGCACCTGGATGGCGCGGGTCGCCCAGGACTGGCTGGTGCTCACCCAGCTCACCGATCACTCGGCCACTGCTCTGGGCTACATCACCGCCCTGCAGTTCGCCCCTGGCGTGCTGGTCTCGCCGATCGCGGGTGCGGTGGCCGACCGGTTCGGCAAGCGCCGGATCATGATGGTCACCCAGTCCGGCACCGCACTGGTGTTCGCGATCCTGACCGCACTGGTGGCGTCCGGAAGCGTGCAGCTGTGGCACGTTTACCTCAGCGCAACCATCGCCGGCGTGCTGTGGGGCTTCGACGCCCCGGCCCGGCAGGCATTCGTCTCGGAGGTGGTGCCCGACCACCTGCTCGGCAATGCGGTCGGGCTGAACAGCGCCTCGTTCAACGGGGCCCGGCTACTTGGACCGGCGATCGCCGGGCTGTTGATCGCCTGGGTCGGCATTTGGCCGGTGTTCGCGGTCAACACGATCAGCTTCGTCGCCGTCCTGCTCGGGCTGCTTCTGATGCGCACCGACCAGCTGCACCCCGCCCCGGTGCGGCGCGGGCGCGGCGCGATCCGTGAGGGCATCGCCTACGTTGCGCACCGGCCCGACCTGCAGTTGGTGCTGTTCTGCGTCTTCGTGCTGGGCACCTTCGGGTTGAACTTCCAGATCACGAACGCACTGATGGCCACCAAGGTGTTCGGCGTCGGCCCCGAGGGCTACGGCCTGCTCGGATCGGTGATGGCGTCCGGGACGTTGGCCGCGGCGCTGCTGGCGGCGCGCCGGCGGCGTCCGCGGTTGCGGCTGGTGGTGGGCGGGCTGGCCGCGTTCGCGGTGGTGACCACCGCCCTCGCGCTGGCGCCGGGCTACTGGGTCTACACCATCCTGCTGGTGCCCACCGGACTCGCCTCGTTGACCGTGATGACGGCGGCGAACACCACTGTGCAACTGACCACCGCGCCCGAGATGCGAGGCCGGGTGATGAGCCTCTACATGGCGATCTTCACCGGCGGGACGCCGCTGGGCGCCCCGCTGATCGGCTGGGTCGGCGACGCCTGGGGCCCGCGCTGGACGCTGCTGGTCGGCGCGATCGCCACCGGGATCGCCGCGCTGGTGGCGGCGATCTACCTGTGGAACAGGATGGGACGGCCGAAGCGGTTGCCGGCCTGACCGTCGGTTGAGCTACGAAACACCCTGTCAGCCCCAGGTCATGCAAGGTCTCGACAAGCTCGACCGACGAAAACCAGCGTTTCCTCGCCCGACCTGCGATTTACGGGCGGTTTATCTGCCGCGCTGACCATGGTGGACATGGATAGGACAGGGGGTGATCGCCGGGCGGATGCCCTAGGGTGCTGGCTAGGTTTTCGCACCCCCTGGAGGCCCCATGGCAGCGGTCGACTTCCGCGTGCTGGGCCCGGTCGGCGTGACGGTGGATGCCGAGCCGCAGCGATTGCGACCGATGGAAGCAACGGTGCTCGCGGTTCTGCTGGCCGATCACAACCGTCCGGTGACCCTGGACGCGTTGATCGATCGTGTCTGGCGGGGGGCGCCGCCGCGCACCGCGTCCACCGCGATCCGGGTACACATCGACCGGCTGCGGGCCGCGATGCGGCGGCAGGAGGTCTCGCGGCTGGTATCGGCTGCCGGGTCGTACCGGTTGATCGTCGAACCCGAGGAGCTGGACGCCCAGCGGTTCGACGACGCGCTGCGCCGGGGTCGCCAGCTGACCGAGCGGGATCCCCGCTCGGCCGGGGTGCTGCTGCGCGAGGCGCTCGCCGAATGGCGGGGAACGCCTTTCGGCGCGATCGACGGAATCGAGTCGATCGACGTGACCCGTAGCTACCTGGAAAGCCGCCGCGCCGAGTTGCTGGTGGAGCTGGCCGAGGTCGAACTGGCCTGTGGCCGGCATGCGGCCGTCATCGCCGATCTGCGGCGCTGGTGTGCCGAGCTGCCGGAATCGGAGGCACTGGCGTCCAGCCTGGTGCTCGCGCTGTACCGCAATGGTGACCAGGTCGCGGCGCTGGAGGAGTGCCGCGCCTTCATCGAGCGCTTCTCCACCGACTACGGCCTGGATGCCGGGCGCGCCTTCCGCAGGCTGGAGAGCGACCTGCTCAACCAGGATCGTCGGCTCGATCCGCCGGTCGACGTCACCGTCGCCGCCCCACCCGCGCCGATCGGCCGGCAGCATCTGGTCGACGCGGTTACCCGGCTGCTCGCCGCGCCGCGACCGCCCGCCCTGATCGCGTTGGGTGGACGACGCGGCATCGGGGTGAGCACGGTGCTGAACCATGTGGCTCGGGCCATTCCCGACGCCGTGCTGCTGCCGCCGGGACCGGCCGCGCTGAACGGTCTCGCCGACTCGTTGGGGGTCGGCTTGACCGGGCATTCGGTCGGCGACCACGCGGCCGGACTTGCCGCCGAGCTCTGTCGGCCCGGCCGCGTGTTGCTGCTGGACGACGTGGACCAGCTGGCCCCCGACACCCTGGAACTGCTGCAGGCGCTGGTCCGCTTCCCCGGCATCTGCCCGGTCGTCACCGGCGGCCGGTCGCGTCCGCTGGCCGAGCATCCGCTGCTCGCCGACGGCTGGATCGCCGCCACCGACTGCGTCGCGCTCGAGGTGCAGCCGCTGGACGACGCCTCGGCCCGGGCGCTGGTGGCCACGCTGGTCTCGGGGGCCAACCCGGGCCGGGAGGCGCTGATCGAGAAGGTGGTGGCCTCGGCCGGCGGCGACCCCTTCCTGCTGGCGGCGCTGGCGCGCGAGGCGGAGGCGACCGGAAGCTGGGTCGACGCACCGGCCAGCCTGGAGGAGTTCGTCCGGCGGACCCTGGTTGGCCTGCCGGCGGGATGCGCCGAACTGCTGGCGCTGGCGGCGTCGGACACGCCGACCGACCTCGACCTGCCGCTGCTGCGCGAGGCACTCGGGCTGTCCGCCGACGATTCCGCGGCACTCGCGGAGACGGCGTTGGCGGCGGGTCTGCTGATCGAGACCCCCCGCGGCATCGCCTTCCGGCACCCCGGCTTCCGCGAGACGGTGGCGCACTTCCCTGTGGCACCCGAGGCGCACCGCCGGATGATCGCCCAGCTGACCTCCCGCCCGGATCCGGACGTCGCGCGGATCGCGCAGCACGCCCGGCAGTTGCCCGATGCGGCCGAAGCCGCCGGGTACATCGCGGCGGAGGCTGCTGGCCTGCTGGCCTCCGGTGCGCCACTGGCCGCCGCGGAACGCTACGCCGAGGCAGTGGAACGCGCCCAGCGCGTCCGGCTCGCCCCTGCGCAGTGGCTGCCCTGGGCGTTGGACGGGACGAGTGCGCTCACCCTCGGTGGACGGATCGACGAGGCGGCCGCATGGGCCGGTGACCTGGCCGCGGTGGCGCGCCGCTCAGGTGAGGCGACCCTGTTCGCTCAGGTCGCGCTGGCCGCGGCCGGCCCGTGGGGGGTGCTTGGGGCGGAAGCACGCCGGGCCCAACTGCTGCTCGGCGAGGCGCTGGAGTGGCTGCCGGCCGACCGGACGGCGCTGCGCGTCCGGCTGATCGAGAGCTACTTGCGGGTCGGGATGACCGGGGACGCCACCATGCTGGCCGCACTGGGCGACGTGGATCCCGAGATCACCCAGGGGGCGACCGACCCCGATCCGGCGGTCGCCCTGGACGCGCTGCGGGCCTTGCACTCGTTGACCTGGCCGCGACAGCAGCCGCCCCGGCGCCGCCTGGAGCTCGCCCAGCGGATGGCAGTCGCCGGCGCCCGGGTAGACAGCGCCGAGGCCGAGCTGGACGCACTGCGCCTGGTGGTGAGCGCCCACGTCGCACTCGCCGACCGGTTCGGCGCCTCAGCGGCCGTCCACGACTACGCAGCGCGCGCCGAGATGATCGGCTCGGTGCTGCATCGGTGGACGGCGGCGCGGCAGGCCGAACTGCTCGCCGGTCTGGCCGGACGCCGGGCGAACGCAGAGCGGCATGCCGAGCAGGCCCGCGCCCTGGAGGCCGGCGTTGATCGGGAGACGGTCCTGGTCGTCACCCATGAGCGGATGCTCAGCGACGCGGTGCGCGACGGCCGGGTCGCCGCTCTGGCCCCGGCCCTGGACGAGCTCGATGACGATACGTCCGGCTTCGACCCGCTGTACCAGATCGCCGGTGCCCTGATCGCGACCACGGTCGGCCGTCCGGTCCCTCTGGACTACCTCGAGCACCTCTGGGATGGCGTCCGCGGCACGTTCCGGGCCGCGGCCGGCGCCGGGCTGATCGTCGCGGCGTTGGGCCAGTCGGTCCCGCCGGAGCTGTTCGCCGACGAGCTGGCCGCGGAACTCACACTGCACAGCGGTTGTTGGCTGATCTTCGGCATCTCGGCCGGCATCGGCCCCGCCGACGCCCACCTCGCCCGGTTGCTGGGGCTGCTGGGCAGGCGCGACGAGAGCGCCCGGCACGCCCGGCTGGCGACGTCCGTGGCACACAAATTCGCACCCACCTGGGTTCGGTTCACACAGAAGGAGACACACCCATGACACCCCCTGAAGACGGCGCGATGGGCGGTGGCCGCAAACCCGGTCCGCTCGTCGAGTGCCACGACGACGGCACACCGGAGTGCGTCCGTGACAAAACCACCCTCTTCGTCCTGCTGTGGAACGACTGGTCGACCGCCGAGGACCGTAAGCAGGTCTACCGCGCCGCCTGGGAGGAGTCGCGACACAGTGCCTCCGCACTCGCTTTCATCAAAGCCGTCGCGAAGGCGAAAGACGTGCCGGTGCCCGCGCATATCAGCGACTACCTGACCAAGCACCGCGACTTCTCCGGCACCTTCCACCGGGCGTTCAAGAAGGTGCGCAAGCACAACTGGCGGTTGTCCGCGGTGGTCGACCAGACCAACCTCGGAGAGTTTCCGCCGGAGGTCCACCTGCTTAAGAACGCCGGCTCGCAGGTGGTGATGTTGTACGTCGTCGGAGACCCCACCGTCTGAGTCTGCGCTGGTCGAGCTTTGTCGAAACCAAAGTCCTGGGTCTCGACAAGCTCGACCAACGATCAGGCTCAGCCAGCGATCAGCCGCCGGACTTGCGGCGGAACTGCCGTTTGCCGCCTTGGGCGTGGGTGTTCTTCGCCGTGCCCCGGGCGGCATCGGTGTGGTCGGCGCCGGAATGCTGGTTCTGCTGCTTGCGTTCCAGCGCCGCCTTGAATGCGGCCTTGGTGTCGGCGTTCGGATCTGATTCCGGCATCGGTGCCTCCTTGGTCGCGACGAAGACACCACTGTAGGCGGTAGCCTCAGGGCGTGCTGCTCTCCGACCGCGACATTCGTGCCCAGATCGAAGCGGGGCGTGTGCAGTTCGATCCGTGGGATCCGACGATGATCCAGCCCAGCAGCGTCGACGTCCGGCTGGACAAGTACTTCCGGCTGTTCGACAACCACAAATATCCGGTGATCGACCCGGCGCAGGACCAGCCCGACCTGACCCGGCTGGTCGAGGTGAACCCCGCCGAGGGTTTTGTGCTGCACCCCGGCGAGTTCGTGCTGGGCAGCACCTATGAGACTGTCACCCTGCCCGACGACCTGGCTGCCCGGGTCGAGGGCAAGTCGAGCCTCGGACGCCTCGGCCTGCTCACCCACGCCACCGCCGGCTTCGTCGACCCCGGCTTCAGCGGCCACGTCACCCTGGAGCTGTCCAATGTGGCGACCCTGCCGATCATGCTCTGGCCGGGCATGAAGATCGGCCAGCTGGCCTTCTTCCAGCTCTCCAGCCCCTCGGAGAACCCGTACGGCTCGGCGGTCTACGGCTCGCACTACCAGAACCAGCGCGGACCGACGGCGTCCCGGAGCTTCCAGAACTTTCACCGCGCGGAGGTGTGAGGCGCGCTCGGACATCGTCAGCGCGATGGTGTTGAACCGACTGCTGACTGCTGATTGCTGGGCTGCCGATCTCACCATCGGGTGCCACTGGCACCTTGCGTGGCCGCTTTCGCGCTATTGCACGAAAGCCGTCGGCCAAGGTGAGAGTGGGCACCGATGGAGAGATCGGCGGTCGGGCACGGGCTGCAGGTCGGTCGTCCAGGGCAAGGGATACCGACGAATAGCTCGGCCTTGGCAAAGTCCACGGCTCGCGCGATGTCGGTCCGACATCCTGTCGGCCGTGGCAACACCGAGGTCGTGGCATCCACCAGCAGCACGAGAACGACAGGGACCACGCCGATCTCGTTGGTCGAGGGTTGTGCTCATCGGCGCTTCCCCACGAAGCATGGGTGCGGACTCAGTTGAGGACGTCCGACAAGGGCGCTGTCGGTAGATCGCCGAAGGCGGCGGAGACGCCGGGGTAGGTGATCGTGCCGGCAACGGTGTTCAGGCCCAACGCGAGCGGTTGCGACTCGGCGCAGGCCTGCCGCCAGCCCTTGCCGGCCAGTTGCACCGCGTAGGGCAGGGTGGCGTTGGTGAGCGCCCAGGTGGAGGTATTGGGGACCGCGCCGGGCATGTTCGCCACGCAGTAGAAGATCGAGTTGTGCACGGTGAAGGTCGGATCGTCGTGCGTGGTCGGGTGGGAATCCTCGAAGCAGCCGCCCTGGTCGATCGCCACATCGACCAGCACCGAGCCGGGCCGCATCTGGGCCACCATCTCGTTGGTGACCAGCTTCGGAGCCTTGGCGCCCGGGATCAGCACGGTGCCGATCACCAGGTCGGCGGCCAGCACCTGCTCACGCACGCTGAGCGCGGTCGACACGATGCCCTGCACCCGGTTGTCGTAGCGCCAGAAGGTCATCCGGAGCTTCTCCAGGTCGGTATCGAGAATGGTCACGCTGGCGCCCATGCCGAGCGCGATGTTGGCCGCGTTCTGGCCGGCCACGCCACCGCCGAGCACCACGACCTTGGCGTTCGGGACGCCGCCCACGGCACCCATCAGCACCCCACGTCCGCCCTGGGCCTTCATCATCGCGTGCGCACCCACCTGCGGCGCCAGGCAGCCGGCCACCTCCGACATCGGGTAGAGCAGCGGCAGCATGCCGTTCGGCAACTGCACCGTCTCGTAGGCGAGCGCAGTGGTCCCGGCGCTCAGCAGCCGCTCGGTCAGCGGCCGGTCGGCGGCCAGATGCAGGTAGGTGAACAGCACCAGATCGTCGCGCAGGTAGTCGTATTCGGACGCCACCGGCTCCTTGACCTTCATTACCAGTTCGCCCTCGGCCCAGGTGGCGTCGGCGTCCGGCAGGATGGTGGCGCCCTGATCGGCGTACTCGGCGTCGGTGATCGACGAGCCGAGACCGGCGCCGGCCTGGACGAAGACCTGGTGCCCGCGCCGGGTCAGTTCATGCACGCCCACCGGCGTGATCGCGACGCGGTACTCGTTGTTCTTGACCTCGGTGGGGACGGCGATCTTCATTGATGCTCCTTCGGCCGTTGGTGCCAAGAAGTGTAGGACGGCTGCGCCGCGCAGGATGCTGGCTTTCTGGGCTACGGGGTCTGTCTTGACGATTGATGAATGCCCGGTCCGACAACCCCAGGTCGTCGTGGATTCGGGGGGTGATGAAACGCATCGAGGCGAAGGGTGTGGAAGTGGTCGTCCACGAGCCGGCGCGAGGATGGCTAATTCGTCCGCCAGAGGAGGCGGTGCGTTGCCTGGAAGACTTCAAACGGCGGGCCGACGTCGTCCTCAGCAACCGACGGCCCAAGAATTGGCCGACGCTGCGGACAAGGTCTACACCCGCGACGTCCAGGGACGCGACTGACGTCCCTGGCCGGTGGTAACCGCTTCCACCCGACTCCGGACAGCGGAGGCTGCCCGCCGGAGGGTACGGGTCGTGCGGCCACCGAGAATCAGCCAGGGCAGAGCATGGATCAGGTTGTCGTCGTGCAACAGGATGCGCGGCTCCGCCCGCACGGCCGACTGGAGCCATCGCCTGCCCACCCGATCGTGTCCAGCCCGGTAGGCACTGAGTCCGTACGGGAAGTAGGCACGGGCAAGGTCCGCGGCCGACACATCCGCGGCGTAGGCGTCGAAGATCTGTTCGAGCGCTTCGAAGCGCTGCCGTGGGACGGTCGAGATGCTGCCCGGCCTGATCCGGTAGTCGGCAACCATCGTCGGGACGCAGACGAAGATCGGTGTCGTGGAGGACCTCCCGATCCGTAGCCACATCTCGAGGTCAACCGCGCTCCTGAAGTTGGCGTCAAAACCGCCGACCTCCTCGAAACAAGAACGCCGCAGCACCAAGCAACTCCCGTTCCCCATGGGCGCCACGCTGCCGAACATCGCGCTGACGTCGTACTCTCCCGCCGCACGCTCGAGCGTCGTGCCCAGTGGTTGTCCCTGCTCATCGATGTGACGTGAGTGACCGAAGACGGCGCCCACCCTTGCGTCGGCATTGTTGATGGCGGCCAGCAGCACCTCGAGCGTGTTCGTGAGCCACCGGTCATCCCCGTCCAGGAACGCGATGAAAGGCGTTGTCGCGAGCGTGATCGCGGTGTTGCGAGCGGCGGACGATCCCTGGTTCTCCTGGCGGATGACCCGAACCCGAGGATCACCGCAGGCAGCTGCTTCCGCGACCTCTGCGGTGCCATCGGTCGAGCCGTCGTCCACGATAAGGTAAGTAAAGTCCGCCACGCTCTGAGCGAGGACCGACTCGACGGCCTCGCCGATGTAGGCGGCGACATTGTATGCGGGTGTGATGACCGTGATGCTCTCTCGGGGCATGGCAAGAGCGTACCGATGCAGCCGGGGGCAAACGGGCCAGGCTGATCGCTGGGCACCGGCCGCGCGGTGGTTGGCGCCGCTGTGCGCGACGCCCGGCGGCGGTCCGTCCCCCGATCGGACCTGCCTGCCGGTGCGCCGCGCACCATGCGCTCCCCCCATAGAAGCCGCACCGCCGGATAAGCCCCCCGACCTTCCGGGATCAGCGACTTCAACCACCATGAGTGGGTTGGCCGCCGGCTGATACACCGGATCGGGGAGTTTCTCTGATCTCCTCAGCGGCGCAGCCACACGGTGGTGTCGGACGGCAGGGCGCCGTCCTCAGTCAACGGGCCGGAGGCCAGCAGCACCTCGCCGGCGGGCAGGGCAACGGGCTCGCTGCCGAGGTTCGTCCAGCACTGGAACCGGACGCCGTCGGCATCCGCCGGGCGCGCGAACGCCAGCACCTGCTCCGGGCCGTCAAGCCACTCCAGGTCGCCGTCGCCGAGTTCGTCCAGCTCGCGGCGCAGCTTGAGCGCCGTCCGGTACAGCTCGAGGGTCGAGCCGTGGACGCCATCCTGCGCGTCCGCCGCGAAGGAAGCCCAATCCGCCGGTTGGGGCAGCCAGGGCGCCGCCGAACCATCCGGGGAGAACCCGTAGGTTTCGCCGGCGGAGGTCCAGGGCAGCGGCACCCGGCAGCCGTCCCGGCCCTTGTCGGTGCCGCCGGACTGGACCCAGGTGGGATCCTGCAGCGCCTCGGCCGGGATGTCCTCCACCTCGGGCAGTCCGAACTCTTCACCCTGGTAGACGTAGGCGCCGCCCGGCAGCGCCAACATCAGCAGGGCGGCGGCCCGGACCCGCCGGGCACCCAGCTCCGGGTCGGCCGGCCGAGCCTGGAAGTGCCGCAGGTTGCGCGCCCGGGGACCCAGGCCGTGCTGATCGCGGGCGTAGCGGGAAGCCGGACGGCAGACGTCATGGTTGCCGAGCACCCAGGTGGGGGGCGCGCCGACGGCGGCATGCGAGGCGATGGTGGCGTCGATCACCCGGCGCAATTCCGCGGGCAACCACGGGGCCATCAGGAAGTCGAAGTTGAACGCCGTGTGCAGTTCATCGGGACGCAGGTAGGCGGCCAGCCGGTGCGGGCGTCCGACCCAGATCTCACCGCAGAACACCCGCGGCGGGCTGTACTCGTCGGCGACTGTGCGCCACTCGCGGAAGATCTCGTGGACGGCCGGCTGATCCCAGTGCGGATGGTCGTGCGCAGCGTCCTCGGGCAGCGGGAATGGCAGGCCGCCGACGTCGGGCAGTTCCCAGTTCTTCTCCAGGCCGTGGGCGACATCGATCCGGAAGCCGTCGATCCCCCGGTCGAACCAGAACCGCAGGGTCTGCTCGAACTCGGCGCGGACCTCCGGGTGACGCCAGTCGACGTCCGGCTGGCCGGGGGCGAACAGGTGCAGGTACCACTGCCCGTCGGGCACCCGGGTCCAGGCCGGGCCGCCGAAGCTGCTCTGCCAGTCGTTGGGCGGCAGTTCGCCGGCGGAACCGCGGCCCTCGCGGAAGACATACAGCTCGCGCTCGGGGGAGCCGGGAGCCGCGGCCAGGGCGGCCTGGAACAGGGCGTGCTGGTCGGAGGTGTGGTTCGGGACGATGTCGATGATCACCTTGATTCCCTCGGCATGCGCCTCGGCGATCAGCGCGTCGGCCTCGGCGAGGGTGCCGAAGACGGGCTCGATGTCGCGGTAGTCGCTGACGTCGTAGCCGGCGTCCGCCATCGGGGAGGGGTACCAGGGACTGATCCAGATCGCGTCCACGCCGAGCGCCGCCAGGTGCGGCAGCTTCGCGCGGATGCCCGCGATGTCGCCCACGCCGTCGCCGTTGGCGTCGGCGAAGCTGCGCGGATAGATCTGATACACCACCGCGTGCCGCCACCAGTCGTCGTGTGCGTTGCGCCCGTTCATCGGTCTCCTTTACCGGTAAAGTCTGTACCGGTAAGGTTAGTGTCGAACGTCGCATCGGACAAGTCGGGAGGCCCACATGGCGAGAGTGACCCTGCAGTCCATCGCCGACCGGGTCGGAGTCAGCCGGATGACGGTGTCGAACGCGTTTTCCAGGCCCGACCAGCTGTCCGCCGAACTGCGCGAGCGGATCCTCGCCACGGCCACCGAACTTGGCTACCTCGGGCCCGATCCCGCCGCTCGGTCGTTGGCTACCGGCACCAGCGGCGCGATCGGCGTGCTGTGGACCGAACCGCTCCGGCTGGCCCTGTCCGACGCGGTCACCGCGCGGTTCCTGGGTGCGGTGGCCGACGAACTCAGCGCCGACGGGCTGGCGCTCACCATGCTGCCGCCGACGGTGCCCGCCCACGATGTCGCGATGGACGGCGCCATCGCCTACGCCTGCGCCCCGGACGCCGCACCCGTGCAGTGGCTGCGGCGGCGCGGCGTGCCGGTGGTTGCCGTCGACATGATCTGGGACGGCGCCAGCGTCCGGGTGGGAATCGACGACCGGGGCGGTGCCCGCCGGGCGGCGGAACATCTGGTCGGGCTCGGGCACCGACGGATCGCCCTGCTCATCCCGCAGGCGGGCGGGGAGCGGCTCACCGGCTGGCTGGCCGGGCTGGCCGGGATCAAGCCGGTGGTCGGTTTCGTCGAGGTGTTCGGCGAGAACCGGACGATGCTGGCCGACTTCCTGCGACGGCACCGGCCCACCGCCGTGCTGTGCGTCTCCGACCTGGTCGCCGCGCAGGTGCTGGCCGTCGCCGGTGAACTCGGCCTCGACGTGCCGTCCGCGCTGTCGGTGGTGGGTTTCGACGATCACCCGGTGGCGGCCGGGCTGGGACTGACCACCGTCCGGCAGGATCCGGACGCCAAGGGCCGGGCCGCAGCCCAGGCACTGCGCCAGACGCTCGCGCACCGGGCCGATCCGGCCGTCGCCGTGCCGCCGGACGTGCGACTCGGGGTCGAGCTGGTGATCCGGCGGACCACCGGAGCGCTTGAGGGCCGCTGATCAACGCGACCACCGCTGGCTAAACTATGTCGAAACCCCTTGCCAGCGCCATGTCGTCCGCGCTCTCGACAAGCTCGACCAACGAAAGTCGGTAGCATGCGCCCATGAGCGTGACCCCGCCGGCCCGGCGTTGGCGAGGCTGGCTGATCGGAGCGCTCGCCCTCGGCGTCGGGGCCGCCGGCTTTCTGATCTGGCGCACCGTCACTGACCCGGTGCCGGCGGTGACCGCAGCCGCCCAGCGTGCCGCGGACGCCCTCGCGGCGCGCACCATCGAGGACGGTTCCTTCGGCAGCACCGTCGGACCGGCCGAGGTGGACGACCTGAGTGCCACCCTGCGTGGCATGGGCACCCTGCGGCCGGTGATCAGTGTGGTCGGGGTGCAACTCACCGACGACCAGCGCGAGGCGACCGCCCGGCTGCGCGCCGAATGGGTGATCCACGAGGGCAAACCGGCCTGGATCCAGGACCCGTACCTGCGCCTGGTCCGCGGTCCGGACGGCTGGACCGGGGTATGGCAGCGGGACCTGATCGCCGCCGGGCTGGAGCCCGGTGACCGGTTGCGCGCCGTCCGGGTGGCGCCGGAACGTGGCGAGATCGTGGGCGCCCGCGACGAACGGCTGGTCTGGAACCAGGACGCCCACCGGATCGGGCTGGACAAGACGTTGGTGGCACCCGACGCGCAACCCCGGTCGGCCGCGGCACTGGCCAAGGCGGTGGGAATCGATGCCGACGGCTTCGTCGCCAAGGTGGCCGGCTACGGCCCGAAGGCCTTCGTGGAGGCAGCCGTGATCCGCACGGTGGGCCAGGACGAGTGGCGGATGCTGGACGCCGCCCGCCGTGTCGAAGGTGTGCGGATCATGGACGCCGTCCGGCCGCTGGCCCGCAGCACCACCTTCGCGCGGCAGCTGCTGGGCACCGTCGGCGAGGCCAGCGATGACGCGATCCGGGCCGGGAACGGCGCCGTCCGAGCCGGAGATCTGGTCGGCTTGACCGGTTTGCAGCGGGTCCACAATCAGCTGCTGATGGGCGTCACCGGCTTCGTCGTGCAGGCCTACCCGGACGGCCACCCCGAAGCGCCCAGGGAGCTGTTCCGGGTGCCTGCGGTCGCCGGCGGCTCCCTGCGGATCACCCTGGACGCCGCCTTGCAGCGCCGCGCCGAGGCGCTGCTGACCCGCTCGTCGGGACGGGCTGCGGCCGTCATCGTCCGGCCCTCGGACGGCGCCGTGCTGGCGCTGGCCAGCAAGCTCGGGGACACCACCGCCACCACCCAGCGGGTGTACCCGGGCGACTTTGCCCCGATCACCGCCTCGGCAGGCACCGGCGGTCCTGCCGCAGCGATCAAGGCACTCGGGCTGACCGGCGGGTTCGGGCTGGGCATCGACATCTTCGGCGCCGCCGCCGACGAGGGCCCGCTGCGGCTGTCGCCGTTCGCCATGGCGATGGCCACCGCCTCGGTAGCGCGCGGCTCGACCATCGCGCCCTGGCTGGTGGTCGACGAGAAGCCGGCTGCGCCGGCGTCCGGAATCACCCCCGACCACGCCGAGGCCGCCCGCCGCGAGATGCGGGCGCGCGCGTCCCGAGGTGCCCTCAAACCGCTGTCGACGATCCCCGGACCGGCCGTCCTGGCCGACGGCGACGGCAGGCTGTGGACGGTGGCCGCCCGCGGTGACCTGGTCGTCGCGACCTACGACTCCGAGATGCGCTCGATGGCGCTGATGGGTCCGCTGCTGCGTACCTAGACTGGCCGCATGCGTCGCGTTGGTTGCCTGCTCGCGCTGGTTGTGCTCAGCGCGTGCGCGATGACGCCACCAGCGGCTCCCGGGTCGCCCTCGTCGGAGCCTGCGCCCACGCCGCAACAGAGCCGCTACCGCACCATGACGCCGGCTCCGTCCGGGACACCGGCGAACCTGCCCGCGAGCCGGCTGGCCGCGATCACGTCCGACCTGCGCGGCCGGGGTGTGACCGGTGACGTCGCGGTGATCAGCGCCGAGAACGTGCGGTTCAAGGACGGCTCGCTCGGCTGCCCGCAGCCCGGCGTGCAGTACACCCAGGCCCTGGTCGACGGCATGCGGGTGGTGGTTGAGGCTGGTGGACGCCGCTACGACTACCGGTTCGGTACCGGCGATGCGCCCAGGTTGTGCGAGCGGGCCGTTCCGCGCGCCGCGCGCAGCGGCGACCGCTGAGGGTGGACCCGGGTCAGAACGTGGGCGTCGGCAGCAGCAGCGCCTCGTGCTTTCCGGCCTTGTTGTCGACCACGACGACCATCGTGCCGAGTGGCTTCAGCCGCTGGACGGCGCCGGTGTCCACCGCGAGCCGGACGGTCGTGGTCTGGCCGACCTTAACGGTGCGGTAGACGCCGTTGGCGATCGGCGCGTTCGCCAGGTCGTATGCGACCCAGTTGCCCATCTCATCGCTGACCGAGGCGTCAAGGTTCGAGTAGGAGCTGACCGCGTAGCGGAACGAGCCGCTGGTGATGTCGAGCCCCAGCAGGCTGGCATCGACCGGCAACAGGATCGTGCTGCTGTCGGTGGGTGCCGTGGCGAGGTAGCCGCGGCCGTCCGTGCTGGACACGGTGACCTCGTCCTTGGCGACATCGAGCACGAACACCTCCGTCAGACCGTCGACGTCGCCGGTGCGCGTGTGCCCCGAGTCGGTGCTGAACACGATGTAGTCGGCGTCACCGTCACCGTTGGTGTCGACCTCGACGTCGAACTCGGTGGCCGCCGCGTTCGACCAACGCGTCCACGAGTTCACTGCGAAGACCAGCAGCTGGTCCTTGCCGTTCGGCAGCGACTTGACGCCGGAGGCGCGCAGATCGACACCGCCCGGAGCTTCGGCCGGCAGATCCCTCTTGTCGCTCTGGCCCCAGGTGTAGAAATCGGCGGTCGTTGTCAGTGCGCCCTTGCGATTGGTCAGGGTGACGTCCAGGGCTCGGCGGACCGCGGGCGGCGTGGTCGGCGAGGGGCTGGTGCTCGGGCCGGTGCCGGGGTTGGGGTTGGTGCTCGGGCTGGGACTGGAACTCGACGCGGTGTCCGGCTTCTCGGCGGTGGTGGGGGCGGGACTGATCGTGACCACCTTCTGGCTCGCCGCGACCTTGGCCTGGGCGCGTGGCACCAGCAGGTAGGGGACCCGCAGGGTTCCGTTGCCACCGCTGGTGCTGATCGTCACGTTGCCGGAGACCTCACGGAAGCCGAACTGGTCGGTGCGGGACATCGAGCCGCCGAGCTGGGACGCCTTGGCCCGCAGGGTGACTTTGACGGTGCGGCTCTTGCTGGCCGCGACGGTGACCCTCCGGGGGCTGAACGAGACCGATGCCCTGCGCGACTGCTTCGTCTTCTGGTGGGACAGCGAGAAGGTGACCTTCTTCGAGCCCTTGTTGACCAGTGTCAGGGTTCGGGTGCCCTGGTAGCTCGAGCTGGGCTCGGAGAATCCGAAGCTCAGCGTGGCGTCGTAGACCTTGCCGCCCCCGCTGCTCTTGGCGGTGTCGCCGTAGGCGTAGACCTTCGTGCCGACGACCTGCTTGGTGTCGACCAGGCCGCCGCCCCAGGTGAGCCGGTAGCCGGTGACGTTCGCCGGATCGGCGGTGCTGACCAGGGCGGACGCGATCTCGCCAGCCTTCCAGGTCTTGTGCGCCTGCCGGGCCAATGCTGCCACTCCGGCGACGTGCGGGGAGGCCATCGAGGTGCCCGATAGCACCGTGGAGTCGGAGCCGGTGCCGACGGCGGCCGAGCTGATGTTGACGCCCGGTGCCGAGATCGCCGGTTTCAGCCCGCTGTCGCCCGTGCGCGGGCCAGCGGAGGAGAACGACGCGTAGCGCCGGTAGCCGGGGTTCTTGAGGACCTTCGCCGACAGCGTCAGGGTCGTGCCGTCGGCGTTCTTGAGGGCAGCGTCGTCGCTGTTGCGGACGCCGAGGAACGGGATGGTGACGTCGGCCGGGGTGTCGTCGTCGGGGTTGGCGGTGATCGTGCCCTCGAACGGCGGGTAGTCGGCGGCGTTGTTCACCATCACCACCGCGGCCGCACCGGCCTCCTGGCCGAAGATGGCCTTGGCCGCCCGGGCGCAGCTGCCACGCTGGACGACCGCGATCTGATGCTTTCCGGCGCTGACGCCGGCCTTGGTGAAAGCCTCCTTCGAGCAACCCAGCGACTCGTCGGTCTCTGTGGTGCCCTTGTCGTCAGTCACGTAGACGACGGTGAGCGGCTCGGTGGGCAGGGCGGCATCGTTGGCATTGATCGCCGCTACGGTCTTGCTGCCGATCGTCAGCAAGGCACCGGGGAAGCGTGCGGTGGAGTCCACGGCGGACACGCCGACCACGCCGCGGGCAACGCCCGGCGAACCGCTCAGGTAGGGGTTCGGGCCGGCATTGCCGGACGAGGCCACGACCACCACGCCGGCGGCCTGGGCGTTCTGCGCGGCGACGGAATCGGCGTCGTTCGCGGTGCCGAACTCGGAGCCCAGCGAGAGGTTGACGACGTCCATGTGGTTCTTGACGGCCCAGTCGATGGCCTCGGTGACCACGTCGGTGGAACCGGTGCAGCCGAACACCTTTAGCGCGTACAGGTCGGCCTTCGGCGCGACGCCCGGGCCGACCTTGAACCTCATGTTCGGGGTCTTGGAGTCGTACGCCCCGGTGTAGGTCTTGCCGTCGGCGGTGACGCCGCTGCCGGCGGCCGTGCCGGACACGTGGCTGCCGTGACCCTCGCAGTCGAGCGGGTTGGCGTCCGGACGCGCGATCGGTTGGTAGTCGTCGGCGGAAGGGTCGGCGTTGTAGTCGTTACCGACGAAGTCGTAGCCGCCCTTGACGCGGGGGGCGTTCGGTCCGAACCACGCCGGGTTGGCCGGCTTGCCCTCGTTCTTCTTGGCGTCGTTGAAGGCGTCCACCGTGCCGGGACCGCCGAAGTCGGCGTGGGTGTAGTCGATGCCGGTGTCGATGATCGCGACCTTGACGCCCTCACCGTGGTACTTGCTGTTCTCCCACACCTTCGGGACGCCGAGGAACGGCACGCTCACGGTGTTCTCGAGGTGATAGACCCGCGCCGCGGTCACCGACTTCACCGCGGGCAGCGCCGCGACGGTCTTGACCTGCTTGCGCGGCAGCGTCACGCGCATGCCGTTGAAGGCCGACTGCATCTGCGACAACACCGTGCCGCCGCGGTGCTCGATGTCGAGCTTGAGCTTGTCCTGGGACTTCTTCAGGCCGGCACGGATCTCGGAGGCGCGGGCACTCGACAGCGTGGTGCCGGCCTCGGCCTGAGCGACGGCGACCGGATCGCCGGTCAGTTCGACCATGACCGTGACCTTGGCGTCGGGGGTGGCCGCCGCGGGGCGGAACGTGGTGATGAGGGCCGATTGGTGCGGCGAACGGTCGAAGCGGTCTGCGCCGGTCTCGGCGTAGGCGAGGGTGGGGAGGGTCAGGGCGAGTGCGCCCGTGACGATCAGCAGTTTCCGGCGGAGCAAGGTTCGTCCCAACCTTTCTGCACAGCGGGATCGGGGGTGGAGGCAAGGGGGGTGCGCCTCTCGAGCAGGCTACGGAGCGGCCCGGGGGGAGTCAACGGATGCAACCGCTTGGCGGCACATGATGCAATGGTCGAAGCCTCGATGCCGATCTGCGCCACCAAAGAGGGAGTTCATGAGTCAGCCCAGCGACACTTTCGCCCACCAGACCCGCCGGCTGGCCTCCGAGGTACAGCGTCGCCGTGACTGGGCCGGGGGTGACCCGGCCCGGCTGGGTGCCGTCGCCGACGCTCTGGTCGACCTGACCGGGCACCGGCTTTCCGGGCACCTGTGGGCCGAGGCCGCATCAGGCGTACAGGAGGCGGTGACGTTGGCGGCGAGGGTGTTGGCGCAGCATGGCCCGGTCGGGCCGTATACGCCCCGCGCGGACGCCGTCCGATCGATCACGGCACTGGTGCAGCTGGCGGTGATCCAGTCCGCGGCAGGGTTGCACGCGCAGGCCGAGCAGGCGCTGGCCGCGGCGTTCGGGTTGCGCGAGCAACTCAGCCGGCTCGACTTGGACGCCGAACTGGCACCTCGCACCATCGCCTGGGCACTGCTGGTCTGGACGCGGGCGGGGCTCGCCGCCGGCGAGGTCGCCGCGGCGAACGCGCGCGCCGACGCCGCGGTCGCGGTGACCGCCGACGACGGTGAGTTCGTGGCGATCGACGTCGACCGGGTCGCCTCGGACGCCCGCTGGGCGGCCGGCTGCGCCGAACCGGCGGTCGAGTACGTGTTGCGGGCGGTCGAGCGGTACGAGGAGCGCGCGCTGGCGGCGCTGGAGTCGTCGGCTCAGCTGCCTCCGGCGCTGCTGGAGCGGCTCAGTGAACCGCTGTTCGGCCTGTACAGCGAGGCCGCCGACCGGGTGCTCGCGGTTGGGGCTCCGGGGCTGGCCCTGACCCTGCGGCGCAGGCTGGTCGATCTGCTCGGCGCGCTCGCTGTCCGCAGCCCCGATGCCCAGCAACCGTTGGTGGCCGCCCTGACCGATCTGGCCGACGATCTTCGCGGCTTGGGCCGCAACGCCGAGGCCGACGACTTGGCTGAGCTGGCCGCGTCCGTCACCGGTGACTCCGAGGACGAGGCGCTGCCCCGCCGGGAACGGGCCCGGCTCGGTGCCCGCGCCTCCTGGACGTCGCTGCCGCCCGACGAGGCGTTCGGCGTCCGGACCGGCGCGCAGCCAGGACCGTCCGGACGCCTTGCGGCGTTGCGCGGACCGGCCGGCGAAGCCGAGGAGAACCGGCGGACAGCGGCGGAGGCCGAACTGGCGCGCCGGGCGCGCGAGGCCGAGCAGGAGGCGTCCCGGCTGGCCGTCGAGACGGAGCGGCTCCAGGCCGAGCAGCGGCGGTTGGCCGCCGAACAGGCGGAACGGGAAGCCCGAGAGGCTGCCGAGGCCGCCGAGCTGGAGCGGCTGGAACGGCAACGCAAGCGCGCCGAACGGATCGCCGAACACGAACGCCAGCTGGAGCGTGAGCGGGCCGAGGCCGAGGCCGCGCTGCGGGCCCGGGTCAGCGACGAGACCGACGAAGAACGCGCCGAGCGCGAGGAGCTGGAGCGGCTGGCCGCCGAGCTGGCTGCCCTCGAAACCGCTGAAGAGATCGCCGAGGCCGAGGCCGAACACGAAGCCGTCGAAGACGCCCGACTAGCGGCCGCTGCCGAGGAGCAGTCCGAACAGGAGGCCCTCGCCGAAGCCGAACGGCTGGTTGCCGAGGAGGCCGAGCGGGCCGAACGCGAACGGGTGGCGACCGAGGAGGCCGAGCGTCGTCGGTTGGTCGAGCTTGTCGAGACTCAGCGACGTGCCGAGGAGGAAGCCGAGCGTCTTCGGTTGGCTGAGCGGGCGGAGCTGGAGCGCCTTGCCGAGGAGGAAGCCGAGCGCCAGCGGTTGGCCGAGCAGGCGGAAAACGAGCGTCTCGCAGCGGAGGAGGCTGAGCCGGAATCGTTGGTCGAGCTTGTCGAGACCCCCGAGCCCGAAACCCTTCCGTCACCCGAGCCCGAGCCCGATGCGCTCGAGCACGTCCGGGCTAGTGTCGAGGAGGCGTCCGCGACGGGGAAGCGCCGCGACGTCCGGGAGGCGACCGAGGCACTCGTCGATGAGCTGCGCGGACGGTACGAGGCAGACCCGGAGCACTACCTCGACGAGTTTCTGGAGGCGCTCGACCAGCTGGCGACCGCGCGGTGGCAGGCGGGCGATTGGTGGGGTTCTCGTGGGCCGGCCAAGGAGGCCAAAACGCTGCGCAAGCGGCACGGCCGCTGATTGTGGGAATCCGCCAAAGCTGAGCCGGGAGAGTTGGCCCGTCCGGACAGCTCGACCGGTGCCGCCCGTCCGAATATGACGTTGTCGCTCGGGTCGCCTCGCCTTGCGGGCGCAGAAGTGGAAGATTTCGGGGGCAGGACTGTCGATCGGGCAGGTCCGCAGCACAGGTGAGGAGGCGCCGGGTGTTCAAGCGCATCGCGATCGTCAATCGGGGCGAGGCCGCCATGCGGCTCATCCATGCCGTCCGTGACCTGAATGCGGAGCGGCCCGGTGACGAACCGATCACCGTGATCGCCCTGTACACCGACGCCGAGCGCACCGCCATGTTCGCGCGCGAGGCCGACGAGGCCTACCCGCTCGGGCCGGCGTCCGAGCGGCCCTATCTGAACCACGACCTGCTCATCGACGTGCTGCGCCGGGCCCGCGCCGATGCGGTGTGGGTGGGCTGGGGCTTCGTCGCCGAGGACGCCGGCTTCGCCGACCTGGTCGAATCGCACGGCATCACCTTTATCGGCCCCTCCGGCGAGGCGATGCGCAAGCTCGGCGACAAGATCGGCTCGAAGCTGATCGCCGAAGAGGTGGGCGTTCCGGTCGCACCCTGGTCACGGGGCGGCGTCGACAGCCTCGACGACGCGCTGGCCGCCGCCGACCGGGTCGGCTACCCGCTGATGCTCAAGGCGACCGCGGGCGGTGGCGGCCGCGGCATCCGCAAGGTGACCGACGCCGATGAACTGACCGACGCCTACCAGCGCACCCGCGACGAGGCTGAGCGGGCCTTCGGCTCCGGTGTGGTGTTCCTGGAGAAGCTGGTCACCGGTGCCCGGCACGTCGAGGTGCAGGTGATCGCCGACGGCCAGGGCACGGCCTGGGCGCTCGGCGTCCGGGACTGTTCGGTGCAGCGCCGCAACCAGAAGGTGATCGAGGAGTCGGCGTCGCCGCTGCTGAGTGCCGAGCAGACCGACGAACTGAAGGCGTCCGCCGAGCGGCTCGCACTGGCTGTCGGCTACGCCGGCGCCGGCACCGTCGAGTTCCTTTACCACCCCGGCGACAAGGCGTTCGCCTTCCTGGAGGTGAACACCCGGCTGCAGGTGGAGCACCCGATCACCGAGGTGACCAACGACTTCGACCTGGTCAAGGCCCAGATCAGGGTGGCCTCCGGCGAGCGGCTGACCGATCGGCCGGTCGAGTTCGGGCATGCCGTCGAGGCCCGGCTCAACGCCGAGGATCCCGACCGCGACTTCGCCCCCTCGCCCGGACGGATCACCCGGCTCGATCTGCCGGCCGGCCCCGGCATCCGGGTCGACACCGGCGTCGCCGAGGGTGACCAGATCCCCGCCGACTTCGACTCGATGATCGCCAAGATCATCGCCTACGGACGCGATCGCACCGAGGCGCTCGGCCGGCTGCGCCGGGCGATGAACGAAACCACGGTGGTGATCGAGGGCGGGTCCACCAACAAGAGCTTCATCCTCGATCTGCTCGGACGCCCGGAGGTGATCGGCGCCGAGGGTGTCGAATGGGCTGACACGGGCTGGATCGACCGCGTCCGCGGCGAGGGTGGCCTGGTCGCCGACCGGCACTCCGGCGTTGCCCTGGTGGCCTCCGCGATCCAGGCTTACGAGGACACCGAAGAGGTGGAGATCGCCCGGCTGCTGGACACCGCGCACGGCGGACGCCCGCAGGTGCAGCACGCGGTCGGACGCCCGGTCGACCTGAAGCTGCGCGGTGTGACCTACCAGGTGACTGCCTTCCGGATCGGCCCGCAGCGCTACCGGGTCAAGGTGGCGCAGGGTGAGCAGGCCAGCACGGTCGAGGCCTCCCTCCAACGATTGGACGGCTTCCACAGCCGACTCCGGGTGGGCGACGAGCGGTACCGTCTGGTCACCGCGACGCACGGCCCGGTTCATTTGATCGAGGTCAACGGGATCACCCACCGGGTCAGCCGCGACGAGGGTGGCGTGCTGCGCTCCCCGGCGCCGGCCCTGGTGGTCGCCACCCCGGCCGCGGTGGGCGATCAGTTGGCCGCCGGCGCGCCGGTGCTGGTGCTCGAATCGATGAAGATGGAGACTGTCCTGGTCGCACCCTTCGCCTGCCGGGTGAAGGAGCTGCTGGTGATCACCGGCAGCCAGGTCGAGTCGATGGCACCGTTGGTCCGGCTGGAGCCGGTCTCCGACGAGACGGCTGCCGTCGAGGAGGTGGTGGCCACCGGACCGGGCCTGGAGCTGCCTGCGGTGCCGCAGATCGCCGACCCGCAGCCGCGGGCCGGGCGGTTGCTGGCCGACCTGTCCGCGTTGGTAATGGGCTTCGACGCCGACCCCGACTACCGGCCGTTGGTCGGCTATCTGAGCACCCGAGAGGAGCTGCGCACCGCCGGGATCGACGTGATGGCCGGCGAGATCGCGCTGATCGGGCTGTTCGCCGATGTCGCCGAGTTGAGCCGCAACCGTCCGGCCGGTGAGGACGCCAGCACCGAGCTGCGGGTGCACAGCGACCGGGAGCACTTCCATCGCTACCTGCAGAGCCTGGACGCCGACCGGGCCGACCTGCCGATGCAGTTCACCGCCCGGCTGGCCAAGGTGTTCGCCCACTACGGCATCGCCGAACTGACCCGGACACCCCAGGTGGAGGAGGCGGTCTTCCGGATCTTCCTCGCCCAGCACCGGTTCGCGTCCGACGTGAAGGTGATCACTTCGCTGCTGGAGCGCTGGATCACCGAACCGGCGCCGCAGCCGGAGGTCGCCGACCATGCCCGGGCCGAGTTGGAGCGGTTGGTGCGGGCCACCCAACGCCGCTTCCCGGTGGTGCGCGACGTCGCCCGGTCCATCCGGTTCCGGTGGTTCGACCAACCCCAGGTGGACGCCGAACGCAGCGTCGTGCTGGCCGGGGTCGCCGACGAGGTGGCGGCGCTCGCCGCCGACCCGCAGGCGCCCGACCGAGACCGGCGGATCGCCGCTCTGGCCGCCATTCCCGAGCACACCGTCGGCTTCCTCGCCGACCGGCTGGCTGGGGGCGTCCGGGCCGACGAGCCGATGCTCGAGGTGCTGGTCCGCAAGCATTACGGCGACTTCGACCTGACGGAGTTGCACGGCTTCGCGGTCGACGGACGAGCGGCCGCAACCGGGGAGTACCGGCTCGAGGGGCGTCCGACCCGGGTGGTGTCGACGCTCGGTCGTGTCGACGAGCTCGCCGCCGACGGCCCGATCAGCAGCCTGGCCGCCGACCTGCTCGCCGCCCACGGCGGTGGGGAGGAGGCCGTGGTCGAGCTGTACCTGTCCTGGCCGGACGCACCCGATCCCGACCTGGCCGGCGCGCACCTGGAAGAGGTGTTCTCCAGCTGGTCCTTGGGCCAGAATGTCCGCCGCATCGTGGTTGCCGTCTGCGACCACCGCTCCGAGCCGCGCTACCTGACCTTCCGCTGGACGACCACCGGCGAGATCGCCGAGGACGAGCGGATCCGCGGCGTGCACCCGATGGTGGCCCGCCGGCTCGACCTGTGGCGGCTGCGCGAGTTCGACCTGACCCGGCTGCCCGCACCCGAGGACGTGCTGCTCTTCGACTGCGTCGCCCGGTCCAACCCGGCCGACCGCCGGCTGGTGGCGATGGCGCAGGTGCGGCAGCTGGCGCCGGTGCGCGACGAGAAGGGCCGGCTGCTCGGTCTGCCGCACGCCGAGCGGGCGGTGGAGAACTGCCTGGAGGCGATCCGGCGGACCCGGGCCGCGCGCGGCAGTGAGGGCAACCGCCTCGACATGAACCATGTCTGGGTGCACGTCTGGCCGGTGATCGACCTCGATCACAAGGACATCGTGTCGCTGCAGACCAAGATCACCCCGCTCGGTGAGGGCGCCGGAATCGAGGAGGTGCTGGCCCAGGGTCGGTTCGACCAGCCGGGGCAGGGCATCATTCCGCTGGCCGTCCGTTTCCACTACCGGGCCGGCGCCGGGGTCACCGCGGTCATCGAGCCGCCGCCCACCGAGCCGCTGCAACCGTTGGACGACTACGCGGCCCGGGTGCTGCGGGCCCGCCGCCGCGGGCTGGTCTACCCCTACGAGCTCAGCGACGTCCTGGCGGGGCCGGGTGGCAGCATCGTCGAACTCGACCTGGACGCCGACGGTGTGCTGGCGCCGGTGGACCGTCCGCGGGGGCTGAATAAGGCCGGCATCATCTGCGCGCAGGTGACCACACCGTCCCGGCTCTACCCGGAGGGGATGACCCGGATCGTGCTGTCCGGCGACCCGACCCGCGGTCTGGGCGCCGTCGCCGAACCGGAATGCCGTCGGATCATCGCCGCGCTCGACCTGGCGATGCGGATGCAGGTGCCGGTGGAGTGGTTCACGCTGAGCTCCGGAGCCCGGATCTCGATGGATTCCGGCACCGAGAACATGGACTGGGTGGGGGCGGCGCTGCGCCGGATCATCGAGTTCACCCAGGACGGCGGCGAGATCAACATCGTCGTCGCCGGCATCAACGTGGGCGCCCAGCCGTACTGGAACGCCGAGGCGACGATGCTGATGCACACCAAGGGCATCCTGGTGATGACCCCCGATTCGGCGATGGTGCTCACCGGCAAGCAGACCCTGGACTTCTCCGGCAGTGTCTCCGCCGAGGACAACTTCGGCATCGGCGGCTACGACCGGGTGATGGGCCCCAACGGCCAGGCCCAGTACTGGGCGCCCGACCTGCCCGGCGCCTTCCGGATCCTGATGAGCCACTACGCCCAGACCTATGTGATGCCGGGCGAGGCCGGCCCGCGTCGTGCGCCGACGTCCGATCCGTCCGACCGGGACGTCTCCGACTACCCGCACGGCGGCGAGTTCGCCACCGTAGGCGAGATCTTCACCGCCAACCCGGACCGGAAGAAGGCCTTCGACATCCGTACCGTGATGGCCGCCGTCACCGATGCCGATCACCCGCGCACCGAACGCTGGGCCGGCATGGCGGACGCAGAAACGGCGGTGGTGATGGACGCCCGGATCGGCGGGCATTCGATCTGCCTGGTGGGTATCGAGTCCAAGCCCGTGCCCCGGGCCGGCTTCCCGCCCACCGACGGCCCGGACACCTACACCGCCGGCACGCTGTTCCCGCGGTCCAGCAAGAAGGTCGCCCGGGCGATCAATGCGGCGTCCGGCAACCGTCCGGTGGTGGTGCTGGCGAACCTGTCCGGGTTCGACGGCTCACCCGAATCGATGCGCAACCTGCAGCTCGAGTACGGCGCCGAGATCGGCCGGGCGGTGGTCAACTTCGACGGCCCGATCGTCTTCGTGGTCATCTCCCGCTACCACGGCGGCGCCTTCGTGGTGTTCTCCAAGACGCTCAACGAGAACATGACCGTGCTGGCGGTGGAGGGATCCTTCGCATCGGTGATCGGCGGCGCCCCGGCGGCCGCGGTGGTGTTCGCCGGCGACGTCGCCAAGCGCACCGCGTCCGATCCCCGGGTCGCCGAGCTGGAAGGCACGCTGCGTTCGTCCCGTCCGGCCGAACGAGCCAGGCTGCAGGCCGAGTTGGACGACGTCCGGGCGGCGACGCGGGCCGAGAAGATCAGCGAGGTTGCCGCGGAGTTCGACGGGGTGCACAACATCCAGCGCGCCGCCCAGGTGGGTTCGGTGGACAAGGTGATCAGCCCGACCCGGATCCGTCCCGAGATCATCGACGTGATCGAGACCTTCGGCACCCGCTGACCCATCGAGCGCTCCCCGGACCATTTCCCGCTCGCCGAACTCAGCGAGCCCTCGATAGTTCGGCGAGCGCTGGGGGGGTGGGTGATGCTCAGGTCAGGGCCAGGACGAGGATCAGTCCGCCGGTGAGAACGCTGCCGAGCCGTTCCAGGACCCGGGTGTGGCCGGCCAGGAAGTCGGACCATCCGGGCCGGCCGAGCATCAGGTACTGGGCGATCGCCACGGTGCGGCTGAACCCGAAGACGGCTCCGAGCACGACGGTCTGCCACCAGTCCAGATTGGTGAGCAGCAGGTAGCTCGCGGCGATGTAGGACGCCGCGCTCGGAATCAGCGTCCGGACGCCGGAGCCGTACTCGATGCCGAAGCGGGCGATGCCGATCAGCAATCCGTCCGCGAAGACCTCCTGCGGAATCAGCTTGTTGCGCTGCGGCAGCCGCAGTCGAGCCTGAACGAGGTCGAGGACGACCAGCGCCACGACCGCAACCACGAGGACGCCGGTGCGGATCGTCGCCGGCAGCCAGGACAGCAGCCCGCCGGCCACGGCCAACCCGAGCCCGGTCAGCGCTCCGCCGAAGCTCGAGCCCACCGCGAAGGAGGCCCAGAGCCGCAACCGTTTCGTGTGGCCCCGAACCGAGGCCGTCAGCGCCCAGGCGCTGTTCAGGCCTCAGGTGGAGCCGGACAGTGCCAGACCGGCGAGCCCCATCGCCAGGCCGGCGACCACCGGGCCCGGTGCACCGGCGATGACGGCCGCCAGCCCGGCCAGTCCCGCGACGCCCAGCAGCGTCAGGGGATCGGCGAGCCAGCGGCCCCGTTCGGAGGACACGGTCAGACCGACCAGGGGCAGATCGACTTGTAGCAGGAGCCCTTGCCGGAGCAGGTGTAGCCGTCCGAGCAGCGGTAGGTCTTACCGTCTTTGAACTTCCAGCGCCAGGAGTCGTAGCCGCCCGACCAGCATTGGTCGGGACGGTGCAGGTAGTAGGTGCCGCCGATGCCCGGGGCACGCCGGTGCCAGCCCTTCTGGTTGTCGGCCCCGCTGGCGTACTTCCAGCAGCAGGCATAGCTGGTGCAGGTGGTCGACGGGCCGCAGCGCAGGCCGTGTTCGGTGTGCAGGCGCGCATAGCTCTTACACGGCCCGGCGGCGGTGTTCTTGTAGTCCTTGAAGTAGGCGGCTTCGGCGCTCACCCCCTGGTCGTTCACCCAGGTGAGCGCGCCGAGCCCGAGCGCCATGCCGCCCATCGCCAAGCCTCTGAGCAACCCACGACGGCTGGGCCGGAACCGCTGCCGGATGGCTTCCTCGTCCGAGGTGGGCAGTTCGTCGAATCGAATGGTCATGGTGACGGTTCCCCTTGGATGGACGGCAGCGCGAGCCAGGCGTGCAGATCGTGTTCGTCGGTGGGCAGCAGGGTAGCCGTGATGGTGCCGTCGCCGTCCACCCGCATCAGGTAGGGAGTCGCCGGGATGCCGAATCGGTCGAACAGGTCACGGCGGTTCTCCAGGCAGCGGACGCCGGCTGCCGGCTCGCAGTTGCCGGCCGAGACGACCACGGTGGCCGCCGGCGCCATCAGGTGAGCCAGCGCGTCCAGCACCCGGGCGCAGGAGTCGCAGGCCGGCGACACGAAGGCAACCACGCCGCCCCCGGTGGGACGGAGCGCGGCCAGCTCGCCCGAGGGCGGAAGCAGCAGACCGACCAAGGACGAGTCGCCCGATGCGGCCCGTGGCGTGGTCGCCCGGCGCAGTTGGTTGACCTGGTGCAGCAGTCCCGCGAAGCCCAGCGCCAGCAGCGCGATCGCCAGCCAGGCGACCACGATGGCAGCGGTGGCGAAATCCATCTCAGCCCACCATCGGGGTCTGGGCCGGCTGCGAGCGGGCCACCGGCAAACCGGCCAGAACGATGCTGAGGGCGAGCGCGGCGAGCAGGTTCGTGACTGCCTGGAGCCCATTCAGCTCCGCGACGGTGAGCGGCGCCAGCGCTACCCAGACTCCGAATCCGGCCAGGATCAGGGCACGCAGCACCGTCCATGGGCCGGCCGTGGCCTCACCCAGGCCGCAACCGCACGGCACGCCTTCCGGATGCCGCCCGGCCACGACGTGCAGATAGCCGGCGAAGCCCAGGCACACCAAGGCTGCCATCAGGGCTGCCGCGCGCAGCAGGACGATTGATCCGCTCAGGCCGGCCACGAGCGCCACCGGGATCGCCACCTCGGCGCCGATCAGGAGGACGGCGACGGGGACAACAGCCGACCGGGGGAGCGCGCCGTGCCGGCGCAGCTGGGCGACCAGGGCGCGCGGGCGGCGCAGATGACCGGCGCCGGCCACGGCCAACAGCGCCGCCACGGACACGGCGAGTGCCGGGGTCACTGCCGGGACACCTCCACCCGCGACATCGAGGTGGCCAGCCGATCCAGGCTGGTGGCGCCCTTCGGCACGCCGTAGACGACGAAGTCAGTGGTTTCCAGCACCACATGCGAGGGCGAGCCGGGAGCGCTGCGAGTCAGTCGGCCACCGCGCACCCGGACGCCGACCTTCGACGGCGCACCGCGCTGGCCGACCCGGCGAACATCGAGCAGATAGCCGTCCGCGGCACTCAACCGGACGCTCTGGTTGAGGTCATGACTTCGGTACGGAGACCACGCCGCCAGCCCGCTCGGTGCCATCTGCACGCCGCGCGGACCACGTCCGATCCGGGCGGCGGCCAGAGTGCGGGCGAGGGCCTCCAGCGTCATGGACGGGGCGGCGGAGCCGAACAGCACCTCGTCGGCGGACGCCGTCACCCGGTAGCCGAGTCCGGCCTTCGGATCGCCGCCCAACGCACCGGTGCGGAGTGACATCCCACCCGCCAGCTGCACCGACCCCGACAGTCGGGTCCGGGTGGATTCCAGATAGAAGTCGGCGGCCTCGGCGGCGCCCGCGTTGACCTCGAGTTCCACCCCGGAATCGATCAACACCGAGGTGCGCACCGGACGCGCCAAGGTGCCGTCCGGCACGTCGATGCTCACCGGCTCACCGGTGAGCAGACTGGTCTGGTATCTCATGGCAGCGTCCGTCCGTACTGGTCCCGCAGGATCGCCGAAACCGTGCGGTTGTCGCCGACGACCGTGCCCTTCGCTTCCTTGAGCTTCGCCAGCGCCGTCTTGGTCGTTGCGGCGAGCCCGGTCTTCGGGGTGAGCAGCAGCGGAGCCCGGTTGCCGCCGGCGGCGGCTGCGGCAGCCAGCGCGAGGCTCCAGTTGTCGGCCACGGTGAGGTACGACCGGCTCGCCGAGGAGTGCTTGCCCGCGATCAGTGCCGACAACCCGGAGAGGTCGCTCGACGTCAGCCGCGCGGTCCGCGTCTCGCCGGACGCCGCGGCACCGGCGGCGGCCAGCGTGGCGTTGCTGATCGCACTGGTCGACCCGACGGCCACGACATTGTCAGGCTCGAGGTCGGCCAGCGCGGTCGCAGCCGCCGGCGATAGGGACGCGCCGTTGGTGACGATCAGCGGCGCACCTTGGCTGGCGGCGAGCGCGCTGATCGCCACTGCCTCGTTCGTCGACGTCTCAGAGACCAGGTACGCCGTGTCGGGCTCGTCGGGGTACTCACCGGACGTGGCTGCCGCGACGGACGCGGCGTTGGTACCGGACAGCCGGCTGACCGAGGGCGCCAGCTTGGCCAGCGACTTCTGCACGGAGCTTGACACCGCGGCCGTCCCGCCGACGATCACGATTCGCGCCGGGGCGAGCTTGACCAGTGCGGCCCGGGTGACGGCCGGCAGCGATGCCTTCGCGGTCAGCAGCAATGGCGCCTTCTTGTATCCGGCCAGCGCAGCGGCGGTCAGCGAATGAGCCGGCACGTCCGCCGAGGCGAGGTAGACGGTCCCGCCCTTGCGCCGGCCGGCGGTCAGCAGGGCGGCCGTGCCGTAGCTGGTGGCGTCGCCGATCCGCTCGGTTTGGTTCGTGCGGCAACTGAACAGCTGGACGTTGTCGACGTAGAGGTAGCTCGTCTTGCCTTTGGTCGCCTTGTGCTCGAAGTAGGTGCCCAACCAGCCCGACTCGTCGCGCGTCGCCGCCGTGACGTCGACGATGACGCCTCGCCACGCCTTCCTCGCGGTGAATTTCCGCTGCACCGAGTTGATCCCGACGACGCCCGACACGTCCGGACGAGTGCCCCGGATGCCGAACTGCAGATAGGTGGTGGCGCCCACGACCGCGCGCTGGTAGGGCAGGAAGTGATGTGTGGTGGTTCCCGACTTGCCGGTCAGTTTGCTTTCGGCTGCATAGCTGCCCTCGAGGTTGATTCGCTTGCTGCGGCGCCAGCCGTCGTTGAACTGCGGCCACGGAATGGCGGACTCATAGCCCTGTGCATAGACGGTCTTGGTGCGGCTGGCACCCTCCCGGCAGGGCGCTTCACCGCGCGGATCGTCGCCGAAAACGGGTGACCAGGTGACGGCCGGCGCAGCCCCTTCAGCAGTGGGGCTGAGCGCCGCGGCAACAACCAGCAACGCTGAGCAGGTGCCGACGCTCAGGAGTCGAAGCAGCATGAAAAATCCTTCGGCTGACGGGCGGGCCTCAGTATCGCACAGCCCCGCCGGGTGTCTGCCGGAAGCTTGCCGGCTTCTCGGCCAGTGACCGGTAGTGCGGACTTACCCGGACTGTCACGCCGAGCCGATCCAGGTGTTCCAGGAACGGAATACCCACTCGTCGGGTCAGTCCGAGCCGGGCGAGCGCGTCGCCGGCGCGGAACCGGTCCGGGAGTTCGGCGAGCCGAAGTCGTGCGATTCGCACCGCTCCGTCACCCAGCACCATTCCGTCGCCGAGATAGATCAGCCGTCCGGCCCGGGCCAGGCGCAGCAGTTCGCCCGACGAGACGCCGTCCAGGTCGGCGCGGCTCGGTGGGGAGAGCGGTTCCGCCTCCAGCCGGGCCAGCCACGGGGCGAGGGGCGGGGCTGGAGGCAGCGGGGGCTGCGATGCGGTCACCTCCGGTGCGACCCGGAGTCCGCCGAGGATCAGCCGGCCGCCGGGGTCGCGGAGCACCAGGCGATCCCCCGCGCGCAGCGGCAGCGGGCGTGGCAGGCGAAGCCGCCAGCGGTCGGCCGCGCGGGACAACCGACCGGCGAACTGGCTGGATCCGACGGTCACCAGAGGCTCGCGGACGCGCGCCTCGGGCCCGACCCAGTGCACGTCGATCCGGTCCGACCAGGGTGCGTCCGGTTGGGTCAGAACCGCGCCGCGGGGCACCTCGTCGGGGCTGACCCCGGTCAGTGATAGCGCCGCCCGGGCCACTCCCCGCAGCTCATCGACCGGCTGCCCGCTGTGCTGGACGCGGCGCACCTTGACCAGGTCGAGTGGTCCCGAGCGGAGCCGGTCGCCCGGGCGGATCCTCCCGCCCAGCAGCGTGCCGGTCACCACGGTTCCGGTGCCGCGGACAGTGAACGAACGGTCGATCCAGAGCCTGACCGGTTCGGCCGGACGAGGCTCCGGCAGAGCGTCCAAGGTGACGCGGAGCTGGTCCAGTCCCGATCCCGTGGCGGCGCTCACCGCCACCAGCGGGACGTCGGTGAGACCGGCGTCGGCGAAGCGTCGGCTCGCCGCCACGATCACTGGCGCTGGGTCGGCCAGGTCGGACTTGCTGACAGCGACAACACCCGGGGTCAGCCCCGCCGCGACGAGCGCACGCAGGTGTTGTTCGGACTGGGCCGCCCAGCCTTCACTCGCCGAGAGGACGAACAGGAACGCCCGGGCTTGCAGGAGCCCGCGCACGGTGGTGCCGAGGAAGTCGCCGTGGCCCGGCACATCGATCACCGACAGGCTTCGTCCCGAGGGCAGCGTCGTCCAGCTGTGCCCGAGTTCAATGGTCAGACCCCGGCGTCGTTCCTCGGCCAGCCGGTCGGGTCCCACACCGGTCAGGCAGCGGACCAGGGCAGATTTTCCGTGGTCCACGTGGCCGGCGGTCGCAACGATCGTCATCGGCAGTTGCGGACGGCCGCGGCGAGCTGCTCGTCCTGGCCTGTGGGCACCGTCCGTAGATCGAGCACCGTCCGCCCCGCCTCGACGCGTCCGACCACGATCGGGGTGCCAGCCCGCAACCGGTCGGCCAACGGCTCCGGGTAGGCCACACCCCAGCTGGGCAGCTGATGGCCGGGGGCCCCGCCGCCGCCGACCACAGCCAGGGTGGGGACGGCGGTGCCGTCCGTTCGTGCCGCCAGCGCGCGAGCCCGGTCGGCCAGGACGTCCGGGTCGGCGTGCAGTTGCTGGTGCACCGGGGGAGGTGGGCCGCCCAGGGTTGCCGCCAAGGCGGCCAGCACCAGCTTGCCGGGCCGCAGCGCGCGGGCCAGCGGATGCCGGCGCAACCGCTCCACCAGATCCCCGCGGCCCAGGATCAAGCCGGCCTGCGGGCCGCCGAGCAGTTTGTCCCCACTGGCCACGACCAGGGCTGCTCCCGCCGCGAGTGCCGAGTGGGCGTCCGGCTCGTCGGGGAGCGCAGGGTCGGGCGTGAGCAGGCCCGACCCGATGTCGACCACGACCGGCACGCCGAATCCGGTCAGCTCCTCAATCCGTGGTGCGGTGGTGAATCCGTCCACCCGGTAGTTGCTCGGGTGAACCCGCAGGATGCAGCCGGTGCGGTCGTCCACCGCGCGCTGGAAGTCTCCGCGGGTGGTGCGGTTGGTGGTGCCCACCTCGCGCACCCGGACGGATCCGGCAGCGATCAGTTCGTGCAGCCGGAAGCCGTCGCCGATCTCCGGCATCTCGCCGCGCGACATGACCACCTCCCCACCGAGGGCCGTGGTGGCGAGCAGCAGCGCGGCGGCCCCGTTGTTGACCACCAGGGCTGCCTCGGCCTCCGGCACGCAGCTCAGCAGGGTCTCGGTGACCGCCGGCGCACGCCGGCCGCGGCGGCCGGTGGCGAGGTCGAACTCGATCGGGGTGCACCCGGCGGCGTCCACCATCGCGTCGATCGCCGCCTGCGACAGGGCCGCGCGGCCGAGGTTGGTGTGCACCAGGACGCCGGTGGCGTTGATCACCGGTGGCAACGCCGGGCTGTGCAGCTGCACCGCGACCATTGTTGCGACGTCCGCCGGGTCGATCAGCCCTTCCCGGGCCAGGTCCTGGACCCGGTGAATGACCGTCAGCAGCCGCTCCCGCCGCGCGCTGTCGGCGATCTGTGGGTGGGCCAGCAACTCGTCGGTCCGCGGGATCGCGCGCCGTGGGTCAGAAGTCACGCTGTCTCTCCCCTGAGTGGCGAAGGCGGACGGGAATCGAACCCGCCAGACCGGGAGCACCCGGTCTCGTCGGTGTTGAAGACCGCGGGGCCCACCAGGACCCGGACGCCTTCCCGCGGCAGCTTTGCTGGCCGGGCCCTACTCTAGTGCTCCACCCTGCCGGGCCGTTCTGCGCTTCCCGGCCCGACCCGGCGAAGGAAGTCGTGTCCAGCATCCGTTTGACCTCATTCGCGGCCGGCGGCGGCTGTGCCTGCAAGATTCCGGCGCGTGACCTGCACACCCTGGTCGGGGCCCTCGGTGGCCAATCCAGTGCGCCGGACCTGCTCGTCGGGATTGATCAGCCCGACGACGCGGCAGTCGTCCGGATCGGTGCGGACTCCGCCGTGATCTCGACCGCGGACTTTTTCACGCCGGTGGTGGACGACCCGTTCGATTGGGGCCGGATCGCGGCCACCAACGCGCTGTCGGACGTCTACGCGATGGGCGGCCGCCCGGTGATGGCGATCAATCTGCTGGCCTGGCCCACGGCGAGTCTCGACTTCGACATCGCCGCCGAGGTGTTGCGCGGCGGTGTCGCGGTGGCTTCGGCCGCCGGAATCCCGGTGGCGGGCGGGCACTCGATTACCGCGCCCGAGCCGCTCTACGGCATGGCGGTCACCGGACTGGCCCGCCCTGCCGAGCTGATCACCGTGGCCAACGGGGAGCCGGGAATGCCGCTCACCCTGACCAAATCGCTCGGCACCGGCATCTTGTTCGCCCGGCACAAGGCCACCGGTGAGTCCTGCGCTGCCGCGGTGGATTCGGCGACCACCCTCAACAAGGACGCCTCCGAGGCCGCGGTCGCGGCGGGCATCCGGGCAGGCACCGACGTCACGGGTTTCGGGCTGCTTGGTCACCTGCTGTCGCTGGCGCGCGGGTCCGGGGTGGACGCCGTGATCGACGCCGGTGCTGTGCCATACCTGCCCGGGGTGCGCGAGGCGCTGGCGGAGGGCTACGTACCGGGCGGTTCCCGCCGGAACCTCGACTGGGTGCGGCCGCTGCTGGCCACCGAGATGCCCGACAGCGAACTCCTGCTGCTCGCCGACGCCCAGACCAGCGGCGGGCTGCTGCTGGCCGGCGAACTGCCCGGCCACCCGGTGATCGGACGCCTTGTCCCACGGGCCGGCGCCGACGTCCGGATCCGGATCGAGTGACCACCTAACACCCAGCGCTCCCTGAACTATTTCCCGCTCGCCGCCGAGTTCAGCGAGCGGCAGGTATCTGGGCGAGCGCTCGGCCGGGAGGGGCTCCGCTACGCTCGCGCCCATGGCCACCCTGGTACTGACCGTGATCGGCGACGACCGCACCGGACTCGTCAACGCGCTCGCCGACGTCGTCACCGCCCACGGCGGCAACTGGGAGCGCAGCCAACTCGCCGAGTTGGCCGGGAAGTTCGCCGGCATCGTGCTGGTCCGCGTCCCCGATGAGCGGGCGGACGAGCTGGCGTCCGCGCTGAAGCCGCTGAGCGGTCTGCTCGAGGTGGCACTCCACTCGGCGACCGACAGCGCCGGGGCGGCGGCGGACGTCCAGCACATTCAGGTCGATCTGGTCGGCAACGACCATCCCGGCATCGTCCGCGACGTGTCCGGGGTGTTGAACCGGCACGGGATCAGCATCGAGAAGCTGATCACCGAAACCCGAGAGGCCCCGATGGCCGGCGGACGGCTGTTCGAAGCGCATCTCACCGCACCGGTGCCGTCCGGCCAGGATCTCGGCGGCCTGCAGGACGACCTGGAAAGGCTGGCCGCCGAGATCGTGGTCGACATCACCGTCGCCGCGGGCTGAGTCAGGCCGGGTCCTTGCCGGCCAGGATCAGCTTCGCCTGATCGGCACTCAGGTCGTAGTTCAGGAACGTCTTGTAGAACGCCCTGGTCTCGGCGACCATGTCGAGCTTCTTGAACTCGTTGGGGTGCAGCAGCTGTGCCACCCAGAGCACCTGCAGGGCTTCCTCGGCCGAATACCGGTCCCACGGGAAGGTGCCCCGCGGGTTGCCGTAGACCTTGCCGTCCTTGACCGCGCGCAGCTGGGAGTAGGCCGGATCCTTGCGCAGCAGATCGAGCGCCGCTTCGCTGCTGGTGCTGCCGATGATGATGACGTCCGGGTCGGAGGCGACGACCGTCTCCATCGTCACCTTGGCCAGGTTGCCGTCGACATCCAGCGCGTTCGTGCCGCCGGACAGGTTGATCCATTCGTCGATCATCGACTTGCGGCCGTCCACGGTGAGCAGGTCGGTGGGGCCGGCGATATGCAGCACGGAGGGCCGGTCGGCGTCCTTGAGGCCCGTCAGCTGGGTCTCCACGGTGGCGATGTTCCTGTCCAGGTAGGACAGGTACTTCTCGGCGCGGTTCGGGGCGTCGCCGCCGAGCACCTCGGCGGTCAGCTTGACGGTGTCGCGCAGTCCGTCGAAGGTCTGGAAGGTCACCTTGACGGCCGGCAGCCCGGCGTTGCGGGCGGACTGGATCTGGGCGTCGTTGGACGACAGCACCGCGTCCGGCTTCAGTTTGACCAGTTCTTCGATCTGCAGTTCATCACCACTGAACGGTGCGGTCACGTTCGCGATCTCGGGATAGACCGTGGCGAACCACTTCATCTGCTTGATCACGTTGGTGGTGGCCACCAGCTTGTCGCCGGCGCCCAGCACCAGGATCACCTGGTTGTTGGCGTGCCACAGGTCCGCGACCCGGTCGACCTTGGCGGGGATCTGGACGGTGGTGCCGCCCTGGTCGGTGACGGTGCGGGCGTCCGGACCCAGGGTGGGTGCCGGTGCGGACGCCGCCGGACTGGAGGCGGGCTGCGGCGCACTGCTGCAGGCCACCAGGCCGAACAGCATGGTGCCGGCCAGCAGGGCGACCAGTGCGTTGGGTTTCCTTGTTGTCATCGAAGAGCACGTCCTTTCATCGTTGGCTCGGGTTGTGACAGTGCGGGGGTCTCGCAGACGGCGCGTCCGAGCTGCTCGACATGGACGACGCGCAGGTCGGTTTCGTAGACCTGGCTGAGCAGGTCCTGCGCGATCACCTCGGCGACCGGTCCGGTGTGGAACCGGCCGGAGCGGGTGAGGATGCCGGCGCTGCCGCCGAGCAGGATGGCGTGGTTGGGGTTGTGGGTGGTGCTGATGATCCCGAAGCCGCGCCGGGACAGGTCGCTGAGCAGTTGCAGCACCCGGGTCTGGTTGCCGTGATCCAGGGCGGCGGTCGGCTCGTCGAAGACGATCAGCTCCGGATCCTGGACGACCGCCTTGGCGATGCTCGCGAGTTGCCGCTGGCCGCCGCTGATCTCAGTGCACGGACGCTCCGCCAGTTCCGCGATGCCGAGCAGCCCGAGCGCGTCATGGGCCAGTTCACGGTCGGTCTCGGACGGCTGCCGCATCAGACCCAGGTGGGGCGCGCGGCCCATCAGCACGTAGTCGAGGACGGTGTAGGCGTAGCTCACCGCGCTGGTCTGCGGCACGTAGGCGATCTTCCGGGCCCGGGTGCGAGGCGGGAGAGTGGCCACGTCGGCGTTGCCCAGCAGGATCCGTCCGTGCTGGGCCGGCCGGACGGCCGTCACGCAGTTGAGCAGGGTCGATTTTCCGGCGCCGTTCGGGCCGAGGATGGTGAACAACTCGCCGCGTCCGAGGGTGAACGACAGATCGCTGAAGATGGGCTGACCGGCCCGGTAGCCGAAGGTGATGCCCTGCACGTCGAGGAAGCTCACGAGTCCGCCCCCCGGCGGGCCAGAATCAGCACGAACACCGGGGTGCCGATCAGGCCGGTGAGAATGCCGAGCGGGATCTCCCCGGGGCTGAGCGTGCGGGCCAGCGTGTCGATGACCAGCAGGAAGATGCCGCCCAGCAGGGCGGCGACCGGCAGTGACCGGGCGTTGTCCGAGCCGGCGAGAATGCGCGCGGCGTGCGGCACCACCAGCCCGACCCAGCCGATGCTGCCGCTCAGCGAGACTGCGGCCGCGGTGAGCAGCGTGGCGCACACCACGACGAGACCACGTTCGAGGCGAATGTTGACCCCCAACGCCACGCTTTCGGCGTCGTCCAGGGTGAGCAGGTTCAGCCGCCACCGCAGTGCCATCAGCACCACCGCGGGAATGACGATCAGCGGCGCCATCGCCGTCACGGACGCGGCGGTCACCTTGGCCAGGCTGCCGAGCTGCCAGAAGACGATGTCGGCGAGCTGGGTCTCCGGGTCGGCCACGTACTTCAGCAGGCCGATGATCGCCTGCATCAGGCCGCCGACGATGATGCCGGCCAGCACGAGGGTGACCGAGGACGAGCGCCGGATCAGCCGGGGGATCCAGGCGACCAGGGCGAGCGCGCCGAATCCGACCACGAAGGCCAGCGACTGCACCCAGACGGTCCCCAGCCCGAGAATGATCGCGATGGACGCGCCCACGCAGGCCCCGTGCGTCACGCCGAGCAGATCCGGTGCGGCGAGCGGATTCCGGAAGATGCTCTGATAGCTGGCCCCGGCCAAGGTGAGTGCGGCACCGATCAGGACGGCGGCGCAGATCCGGGGCAGGCGCAGGTTGAGCACCACGTTGGAGACGGACGGATCGGACGGCGGGGCGCCGGTCACCGCGCTGGCCAACGCCTGAGCCACCTCGGCCGGTGAGATCAAGTACCGACCGGCGCACAACGCCAGCAGGAGGGTCACCAGCAGCAGCGCGGTGAGCAGGCCGACGAGCGCCGACAGCGGGGTGGTCCGCGTCGGTGGTGTGCTGGGGCGCCGTCCGGTCAGGGTCGTTGCGAGACTCAAAGGGCAACCTTGATCCGTACCTGCGGCATGAACGGCAGCTTAGAGGCGCATCAGCGCGTTCGTGCGAGTTTTTCCCAAGGATTCGTTCCATTGTCGATCTGAGTCGAGGTGAGCGCCGGCGGGCACAGCTATAGGCTGCCGTGGTGCTGGTTCTGCTGTCGCCCGCGAAGTCGCTGGACTTCGAATCCGCCCCGCCCACCCGGAAGCATTCCGAGCCCAGGCTGCTTGATCGCTCCGAGGAGCTGATCGAGGTGATGCGGGGCAAATCCACCTCCGAGATCGCCGGCCTGATGCACATCTCGGACGAGTTGGCTGCGCTCAACGCCCAGCGCTACGCCGACTTTTCGCCGCCGTTCACCCTGCGTAACGCGCGCGCGGCCGTGCTCGCCTTCGCCGGCGACGTCTATCAGGGCCTGGCGGTGCGCGACACCTGGGACGCCCGGGATTACACCGAGGCGCAGAAGACGGTGCGGATGCTCTCCGGTTTGTACGGAGTGCTGCGTCCGCTGGACCTGATCCAGCCCTACCGGCTGGAGATGGGTATCCCGCTGGTCACCGGGCGCGGCACCAGCCTGTACGCCTACTGGGGCTCGACCATCACCGATCTGCTGCGCGACGATCTGGACGCCTCGCCCGGCGCCGCTGCCGTGCTCAACCTTGCGTCGGAGGAGTACGCCAAGTCGGTCCGGTTCGGCGAACTCGGCTGCCCGGTCATCGCGCCGCGCTTCGAGGACACCAACGCCCGCGGCACTCGTGGCGTCATCTCCTTCTATGCCAAACGAGCCCGCGGCGCGATGGCGTCCTGGCTGGTGCGCGAACGTGTCCGGACGCCAGGCGCGGTGAAGCGGTTCGCCGAGGGCGGCTACCGCTATGACGCGGACGCCTCGACCGCCCAGCAGCCGGTCTTCGTCCGCAGCTTCGAGGACCGGCCCGCCGTCGGCCGCTGAGGCCACGACTCGCTCGACCAGCGAAAGTCAGCGCTTCCTCAGCTCAGCTGTGGCAGACCGCCTCGACGTTGTTGCCGTCGGGGTCGCGGACGAAGGCGCCGAAGTAGCCCGGATGGTATTCCGGCCACTCCCGCGGTGCGTGCAGCACCTCGGCACCCAGCGCGGACGCGGCGTCGAAGAACGCCTGGACGCCCGCCCGGTCCGTTGCCGCGAAGGCGATGTGGCATTCCCGGTTCGAGGTGCCGCTGGCGGCCGAACTCACCCAGAAGTCGGGATGGCCCTCGGTGCCGTAGCCGATGGCCTCACCGAAATCCATCTGGCGGGTGAAGCCGAGCGTGCCCAGCACGGTGTCGTAGAAGCGGGTGGAGGCGGCCATGTCGGCCACGTTGACGCCGAAGTGATCAATCATGGGAACAGTCTGGCGGGCGGCACCGACATTTCTGGGGGGAGGGAGCGGAGCAGCGCTACGCGGTGTTGCTTGCCGATGAGAGTCGAGCCTGAGCTGAGTCCCTGACAGCTCATCGTCCAGGGCGGCCACCGCGGCACACACCGGCCGGACGCCGGAACAGATCCGTGCCGATCTGGAACGCGACCTGATCCTCACCCCGGCCGTCGCCGTACGGCACGGCGTGGTCGACAGGGTGCTCATAGGGGAGGTCGCCGGCAAAGCCTCAACCTGAGCGCGAAGGACCTGGATCTCGCGGGGTGGCTAGGGGTTAAGGTGAGGCGCCCGGTTACCGGATCGCACCCCTGAAGCGCCGGCCGGGCATTGAGGAGTGGGTCATGAGCAACGTCACCGCACCGGCCACCACGGCACGCGAACTGACCGTCCGGGGGATCATTCTCGGTGGGTTGATCACCCTGGTATTCACCGCCGCCAACGTCTATCTCGGCTTGAAGGTCGGGTTGACCTTCGCGACCGCGATTCCGGCCGCGGTGATCTCGATGAGCGTGCTGCGGTACTTCAAGGACCACTCGATCGTCGAGAACAACATCGTGCAGACGATCGCCTCCGCGGCGGGCACTCTGTCAGCGATCATCTTCGTGCTGCCCGGCCTGGTGATGATCGGCTGGTGGCAGGGCTTCCCGTACTGGACCACGGCAGCGGTCTGCGCGATCGGCGGCACTCTCGGCGTGATGTACTCCATCCCGCTCCGCCGCGCGCTGGTGACCGGCTCGGATCTGCCCTATCCCGAGGGTGTGGCGGCTGCCGAGGTGCTCAAGGTGGGCGACAGCAGCGGCGGGGCCGCCGACAACCGCAGCGGCGTCCGGATCATCTCGCTGGGCGCCTTCGCCTCGGCCGGCTTCTCGCTGCTCGCCTCGCTCAAGGTGGTCGGCAGTTCGGTGTCCGGTGCGCTGCGGATCGGCAGTGGCGGCACCATGTTCGGGGCCAGCCTCTCGCTCGCCTTGATCGGCGTCGGTCACCTGGTGGGGCTCACCGTCGGCATCGCAATGCTGGTCGGCCTGGCGATCTCCTACGGTGTCCTGCTGCCGATCCGGACGGCCGGCAACCTGCCCGCCGACACCCCGTTGCTCTCCGCCGTCGGCAGCGTCTTCTCCTCCGAGGTCCGCTTCATCGGCGCCGGCACCATGGCGATCGCGGCGATCTGGACGCTGGTGAAGATCACCACCCCGGTGGTCAAGGGCATCCAGGGTGCCCTGGTCTCCGCCCGGGAACGGCGGGCGGGCAGCTCCGTCGACGTCACCGAGCGCGACATCCCGATCACCTGGGTCGGCATCGTGGTGGTCGTCTCGCTGATCCCGATCGGCTTCCTGCTCTGGGACTTCGCCAGCGGCACCGCCATCCATCACGGTGTGCTCGGGATCGTCATCACCAGCATCGCCTTCGTGTTCGTGGTCGGCCTGCTGGTCGCGGCGGTCTGTGGCTACATGGCCGGCCTGATCGGATCGTCCAACAGCCCGATCTCGGGCGTCGGCATCATCGTGGTGATCGCTGCCGCGCTGCTGATCAAGCTCACCTTCGGTGCCGCGAACCCCGACGAGAGCCTGTCGCTGGTCGCCTACACGTTGTTCACCGCGGCGGTGGTGTTCGGTGTCGCGACCATCTCCAACGACAACCTGCAGGACCTGAAGACCGGCCAGCTGGTCGGTGCCACCCCGTGGAAGCAGCAGGTCGCGCTGATCATCGGCGTTGCCTTCGGCTCGGCGGTCATTCCGCCGGTGCTCGACCTGATGCAGACCGCCTTCGGTTTCGCCGGAGCCCCCGGCGCGGGCGAGAACGCACTGGCCGCGCCGCAGGCCGCGCTGCTGTCGTCCCTTGCCACGGGTGTGTTCGGGGTGTCCATCGACTGGGGTCTGCTCGGTCTCGGTGCGTTGATCGGCGTCGGCATCATCGTGGTGGACGAGGTGCTCGGCAAGACGACGAAGTCCTACCGGCTGCCGCCGCTGGCGGTCGGCATGGGCATGTACCTACCGATGGCGTTGACCCTGATCATTCCGATCGGCGCGGTGCTGGGGACGTTGTACGACCGCTGGGCAGCCAAAGGCAAGCCCGAGCGGGTCGAGCATCGCAAGCGCCTCGGCGTGCTGCTCGCCACCGGCCTGATCGTCGGCGAGAGCCTGTACGGCGTGGTGTTCGCCGGCATCGTCGGGGCGACGGGCAAGGACGAACCGCTCGCCATCGTGGGTGAGGGTTTCGAGAACTGGGCCGCGATCCTCGGCGTCCTGGTCTTTATCGGACTCACCGGCTGGATCTACGCCCGCACCCGCCGGACTGCGGCGAACGACAGCTGATCGGCGGCGCCGACCTCAGGCCGCCAGGCAGACCGGCCGACGTCTGCCATGGGCACGCGGTAGTCCGGGTCCTAGACTCACGCCATGACACAGACGTCTGATCTCAAGCCCCGCAGCCGCGACGTGACCGATGGCCTGGAGAAGGCCGCTGCGAGGGGCATGTTGCGGGCGGTGGGCCTGGGCGATGAGGACTTCGCGAAGCCGCAGATCGGGGTGGCGTCGTCCTGGAACGAGATCACCCCGTGCAACCTGTCGCTCGACCGGTTGGCCAAGGCGGTCAAGGACGGCGTCCACGCCGCCGGCGGCTACCCGCTGGAGTTCGGCACCATCTCGGTCTCGGACGGCATCTCGATGGGCCACGAGGGCATGCACTTCTCGCTGGTCTCCCGCGAGGTGATCGCCGACTCCGTGGAGACCGTGATGAACGCCGAACGGCTGGACGGATCGGTGCTGCTGGCCGGCTGCGACAAGTCCCTGCCCGGCATGTTGATGGCCGCCGCCCGGCTCGACCTGGCGTCGGTGTTCCTCTACGCCGGGTCGATCCTGCCCGGCATCGCCCGGCTCTCCGACGGCACCGAGAAGACGGTCACCATCATCGACGCCTTCGAGGCGGTCGGCGCCTGCGCGGCCGGGCTGATGTCAAGAGCCGACGTGGACGCCATCGAGCGCGCCATCTGTCCCGGTGAGGGCGCCTGCGGCGGCATGTACACCGCGAACACGATGGCCTCGGTCGCCGAGGCGATCGGCATGTCGATACCGGGCTCGGCGGCCCCGCCGGCCACCGACCGTCGCCGGGACGGCTTCGCCCGGCGCTCCGGCGAGGCCGTGGTCAACCTGCTGCGCCGCGGCATCACCGCCCGCGACATCATGACCAAGGAGGCCTTCGAGAACGCCATCGCCGTGGTGATGGCCTTCGGCGGCTCCACCAACGCGGTGCTGCACCTGCTGGCGATCGCCCACGAGGCCGAGGTCGACCTCAGCATCGACGACTTCCAGCGGATCGGCTCCCGGGTGCCGCATCTGGCCGACGTGAAGCCGTTCGGCGCCTATGTGATGACCGACATCGACCGGGTCGGCGGGGTTCCGGTGGTGATGAAGCTGCTGCTCGATTCGGGCCTGCTGCACGGCGACTGCCTCACCGTCACCGGGCAGACGATGGCTGAGAACCTGGCCCATATCGCGCCGCCCGACCCGGACGGCAAGGTGATCCGGGCGATGCAGCAGCCGATCCATCACACCGGCGGCATCACCATCTTGAAGGGCTCGCTGGCCCCCGAGGGTGCCGTGGTGAAGAGCGCAGGTTTCGACGAGTCGGTCTTCGAGGGCACCGCCCGGGTCTTCGACGGTGAACGCGCCGCGATGGACGCCGTCGAGTCCGGAACGCTCGGCAAGGGCGATGTGGTGGTGATCCGCTACGAGGGCCCCAAGGGCGGCCCCGGCATGCGCGAGATGCTGGCGGTCACCGGCGCGATCAAGGGTGCCGGGCTCGGCAAGGACGTCCTGCTGCTCACCGACGGCCGATTCTCCGGCGGCACCACCGGGTTGTGCGTCGGCCACGTCGCCCCCGAGGCGGTGGACCTCGGCCCGATCGCGTTCGTGCAGGACGGCGACCCGATCCGGCTGGACGTCGCCAACGGCCTGCTCGACCTGCTGGTCGATGAGGACGAGATGGCGGCGCGCCGCGACGCCGGCGTCACCCACCCGGCACCCAAATACACCCGGGGGGTGCTCTCCCGCTACCGCAAGCTGGTCACCTCGGCCAGCCGGGGCGCCGTCCTCGACTGAGGCCAACGCGTCGCTGGTCGAGTTTTCGGACGGCGTGGTTCGACAAGCTCAACCATCGGTCGAGCTTGTCGAGACCCTGATTCTGCATGCGCAGGATTTCGACCCGCTCAACCAACCGGTGATCCTCAGCAGTCCCGCAGGCGCTGCAGCACGTCGTCCAGCATTGCTTCGGTGAGCTTTCCGGTGAAGGTGTTCTGCTGGCTGACGTGGTAGCTGCCGAACAGCCGTATCGCCCGGTCGCCAGCGCACAGCGACGCCTCGGCGCCATGCCCGAACCGCGGCTTCGGACGCGGCACCGACCAGCCGAGCCGGCGCGCGGCGGCCAGGGTCGCGTCCCAGCCGATCGCCCCGAGCGCGAGTATTCCCCGTAGCCGGGGCATGATCAGTGCCAACTCACGGTCCAACCAGCCCGAGCAGGTCGCCTTCTCGACGGTGCTCGGCTTGTTCTGCGGCGGTGCGCAACGCACCGTGGCGGTGATCCGCAGATCGCGCAGCGCCAAGCCGTCCCCGGCATGGGTCGCGGTCGGCTGATTCGCCAGCCCGGCCCGGAACAGCCCGGCATACAGCCAGTCGCCGGAGCGATCGCCGGTGAACATCCGGCCGGTCCGGTTGGCGCCGTTCGCGGCCGGCGCCAACCCGACGATCAGCAGGGTCGCAGCCTCGTCCCCGAACGTCGGAACCGGACGCCCCCAGTACGGCTGGTCGGCGAACGACGCCCGTCGTCCGGTGGTCGCCACACTCTCGCGCCAGCTCACCAGCCGCGGGCAGGCGCGGCACACCGACGAGCGCGCCTGCACCTCGTCCAAGCCGGCTGACGTCGCCAGCCGCGTCACATCCGCGGCATCGAGCGCAACCGGAGTGCTTGCCGTCGCCGGATCGCCCGGCCATCCAGTGCCCGGTGGTACCGGAGAAGCGAACAGCCGTCCGGTGATCGGGTGTGGGTCGCTCAACGCCGACCGGCCACGCGTCGGAAGATCAGGTGGGCGCAGCCGATCACCGCGACAACGATGCCGTTCATCGGACGGCGGGCCGGGATCGGCCCCATCGGCTGCTGATCGAAGAGCGCCATCGCCCCCTCCCACGTCAGACCCGGGTATCGGCGCAGTCTAGCCCCGAATCGGATCGAGGCTAACCCCGATATGCCCACGGCGAACCTCACGTAGCCTGACCGGGTGCGGATCGCGACCTGGAATGTGAACTCGGCCAAGCAGCGGATGCCGCGGCTGCTGCCGTGGCTGGACCAGCGGCGTCCGGACGTGGTGTGCCTGCAGGAGACCAAGCTCACCGACGACGCCTTCGCCGGGTTGCTCGCCGAGCCGCTGGCGCAGCGCGGCTACGAGTTCGCCAGCAACGGTCAGGGCCAGTGGAACGGGGTCGCGTTGCTCTCCCGGGTCGGCCTGGCGGACGTCGAGCGTGGCTTCCCGGACATGCCCGGGTTCCCCGGCCCGGAGGCGCGCGCGATCAGCGCCGACTGCGGCGGCATCCGGGTGCACAGCCTGTATGTGCCGAACGGACGGGAACCCGACTCCGACCACTACCGCTACAAGCTGGACTGGCTGGCGGCGCTGCGGGCCAGCGTCGCCGGCGGTCCGCAGCGCGTCGCGCTGTGTGGTGACATGAACATCGCGCCCGCCGACGGCGACGTCTTCGACCCGGCCGCCTATCAGGGCCACACCCACGTCACCGAACCGGAACGTGCGGAGCTGCGGAATCTGCTCGACCTTGGCCTGCGCGACGTGGTCCGTGACCGCTGGCCCACCCAGCGGGTGTTCAGCTACTGGGACTACCGGGCCGGCATGTTTCACCAGGACCTGGGCATGCGGATCGACCTGATCCTCGCCGACACCGCCACCGCGTCCCGGGTCGCCGCCGCCTGGATCGACCGGCAGGCCCGTAAGGGCACCGGGCCCAGCGACCACGCTCCGGTGATCGTCGACCTCGACGAGGCTCCGGACGGCGACATCGGGCCGATGGTGCCTCCGCCGTCCGCACCTCGGACGCCGCGGCGAGGGAGTCGTACGCTTCCCCAGTCGCGGTAGCCCCATCCCGGCCTGTGCCAGAATCGGGGCCAGTGTCAGTTCCGATCGGAGAGTCCATGCTGTCGTGCGAGGCTTGTGGCCGACAGGTGTCGGACGACGCATTGCGTTGCCCCGCCTGTGACCACCCGGTCCCGGCCGCCGCCGCTTCCTTTTTTGGGAACGGCGCGCACCCGCAGGAGATGCCTCTCGTCGGGTTCGCCGACGCGCCCGACGATGGGCCCAGCGAATCCTCGCCCGACACCGAGGCCGGCGACTGGGATCCGGACGAGACCACGCGTCTCCGTCCGGCCTACGAGTACGCGCGCCACAACCGTCGCAACTCCTTGGCCGTGGTGAGCCTGTCGGTGGCCCTGGTCGCTGCAGTGGTGAGCTTGGCCTGGCTGATTGGTCAGAGCTTCGGTGCACGTCCGGACACGCCGGCCACGACGTCCGCCCCGACGCCCACGACGCCGCTGAGCAGCACGCCGCCGCGCGGCGCGGTCATCTGCACCTCGGAGGTGGCGCGCAGTACGAACACCAGCTGTGCCGTCGCCACCCGGGTACTCGCCGCGGTACGCACCCTCGGCACCGACCTCCCGGACAAATTCCGGGTGACCATCGTCGATCCGGCCAGCCAGAAGAACGTCACCCACGTGTGTGCGATCAAGTCGTGGATCGAGTGCACCGGCCCGGGCGATACCCGCGTGCACGTGCGCCGACTGGCCTGATCAACCGGGTTCCGGGGCGATCCGCGCCGAGACCAGGCAGGCCGTCCGCAGTTTCGTCCAGGACGCGTGCACCGTCAGCGTCGACAGTGTCGCCGGCGGGTACCGGTAGGCGATCAGGGCGCGCGCCTCGGCGTCGGACGAGCCGTCGGCGAGGGCGTGCGCGAGTCCTGGGATCCCAGGGGCATGACCCACCACCAGAAGGTTGCCGCAGCCGCTCGGGATGGTCATCAGCTCTTCGAGGATGGACATTGCCCCCGCGTTGTAGATGGCGTCGCTGGACCAGATCGGGACGCCGAGGCCGAGCGCCTCCGCGGTCTGCAGCGTCCGGGTGGCGGACGACGCCAGGATCAGCTCGATCCCGGCGTCGCGCAGATGTTCGCCGACTCCGCGTGCCTGCACGATGCCGCGTGCGCTCAGCCGTCGCGCGTGATCGCCGCCGGGCCCGGGCGCCTGCCACTGGGCCTCGGCGTGGCGAAGCAGGTGCAGTGTGCTCACGCGGTTAGTCTTCTGACTCGTCCTTGCTGCGGGTGAACTCGTTCTCGAAGTCGGTGCCCTCAGCCCGCTTCCAGCTTTCGTAGATCTCGGCCTCCGCTTCGGTGCGGCCGACCCAGACTGCGCCCTCCACGGACTTGCCCGGCTCGAGGTCCTTGTAGACGGCGAAGAAGTGCTCGATCTCGAGCAGGGTGAGCTGAGGCAGATCCTTCAGTTCGGTGAGGAAGTCCTGCCGCTGGTCGGCGGTCGGGATGCACAGCACCTTGTCGTCGCCGCCCATCTCGTCGGTCATCCGGAACATACCGATCGCCCGGCACTCGATCAGGGCTCCCGGGAAGGTGGCTTCCGGAACCAGCACCATGGCGTCGAGCGGATCGCCGTCCTGACCCAGGGTGCCCTCAATGAAGCCGTAGTCGTTCGGATACTGGGTGGACGTGAACAGCGTCCGGTCCAGCCGGATACGTCCGGTGTGGTGATCCATCTCGTACTTGTTCTTGGTGCCCTTCGGGATTTCGATGGTCACATCGAAATGCAGCGTCGCTGGAAAATTCGCGCGCGTGAACTCGGCCACTACGGTTCCCCTTTCGGAGGCTGTCATGATGGCGTGGTGCCAACTTTGACCCTATCGCCAACCATGCCGTGGGCAACATGCCGAAATCGGTAGCTCGGACGGCCGCGCGCCGCGCGCGGACCGTGATCCTGGTGCTGTTGGCTGTTGTCGTCGTTGCGGCGACCGCGTTGCTGGCTGTGCCGCAATGGCGCGCCACGGTGTTCCCGACGGCGACCGTGGTGAAGAACTCGCCACCGCCGGTCGGCTACCGCGCGCAGGCGACCGCGGACCCGCCCGCGCTGCCCTTGGACGAGCTGACGCCCACCGAGGCGCCCACGGCGAAAGCCCTGGCCGCCCGGCTGGCGAAGCTGCCCAAGGGTGCCGCCGGAAGTACGTCGGTGGTCGTCGCCGATCCGCAGTCCGGCCAGACGCTGATCTCTCGTGGCGATCGGCCGGCCATGCCGGCTTCCACCATGAAGCTGCTGAGCGCCCTGGCGGCGCAGGAGTCGCTGGGTACCGACCGCACGTTCGCCACCGCGGCCGTCAGCCCGAAACCCGGGACGGTCATTCTGCGTGGCGGCGGCGACCCGTTGCTGAGCGACGCCCGTGGCGGCGGCCGTGCCTCGCTGCAGCAACTCGCGACAGCGACTGCGGCCGAGCTGGCCCGGGCCGGCACCACCCGGGTCACCCTCGGCTACGACGCGACGCTGTTCACCGGGCCCTCCTGGCATCCGCACTGGACCGACAATTATCGCTACTCGGTGGCGCCGATCACCGCCTTGATGGTGGACGGCGGCCGCACCAGCACCGGCGAGGCCGAGAAGGATCCGGCGCGCACGGCGGCCACCCGCTTCGCGCAGCGCTTGGCGAAGGCCGGCATCACGGTCGCCGGGATCAAGCCGATGACCACGCCGGCCGACGCCGCGGAGCTGGCCGTCGTCCGGTCGCCGAGTGTCGAGGAGTTGATCAATCATTCGCTGCTCGTCAGCGACAACACCGCCATCGAGACGCTGACCCGGCAGGCCGCACTGGCTACCGGACGGCCCGGTGACTTCGCCGGCGCCAGCCAAACGGTCAGCGAAACCCTGCGCGGGTTCGGCGCGTGGACGTCCGGCATGGTCATCGACGACACCTGCGGATTGAGCCGCGAGAACCGGGTGGCGCCGAGCGCGTTGGCGAAGGCGATGCAGCTGGCGGTGACCGAGGAGCGCTTCCGTTCCTTGCTGTCAGGACTCCCGCTCGGCGGCGTGACCGGCACGCTGAGCTTCCGGTTCAACGACGCGCGCGAGCAAGCTGGTCGCGGGGTGATCAGAGCCAAGACCGGCAGCCTGCGCGATGTCACGGCGCTGACGGGGTATCTGGTCACCGCAGACGGCGCGCCGGTGGTCTTCGCATTCATCGCCAACGACGTCAAGCGATCGTGGGACGTCAAGGACTGGGTGGACACCACCACCGCCCGCTGGGCGGCCTGTGGCTGTGGCTGATCCCGCCGGAGTGCCGGTGCTGGACTGGTCGGTGGTCTCCGCCGCCGGACGGCTGCTGGTCCCGGCCGGCCCGGAGTTGAGCAGGGACGAGGCGGCCGCGGTCGTGACCGAGTTGCGCCGCTGCGCTGAGCGGGCCACGGAAGGGGTAGCCGCCGCCAGCGGCCTGGACAATCCGCAGCCGACGGACGTGCTGGTGCTGGACCGGGCCGGCTGGGTGAGTGCCGTGGCGGCGATGACCGAGGCGATGCTGCGCACGATCGGCCAGGCAGCGCCGGCGTCGTTGGGCGAGAAGGTCTCCGGACGCCTGGTCGGAGGCCAACTGGGGGCCGGGCTCGCCGTCGTCGCGACCCGCATCCTCGGCCAGTACGACCCCTACTCCCCGACACCGCGGCTGTTGCTGGTGGCGCCCAACATCGTGGCCGTCGAACGATCCCTGGCGGTCGAGCCGGGCGGCTTCCGGCAGTGGGTCTGCCTGCACGAGCAGACGCATCACCTCCAATTCGGCGCGGCGCCCTGGCTTTCGGAGTACTTGCTGGGTCTGCTGCGCGGCGTCTTCGACGACGCCGGTGAACGTCCCGGTGGGCTCCGGCTGTTGACGGTGTCCCAGACGGCCGCGCTGGACAAGGTGACGGCTCTGATGTCACTGCTGGAGGGTCACGCCGACGTGGTGACCGACGCCGCCGCCGACCCTCTGGTGCCGCAGGCCGCCGTGCTGCGGACCCGGTTCGAGGCTCGGCGGGAGGCCGGCGGCATGGTCCGGGTGCTCTCCCGGGTTCTCGGCCTGCAGGCCAAACGGGAGCAGTACGTCCAGGGCGCCCGGTTCTGCCGCGCGGTGATCGCTGCGGTCGGCATGGACGGCCTCAACCTGGCCTTCCGCGCCGCTGACCTGCTACCCACCGTGCAGGAGCTGCACGCCCCTGAACAGTGGCTGCGCCGGGTTCCCGAGCGGTCCGGCTGATGGCCCGCCGGGCGCTCGGGCCCGCCACCTTGGCGGTCGTCGCCGCGGTCGAGCAGGCAAACCAGGGTGCGGACGTCCTGGTCGCCTGTTCCGGTGGCGCCGACTCGCTGGCCCTGGCGCATGGCACCAGGCTGGCCTCGCAGCGGCTCGGCTTCACCGCCCGCGCGGTGGTGATCGACCATGGCCTGCAGGACGGCTCTGCTGCGCATGCCGAGGCGGTCGCCGACGGACTACGCGACGCCGGGATGGTGGCGGACGTCGTCACGGTGTGGGTGCTTCCCGACGGCTCCGGGCCGGAGGCGGCAGCCAGAACCGCCCGGTACCGCGCGCTCGGCGACGCCCGGCGTCCGGGGGAGGTGTGCTACCTCGGGCACACCCGCGACGACCAGGCGGAGACGGTGCTGCTGGGGTTGGCCCGCGGCTCGGGACTCCGTTCGCTGGCCGGTATGCCGGCGCGCCGGGACGGGTTCGCCCGCCCCCTGCTGGAGCTGCCCCGGACGACCACCCGCGAGTGCTGCCGGGAACTCGGCCTGGACTGGTGGGAAGACCCCCACAACAGCGAGCAGCGGTTCACCCGGGTCCGCGTCCGGGAGTCCGTGCTGCCGGCGCTGGAACGCGAGTTGGGCCCCGGCGTGACCGACGCACTGGTCCGGACGGCCGCCCTCGCTCGCGAGGACGCCGACGCGCTCGACGAACTCGCCGCCGCGGTCGAGGCGCCCGACCGGCTGCCCTGCGCCGTTCTGGTGACATTGCCGGCGGCTGTGCGGCAACGGGTGCTGCGGCGCTGGCTGCTGGCCCGCGGCGCCACCGAGGTGCAGCGTGCACACACTCTGGCGGTGGCGGCGTTGGTCACCGACTGGCACGGCCAGCGCTGGGTGGAGGTGCCGGGGCTCAGGATCGTTCGAAGCAACGGCCTGCTGGTCGCCTCGCCCGGATGGGCGGCGCAGCGGGCGGCCCGGCTTGGGGTTGCGCAGTAGCCGCAGGTCGGTGGGGATCTGGGCTAAGGTGCGCGTGTGGACGCCAGCGACATCCGGTCCGACTACATCGACGTGCTGTACACCGCCGACCAGATCCAAGGCCGGCTGCAGGAGTTGGCAGCCGAGATCGAGGCCGAGTACCGAGATCGGGATCTGCTGCTGGTCGGCGTCCTGAACGGCGCGCTGATGGTGATGGCCGACCTGTCCCGGACTCTCACCCGGCACTGCGAGATGGACTGGATGGCGATCTCGTCCTACGGCTCGGGCACCCAGAGTTCCGGTGTGGTGCGGATCCTGAAGGATCTCAACACCGATCTGGCCGGACGCCACGTCCTGGTCGTCGAGGACATCGTCGACACCGGGCTGACGCTGGCCTATCTGATCCAGAATCTGAAGTCCCGGCACCCGGCCAGCCTTGAGGTGATGGCCATGTTCCGCAAGCCGGACGCCCTGAACAGTCCGGTCGACGTCAAGTACGTCGGGTTCGATCTGCCGAACGAGTTCGTGGTCGGCTACGGGCTCGACTACGCCGGCCGGTACCGCAACCTGCGCGACGTCGTCACGCTGTCGCCACACGTCTACTCCTGAGGCTCGGGCGGCCCGGTCCCACGCGGCAACGCCCGTCTATCCTTGGGGATCGGCGGCGGCCGCCGCACTCGACAAAGGTGGGTAATGAAGGCTCAACGACTGTTCCGGGGACCGATCCTGTGGATCATCTTGGCGTTCCTCGGGATCGCGCTGCTGATCGACTACATCGGCAATGCCAACGGCTACCAAGCCAAGCCCACCTCAGAGGTGGTGGCGCTGATCAACGGCGACACCCCGCTGAAGAGCGTGACGCTGGTCGAGGGCGAGCAGGACATCCGGGTCGAGCAGCAGGACGGCACCAAGGTCCGGGCCAAGTGGATCGGCAACCAGAGCCAGCAGATCATTGACCGGCTGAACCAGCGGATGGCCAACCACACCCTGGAGAGCTGGAGCGGCGAAGTCCCGCAGCAGGGCATCTGGAGCATGCTGCTGTTCACCATCGGGCCGTTCCTGGTGATCGGGTTGATCTTCTTCTTCCTGCTCAACCAGATGCAGGGCGGCGGCAACCGGGTGATGGGCTTCGGCAAATCGAAGGCGAAGCTGGCCACCAAGGACACCCCACGGACCACCTTCACCGACGTCGCCGGTTGCGAAGAGGCGATCGAAGAACTCCAGGAGATCCGCGAGTTCCTCTCCGAACCGGCCAAATTCCAGGCCGTGGGCGCGAAGATTCCCAAGGGTGTGCTGCTCTACGGGCCGCCCGGAACCGGCAAGACCCTGCTGGCCCGGGCCGTCGCCGGCGAGGCCGGTGTTCCGTTCTTCTCCATCTCCGGCTCGGATTTCGTCGAGATGTTCGTCGGTGTCGGTGCCTCCCGCGTCCGGGACCTGTTCGAGCAGGCCAAGGAGGCCGCTCCGGCGATCGTCTTCATCGACGAGATCGACGCCGTCGGACGCCACCGCGGCGCCGGCATGGGCGGTGGCCACGATGAGCGCGAGCAGACCCTCAACCAGCTGCTGGTCGAGATGGACGGCTTCGACGTCCGCGGCGGCGTGGTGCTGATCGCCGCCACCAACCGTCCGGACGTGCTCGACCCGGCTCTGCTGCGGCCCGGCCGGTTCGACCGGCAGATCCCGGTCGAGGCCCCCGACATGAAGGGCCGGCTGCAGATCCTGCGGGTGCACGCGGCCAATAAGCCGATGGCCCCGGACGCCGATCTGGAGTCGGTGGCCAAGCGCACCCCGGGTTTCACCGGTGCCGACCTGGCCAATGTGCTCAACGAGGCGGCACTGCTGTGCGCCCGACAGAACCAGCGCTACCTGACCAAGGAGCATCTGGACGAGGCGATCGACCGGGTGATCGCCGGGCCGCAGAAGCGCTCCCGGATCATGAACGAGCGCGAGTTGCTGATCACCGCCTACCACGAGGGCGGCCACGCGCTGGTGGCAGCCGCGATGCCGGGCACCGATCCGGTGCAGAAGGTGACCATCCTGCCGCGCGGCCGGGCGCTGGGCTACACGATGGTGATGCCCGACCAGGACAAGTACTCCAAGACCCGCGGCGAACTGCTCGACCAGCTCGCCTACATGCTGGGCGGCCGAGCCGCCGAGGAACTGGTCTTCCACGACCCGACCACGGGTGCCGCCAACGACATCGAGAAGGCCACCAACGTGGCCCGCGCCATGGTCACCAAGTACGGCATGACCGAACGGCTGGGAGCGGTGAAGCTCGGCAATGACTCCGACGAGCCGTTCCTCGGCATGCAGGCCGGCATGGGCGGTGGGCATCGCGACTACTCCGACGCGATCGCGGCCGCCATCGACGCCGAGGTCGCCGGACTGATCAACACCGCCCATCAGGAGGCGTTCGACTGCCTGGTGACCAACCGTGCGGTGCTCGACGAACTGGTCCGCCAACTGTTCGAGAAGGAGACCCTCGACAAAGACCAGGTGGCCAAGATCTTCGAGGCGCTGGTTCGCTGGCCGAAGCGACCGGCCTGGACCGGTTCCGACACCCGGGTGCCGTCCGACCTGCCCCCGGTCGATCCGCCGCCGCCCGCGCCCAGGCCCGAGCCGAGCTACGGTCCGCCGCTGCTCGGCCCGAACGGTTCGATCCAGGTGCCCGTGCCGACCACGCCCGGCGGTGGCGTCCCGCAGCCGCCGCACGACCCGTCCCAGCCGCAGTGGCAGCCGCCCTACGGGCAGCCCCCGTACGGCCAGCAGCCGCCCCAGCAGCCGCCGGCCGGTTGGGCGCCTCCGCCGGAGCGCTGACATGCCGGTGGACCAGCCACGGGTGGCCGCGGCCGTCCGCGAGTTGCTCGCAGCGATCGGCGAGGATCCCGACCGGGAGGGCCTCCGCGAAACGCCCGCTCGAGTCGCGCGGGCTTACGCCGAGATCTTCGCCGGCCTGGACGGGGACCCGGCCGATGCGCTGCGCACCACCTTCGACATCGCGCACGACGAACTGGTCCTGGTCAAGGACATCGAGGTGTGGAGCACCTGCGAGCACCATCTGGTGCCGTTCACCGGGGCCGCGCACGTCGGCTACATCCCGGCCCTCGACGGCCGCATCACCGGGCTCAGCAAGCTCGCTCGCCTGGTGGATGTGTTCGCCAAGCGACCCCAGGTCCAGGAGCGGCTGACCAGCCAGGTCGCCGACGCACTGGTCGAGCATCTGCAACCACGCGGAGTGATCGTGGTGATCGAATGCGAACACTTGTGCATGACCATGCGCGGCGTCCGCAAACCCGGCTCGAAAACGGTCACCTCGGCCGTCCGGGGCGCGCTGCGCAACCCGGCCACTCGCGCCGAGGCGATGAGCCTGATCCTGGGCTGACCCCGGCCCCAGGGCGCCCAAGGGGTGTCGCCCAACGCGACCACCGCTGGTTGAGCTTGTCGAAACCCTGGTCAGCGAGCACATGTTCAGGTCTCGGCAAGCTCGACCAACGAAGCCGCCGCTCGCCCAACCATTTCGGAGAGCGCGAGATCCGGGTCGGCGCCAATAGGCTGCCGCGGGTGAGGCAGCTGATGAATGCCGGGCGGACCCTGGTGATGGGCATCGTCAACGTGACGCCCGACTCGTTCTCGGACGGCGGTGACTTCTTGTCGGCGCGGGCCGCCATCGACCGCGGACGGCAGTTGTTGGCCGACGGTGCCGACCTGATCGACGTGGGCGGCGAGTCCACCCGGCCGGGCGCCGAGCGGGTGCCGGTGGACGAAGAGCTGCGGCGGGTGCTGCCGGTGGTCACCGAGTTGGCCCGCGCGGGCGCGGTGGTCAGTATCGATACCACCCGCGCCGAGGTGGCCGCCGCGGCCGTGGCGGCGGGCGCCGCCCTGGTCAACGACGTCTCCGGCGGACTCGCCGATTCCGCGATGCTGAGCACCGTCGCAGGGCTGGGTGTCAGCTATGTGGCGATGCACTGGCGGGGGCATTCCGCGGTGATGCAGCAGCTCACCCACTACGACGACGTGGTCCGCGACGTGGCAGCCGAACTCGCCGAGCGCCGCGACGCCGCGCTGGCGGCCGGGATCCCGCGCGAGAACCTGGCGCTCGATCCCGGGCTGGGCTTCGCCAAGAGCCCCGAAGCCAACTGGACACTGCTGGCCGGGCTCGATGAATTGGCCGCGTTGGGCCAACCGCTGCTGGTCGGCGCGTCCCGCAAGCGTTTCCTAGGTGACCTGCTCGACGGACGCGAACCGCGGCAACGCGACGACGCCTCGGTCGCACTCACCACCCTGCTCGCCCAGCGCGGCGTGTGGGCCGTCCGCACCCACACCGCCCGGCCACACGCGGACGCGGTCGCGGTGGTCGCCCGGCTCGCCGCGGAGGCCCGTGGTGGGGTGCAGTAGGGTCTTGTCGGAGGTGAGCGCATGGCAGAGCCGATTCCCGACCGGGTGCGTTTGACGGGAATGCGATTCCGGACCACCCACGGGGTCTACGACTTCGAGCGCGAGGAACCGCAGGATTTCGTGGTCGATGTGACCTGTGACCTGGCGTCCCGTCCGGTCGCGGACGCGTTGGCCACCACGGTCGACTATGCGGAGCTTTCCCGGTCGATCGCCGCCGATGTGCTCGGCGAGCCGGTCAATCTGATCGAGACCCTTGCCGAACGGATCGCGGTCACCTGCCTGAGCCGTCCGCAGGTGTCGTCGGTCGAGGTCACCGTGCACAAACCGCAGGCCAGAATGCCGGTCGAACTGGCCGATGTGGCTGTCACCATCACCAGGAGGCGCAGCGCGTGACCGACTTCAACCCGAACTTCCATCTCGATCTCGACGTCGACACACTGTCGGGCATGATGCCACTGCGGCAGGTGGTGTTCTCGCTGGGCTCCAACCTCGGCGATCGGCTCGCCTATCTGCAGGGCGCCATCGACCTGCTCCGCATTACCCCGACACTGAGCATCGTCGACATCTCCGGCGTGTACGAGACCAGTCCCGTCGGACCGGTCCAGGACCAGCCGGACTTCCTCAACCTGGTCGTCCGGGCGGACAGCACGCTGGCCTCGCTGGTACTGCTGGAGCGCGCCCAGGCCATCGAAAAGAACTTCCTCCGCACCCGCGAGGTTCCCGGGGGTGCCCGCACCCTCGATGTCGACGTGGTCAGTGTCGGCGATCGGGTCAAGAACACACCCGAACTGACCCTGCCCCATCCGCGGGCTCACCAACGGGCGTTCGTGCTCGTCCCGTGGCTGGAGATCGATCCGGAGGCGACGCTGCCCGGCGTCGGCCGGGTGGCTGAGCTGGTATCCGATCTCGACACCACGGGCGTGCGTCGCCGCGACGATCTCGTCATCGATCTGTGATGCCCGGGCCTCGGCCGAGTGTCGAGCGCACCCGCCGCTCCGTATTGGTGATCGCCGCGGTGGTGGGAGCAGGGCTGGCCTGGGTCGTGCTGTCCAGCGCCGAGAACTTCGGCTGGCCTATTCCGCCGGTCCCGCCGTTCACGGCGGTCGCGGTCGCCGTCCTCGCGGTCGGGACCTGGGTGGCCGCACGCTGGATGCACCGCACCGTGCAGGTGCGTCGCACCGCGGTCGATCCCGGGCGGGCGATCGCCATGCTGCTAGCCGGCAAGGCAGCGCTGATCGGCGGGACGGGGCTGGCTGCCGGCTACGCGGTGGTCGCGCTGCGTTACCTGCCCAATCTGGACGCCGCGCTGCCGCGGGAACGGGTCTTCTCGGCGGCAGCCTCAGCGGTGCTCAGCGTGGTCCTGGCGGTGGCCGGTGCGGCACTGGAACGGGCCTGCCAGGTGCCACCCGACGATGAATCCGGCGACGCGCCAGCGACTGACGACAGCGAGGACGGCGCCCCCGGTTAGGCTGCGGCCGTGAAGCCACATCCGGGACGTGTCCGTCGCCCCACCCGTTCTCGGGTGGTGGCCTGGGCCACCCTCGCCCTGGTCAGCGGGGTGGCGACGCTCGCCTATCTGTACGGCGATCAGCTCGGCCGCGGTCTGGGCCTGATCGCGCTGATCGCCGGCGCCGCCCTGGCCTGTGTGCTGGCGTGGCGGGAGAATCGGTCCGCGCAGCGACTCCGCGAGGCGCATGCTTTGCATCAGGTGCTGCTGCATGCCGAACAACTGCGTGCCGAGCGGACGCGGCAGCGCGCGGTCGTTGAGGTATTGGGCCGGCGGATCGCGGTTCTGCACCGACAACTCGAGCAGTCGGGTCGGCGGGCTTGCGCACTGCGCCAAGAGGTTTCCACGCTACGCGGGAATTACGAGGCGTTGCGGGTGGAACTGGAACTGCAGGCCGTGCTGGAATCCGACGCCCGCGCGGTCGAAATCGGCCGCGCGCCCGAGATCGTCGATCCCTGGGTCACCGCGCGAGAACTGTGGAGTCGCGAGGACGCGGTCCGCCGTCTTGCCTAAGCCTAAACAGATTAGGCCGTCGAAAAATCCACATTCTCCGCTATAGCCGAGTGGGTAATGTTTGCGGGCGCATTGATTCCCTGTAGTGTGTAGTCACTGGTCGGCCGTTCGGGGGAGCGGCCGGCAAACAATAACCACTCACACTGGGAGGATTTACTGATGGCGCAACGCATCGTCTATCGACTCGAGGACGACTTGGACAACACCGAGGCGGCCGAGACCATCGTGTTCGGGCTCGATTCGGTGAGCTACGAGATCGACCTGTCCGAAGGTAACGCCGCGACGCTGCGCGACCTGCTGGCGCCGTATGTCGCGGCCGGACGCCGGGTCGGCGGCAAGCGCAAGACCGGCGGTCGCCGGCGCGCGGGTGGCAACAACTCGGCCACCGAGATCCGGGCTTGGGCGACCGAGAACGGCTACACGGTGTCCAGCCGCGGCCGGGTGCCGGCCGAGATTCGCGAAGCTTACGAGCGCGCGCACGCCTGAGCGTGCACACACGATGTCGAACGGCCCCGGGAGCCTTTCCCGGGGCCGTTCGCCGTGGGCGAAGCCGGAACAGATGCCCGGACAGCCGGGTTGAATACACTGAGGGTGCCTGGGGCCTCCCCGGCGCCGACGTGAGGAGTGCGGAATGTTCGACCGGTTCACCGACCGAGCACGGCGGGTGATTGTCCTTGCCCAGGACGAGGCGCGCATGCTGAACCACAACTACATCGGTACCGAGCACATTCTGCTCGGCCTGATCCACGAGGGCGAGGGCGTCGCCGCGAAGGCGCTGGAAGCCTTGGGCATCTCGCTGGAGGCCGTCCGGGAACAGGTCGAGGAGATCATCGGGCAGGGTCAGCAGGCGCCGACGGGACACATCCCGTTCACGCCGCGGGCCAAGAAGGTCCTTGAGTTGTCGATGCGCGAGGCGCTGCAGATCAATCACCCCTACATCGGCACCGAGCACATCCTGCTCGGCCTGATCCGCGAGGGTGAGGGTGTCGCCGCCCAGGTGCTGATCAAGCTCGGCGCGGACCTGAACCGGGTGCGCAACCAGGTGCTGCAGCTGCTCAGCGGGTTCCAGGGCAAGGAGGCCGCCACCGCGGGTGCCCCCGAGGCCGGCCCGCAGCAGCAGGGTTCGTCGATCCTCGACCAGTTCGGCCGCAACCTGACCCAGGCCGCCCGCGAGAACAAGCTCGACCCGGTGATCGGACGCGAGAAAGAGATCGAGCGGGTGATGACCGTGCTGTCACGGCGCACCAAGAACAATCCGGTGCTGATCGGCGAGCCCGGTGTTGGCAAGACCGCCGTCGTCGAGGGCCTGTCCCAGGCGATCGTCCGCGGTGATGTCCCCGAGACCCTGCGCGATAAGCAGATCTACACCCTCGACCTGGGTGCGCTGGTCGCCGGCTCCCGCTACCGCGGTGATTTCGAGGAGCGCCTGAAGAAGGTGCTGAAGGAGATCAAGACCCGCGGCGACGTGGTGCTGTTCATCGACGAGATCCACACCCTGGTCGGCGCGGGTGCCGCCGAGGGAGCGATCGACGCGGCGTCCATCTTGAAGCCGATGCTGGCCCGCGGCGAACTGCAGACCATCGGTGCCACCACACTCGATGAGTACCGCAAGCACATCGAGAAGGACGCTGCGCTGGAGCGCCGGTTCCAGCCGATCCAGGTGGCCGAGCCGTCCATCGCGCTGACCATTGACATTCTCCGCGGGCTGCGCGACCGGTACGAGGCGCATCACCGGATCACCATCACCGACGCCGCGTTGACCGCGGCCGCTCAGTTGGCCGACCGGTACATTTCGGACCGCTTCCTGCCCGACAAGGCGATCGACCTGATCGACGAGGCCGGCGCCCGGCTGCGGATCCGCCGGATGACGGCCCCGCCCGACCTGCGCGAGTTCGACGAGCGGATCGCCAAGGTGCGGCTGGAGAAGGAGGCCGCGATCGACGCGCAGGACTTCGAGCGTGCCGCCCGGCTGCGCGACGACGAGCGCAAGCTGCTGATCGCCCGCTCTGAGAAGGAGGAGGCGTGGAAGGTCGGCGACTCCGACGTGCCGGCGGAGGTGGGCGAGGAGGAGATCGCCGAGGTGCTCTCCTCGGCCACCGGCATCCCGGTCTTCAAGCTGACCGAGGAGGAATCCTCGCGGCTGCTGAAGATGGAGGACGAGATCGGCAAGCGCTACATCGGTCAGCACGACGCCGTCAAGGCGCTGTCGCGGTCGATCCGGCGCACCCGGGCCGGCCTGAAGGACCCGAAGCGGCCGAGCGGGTCGTTCATCTTCGCCGGGCCCTCCGGTGTCGGCAAGACCGAGCTGACCAAGGCGCTCACCGAGTTCCTGTTCGGTGATGAGGACGCCCTGATCACCCTCGATATGAGCGAATACTCCGAGAAGCACACCGCGTCGCGGATGTTCGGCTCCCCGCCCGGATACGTGGGCTACGAAGAGGGTGGACAGCTCACCGAGAAGGTGCGCCGCAAGCCGTTCAGCGTGGTGCTTTTCGATGAGATCGAGAAGGCGCATCCCGACATCTTCAACTCGTTGTTGCAGATCTTGGACGAAGGGCGCCTCACCGATGCCCAGGGTCGCGTGGTCGACTTCAAGAACACCGTCATCGTGATGACCACGAACCTCGGTACGCGTGATATCTCGAAGTCTGTGAATCTGGGCTTCAGCCAGTCCGGTGACGACGTCAGCAGCTACGAGAAGATGAAGGCGAAGGTCTCCGACGAACTCAAGCAGCACTTCCGTCCGGAATTCCTGAACCGGGTCGACGAGATCGTGGTGTTCCACCAGTTGTCGCAGGCCGACATCGAGCGGATCGTCGACCTGATGGTCGCCGAGATCGAGACCCGGTTGCGCGACAAGGACATGGGCATCGAGCTCACCCATGCCGCCAAGGCACTGATCGCCAAGCGCGGCTTCGATCCAGTGCTGGGTGCCCGTCCGCTGCGCCGGGCGATCCAGCGGGACATCGAGGACATCCTGGCCGAGAAGATCCTGTTCGCCGACATTCACCCGGGCGAGATCGTCGTGGTGGACGTCGCGCCGGAGGGCTCCGAACTGGCGTTCAGCTTCAACGGTGTCCCGAAGGCACAGATGCCGGACGTGCCGGCCGAGTTGGGCCAGGCCAACTAAGCCCAGATAGGTCGGCGTCGCCGACCGTGCGCAACGAGGCCCCGGGATCACCCGGGGCCTCGTTCCGTACGGAGCGGACGACCGCTACATCGCGAAGACGACGATCGCCATCACGATCACAGCGACGAAGAGCAGCGTGATCACGGTGCCGACGACGCCGAGTGTATAGCCGGCGGTCAGGGCACCCGAGGCGCGGTAACGTCCGGGCTCTGCGCGCATCTCGCGGCGCGCCTTGGCGCCGAGGTACCAGGCCACCGGGCTGATGAACGGGAACGCGGCGAACATGGCGGCGAGGCCGACGATTCCCAGGATGAGGGTGGTGATGGCGAGCGGGTGCTCCGGCAACTCGCCGGCGGCACCGTAGGGCAGTCGCTGACCGAAGGTGTAGGCGACGCTCGGTGGCGGATACTGCGGCTGGGGTGCCAGCGCACCGAACTGCTGCGGCTGTGACCATCCACTTGGCTCCGCGGGGTCATGCGGCTGCGAGATGACCGGATTCGTGTAGGGCGCGGTCGCCGGCTGCTCCCTGGTCGGCGCCTCCTCGGATCGCGCCGGCTGCGGACGCGGGGTACCGAAGCCGTCGCCGCTGGCCCAGGGCGAGTACTGCTCGTTGCTCATCTGCCCTCCTCAAAGAGGATCCGCAGGTAGGCGAAGCCCTATCTGCGGAACCTCCAGATCCACCAGGATACGGGGCCGCGGTAGCGGATCTGGCTCCCGGGCCTGCGTGCGACGATCAGCCGGGTCTAGTGGCCTGTCGCCCCTAGAGCCGGTAGCCGCCCGCCTCGGCGACCACCAGGCCGTCCGCGACCAACGAGTCGATGGCTCTGGTGGCTTGGTGGACGTCCGGCCAACCGGCGATCAGTTCGTCGGCGGGGACGGCATCGCCGCGGCTCCGGTCCCGCAGCCGGCCCAGCACGTGACCGCGGGCGGCCCGGTCGGTCCCGGCGTAGAGCTGACGTCGGCGGGGCGGCCCCGGCGGGCGTCCGGCGGCCAGCCAGCGGCAGTCCTGGCGGACCGGGCAAACCGTGCAGGCTGGGTTGTTCGCGCGGCACAGCTGGGCGCCGAGTTCCATTGCCGCGACCGACCAGCGCGCTGCGGTCGCTTCCGGTGGCAGCCAGGCTTGCGCCCGCGTCCGTTCGGCGGCAGTGGGTGAGCCGGCCGGGGCGTCGCCGCCGCCGTCCAGCCGGGCCAGCACTCGCCGCACGTTGACGTCGAGCACCACCTGCCGGGATCCGAAGGCGAAGCTGGCGATCGCGGCGGCGGTGTAGTCGCCAACGCCGGGCAGCGCACGCAGGGCGTCCGGATCGGCAGGAACCTCGCCGCCGTGTCGTTCCACGATGGCCACGGCGGCAGCGTGGAGCCGCTGCGCACGGCGCGGATAGCCGAGTCGTCCCCAGGCCCGGACCGCCTCCCCGACCGGCTCGGCGGCCAAAGCCGACGGCGTCGGCCAGCGGTCGAGCCACAGTTGCCACGGCACCAGGACGCGGCCCACCGGGGTCTGCTGCAGCATGAACTCGCTCACCATGACGGCCCACGGGGTGGCGCCGGGCGCGCGCCAGGGCAGGTCGCGGGCATGCTGGTCGTACCAGGCGACGATCGTCGCGGTGAGGCGGGCGGTGTCCATCGCGGCCACTGTATTAGGCCTCTGCGTGGTGTCCCGGCGCTGGCGGCGCGGATCTGGGCTTAGCCTTGGCGGCATGAGCGAAGTGCTGACAGGCAAGGGTCCACAGCCACCTGTCGTGTACTGGATCCGGCGGCTTCTGGTCCTCGTGGTCGCGGTGATCGTGGTCGGCTCGCTGGTCTGGGCCTTCATGCCCAAGGGTGAGCCGCCGGCCGCCGGCGTCCCGGCTGACACCCCGTCGGCCGCGCCCTCCGAGTCGGCAGCGCCGAGCGACAGCCCCTCCGGCGGAGACCTGCCGACCACCAGTCCGTCTTCAGCCCCGTCCGGTTCCGCGGAGGTGGAGGCCTGCGAGCCGATCGGCGTCCAGCTGGACCTGATCGGCTTCCGCAGTGTGAAGTCGGGCGGCAAACAGACCTTCAGCGTGACCGCCGAGAACAATACGACGACGCCCTGCGTGATGGAGATCACCCAGGCCACCTTCGTGCTGCGAGTCGTGTCCGGCACCGACGCCATCTTCAGCACCGCGCACTGCGACATGTGGCTGCCCGAGGTGCAGACGCAGACACTTGCGGCGGGCGCGACGGTGGAGTTCAAGGTGGCGTGGACGACGTTCCGCTCGGCCCAGGGCTGCAAGCAGGCCAAGGCGCTGCTCGGTGCCGGCACCTATGTCGCCACCGCAGCCTATAAGGAGACCGCCACGGACCGGTTCGCGTTCCTGCTGACCGCGCCGTAGCCCCGGTCAGCCCTCGGCGACCCGCAGATGGGGACCGTTCGGCTTGCGGCGCTTGAGCGGACGCAGGCCGAGCAGGTCGACGGCAGCCTCGACCGTGGCAACCTCGACGATCTTCATGCCCGGCAGCTGCACCCCGGTGCCGGGTGGCACCAGCGCGAGAGCGAAGCCGAGCCGCTTAGCCTCGGCGAGCCGTCGCTCGAGCCCGGCCACTCGCCGCAGTTCGCCGGACAGGCCCACCTCTCCCAGCGCGATCACCGGACGGTGGAACGCGAGCTCAGCCGCCGCCGAGGCGACCGCCAGCCCCACCGCGAGGTCGGCCGCCGGATCGATCAGCCGAGCTCCCCCCACGGTGGAGACGTAGACCTCCTTGTTGTGCAGCCGCACCCTTGCCTTGCGTTCGAGCACGGCCAGGATCACCGAGACCCGTCCTGACTCGAGGCCGTGGGTGACCCGCCGCGGCACCTGGGCCGCGGAGGCTGCCACCAATGCCTGAACCTCGCCCAGCAGCGGACGTCGGCCCTCCAATGTGACGGTGAGAGCGGTTCCGGGCATCGGTTCGGCGCGCGTCGAGGCGAACAGCCGACTCGGGTCGGCGACCTCGCGAATGCCGTCCTCGGTCATCTCGAAGCAGCCCACCTCGTCGGCGGGACCGAAGCGGTTCTTGGTGGCGCGCACCAGCCGCAAACCGCTGTGCCGATCGCCTTCGAACGAGAGCACCACATCGACCAGATGCTCCAGCAGCCGGGGCCCGGCGATGGTGCCGTCTTTGGTGACGTGGCCGACCAGTAGCACCGGCAGTCTTCGCTGTTTGGCGACCCGGACCAGCGCGTTGGTCACCTCACGCACCTGGGCGACACCGCCGGTGACTCCGTCACTGCCGCCCACGGTGACAGCCTGCACCGAGTCGAGCACGAGCAACTCCGGGGCGGTTTGTTCGATGTGCGCCAGGATGGCGCCGAGGTCGGTTTCGGCGGCCAGGTAGAGCTCGTCGGCCAAGGCGCCGATCCGCCCGGCGCGCAGCCGGACCTGGGCCGCGGACTCCTCCGCGGAGACGTAGAGCGTGCGTCGCCCGGTGCCTGCCCAGCGGCTGGCGACATCGAGCAGCAGGGTGGACTTGCCGACCCCCGGTTCACCAGCCAGCAGCACGACCGCGCCCGCGACAAGGCCCTGGCCCAGCACCCGGTCGAGCTCGGCCACCCCGGTGGGCACCGACGCCGCCTCGGCGAGCGGGACGTCGCGGATCGGCCGGGCCGGACCGGTGGGCGAACCCCGGACGGCGCTCGCGGTGCTCGGCGCGGGTGCGTGCGGCGCCATCGAGCCCCAGCTCTGGCACTGGGTGCAGCGGCCCACCCAGCGGGCGCTCGCCCAGCCACACTCGGAGCAACGGTGGGCGGTGGTGTTCTTGGCCATGCTCCGCAGGTTAGGGGGCCGCGCCGACAGTTTTCGGAGACCCCGTTGAGACTCTGACGTGCCTGGACTGAACAACCACCGCTGGTTGAGCTTGTCGAACCCCTACCAGCGGGCGCAGGTTCAGGTCTCGATAAGTTCGACCGACGAACGAGCGCTGCGCGTGAGGGAAAGCGGTTCCCTAGATGCGGACGGTGCCGTTGCAGGTGTGGAAGGTAGCGGCGTCCAGGCCGGGCTGGCCGTTGGGTGAGGTGAAGCGAATGTTCACGCCGTCGAAGTTGCCGTCGACCTCGGCGCCGATCCAGTCCTCGACGCGGTCCTCGTTGCCCGAGATCTCGAGTTCGACCAGCTGCAGCTCGCCGCCCAGCGCGCGGGGCAGCACGGACTCGTCACTGGTCCACTTGATGAAATAGGGCAGCTGCGGGTCGGACATCAGGCCCTTGACTCCGATCTGCTTCCACTCCAGCAGCCGGCCGTCCGGGAAGTGCCGCGAGCCGACGACCGCGTCGCGTCCCAGGCGTCGCTCGTAAGGTGCCAGGTCGGCAACGGAGACGACCCAGCCCAGCCAGCCGCCGCCCATCTCGGAGCGGGCTCGGACGGCCTGCCCGAACGGTGCCTTTTCGGCGGCGGGGTGCTCCAGCACCTCCACCACTTCGATGTAGCGATCGTCGGCGAGCGGAAGAATGCGATTCCGGGTGCCGAAGCGGGGATGGAATCCGCCATCGCGGAATTTGGCGCCGAGCAGTTCCCCGAGCCGGTCGGCCTCTGCCTTGAGACCGTCCGGACCTGCTGCGAACGTCAGGTGATCGACATGCATGAGACATTGTCACCATGGATGGCCGCTGACGCGAAATCGGTGGTCGTCGACACCCTTCGGCGTCACACGAACGTCACGATGATGAAATTTTGACCCGTCAACTACCGGCCTCATCCGGGTCCCCGGCGGAGCTGGCGCGGCGCGCCTAAGATACCGGTGTGAGTGGTCCCCGCGGCGCATCGAAGGTCGCCTTGTCGACCTCGTCGGTGTACCCGGAGAACACCGCCGCCGGCTTCGAGGTTGCGACACTGCTCGGCTACGACGGGGTCGAGGTGATGGTCGGGATCGATCCACTGGCGGCCGACGTGGACGCTGTTGAGCGACTCCGCGACTATCACCAGATTCCGGTGCTGGCGGTGCATGCGCCGTGCCTGCTGGTCACCCAGCGGGTGTGGGGCACCGATCCGTGGGTGAAACTGAAGCGAGCCACCGAGGCTGCGAACCAGCTCGGCGCGAATGTCGTCGTGGTGCATCCGCCGTTCCGCTGGCAGCGCAGCTATGCGACTAGATTCGTCGAGGGCGTCCGCGCGCTCGCCGCCGCCAGCGGTGTCACCATCGCGGTCGAGAACATGTATCCGTGGCGGGCGCCCGGCGGTGGTCACTTTCAGGCCTACCGTCCGAGCTGGGACCCGACGGATCTTCACTACGACCACCTCACCCTGGACCTGTCCCACGCGGCGACCGCACGGCAGAGCTCGCTCGACCTCGTCCGGCTCTGGGAGGACCGGCTGGCGCACGTCCATCTCACCGACGGCAACGGCTCGGCCAAGGACGAACACCTGCTGCCCGGCCAGGGCAGCCAGCGAGCGGACGCGGTGCTCGCCGAACTCGCCGCCACCGGCTATCGGGGCCATGTGGTGCTCGAGGTGAACACCAACGACCTGGATCGGCCCGGACGCGAAGAGGCGCTGGCCGGTGCGCTGCACTTCGCCCGCAGGCATCTCGGCCAACTCGAGGACGCCGCGTGACCCGTCCCGGCCGGGAGGTGCTGCTCGTCCTCGGTGTGTCGCTGGGTCAATCGGCGGTCTACTCGCTGCTGTCGATCGCCGAAAAGATGACCCGGGCCGTGCCGCTCAACCAGCAGACCACCCAGATCAACACCAGTGTCACCCCCGACCGGCCCTGGCTCGACCTCTCCTACCAGCTGGCCGGCATCGTCTTCCCGCTGGTACCGGCCCTGCTCGCGCTGTACCTGCTGAGCCTGACCGGCGACCGGCAGAAGATCGGCTTCGACCTGACCCGGCTCTGGCGGGACGTCGGCTGGGGGTTCGTGATCGCGGCCGGAATCGGCATCCCCGGGATCGGGCTCTACCTGGCAGCCCGCGCCGCCGGGCTGAACACCATCGTGCAACCGGCGAACCTGGCCGCGAACTGGTGGACCGTGCCGGTGCTGATCGGCCTGGCGATCATGAACGGCGTCCTGGAAGAGGTCGTCATCGTCGGCTTCTGGTTCACCCGGATGCGGCAGGTGGGTTGGGGGGTGCCGGCGGTGCTGATCGGCAGCGCGCTGATCCGCGGCTCGTATCACCTGTACCAGGGCTTCGGCGGTTTCGTCGGCAACGTGGTGATGGGCCTGATCTTCGGCTGGATCTACCTGCGCACCAAACGCGTCGGCCCGCTGGTCGCCGCCCACGCCGTCCTCGACATCGCCGCCTTCGTCGGCTACGCGCTGTTGGCGCCGTACTTGAGTTGGCTCCAGTAGCAATGCCGCGGCGTACATTTGGCGAATGACACGTAGCCCTGCTAGTGCGGAGGACGAGCAGCTGGAGGCTGCTCGTCGTAAGGCGGACGAGATCCTGGTGGCCTTCGACAGTGTCCTGATCGATTGCACAGGTTCGATCAACGCGGGGCGGTACGGCGGCGGGCGTGATCTATCGCGGTTTGTCGAGGAGGTGCGCCCGCGCTGAACCGAGCGCTCCCGACTCAATCCTTGACGGCATCGGCGATCGCTGAAGCTGTCTGAGCCGGGGTGAGGTGGGTGCTGTCGACGATTTCCGCTTCCCGGCCCAGCCAGGTCCGGAATGCCTCCGCGTAGGGCGTCATGTAGCTGAAGCGGAAGGTCGAGGGGCCCATGACCGCGTCGTCGGCGATACGTCGATGGAGGGCGTCCGGCTCCGCGTGCAGGACGAAGTGCCGCACCGGGATGCCGTGGCCGTGGAGGCCCTGGCTGATCTCCCGCCAGTATTGCTCAACCAGCACGGTCATCGGCATCACCAGGATGCCGCCGGTGTAGTCGAGGAGCCGCCGGGCCGTCTCCACCACCAATGGACGCCAGGGCGGCCAGTGCTGGAAGTTGTCCGTCGCCGGCAATCCGGGCCGGACGTCCATCAGGGTCTCGCCCACCTTCTCCGCGTTGAACACCCGCGAGTCGAGGAGGAGGGGCTGGAGAAGATCGGCGGTCGTCGTCTTCCCCACGCCGTGAGTGCCGTTCAGCCAGACGATCACGGGCCGATGCTAGCTGGCCCGAGACGCGGCGATAGGGTGAACCCCATGCATGTGGGTGTATTCGGTGCTACGGGCACCGTCGGCAATGTGATGCGGTCGCTGCTGGTCGAGCGGGATTTCCCGATCAGCTCCGTCCGGTTCTTCTCCTCTGCCCGGTCCGCCGGGCGGACGCTCGACTTCAAGGGCACGCCGATCACCGTCGAGGACACCGCCACCGCGGACTTCTCCGGCCTGGACATCGCCCTGATGTCCGCCGGCGCCACCATGTCGCGCGAGTACGCCCCCAAGGTGGCGGCGGCCGGCGCGCTGGTCGTCGACAACTCGTCCGCCTGGCGCAAGGACCCGGACGTCCCGCTGGTGGTCAGCGAGGTGAACCCCGAGGACGCGGTCAATCCGCCCAAGGGCATCATCGCCAACCCGAACTGCACCACGATGGCGGCGATGCCGGTGCTCAAGCCGCTGCACGATGCGGCTGGCCTGCAGCGCCTGGTGGTGGCCACCTATCAGGCGGTCTCCGGTTCGGGCGTCAAGGGCATCAACGCGCTGCTGTCGCAAACCCAGGACGTCCGCGACCCTTCCGGTTTCGCCCTGGACGGACGCGTCGACGAGGTCACCGACACCACCCCCTACCTGGCGCCGATCGCGTACAACGTGATTCCGGTGGCCGGTTCCATCGTGGACGACGGCACCGACGAGACCGACGAGGAGCAGAAGCTCCGCAACGAGTCTCGCAAGATCCTGCACATTCCGGACCTGGCGGTCGCCGGCACCTGTGTGCGGGTGCCGGTGTTCTCCGGGCATTCGCTGGTGATCCACGCCGAGTTCGCCGAGGAGCTGAGCCCACAACGGGCGCGCGGCATCCTCGCCACCGCCCCCGGCGTGGCGCTGGCCGATGTCCCGACGCCGCGGCTGGCGGCCGGCAAGGACCCGTCCTTCGTGGGCCGGATCCGCACCGATCAATCGGTTCCGGACGAGCGCGGCATCGTGCTGTTCGTCAGCAGCGACAACCTGCGCAAGGGCGCGGCGCTGAACGCCGTCCAGGTCGCTGAACTGCTGGTCAACCGATGACCCGGTTGGCGGTGATCGGCGCCGGTGTGATGGGTGAGGCGCTGGTCAGTGGCTTGTTGCGGGCTACCTGGTCGCCCGAGGACCTCGTGGTTGCCGACCGGCGCGACTTCCGGCGCGCCGAGATGACCGCCGCGCACGGCGTCCGGGCGACCGGGAACGCCGAGGCGGCGTCCGAAGCCGACACGGTGATCCTGGTGGTCAAGCCGCAGGACGTCGGCGCGGTGCTGCCCGAGATCGCGCCGGTGCTCAAGCCGGGAACGCTGGTGGTCTCGCTGTGCGCGGGTGTCACCACCGCCCAACTGGAGAGCCATCTGCCCGACGGCACGGCGGTCGTCCGGGTGATGCCGAACACGCCGGCCCTGGTCGGCGAGGGGATGGCCGCGGTGTCTGCGGGCACGAGCGCGTCCGAGGCGGACGTGGCACACGCCATGGAGCTGATGACCGCGCTCGGCAAGGCGATCACCGTGCCGGAGGCCTACCAGGACGCGGTCACCGCGATTTCCGGTTCGGGCCCGGCCTACCTGTTCTTCGTGGTCGAGGCGATGATCGACGCCGGCGTGCTGCTCGGTCTGCCGCGTGACATCTCCAGCACCTTGGTGCAGCAGACCGTCTTCGGCTCGGCCAAGCTGCTGGTCGAATCCGGCCAGCACCCGACCGTGCTGCGCGAGCAGGTCACCTCACCCGGCGGCACCACCGCGGCCGCGCTGCGGCAGTTGGAGGACCACAGGGTCAAGGCGGCCTTCCTCACCGCGATGGAGGCGGCGCGGGATCGCAGCAGGGCCCTGGCCGGACCTGCATGAGTTCAGCGAGCTTCCGACTGCGCGAAGTCGGCGAAGCGCGGTCACTCGGCGGGGCTTGCGGAGAGCCATGGCTAACGAGACATTCCTAGACATTGTCCGGTTAGTATCGAGCCATGAAGACCACCACCGTCGGCGAGCTGCGGTAGAACCCTGCGGCCATGATCGCCGATGTCGAGGCCGGCGAGGTATATGAGTTGACCAAGCATCAGCAACGGTTCGGCTACATCGTGTCGGCGGTTTCGTCGGCGACGATCATCCCGCGTCGCGTGACCGGCCCAGCGCACACGCGGAGCCTGCCCCGCCACGTCTTGCGGTCTGCGGCATCCATCGACGAGCTCCTTGGGGATCGCGACGACCGGTGACGGCCTATTACCATCGATACCTCCGTGGCGGTACGGATTCTCCTGGGCCAGTCTCCATCGGCCGCCGAATGGTTCGACCGAGTCACGGATGACATAGCCACCGGGCTTATCTCGTCGCGCCTGCTACGCACTGAGCTGACCAGAGTGCTTCGTCGCGAAGGCCTGCCCGTGACGCTCCGGGCTGAGATCGTGGATCACCTGGACACGGTCGGCATCGACCATGAATCTTGCGACCAACCCTGTAGCCACGGTGGTCGTCTTTGCCGTGGGCCGTGTCGAAATCTGGGGCGGTGAGGCGGATGTGGCGGAGGTCGCGCTCAAGTTGCCGAGGTCCACTGGCCAGCGCTCTCTGATGAGGGTGGCGTTGGCCGGGCCAGCCTGAGCCACTTGCGATGGATCGCGGACGCATCTTCATGGATGCCTTGGTCGGCGGCGCTCAGGGCATCGCTGCTGCGATACCGCTCAACCCTTCCAAGGAGAAGGCGTGGGCGGGGCAGTATCGACCCTTAGCCCGGTGATGCGCTTGAAGTCCTCTACGGTTTTGGCTTCGCGCAGGGCCGTCTCGTCCACTTGTCGCGTCACGATTCCGCCGCCGTAGTCAACGCCCCCTGGTTCAGCAACCAAGCCGACGATGGGACGTTGCTGCCATACATTGATGGCCCAACTCGCACCGGCAATCGCAAGGACAGCCGCGATCACGATGGCGGTGGTTCGCATTCTCATGGCTGACCCCCTACGCCGACTGCTTCCTCGATTCCTGAGGGTACGGCATGATCTGCGATCACGGGAGCACGCGGCGGTCCGACCGTTCCTACTTGACCTTGCCCGTCTTTTTGGACGCCTTGACCAGGGTGGTGTAGCCATCCATCCTTCCGGTCACCTTCACCGTGATCTTCTTGCCCTTGTCAGCCTTGGCCAGCTTGTAGGTGGACGCGGTGGCGCCCTTGATCGCCGTGCTATTGCGGTACCACTGGTAGGTCAGCGTCGCATCGGACGGCTTCCAGGTGCCGGGGTTGGCGGTCAGTTTCTGGCCGACCTTTGTGGTTCCGGTGATCTTCGGCGTGGCGCCGGACAGCGTGCCGGCCGCGACCTTCTTGGTTGCATTCGAGGTCTTCGCGACCGTCGTGTAGCCGGCTTTGGACCCGGTCACCGTGACGGTGATCGTCTTGCCCTTTGCTGCGGCGGGGACAACCAGCGTCGCGGAGGTCGCCCCGGAGATGGCGGCGCCGCCGGCCTTCCACTGATAGCTGAGCGTGACTGGCGCAGGTCCCCAAGTTCCGGGGGATGCCGTCAGCTCCTTCCCGACCGCCACGACCCCGCTGATCGTCGGTGTGGAGGCTTGGGATAGCGTTGGCTCGGTGATGACTGCGGTGCCGGTTCCAAGGAGAATGTTGTCGCCGGGAGTGCCCGCAACGTTCAACGCGTACACGTAGATGGCCTGCTGTCCGCGTCTGGCTGTCGAGAAAGTGAAGTCAAATCCGGCGTTGGCTGACGCGTGTGGATACACCCGCAGGACATCTGGTCGGGCAACGGAGGTGAAGCCGAGGTCGTGACCCTCGCCGTCCCCGGCAGGTCCCCCGACATATGCGTGGATGCGAACAGCCGATTTCGGAACATTCGGGTCGAATGTCCATCCAGAGACCTTGACCTTTCCACCGACAGGGGAAGAGGAGTGGTCGAGGTTGCCTTTGGGATTCGGGTCGCCAATTGTAACCTCCTGCTGTCCGATCAGTGGGTTGCCGCCAGGTGGACCCTGGTTGATGGCATAGACATAAACCATCTGTCGACCGCGCCTATTGGTGACGATCGTGTTGTCGTACCCATGGTGGTCGCCGACACCGGGAAACGCGGCACCAACGTCGGGGCGGTGGCTTTGGGCCGGTCCGATACTGTGCCCCTCGGCTCCCGCCGACCCAGCGGGTGCCCCGATGTATACATGCACGTCGAGTGGTGTGGTGGGCGCATCGAGGTCGAAGGTCCACCCCCGTACATTGACGGTTCCAAGCCCGCCGCTAGCCCCGTCGAGGCGGCCGTTTGGTGCATGGGATGTCGGTAGATCGCGGACGTGGATGTACTTGAAACTGCCCGCCGCCACAGTGCGTGCCCGGTACAGACCATTCGTCCCGTAGTTGTACTCTTCGATGTTGACCGTGCCGTTCCCATTCACGGACCGCACCCAGGCAACATGTCCGTACAGGCCTGCATCGGTCTGGGCGATTGCGCCCGCCGCCGGCGTGCTGTTGACGGCGTAGCCAAGGCTGCGGGCGTTGTCGTCCCATGTATTCGCGTTGCCCCACCGACCGCCTCGCATGCTGTTGAAGAAGTCGACGCCGTTGGTATTGCGCATGCGCCAGGTGACGAAGTCCGTACAGTTGCGGTAGGCGAAGCCCCAATCCGAGTACCACCGGCCATTGATGCACCAGATTCCATCGCCGCACGGAATGGCGTTCTTATATGGGTAGTCGTCGCCATCGGCGTGTGCCGTTGACGGTGCTCCGAAGAGCCCCACCAGAACGATCAGCAATGACGTGACCAAAGCGACTGTGCGCCGCGCGCACCACCCGCTGGGTCGTGGCGTCGTTACGCCAACAAGCGAATTCTGCATTGCGTCGTTGGTCCGTTTCTTGCGTGTTTTCCCTCGACCAGTCATGATCCCCCGATTCAGTCGGTCAACGGCTACGTCGCCAAGTCAATTGTTGAAGGTTGCTCAGCGCCTGAGGGGAGGGTAGCAGACGTTCCATGTGGATGTCGGGGCGTCAAGAAGCAGATTCATCAGGAGGCTGGCTAGGTGGCGCGGCGCCGTCACGAGTCTGCTCCGAAAGGATTCCGTGGGGTGGTGGCGCATCCTATTAAAGGTAAGAAGTACTTCGAGCCGAGTCCGTCACGGACTCGCTCGAGGTATTGGCGTACCGGCCGGCCAGGGCCTCAGAGGGCCCCGTCCACAACGTTGCGGTTGCTGAGCGGTGCCTTCAGTGGGACCTTGATGACGAACGGGTATTGCACGGTCGTCTGGGGGCCATCGCATTTGGCGTCCGGACGGGCGCCCGCCCAGAGAGTGATGGTGACCTGGGTGCTCGTCTCGACGACGTCGGCGCGTCCGATCACATTGCAGGGTGGGCCGGTCATCAGGCTGCCTTCGACCCGGACGGCGGACTCGCCGGGAATGCCCTCCGCCTTGATGAAGGTCTGCTTGTGCGCGTCCTTGACCGGCTCGGGAGTCACCACGTTCGGCTGGGTCGGTGCGCCGTCGGTGGGCGGGGTGAGCGGCCCGGACGTCACGATGCCGCCGGACGGGTCGGCGGACGGGGTTGCCGCCGGGCCGGTGCAGGCGGCGAGCAGCAGCATGGCGATCGGAGCCAGCGCAAACAATGCACCGCTCCGCCTACGGCTCGGGAATGGAATCATGGCTTGCCTCCTTTGGCTGGCTTCTTATCGGCCGGAAGGGTTGATATTTTGGATGACTGGCCGGCCCGGCAACACCGGGCCGGCCAGCGGTTTCACCTCGGTGTTACGCGATCTTCTTGGTCTTGCGGGAGGTCTTGGCCAGGGTGGTGTAACCGGCCTTCTTGCCGGTGACCTTGACGGAGATCTGCTTCTTCTTGTCGGACTTGCCCAGCTTGTAGGTCGACTTTATGGCGCCCCTGATCCGCGTCGAGTTCCGGTACCACCTGTAGCTCAAGGTCGTGCCGGACGGCTTCCAGGTGCCGGCCTTGGCGGTGAGCGTCCTGCCGACCTTGGTTGTGCCGCTGATCTTTGGGGTTGGCCCGGCCAGAGTGCCTGCCTTCACCTTGGCGGTTGCCTTCGAGGTCATCGAGGTGCTGACGTAGTCGGTCTTGGTGCCGGTCACGGTAACCGTGATGGTCTTGCCCAGCACGGAGGCGGGGACCGTGAGCGTCGATGAGGTCGCACGCGAGATAGCGGCCCCGTTCGCCTTCCACTGGTAACTCAGCTTCACCGGCTTCGGCGTCCAGGTACCGGCCTTGGCCGTCAGCTTCTTGCCGACAGTGGCGCTGCCGCTGATCGTCGGCATCTTTGCGGACACGTTGTCGGCGGTCTCGTTGCGGACCGTGTTGTAGAGGTTGCCGACCAGGTTGCCGTAATACAGGCTGTACATCACCAACGGCGCATTCGTGTAGATGAAGTCGTTGTGCCCGTTGACGTAGCCGAACCCGGTGGTCGCGTTGTAGTCACGGAACCAGGGGCCACCCGACGAGCCACCGGTTAGACCGGAGGTCATGTAGATGGTGCCATCGCCCTTGTCGCCGGTCTTGCCGTCGGCCCGGTAGAGGTACTGCCCGTTGAACGGCGAAGCCTGTGGATAGCCGAAGGCGGCGGCCGTGTAGGTCTTCGGGCTCTGGTTCCACTTCAGGCCCTGGCTGCCCAGGTAGTCGGCGATGCGGTGGCCGGAGTTGGCCTGCATGGTGGCGGCGCCGACGTCCGCGGCAAAGTTGCCGTTGCGGAACCAGTCGTTCGGGATGGTCAGGTTCTTGGCGTACCAGGTTCCGTAGGGCCGTGCCTCGTTGGAGTAGGCCGGGACGAAGACCACGTTCTCCGACCAGACTCCTTTCTCGCCGAGGCAGTGGCCGGCCGTCCAGACCAGGCTCTTGCCTTCGCTGTCGACGATGGAGCCCGAGCAGACGTAGGGGCTGCCCAGGTAGGTGAAGAAGATCTTGCCGTTGGTGCGTGCGGTCGGATGGTTCGAGGGCAGGTTCGGCTGGCTGTACTGCGGCGCGATGCCCTTGGCTGCCTTCACTGTGATCTTCGGGGCCACGCTGGTGCGCGACGGCGCCACGCTGCCCGGGGCACCCTCAGGCTTGGCTAGCTGTGCCCGCGGCTGCGGCGCATCGCCCGGCTTCGACGATATGTCCTTGGACTTGGCCGCCTTCATCCGGGCCGGCGTCCAGTAGGCCGCCAGCGCTTCGGCCTCGGCTGCCACGCCGCTGCCCTTCATCAGCTTCGTGACCGCGGGGGTCAGGACGTTGCTGTGGGAGGCCATGGACGACTCGGTGGGCCCCGCGGGAAGTTCCGCACGGGCTGTGGCCGGAGTGGCCAACAGCGTCGTGGTGAGCGCCAAGCCGGTAACCCCGGCCAGTGCCACCCCTCGGGTGATGTGTTTGCCTCGCATGCTGCTCCTTACAGGCTGACGAGCGGACGGTTCTGAGGTCGAAGTGGGGCATGAGAATCAGCCGTGACGGCCGAAAAACAATGCAGCGTCGCGAGAATGGCAGCGCTGCAATCCGCGATGCGATGGTTCACAACTCCCCCCCGGGATGCACAGCGGAAGGGTTCGACCTGCCGGATCGAAACCCAAGGCTGATGATCGATCTTCCCACAGGATTCCTGGAGCCGAGAGTCCTTCCGACGCGACTGGACGCAGTCTGAGAAAGGAGTCGTCCAGCGCTCAGGACACTCTCAGAGAATCGTTGGTGTTCGTTGGTTGAGTTTGTCGAAGCCGCTTGCCAACGAGAGCACCGTTGCTTCGGCGCCTTGCCGGTCCGGGTGAGCACCGATGCCTTGTCGAGAGCCTTGCCGGCCCTCATCTGGGCCGGCGTCCAGTAGGCCTGCAACGCCTGCGCCTCGGCCGCCGCACCGGTGTCATTCATCAGCCGAGTCACCTCGCGGCTCAGGTTGTTGTCCTGGGAGACGGTCGACTTGGCCGGCGGTCCGGAAGGAAGTCCCGCGCGCGCTGTGGCCGGAGCGGCCAAGAGCGTGGTGGTGAGCGCGAGGCCGGTGACCCGGCCATTGCCACCCCTCGGGTGATGTGCTTTCCTCACATGCGCCCCTAACAGGCTGGTGAGCGGACGGCCCGCGAGACGGACAGCCACAGAGCCCGAGCTCGCGGATCCGACCCCAAGCTGATGACGAATACGACCAGAGGAGTAGGAGGGGCCCGGGAGTGATACACCCGGATTTCACCAAGCCCGGATCCACCGATGGGTGCGTGGCGACCGGCGCCAGCTGGGCGCAATGGCGAGTCCGGCGTCCGGATCTGGGATACGTCGGCCGACGGGCGATTCGCCGTCCGGGCGAGGCAGTCGGTACGCTTCCGTAGTTGGCCGGGTCACCGGCCGCTTCCATCAACAGCAACATCCGGCCCGTTCAGAGGGCCGACATCGAGAGGTCGTAGCGTGGGTTCGGTCATCAAGAAGCGTCGCAAGCGGATGGCGAAGAAGAAGCACCGCAAGCTTCTGAAGAAGACGCGCATCCAGCGTCGCCGCGCCGGCAAGTAGTCCCGGCCGGCCGCCGTCGATGCCCCGGCACCGGGTGACGGTCATCGTGCGCGACGGCTGCCACCTGTGTGTGGACGCGGTGGCCGTCGCCGAACGAGTCTGTGCCGAGTCCGGCGCCGAATTCGGCACGCTCGACGTGGACACCGACCCGGCGCTCGCCGAGCACAGCGACCATGTGCCGGTCACCTTAGTGGACGGCCGTCGGCTCGCCATCTGGTTCCTCGAGGAGAAACAGCTGCGCGCCGCTCTGCGCTGAGCGCGGTGCGGGCACCGTGGGCGGCGTCCCGTATTGTTGGAGCCCGAGCACAGCGAAAGGCCGCCGTCACCCATGCAATCCGTCGTTCATCTGGTCCGCCACGGGCAGGTTCACAATCCCGACGGCATCCTCTACGGACGGCTCCCCGGCTTCGGCCTGAGCGAGCTGGGCCGCGCGATGGCCGACCGGCTGGGCGAGCACTTCGCCGATGTGCCGCTCACCCACCTGCGTTGTTCGCCGCTGCAGCGGGCCCGCGAGACGATGGCCCCCATCGCCGCCCAGCACCCCGATCTCGAGATCGTCACCGACGATCGGGTGATCGAGGCCGCCAACGTGTTCGAGGGCCGCAACTTCGGCAAGTACAACCAGGTACTGCTGCTGCCGCAGAACCTGTGGCAGCTGCGCAACCCGCTGCGGCCCTCCTGGGGTGAGGCCTACCCCTCGATCGTGGCGCGGGTGAAGGTCGCCATGTCGGACGCCGCACGCGCGGCCGGCGACGGCGGCCAGGCGGTTGTCGTGATGCACGAGCTGCCGATCTGGATCTCGCGGCTTGCCGCCGAGGGCCGCTCCCTGGTGCACGATCCGCGCAAACGGCAGTGCCGGTTGGCCAGCGTCACCTCGTTCACCTGGATCGACGACCGGATCGCCGCCGTCGACTACACCGAACCGGCCGGTGACCTGCTGCCGGCCAAGAAGTCCAAAGTCCTGTTCCGCCCCGGCTCGTGAGACGTCGCCTGGTTGTCGCCTGCGTCACGGTGGTGGCGCTGCTGCTCGCCGCCTGCACAGGGTCGAGCCCGGCGGCCGAGGGCGGTTTCGTCAGCGGGGACGGCACCATCACCCGGGTTCCCCCGGAGCAGCGGACGCCGGCCCCCGTCATCGACGGCACCACCCTGGACGGCAAGCCGTGGAGCAGTTCCTCGGTGACCGACCGGGTGCTGGTCTACAACGTCTGGGGCTCCTGGTGCCCGCCGTGCGTCAAGGAGGCTCCGGCGCTGGTGCGGGCGGCGCACCGCACCGAGAAGATCGCCCAGTTCGTCGGCCTGAACACCCGTGACGCCGCCACCGCGCAGGGTGAGGCCTTCGTCCGCGAATTCGGCGTCCCTTACCCGAACCTCTTCGATCCAGGCGGCGAACTGGTGCTGAAGTTCGCCGGCCAGCTGCCGCTGAACGCCATTCCCAGCACGGTGATCGTCGACACCGACGGCCGGATTGCCGCCCGGGTGATGGGCGAGGCGACCGAGGCCACCCTGGTCGGCCTGATCGAGGACGTGGCGGCGGGCCGCTGATGATCCTCCTCGAGATCGGTGACTGGGCCCGGCAGGCCGTCGGCGGCACCATGCTGCTCGCCGCCCCGGTGGCGGTGCTGGCCGGGTTGGTGTCGTTCTTTTCACCCTGCGTGCTGCCGCTGTTGCCCGGTTACCTGTCGTACGCCAGCGGGCTCAGCGCCGCCCAGCTCGCCGAGGGCACCCAACGTGGCCGGGTGCTGGCCGGGACGTCGCTGTTCGTGCTGGGCTTCGCGATCGTGTTCGTCTCGGGCGGCGTCCTGTTCGGCTCGCTGGGCACCACGCTGATGCAGTGGCGGGACCTGCTCACCACGATCGGTGGGGTGTTGGCGATCGCGCTGGGCCTGGTGTTCGCGGGCTGGGTGCCGTTCGCCAGCCGTACCGTCCGGCTCAACCTGCGGCCGAAGGTGGGGCTGGCCGCGGCACCGCTGCTCGGCATCGTCTTCGCGCTCGGCTGGACGCCCTGCATCGGCCCTGCGCTACAGGTCGTGTTCACCCTGGCGCTCAACGAGGCCACCGCGTTGCGCGGCGCACTGCTGGCCCTGTGCTACGCCGTCGGTCTCGGCCTGCCCTTCCTGATCGCCGGGTTGGCGCTGGACCGGTTCGGCTCGACGATCGCCTTCGTCCGGCGCCATCATCGCGCCCTGCAGGTGACCGGGGGAGTGATGATGATCCTCGTCGGCGTGCTGCTGTTGACCGGCGGCTGGGACGTCCTGATGGGCACCCTGCGGCAATGGGCGACCGGCTTCGGGACGGTGATCTGATGGCCCAGCAGACCTCCCGGCGGGGGGCGCCCGCGACCCTCGGTCCGCGCGGGGCCGTCCGCTTCCTGTGGGCCCAGCTGACCTCGATGCGCACCGCCCTGGTGTTGCTGTTCGCACTGGCCTTGGGCGCCATTCCCGGTTCGCTGCTGCCACAACGTCCGACCTCGCCGGTGCGGGTGGATGAGTTCATTCGCGACAACCCGCAGCTAGGCGGCTTCTACAACGCCATCGGGATGTTCGACGTGTATGCGTCGCCCTGGTTCGCCGCGATCTACCTGCTGCTGTTCGTGTCGCTGGTCGGCTGCATCATTCCCCGGATCCGGGTCTATCTGCGGGGGGTCCGCAGCCAGCCGCCGACCACGCCGCGCAACCTGGGCCGACTGCCCGCCCACCTGTCGCTGACCATCGATCGTCCGGACGCCGTGCTGGGCGACGCCGCGAAGGTGCTGGCGAAGCGGCATTTCCGGGTGCGGCGGCTGGACGACTCGGTGAGCGCCGAGCGTGGCTACCTGCGCGAACTGGGCAACCTGGTCTTCCACCTCTCCCTGGTCTTCCTGCTCTGCGGGCTGGCCTGGGGGGCGCTGTACGGCTACAAGGGCAGCGTCGCCGTCGTCGAGGGCGGCTCGTTCAGCAACACCCTCACCCAGTTCGACGACTTCACCGCCGGGGGTGCGTTCCAGGCCCAGCAACTGGTGCCGTTCACCGTCCGGCTGGATTCGTTCGACGCCAAGTTCGAGACCGGTCCGGTGCAGCGCGGTGCCGCGCGGGTGTTCCGCGCCGAGACCACCACCACGGTGGACGGCGTCGAGAGCCGCCAGACCCTTGAGGTGAACCATCCGCTGGTGCTGGGCAACAGCACGGTGCATCTGGTCGGCCACGGCTACGCCGTCGATGTCACCGTGAAGGACCCGCAGGGCAAGGTGGCCTTCGCCGGACCGGTGGTGCTGCTGCCGCAGGACGGCAACTTCCTCTCGGTCGGCGCGATCAAGGCACCGTACGCCCGTCCGGAACGGCTGGCCTTCGAGGCCATGTTCCTACCCACCGCGGTCGACGCCGATAAGGTCGGCACCTCGGCGTTCCCGGACGCACTGAACCCGATGCTGCTGCTCAACGCCTGGCACGGACCGCCGAAGGAGGCCACCGGCCTGCCCGAGAACGTCTACTCGCTGGACACCACCGGCCTGACCCAGTTCACCAAGCCGGACGGCTCGAAGCTGCGGTTCACGCTGCGTCCTGGCGAGGTCTTCGACCTACCCGGCGGCGGCTCGATCCAGTTCCACGACTGGAAGCGGTGGGTGAGCCTGCAGGTCTCCAGCACGCCGGGGCTGTGGCTGGTCTTCGGCGCTGTGCTGGTCGCGGTTGCGGGGTTGTGCCTGTCCCTGTTCATCCGGCCACGCCGGGTGTGGCTTCGGGTCCGCGGGGAGGCCGTGGAGTTGGCCGGCCTGGACCGCACCGAGGGCCGCGGCGGGCTGGACGACGAACTGCGGCTGATCGCCGACGAACTGCACCTGATCGCGGACGCGGACCTTGCGTCTGCCGAGGCTGATGGCGCAGGCTCCACCCAGAAGGGAGAACCATGATGGCCGTGTATTGGTCGAACCTGGCGATGGTGACCTCGGTGGTGATCTACCTGCTTGCCCTGGCCGCTTTCGCAGCCGAGTGGGCGGCTGCTCGCCGTCTCGAGCCGGTGACGGCACCGGCCGGGGTTCTGGTGGCGGCCGGCGCCGGCGGAATCGAGGAGGTCGGCGCCGACCCGGAACCGTCGCCCGCGGACGAACGCGCCCGGCTGCGCACCGACATGTTCGGCCGGATGGGGCTCGGCTTGATGGTCATCGCCTGGGCCTGTCATCTGGGCGGGGTGGTGTTCCGCGGGATCGCCGCAGACCGGTTCCCGTGGGGCAACATGTACGAGTTCGTGACCATGGCGATGCTGCTGGTGGTCGCCTTCTACCTGGTGATGGCCTTCCGCGGCATGCGCTGGCTCGGACTGCCGGTGGCGCTGCTCGCGGCGATCGGGCAGGGTCTCGCGGTCACCGTCTTCTACGTGGCGGTGGCACCCCTGGTGCCGGCGCTGCACTCGGTCTGGTTCATCGTGCACATCGTTGTCGCGGCCACCGCCGGCGCGGCCTTCAATGTGGGTGGCCTGCTCTCGATCCTGTACCTGATGAAGAGCCGTGCCGAGCGCCGCGAGAACGTCCGCGGCTACCTGGCCAAGCTGCCCTCGTCGACTCGTCTCGACGAGCTGGCCTACAAGTTCCACGCCTTCGCCTTCCCGCTGTGGACGTTCGCGATCGCAGCCGGTTCGGTCTGGGCCGAATACGCCTGGGGACGGTTCTGGGGCTGGGATCCGAAAGAGACCTGGTCGCTGGTCACCTGGGTGGTCTACGCCGGCTACCTGCACGCCCGCGCCACCGCCGGCTGGCGTGGCAAGCGGGCGGCCGTGGTGGCGATCATCGGCGTGGCCTGCTTCTGGTTCAACTTCATCGGCATCAACCTCCTGGTGTCGGGTCTGCATTCCTACGCCGGCATCTGACCGCCGGGTCCTACGTGCCGAAGCGCCGATCTCGTCGGTCGAGCTTGACGGCGATAGGCGCGATGATCGTCGAGTCTGATCAACGTCGGTCGAGCGTGTCGAGACGCCACTGGCAAGGGGTCAAGCTCAACCAGCGGTGGACGCACCCAGATACCTGGTGGACCCCTTGTGGGCTGAGCATCATCGGTCGTAGGTTCGGCACAATCTACTTCCGGAGGAATTCACGATGACGATGCTGTCGTTGCTGAGTGCGAAGTCGGCACTCGTCCTGGCGTCCGGTGCCATGCTGGCCACCACGCTCCCAGCCACCCAAACCGCCGTGGCGACGCCCCTGCCGATGCCGATGTGCGCGGTGTCGGCACCCGTGGCTCGCCAGCTCGGGCAACAGCCGGTCGCCGTCTGCTGCGTGGTCTCGAACCAGTACAGCGTCACGGCCAAGTCGACCCGGATCAAGTTCAAGGACATACCGAGCTTCAAGAACGGCCCCGGCGGCACGCTGACGGTGAGCCGGCACTACAGCGGGTCTGCCACCTACTCGGTGACGGCGGGCGCCGAATCCGAGGTCGGTGCGGTGCTGGCGAAAGCGAAGGTGTCGATCAGCGCTTCGCTGTCCAAGACCAACTCGACCGGTGCGACGAACACCTACACCCACAAGATCACCAAGAAGAAGTACGGCCACGCACAATACGTGTCGTGGGGCAAGAAGGTGAGTTACCGCAAGTACCGGATCAACCGGAACTGCACGACGACCACGCTTGCCACGGGCACGATCAACTTCCCCAGCTCGGAAGAGGGTTGGTACTACTGGGAGACCTCGTCGTAGAGGTGCTGTCACACTCAGGTGACAGAATCGGCGCATGCGGCATTTCGACCTGTGCGTGATCGGCTCCGGCTCGGGCAACTCGATCGTCGACTCCCGGTTCGACGACCTTCAGGTGGCCTTGGTCGACAAGGGGGAACGCTTCGGCGGTACCTGCCTGAACGCGGGCTGCATCCCCACCAAGATGCTCGTCCACCCGGCTGACCTGGCCGTCTCGGTCGAGCACGCCCAACGCGTCGGCGTCACCCTCGGTGCAGCCAGCGCCGACTGGCCGTCGATCCGGGATCGTATCTTCGGCCGGATCGACCCGATCAGCGAGGGCGGCGAAGAGTGGCGGCGCAGCAACAGCAACGTCACGCTCTACCGAGAGGCGGCCCACTTCACCGGTCCCAAGCAGCTTCAGATCGGCGACGAGACCATCACCGCTGACCGCTTCGTGCTGGCCGGCGGCTCCCGTCCGGACGTCCCCGACTATCCCGGCTTGGATGACCCGCGCGTCGCCGAGCGGGTGCACACCTCGGACGACATCATGCGGCTGGATGCGCTGCCGGTTTCGCTGGTGATCATCGGTGGCGGCTTCGTGGCCGCCGAGTTCGCCCACATTTTCTCGGCGTTCGGCACCAAGGTCACGGTGCTGCAGCGCTCGGAGGTGATGCTGCGCCGCGAGGACGCCGACATCGCCGCCGCCTTCACCGAGCAGCTGGCCAACCGGGTGCATCTGCGGCTGAAGCAACAGATCGTGGGCCTCGAGATGACCGATCGCGACACGGTGATCGTCGAGAGCGTCGACGCCAAAGGCATCCACTACGACTTCGAATGCGAACGAGTGCTGGTGGCACTGGGCCGTACGCCCAACGGTGACTTGCTGAACCTCGCTGCCGCCGGTATCGACGTCCATCCCGACGGCCGGGTGAAGGTCGACGAGCACCAGCAGACGAACGTCAAAGGCGTCTTCGCGCTCGGCGACATCTCGTCGGCCGATCAGCTCAAACATGTGGCGAACCACGAGGCCCGGGTGGTGCAGCACAATCTGCTGCACCCGCGCCGGATGATCGCGGCCGGCCACCGGTTCATCCCGCACGCCGTGTTCAGCGACCCGCAGGTCGCCTCGGTCGGCCTGACCGAGGCTGCCGCCAAGGAGCGCGGCAAGCCGTACGTGACGGCTCGACAGGACTACGGCAGCGTCGCCTACGGCTGGGCGATGGAGGACACCGACCACTTCGTGAAGCTGATCGCCGACCCGAAGACGAAGCGGCTGCTCGGCGCCCACCTGCTGGGTCCTGAGGCGACCACCCTGATCCAGCCACTGATCCAAGCGATGAGTTTCGACCTCGACGTGCCGAGCATGGCCCGCGGCCAGTACTGGATCCACCCGGCGCTCACCGAGGTGGTGGAAAACGCGCTGCTCGCTCTCGACCTCTGAACGAAGCAAGCGCTGATTCTCGTTGGTCGAGCTTGTCGAGACCTTGGACGACCTGGTGTTGGCAAGAGGTTTCGACAGGCTCAACCAGCGGTGGTGGCGTCGAGCAGCGTTTCCCTGACCAACGATTCGTCAGCTGACCTTCAGCCCGCTCATCGCCTTGCGGGCATCCGGCACCAGATTGGGAACCGTGTCCGGGATCGAGGCGTAGAAGATGCTGGACGAGGCGTCCGAGGTGGCCACGATCAGGATGATCGCCAGCTCGCCCTTGGTCTTCAGGTTCGGAATGTCGAAGGTGAGGTGGGTCTCCACCAGCCAGGCGTCCTTTCCATCGACGGTGGTGCCCTTGTTCACCTTGTCGTCGCGGACCACCTCGGCGTCGTCGTAGAAGACGCCCATGATGCACTTGACCACGATCTCCGAGCCCTGCTGCGGGCTGAAGAAGCCGTCGCCGGCCACCAGCTCGCCGACCAGTACCGAAGCAACCCAGTTGTGGTCCGATCCCTTGTAGGCGGGCTCGACCATCACGGTCTGAGTGAGGACGTCGCGGCCGAACGGCACTCGGTTCTCGGGGCTCGGAGGACTCCACGGGTCGCCCAACATCGGGTACGACAAAGCGCCACCATGCACCCGGCCGTCATTCGGCGCGGGCGGCGGGGTGACCGTGCTCTTGACCTGCTTCGGGCACACATTCTGGGTTGGGTTGGTGCCGGTCGGCGGGTTGCCGCCGAGGAGGCCGCCGAGGTTGTTGAGCGCGATGCTTCCGATCACGCCGAGGGCGACGACGACCGCGATGATGCCGATCCACCAACCGACGGGGGAGCGGCGCCGCTGGTTGGGGTTCCACCCTGGCTGGCCGGTCGGGCGCGGAGCGCCGCCGAGCCCGGCCGCCGGTGGCGCCTGCGTCGGGTTGTTGGTGATGGACGCCGACCAGGACGAACCCGTCCAGTATCGGTACATGCCCGGCTGACCGCCCGGATCCGGATACCACCCCGCCTGACTCACGGGGCCGAGTCTAGACGGGACGATCCAATGCTGGCCCGCCCGCCACGGACGACGGCCGGCCGACCGATCGAGCGACCGGTTATGGGTGCTACACGGGTCTCGACAAGGGAGGGAGCTCGACAGGCTCGACCAGCGGGGAGGGAGCTCGACAGGCTCGACCAGCGGACAAAGAAGAAGACCGGTCCGAGGGGGATCCCCTCGGACCGGTCGGTACCGGCGTCCGTCAGCCGAAGCGGCCGGTGATGTAGTCCTCGGTGGCCTTGTCGTCAGGTGTGGAGAAGATCTTCTCGGTCGCGGCCATCTCGATCAGCTTGCCGGGGGCCCCGGTGCCGGCGATGTTGAAGAACGCGGTCTCGTCGGAGACCCGGGCGGCCTGCTGCATGTTGTGCGTCACGATGACGATCGTGTAGGTCTCCTTGAGTTCCTGGATCAGGTCCTCCACGGCCAGCGTCGAGATCGGGTCGAGCGCCGAGCAGGGCTCGTCCATCAGCAGCACCTCGGGCTGCATGGCGATCGCCCGGGCGATGCACAGCCGCTGCTGCTGACCACCGGACAGTCCGGAACCGGGCTTGTCCAGCCGGTTCTTGACCTCTTCCCACAGGTTGGCGCCGCGTAGCGACTTCTCCAACAGTTCGTCGGCCTCGCTGCCCCTCATCCGCTGCTTGTTCAGCTTGTAGCCGGCCAGCACGTTGTCCTTGATCGACATGGTCGGGAACGGGTTGGGCCGCTGGAACACCATGCCGACCTGGCGACGGACGTTCACCGGGTCGACCCCGGGGCCGTACAGGTTGTTGCCGTCGATCAGCACATCGCCCTCGACATAGGCGCCGGGGATCACCTCGTGCATCCGGTTCAGGGTGCGCAGGAAGGTGGACTTGCCGCAACCGGACGGACCGATGAACGCGGTCACCGAGCGCGGCTGGATGGTCATCGAGACATTCTCGACGGCCAGAAATTTGCCGTAGTAGCAGTTGAGGTCAGTGACCTCGATCCTCTTGGACATGCGTTGACTGTTCCTTCGGTCAGCGCCCGAGTTTCGGGGCGAAGCGTTTGGCGATGAAGCGGCCCAGCAGATTGAGCACCATGACCAGCAGGATCAGGGTGAGCGCGCCGGTCCAGGCTCGTTCGTTGTAGAAGATGCGCTCGATGCCGGGGTGGGCGTACTGGTCGTACACGAACACCGGCAGCGTCATCATCGGATTGGCGAACGGGTTGAGGTTGATCGAGTTGGTGAAGCCGGCCGCGATCATCAGCGGAGCGGTCTCACCGATGATCCGGGCGATGGCCAGGATCACGCCCGAGACGATGCCCGAGATGGAGGTGGGCAGCACCACCGAGAGGATGGTGCGCCACTTCGGCACGCCCAATGCGTAGGACGCCTCGCGCAACTCGTTGGGAACGATCCGCAGCAGTTCCTCGGTGGCACGCACCACGATCGGGATCATCAGCACCGACAGCGCCAGCGAGCCGGAGAAGCCGTTGATGGTCCCGGGGCCGAACACCAGCGCCATCAGCGCGTAGGCGAACAGGCCGGCGACGATCGAGGGAATGCCGGTCATCACGTCCACGAAGAAGGTGATGCCGCGGGCCAAGGCCCCCCGGCCGTACTCGACCAGGTAGATGGCGGTCAGCAGCCCGATCGGTACCGCGATCAGCGTGGCAATGCCGGTGACGAACAACGTGCCGTAGATGGCGTGGATGGCGCCGCCACCCTCGCCGATCACGTTGCGCATCGACCAGGTGAAGAACTGCGCGTTGAAGCCCGGCAGGCCGTTGGAAAGGGTTTCCCACAGCAACGACACCAGCGGCAGCAGAGCCAGCAGGAAGGCGCCGGTGACCAGATTCGTGGCCAGCCGATCGGCCGCGGATCGCCGTCCCTCGACGGATCGGGCCACCAGATACATCACCGGCAGGAAGATCACCGCCCCGAGGAAGATCGTGGTGCCGGGGTCGAAGCCGCCCAGCGCCATCGAGTCGATGATCGCGCCGACGACCAGCGCGCCGGCAAGCGCGATCCAGGTGGTGGATTTCGGCAACTGGCCCGCGGTCAGTGGGTTCGTCTTGTTCGTGGTGAGAGTGGTCATCAGTTGGCTCCCGAGAATTCTTTGTAGCGGGAGATGATCATCCGGGCGATCGCGTTGACCACCAGGGTGATCACGAACAGCACCAGACCGCCGGCGATCAGCTGGTTGATCTTCAAGTTGTAGGCCTCGGGGAAGTTCTGGGCGATCACGGCCGCGATGGTGTTCGGGTTCTGCGAGGTCAGCACCTCAATGCTGATGATGTGGGCGCCCGACAACACCATCGCCACGGCCATCGTCTCGCCGAGCGCGCGACCCAGGCCGAGCATCACCGAGCTGATCACGCCGGCCCGACCGAACGGCAGCACGGCCATCCGGATCATCTCCCAACGGGTGGCACCGAGCGCGAGCGCGGCCTCCTGATGCAGCATCGGAGTCTGCAGGAACACCTCCCGGCTCAGCGAGGTGATGATCGGCAGGATCATCACCGCCAGCACGATGGATGCGGTCAGCAGCGTCCGGCCGGTGCCCGAAGGCTGGCCACCGAAGAACGGGATCCAGCCCAGATAGGTGTTCAGCCACAGATAGAGCGGCTGGACCGCCGGGGCCAGGACGAAGCTGCCCCAGAGGCCGAAGACCACCGACGGCACGGCCGCCAACAGATCGATCACGTAGCCGAGGCCGGCTGCCAGCCGACGCGGGGCGTAGTGCGAGATGAAAAGGGCGATGCCGATCGCGACCGGCACGGCCAGCAGCAACGCCCAGAACGACGCCCAGATCGTGCCCCAGGCGAACGGGATGATCCAGGACCAGAACTCGCCGTAGCCCTTGGCCTCCAGTTCGGCCGGAGATGTGATCAGGGCGGGAAAGGCCTGCATCAACAGGAAGCCGGCGACCATCGCCAGGATCACCAGGATGATGATCCCGGATGCGGTCGCCAGCCCGCTGAAGACCTGATCACCGACCCGGCGACGGGAGCCCTTGGAGGACGAGCCCGTCGGGGTCGGCGTCGGGGTCACCTGCTGGGTGGACTGTGTCACGGATGTCATCCTTTGCTCACAGTGATATCCACGCCAGTGCCTCGATCACTTGATCGAGTCGATGGCGGCTTTGACCTTGGCCTGCATCGACTCGCTGAGCGGCGCACTGCCGGCCGCCTGGGCGGCGGCCTTCTGGCCCTCGGCCGAGGCGGCGTAGCCGATGAAGCCCTTGACCAGCTGAGCGTCGTTGGCGTCCTTGTAAGCTTCGCAGACCAGCGCGTAGGACACCAGCACGGCCGGGTAGACACCGGGAGCCTTGCGGTTCAGGGTCAGCGCCAGATCGTGCTCGCCGCGGCCGGCGATCTGCTTGGAGGCGTCCACGATCTTGGCGGCGGCCTCGGCGGTCGGGCTGAGCCACTCGCTGCCCACCTTGAGCTGGGCGTGGTCGAGCTCACCGGCGGCGGAGGCGTCCGCGTAGCCGATGGTGTTCTTGCCAGTGGTGACTGCGTCCACGACGGCGGACGTGCCCTTGGCGGACTCGCCGCCGAACGCGGCCGGGAAGGCGTCGGCGGCAGCCTCGGTCCACACCGACGGCGCGGCCTGGTGCAGGTAGTCGGTGAAGTTGTTCGTGGTGCCCGAATCGTCGGCTCGGTGCACCGCCGTGATCGCCGCGTCCGGCAGCGTGGTGCCGGAGTTGGTGGCGGCGATCTTGGCGTCGTTCCACTTGGTGATCTTGCCGGCGAAGATGCCCGCCAGGGTGTCGGGGTCGAGCTTGAGGTCCTTGACGCCGTCGACGTTGAAGATCACCGCGATCGGCGACACGTAGACGGGCAGGTCGAGGGCGCTGGACTCGGCGGTGCACTTGCCGAACTTGCCGGCCCCGAGCTCCTCGTCCTTGAACGGACGGTCGGAGCCGGCGTACTGGACGGCGCCCGAGGTGAACGCCTGACGGCCCGCGCCGGAGCCGTCCGGTGAGTAGTTGATGGTGACGCCGGAGTGGGCGGACTGGTATTCGGCGATCCACTTCTGCTGGGCTGCGGACATTGACGAGGCACCCTTGCCGGCCAGCGTGCTGGCGGCAGTCGTAGCGCCGGTGGTGCCGCCGCCGGCGGAGTTGGGCTCGTTGGCCGCGCAGGCGGACAGAGTCAGCGCAGCTGCGGCCAGCAGGGCCACCGGGGCACCGAACGTGGAGATCTTCACGGCTTTCCTTTCGCGAGGAGTGGAACGTAACCCGCTCCGGCTGGCATGCTAGGCAGCCGAGTCGACCGGTTGGGGAGCCCTGGGTAAACAGCCGGTGAACGCGCTGTCGTCGGAGATTGACGCCCGCGGATGACGGCGTCGGGACCAGGGGGATGGCGGCTCGCCCAGCTACAGATCGGATGCCCGATGACCAGATTCCGCCCGCTACCCGTATTCGCCATCGCGCTGGCGCTGACCGCGCCCGCGGCAGGCTTGTCCTCGACGCCGGCGGCGGCCGCCCCGGCGCCGCGCGCCGCCCTGCAAACTGTCAAGGTGGACGTCGACGGCGACGGCCGCAAGGACACGGTGAAGATCACCAAGGTGAAGAAGCATCTCTACAAGGTGGCAGTGACCACCGCGAAGGGCCGCAAGGCGTCCCTGGCCCTGACTTCCACGATCCAGACCGACTGGGGCATCAAGCCGTACTGGGGTGCCGCGAAGCTGGACAAGGTGAAGGGCCACGAGTTGTTGGTCGCCACCGGCGGCAGCGACGGCTACACCACTGCAGTGCTGACCTGGCGTAACAACAAGCTGGTCCGCCAGGCGGCGCCGCTGGCGCGCTCGTCCACCTACGCGTGGTACTCGCTGGCAACGCCCGACTGGGGGCGCTGCGGCTACCGCTTCTACGACAAGTCGGGCAAGCGGTACGTCGAGCAGTACACGCTGTTCAAGATGGGTACCCCGCGCTGGGAAGGCACCGTGGTCACCTCGGTCTGGAAGTCGGCCGGCTGGACGAAGACCTCGTCCAAGAAGGTGAAGCTGACCAGCAAGCAGGTCAAGAAGTACACCGGCGGCTTCCACGGCGTGACCATCGTCCGTTAGCGAACGGTGATTTCGTTGGTCGAGCGTGTCGAGACCTCGGACGAGGTGGCGCCGGCAAGGGGTTTCGACAGGCTCAACCAGCGGTGGTCGTGAATGATCAGCGGTTCCCCAGCTCCACCAGCCAGGGGACTGTCTGGGCTCAGCCGGTGACGTCGTCCGGACGCCGTCGCGCCCACCACGCGGCCGACCCGGCCACGAAGACCACGCCGGACCGCATCGGTACCCGCCAGGCCAGCTGGTCCGGCGACCCGTCATGGCTGAGCACGGGCTCACCGGTTGCCGGCTGGCCGCCGAACTGTTCCGCGGTCGCCCGGATCTGCTCGCGGTCCAGCCACTCGCCGGCGGGCGCCGGGGACGGCAGGAGCGAACTCCGGCGCAGCACGGCGCCGTCGAAGTCCAGGAATCCGACCAGGTCGTCACCGCGGACCGCGGGGACGAACCAGCGCTCGCCAGCGCCCGCGTCCGATTGGACGGGAACTGCCTCGCTGACGGTGGTGCCGGCGGGGAACCCGAGGCCGGGGAGCAGGCGTGCGGCCCGCTCCCCGGCTGCTGCTGCGGCGTCCATCAGACCAGGGTGACCTGTGCGGTGAAGGTCCGTCGATAGGTGCTGGCGTTGAAGTTCTCCCAGCGGGTGATCACGCCCGAGTTCGGCGGCCAGGGGTCGAAGACCAGCAGGCCCCGGAAGCCGACACCGAAGATCCAGGTGGTGTCGGTATAGCCGGCCACCGCCCGGGAGTGACCCGGGATGAACGAGATCAGCGGACGGTTGGCGTTGATCTCGCTGCGGAACCGGCTGAACGGATTGGTGGTGTACATGGTGGCGTCCAGCGCCCTGCCGGTCAGCTTCTCGATCACCGTCACCACCAGGGTGTCGTTGGCGTAGGGCAGCCCGTTGGGGTTGTCCAGCGTGCCCAGGCCGAGTTCCTGGGCGAGCCGGACCTGGCTGTACTGGTAGCGGTAGAAGTCGAGCAGCATCTGCACGCTGGCCCCGACGCACCACACGCTGGTCTGCTGGCCGCGGAGTTCGAAGCAGACCCCGTGGTCGCCCGACCGGGTGCTGAAGCGCAGATCGCGGCTGATCGCCAGCCGCAGGTACTTGCTGACGTCGACCAGCACGATGCGGAACAGCGGCAGGCCCAGTTGGTCGGCCAGGTTGTTGGTGGTCTCGAGTTCGGCCTCGAACCGGGCGATCCGTTTGTCGGCCCGGCGGTCCAGCGACTCCAGATACGACCAGCGGCCGAAGTTGTCGGACTCCTTGTCCTGCTCCTCGGGTACCGGCTGCCAGCTGAACAGTTCCAGCATCGCCAGCTCGCGGCCGCCGGACAGGAACTGGACGGCCAGCTTCGGATAGCTGTAGGCGACGAACCGGACCTCGTCGTAGCCGTCCAGGCCCTGCTTGTGCAGTTCCTCGCGGGCCTGCTCGAGCAGCCGCTCGGGCTCCCACTCGGCGTCCTGGACGGCGGCCATCAGCAGCGCGCCCACCCGGTCGTCGGCGGCCACGTCCAGCCAGCCCGGGCGCTCGCCGCGCAGCCGGGTGCGCCAGAACAGCACCTCGCCGGTCAGGTCGAAGACTTCGGTCGGTTCCAGGTCGACCTCGCTCTCGGCCAGGTGGGCCGGCAGTGCCTGGGTGGAGACGAGCAGGCTCGTCTGGTGGGTGGCGAGCGCGAGTGCCCGCTCTTTGTCGATCGTCGGTGCCATGGGGCTCCCCTTCGCTTCTCGTTGTGTGCGACGGGAAGAGTGCAGAGTTCAGCGCAGACGTACAGCGAGCGGGGCCCAATTTCGGCGGACGAGCGTGCCGATACTCGATTGAGCCTCTGACAAGGGGTCTCGGTCAAGTTCAAGCGGCGGTGGCGCTGAACCGCTCGTTGTCAGACGCGGATTCGTGGCCACCCGCCCCGCTAAAGTACGCAAGACAACGGCGCGGGGGTGCCGACGGATTCGGACAGCGGGTGGCGGAGCATTCGACCAATGCGAGCTTCGCCGAGGTAGTTCCACTCGAAGGAGACGCAGATGAGACGACGCACCTGGAAGGCATCCTTCACCGCCGCAGCGGCGTGCGCTGCCCTGTTCCTCGCGGCCTGTCAGAACGCGCCGAACAACGGTCCGAGCACGAGCCCCGGGGCCGGCACGGACTTCGGCAGCGACAACTGCACTCCGGTGATCACCGCCGTCTCGCCCGAGAAGGTCGCCATGCTCACCCGGCTGGCCGCGGAGTTCAAGAATTCGCCACAGCACGCGGGCCTCGGGAAATGCGCCACCGTCCATCCGGTCGAGGTCAGTTCGGGGGAGGCGGCCCGGCTACTCAAGCTTTCCGGCACCCTGTGGCCGGCGAACGAGACCGTCAAGCCGCGTCCGACGTTGTGGACGCCGGCCTCGTCGGCCTGGATCGATCAGGTGGCAGCCGTCAACGGCGCTGCGTTGGTCCCCGAGGCACAGTCGTTCACCCGCACCCCGGTGGTCTTCGCGATGCCCGAACGGATGGCTCGCGTCCTGGGCTGGCCCGAGAAGAAGATCGGTATCAAGGATCTGCACAACCTCTGCGTCAACCCGGACGGTTGGGGCAGCCGGGGCGGCGCCGCCGGTCAGTGGGGCCGCTTCAAGCTGGGCAAGACCAACCCGAACTCGAGCACCACCGGCCTCTCCACCCTGGTCATGCAGTCCTATGCAGCCCGCGGCAAGACCGCGGGTCTGACCACCGCCGACGTCGCGGCCGCGGAGAAGTTCAGCCGTGAGTTCGAGTCGTGCGTGATTCACTACGGCGATACCACCGGCAATGTGCTGCAGCGGGTCTATGACCGCGACGCCGAGGGCCGGCCGCTCGATTACGTCTCGGCGATCGCCGTCGAGGAGGTCAGCGTGATCGCCTACAACCAAGGCAATCCGAACACTCGGGCGCTGAGCGACGAGGAGGCCGCGAAGCTGGTGCGGCCCCGCGAGAAGCTGGTGGCCATCTATCCCGCGGAAGGCTCGCTGACCAGCGACAACCCGATCGTGGCGCTGGGCGGACCCAAGGCTGACTGGGTCAGCGGCGAACAGGCGACAGCCGGCCGCGCCTTCATCGAGTTCCTGCTCTCCGACCACGTCCAGGACGAACTCGACGAGTACGGCTTTCGTCCGTTGGACGCCCAGCGACCCGTGGCCGGCCTGTTCACCGAGCAGAACGGCGTGGACGCCAAGCAGCCGACGACCTGGCTGGAGAAGCCCTCGGTTCCAGTGTCGTTCGCCGCCACCGAACAGTGGGACAAGATCCGCAAACCCAGCTCCGTGCTGATGCTGATCGACGTCTCCGGCTCGATGGCCGAATCGGCGGGCGCGGGCAAGACCCGGCTCGAGGCGGCAGTTGACAGCGCTCAAAACACCCTCGGGCACTTCCGCACCTCTGATCAGCTCGGTGTCTGGACGTTCACCACCGGCGGCGTCTACAAGACCGACGGCACCTATCAGGTGCGAGCGGTCAAGCCGCTCGGCGGGGACCTGGAGAACCTGCTGCGCGAGTTGGAGAACCTGATCCCGCTCCGTGGTACGCCGCTCTACGACGCCGTCCGTAAGGGCCACGCCACGATGACCAAACGAGCCGAGCCCGGCCGGATCAACGCAATCATTCTGCTCTCCGATGGCGACGACTCCGGGTCTCGCCTCAGCCAGGCGGCGCTGATCGCCGGCCTCAACAGCACCGGCGAGGGTGGCGGTGATGCGGCGGTCCGCGTCTTTCCGATCGTCTACGGTCAGGGAGTGAGCGAGGCCGGCAGGAGTGCGCTTGCCGCGATCGCCGAGGCCAGCGGCGGGCAGGTCTTCGACGCCAGTGACCCGCGGCGGATCGCGGAGGTGTTCCAGAGCGTGGTGAACAACTTCTGACCAGCTCCGGGTGAGTTCCGAGACCCCGAAGGGAGGGCGACGATGAGCGACTACCTCGATGAGGCGACGCAGGGACTGCAGTCCAGCCCGCTGTATGTCTCCGTACAAGTCACCGAACTCGGTGCCCAGCAGCAGCAGTTGCTGCGCACCCAGCTCGCCGGCGGCGACATCGCCGTGGTCGTACTGCCCGGCAGCGCTGCCACGGAGATCACCGACGTGCCGCAGTTCGTCGCCGACGTCGCCGCCCGCACCGGCTACGACACCGTGCTGGTGTCCATCGGCGGCGACCTCACCGCCGGCTCCCGCAGTCTTCCCGCCGGCAAGGCGGCGGAGTTGGCCAACGCCGCGGAAGGCCGCCCGCTCTACGACAGCATCAGCGGGTTCGTCCAGCAGGCCAGCAGCGCGACCAAGGTGATAGTTCCGCAGCCCCCGCCGGACGCGCCGGGCGGCTTCCCGTTCGGCCTGGTCGGCGGGATCGGGATCGCCGCCATCGTGGCAGCCGCAGTTGTGGTCACCCTGCGTCGCAGGTGGGGTGGCCGGCCGCCGAACCCGGGACGCGGTTACACCCCCGATCAGATCACCCGGCTGCTGCTGGAGATCCGCCACCGATCCCAGCAGATCTCCGACCAGCGCGTCACTGGCCTGCTCGACGAGGCGGAGCAACACGTCCGCGAGCTGTTCCAGCGGGCCCCGAAGCGGATCCCCGACCAGCTTCAGCAGATCACCGCCCGGTACAAGGTGACCCTGGAGACCGTCCGGAACGTGGCGGAACGCTTCGAGGACATCGAGGACCATCCCCGCTACTTCCGCGACGCGGAGACCCTGCTGCAGGACGGACGCCGTGCGATCGAGCAGTACTGCGACGGCGTCGTGCAGAACATCCAGGAAATCGAGGAAGGCTCACTCACCGAGTTCCGGGTCGACACCAAGATCCTCCAGGCCACCGCCCGCCGCACCGACACCGTCGACCTCGCCATTCCGCCAGCCGACCAGACGCCCACCGAAGGGAACGACCTGAGATGACCGACAACCCCACACCCGGTCTGAGCATCGATTTCGCGGCGATCGCCGGCACCGAGTCGAGCGCACCCGCCGGCGCCGCCGAAGCCGCGCTGGTGCGGGATGGATCCGGACGCCGACTGGAGGAGTTCTCCTGCCGAACCGACCTGTCCCCCGGGCAGCGTGCCCAGCTCACCCAGGTGGCCCGGCAGCTGGTCGACCGATTCGTGGCCGACCGGACCGCGCTGTCCCACTTCGGCGACGACGCACTCGACGGGCTCAACTCGATGGTGAGCACTTTCCTCAGGCAGCAGGGCAACCTGCGCATTCCGGAGGTCGAGAGCATCACCAAGGCGATGGCGAAGACGGTGGCCGGCTTCCGGAAGAAGTACAAGCGCTCCGACCCTCGGCTGCTGAACGCGCTCGAGCGATTCGCCGAGTCGGTCACTGGCGTCTTCCAGACCGGGCAGCGGTTCTTGCGTCAGCTGTACGTCGACAGCCAGTCCGCGGTGGAACGCCTGGACGCGGTCGCAGGAACCCTGGTGGAGCATAAGCACATCCTGGACCGCAACGTGCTGCTGTGTGACGAGCTGTACGCCAGCAACGACGCGGCGATGACCAAGGTCATCGGGGTCGTGGCCTTGATGGAGGAAGTGCTCGACGAGCTGCACAATGCGGTGACGGCCAAGGAGTTCGAGCTGGCCGGCATGTCTGGGCGGCAGTCGCCCGAGCGGCGCCAAGCCGAGGAGGAACTCCAGGTACTACTGGAGATGCTCGAAGAACTTGAAAGCCGTCGCAGTGAGTTCGTGTCGCGGCTGTTCGTCGCCTGGTCGACGGCGCCGCAGATCCGCAACATGCGCAAGGTCAGCAACTCGCTGTCCCAGCGGCTGCACCTGCTCGTGGTGTTGACCATTCCCACCATGAAGCTGACGATTTCGCAATGGGGCCTGCTGCTGCAGATGGAGGAGGCCGGCTCGGCCGCCGCGGTCACAGCCCGGGCCAACAACGATGCGCTGCAGGAGTACGCAGCGGCGACCGGTGGCAGCATTCCCCGGCTGGCGCGGCTGACCCAGGCCCCGACGGTGGTACCCGAAACCATCATGGCGATCGCCGATTCGGTGGTGGCACAGCACGAGGGCATGCTGCAGGCCGCCGCGGAAGGGCATCGGATGCGTGCCGAACTCGACGACACCGTCGTCAGGGCGATGCGAACGATCAATGCCAGCGGGGACCGGTTCCAGCGCGAACTCGGTGCCCTGCTGCGGCGCGGCAGCCAGGAGCAGCCGCTCGACCTCGGGCCGGCGCCGGAGATCCCGGAGGCCGTGATCGACTACGACCGCCAGCGGTAGGCCGTTTTGTCGTGGCGGCGGCCGTGAGGTCCGCGTCCGGTCAAGCGCTACACGCGGGGCTTGTGCCACTCCACCGAGACGATCTCGCCATCCGGCGAGAGATGCGCGACCAGGACGGCGGCGGTGAGCATCGGCCGGTTGGGGACGCCCAGCGTCTCCAGCATCAGCGGCAGCACCGGACGGTGCCCGCAGATTGCCCGCGGGACGCCGCTGGCGGCGGTCTGCTTGATCAGCCGCTTCATCAGCTTGCGGACGGCGTCGGGGTTGTCCTTGGCCTTTTCCTCGGACAAGGTGGCCCATCCTTGGACGTCCAGCCGTTTGGCCTTCGCGTAGGGCGCCAGGGTGGACATGCAGCGGATCGACGCCGATGAGTCCAATTCAGTGACGCCGTAGGCGTCCAGCAGGGGGATCAGCCGCTTGCTCTGCCGGCGTCCGCGGGCGCTGAGCTGGCGCAGCTGGTCCTTGCCCGACCAATGCTTGCGTTCCATCGCCTTGCCGTGCCGCACGATCAGCAGCGGAGTGGTGTCGGGAAGCGTGATCGCCTGCTCGACCAGTGCTCGCTCGTCGGCGTAGGTCATCCGCTTCAGCGCGGACGGAATCGACAGCCAGACCCGGCGGTCGACCTCCGAGTTGGGCTTGAACCTCCGTTGGTCGATCGCCGTCCCCAGCCAATAGGCGACCCGCTTGGTGCCGGTCGGGATCGGGTACTGGATGCGGTCCACGGGGTGCCGCAGCCGGATGACGACCGCGGTCTCCTCCACGGTCTCCCGGACGGCCGCCGCGGCCAGGTATTCGTCCGGGTCGAGCTTGCCCTTGGGCAGCGACCAGTCGTTGTAGCTGGGGCGGTGAATCACCAGGACTTGGACGCCCCGTCCCTTCGGCCGGCGCAGCACGATGGCTCCGGCTGCCTCCACCAATCGTCTGCGGCGGCTCATCCGGTAGTCCTTTCGCCGCGCCGCGAACCCAGCGACGAGATCAGGTGTTGCTGCAGGTCCAGCAGGGGCTTGCCCTCGATGTCGCTGGTCCGTTGATGCCAGCCGTCCTCCTCCAGCCACCAGGAGGCGGTGCCGTCGTCGAAGGCCAGGTCGAACAGGTTCTCGATGGTGGCGATGTGCTTCGGGTTGGTCAGCGACACCAGGGCCTCGACCCGACGGTCCAGGTTGCGGTGCATCAGGTCGGTGGAGCCCAGCCCGACTCGAGGCTGACCGCCGTTGGCGAACCAGAACAGCCGGCTGTGTTCCAGGAAGCGACCCATGATGGAACGCACCCGGATGTTGTCGCTCAGCCCGGGGACGCCGACCTTCACCGTGCAGATCCCCCGCACCCACAACTCGACACTGACCCCGGCCTGCGAGGCGCGGTAGAGGGCGTCGATCACGGCTTCGTCGACGATCGAGTTCACCTTGATCCGGATACCGGCCGGACGTCCCGCCCGGTGGTGCTCGATCTCATCGCTGATGAAGTCGATCAGCCCCCGCCGGATACCGTGCGGAGCGACCAGCAGCCGCTTGTAGTAGGTCTCCTGACCCATCCCCGACAGGTGGTTGAACAGCCGGGCGACGTCGTCGGTCACCACTGGGTTGGCCGTCAGCAGGCCGACGTCCTCATACATCCGGGCCGTTTTCGGGTTGTAGTTGCCGGTGCCGATGTGGCAGTAGCGGCGCAGTCCCTCGGCTTCGTCGCGCACCACCAAGGACAGCTTGCAATGCGTCTTCAGGCCGATCAGTCCGTAGACCACATGGCAGCCCGCCCGCTCCAGCTTGCGGGCCCAGGTGATGTTGGCCTGCTCGTCGAAGCGGGCCTTGATCTCCACCAGGGCAAGCACCTGCTTGCCCGCCTGTGCGGCGTCGATCAGAGCGTCCACGATCGGTGAATCGCCGGAGGTGCGGTACAGCGTCTGCTTGATCGCCAGCACGGCCGGATCGGCCGCGGCCTGTTCGATAAAGCGTTGCACGCTGGTCGCGAACGAATGGTAGGGATGGTGCAGCAGCACATCGTGGTGTTTGAGCGCGGCGAACATGTCGGCCGGCATCGCGGTCTCCACCTCGGCCAACTCAGGGTGGGTCTTGGGTAGGAACGCCGGGTATTTCAGCGACTCGCGGTCCAGGTCGGCCAGCGAGAACAGGCCGCGCAGATCGAGCGGAGCCGGCAGCTTGAACACCTCCTTCTGGCCGATGTCCAGCTCGCCCACCAGTAGATCGAGCATCCGGTCGTCGATGTCGTCCTCGACCTCCAGCCGGACCGGTGGACGACCTACCTTGCGTCGCAGCAACTCCTTCTCGAGGGCGTGCAACAGGTTCTCGGCGTCGTCCTCCTCGACCTCCAGGTCCTCGTTGCGGGTGACCCGGAAGGTGGAGTGATTGAGCACCTGCATGCCCGAGAACAGCTTGTCCAGATGCCGGGCGATGACGTCCTCGATGGCGATGAACCGGCCGTCGCCGAGCTGCAGGAAGCGGCTCAGCAGGGTGGGCACCTTGACCCGGGCAAACTGCCGGGCGCCGGTCATCGGATTCTTCAGCAGCACGGCCAGGTTGTTCGACAACCCCGAGATGTACGGGAACGGATGGGACGGGTCCACTGCCAGCGGGGTCAGCACCGGGAAGATGCGCTCCTCGAACAGGGTTGTCATCGTCTTCTTCTCGGTGTCGGTGAGTTCGTCCCAGCGCAGCACCTCGATACCGTGTTCGGCCAACGCGGGCCGGATGTCGTCGGCGAAGACCCGGGCCTGCTGCTCAACCAGGTCACGGGCATGGGTCAGCAGCAGGTCGTACAGGTCGCGGGGCAGGATGCCGGACGCCGACGGCACCGCCACTCCGGCCGCGATCCGGCGCTTCAGCCCGGCCACCCGCACCATGAAGTACTCGTCCAGGTTCGAGGAGAAGATCGCCAGGAACCGGGCCCGCTCCAGCAGCGGGACGCGGGCGGCGTCCCGGGCCAGGTCGAGAACCCGGCGGTTGAAAGCCAGCCAGCTCAGCTCGCGATCGGAGAACCGGCCCTCGGGCAGGTCGGGCAGATCGGCGACTGCGGGTTCAGCGGTCATCGCTGCTCCTGGTGATCGTCGGGGCCGTACAGGACGTCGCGGTGCACCACGGCGAAGCCGGCCCGCTCGTACAGTTCTACCGCCCTGGTGTTGGACGCTTCAACGTACAGGTGGACGGTCGTGGAACCCGTCGCCGCTAGGTGTTCCAGTCCGGCGGCCAGCAGCCGCCGGCCCAGCCCGGTGCCCTGGGCGCGGGGGTGGGTGGCCAGGATGTACACCTCACCGCGACCGTCGGGGTGCCGCTTGGTCCAATGGAAACCGGTCAGCCCATCGGCGTCGGCGCTGACCAGCAGCCCGGCCGGATCGAACCAGGGCTCGGCCATCCGGGCGTCCAGGTCGGCGCGGGAGAAGTGCCGCTGCTCGGGATGCCAGTCGAAGGCCAGCGCGTTCAACGCGAGCAGCTGGTCGGCGTCCGTGGCCAGATTGAAGGGCCGGACGCCTGCGAAGCTGCCCTCGGACGGTGGGTCGAGAGGGCGCTCCATCACCAGCAGCCGGCGCCGCTCGACCAGGCCGCGCGCGGCGGCAAATCCTTGAGCGGACGGCAGGTCGCCGAACGCCCACACGTCCCGCTCGCCGATGTCTCGCAGCAAGGTGGACCCGACCCGGAGTCGGCGATGAGCCGGATGGGCCAGGAGTTGGGCGGTGCCGTGCTGGACGTTGGCCTGACCGTAGCCGACCAGTTCGCCGGAGTGCTCCACGAGGTAGTGCCGGACCACCCGACGTTCGGCGACCGGTTCCGCCGCGCTGTTCAGCGCCAGTAACGCCTCTTCGTTGAGCGGAGACTCGCCGTCCGCTTCAGCGACGACCGCCACCAGGTCACGGATGCGTGCGACGTCGTCCGGGCCCAACATGGCCTCAGGCTAGCGGTCGCGCCCCTGGCGTGGGTCGGCTGGGCGGCGAACCCCCTTCATTGGTGGGTGTGCCGGCCCCGTCGACTCGGAATCGCGGCGTGCCTGGCAAGCGCCTACCGCTGGTTGAGCTTGTCGAAACCCCTTGCCGGCGCCAGGCCATCCAAGGGTCTCGACAAGCTCGACCAACGACAATCAGCGTTTCCCTAAGGAAGCGCTGATCAATGCTGTTCCGAGCGAGGACGTGCTCGGCGGGATGAGCTGGGACCCCCAGGTCTTGTGGCCGTATCGGGTTATACGGCGCAAGAGCTGGGGGTTCCAGATCGCCCGCCGAGTGCGCCGCAGCCGGGACATGATTGATCAGCGTTTCCCTAAGGTGCGAACCGGTACCCGACGTTGCGGACGGTGCCGATCAGGGCCTCGTGCTCGGGGCCGAGCTTGGCGCGCAACCGCCGGATGTGGACGTCGACGGTGCGGGTGCCGCCGAAATAGTCGTAGCCCCAGACGTCGGCCAGCAGATGTTCGCGGCTGAACACCCGGCCGGGGTGCATCACCAGGTACTTGAGCAACTCGAACTCGGTGTAGGTGAGGTCGAGCGGAGCATCGCCCAGCCGGGCCGAATAGGCCGCTTCGTCGATCAGGATGCCGCCTGCTTGGATGACGCCCTCGGCATCCTCGGTGGCAAGCAGCCGGCGGATCCGGGCGTCGAACTCGGCGGGCCCGGCCCCGTCCAGGACGAAGTCCGCCACCCGCCAGTCGTCGTTGAGCGCGGCCAGACCGCCTTCGGTGAGCACCAGCAGCACCGGAAGGGCGATGCCGGACGAGCGGAACAGCCGGCAGATCGTCCGTGCCGTCGCGAGGTCGGTGCGGCCGTCGACCACGATCGCGTCCGAGGTGGCCGATTCGGTGAGCGCGGAGGTGTCGGCCGGGGCGCCGTGCAGTTCGTGGGCGAGCAGCCCGAGTGCCGGCAGGACCACCTCCGGGCGCGTGTCATCGACCAGTTGGTTGCTCACGACAAGCAGAATCGCCATACACGTCCCCAATCGAGCCGCTAACAGGATAGTGACGACAGCGGCACGCCGCCCGGTCGGATTCGGTTCGCGGTTCTGTAACCGGGCCGTCACAGGGCTGTGCCTTGCGCGCCCGGAACGACCTCCGTTGGTTGAGCTTGTCGATCCCTCGTTGGTTGAGCTTGTCGAAACCCCGGTGCTGACGCCCCGCCCGTCCGAGGTCTCGACAAGCTCGACCAACGGTGCGGGTGCGCGGGCGAGCTTGACCGACGGTGTGGGTATGGACAAGCTCGACCGGCGGCAGTTCCTACATCTCCAGAATCAGCGTCATCGGGCCGTCGTTGACCAGCGACACCTGCATCATCGCGCCGAACCGGCCGGTCGCCACCTCGGCGCCGCGGGCCCGCAGGGCTGCCACGAAGGCGTCCACCAGGGGCTCGCTGACCGGTCCGGGAGCGGCGGCGTTCCACGACGGACGGCGGCCCTTGCGGGTGTCGGCGTACAGGGTGAACTGGCTGACCACCAGCAGCGGTGCCGCCAACTGGGCGCAGCTCCGTTCGCCGTCCAGGATGCGCAGGTTCCACACCTTGTCGGCCAAGGCGTCCGCCGTTGTCGCGGTGTCGCCGTGGGTGACGCCGAGCAACACCACTAGGCCCGGCTCGTCAATGGCGCCGACCACCTCGCCGGACACGCTCACCGACGCCTGGTTGACCCGCTGGACCACCGCTCGCATGGCCAGGAGGCTAGCGCGGCGCACGACCAGAGACAGCGACTGAGGAGGACGTCGCCGGGCGCACTGGCGTCGAAAATACCTCGGAGAGACTTCCGCCGGACAGCACTAGACTGCCGCAGGTGAGAGCGTGGCCGCGGTGCTGACGCCGGGAACGATCGCACTGATCGTCGCGGCGTCCGCGGTGCTGATCGCCGCCCTGGTGATCGTGGTCCGCATCGTCACCGACAAGCAGCAGGAGTGATTCATGGCCTTCGAGATCCCCTCCGACCTCAACCCCGCCCTGGTCGGGCTCGCCTGGTTGCGTGGTCGCTGGGAGGGCACCGGGTACCGGGAATGGCCGGGTGAGGACAAGATCCGGTTCGCCCAGCAGGTCGACTTCTCCGATAACGGCGGCGACTACCTGCACTACCTGGCGCAGTCGTTCGAGGTCGACGACGACGGCAAGCCGACCAGGCCGCTGATGATGGAGACCGGCTTCTGGCGTCCCCTGGCCGACGGCACCGTCGACGTGGTGATGTGCGCACCCGAGGGCTTCGCCGAGGTCTGGTACGGGAAGTTGCAGCCCGGCCGGGTCGATCTGGTCACCGACGCCGTCGTCCGCTCACCGGACGCCGCGGTCGCCTACACGGCCGGTCGCAGGCTCTACGGCACCGTCGAGGGCAAGCTGATGTACTCCTTCGACCGGGCCACCGAGGACGTGCCGCTGCGGCCCTACGTGTGGGCGACGCTGGTGCGCGGATGACCGCCGTCCGACACGAGACAGGGCCGGATGCCGGCGCGGTCTGGCACTACGGCGACCCGGTCCGGGAACAGCGCCGGCTGGCCGCCGGTGAGGCAACGGTCGATATGTCGCACCGGCCGACCTTCAGCATCACCGGGCCGGACCGGTTGAGCTGGCTGAACAACATCGCCTCGCAGAAGTTGGACGACCTGGCGCCCGGCCGGTGGACCACCGCCTACATCCTGGACGCCCAGGGCCGGATCGGCCACGTCTTCGGTGGGGTCGACGACGGTGAGACGCTGTGGGCGTCCACCGAGCCGGGGCATCTGGACGCGTTGCTGGCTTGGCTACGGCGGATGCAGTTCGCGGCCCGGGTCGAGATCGTCGACCGCAGCGACACCCACGCCATGGTGATCGCCGCCGGGCCGCGAATTGTGGCTCGGGAGCAGCTCGACGAGGTGCTCGGCGACCAGCGGGCAGGCACCTGGGCCGCCGACGCGTTACGGATCGAAGCCGGCCAGCCGCGGACCTTCGTCGACACCGACGACAAGACGATTCCCAACGAACTGGCCAACCCGGAAGGCTTGGTGCTCGGTGCCGGGGTGCACCTGCAGAAGGGCTGCTACCCGGGTCAGGAGACGGTTGCCCGGGTGTACACGCTGGGTCGCCCGCCCCGCCGGCTCACTCGGCTGCATCTGGACGGCTCCGCCGAAGCCCTGCCCGCGGTGGGTGCGGATGTCGTGCTGGAGGGCCGGGTGGTCGGCCGGGTCGGGTCGTCCGCCCGGCACCACGAGCTCGGCCCGATCGCTCTCGCTCTGATCAAGCGCAACGTGTCCGCCGACGCCCAGGTGCTGGTGGACGGCATCGACGCCAGCCAGGAACTGATCGTCGACCCCGAGGTCGGCCTGCACGTCCGGCCACGCCTGCGCTGACGATGGCTCCGGCCCGGATGCCGAGGAACGCGCGTTTTGAACCGGACACGGGCACTCACGGAGCCGGCGCGCGCAGAAACGAGCGTTTTGAGTGCCTCGTCGACCCGCCTTAACGCGCGTTTCTCCGCAGGAGCGAGCCGCCGAGGAGCGGGCGCCGGTCAAAACGCACGTCTCTCCGCGCATGACACGGCGCCGTCATTGTCGGGTCGATCGGGGTGTGGCACGCGCGACCGACGAGGGTGTCAACGCCGTGCGAGCACGTAGAGGCGGTCGGTTGGTGCCTCGTCAGCGAGCGGACCTCGGCGGTACCACTCGATCTCGGTCAGTCCGGCGGCGGCGAAGGCGGCGAGCACCTGGGACTGGTCGTGCAGCACCAGGTCGAGCTCGACCGGTTTGCCCGCCAGTTCGGTGACGTGGCGCACCTCGTCGCCAGCGTGGACGGCGACCGCCAGCACCCCGCCCGGCGTCAGCGTGCGGGCCAGTGCGGCCACCGCCGGCGCCAGTTCGGAGCCGGCCAGGTGGATCAGCGAATACCAGGCCACCACCGCGCCCCAGCCGGACGCCGTCCGCGGCTTCAGCAGGGTCGACAGGTTGCCGACGGAGAAGTCCAGGTCGGGGAACTCCCGGGACGCGATCGCCACCATCTGTGGCGACAGGTCGATGCCGCTGACAGTTGCGCCGGTGTCGGCCAGGAAGGCCGCGAGGTGACCGGGGCCGCAGCCGACGTCGACGACCGGATCGGAGCCTGCCAGGGACGCCACCCGCTCCAGCAGCCAGACGTCGAACGGCCGGTTGGTGAGCTCGTCGACGAGCTGTTCGAAGTAGCTCTCCGCGGCCCGGTCGTAGCTGCTGCGTACCCGATCGTCGCGGGCCTCGACACCATCGGCGAGCACCACCTCGCGGTCGACCGCGACCGGCGCCGGGGCAGCCCCGGCCGGCTCGGGGACCGGGCCGAGCAGATGCACCCAGCGCAGGTCCTGCTGACCCGGACGCCGCTCCAACTCCCGCACCAGCGGTTCCGGCAGCGCCGCCATCCGGTGCAATACCTGCTCCACCGCGTCCCGGTCGGGAAAGGAGTGCAGCCGCTCGGTGCGGGTCTTCAGTTCGCCTGGCGCCTGCGCCCCGCGCAGCAGCAGCACCGTGAGCAGGGCGCGCTCGTCCGGCTGCAGGCTGAGCACCTCGTCCAGGAGTTGGTGGTACTTCAGCGTTCGGGAGCCCTTGCCGGCCCACACGACACGAAGCAGACCGCGTCCCTTCAACTCGCGCACCGCCGACTCGATGGTCTGGTCGTCCAAGTCGGTGACCGGATCGCGGCTGGAGGTTTGGTTGCAGGCCACCCGTAGCGCGTTCAGGCTGAGCGGGTAGCTGGCCGGGACGGTGCGCTGCTTCTCCAGCAGGCTGCCGAGGATCCGCTGCTCGGTGGCATCGAGGACGGGCAGTGCCATGGGCGCAGCCTAGGCCCAGATCCACTGGCGGAACGTGCCAGTCGCTGGTTGAGCTTGTCGAAACCCGGCAAGGATCTCGACAAGCTCGATCAGAGGTGGTGCGAGCGGATTTCGACACGCTCGATCAGCGGTGGTGCGAGCGGATCTCGACACGCTCGATCAGCGGCGAGAGCGAGGACTCAGCCCTGTAACTCCAGTGCCTGCCAATACGCCGGGTGCGCGCGCACCTCGACGCTGCGCTGCGGGTTGGTGCTCCTCATGCCCAGGTTGCCGTAGCTATCCGCCTTGCGCTCGGACACATTCACGTTGGCCGCCAGGACGGCTCCCGGGCCGATGCCGTTGAGCCGGGTCGTCCGCCACGGGATCCGGGCCTCCAACACGTAGCCGGTCGAGGTGAGCACGATGGCGGCGTCCAGGGTTTGCGCGTCGCGCGGGGTCTCGAACGAGGTGCGCTGGGCGTTCGGACCCAAAATCGCCCGCATCGCCGGGACGCCCGCTTCGTTCGGCAGCCCGAACATGTAGTAGGCGTCGGTCGGCCGGGCCAGGTCGGACGGCGTGAGCCGGCTCCTGTCCGGTCCCAGTTCGAGGATCACCGAATCGCCCCGGTAGATCTGGCCGGGCTTGCCGGGGTCGGGTGCCCGCTGGGTGGCGTCCTCGACCATGGCCAGCAGGTAGAGGGCCTGGTCGTCCCACATCAGGTAGATGTCGCCGGTAGCACTGCTGGTGCCGGCGATCTGATGCTCGGCACGCGACACCAACTGCCACTGCCAGTCGCCGGTGTCGCCGTCGATCGTGACCTGCCCGCGCAGCGCCTTGAGCGCCGGCACCGGCCGGATCGAGGGCAGCGTCGGAGTCGTGCGCGTGGGAGTCGTGCGGGTCGGAGTGCCGCGGGTCGGGGTGGGCGAGGTCGAACGGGTCGGCGTCGGGGTGGTCGACAACGTGGGTGAGGGTGACTCGATGGCGCCCGGTACGGAGCGCGGGAAGACATACGGCCAGGCGAAGAAGACCGCCACGGCCAGCACCGCGGCGACCGCGGCGAGCAGGATCCACTTCGATCCTGACTTGGACGGCGCCGGTGGGCTGGGTGTGGGTGGATACCCCGGCGATCCGCCACCTCCCGAGCCGCCATCCGATCCGCCACCGTCCCACGCGGGTGGCTCGGGCGGCGCTGGCTCGGGTGTCCAGGGCCCGGACGGTTGCGATTCGGTGGGCTGAGTCTGGGTGGTCGGCAGTTGGTGCCCCTGGTCGTAGCTCGCCGCCACAGGGTCGGCACCGGACGGCCAAGGCGGCACCACTACCGGAATCACCCGAGCGCCACCGGCATCGGGAGCCGTAGCGGGCTGATCCGCCGGCAGCTGAGCGTGCGAGGCCACGTCGAAGATCCGGCCGTCGCTGGCCCGCAGGTAGAGCACCGGGGTGCCCCACTCGACGTCGTTGTCGTCGCTGAACACGGCCACCCGGGCCTCCGCCAACGCGGCGTCGATCGGGTAGCCGTCGGCGATCGCGTGGTAGAACTCGGCGCTGAACACCGTGGCGGCTTCGTCGGTAATCTCGAACTGCATGGCCACCACGGCCGGGACGCCCTGCGCGACCAGGTTCTGCGCCACCCCGCCGAACGGGTCGGCCGGCGACTGCCGGGCACCTTCGCAGGCGTTCAGCACCACCAGCCGCAGCTTGTCCTGATCGTGGATCACGGTGGCGAGTGCCGAACCCGAGATCAGGTGCGCCAGGTGAAGGCCGTCCTCGAAGGCGAGCATGCCCTCGCCGGAGTTGTCGTCGAAGCCGCCGTGCCCGATGAAGTGCAGGACGTGGAACGGTGACCTGCGCAAGGTGCCGCGCAGGTCGGCGAGAGTGGCGTGCGGCAGCACCGTGAGCCGCACCTGGCCCGATTGCTCCAAGCCGGCCAGCGCCTGCCGGATCCGGCCGACCTCAGCGTCGACGTCCAGGGTGGCCAGATTGGTCGGTGAGCAGACCACCACGAGCACCTGCAACGGAGGGGCCACGGTGAGCGGCGGCACGGCGCGGGGCTGCTCCAGGTAACGCACCACCGGGGTCTTGGTCGACAGCACCAGGAACTGCCGCAGGCTGGACGGGTACAGGTACTCCCACGGCACGTCCGCCAGTTGCGGCGCCCGGCCGAGCCGCAACCGGACCCGCAGGCCCTTGCCCTGGGCGTCCGCCTCATCGAGACTGCGCCGGAAGCAGGTGCCGACCTCGCCGGCGAACAACGCGTCGTACAGGGTGCTGCCGAACTGCTTCGCCACCTGTTGGGTCGGCGACCCGATGGCCCGGACGCCGGAACGGGTCCGGCCCAGCTTCAGGATGACGTTCTCCAGCGCGTCCGGGTTGAACGGGAAGGTCATCTCGCCGCTGGCCTCGCCTCGCGGCGACGACAACACCGAGACCTGGTAGCTGCCGGGCGTCGCGGAGGCCTCGACCTCGAGGTCGAAATCCAGGTAGTCGAGCGCCGGCACCGTCGTCTCCTACCCGGTCAGCCAGCCGGCGATCTGGGTGGCGACGTCCCGCTGGCCGAAGAAGCTGCCGTGATAGACCCCACGCGCCTTGGGCAGCACCAGCCGGCGGTCCTCACGGATCCGCATCGCACCGTCGCCCTCGTAGACTCCGGCGGTCGGCACCACCAGGTCGTTGGGCGCGCTGCCGAAGACCCGGTCGACCATCACGTTCTCGACGTTCTTCATCGTCATCGCCCGCCAGCCCCCGGACGGGGTGAAGTCGGCGGCGATCCCGTACTGCTCGACCGGTAGCTCGGCGGCGTTGAAGCCCTTCAGGAAGGCTCCCTCGGAATCCATCGCGGCCAGCCCGGGAATGCCCACCAGCCCGTACTTGGCGATGATCTTCACCACCACCAGGACCGAGCTGAGGGTGGCTTCGACGATGGCGGCCGGGCCGTCCGGGATCAGGTTGACGATGGTGGTGATCCGGTCGAGGAACGGCACCAGGTTGTTCGGGGTGGCCAGCGCGGTGCCGTGGTTGGCGCTGGCGACGTGCACGAGGCGGCGCACGTTGAACACCGGATCGGTGCCCTGCCCGGCCAGCGCCCGGCTGACCAGCCCGCCGCGGCTGTGGCAGACGATGTCGACGTCGAGGTCGAGGCCGTCCGGTACCAGTGAACGGACGACGTTCGCGTTCTCGATCGGATCGACGCCGAGGGTGTAGTGGTCGATCGCAGCCACCCGGCCGCCGTAGGCGTGGCTGAGCGTGGCGAGCACGTCGGGTGGGAACGCCCGGAAGGCGCTCTCGGTGCTGACGAAGGTGCCGTGCACGAACCACAGCGAACGGCCGGACGCCAGCCGTCGCCAGTCCGCCTCGGCCAGGTCGGCCACCTCGCCACTGGTGAAGTCGGACGTCGTGAAGGTGCGGACTCGGGACTTCCGCGCGTTCTTCTCCCACAACCGCGCGGCCGCCCCGGCCAGCGGGGGCACCACCAGTTCGGCCAGCGGCAGCGCCACCAACTCGAGCACTTTGCGTCCGAGCAGGCCGAGGACGCCGCGGGTGCCGGGTTCGTCGCTCTCGTCGGGGATGGCCGCGAACGCCGGCACGATGAACCTCACCACGTCGCCGGAGCCCCGGGTGGTGGGCGCCAGCTCATCGCCTGAGTCGACCGGGAAGTTCCAGCTGACAACGCCGTTCTCGTCCACGGCGAGCAGCACTTGGGCCACCTCGTCGCCGAGATCCGGGACGGCGACCTCCAGGCCGGGTACGTCGGAGACCGGGGCGCGCAGGTCGCCGGTGGAGGCGTGCGGCATGGGTGCCACGTCCAGGGTGATCACCCGCAGCCGCAGGAATCCCTGATCGGTGAGTGCGGCGGCCAGGGCTTCGCCGGAGCCGTCCACCTCGGGCGCCCGGGTGTCCGAGCCCGGCCCGACGTTGTGGGCGTCCGCGCGTCCGCGCAGGCCGGGTGCCCGCACCGTGATGCCCTGGCCGAGGTTGAACGCGCGCGAACTGCCGTCGAGAGTGGTGGCCATCAGGTGGTCTCCTGCCGGGAGAGGATCAAACCGGGGTGCCCGTAGTAGGCGTAGGCCAGCGGGGTGGTCTGGTCGCGCTGCGGGAAGGCGGTGGTGAACCGGGCCCGCAGCTCGCGCATCACGTCACCGACCGGACGGCCCTTGCCGATGGTCTCGGCGTAGAAGGCGAGCGCGGTGTCCTTGGCGATGGTGTCGTTGACGTTCCACAGCGGCGCGACGAAGGCCCGGGCGCCGGCCCGCAGGAAGGCGGCTGCCAGGCCGCCCTCGATCAGCGCGCCGCCGGTTTCGGTGCCCAGCTGGCAGCAGTTCAGGAAAACCAGCGGGGCGGCGGCGCGGGTGAAGTCCGAGCCGATCACGATCGACTCGTCGATCCGCACCGACGAGTCGGACAGGATGACGCCGCTGTTGACCGGCGAATCCGGATCGACCTCGCCGTGCGAGGCGACGTGCAGCACCTGGGCGCTGACCGGTACTCCGCGGTCGGTCAACTCGCCCTTGAGCAGGGTGGCGACCTCGGACGCGGTGGCCTTGACCCAGACCGACGGCCGGTAGGTGTCGGTCAGCTGTCGGCCCTCTTCGATCGCCTCCTTCAGCGACTTCATCCCCGAACTCGGCCCGAACTCGCCGACCACGATGGCCAGGCTGCCGATCGCCATCGTCTCGGCGGGCGTGGCGCTCGGCCGGCGCACCCCGGACGGCGTCTCCGGGCCGGCGGGACGCCAGCGTCCGACGATCGCCTGGGCGCCGAGCAGTTGGGGTGCGGCGGCGTCCACCAGGGTGCGGTCGACGATGAACTCCTCGTCGGTGGTGGCCAGTTCCCACGGCACCAGCGACTCCTGCGAGACCAGCAGCAGGGTGGGGAGTCGTCCGGCGTCCTTGGCCTTCCGCCAGACCGCGGCCAGCACCTTCCAGAACCACAGCGGCATCACGCTCGCCACCTCGGTGGCGACGCCGTTGATCCTCAGCTCGGCGGTGGCGCTGCCGTCCACCTGGGCCATCTCGCGGATCTTCCGCAGCGCGAAGGTCGCCGCCGTGTCCTGCTCCAGGTGGGTGATCACCTGCTCGTCGGGCAGTGGGACGTCGTGGTGGGTGACGAACGTCCACAGGAAGGTGCCGTCCGCCTCGCCGCGGCTGATGGACACGGTCAGGTCGATCGGCACGCTCTGGTCGAGGTTGACCGCCACCTCACCGCCGGAGGTGGACGCGGGCGCCTCGGCGGGTGCACCGGGGGTGACCAGCAGTTCGCGCCAGGCGGTGCCGATCAGCAGGCCGTTGTGGCTGTATTCGACCTCGACGCGTCCCCGCCACGCTTCGGTGACCGCAGGTGCGGTCAGGTGGAAGGTCGCGGTGTGGGCGGCGACATCGCTCGGGTCGAAGTCGAGATCCTGCCTGAGTTCGGCGACGGTGAAGTTCTCCGCCTTGATCTGCAGGGTGAGTTGGGTGGTCGGCTGGTCCGCCGGGACGGCGATGTTCATCACCGCGCCCTGGACGCCGGCCTGGGCCTGCTCGGAGAGCCCCACCACGACGTCGAAAGCAGCCGCCGGAGCCACCGCTTCGGGAACGTCCACACGCGGGTACGCCTCCACGGCGCGCACGGCCGGGGCGGATGGCGCCAACTCCGCGTCTGCTTCCGGGACGGGGGCCATCGGCATGGGGTCGGGTGTCGTCGGCGGCGGTGCCATCGACATCGGGGGCGGCGGCGCCGGCACCGGTGCGGGTGTGAAGTCGATTCCGCGGGTCGTGCCACGGTTGCGCCAGGTCGTCGTCCCGGCCATCCAGCCGACCGCCCTGGCGCCGTCGACGACCAGGCCGCACCACTGCCCCGAGGCCACCTCGGGATCGGTCAGCTGCCGGACGTCGCTCGCCCCGTGCTCATGCAGGTCGAGCGAGACGCCGAGTGGCATGGCCGGATCGAGCTCGGGTGCCATCACCCGGGCCCGGTCGTCGTCGCTCAGCGGGTACCACAGCACGGCGCCGGTGGCGCGCGGGTCGAGCCGCCGCACCACCGCCATCTCCTTGGGGCCGACCGACTCGATCGCCGCGCGCGCGGCGGCGACGGTCATGGCGGCATCGAGCACAAAGACGGGATCCATCGACGACTCCTTTCACCTCGTAGGTGGCAGTACTCACACTGGTGATACCGCTCGGCAACTCGACCTGCTCATCAAACGCCACCACCGCTGGTTGAGCTTGTCGACACCCCTGCCAGCGAGCAGACATCCAGGCCTCGACAAGCTCGACCGACGAAAGCCGGCATTTCCCTACCGCGGCCGCCAGACCCCGCCGCTGCCCGGGCTGGGCACCGGAGAGCCGGCCGTGGGCTGGGTGGTGCTCACCGGGTCGCCGAGACTGCCGTCGCGGCGCTGTATCCGGACGGTGAAGGTCACCGTGGCGAAGCTCAACTGGAACTGGTCGAGCATCGCCTCGGCGGTGCCGGTGACCGTGTAGCCGCTGACCCTGACCTCGGTGAGTTTGACCTCGGTGGTCCCCGGGAGGCCGGTCCCCGGCCCGCTGGTCAGCACCGCCTGCGGCAGCGCGCGTCCGGTGGCGCAGTACTCGAGCAGTCGTGGCGATGCCCGGCCGCTGCGGCAGGTCAGGGTGAGGTCGGTCAGATCGGGCCGGCCCGTCCGGCTGCCCAACCCGAACGAGCCAGTGGCCAGGCTGCAACCGAAGCTCCAGGTGTCGATCTCGATCTCGCCTTCGTGGCGGGCCGCCACTGAATCCCCGGGGATCTCCGGGATCGCCAGGTAACTGGGCATGAACGCCTCCTGCCTCCGTGGGTGGTCGGGAAGATAGCGTCTGCGAGCCGACTTTGGTAGGGCGTTCAATTGCGCATTCGCCGATGCTGGCCCGCCCGGGCCTGACCGTCTCCCGGGCGGCCGACGGCGGCATCGCCGGCGGGGGTTACTCTGCCGCAATGATGAAGTTCGCGCGCACCCTCACCGACGACCCGACGCCCGACCATGAGCGCGCCACGATCGTGGAAAAGCCAGTGTTCGGGGCGAACTTCAGCGACCACATGGCACTGGCCACCTGGACCGTCGGCGTCGGCTGGCATGCCCACAGCATCTGCGCACTGCAGGCGTTCGAGCTGCATCCGGGCGCGGCGACCCTCCACTACGGCCAGGAGATCTTCGAAGGGCTGAAGGCCTACCGGCAGCCGGACGGCGGGGTGGCGCTGTTCCGACCGGAGAAGAACGCCGCCCGGTTCGCGGCTTCCGCGCGCCGGCTGGCGATGGCGCCGCTGGACGAGGACGATTTCGTCGCCGCTGTCACCGAACTGGTCGACCTGGACCGCGACTGGGTGCCGTCGCCGGACGGCGAGCAGAGCCTGTACCTCCGTCCGTTCGAGATCGCCAGCGAGACTCTGATCGGCGTCCGCGCGGCCAAGGAGTACACGTTCTGCGTGATCGCGTCGCCGGTGGGCCCTTATTACCCGGAGCCGGTGACGCTGTGGGCCACCCCCAACTACACCCGGGCCGCCGAGGGCGGCACCGGCGCCGCCAAGTGTGGTGGCAACTATGCCGCCAGCCTGGCCGCCGCCGACGAAGCTGCCGAACACGGCTGCGGCCAGGTGATCTGGCTGGACGGCGCCGAGCACCGCTGGGTGGAGGAGTGCGGCACGATGAACATCATGTTCGTCACCGCCGCCGGCGAACTGGTCACCCCAGCGCTGACCGGCACCATCCTGGACGGCGTCACCCGCGACTCCATCCTGGCTCTGGCGCCCGAACACGGGCTGCGTCCGGTGGAGCGCCGGATCGCCATCGACGAGGTCTTCGACGGCGTCGGCAGTGGTGCGATCACCGAGGTGCTCGCCTGTGGGACGGCCGCCGTGGTCACCCCGATCGTCGGCTTCGCCGCGCCGGGCGTGAACGGCAGCGATCGCCGCTTCACCGTCGGCGATGGGACGCCGGGCACGATCAGCCAGGCCATCCGGGCCCACCTGCTCGACATCCAGTACGGCCGGGCCGAGGACAAGCACGGCTGGCTGCGCCGGGTCTAGGGACCGCCCGCTGATTGTCGTTGGTCGGGCTTGTCGAGACCCGTCGATCTGGCGTTGGCAAGGGGTTTCGACAAGCTCGACGAACGGAAGTCAGCGCTGGGAAACGGGTCTCGACAAGCCACCGACGAGGGTCGTCCGGGTCTCAGAGCGGATCGCGGCTGATCGGGCAGGACATGCACCGCGGCCCGCCGCGTCCGGAGCCCAGTTCGGAGCCGGAGATCGCGACGACCTCGATGCCGGCGGCTTCGAGCCGCTCGTTGGTTTCGGTGTTCCGCTCGTAGGCGATCGCCACCTTCGCCTCGATCGCCAGGGTGTTGTTGCCGTCGTCCCATTGTTCGCGCTCGGCGGTCACCGGGTCGAGACCCGTGTCGATCAGCCGCAGCCGGTCGATGCCCATCGCGCTGGACGCAGCGTCCAGGAATGGTCGCAGCGGCTCGACCAGGACGTTGCCGTTGGCGCCCGGCTTCAGGGTCGCCGCGGCCAGCCGGTGCGCCACGTTGGGGTACATCACCATCGCGTCGGTATCGACCATGGTGCAGATGGTGTCCAGGTGCATGGTGGCGCGGTCCTGGTCGATCGGGACGGCCAGCACGGTATGCGCCAGGCCCTGGGCGAACGCCGTCCGGGCCAGTCGCTCGGCGCCCGCCGGACGGGTGCGCTCGCCGACGCCCACGGCCAGCACGCCCTCGGCCAGCGCCAGCACGTCGCCGCCCTCGAGGTACTCCTTGTCCCAGCCGTGGATCCGCTCGGTGCCGGCGAACCGCGGATGGAACTGGTAGATGAGTTCGGTGAGCTGCGTCTCCCGGACGCGGGCCGGCATCGCCAGCGAGGTGATGGTCACCCGGTCGCCGACCCAGACGCTGGAGTCGCGGGTGAACAGCAGATTGGGCAGAGGGTCGATCAGGAACTCGTCCGCGGTATGCAGCGCCGCCACCAGGCTGCCGGTGTCGGACACTTCGTCGTTGCGCAGGCCGGCCATCAGAATCTCGGCGAGCTCGGCCGGCCCCTTGTCGTGCAGCAGATCGGTGAGGTAGCGGCGCAACGTGTCACCCAGCCGCAGGTCGGTCATGGTGTGGGCGATGGCGGTTTCGCGGGCGTCCGCGTCGGCCAGGGTCTCGATCAGCAGCTCGCTCAGGTAGAGCACCTCGACGCCGCGACCGCGCAATGCGTCGGCGAAGGCGTCATGCTCTTCCTGGGCCCGGTCCACCCAGGGCAGACCGTCGAAGAGCAGCGCGTCGTTGTTCCGCGGGGTCAGCCGACGCAGTTCGTTGCCGGGCCGGTGCAGCATGACGGTGCGCAGCCGTCCGACCTCGGAGCGGACGCCGTGCGGAAAGTGTTCAGCCATGGCCCCAGACCTTACCGGTGCAGGATGGGGTCATGGTGCAACGGATTGCGGTGGTCGGTTGCTCCGGACGACTCGGAGCGCGGGTGGTTCGGGTGCTCGCCGAGCAGGGTGCGGCGGCGGTGGCGTTGTCGCGCCGCAACGGCTTCGATCTGAGCCGGTCCGACCCGGATCAGCTGGCTCGCGCCCTGGACGGATGCGACGCGGCCATCGACTGTTCGGGTGCCGGCGACCGCAAGCCGGCGACCTTCGAGGCGTTCTCGGCTGCGCTGGCGGTGGCCGCCGGACGGGCTGGCGTGGGTCAACTGGTGGCAGTATCGATCGTCGGGATCGACCGACCGGGCCTGGCGCTCGGCATCCCCGGTTTCGCCGACGGCAGCCTGCTCCCCGGCCCGGACGCCGAGATCGACCCGACCACCGTCGAGGAATGGGTCCAGGCCGAGCGGCTCAGCCCGCCAGTGGGTTGAGCCAGCGTCAGCGGGCCCGATCTAGTTCTTCGAGCAGCTCGAGTGTGTCAGCAACGCTGGTCAGGTCGAGACGTGAACCGAGGTCGCGGGAGGTATGGACGTAGTGGACGTCGCGCCGGTGTGCCGCGATGCCGTCACGAGCGAGTTCGTTGATTGCGGCGGACGGGCCGATGCCGCGATCGCTCTGCAGCTGGGCGACCGCGACCGCGACGTCGGCGTCCAGATCGACCGTGATACGCACGTCGGCAGTCTACGTGATTGATGTTGAGGTGAACCTTGGTGAGGTCCCGAGGCTGCGTTTACGAAACGTTGAGGTTGCTGCGGCAGAGTTCCTCGTGTTGGGGGGCAAGGCCACCACACCGGGCAGGACCGGAGTCGCGATTCGGGGGGACGCGAGATCGGTCGGGAGGACTGCCCGAGGTGGTGAGAAGGATCGAGCCGGGTCGGAACGCCAGGGAGGAAGCGTTCCGGACCCGGCTCTCCGCAATTTGGTTCGCCGAAATTTGGTTCGCGGATCTCACCATCGGTGTCTGCTTTCACCTTCGGTGACGGCTTTCGTGTTATTTCACGACAGCGGGCACCGATCCGGCCAGTCGTCACCGATGGTGAGATCGGCGGGAGTGGCTGCGGCACGGGGCTCGGGTCGGCACGCACCAAAAGGGGCACGGCGACACCACCGTCACCCATCCGGCGCCGCGGCACTGGATGGGGATGGCTGCCTACGCCTTCTTGGCCCGGTTCCGCGCCTTGGCCCGCTCGTTGGCGTCCAGGATCACCTTGCGCAGCCGGACGTGGGACGGCGTCACCTCGAGGCATTCGTCGCCGCGGCAGAACTCCAGCGCCTGCTCCAGCGAATGCAGCCGCGGGGGGATCAGCCGCTCCAGTTCCTCACCGGTGGAGGAGCGCACGTTGGTGAGCTTCTTCTCCTTGGTGGGGTTGACGTCCATGTCCTCGTTGCGCGGGTTCTCGCCGACGATCATGCCCTGGTAGACCTCTTCGGACGGCGCCACGAACAGCACCCCGCGCTCCTGCAGGTTGAACAGCGCATAGGAGGTGACGGCGCCGGTCCGGTCGGCGACCAGCGAGCCGGTCGAGCGGGTGACGATCTCGCCGGCCCACGGCTCGTAGCCCTCGAAGACGTGGTGCATGATGCCGGTGCCGCGGGTCTGGGTGAGGAACTCGGTGCGGAAGCCGATCAGGCCGCGGGCCGGGATGGCGTACTCCATCCGGACCCAGCCGGTGCCGTGGTTGATCATCTGTTCCATCCGCGAGCGCCGGGTGCCCATCAGCTGGGCGACGGTGCCGACGTGCTCCTCGGGAATGTCCACGGTGAGCCGCTCGAACGGCTCGTGCACCTTGCCGTCGACAAGCCGGGTCAGCACCTGCGGCTTGCCGACGGTCAGCTCGAAGCCTTCGCGGCGCATCATCTCGACCAGGACGGCCAGCTGCAGCTCGCCGCGTCCCTGCACCTCCCAGGTGTCCGGACGCTCGGTCGGCAGCACCCGGATCGACACGTTGCCGATCAGTTCGGCGTCCAACCGGGCCTTCAGCAGGCGGGCGGTCAGCTTGGTGCCGGACTTGCCGGCCAGCGGCGAGGTGTTGATGCCGATGGTCATCGAGATGGACGGCTCGTCGACGTGAATCAGCGGCAGCGGCTTGGGGTTCTCCGGGTCGGAGAGGGTCTCGCCGATCATGATGTCGGGAATGCCGGCGATCGCCACGATGTCGCCCGGCCCGGCTTCCTCCGCCGGCTGACGCTCCAGCGCGTGGGTCATCAGCAACTCGGACAGCTTCACGTTCGTCACGCTGCCGTCGGTGCGGCACCAAGCCACGTTCTGGCCGCGGCGCAGGGTGCCGTTGATCACCCGGCACAGCGCCAGCCGGCCCAGGTAGGGGGAGGCGTCGAGGTTGGTGACGTGCGCCTGCAGCGGCGCGCCCTCGGTGTAGACCGGCGCCGGGATGGCGTCCATGATCACGCCGAACAGGGGCTCCAGGTTCTCCGAATCGGGCATGCCGCCGTCCGCCGGCTGGGTGAGCGAGGCGCGTCCGGCCTTCGCGGCGCAGTAGACCACCGGGAAGTCGAGCTTGTCGGCCTCGTCGTCGTCGAGCAGGTCGAGGAAGAGTTCGTAGACCTCGTCGGTGACCTCGCTGATCCGGGCGTCGGAGCGGTCGACCTTGTTGATCACCACGACGATCGGCAGGTGCTTGGCCAGCGCCTTGCGCAACACGAACCGGGTCTGCGGCAGCGGACCCTCGGACGCGTCCACCAGCAGCAGGACGCCGTCCACCATCTCCAGGCCGCGCTCCACCTCGCCGCCGAAATCGGCGTGTCCGGGGGTGTCGATGATGTTGATGGTGACCGACGAGCCGTCCGGACGGACGTGGTCGACCGCGGTGTTCTTGGCGAGGATGGTGATGCCCTTCTCACGCTCCAGGTCCATCGAGTCCATCACCCGCTTCTCGACGTCCTGGTTGGCGCGGAAGGCGCCGGACTGCCACAGCATGGCGTCGACCAGCGTGGTCTTGCCGTGGTCGACGTGGGCGATGATCGCGACATTGCGCAGGTCAGCGCGGACGGGCATACGGGGGCCTTTCGATAGGGCAACCTGATGATTCTACGGGGTATCAGCGGACGGCCTTCGCCGTCGGGGTCTGCCGAGACCGTGGCGGCCCGGCTGGACGAAGAGCAGACCTGCCGGACCGTGCGCGGCCGAGATCCGGCGATGCATCCCCACGCGTAGCCAGGGTAGAATGGTGTACCGGTAGGAAGGTAGAACGGTAGAGCTGAGGGTCGATGGGTCTGAACATCAAGAATGACCGGGTGCATGCGCTTGCCCGCGAGGCCGCTCGTGTCACCGGCAAGACCCAGACCGGGGCGATCGAAGAGGCGTTGGAACACCTGTTGAAAGAGTATGGCGACGGCCCAGCGGTGGCCGAGAAGCGGCGACGGCTCGACGCGATCCACACCATTCAAGCGGCGTGGCGCAGTCAGCCTCCGATCGTCGATCCCGGGCGTATTCGTGAGGTCGATGACCTCTATGATCCCCAGACGGGTTTACCTGCATGATCATCGATTCGTCGGTGCTCATCGCGATTCTGCTTGAGGAGCCGGAGGCGCAACGGTTTGCCGAGCTGATTGCGTCCGGCTCGGCGCGAATCTCGGCGGCCAACTGGCTGGAGGCATCGATGGTTGCGCACGGCCACCTCGGTGCAGTGGGCACCTCACTCGTCGATCGACTTGTGGCAGAGGCTGGAGTGGAGATCGAGCCGGTGACGGTTGAACAGGCGCGCCGGGCGCGTCTGGCCTTCGAACGCTATGGACGTGGGTCCGGCTCGCCGGCCAGGCTCAATTTCGGCGACTGCTTCGCGTACGCGCTGTCCTCGAGCACCGGCGAGCCGTTGCTCTTCAAGGGGGACGATTTCATTCACACCGACGTGCTGCGTGTCAACGAAGCGTGATCAACGCAACCACCGCTGGTTGAGCTTGTCGAAACCCCTCGCCAGCACCAGGTCCCTCAAGGTCTCGACAAGCTCGACCAACGAAAATCCGCGGTTCCTCCAACGATGCGTGAGCGACTGATGGTGGCGCCGGTCAGTGCCGCTGCTGGATCAGCCGGAGCGCGTAGTCGAACCAGAACTCGCCGGCGGGTGGCTCGCCGGGTCGGCAGTTGCCGTCCGATTCGCCGGGGACCTTGATCCACAGCCGGGCGATCGCGAGCGCGCGCTCGGGTCCGATCGTCGGGTCGGCACCGAGGGCGGCGCCGGGTGGGTTGCACCACGAGTCGATCTGGTTGTCCGAGGCGGGTGGTGCCCCGTTGCCGTTGCGAGAGGTGTCGATCACGTACTGTGCACTGCCCAACGCGGCGGACAGCCGGTCCCCGTACTCCTGGTTCGCGGCATCAGAAGCGAAATTGGAGACGTTGAGGCTGAAGCCGTCGGCCTTCTCGATTCCGCTGCGGCGCAGAGCCTGCGCCAGTTGATCGGTGTCGGTGATCCAGCCGGGATGGCCGGCGTCGAGGTAGATCAGGGTCTGTTCGTTGGCCGACAGCCGTTCGACCGCGCTGGCGAGCATGGCGAAGGTCTCGTCGGCGTTCGTGCATTCCGGGCCGAGTAGCTGCGGCACGGCGTCCGGTTCGAGGATGACGACGGCCCGCCGCGACCCGATGGTGTCGGCGACGGTTCCGATCCATTGCGCGTAGCTGGCGGCGTCGGGGGAACCGCCGGCGGAGTAGTTGCCGCAGTCGCGGTGAGGGCGGTGGTAGAGGACCAGGACGGGTAGCGCGTCCGCGACCTCGGCGTGATCGATGACCCGTTTGGCGAGCGGAACCGGGTCGTCGTGGGTCAGCCAGGTGGCCACCGGCTGCGAGGTGATCGGTTGGAGCGCGTCGGCGTCCGCGTGGCGTCCGGAGGCCCGGAGCGCATCAGCGGCCTGAGCGACGGGGGACTGCGGATCGACCCAGAGCCGCTGCTGGAACAGCGGGTTGCGTGGTGCTGGTGCAGAGGCTTGGCTGCAGGCGGTCAGCATCAGCGCGCCCGCCAATAGCGCAGCGACCCGCGTCAGCGCAGAGACCCGCGTCATTCGCACGGCACGGTCCGCGGAACGACAGCCGGCGGGGCGGGCAACTCCATGACGACAGCATGGACTACCGCGGACATGTAGGAGTGCTCACATGCAGGTGACGGACGGCCCGCGCTAGCAATGAACTCATTGCTAGCATGACTGCGGAGGTGGTGCGCATGGCCACGCTGACGATTCGAGGCCTGGACGACCAGGTCAAGGAAGAACTTCGGCTCCGCGCCGCTCGCAACGGACGATCGATGGAGGCCGAGGTTCGAGAGATACTCGGCCGGGCTGTGGCCACCTCTGCTCGCTCCGGTTTAGGCACGCGCCTGCGGGAGCGATTCCGGGGGCTGGACGCCGAACTGCAGATCCCGCCGCGCACCGACCTTGGACGACCGATTCCCGACCTTTCGACGCAGACGGACGCTGCCGAGTGATCGTTCTGGACACCAACGTGATCTCCGCGCTGATCGGAGAGCATGCCGAGCCGCGCGTCGTCGCGTGGCTGGATGGGGTGTCCGAACTGGTCTGTCTCACCAGCGTCACCACGGCCGAGTTGCGGCTCGGCGCCGCGCTGCTCCCGGCCGGTCGGCGTCGTGCGAGGCTGCAGCAAGAGATCGAGGCGATGCTCACCGAGGACTTCGCGGACGCCGTCCTGGCTTTCGATGAGCCGGCGAGCGAGGCGTACGCGGCGGTGGTCGCCGATCGTCGGCATCTCGGTCGGCCCATCAGCATGGCGGACGCTCAGATCGCCGCCATCTGTCTGAGTCATGACGCCGCGCTCGCCACGCGGAACATCCGTGACTTCGACGACACCGGGCTGACCGTGATCGACCCCTGGGTCTGACGCCGGCTACTTGGTTTGCCTCGTTCCCACCCCGGCGGTCTAGCCCGGAATCCACCGGTCCCAGTTGGGCGCACTGGCTGCGCTGGACACGCTCGCCGTACGACCCGGCACGCCTTCGCGCACCCGACTCGCCCGTGCACCCACCCGAGGCCGCTCGCTACGTCGCGCATCGGTGAATCTGGGCTAAGGTCGCCTACCTATGTGCCTGCCCGACCCCCACGCGCGAGCCCGCCGATGAGCCATTCGGCGATCGAGCGGCTGTCCCCGGCGTTCCCGCAGCGGGCACCCTGGGGAACCTCGGCGAAGCTCCGCGCCTGGCAGGCCGAGGCGCTGCAGCACTACCTGGACGCCGCACCCACCGACTTCCTCGCCGTCGCCACCCCGGGCGCAGGCAAGACCACCTTCGCACTGCGGGTGGCGTCCGAACTGCTGCACGACCGGACCGTCAAGAAGCTGATCGTGGTGGCACCCACCGAGCACCTCAAGGTGCAGTGGGCGGACGCCGCCGCGAAGGCGGGCATCCAGCTCGATCCGGGTCTGGCCGGACGCCGCAAGGGCAGGTCGAAGCAGTTCGACGGAGTGGCCGTCACCTACGCGGGCGTCGCCGCCGGCATGCTCAGCTACGAGGCGATGGTGGCCCGCGACGACACCCTGGTGATCCTCGACGAGGTGCACCATGCCGGCGATTCGCTGTCCTGGGGCGAGGCGGTCGCCGAGGCGTTCCGCCTTGCCAAGCGGCGGTTGGCGCTCACCGGGACGCCGTTTCGTAGCGACGCCAACCCGATTCCGTTCGTCGCCTACGACGAGCAACCCGGCGGCACCCGGGTCTCCCGGGCCGACTACACCTACGGCTATGCGGAGGCGCTGCGCGACCACGTTGTCCGGCCGGTGCTGTTCATGAACTACGGCGGACCGATGCGTTGGCGCACCAAGTCCGGCGAGACGCTCGCCGCCAACCTGGGCGAGCTGCTCACCAAGGACGTCAGCGTGCAGGCCTGGCGCACCGCACTGGATCCCAAGGGGGAGTGGATCTCGGCGGTGCTGGCGGCGGCGGACCGGCGGCTCACCGAGGTGCGCCGTCACGTGCCGGACGCCGGCGGTCTGGTGATCGCCACCAACCAGACCCAGGCTCGCGCCTACGCCAAGGTGCTGGACTCGCTGACCGGCCAGAAGCCGACCGTGGTGCTCTCCGACGAACCCGGGTCGAGCAAGCGGATCGAGGCCTTCGCCGCGAGCACCGACCGCTGGATGGTGGCGGTGCGGATGGTGTCCGAGGGCGTGGACGTCCCGCGCCTGGCCGTGGGCGTGTACGCCACCGCCACCTCGACGCCGTTGTTCTTCGCCCAGGCTGTCGGACGCTTCGTCCGGGCCCGGCGTCGCGGCGAACTGGCGACGGTGTTCCTGCCAACGGTACCGATCATCCTGGCCCACGCGTCCACCCTGGAGCGGCAGCGCGACCACGTCCTGGGTGTGCCGTCGGCGAAGGAGCTCTGGGAGGAGACGGACGCCGAACTGGCGGCCGCGAACCGTGCCGAGAAGGCCGCCGACGACCTGGAAGGAAGCTTCGAGGCGCTCACCTCCGAGGCCACCTTCGACCATGTGCTGTTCGAGTCGCAGCAGTTCGGCATGCACGCCGTCCCGACCTCCGACGACGAGGCCGAGTATCTGGGTCTGCCCGGGCTGTTGGAGGCCGACCAGATCGGCCACCTGCTGCGCGAGCGGCAACGCCGCCAGGTGAACCGGCACGACCGAGCGGACAAACGCGCCAAGGTGCCGACCGAGGTCTCCCTGCACCGCGCCCTCGAGGCCCGGCGGAAGGAACTCAACACCCTGGTCGCCCAATACGCCCGCTCCACCGGACGCCCGCACAGCCACGTCCACGCCGAGCTGCGCCGCCAATGCGGCGGCCCCCCGCTGGCCCGCGCCACCACCGAACAGGTAGAGGAGCGGATCGCGATGATCCGCCGCTGGAGGAGTTAAGGAACCGCTGATCTTCGTTGGTCGAGCTTGTCGAGACCTCGGGCGACATGGCGATGCGCCCGTTGCTGGTTACCTCGTCGACTCCCGGGGCGGCGATCTCGACAACGTCGTCCGATCGAGGGTTACCTCTCCGATCTCGTGTTGTGACCCGAGATCGGAGGACTTTCCCACCATCGGCGGACGATCTCGACAACGCCACGCGCGGTTTCGAGCTCAGCAGTGGCCGAACTCGCGGTTCAACCGCTGCTGCAGTTCCGAGCCATCGGTCAGGCAACCGCCCACCAGAACCTCGACGGCAGTCGTTCGGTCGGCACGCACCGTGTACCGCACCGGGAAGCCGATTCGGGCGATCTGTGGCAGGTGGTCGCGGGCGGTGCCCTCCATCTGCTCGGGGGATGCTGCCCAGACCGCGAGTCTCAGTGTGGGGTTGGCGCCTGGGTCGTGGACGGCCGTCCACTGGCCGTTCTCAGCGAGCCGGGTGATCAGGGTGACCGTCGCGGCAGCGGGATACTCGGGGCCCATCAGGTCGAGCCGCAGCTTGCGCCAGTGAACGATCCACTGCCGATCGGCCAAGTCGGACGCCCGCGCCGCGAGCAGTTCCGCCAGGCCCGTGAGCTGGGCGGGGGCGCCGTTCATCTCCGGACGGTCGAGCTTCAGCGTGATGCTGCCCCGCCCCCGGGCGGAGTCGATGTGGGACGCCCAGTCCAGCGCCCCCGGGACGTCGCGGGTCAGCCGGTACCAGCGGTCGACCACCGCCGAGGGCGACTCCCGGTGCTGAGCATCGCTGAACACCCGGATCGCGTCGTCGCCGAGATGGAGCGCGACCCGCGAGGTGTGCCGGGCGAAGTCTCCCGCCACCAGTCCGGCGTAGTACCGCTCGGCGACCGCCACCGCCTGCTCGCGGGTGGCTGCCGGGGCCAATTGGACGTCCACGTTGTAGGAGTAGCCCATGACCGGCTCGTGGCTGTAGCGGCCGTCGACCGAATCGACGCCGGGGAGCGCCCGCAGTTCGGCCGACAACGCCGACGCTGCTGCGGACCGGTCCGGCACCCCGGCGCAAGCCGTCAGGATCGGGCCGAACAGCGCCAGCAAGCCCGCCATCGCCGTCCGTCCGACCCCATGTCGTCGCCTCGCGTCCATCCCACGATGATGCCCGGACGGGTGTCAGGACGCGCAACTACCGCAACGTGAAGGTCCGCGGACATGCCCACCGTCGCAGCCGGCCGAGGGATGACCTGCGATCGCGCGTCGTGCCGGGACGCCGGGATGGACACAGTGGCCGTACTCAAGGCCCGGCCCAGTGGGGCGACGAGTTTGGCCACGGAGAACGCGGTGGTTGCCGGGAGCACTGGGAGCTGATCAGCGACGGAGCGCTTCGAGCACGGCGAGCACGCGCCGGTTGGAGCGGGGGTCCGGTTGCAGATTCAGCTTGCGGAATACCTGCGCGCTCACCGACTCGACGGTCCGTTCGTTGATGCCGAGATGTCCGGCGATCGCGACGTTGGACCAGCCCTGCGCGATCTGAGCCAGAACGTCGCGCTCCCGCGGGGTGAGGTCGCTCAACAGCGCCCGCCGGTGTGAGCGCTCGATCAGCCGGCGAACGATGTCCTGGTCAACCACGCTCTCGCCGCGGGTGATGCGCTCCAGGGCGTCGACCAGCACGGCCGGGTCGGTGACCCGTTCCTTTAGCAGGTACCCCATCCCGGACGGACCCTCGGCCAGCAACCGCTCGGCGTAGCCGATCGCGAGGTACTGGCTCAGGATCAGGACGGCGGTGCCCGGGTACCGGGATCGGATGATCTCGACCGCCACGATGCCCTCGTCGGTGTAGCTGGGTGGCATCCGGATGTCGACGATGACCGCGTCGGGACGTTCCCGGCCGACGGCCTGCACCAGCCGCGCCACGTCGCCGACCTCCGCGACCACGGTGATTCCGGCGGCGCCGAGCAGCCGGATCAAACCCGCCCGGATCAGCACCACATCATCGGCGATCGCCACGCGGAGCCCGAGGTTCCGGTCAGGCATTCCAGAGTCACCCGTCATGGCCGCCCCACCTCGATCGGTGCCGAGTCCGCTTCGTCGGACAGCCGCCGGAGCTCCCGCAGACCGGCACGGACGCCGTCCGCGGACTCCTCCAGGGCGGACCACATCGCCGAATCGTCCGGCTGCCCGGCGGCCAACCGGGCCGCGGTCAGGTGGATGGCCGCGGCGACGAGGTGCTGCTGGGCACCGTCGTGCAGGTCATGCTCGATCCGGCGCCGCTCCTCGGCGGCGCGGGAGGCGATCCGCTGACGAGACCGTTGCAGCTCCGCGTAGTGCAGCGCGCCCAGCACGCGCAGCCGCTGATTCTCCAGCGCCAGCCGTCGGGCCGGCGACATCGCATCGACGAGGTCGGCGGCCGCCGTCCCGGGCTGGGGAATGATCCTGATCCGGGGCAGGCCGTGGTCGTGGAGTGTCACCACCTCCGCGTCGGCGGCCGGCGGCGGGACCGGCCGGCCCTCGGCATCCACCCAGAGCCCGGACGTCGGCACGGCGAAGTGGGTCCGATGGTTCCGGTGCGCTTCGGCAGCCCAGTCGAGATCCGACACCACCACGCGCATCGACCGCCTGCGGCGCAGAATGAGCCCACCGGCGAGCGCGGCGGCCAGGGTCGGCACCAGGATGCCGACGGTATCGATCAGGTCGGTCGCGGGTCCCGCCCAGTCGGCTCCGTTCCTGGTCACCCCCATGAGGGTGCTGACGGCCAGTGCGGCCAGTGACCCGATCGAGGCGGACCGCAGCAGCCGCGGCGCCGGGCAGCGGACACAGCCGAGCAGCGCGGCGCACCACCCGATCGCAGCCAGGCCGCTCGCCAGCGCGCCGAGGATCGATGAGCCGGGCCAGCCCCAGCCGGTTCCGCGGGAGACACAGGTGTGCCAGCACGCGGGATCGAGGAACGGGTCGTAGGACGCCGCCCGGAGCAGCGTTGCCGCTCCCACCGTGCTCAGGCAGACCACGAGCAGCCGACGCTCGGCTCTCCCGGACGGCACCCAACAGACCGCCAGCACGGCTGCGCCCGCGACCGCGAGGTCTCCGGCGGTTGCGGCGACGGCGCGGACGGCGGCCGGCAGCAGCGTCCAGCCGCTCAAGCCCACCACCAGCCACGACAGCGAGAGCGAACAGAGGCCGAGGGAAGGCACCGGCCGGACCGCGGCGAGCAGCCAACAGGCACCGACGCCGGCGAGTCCGATCAGCACGCCCGCCGGCGTCACGGCGATGGGTCTGGTGCCCGCGGCGGACATGCCGGTCCAGGCGTGCTGGATGGACATCGTGAGGACGAGCACGCCGGCCAGCGACACCACCGAGCACGCCGCGATCGCCCACAGGGATTCCGGGTCGTGGCTACCCGGGTCACGGCGGCGCAGCTGCAGCCGGTTCGGCATGCCGTCAGCGTAGGACGCGAACATCTCCGGTGCACCGATAGAACGCCCTCCGCTGCGAGCTAGCACGGTACTCAAACGCGCTGCGCCTGCGTACCGTACGAGTGGCCCAAGGAGGTTTAGCCATGACGCTCAATCGGTCTATTCGGGTCACCGCGACGGGGCTGCTCGGACTGCTGGTCGCCGCGATGACCGCCTGTTCCTCCCCGGCGGTCCCGGGCACCCCCGCGAACGGCGGAGCCTCGGGGACGCCGTCCGCCTCCGCTGCCGCGACCGGCACCGTCCCACCGGCAGAGGCCGCTGACCTGCCCGACGGCATTTACCGGGCGGAGTTGACGGCCGACAAGGTGGCCGACCTCGGTGGGGGACCGAACGACGTCGGCACGCTCACCCTGACCATCGCCTCCGGCGGCTACCAGCTGGACTGCAAGCCGATCGCCGACCCCGGCGTCGACTGCGGGGCACACGACCCGGCCCTGGGCACGACGGTGGAACTCGGCTACGTCAAGGGCGTCCGGCCCACGGTCTGGTTCGTGCACGACCAGGCGGGACTCTCGAAGAAGACGGGCTGCGTCCGGCGCGCCGACTCGACGCAGGGCTGCGGACCCGAAGGCGGGTACCACGTGGACTGGAGCCTGAGCGGCAATCAGGTCACCTGGAGCAACTACGTCGGTTTGGGTGACGAAGCGGGCCCGACCCCGACGTGGTGGATGGTTCCGTGGCGACGGATCGGCTAGCCGCTCCCAGGATCGCCGGGGCCGAACGAGTCCTGCTCGCTCTCGTGACCGCGCTGATGGTCGTGGGCTGCGTCGCGCAAGCACCGCTCGACAAGACCGGGACGCGGGTGTTGAGACTGCAGCTGGCGTCCATCGAGAACCTCAACTCCAACCGCCAGACCGTGGCGTTCGAGCGGTTCGTCGACAGCCTGAAGCGGCGATCCGATGGTCAACTGGTCGCCACCGTGGAGCTCAACCGGGGCAATGGCGCGGTGCAGGCCGAGACCGAGATCGTCGAGGCGGTCATGAACGGCGACCTCGATGGGGCGGTGCCGAGCACACGCGCGCTCAGCCGGGCCGGGCTGCGCGGATTCGAGCCGATCGAGGCCCCCTTCCTGCTCCGCAGCTACGACGCGCAGCGGGCCCTCGTGGGCGGGCCGGGGGCGGACACACTGCTCGCCTCCCTCGACGGATCCCCGGTGGTCGGGCTGGGCTTGGCGGTCGGACCGTTGCGACGTCCCTTCGCGGTGTCGAAACCACTGCTGGACGCCAGCGACTGGCGAGGCACGACGTTCCGCTCCCTCAACTCGCCCGTGCAGGACGCGACCGTACGCGCGCTGGGTGGCACACCGGTCCACGCCGGCTGGGACTACCCCGCCCTGATCCACGCGGGCGAACTCGAAGGGGTCGAGTCGGACGTGGCCCAGATCGCCGTCAACGGCCAGGGCCACCTCGTTCCCGAACTGGTCACGAACGAGGTGTTGTGGCCCAGGATGTTCGTGATCCTGATTAACCGCAGCAGGTTCGACGCCCTCTCGGAGGAGCAGCGGCGGTGGCTGCGGGAGGCGGCTGCGGAAGCCGTTCAGGCGTCGGTGGACGCCGACTACGACGAGCGGTCCGCGGCCGTGAGCCTGTGCCAGCAGGGCGTCCGTTTCACGGCGGCGACGCCGTCCCAACTCGGCGGCCTGCGGCGGCTGGTGCAACCGATTCATGACGCGCTGGCCGCCGATCCGGCGACCCGCGAGTCGTGGCGGGTGGTCGCCGCGGAGGCCCGCGGGAAGCCCGGGCTCGACGTGGTCGAGACGCCGGACGGCTGCCGTCAGCGGTGATCCTCCGCCACGGACGGAATCGTCGCCACCAGCCGGGTGCCGCCGGGGCCACCGTGCACCTCCAAGCGTCCGCCGGCCGCCGACAATCGATCCGCCAACCCGCCGAGGCCATGACCGTGCGCGTCCACCCGGCCGTTGCCGTTGTCGCCGACCTCCAGCACGACGGAGCCGGCGGCGGTTGTCAGGGACACCTCGAGTCCGCTTGCCCCGGAGTGCTTGGACGCGTTCGTCAGAGCCTCGCTGCACGCATACAACAGGGCCTTCTCACCGGCATCGTCGCCACGGGCATCCGCGGCGATAGTGGCCGTAACCGGCAGCGCCGAGCCGCGGATGAGCGCCTGCAACGCGTCGGCGAGGCCCCGGCCGGCCGAGTCGAAGGGTGCATCGGCGACGATGCGCCGGACGACCTCACGGGCCAGCGTGAGTTCCGACCGAGTGGTGGCGATCAACCGGCCCACCTCGGGGTCGTCCGCGCGGACGGTCTGCAATGTGCTGGCCGCCTTGTCGAGGTGTGGCAGCACGGAACCGGCCAGCACCTCCGACATGCGTTCGCGCTCGTTGTCCAATGTGGCCAGCAGTTGGCGTCGCGAGTCGTCGAGCTCGGCAATCAGGGTGGTCTGTTGTCGCCGCAGGCGCTCGCTGGCGACAACCATCCGGACGGCGTCCAGCACGGACTGCCGGATCGTCGGATCGGTCAGGCTCGCCGACCGTGTCCGCACCACAGTGATGACCTCGCCCGAGTCGATCACCGGGTACGACGCGGGCTCGTCCGGGACGGTCGGTCGTCCCGGCCCGACCTCCTCGTCGATCCGCAACAGCGGGTCGCCCAGCAGACCGGCCAACACCGTGGTCAGCCGGGCCACGCTCGAACCCGCGGAGTCCAGCAGCAGGTTGATCGATCCCAGCGACCTCCTCTTGGCCGCCCGCGTCGCGGGGACGTGGCACAGGGCCACCAGGATCAGCGCCACGGAGTAGAGCGTGACGCCCGCACTGGCGCCGATGACGTCCAGCGTTGCCACCAGCAGGCTGAGTGCGACCGCGGACGCCGCCACCGCCGCGTAGCTCCTCCCGATCGCGGAGCGCGGCCCGGTCAGCCTGCCGGCCGGAAGTGCGGCCCAGCCGGCGACCAGCCCGAACGCGACACAGGCGCCGAGCTGCGGCACCAGTCCGAAGCCCACGAGCGCCCCGACAACGCCGACGATCACGCCCGCGGTGCCACGCAATCGAGCGGTCGGGAATGCGGCCAGGGCGAGCAGCAGGAACCCCTGATGGAGCGTCAGGACGTACGGGGCGACCGAGCCCAGCAGCCAGGAGAATCCGACCGCGGTCAGCACCAGACGCTGGTGGCGATCGACGTCCGGGCCGGCGGCGGCCAGCACGTAACAGACGCCCACGGCCAGATCGAGCAGGACAGCGAGCTGACCCTGCCCGCCGCGGCCGTCCGCAACCGCCGCCGCCGCGCAGAGCAGCACGGTGACCACCGCCGCGGCGCCGACGAGCAACCGCTGACGCGCCCCACCACGGCGTCGAGGGATCCTCAGGTCGGCCACCCCTGCATCCTGACGAAGTCGCCGGCCGAGCGTAAGTACCAGCCGTGCCAGCACGGTACCGGGGTGCGCCCGACCCGTGGGAACGTTCTAGGGAACGCTGATCAATGCCACCACCGCTGGTTGAGCTTGTCGAAACCCCTTGCCAACGCCAGGTCGTCACAGGTCCCCAGAGTTCGACCAACGAGAGTCAGCTTTCCGAGGGAGCGAAGGAGTCGCCGTGAGAAGGTTCGGTGCGGTGCGCCTTTCCGGGCGCGGTGTCCTGGTCGTGGCCGTGCTGCTGCTGGTCGGCTGCGTGAGCGCTGCGGAGTCCGCACCAGCCGGACCGGCGCCCGCCGACGTCACCGACTACCGCGGCAATCTGGCGCGCACCGGCGAGCTCCCGGGGCCCGGCCTCACCGGACCGCCGACGCAACTGTGGCGCGTCCCGCTCTCGGTGCCCGTGACGTATCCGCCGGTGGTTTCCGCAGGGCAGGTCCTGGTCCCTGACGGCACCGGGATCGCGGCCATCGATCTGCACACCGGTTCCCGGTCCTGGACGCTGGAGCTCGGTTCGGTGGTCGTCTCGCCGATGACGGTGGCGGGCCGGACGCTGTTGGTGACGGGCGCCGACCGGGTGCTCCGGGCCGTCGATCTGTCCGCACGGAGCGTCCGGTGGCAGGCGAGCGGCGTGGCGGTCGGTGCGCAGGCCGGTGTCGTCGGGCCGGTCGTCTACGTCGGAACCATCGACCGTGCGCTCACCGCGTTCGACCTTGCCACAGGGGAACGCGGCTGGAGCGTCCCGGTCGGCCACGGAAGCACCAAGATCGCGATCGTGGACGGCGTCGCCTACGTCGGCTCCGACAGCGGAAGCGAGGCGACCGCCATCGACCTGGCCACCCGCACGATCCGTTGGCGGCGCGACGCCGGGGCCGACCGGGTCGCCACACCCGTCGTCGCCGACGTCACCGTCTACCTCGCCGGGATCGCCAGCGGGGCGGGTGCCGGACGGGGCGACCGGTTGACCGCCGTCGATGCCCGGACCGGACGGCTGAAGTGGCGGTTCGTCCCGGCCGAGAAGGTGCCGCTGGCCGGATTCGCCTGGGCGGACCACGACGTCGTCATCGGTGCCGACTCACCCGCCGGCGACCTCTACCGGATCGACGGCGACACCGGCGACGTGCGGTGGCGGGCCCGCAATCCCGGTGCGGTCGACCGTCCGATCGTGGTCGACGGAGTGCTCTACGTCGGAACGGGCCGCAGCGGACTCAACACCTACGAGCTCGGCTCCGGTCGACTCATCGGCCACGCCGATGTCGCCGGCTACGCGGAGGGAGTGGTGGTCACCGACGGAGTCGCCCTGGTCGTGGCCCGGGGCGCGCCGGATGCCCCCGGAAGCGTGACGGCATTCGTCGGGAAGCCGCCGACCACTGCCGGTTGAGCCTGTCGAAACCTCGGTCAGCGCGCCCGGATTCAGGTCTCGACCACTGCTGGTTGAGCGTGTCGAAACCTCGCTCAGCGCGCCCGTTTCCAGGGGTTGCTCAACCCCCGGCGATCAACCCGACTCCGACGAAGGCCAGCGCCACCCCGGTGACCTGCACCGGCCGCATCCGCTCGTGCAGGATGATCGCCGCCAACCCGACGGTCACCACCGGGTACAGCGCCGACAACACCACCGTGATGGACAGCAGCCCCATGGTGCTCGCCACTCCGAGCAGGGCGTTCGCCGAAACGTCCGCGACGCCGAGCAGGGTGAGCTGGGGAAGGTCGCGGGCCCTCACCCCGCCGAGGCTGCGGATCGCCACAGCGGCGATGCCGAACGCCAGCACGCTGGCGGTGCGCATGCCGATCATGGTCAGCATCGGCGAGTGTGCGGAGCCTTTGGTGATGGCCAGCATGGTTACCCCGAACCCGGCGGCGGCCGCCAACGCGAACCAGATCGCCTGCGCTCGCACCGGTTCTTCGCCGCGCAGCTCGGGTCCGCTGGCCAGGATCGCGCCGAGGAAGGCGGCGACCAGGCCGGCCAGCTGCCAGCCACCGGGCTGCTCACCGGACGCCAGCCCTACCACCACGGGGAGGGCGGCCCCCAGGGCGCTGATCGGCGACACCACACCCACCGTTCCGAACGCCAGCGCCCGGTAGAAGCAGACTAGGGCCAGCGACCCGGACAGGCCGGCCACGATCGACCAGAGTAGCCAGCCCTCCGACCCGTGCAGACCGACGAACGGCGCCACCAGCACCAGGGCGACCAGTGAGCAGGCCTGCGAGACGCCGACCACCGCAGCAGACGGCAGTCGGCGGCTGAGCATGCCCCCGGCGAAATCGGCGGCACCCCAGGTCACGGCCGAGCCGAGAGCCAGCAGCGGGCCGATCACGCCGTCCGCCGTTCAGCGCACGGGCCGACCCGTCGAAAGTCGGCGGGCCGATTCACTTCCCGTCGTCGGATGGCGGCTTGACCACTCCCTCGGCCATCGCCTGCTGGATGTCGTGCGGCAGCGTCTTACCGGTCGCCAGCCGCGCGTTCCGGTACCCGTAGGCGAAGTAGACGATGAAGCCGAGCGCCATCCAGACCAGGAACCGCAGCCAGGTCTCCAGGGACAAGTTGAGGGTTAGGTAGAAGCAGATCAGCGCCGAGAGGATCGGCAGCGCCGGCGAGAACGGCACTTTGAAGGCCCGCGGCAGATCCGGACGCTTCCGGCGCAATACCACCACCGCGATCGACACCAGGATGAATGCCGACAGGGTGCCGATGTTGACCATCTCTTCCAACATGCCCACCGGCGTCAGGCCGGCGAGGATCATGCAGGCGATGGTGACCACGATCGAGATCTGCCACGGCGTCCGGAACTTCGGATGCACCTTGGCCAGGCCGATCGGCAGCAGGTTGTCCCGCGACATCGCGAAGATGATCCGGGTCGCGCCGATCATCAGGGTCAGCACCACGGTGGTCAGGCCGGCCACCGCGCCGGCCGAGATCAGCGTCGCCATCCAGCCCTGGCCGTGGAACACGAAAGCGCTGGCCAGCGCCGCTTTGGTGTCGATGTCGGAGTAGTTCACCATGCCGGTGACGACGAACGCGACCGCGCAGTACAGCACCGTGCAGATGGTCAGCGAGGCGATGATGCCGATCGGCAGGTCGCGCTGGGGATTGCGCGCCTCCTCCGCGGTGGTGGCCACGACGTCGAAACCGATGTAGGCGAAGAAGACCAGCGCCGCGCCGGCGAACACGCCGCCCCAGCCGAAGGCCGTCGGCGCCGAGCCGGTCAGCCACTGCAGCAGCGGCTGCGACCACGAGAAGGCGGCGGACGTCGTGGTCGCCGCGGCCTCGGGAATGAACGGGGTGTAGTTGGCGGGGTTGATGAACATGAACCCGGCCACGATCACGAACAGGACGATGAACAGCTTCACCGCCACCAGCACCAGGTTGACCCGCATCGATTCCTTGATGCCGACCGTGATCAGAATGCCGAGCGCGAGCACCAGGAGCATCGCCGGCACATCGACCACGCCGCCGTAGCTGATCGCCGGGGGTAGCTCGAGGCCCAGCTTCTCCAGCAGCACGCCCAGGTAGGCGCTCCAACCCTGGGCCACCACGCTCGCACCGAGGAACATCTCCAGGATCAGGTCCCAGCCGATGATCCAGGCGAGGACCTCGCCCAGTGAGGCATAGCTGAAGGTGTAGGCCGAGCCGGACACCGGCACCGTCGAGGCGAACTCGGCGTAGCACATGGCCGCCATCGCACAGCAGAAGGCCGCCACCACGAAGCTGATCACGATGGCCGGTCCGGTCATCTCGTGCGCCACGCGTCCGGTCAGGGTGAAGATGCCGGCACCGATCACCACGCCGACACCGAAGACGGTGAGGTCGAGCGCGGTCAGGGACTTCTTGAGCTGGTATTCCGGCTCGTCAGTATCAGCGATCGACTGCTCGATCGACTTGGTACGGAACATGCTCATCGGGAACCCTCCTATGGCCTTCCGCGAAGTGGTTGTCACAAGCTATTACAAGGCACCGGAAGCATCGCGGAAATGCGCGCTGCTGGACGGCGGTCGCCGGGACACACCGAGAACCGCGATCCAGTTCCCGTCGGACCGGCGTGTTGGGCTCTTCCTGGCGATCTGGCCCGTGGATTTCGGGCGACCTCGCCGCAAGGGGTGAGTACGGGCCGTCTCGGGGGTGCGTCCGCTCCGCCAATCGCGCCCGGCCCCTACTCTTGACGGCGTGACGCAGTGGTTCACCGACGCCTTCCGGGCCGAATTTGAGAAGCAGGCCGCTCAGATCGGCCGGTTCAACCTGGCCATCTTCGGCAAGACCGGCGTCGGCAAGTCGACGCTGATCAACGCGGTTTTCGGCCAGAGTGTGGCCGCCACCGGAATCGGTGACCCGGTCACCCTGGACGCGCATCTGTACCTGGACACCCGCGGCACGCTCGGCCTGATCGACACCCGCGGCCTCGAGATCGGACGCGACGACGGCGAGCTGATCAAAGAGGTCACCAAGTACGTCAAGCAGATGCGCAGCAAGCCGGTCGCCGAGCAGATCCACGTCGCCTGGTACTGCGTACGAGGCATGGACCGCCGCTTCGAGGAGGTGGAGGCGACCTTCATCAAGACGCTGCACGAACTCGGTATCCCGGTGCTGCTGGTGTTCACCCAGGTGCCGATGCGCGAGGGCCAGTACCATCCGGACGCCGTGGAGCTCGCCCGGCAGATCGAGGCCAAGCAACTGCCGATCATCGGCGGACGGCCGTTCATGACCTACGCGATGAGGGACCAGTTCACCGGTCAGCCGCCCTACGGCTTGATGGACGTCCTACAGGCCACCTTTCACGTTGTTCCTGAGGCTGTCCACGCAGCTCTCACCGCCGCCCAAACGATCGATCTGGAAGCGAAGGCGAAAGCCGCCCAGCGCCACATCGGGGCGACGGTAGCCGCTGCCGGGGCAGCCGCCGCCGTCCCGATCCCGTTCTCGTCCGCGGCGCTGCTGGTGCCGCTACAGCTCGGCATGATGGGACGGATCGCGCACCTGTACCAGTTGCCACTCGACCGGGCGGCGTTGCTCGCGGTGGCGTCCACGTCGGTGGCGACCACCCTGGGCCGGACGGCGGCCGCGAACGCGCTGAAATTCCTGCCAGGTGCGGGCAGCGTGGCGGGCGGCGTGATCAACGCGTCCGTGGCCTCCGGCTTCACCCTGGCGATGGGTGGGGCCTGGCTGACGGTCTGCCAGAAGGCGGCCGGCGGCCAGCTGCCCAAGCTCGACGGGGTGGTCGACAGCAAGGCCGTCCGCGATCTGTTCGAGGCCGAGTTCCGCAAGCGGATGCCGACCATCCGGCAGAAGAAGGACTGACCGCCCGGCGATCGGGCGATGCGTAGAGTTGAGCCGTGCCGCTCAGCTTCGCCGATCTGTTCAGCATCGGGATCGGACCGTCGTCGTCACACACGGTCGGACCGATGCGAGGCGCCTTGCAGGCGCTCACCGACGTCGCCGCCGCCGGCCTGCTCGATGACGTGGTCCGGGTGCGCGCCGACCTGTACGGCTCGCTGGGCTCGACCGGACGCGGCCACCACAGTGACCGCGCCGTCCAGCTCGGCCTGCTCGGCGAACAACCTGAGACCGTCGATCCCGCCGCGGTGGAACCTATTCTTCGGGCGGTCCGCTCGCAACGGCGGCTGGCGCTGCTCGGCCGTCACGCCATCGATTTCGACCCGGTCGAGGACATCGTGCTGCACCGCCGGCAGACCCTGCCCGAGCACCCCAACGGGATGCGGTTCCGCTGCTACGACGCTGCGGAGAATGTGCTCGCCGACCGGGTGATGTTCTCCATCGGCGGCGGCTTCGTGGTGGACGCCGACGAGCTGCACGGCGGCCGTCCGGAGCCTGACAGCGCCGAGCCCTACCCGTTCACCACCGGCGACCAACTGCTTGCGATCTGCGCAGACAACGACCTCACCATCGAGCAGGTGGTCTGGGCGAACGAGCTGGCCACCCGCACCCCGGACGAGGTGCGTGCCGGCGTCCTGCAGGTGTGGGCTGTGATGCAGGAGTGCATCCGCAACGGTTTCGGCACCGACGGACGCCTGCCCGGCGGGCTCAACGTGCTGCGCCGAGCGCCGCTGTTGTACCGGCAGTTGCTGCACGACCAGCCGGACGCCCTGACCGGAATGGACTGGATCACCGCCTACGCGCTGGCCGTGAACGAGGAGAACGCGGCCGGCGGACGGGTGGTGACCGCACCCACCAACGGCGCCGCCGGGGTGATCCCGGCCGTGCTGCATTACTACCGAAGCCACATGCCCGGCGCCGACGACGACGGCGTCGTCCGGTTCCTGCTGACCGCCACCGCGATCGGGGTGATCATCAAGACCACCGCGTCCATCTCGGGCGCCGAGGTGGGCTGCCAGGGCGAGGTCGGTTCCGCCTGCGCGATGGCCGCCGCCGGACTCGCTGCGGTGATGGGCGGCACCCCGAAGCAGGTCGAGAACGCCGCCGAGATCGGCATGGAACACAACCTTGGACTGACCTGTGACCCGGTCGGCGGCCTCGTCCAGGTGCCGTGCATCGAGCGCAACGCGATCGCCTCGGTCAAAGCCGTGGCCGCGGCCCGCACCGCCATGCACTTCGACGGCACCCACCTGGTCTCGCTGGACACCGTGGTGAAGACCATGCGCGACACCGGACGCGACATGCTCACCAAGTACAAGGAGACCTCCCAGGGCGGACTCGCGGTCAACGTCACCGAATGCTGAGGCGTTCGCGACCCTGGTCCGCTGGTTGAGCTTGTCGAAACCCTTGTCGCCGCGGGCCCGCCCTGGTCTCGACAAGCTCGACCGGCAAGGAAGCGCCCTTCCTTTGAGACGACGGAGTCCACGGAGCAGAATTTCCCCGATCTACGACACCCAGTAGTAGTCCGGTGCAACGATTGGGTTCATGAGTCAGCGAACCATTGGTGTGACCGAGGTCGCTCTCCGGGATGCCCATCAGTCTCTGATGGCGACCCGGATGGCGATGGAGGACATGGTGGACGCCTGTGCCGACATCGACGCGGCCGGCTATTGGAGCGTCGAATGCTGGGGCGGGGCCACCTACGACGCGTGCATCCGATTCCTCAACGAGGACCCCTGGGTGCGGCTGCGGACCTTCCGCGAGCTACTGCCGAACAGCCGGCTGCAGATGCTGCTGCGCGGCCAGAACCTGCTCGGCTACCGGCACTACGAGGACGACGTCGTCCGGCGATTCGTCGACAAATCGGCCGAGAACGGCATGGACGTCTTCCGCGTCTTCGACGCCCTCAACGACCCCCGCAACATGGAGGTCGCGATGCGGGCCGTCACGGCGACCGGCAAGCACGCCCAGGGCACCATCTGCTACACCATCTCGCCGCTGCACACCGTCGAGGGCTACGTGCAGCTCGCCGGGCAACTGCTCGACATGGGTGCCGAATCGCTGGCCCTGAAGGACATGGCGGCCCTGCTGCAGCCGCAGCCCGCCTACGACATCATTCGCGGCATCAAGGAAACCTACGGCGAGGACACCCAGGTCAACGTGCACTGCCACGCCACCACCGGCGTCACCCTGGTCACCCTGATGAAGGCGATCGAGGCCGGCGCCGACGTGGTCGACACGGCGATCAGCTCGATGTCGCTCGGACCCGGTCACAACCCGACCGAATCGCTGGTGGCGATGCTCGAGGGCACCCCGTACACCACCGACCTGGACGCTGAGCGGCTGATCCGGATCCGCGACCACTTCGCGACGATCCGGCCCAAGTACGCCGCGTTCGAGTCGGCCACCCTGGTCGACACCGACATCTTCTCCAGCCAGATCCCGGGCGGCATGCTCTCCAACATGGAGAGCCAGCTGAAGGCTCAGGGCGCCGGCGACAAGATTAAGGACGTGATGGCCGAGGTGCCGCTGGTCAAGGCCGACGCCGGCCATCCGCCGCTGGTCACGCCGTCCAGCCAGATCGTCGGCACCCAGGCCGTGTTCAACGTGCTGATGGGCAAGTACAAGGTGCTGACCGGCGAGTTCGCCGACCTGATGCTCGGCTACTACGGCGAATGCATCGGAGAGCGGAACCCCGAGGTCGTCGAGATCGCCCGGGCGCAGGCCAAGAAGGAGCCGATCACGGTCCGTCCGGCCGACCTGCTGGCCCCCGAATGGGACGAGCTGGTCGCCCAGGCCGGTGCGTTGGACGGCGCCGACGGCAGCGATGAGGACGTGCTCACCTACGCGATGTTCCCCGGCGTCGCGCCCGGGTTCTTCGGCACCCGCGCCGACGGCCCGACGAACGTCGGCAAGACGGCAGCGCAACTGAAGGCCGAGGCCGAGGCCAAGGCCGACTCGGGCACCGCGGTGACCGGACCGATCACCTACAAGGTCAGCATGGGCGGACGCGATCACCGCGTGACCGTCGAGAGGGCGTGACGAAACAGATGGCGCAGAACCGAAACAAGACAGTGGCCAAGGACATGAAGCAACGGGTCGCCGACCTGCTCGAGGAGCGGACGACCACCCGAGCCGGCGGTGGCGAGAAGCGGGTCGAGAAGCAGCACGCGGCGGGCAAGTTGACCGCGCGTGAGCGGATCGAGGCGCTGATCGACCCGGACACCTTCCAGGAGATCGGGCTGTTCCGGCGCAACCGGACGGTGCATTTCGGCATGGACACCGCCGACATGCCCGCCGACGGCGTCGTCACCGGCACCGGCGCGGTGCTCGGACGTCCGGTGCACATCGCCAGCCAGGACTTCACCGTGGCGGGTGGCTCGGCCGGCGAGACCCATTCCAAGAAGGTGGTCGAGATGATGGAGTCCGCACTCAAGTGCGGCACCCCGTTCGTCTTCATCAACGACTCCGGCGGCGCCCGCGTCCAGGAGGGCATCGACTCACTCTCCGGCTACGGACAGGTGTTCTTCGCCAACGTGCTGCTCTCGGGCGCGGTGCCGCAGATCTCGATCATCGGCGGCCCCTGCGCCGGCGGTGCCGCCTACAGCCCGGCGTTGACCGACTTCATCATCCAGACCCGCAAGGCCCACATGTTCATCACCGGGCCGAACGTCATCGAGCAGGTCACCGGTGAGAAGGTCACCCAGGACGGCCTGGGCGGTGCCGACACTCACATGGGGGTGTCGGGCGTCAACCACTTCGTGGCCGACGACGACGAGCAGGCGATCCTGATCGCCAAGAAGCTGCTCAGCTTCCTGCCGCAGAACAACACCGAGGATCCGCCGATCGTCGACCCCGACCCCTACGTCGAGTACGACCCGTCGCTGCACGATGTGGTCCCGGCCGAGGGCACCAAGGGCTACGACGTCCGTGACGTCATCGGCCGGATCGTCGACCATGCCGACTTCCTTGAAGTGCAGGCCGGGTACGCGCAGAACCTGGTGGTCGGCTTCGGCCGGCTCAACGGCCGCAGCGTGGGCGTGGTGGCCAATCAGCCCAGTGTGATGGCCGGTGTGCTCGACATCAACGCCTCCGACAAGGGGTCGGCGTTCGTCCGGTTCTGCAACGCCTTCAACATTCCCATCGTGACCCTCGTGGACGTGCCGGGCTTCCTGCCCGGCGTCGCCCAGGAACACGGCGGCATCATCCGGCACGGCGCCAAGATGCTGTACGCCTACGCGGCGGCCACCGTGCCCAAGGTCACCGTGGTGCTGCGCAAGGCCTACGGGGGCGCCTACCTCGCAATGGCGGCCAAGGACCTGGGCTCCGACCAGGTGTTCGCCTGGCCGAGCGCCGAGATCGCCGTGATGGGTGCCGAGGGTGCCGCGTCGGTGGTGTTCCGGCGCGAGATCGCCGCCGCCGACGATCCGGACGCCCGCCGCGCCGAGCTGGTCGAGGAGTACCGCAATACCTTCTCGACGCCGTTCGTCGCCGCCTCCCGTGGCCTGGTCGACGACGTGATCGACCCCGGCGACACCCGGCGCAAGGTGGCGATGGCGCTCGAGCTGCTGATCGCCAAGCGCCAACTGCGGCCGGCCAAGAAGCACGGCCTCGGCCCGGTCTGAGGTAGCAGCGATGACGAACCAAGACGCCGAACTGCTCGAACTGGTCAAGAGCCTCACCGAGCGAGTCGAGGCACTCGAGGTCGAGATCAAGGGGCTGCGGGTGCTGAACGCCGAGGTCTCCGAAGACACGCTGGTGGCGATCGCCGCCGCCGTCGCCGCCTACCTGGGGCACCGGGCCAAGCGCCGGCAGGCGCAGTTCACCACGTCCGCCATCTGGCAGAGCGGCACCCGCCGCCGGCAGCACGCCCACGAGCCGCTGCATCTGCGCTAGTCGAGGAAGCATAGAGATGAAGCTGAAAGTCACGGTCAACGGTGTCGCCTACGACATCGAAGTCGACGTCGAAGAGCCCGAGCGGCCCACGCTCGGTTCGGTGGTTATCGGCGGGGGAGGTGCCGCCCAGCCGACCCGGACGACGGCGTCGGTGCAGGCCGCGTCCGCCAACGCGGTGGTCGCGCCGCTGTCGGGGGCGGTCGCCCGCATCCTGGTCGCCGAGGGCGACGAGATTACCGAGGGCCAGGTGCTGCTGGTGCTGGAGGCGATGAAGATGGAGACCGAGATCACCGCGCCGCACGCCGGCGTCGTGGCCGCCATCCTGGTCGGTGAGCGCGATTCGGTGCAGGGCGGTCAGGCGTTGATCGAGCTAGCCTGAAGGCTCATCGACAACTGAGGAGGGCGGCCGATGCCGAAACCCCAGTGGGGCTGGTTCGCGGTCGCCGTTGTGGCCACCGTGACCGGCATCTGGATGGTGAGTGCGGGCTACTTCACCCAAACCGGTACCGGGCCTCCCGGTGGCATGCTCTTCGCACTGGTGTGCCTGGTTGCCGTCTGGTCGTTCGGCAAGGCGTTCTTCAACTTCCGCTTCCCGCCGCGCGAAAAAGGTTGACCCCCGGGTCGCCGCGTTCGTTGGTCGAGCTTGTCGAGACCCCACGGCCCGTTGGTCGAGCTTGTCGAGACCCCATGCGTGGTTTCGACAAGCTCAGCCAGGGAGCAGGCTCACTCGGCGACCCGGAACACCTTGTGGTTGGCGGCTTGGGCGCGCGGACGGATGACCAGCCGATCCACGTTCACATGTGCCGGCCGGGTCGCCATCCAGCTGATCGCATCGGCGATGTCCTCGGCCACCAACGGGCCGGGGACGCCGGCGTAGACCGCGTCCGCCTTCGCCTGGTCGCCGCCGAACCGGGTCAGCGAGAACTCCGGGGTGTGCACCATGCCGGGGGAGATCTCGCACACCCGCACCGGACGATCGAAGAGTTCCAGCCGCAGCGAACCGGCCAGCGCGCGCTCGGCCGACTTGACCCCGCAATAGCCGGCGCCACCCTCGTAGGCCGCCTCGGCGGCGGTCGAGGTCACGAAGACCACGGTGCCGGCGGCGGCGTCGAGGGCCGGCAGCAGCGCCCGGGTCACCCGGGCGGCCCCCAACACGTTGACGTCGTACATCCGCTGCCAGGCGTCGATCTCTGCGTCGGCGACCGGATTCTGGCCCAGCGCGCCGCCGGCGTTGTTGACCAGCAGGTCGAGCCGGCCGCCGGCAAGCTCGGCGAGGCGGGCGACGTCGGCGTCCGAGGTCGCGTCGCAGGGGGCGGCCAGTCCGTCGATCTCGGCGGCCAGGGCCTCGATCCGGTCGGTGCGGCGGGCGGCGCAGATCACCCGGTACCCGGACGCGGCGAGTGCTCTCGCCGTCGCCTCGCCGATCCCGCTGCTTGCTCCGGTGACTACCGCCGTCTGCTCTGCCATGCCGCCGATTCTGCCAGCCGGGCGCGCCGGCCACTGGCCGGCGAGAAGCGAGCGGACCGTGGTCGCGCGCGCCCGCGTCCGTCGTGATCACGAGCCGTCCCAGCGGCCGGATCGAATCGTCCGCACGCCTGCCCGGGGCGGTGCTGCACCGCTAGGCTCCGGTCATGAGTGCGAACCTGATCCTGCTCCGCCACGGCGAGAGCGAGTGGAATGCCCTGAACCAGTTCACCGGTTGGGTCGATGTCGACATCAACGAAAAGGGCATCGGCGAGGCCAAGCGCGGCGGTGCGTTGCTGAAGAGCACTGGACTGCTGCCCGACGTGCTGCATACATCGCTGCAATTGCGGGCGATCCACACCGCCGAACTGGCGCTGCACAACTGCGACCGCACCTGGATTCCCGTCCGGCGCAGCTGGCGGCTCAACGAGCGGCATTACGGCGACCTGCAGGGCAAGAACAAGGCCGAGACCCTGGCCCAGTACGGCGAGGAGCAGTTCATGCTCTGGCGGCGCTCCTACGACACCCCGCCGCCGCCGATCGCCGACGACAACCCGAACACCCAGTTCGACGACCCGCGGTACGCCTTCCTGCCCCCCGAGGCCCGGCCGCAGACCGAATGCCTCAAGGACGTCGTGATCCGGATGCTGCCGTACTGGTACGACTCGATCGTGCCCGACCTGCGCGCCGGCAACACGGTCTTGATCACCGCGCACGGCAACTCGCTGCGGGCCCTGGTGAAGCACCTCGACAACATTTCCGACGAGGCCATCGCCGGCCTGAACATCCCCACCGGCATCCCGCTGCACTACGAGCTGGACGACGACCTCCGTCCGGTCACCACCGGCGGCACCTACCTCGACCCGGACGCCGCCAAGGCAGCCATCGAAGCGGTCAAGAACCAGGGTAAGAAGAAGTAGCACCGGTCCTGGTCCCTCGCGGCGTCCGACTCGATCGGCTGCCGCGAGGGACTCAGCCCGTCCGGGGCGTCCGGCGACCGCCGGTGGTTGAGCCTGTCGAAACCCTGTGTCGATCCAGGTCTCGACAAGCTCGACCAACGAAGGCGGACGCTCAGGCGACGGTCCAGTTCTCACCCTCGGGGTGGGTGCCGGTGACCACGTAGATCACCCGGCCGGCCATGATCACCGCGTGGTCGGCGATGCGCTCGTAGTAGCGGCCCAGCAGCGCCACATCGACCGCGGCCTCCACCGAGTAGGGCCAATCGGTGCCGAGCAGGATGCGGAACTGGCTCTTGCGCAGCTCGTCCATCTCTTCGTCCGACTCGGCCAGTTTGGCGGCGTCATGGGCGTTGCGGTTGTTGAGCGCGCGCCCGGCCGTGGCGACCATGTCCTCGGCCACGCGGGCCATCAACTCGAAGGTGGGTACCAGCCCGTCCGGCACCGCATAGGTGGGGTAGCGCAGCCGGGCGATCTTGGCGATGTGGCAGGCCAGGTCGCCCATCCGGGCCAGGTCGGCCACCATCCGCAGCGCGGCGACGATCGTCCGAAGCTCGCCGGCCACGGGTGCTTGGCGGGCGAGCAGCACGAAGCAGCGCGCCTCCAGGTCGTCGTGCTGGGCATCCAGCAGGGCGTCATCGCTAATCACCTGTTCGGCGATCGCGAGATCTGCTTCAAGAAGTGCCCGGGTGCTCAGTCGGACGGCCGTCTGGACTCGTTCGGTCATGCTGACCAAATCCGTCACCATGGCGTCCAGATCCTCGCGGTAGATCTCTCGCATGTCTCCTCTTTCACCGTCGCTGCCGATCTGGCCCGCACCACCCTATGCCCAGCCGTTGGCCGTGCGGCCATGCCCAGCGACGGTCGGATGAACAGTCAGTGAACTCTGGCCGGGGTGCGTGAAACATGGCCGCGCGGTCTCGCGCTGCTGGCCTTATGATCGGCAGTTGTGAGCCCGCTCGTCGCCAGCGTCCTGGGGGGTGTCGTGGGCGTTCTCGCGGCACTGCTCGGTTTTGTCGTGTGGCGGACGCGGCATCAGGCGCCCGTGCCCGAGCCGCCGCCACTGCTCGCCGCGGCACTGAAGACGACCATCGAGCACCTACGTGGCCCGGCCGTCGTTCTCGGGCCGTACGACGAGATCCTCGCGCAGTCGTTGACGGCGGCGTCCTCGGGGGTGGTCCGGGGCAGCCGGATGGCCCGCACCGAGATGCTGGAACTGGTCCGCGAGGCGCGCCGCGAGATCGAACCGAGCGTGCTCAACATCGATCTCCCGACCGGGCCGGGTCTGCCCAGCCGGCGGCTCGCCGTACGGGTCGCGCCGCTGGGCGACGGGCTGGTCCTGCTGGTCGCCGACGACCGTTCGGAGGCGTTACGGATCGACGAGACCCGCCGCGATTTCGTCGCCAACGTCACCCACGAACTGAAGACGCCGATCGGCGCCCTGTCGCTGCTGTCCGAGGCGATCACCGAGGCCGCCGACGACCCGGACGCGGTGCGCCACTTCGCCGGACGGATGTCTACTGAGACCGCGCGGTTGAACGAACTGATCTCGCAGATCATCGCGCTGTCCCGGTTGCAGTCGAGCGACCCGCTGTTGGCGGCGGTGGTGATCGACGTCGACGAGGTGGCCGAGGCGGTGCTGGATCAGTACCGCGACCAGGCCGACAGCCATCAGATCACGCTCAGCCACCAGCGCGAGCCCGGCATCACCATCCGCGGCGATCAGGGCCAGATCGAGGCCGCACTGCGCAATCTGGTGCAGAATGCCATCGCCTACTCCGAGGCGGGGGCCCGGGTGGCGCTGACCACGCGCCGAGTCCGGGATGCGGCAGGCGACTGGGTGGAGGTAAGCGTGTCCGACAACGGCATCGGCATCGCCGAGGCCGACCAGGCCCGAGTGTTCGAGCGCTTCTTCCGAGTCGACTACGGCCGGAGCCGGGCGCATGGCGGCACGGGTTTGGGCTTGTCCATCGTGAAACACATCGCCGCGGCGCACGGGGGCACCGTCAACCTGTGGAGCCGGCTCGGGCAGGGATCCACTTTCACCCTGCGGCTCCCGGCACTCCAGCCAGAAACCGACGAAGGGAGCGCCGCATGACCAGGGTGCTGTTGATCGAGGACGAGGACGCCTACCGCGAGACCCTCGGCTACCTGCTCCGCAGGGAGGGTTTCGACGTCGTAGAGGCCCCGGACGGCGCGAGCGGGCTGGCCGAGTTCGATCGCGGCGGGGCCGACATCGTGCTGCTCGACCTGATGATGCCGGGGTTGCCCGGAACCGAGGTATGCCGGCGGCTGCGCGCCCGCAGTTCGGTCCCGGTGATCATGGTGACCGCGCGCGATGACGAGATCGACAAGGTCGTCGGCCTCGAACTGGGCGCGGACGACTACGTGACCAAGCCGTTCAGCCATCGCGAACTGGTGGCGCGGATCCGCGCTGTGCTGCGTCGCGGCCAGGACGTCGAACTCGATCCCGATGTGTTGGAGGTCGGCGGCGTCCGGATGGACGTGGAGCGGCACGAGGTGTGGGTGCGCGGCGAGCCGGTCAAGCTCGCTCTGAAGGAGTTCGAGCTGCTAGAGATCCTGCTCCGCAACGCCGGCCGGGTGATGACCCGCGGCCAGCTCATCGATCGGATCTGGGGTGCCGACTATGTCGGCGACACCAAGACCCTGGACGTTCACGTCAAGCGGTTGCGCGCGAAGATCGAGGTGGACTCGGCCGAACCCGGCCTGTTGGTGACCGTGCGGGGACTCGGCTACAAGTTCGAGGCCTGAGCGGCGCCGATCGTCGTCGGCCGAGTTCAGCCGACGCTGGAATCCGCCGGTCGAGCCTGTCGAGAGGCTGTTGAGGAAGCGCTGATCAAAGCCCATCCATCGTCATCCCGGACTTGATCGTCATCCCGGACTTGATCCGGGATCGCTCCCCGCCGGAGAGCCCGGATGACGTGAACTGTCAGCGCTTCCTTAACCGACCTTGATGTTCTGGAACTCGGGCTCGGATGACGACAGCACGGGTGCAGCCAGCGTGACCGGGTCGGACTTGGCGAAGGTCAGCGTCACGTCGGCCAGCAGGCCCGGCTTCAGATCGGGTGAGGTGACCGCGACGCGCACCGGCGCATCGGTCAACACCACCAGCGTGTTGGCGGGCAGTGTCGTCGGCAGGCCCGTGCTGGTCACCACCAGGGGGCTGCCCAGGCTGCCGTCCGACTTCTGCGGCGTACCGCTCACGGCGGTCAGGGTATCGCCGGTGTAGGTGGTCACCGAGGCGCTCACCACCCCACGGCCGGTGCTGTCGGCCACGACCAGTAGGTTGCGCACCATCACCGGGCCGGTGGTGGAGTTCACGCCCTCGGCCGGCGTGTACGACTGCAGGGTCTGTGCGTCCATACCGCAGCCGGTCAATGCCAGCGCGAGCGGTATGCACAGGCTGACGCCGATTCGCCGGAGAGTGCTGGCCATCTGTGACTCCTTGTGGTCGCCGGTTTGGGGGTCAGCCTAACGAATTGCGCCGCGGTTTGGGGTGTCGGGACGGTGTCGTTCCAGACCGGACCCGGCACGGTGGCGAACTTCCATATTCAAGGTAAACAAAGGTGCGTTTCGTTGGGATAGCCCAGGACCTTGTTGACATTGCCAAGTAAACGTGTAGTATGTCAACTAAAGCAACGTCAGGGCGGAGGTTGTATCCATATGTACGCAGAAGAGCGCCAGCGGACGATCGTCAGTCTGGCGCTGCGGTACGACCGGGTTGCGGTGACCGAGTTGGCCCAGCGCTTCGATGTGACCACCGAGACCATCCGCCGAGATCTGGATGTGCTCGACCGTCGCGGCGTCCTGCGACGGGTGCACGGTGGTGCGGTCCCGGCCGAGAATGTGCGGCTGGTCGAGACCGCTGTCGCCGAACGTGAACCCGCGTTCTCGGTGCAGAAGGGCCGCATCGCCCACGCGGCGTTGCGCTTCCTGCCCACCGGAAGCGGCTCGACGGTGTTGCTCGATTCGGGCACAACCACCGCCCGGTTCGCGGCAGCCATGGGTGGCAACCCGCACCAGACTGTCATCACCAACTCGGTGCCGATCGCTTCCCAATTGGCCCTGTTGGGCAGTCCGGTGCATCTGCTCGGCGGCCGCGTCCGGGGACTGACTCAGGCCACCGTCGGCGGTGAGACGGTCGAGGCGCTCGGCAGGATCTACTGCGATGTCGCCTTCTTGGGCACCAATGGGCTGAGCGTCTCGCACGGCCTGTCCACGCCCGACAACGACGAGGCCGCAGTGAAGCGCGCGATGGTGCATGCGGCGCGTCGCCGGATCGTCCTGGCCGATTCATCCAAGGTTGGTGCGATGCTGCTGCTCAGCTTCGCGGCGATCAAAGATGTCGAAGTGCTGGTAACCGACTCAGGATTGCAGGAAGCTGATCGCCATCAGCTAGTCAATGCAGGATTGGAGGTCGTCGTCGCATGATCATCACCCTCACCGCGAACCCGAGCCTTGATCGGACCGCCAGCTTGGACGCGCCGTTGGCGCGTGGCCAGGTTCAACGAGTCAGCGGGGTCACCGTGGAACCGGGCGGAAAAGGGGTCAATGTGGCCCGCGCCATTCACTACGCAGGCCAGAGCGTCCGGGCGGTGCTGCCGGCGCCGGATGAGGACCCGATCCTGGCCGCGCTGCGCCAGCTCGGAGTGGATTACCGCACCGTGGCGGTCGCCGAGGGGGTGCGAATGAACCTCACCCTCACCGAGCCGGACGGCACCACGACCAAGCTCAACGAGCCGGGTCCGCGGCTCAGCGAGACCCAGATTGAGGAACTGGCCGCACTGGTCGTCGACGAGGCTGCGGAGGCTGAGTGGGTCGTGCTCTCAGGGTCGCTCCCGCCGGGCGTTCCGGCCGACTTCTACGCGACCCTGGTCCGGCGGCTCCGTCCGCTCGGGGTCAAGGTGGCCGTCGACACGTCCGACGATCCGCTGCAGGCCCTGGTCGACAACTTCCCGGACGCCGCTCCCGACCTGCTCAAGCCCAACTCCGACGAGCTCGCCCAGCTCACTGGCGCGGACGCCGAACAGCTGGAGTCTGCGGCCAAAGCCGGCGACCCGAGCGCGGCGGTCGCCGCCTCGCGCAGCCTGGTGGAACGCGGCGTCACCGCCGTGATGGGCACCCTGGGCGCGTCCGGCGCGGTCCTGGTGACCGCTGACGGGGCCTGGCATGCCAGCCCACCCCCCATTGTCCCGCGCAGCACCGTCGGTGCGGGCGACTCATCGGTGGCCGGATACGTACTGGCCGACTGCGGGGGAGAAGCCGCCCCCGGACGACTCCGAACCGCTGTGGCGTACGGCTCCGCCGCAGCATCCATGGCCGGAAGCGCTCTGCCCAGGCCCGAGCACCTCAACACCGCCGACGTCGTCATCACCGACCTCGGCTGACTTCAGAAACCCGAAAGGACACACCAATGTCGCAGGACCTGATCACTGCTGATCTGGTTGTGCTCGACGTCGATCTTGGTCCGACCAAGAACGATGTGATCCACAATCTGGCCGAGCTGGTCGCCAAGGCCGGTCGGGCCGACGCGTCCGGCCTCGAGGCCGACGCACTGGCCCGCGAGGCCAAGGCCGCCACCGGCCTGGGTGGCGGGATCGCCATCCCGCACTGCCGCTCCGCCGCCGTGACCACCAACTCGCTCGCCTTCGCCCGGCTCTCGCCGCCGGTCGACTTCGGAGCCTTCGACGGGCCCGCCGACATCGCCTTCATGATCGCGGCCGCCGAGGGTTCCGACGACGCCCACCTGGAGTTGCTGGCCCTGCTGGCCCGCAACCTGGTGCGTGCCGAGTTCACCGACGGCCTGCGCAACGCGGCCACCCCGGAGGACGTGGTCGCCCTGGTCAACGCCGCCATCCATCCCGAGGAGGAGGCGGCTCCGGAGGCTCCGGCAGCCGCTGCCCCGGCCGCGGCCGCGGCCGCGGCTGCGTCCGGGGAGAAGGTCGTGCTGGTGGCCGTCACCGCCTGCCCGACCGGCATCGCGCACACCTTCATGTCGGCCGACGCCCTCGAGCAGGCGGCCAAGGCTGCCGGCATCGAGCTGCATGTCGAGCCGCAGGGTTCCGGCAAGGTCACCCCGATCGACCCGGCGATCATCGCGGGGGCTTCGGCGGCGATCTTCGCCACCGACGTCGGCGTCCGGGACAAGGACCGGTTCGCCGGCCTTCCGGTGATCGAGTCCGGCGTCAAGCGGGCCATCAACGAGCCGGCCAAGATGATCGAGGAGGCCGTCGCGGCCGCCAAGGATCCGAACGCCCGCAAGGTCAGCGGCGACGCCTCGTCCGCGGCCGCCAGCAGTGGCGGCAGCCAGCTAAGCGTCGGCAAGCGCATCCAGCAGGCGCTGATGACCGGCGTCTCGTACATGATCCCGTTCGTCGCCGCCGGCGGTCTGATGATCGCCCTCGGCTTCGCGATGGCCGGCTTCGACGTGGCGCTCGCCCCGGGTGCCGCGGGCGGCGCACGGACGTGCGCCGAGCTGCCCTGGGTCGACGCCGCCACCTGTGCCGCCGCGCAGCAGGCCGGCGACTCGATCGGCAGCCTGATGATGGCCGCCGGCTGGGGTTCGGGCTTCATGAACTACATCGGTGCGCTGCTGTTCACCATCGGTAGCGCGGCCTTCGGCTTCCTGCTACCGGCGCTGTCCGGCTACATCGCGTTCGGCCTCGCCGGCCGTCCGGGCATCGCTCCCGGCTTCGTCGGCGGCGTCATCGCCGGTGCGCTCAGCGCCGGCTTCCTGGGTGCCCTGGTCACCGGTCTGTTGGCGGGCGTGATCGCGCTGTGGATGTCCAACTGGAACGTGCCGCGCTGGCTGGCCGGCCTGATGCCGGTGGTCATCATTCCGTTGCTGGTCACAGCCGCCGTCGGCCTGATCATGTACCTCTTCCTGGGCAAGCCGCTGGCCGCCATCACCGAGGGTCTGACCAACGGGCTGAACGGCATGGCTGCCAGTGGGGCGGGCGTCCTGCTCGGCCTCGTGCTCGGATTGATGATGTGCTTCGACCTGGGTGGTCCGGTGAACAAGGCGGCCTACCTGTTCGCCACCGCCGGCCTGGCCGCGCAGACCACCGCGTCGTTCCAGATCATGGCCGCCGTGATGTGCGCCGGCATGGTGCCGCCGCTGGCCCTCGCACTGGCGACGACGCTGCGCTCCAAGCTGTTCACCGAGGTCGAGCTCGAGAACGGCCGCGCCGCCTGGCTGCTGGGTGCCGCCTTCATCTCCGAGGGTGCCATTCCGTTCGCCGCGGCCGATCCGCTGCGGGTGATCCCGTCGATGATGCTCGGTGGCGCGGTCACCGGCTCGCTGTCGATGGGGCTCGGCGTCGGATCCCGTGCTCCGCACGGTGGTCTGCTGGTCGTCCCGCTGATGGAGAATGCGTTCGGCTTCCTGATCGCGCTCATCGCGGGCACGATCGTGGCCGCCATCGCGGTGATCGCCATGAAGCAGTTCTGGAAGGCCAAGCCGGTCGCGGCTGTTGCCTGATTCCAACCCCGATCCGAGCCCGTCGGCAGCCCGCCGGCGGGCTCGGTGCCGTCCTGAGGCCCTCCCGCGGAACCGCTGCGTCCGGCTGTTCGCGGCTGGCGAAGAGGGTGCGACGGATTCCCCGTTTGGTGTTGTCAGAGGCGTTTTGGTAGACAAAATTGAGGTTCTCAGAGGCTGTCGCGGCACACGCTCAACGCCCTTGTCAACCCCCCAAAGTGCCTCTGGCTAGGACGAACGTTTCGAATATTGGACGCCTGCGTGCTACCATGGATGTCTGGGAAAGGGGTCTATTACATGACTTTTGAAGTCGGTGAGACGGTGGTCTACCCCAATCATGGGGCAGCCGTCATCGAAGACATTGAAACCCGGACGATCAAAGGCGAGGACAAGCTCTACCTCGTGCTGCGCATCGTCGGCCAGAACGATCTGGTGGTTCGGGTCCCGGCACAGAACCTCGACGAGATCGGCGTCCGCAACGTAGTGGACGCAGACGGTCTCGAGCGGGTGTTCTCCGTACTCCGGGCGCCGCACACCGAGGAGCCGACGAACTGGTCCCGTCGGTACAAGGCCAACCTCGAGAAGCTGCACTCGGGCAATGTGATGAAGGTGGCCGAGGTGGTCCGCGACCTGTGGCGGCGTGAGCGCGAGCGTGGCCTGTCGGCCGGCGAGAAGCGCATGCTCGCCAAGGCCCGGCAGATCCTGGTCTCCGAGTTGGCGCTGGCAGAGAAGGTCGAGGAAGACCGGGCCGAGGTCCTGCTGGACGAGGTCCTGGCTTCCTGATCCAGGCTCACTGAAACCGGCCGTCGCGAAAGCGACGGCCGGTTTTTTGCGTTCCCGGGCCGCGGTCCTGGGGCTGTTGCCATCTGCGCGTGCTCCGTCCGGACCTCGATGATCCTGGCGAACTGCGTCATCCCTGCCGACTTCCGTCATCCCGGCGAACTGCGTCATCCCTGCCGACTTCCGTCATCCCGGCGAACGCCGGGATCTCCGCCGGCTTGTCCTACGCAAGGGAGATCCCGGGAGCGAGTCCAGGACGACGCCGCTCTCTATCTGCAAAAAGTTCCAGATAGAGAAGAGACTTGCATATATCGGGCCGATGGACTTAGGGTTCCGGCATGGCAGCAGGGAAGCTGGATGCGCTGGACGCGTACCGAACGATGTGGCGGATCCGCCTCTTCGAGGAGGCGGTCGAGGACCTCTACGGGCGGGGCATGATGCACGGCACCATGCACCTGTCGATCGGGCAGGAGGCAGTGCCGACCGGTGCCTGCGCCGCCCTGGTCGAGGGCGATCAGATCACGTCCACCCACCGCGGGCACGGGCATTGCATCGCCAAGGGCGCCGATCTCGGTCGTTCGATGGCCGAGCTGCTGGCCCGCGATAACGGCTACTGCCGCGGACGCGGCGGCTCGATGCACATCGCGGATGTCGCCACCGGCAACCTGGGCGCCAATGGCATTGTCGCCGGCGGGCCGCCGATCGCGGCGGGCGCGGCCTTGAGCAACCAGCTGCGCGGCACCGATCAGGTCTGCCTGTGCTTCCACGGTGACGGCGCGGTCGGCGAGGGAGCCTGGCACGAGGCACTCACCCTGGCGTCGATGTGGAGCCTGCCAGTGGTCTTCATCTGCGAGAACAACAAGTACGGCATGTCGATGTCCAGCGAGAACGCGTTCAAGGTCGAGCGGATGAGCGACAAGGCCGCCGGCTACGGCATTCCGGGTGAAACGGTGGACGGCAACGACGTCGAGGCGGTCTTCGAGGCGGTCAGCCGGGCGGTGGCCCGGGCCCGGGCCGGCGAGGGGCCGACCTTCATCGAGGCACTCACCTACCGCTGGCGCGGGCATTCCAAGTCCGACAAGAACCTGTACCGCACCCGCGAAGAGATCGCGCAGTGGCGGGCGGACGACCCAATCGCCGCCTACGCCGACGTCCTGCTGGGGCGCGGGGTCGCCACCCAGACGCAGCTGAACGCGATCAGTGACGAGGTGCGGACTGAGATCCGTGAGGCCGTCCGGTTTGGCACCCAGGGTGAGGAGCCGACGGTGGAGGCGATGCTGGCCGGCGTCTATGCGCCGTCCCCGGTGGAGGCGCGTGAGTTGGGGGCGCGGGCATGAGCGGCTCTCGCACGATGACCTACGCCGAGGCCGTCCGCGAGGCGATGGCGCAGGCGATGGCTGCCGACGACCGGGTCTTCCTGATGGGTGAGGACGTCGGCGTCTACGGCGGTGCTTTCGGCGTTACCAACGATCTGTACCAGCGGTTCGGCACCGACCGGGTGCGCGACACCACCATCTCCGAGCTCGGCATCGTCGGCATGGGCGTCGGCGCGGCACTGACCGGTATGCGGCCGATCGTCGAGATCCAGTTCTCCGACTTCCTCTGTCAGGCCATGGATCAGGTGGTGAACCAGGCCGCCAAGCTGCACTTCATGGTCGGCGGGCAGGCCGACGTCCCGCTGGTGATCCGGGCCCCGGGCGGCTCCGGCACCGGCGCCGCCGCCCAGCACAGCCAGTCCCTGGAGGCCTGGTTCGCCCACATTCCAGGGCTCAAGGTGGTGATGCCGTCCAACGCCACCGACGCCGGCTCGCTGCTGCTGGCCGCCCTGGACGACCCCAACCCGGTGCTGGTGCTGGAGCACAAGCTGCTCTACAAGCAGACCTTCGAGGTGCCTGTGGACTTCCCCAAGGCCTATCTGGGCGAGGGCGCGATCGTCCGCGCCGGCAGCGATCTCACCATCGTCGCCACCTCGGTCGAGGTGCAGCGTTCGCTGGAGGCCGCCGAGCAGCTGGCCGCGTCCGGGATCAGTGCCGAGGTGATCGACCCGCGCACCATCAAGCCGCTGGATGTCGAGTTGATCCTGTGTTCGGTGTCGCGCACGGGACGGGTGCTGCTGGTGCAGGAGGCCGCCAAGACCGGCGGCTTCATGGCCGAGGTGTCGGCCAGCATCGCCGAATCGGAGGTGTTCGGCGACCTGCAGGCGCCGATCCGGCGGCTCTGCGGCCTGGATACCCCGATTCCGTACAGCCCCAAGCTGGAGCGGGCCACCGTTCCGCAGGTCGAGGACATCGTCGCAGCCGCGTCCGCGCTGGTCGGGGAGTGGTGAGCGATGCCCCGCGTTCCGCTGTTGATGCCGAAGATGTCGATGACCATGGAGTTCGGCACCGTCGAGGAGTGGCTGATCGAGGTCGGCTGCCAGGTCGCCGACGGCGACGCCGTGGTGGTGGTGACCACCGACAAGGTCGACATGGACGTCGAGTCGACCTGCGATGGAACTCTGCTGGAGATCGTGGCCCGGCCCGGCGAGCAAGTGCCGGTCGGCCAGCCGATCGCCTGGATCGAGACCGAGAAGGACGACCTGCTCGGCGACCTGTTCGCGCCCCCTCGTGCCGAGGCCACTCCTGGTGCCGAGGCGGCTCCTGGTGCCGAGGCGACTTCTCGTCATCCCGGGCTTGCCCCGGGATCCCAGGCTGACGGACGACCTGCGGCAGAGATCCCGGCGTCCGCCGGGATGACGGAGCTGGGAGCCTCAAGCGGCGACGGGCGTGCCCCTCGGGCCGTGCCGTTGGCCCGCAAGCTGGCCGCGCAGGCCGGCATCGACCTGGCTGCCGTGCAGCCGTCCGGGCCGCACCGGACCATCCGGGCGCGGGACGTCCGGGCTGCGATCGAGAGCGGCCCACCGCTGGTCGAGCTTGTCGAGACCCCACCGTCAGCCGAGGTTTCGACAAGCTCAACCAGCGCGGGGGTTTCGACGGGCTCAATCGGCGTGGGGGCGGTTTCGACAGGCTCGGTTTCGACAAGCTCAACCAGCGGTGCCCAGGTTGGCGAGCTGCTGGGCGACGCCAAGTCGCGCCGGATCCGGATGGCGACCGCGCGGGTGCTGGAATCCACCGCGCTGATTCCTCAGTTCACCGTGTGGCGGGCGCTCGACCTGAGCCGGCTCGCGGTGGCGCGCAAGGCATCCCTGGCCGGGGTCAGCTGGAACACGATTCTGCTGCGTGCCTATGCGCTGATGTTGCGCGAGTACCCCGCGCTCAACGGAAACTGGGCCGGCGACGGCGTCCGCACCAACCCGCGGATCGGGGTGGCGCTGGCGATCGACACGCCGTCCGGCCTGCTGGCACCGGTGCTGCGCGATCCCCACACCCTGGGGATCCGGGCGCTGGACGCGGCGATCAAGGAGCTCGCCGCCACCGCGAAGGCGGGCAAGGTCGCTCCGGACGCGTTGGGGGGCGGCACCGGAACGGTGTCCAACCTCGGATCGTTCGGTGTGCAGCGGTTCAACGCACTCCTTACCCCACCCCAGGCGACGGCGCTGTCGCTGGGCACGGTCGAGGTGCGTCCGGTCTTCGATGCCGACGGGGCCGTGCGGCCCCGGACGGTCTGCGAAGCCGGGCTCACGCTCGACCATCGGGTCGCCGATGGAGCGGACGCGGCCAGGGCGTTCGCCACCATGCAGGCGGTCCTGGAAGACCCCTTCCTGTTGCTCGGCTGAGCACCGGGAAGTGCGGCGCGGAGAACGGACTCCGGGCCAACAAACCATCAACACAAACAGTGAAAGGAGGGGATCACATGGATGCCATCACTTGGTTTGCCGAGAACTTCATCGGACTGTTCAAGGCGGCCGCCGAAAGCTTCACCGGTCTGGTCACCGGCATTCTGCCGTTGCTCATCGTGCTGCTGACCGCGATGTATGCGATCACCACGTGGATCGGTGAGGAGCGGGTCACCCGTGCCGTGCAGTGGGCCGGCAAGTACGCGATCACCCGCTACACGATCATGCCGATCATCGCCGTGATCATGCTGACGAACCCGATGTGCTACTCGTTCGGACGGTTCCTGCCCGAGAAGTACAAGCCGGCGTTCTACGACTCGGCGGTGTCGTTCGTGCACCCCGTGACAGCGTTCTTCCCGCACGCCAACGCAGGTGAGATCTTCGTCTGGATGGGCGTCGCGGCCGGCGTGCAATCGGTCAGCCAAGGTGCCTATGCGCGACTGGCGGCCATGTATTTCCTGGTCGGCATCGTGGTCATTCTGATCCGCGGCATCGTGACCCAGTGGATCACCCAGCTGCTGATCAAGCGGGGCGGACACCAGGAGCGCTTCGATGAGTTCGACGCCGCCTACGCGGCCGGCCACATCCAGGGAGCCAAGTCATGAGCTACCAGAGCGTGAGCATCCGCAAGGGACGCGGCGGCTGGGGTGCCGGCCTGACCCTCACCCCGACGGATGAGAAGAAGGTCGTGCTGTCGGTAACCAGCGGTGGCATCCACCCGGTGGCCGCCAAGATCGCCGAGCTATCCGGCGCCGAGGCCGTCGACGGCTTCACCAACCAGGTACCGGACGCCCAGGTGCTGTGCGCGGTGATCAACTGCGGCGGCACGGCCCGGATCGGGGTCTACCCGCGCAAGCGGATCCCCACGGTCGACGTCTATCCGGGCGAGCCCGGCGGCCCGCTGGCCCAGTTCATCACTGAGGACATCTTCGTCTCGGCGGTGACACCCAACGAGGTCTCGGTGGCGGGCGAGGTGGTCGAGAACGCCCCGGCGATCTCCGCGCAGGTCGACGCGATGGACGCCGACCGGGCCAAGTACGAGGCCCAGAAGGCCCAGGCCAAGCAGGCCGCGAAGGAGGCCGGCGGGTTCACCAAACTCGTGGTGGGCTTCGGCGAGGCCATCGGCTACTTCATCAACACTCTGCTGTCCTCGGGCCGGCAGGCGATGAAGCTGGTGCTGAACACGATCATCCCGTTCATGGCCTACGTGTCCCTGCTGATCGGCGTCGTCACCTACACCGGTGTGTCGACGTGGATCGCCAACGGTGTCACCCCGTTGGTCAGCAATCCGTTCGGGCTGATCCTGCTCGGCGTGATCACCGCCATCCCAGTGCTCTCACCGATCCTCGGCCCGGGCGCGGCGATCGCTCAGGTGGTCGGCGTCCTGATGGGCCAGCAGATCGCGGCCGGTGCACTGCCGGTGCAGTACGCGCTGCCGACCCTGTTCGCCATCAACGGCCAGGTCGGCTGTGACTTCATCCCGGTCGGGTTGTCGCTCGGCGAGGCCGAACCCGAGACGGTGTCGGTCGGCGTACCGGCGGTGCTGTTCTCGCGACTAATCACCTCACCGCTTGCGGTGCTGATCGCCTACCTGGCCTCGTTCGCCATCTAAGGAAGCGCTGATCAGCCCCGCCATCGTCATCCCGGACTCGATCCGGGATCTCTCCCGGCTGAGATCCCGGGTCGGGGCCCGGGATGACGTGAACGATCAGCGCTCCCCTCGCAGGTGGCCGCTGGTTGAGACCCAGGTTTCGACCAGCTCAACCACCCAACTTCACCCCCGTCAACGAAGACAAGGAAAGATACCCATGGCAAACCAACTGTGGTCGGCAACGGTCGACCGGATCGGTGAGTTCACCGAAGAGATGTTCGAGGGCGGCTGCTACATCCTGTTCGGCGAACCGCTGCCCGACGCGCTGGCCGATGTCAGCCTGGTGCACAACACCCGCCAGGCGCCAAGCCGTCCGATCCGGGCCGGTGACACTCTCGAACTGGGCGGAGTCACGCTGACGCTCGATGAGGTCGGCGAACTGGCGAACCTGAACCTCACCGATCTGGGCCACATCGTGGTCTACGTCAACAGCCCTGAGCAGGCGCTGCTGCCCGGCGCGGTCAAGGCCAGCGGCACGTCCCGCCCCCAACCCACGGTGGGATCGCCCATCGTCATCTCGGGGGACTGACCCGTGGGCTGGGAGTTCGCCGCTGTGCTGATCGGCGCCCTCGTGGTGTCGGTGATGCTCGGCCTGTGGCAGCAGGGCCGCTATGCCCGCTCGGTCAACGCCATGGTCCGTCAGCACCACGGTGCCGGACGGCTGCTGGTCACCGGGCGGGGGCTGGGCAAGCTCAAGGGGACCATCGTGATGCTGGTGGTGGACGACTCGGCCGATCAGGTGATCGCGGCCCAGATGCTGCGCGGCTCGACCATTTTCGCCACCGCGAAGGACGCCCCGCAGCTGCTGGGCCCGGTCGCCACCCTGCCCGGACGGGCCGGCGACAAACAGACCCGCAAGGCCATCGAGATGGCGCTGAGCCAGCTCACGGTCACCCGGGCCCGGGCCAACGACAACCGGATCCGGGACAACAAGGCCAACAACAACGTGGTGAGCACCCCCGTGCGCAGCGCCGGAGGTGCCAGGAGAAAGGTGCAACGATGAGTTACAGCCAACGGCTGCTCGCCCGCGAGCGGGCCACCGGCCGTCCCGTCCGGGTCGGGGTGGTCGGCGCCGGCCAGATGGGATCCGGCCTGGTCGCCCAGATCAACCGCGTCCCGGGCCTGTTCATGTCGGCGGTCGCCGACATCGACGTCACCCGCGCCGAACGCGCCCTGGCCGGCGCCGGCTGCGACCGGGTGACCACGACCGACGACCTGACGGATGCCGCCGCCGTCATCGAGGCGGGCGGTTCGGTGGCGATCAGCGACGGACTGGCGCTGACCAGGCTGCCGCTGGACGTCATCGTCGAGGTCTCCGGCGTCCCGGACGTGGCGGCCGAGGTCGCCTACGCCAGTCTGCTGGCCGGCAAGGACACCCTGCTGATGACCGTCGAGGCGGACGTCACGGTCGGGTTGCTGCTGGCCGGAATGGCCAATGCCGGCGGCGCGATCTACAGCATCTGCCGCGGTGACGAGCCGGTCGAGTGCGTCAAGCTGATCGAGTACGCGCAGGACATCGGCCTCGAGGTGGTGGTGGCCGGCAAGGGTAAGAACAACCCGAATCGGCCCACAGACACCCCGACCGACGTCAGGGACGAGGCCATCGCCAAGGGCATGAACCCGAAGATGCTCAGCTCGTTCACCGACGGCACCAAGACCCAGGTCGAGATGTGTGCGCTGTCCAACGCCACCGGCTACCCGGTGGATGTCCCCGGCATGCACGGCGTGCCGTGTTCGATCGACGAGCTGGCGGCGAAACTGGTGCCGGCTTCCGACGGCGGCATCGTGGAGCATGACGGTCCGGTCGTCGAGTACGTCACCGGCAACGTCGCTCCCGGCGTTTTCGTTATCGTGAAGTCGGGCAACGACGTGGTGACCCACGAACTCGACTACCTCAGACTCGGAACCGGTCCCTACTACGCGATCTACCGTCCCTACCACCTGGCGTCGATCGAGGCGAACCTGTCGATCGGTGAGGCTGTCATCGACCGCCGACCCAGCTTCCAGCCCAGCACCTGGACCTCCGAGGTCGTCGCCATCGCGAAGACCGACCTGAAGGCCGGACTGCGGTTGGAAGGGATCGGCGGGCACCACGTGTACGGTCAGGCGATGCCGGCCGGTGAGGCCCGCAGCCAGACGTGCCTGCCGGTCGGGCTGGCAGCCGGTTGCGTGCTGACCCGCGACGTGGTGGCCGGCCAGAAGCTCAGCTACGCCGACGTCACCGTGGACGAAACCAGGCCGATCGTCGCCATGCGAAGACTGCAGGACGCCATGCTGGCAAACGGCACGCTCGGGAGGCGCTGATTCACGGTAACCTCCGGCATCGGAGGGGAGGCCCGATGGTTGCCGCACGATCGATCGACACGCTCGTCCGTGCGGCGCGCCTCTATTACGAGGACGGGCTTTCCCAGGGAGAGGTGGCGCGCCGGATGGGACTGTCCGGTGCCACCGTCTCCCGGGTCCTGGCCGCGGCGCGCGAGCGCGGCATCGTCGAGGTCCGCATCCACGATCCACGCTCGCCCGTCCGGCGGGTAGCGGATCTGGAGCGGCAACTGGTGGAGCGGTTCGGCTTGACGGATGCCCGGGTGGGTACGCCCAACGGCGGCCCTGCCCAGGCACTGCAACTGGTCGGCCGCCTCGCCGCCGACCTGTTCGGCGAGCGGATCGGCCAGATGCAGCGGGTCGGACTCAGTTGGGGCAGCACCCTCGAGGCGTTTGTGGCGGAGGTGCCGGAGCGGGTGGCGACGGTGCAGGTGTTGCCGCTGGCCGGCGGCAATCCCGGCTTGGACAGTGCGGGTGCGGGCGGCACGCTGGTGCAGGCGCTGGCTCGGCGCTGCGGCGTGGAGCCGAGCCGCTTCCTCGCCCCGGCTATCGTCGAATCGCCGCAGACCAAGGCGGCGATCACTTCGGAGTCGGCGATCCGCAAGGCGTTGGAGCGGGCTGCGCAGGTCGATCATGCCTTCGTCGGCATTGGTGCCTTCGGCGTCCGGTCGTCAGCCACCATCGTGGAGGACATGAGGCTGTCCGAGCCTGAAATGGCGACCTTCCTTGCCCAGGGGCCGGCCGGCGACTTGACCGGACGATTCTTCGACGACGCCGGCTCCGAGGTGGGCCTACCCACCTCGGAGCGGGTGATCGCGGTCACCCTCGACGATCTGCGCCGGGTGCCGTGTGTGATCGGCCTTGCGGCCGGTGTCGAGAAGGCACGCGGTGTGCTGGCCGCGCTGCACACCGGTGTGGTGGACATCGTGGTGCTTGATCTTCCGCTGGCCCGGGCCGTGCTGGCACGAGCCGGCGAGCCGGTATCGGCAGCGGTCTGACCGCACTCGCGTTCGCCGTCCGGGGCCGGCGCACAGACCTATACTGCCGCTTGTGCCTGAGCCCGTACCCGCCGTCATCGTCGCCGCCGGACGCGGCGTCCGTTTTGGTGGGCCTGTCCCGAAACCCGTGACCACGCTCGCCGGCAAGGCGGTGGTGGCGATGTCTGTCGAGGCGATGGCGGCCGGCGGCTGCACGCATGCGGTGGTGGTGATTCCCCGCGATGCCGAGCATCACTTCCTGCCGGCGCTGGCGGCTTCTCCGATCCCGGTGATCCTGGTCGAGGGCGATGAGTCCCGGCAGGCGTCCGTGCGGCGCGGCATCGCGGCGATCCGCAGTCACGACGAGTTCGCGGGTGCCAGGGTGGTGCTGGTGCACGATGCCGTCCGTCCGCTGGTGCCGGCCACCGTAGTAACCCGGGTGATCCGCAGCGTGCGCGAGGGCGCCGTCGCGGTCGCCCCGGCGATTCCGGTGACCGACTCGATCCGCACCGAATCGCCGGATGGCCGGCTCACCATCGTCGACCGCGAGACCCTGCGGGCCATCCAGACCCCGCAGGGCTTCGACCTGGACGCCCTGGAAGCGAGCCATGGCTACGCCGCCGAGCAGGGCATCGAATGCACCGACGACCTGTCGGTCTGCGAGGCTGCCGGGCATCCGGTGGCGATCGTCAAGGGCGCGATGACGTCGCTGAAGATCACCTCGGCGACCGACCTTGACCTGGCAGATGCGTTCCTCAAGTTGCGGGCCGGCCTCGGCCGGCACTCGTTCCGCAGAGTGCTGCGGCATCGTCCGTTCGCGTGGTTCGCCAAGCCCGGCGGCACAGGCCCCACCGAGGTGATCCGGAGCCCCCGGTGACCGCGCTGCCCCGAGTGGGCATCGGCAGCGACGTGCATGCGCTCGCCGAGGGTGTCGAGCTGTGGGTGGCCGGGCTGCTCTTCCCGGACGAGCCCCGCGGACTGGCGGGGCATTCCGACGGCGATGTCGCCTGCCATGCGCTCTGCGATGCCTTGCTGTCGGCTGCGGGGCTCGGCGACCTGGGCAGCACCGTCGGCGTCGACCGGCCGGAGTGGGCCGGGGCATCCGGGGTGCGGTTGGTGACCGAGATCGCCGGCCTGGTTCGCGGGGCGGGCTACGAGATCGGCAACGCCGCCGTCCAGGTGATCGGCAACCGGCCCCGGCTGCTGCCACGCCGGTTGGAGGCCGAACGGGTGCTCAGCGCGGCCCTCGGGGCGCCGGTGTCGGTCGCCGGCAAGACCACCGACGGCCTGGGGCTGACCGGGCGCGGCGAAGGCGTGGCGGCCATCGCCACCGCCCTGATCGTGCCCCGATGAGCGCCGACCCGGTCGCACTCTGCGCGCACGGCGAGGCCGCCTGGCATGCGGTCGCCTACGCGGGCCTGGGCTCCCGTTGGAACGATGACGGACGCCTGGCGCGCGGCCACGGCACGGTGCCGCATGACCTGTTGCTCGGGGCCGTCACTCTCAGCCCGGACGCGGAGGTGCCCGATGATGTCCCCGGCATCGTCGGCGACAGCTTCGCCCGGCTTCGGTTGCCCGGACGGGAGGCCGAACTGGGCGGGCACTGGATGATCCGGGAGTGCGGACGCCGTCCGAGCCCGCCGGTGCCGGGACTGACGATCCATCGTGCGACCAGCGACGCCGACGTCGCCTGGTTCGAACAGCTCGCTTTCCTGGCAGCCGGCGACGAGCCCCCCGCCCGCTCCGGCGAACTGCATCCGCCCGGCAGCCAGCGGTTGCCCGGCGCGACCTGGCTGTACGCCGAACTGGACGGTGTCGGCGTGGGAACGGCGGCGTCCATCGTCACCGGCCGGGTGAACAACATCGGTGCGGTGGCCGTGCTGCCGGCCTTCCGTGGACGCGGGATCGCCACAGTGCTGACTGAGGCTGCAATCGCCGCCGGACCCGGCGTTCCCGCAACCCTCTCGGCGACCGCCGTCGGACGCGGCGTCTACCGCCGGCTCGGCTTTCGTGAGGTGGGCCGTCCGCTGCACCACCACCCGGTCTAGCCGTCGGTCGAGCATTGCGTCGGTCGACTAGCCCGTCGGTCGAGCCTGTCGAGCCCAGGTTTCGACAAGCTCAACCGGCGAATGCCGCCCGGGTCAGCGCACTTCGGAACTCGGCGCGGTGTAGGTGTTGCACTGGGCGATGGCGGGACCGCCGGTCAGGCCGGTGGTGAACCAGCGCTTCCGGGTATTGCCCAGACCGTGACCGGAGTCGATGTTCGGCTTGCCGCTGAGCACGTCATCGCCCAGGTTGTAGGCGATGGTGCGGAGGTTCTCCAGGTCGTTGGAACCCAGATTCTGCGAGCGGGCGATGGCGTTGATCCACATACCGGCGAAGCAGTCTGCCTGCACCTCGAGCCGCCGCGAGAACACGTTGGCCTCGGCCTTGCTGGAGACCCGCTGCTCCCAGGCAGAACTGGAGATCGAAATGCCGGTCCGGGCCTGGATGGCATGCCCGAACTCGTGACCCAGCACCATCTCCATCAGGAACTTGGTGTTCTGCAGATCCTTCGGGAAGATCTTCGGCAGCGGCTTGGCGTAGTAGATCCGCTGGTCGGCGCCGCAGTAGGAGGCGTTGACGCTGTCCAGCTTGCCGCACGCGGTCTGGATCGGCTGGTTGTAGACGATCGCCGGCGGACGCGGCAACAGGAAGCCGGCCGCCTCCACCGGCTGATGCCACACCTTGAGCAGACAGGCGGTGAGATCCTGCAGGTGATCGTTGAGTTCGTCCTCGGTGGCGTTCAGCGCATCGATCGGGGTCAAGCTGTTGCAGTCGGTCGGAATGGTGGTCGACTGCTGGTAGATCGGATTCTTGGTGAGCCACTCGGTCGCCTCGGCGTAGGTCTTAGGCACCGGCAACGGTGGCGGATCCATGTCCGGCGGCGGCGGGGTGTAGGTCTCGGTGGGTCGTGGTGACGTCCCGTCCGATCCGCCGATCATGTTGGCCACAACGACACCGGCCAGAAGCAGGCCGCACACCGCGACCAGCATCACCAGCACCCGTCCGAGCGGGTTGCGGCGCGGCGGGGGCGCTTGGAAGCCGCCGGGTCGCTGCGGGTAGCCCGGCGGGTAACCGGGCTGCTGCGGGTAGCCGGCGGGCTGCTGCGGATAGCCGGGCTGCTGGAACCCTCCCGGGGGCTGTGTGCCGGGCCGCTGGAACACTCCCGGGGGCTGTGTACCCGGCTGTTGCGGCCAGGCGGGCTGGCCGAAGGACGGCTGCGGACGGTTCCACCCGGGCTGCGCCGGTGGCGCCGGCCAGCCCTGCGGCTGGCCCCACTGCTGCGGGTTGGGCTGCTGGCGCGGAGGAAACGGCTGCGTCACGCGAACACTGTAACGGGCGGGGTGTCGGGAGCCACCCCCAGCCGGCCGCGCATTTCGCGGTGCGAGGAGCCGTCCCGACGAGGTATTGCACCCATCCCTCGCGCTCGCCGGGGCGCCCCTCGGTGGGTCGAGGCTCGAAGGCCCCCTATGCGATAGTTTTTCGTGATGCGCACCGCGCTGTCGTGTGTCGCCCGACTCCGAAGGATCCAACGTGTCGAGACTGACCATCACCCCCTTGGCCCGGCTGCTCGCCGGGCTGATCCTCCTGACCGTCGCGCTGGCAGGGCTCGCCGCCCCCCGCGCCCTGGCCGCCGAACTGGTTTCGAAGTATGCGGTGGAGGGGTCGCTGGCTCCGGACGGCACACTGGGCGTCCGGGCCACCATCACCTTCGACGGTGCCGCCCCGGCTGAACTGGTGCAGCGTTTTGCCACCACCCGCGAGGTGCTGGGCGACCGCGAGTACGTGTACCGGCTGAGCGACGTCACGGCGACCGTGGGCGGCCAGCCGATCGCGGCGACGGTCGTCGAGCAGTCCGGGTACACCACGGTGACCATGCCGACCCGGGATGTCACCCAGCCGGTCGTGCTGTCCTACCAGGTGCACGGCGCGGCGACCGCTGAGCCGACCGGCGAAACCACAGTCGCCTGGCGGCTGCTCCAAGGGCTGAGCCTGCCGGTGAAGGAGTTCACCGCGGTCGTCCAGGTGCCGACCATGATCGAGTCGGTGTTGTGTGAGGCGGGTCCGCCCACCTCGCCGGGAGTCTGCAGCTTCTGGGGCGGCGGCACCCACGACCACCCCAACCCCACGTTCAACGACGGCCCCCGCGGCGCCGGCGAGATCGTCGAGATCGAGATGCGGTTCCCGCAGGGAACGGTCGCCGTCAACGAGCAGGTGCGCGAGCTGTGGACGCTGGGCCGCGCGTTTTCGACCCAGCCACTGCCGCTGGGGCTTGCATTGGCGCTGCTGGTGCTGGGCGGACTCGGATTCTGGGCGCTACACCGCCGGATCGGGCGGGACGCGGCCGCGACTGCCGAGCCGACGCTGGTTGCCGAGTTCCATCCGGTGGGCGACGGCGAGGCCGAGTTCCGGGTGCGGGACGGCATCCGGCCCGGCCAGGTCGGCACGCTGGTCGACGAACGGGTCGATCCGGTCGACGTGACCGCAACGCTGCTCGACCTGGCGGTTCGTGGTCACCTGCGGATCGAGGAACTGCCCAAGTCGTCGACGTACGCCGAAGGGCAGTGGACCTTCACCCGGCGCACCGGCGGCGACGAACTGCGGCCCTACGAGGAGACCCTGCTGGACGCGGTGGCGCCGGTCGGGGGTGAGCCGACAGCGGTGTCCGAGCTGCCGGAGGCGATCGGCACCGTGATCGGCACCGTCCAGGACCAGCTCTACGACGATGTGGTGGCACTCGGCTGGTTCGCCCGGCGTCCGGACGAGACCCGCAACTCGTGGTTCAAGGTGGGCTTCGGCCTGTTCGCAGTGGCGGTGCTGGCCACGATCCTGCTGGCCGCCTTCACCAGCTACGGGCTGGTCGGTCTGGCGCTCATCGTGGTGTCGCTGCTGGTGATCTTCCTGGGCCAGGAGATGCCCGCCCGAACGGCGAACGGGGCGTCCTTGCTGAGCGGCCTGGGCCTGTTGCGGGCCCAGTTGCTGGGCCATCCGACCGACCAGATGCCGAAGGGCCGCGAACTCGCCGAACTGTCCGAGGTGCTGCCCTACGCGGTGGTGCTCGGTGGCTACGACCGCTGGTTGAAGGCCCTGGTGGACGCCGACGACGACCCCGACGCCGATTCGACTGATCTGGACTGGTACCACGCCCCGGCGGACTGGCACCTGTCCGACCTGCCCGCCTCGCTGGGCCGCCTGATCACCACCATCCAGGGCAAGCTGTTCGCCCGCTGACCCGCCCTCACCCCGAAAGCCCTGCCTAACTAGTTCTGGCCTCCCGTCGACGGGAGGCCAGAACTAGTTAGGCAGGGCTTTACCGGCTTGTCAGGTGAGTATTCGGGTCTGCAGCCAGTCCATCGCCCGGTCAGGCAGCAGCCGGCGGGCGAGCAGCGCCGGCTTCGCCATGAAGCCGATCGCGTAGCGGGTGCGCGGCCGATCCGTGCTGGCGGCGCGTTCGATGGCGCGAGCCACGACGTCGGGGTCGGACGCCCACCGAGCGACAAGGCCGTCCATGCCGGCGCCCATCGCCCGGACCCGTTCGGCGTAAGGGCCCTGCCCTGATGCCGCTCTCGCGGTGTCCATCGCGATCCCACCCCACTCGGTGGCGATGGCTCCCGGCTCGATCACCACCACGTGGATGCCGAACGGGGCCAACTCGAGGCGCAGCGCGTCCGACAGGCCCTCGACGGCGAACTTGGAACCGTGGTACCAGCCGCCGAACGGGGTGGTGATCTTGCCGCCCATGGACGTGATGTTGACGATGGTGCCCGAGCCGCGAGCGCGCATGCCGGGCACCACCAGCTGGATCATCCGGGCCAGGCCAACAGGTTGACCTCGATCTGCCGGCGGGCCTCGTCCATCGGCACGTCTTCAACGGCGCCGTACGAGCCGTAGCCGGCGTTGTTGACAAGGAGGTCGATTCGGCCGGCCTCGCTCAGCACCTGGTCGACCGCGGCGACCATCGAGTCGTCCGACGTCACGTCGAGGGTGAGAGTGCGGACGCCGTCCGGCGCCAACTCGGCGAGCCGATCGGTGCGGCGGGCGGCACCGTAGACGAGGAAGCCCGCACGGGCCAGCCGGCGAGCGGTGGCGGCTCCGATGCCCGATGAGGCGCCGGTTACCAATGCGACGCGTTCCATGACGCCCCCTCTCCGAACGCAGGTCTACCACAAGGGGGCGTGGCCGGTCAGGCCAGCAGCGGTCCGGCCACCCGGTAGCGGGCGCACAGGAAGCCGGCGTTGCGGCCGGTCGACAGCAGTTCGAGGTCCAAGCGACGCGGCAACAACGGACGTCCAGCGCCCAGCGTGACCGGGGCGATCGAGACCATCACCTCGTCCAGCAGCCCGGCGTCCGCGAACTGACCCGCGCCAGGGCTCTACGGGTCCGGTTGGTGGGCGCCGAGCGTCGGGTCAGACCTCCAGGGCGGGGTAGAGGGGGTTGGCGTCGAGGAGTTCGGCGGAGGCGGCCTTGGTGGCGTCTGCGACGCCGGCGGCGAGGGTGTACTTCGCCTTGCCGGGGGTGCCGGCGGCGGTCGTGGTGGCCGTGGTGTTCGCCAGCACGTTCACGATCAGCTCGGCGACTCGGTCGAACTCGGACGCGCCGAAGCCGCGCGAGGTGAGCGCTGGGGTGCCGATCCGGACGCCGGTGGTGTACCAGGCGCCGTTCGGGTCGTTCGGCACCGAGTTCCGGTTGGTGACGATGCCGGCGTCCAGCAGGGCCGACTCGGCCTGGCGTCCGGTGATGCCGAACGAGCGGGTGTCGATCAGCACCAGGTGGTTGTCGGTGCCGCCGGTGACCAGGGTCGCGCCGCGCTTCGACAGCCCTTCGGCCAGTACCTGGGCGTTGTCGGCGACGTTCTGGGCGTAGGTGCGGAACGCGTCGGTCCGGGCCTCGGCGAAGGCGATCGCCTTGGCGGCCATGATGTGCGAGAGCGGTCCGCCCAGCACCATCGGACAGCCGCGATCCACGCTGGGCGCGTACTCGGGGGTTGAGAGCACGAAACCACCGCGCGGGCCGCGCAGCGATTTGTGGGTGGTCGAGGCCACGACGTGCGCGTAGGGGACCGGGTTCTCCTCGCCGGTGAACACCTTGCCGGCGACCAGTCCGGCGAAGTGCGCCATGTCGACGAACAGGGTGGCGCCCACCTCGTCGGCGATCTCGCGCATCTTCGCGAAGTTCACCCGGCGCGGGTAGGCGGAATAGCCGGCTACCAGGATCAGCGGCTTGAACTCGCGGGCGTCGGCGAGCAGCTTGTCGTAGTCGATCAGCTGGGTGTCGGGGTGCGTCCCGTAGGAACGCTGGTGGAACATCTTGCCCGAGATGTTGGGCCGGAAGCCATGGGTCAGGTGGCCGCCGACGTCCAGGCTCATGCCCATCACCCGCTGCTCGGCGAACGACTTCCGCAGCGTCTCCCAGTCGTCCTCGGAGAGCTCGTTGACGTTCTTGACGCCCAGCCGCTCCAGTGCCGGTGACTCCACCCGGTGCGCCAGGATCGACCAGTAGGCGACCAGGTTGGCGTCGATGCCGGAATGCGGCTGTACATAGGCGTAGTCGGCGCCGAACAGCTCGCGGGCGTGCTCGGCGGCCACCGTCTCGACGGTGTCGACGTTCTGGCAGCCGGCGTAGAAGCGGTGCCCGACGGTGCCCTCGGCGTACTTGTCCGAGAACCAGGTACCCATCGTCATCAGCACCGGCAGCGAGGCGTAGTTCTCGCTGGCGATCAGCTTCAGCGAGGCGCGCTGGTCGGCCAGCTCGGCGCGGGTGGCGTCCGCGATGCGCGGCTCCACCGTTTCGATGACGGACAAGACGTTGCGATAGACGTCGGACGCGGTGGCTCCGAGATCACTCACCGAGGGACTCCTTCATGGTGTGGCTAGGCGCTCACTCTACGGGCTGAGCCGCGGCCGGTCGGACGCCGGTAGAGTCCCCGGAATGCAATCGGACGTCGCCGAGACCGTGACCGGGCTCGCCCGGGGCGCCGAGCCGCGGTGCGGGGACGCCGTGGTGATCGGCATCGACGGTCCGAGCGGATCGGGAAAGACGACCCTCGCGGAAGCGATCCGGGAGCGCCTGGACTGCCCGGTGATCCACATGGACGACCTGTTCCCAGGATGGAACGGCCTGGCGCCGGCTGCCGGTCTGCTCGCCGATCAGGTGCTGCGTCCCCTGGCCGCGGGTGAGCCGGCCGGTTACCGACGCTGGGACTGGATTGCCTCGGCGTGGGCCGAACGGATCGAGGTTCCGCCGTCGCCTTGGCTGATCGTTGAGGGCTGCGCCAGCACGGTGCGTCCGGCGAGCAGCTACATCGCCGTCGCGGTCTGGGTCGAGGCCGCTCAGGACGTCCGGATGAACCGTGGCATCGAACGCGACGGCGAGACCTACCGTCCGCATTGGGAACGTTGGGCCGCCCAGGAACAGGAACTGTTCAGCACGGACCGCACCCGTGAGCGGGCTGACCTGGTCGTCCGTACGTAGAGGGAAGCGCTGATCAAAGCCCATTCATCGCCATCCCGGACTTGATCCGGGATCTCTCCCGCCTGAGAGCCCGGGAGGACGTGGATGATCAGCGGTTCCGTAGTCCGTAGAGGGAAGCGCTGAATTTCGTTGGTCGAGCTTGTCGAGGCCCGGTCCCGCCGCGCTGGGGGTTTCTACAATCTCAACCAGCGGTGGTCCCGTTAGGACGATCGGCGACCGGCGGCGGCGGGGTGTCATAGGAGCGGTTTCGACAAGCTCAACCAGCGGTGGTCGCGCGGGTTAGACCGCGGGGCCGGGGATGCCCGGCTTCTTGCCGCTGCGACCCCGCCACCATGCGATCGCGATGATGCCGACCAGCATCGCCAGTGAGACGTACCAGAGCACGTTGCCGTAGTTGTTGATCAACTCGACCGCTGGCTCACCGATCCACCAGCCCAGGTACATGTAGAGCGCCGAGCTGAGCAGCGAGGCGATGAAGCTCACCCCGAGGAACTTCTTGATCCCGGTTCCGGCGGCACCTAGCGCCGCGTACACCACCGCGGCCGGTAACGGGATGGGCAGATAGGTGACGAAGATCGCCCAGGTCTCGTACTTCTGGGTGAATGCGATGGCCCGCTGATTGCGTTTCCGGGCCCGCTCGGAACGTCCGGACCAGACCTCGATCAGCCCGTGTCCCCAGAGTTTCCCGGCCCACCAGTAGATCCAATCGAATTTCATCGCCATCAGGCTGCCGAAGACCAAGACCATGGGCCACCACGGATCGCCGATCGCGGCCAGCGCACCCGTCATCACCAGTCCGGTGCGGTAGCCGAGCGAGCCGAGCACGTGCGGCGCCAGACCCAGCATGACCGGGCGTAACGGCAGCAGGATCAACCCGTACAGGGACGCCACGCCCATCCAGCTCATGCAGGCGATGTCAGACCGGGTGGGCTTGTGCTTCCACGGTAGGCCGGGTTCCTGCCACCACTCCCGTGACTCCGCGTCTTTCGGATCCGCACCGTCCGGCGGTGGCTGTTGCTCGGGACTGGTCACGTCTGGTGAGCCTACCCGGGCTGTCGGACCACCTCCGTCCCGGCGCGGTGACACGCGTTGGGGCGTCCGCGTGAGAAATTCGTCAAAACGTTTGGGGAACACCAGGTTTCCGTGCGACGATGGCCCGAGCCGCACAGCTGCGGTGTTACTTCCACTACGGATCGTCGGGCACGTACCTGCCCGTGGAAAGGATTGTTGGCATGGCCACAGTTAGTTTCAAGGACGCCTGTCGCGTCTACCCCGGTGCCGATCACCCCGCGGTTGACAAGCTCAACCTCGAAATCGGCGACGGCGAGTTCATGGTTCTGGTCGGCCCCTCGGGTTGTGGCAAGTCCACCTCCCTGCGCATGCTGGCCGGCCTGGAAGAGGTGAACGCGGGCGCCATCTGGATCGGCGACCGCAATGTCACCGACCTGCCGCCCAAGGACCGCGACATCGCGATGGTGTTCCAGAACTACGCGCTGTACCCGCACATGACCGTCGGCGACAACATGGGCTTCGCCCTGAAGATGGCCGGCGTACCCAAGGCCGAGCGCGACGCCCGCGTCATGGAGGCCGCCCACCTGCTGGGCCTGGAGAGCTTCCTCAACCGCAAGCCGAAGGCGCTCTCGGGCGGCCAGCGGCAGCGTGTTGCGATGGGCCGCGCGATCGTCCGTTCACCCCAGGTGTTCCTGATGGACGAGCCGCTGTCGAACCTCGACGCCAAGCTGCGCGTCTCCACCCGTACCCAGATCGCCGCGCTGCAGACCCGGCTCGGCGTCACCACCGTCTACGTGACCCACGACCAGGTCGAGGCCATGACGATGGGTGACCGGGTGGCCGTCATGAAGGACGGCATCCTGCAGCAGTGCGACAGCCCGCTCACCCTCTACGACAAGCCCAACAACATCTTCGTCGCCGGCTTCATCGGCTCGCCGGCGATGAACCTGATCAGCGGCACGGTCAACGAGAACGGCGTCCAGGTCGGTGACTACACGGTGCCGGTGGCCCGTGAGGTGCTGGCCAAGGCGTCCGGCGAGGACACCCTGACCATCGGCATCCGTCCCGAGGACTTCGACCTGGGTGACCACGGCATCGCCGTCGAGGTCGCAGTCGTCGAGGAACTGGGCGCGGACGCGTTCACCTACGGCACCCTGGCCGGCCTGCCCGACGATGAGAAGCTGTCCGCGCAGCAGATCGTCGCCCGGCTGAGCGGCCGGACGCCTCCGCAGCGGGGCACCACCGTCCGGTTCATCGCCGGCGAGGGCCACACCCTGCATGTGTTCAGCAATAAGACCGGCGAGCGGCTCTCCAACTGAGCGCAGGTCTGAATCGATGCCCCGGGTCTTCGACCCGGGGCATCGTTGTCTTTGGTTGAGCTCATCGAAACCCCTTGCCGGCATCAGGTCGCCCAAGGTCTCGACAAGCTCGACCGACGAAGGTCAGCGCTTCGCTTGAGGGAACCGCATGACCCGGGTCGCGTCACAGGGCCGTTCGGCGACGCCGATGGGCGTCCATAGTGGCGGCTGAGTGCAGGCGGCCACAGGGGACCGGCTGGCAGACTGGTCGCCATGCCCCGCATCTTGTCGGCCAAGCCGGACTCCAGGCTGATCCCGCTGCCCTGGAGCCTGCCGCTGACCGATTGGCCGACCGAGCATCTGGTGGCCCTGCCGCGCGGTATCTCGCGTCACGTCGTGCGGTTCATCAAGGTGGGCAACGACGTGTACGCGGCCAAAGAGGTGATCGAGGCGGCGGCCGTCCACGAGTACCGGATGCTGCAGGAGCTCACCCGCGAGGACACCCCGGTCGTCGAGCCGCTCGCGGTGATCACCGGACGCCGCGATGCCGCGGGCGATCCGCTGATGCCGGTGCTGATCACCCGGCACCTGGACTTCTCGCTGCCGTACCGTTCCCTGTTCTCTCAGGGCGTCCGCCCGGACACCGTGAATCGCCTGCTGGACGCGATGGTGGTGCTGCTGGCCAGGCTGCATCTGATCGGCTTCCTGTGGCTCGACGTGTCTCTGTCGAACATCCTGTTCCGGCGCGATGCGGGTGAGTTCGCGGCGTACTTGGTGGACGCCGAGACCGCCGAGATGCATCCCAGCCTCACCGACGGGCAGCGCGAGCACGACCTGCAGATCGCCACCACCAACCTGTTCGGTGAGTTCAGCGACCTCGAGGCCGGGCATCTGCTCGACGAATCCCTCGACCCGCTCGTTCTGGTCGAGACGATCACGACCCGCTACCGCGACCTGTGGGCCGAACTGACCGGCGCCGAGGAGTTCCCCGGCACCGAACTCGACCGGATCGAGAGCCGGGTGCGGCGGCTCAACGCCCTCGGCTTCGACGTCGCCGAGCTCGACATCACCACCTCGCCGGACGGCTCCCAGGTCACCATCCAGCCCAAGGTGGTGGACGCCGGCCATCACACCCGACGGCTGTTGCGGCTGACCGGGCTCGACGTCGAGGAGAATCAGGCCCGGCGGCTGCTCAACGACCTGGACACCTTCCGGTTCCGCACCAACCAGCAGCACGTCGACGAGGCGTTGGTGGCACACCAGTGGCTCACCCAGTCGTTCGAGCCGGTCACCCAGGCGGTGCCGCCGCACCTGCGCGGCAAGCGGGACGCCGCCCAGATCTTCCACGAGGTGCTCGACTACCGCTGGTACGCCTCGCAGCGCGAGCAGCGCGACGTGCCGATGATCGACGCCGCCTGGGGCTACATCCGCGACGTCCTCGAAGGCCTGCCCGACGAGGCGATGGACAGCCGTCCGCTGGCCGAGGGGTCGCGCCAGCTGGCCAACCCGTTCGATCCGTCGCAGGGCTTCCTGGACGACGAGGGCGAGATGCCCGAGGACCCCTGGGAGACGGCCGCCGAGGCCGAACCCGAGCCGACCGGCGTTCTCGACATGGCGGCGCTGCGCCGGCGGTTGGGCTGAGCCCGGGTCGCACCCCCGCCGGACCCGGATAGAATCAGCCGGTGAGTTTGCACCTGTACGACAGCGCCCGCCGCGAGATCGTCGAGTTCCAGTCCCTGGAGCCGGGACAGGTATCGATCTACGTCTGCGGGCCCACGGTGCAGTCCGCCCCCCATTTGGGACACATGCGCAGCCGGGTCAACTTCGACGTGCTGCGGCGCTGGCTGGAGTTCACTGGCGAGAACGTGACCCTGGTGGTCAACGTGACCGACATCGACGACAAGATCCTCGCCAAGTCGGCGGAGGCGGGGCGTCCGTGGTGGGCGCACGCGTACCTGTTCGAAGCGGCCTTTCGGGAGGCGTTCGAGGCGCTCGGCGTCCAGGCTCCCAGCTATGAGCCGCGGGCCACCGGGCACATTCCCGAGATGATCGAGCTGATCGATGACCTGATCGAACGCGGGCACGCCTATGTGGCCTCCGACGATTCGGCCGACGTCTACTTCGACGTCCGGTCCTGGCCGGAGTACGGCGCGCTGACCGGCCAGCGGGTGACCGACATGGCCCCCGCCGAGGACGCCGATCCGCGCGGCAAGCGCGACCCGCGCGATTTCGCCCTCTGGAAGGGCTACAAGCCCGGCGAGCCGGAGACCGCGTCCTGGCCGAGCCCGTGGGGGCGGGGACGTCCGGGCTGGCACATCGAGTGCTCGGCGATGGCGGGCAAGTACTTGGGTGACACCTTCGACATCCACGGCGGCGGCCTCGACCTGCGTTTCCCGCACCACGAGAACGAAATGGCCCAGTCCCGGGCCGCCGGACGCGGCTTCGCCCGCTACTGGATGCACAACGCCTGGGTCACCATGGCCGGCGAGAAGATGTCCAAATCACTAGGCAACACTGCCGACGTGGCGGCTGCCGTCGCGAAGTACGGCGGCCGGGCCGTCCGGCTCTGGCTGGCCGGGCCGCACTACCGCTCCGCGATCGAGCTCAGCGACGCGTCGCTGGCCGAGGCGGCTGCGCAGCTGGCCCGGATCGACAGTTTCCTGGAGCGGGCCGCGGCGACGCTGCCCGACGAGTGGATCGCCTTTGCGCCCCTGGACGAGATTGGCGACGAGTTCACCGCGGCGATGGACGACGATCTGGCGACCCCGACTGCGCTCGCCGTGGTGTTCCGCACCGTCAAAGAAGGAAACGTCGCGCTCGACGCCGGCGATCACGAGGCGGCACGGGCAGCGAGGCTGAAGGTGTGGCTGATGCTGCGGGTGTTCGGTCTCGACCCGGCGGCTCCCGAATGGGCCCACGCCTCCGATGCCGGCGATGATCTGAAGCCGGTGGTGGACGGCCTGGTCGGCGCCCTGCTCGAACAGCGCGCGCAGGCCCGGGCCCGCAAGGACTGGCCGGCCGCCGACGCCGTCCGCGACACCCTGACGAACCTGGGCCTGAAGGTGGAGGACACCCCGTCCGGCCCGCGCTGGAGCTTGGAGAACTGATGCCCGGAAATTCGTCCCGCAAGGGTGCCGTCCGCAAACGTGGCAAAGGCATCGGCAGCGGCAACACCGCCGGCTCCGGCGGCCGCGTCCGTCGTGGCCTGGAGGGCAAAGGTCCGACGCCGAAAGCCGAGGACCGGCCCTACCACAAGGCCTATCGCAAGCGCGGGCCGAACGAGCCCGGCAAGAGCCAGGGAGGCGGTTCGGGCCAGGGGCGCGGCGGCCGTCCCCGCACCGAGGTGAAGCGTTCGGGCGACGACTGGGTGATCGGACGCAACCCGGTGCTGGAGGCGCTGCAGGCCGGGCTTCCGGTGCGGCGCGCCTACGTCGCCGACGGCGTCGAGCGGGACGATCGGCTGCGCGAGATCCTGCGCTACGCCGCCGACCACGGCATCGCGCTGCTGCAGGCCACTCGCTCCGAGCTGGACCGGCTCACCCACGGCGCCGCGCACCAGGGAGTGGCGCTGCAGCTGCCTCCGTATGAGTACCTGCACCCCGACGACCTGCTCGCGGACGCCCTGGACGCCCCCGACCCGGCGCTGGTGGTCGCCTGCGACTCGATCACCGACCCGCGTAACCTCGGCGCGATCATCCGCTCTGCGGCGGCCTTCGGGGCGGCCGGCGTGATCATCCCCGAGCGTCGCTCGGCCCAGATGACTGCCGCGACCTGGAAGACCTCGGCCGGCGCCGCCGCCCGCATCCCGGTGGCCCGGGCCACCAACCTGAACCGAACGCTCCAGCAGTACGCCGACGCGGGCTTCGTGGTCGCCGGCCTGGCCGGCGAGGCTGACCTGGACGTCGCCGGCATCCCCGGCGTCGACGGCCCCGTCCTGCTCGTGGTCGGCTCCGAGGGCGAGGGCCTCGCTCGCCTCGTCCGGGAAAACTGCGACGTCCTGGTCTCCATCCCGATCAGTTCGGACGTTGAATCGCTCAATGCCTCGGTGGCGGCCAGCATCGCCCTCTATGAAGTCACCCGCTGCCGCGGCTGAACAACCCGTCGGGGCGCCTGCCGTGGCATCGAGCTGTCCACGATCTTGACATCCTCGCGCCATACCGTCTCGATCAACTCGGGCATTGGAATGGCTGGATGTCTCCGTGGCGGCGAGCGGGGTGCGTCTGCGAAGTCACCCGGCGCGGCTGACTTCCTGCTCGACGGATCGGAGCTAACGCTCCCACCCAGTTGCATGCGAGGGGAACGCCGAGACTGATGTCCGACTTGGTCCTGACACCCGGGCTCCGACTGAGCTACGCTCGGCGTGCCCACTAAGTTGGGTGTATCGAGACGGGAGACTCGCTTCATGCCTACACGTACTCGCCGTGTGTCCAGGTTGCTCGCCATCTTTGCGCTCTTTGTCCTGACGGTTGGAGCCAGTGCCGCACCTGCGGCCGCCTACCCCGCCTTCGGCAAGGAGTTGATCAAGGCATCTGGGTGGATGGGCGGGCAAGGTGTTGCGGTCTATTCCAATGGGCAAGTGGGAGGTGCTGGTCGGTATCAATGCGTAGAGCTGGCTGCACGACTTTACGCGGCCAAAGGGTGGGGCGGCGTTCGCGCAGCGGGTAATGAAGGCGCGTACTATATCCCCGAGGGTAGTCCGGATCTCATCTTCCATGAAAATGGTAGCGGGTATGTCCCAGTTCCTGGTGACCTAATCATCGAGCATCCAACAGTGTCGAACATCTACGGGCATGTTGCAGTGGTCTCCGAGTCCGGATCGACGACGATAAAAACTGTCGAACAGAATGCATCCTCTACAGGGTGGCACGAGTATAAAATCAATGGTTCCACTATCACAGGTGGCTACGGCAAGGTTCGCGGCACTGCGCATAGTCCCAAGAATCCGTCATCTAATTCTCCTGCATCGCGGCGGAGCGAGGGGCGGGTGGATTTCACTGGTGATGGCAAGGCCGATGTTGTGAATTTTGGTGCTGACGGTCGTTGGCTGGTGATGGATAATGCGACGGGTAAATATCGGCAGATTCAGGGCGCTACGAAGGTTGATCCGAATCGGATTCTGGTCGGTGATTTTAATGGCGACAAGAAGTCTGACGTGTTTTATGCTGCCTCGGATGGCCGGATCCTGGTGTCGTATGGCGGGAATACGCCGTGGGTAGCGGTCCACACGGGCACAAAGCCTGACCCGTCAAGGTTGTTCGTGGGTGACTTCACTGGTGATGGCAAGGCCGATGTTGTGAATTTTGGTGCTGACGGTCGTTGGCTGGTGATGGATAATGCGACGGGTAAATATCGGCAGATTCAGGGCGCTACGAAGGTTGATCCGAATCGGATTC
>WBZS01000064.1_pt1 | contig 208787 bp, 146 predicted proteins | sample 5204201 | NCBI WGS metagenome assembly WBZS01 (sample SAMN12344357, study PRJNA552823) | activated sludge metagenome | biome: Activated sludge suspended growth; feature: Nitrification reactor; material: Wastewater; isolation source: activated sludge from nitrification reactor of wastewater... | reverse complement strand
TTTTGGGATTGTTCTTCGACATTACTTTCGTGATCGCTGCCGTTAACGTCGTTTTGCCGTGATCCACGTGCCCAATCGTCCCGATGTTTACGTGTGGCTTTGACCGATCAAATTTCTCTTTCGCCATAACTTATGAATCCTCAAATTCAAAACGTTTTTACCAAAACGATATTCTTTTCTAAACCAACTTTGCTAATAATCTGGAGCCCATAATCGGGCTTGAACCGATGACCTCTTCCTTACCAAGGAAGTGCTCTACCACTGAGCTATATGGGCTAAAACCTATATTCAATTGGAGCGGGAGACGGGACTCGAACCCGCAACAGCTAGCTTGGAAGGCTAGTACTCTACCATTGAGTTACTCCCGCAACCCGTTGCCTCAAGATTTCTACATACGAGGCTTTTTTAAGAATGGTGCATGGGGTAGGATTCGAACCTACGTAAGACGTTAGTCTGCCGGGTTTACAGCCCGGTGCCATTAGCCACTCGACCACCCATGCATAAAACTTTTATATGGAGCCGGCGAAGGGACTTGAACCCCCGACCTGATGATTACAAATCAACTGCTCTACCACTGAGCTACGCCGGCTTAGTTGCCTGAATTAGGCACACAAAATTACAAAGAGCGACTTTACGAAAACGCGGATAGTAACAATTGAATTTTGATTTTGCAAGCCAAGACTTGCGATGTCGCTTGACTTTTTTTGTAATAATCTCGTTATTTACTTTTCCGCACGAGCCCCTTTAACTCATGCATGAACTCTGTTACATCCTGAAACTCTAAATACACTGAGGCAAAGCGCACATAAGCCACTTTATCCATCTCTTTCAAACGCCGCATAATCATTTCGCCAATCTTTGTGGTCGGGCGTTCACGTTCAGGCGAAGATTGCACATAAGTTTCAATCGAATTCACAATCGCGTCTAATTTTGCCGTCGGAATTGGCCGTTTTTCGCACGCGCGCAACAAACCAGACATTATCTTATCGCGGTTGAAGGGCTCGCGGCGTCCATCTTTCTTAATTACCATGTATGGAATTTCGTCAATTCGTTCATAGCTTGTAAAACGCCGTTCACAGCGTAAGCACTCGCGGCGGCGGCGAATTGAATCGCCTTCGCGGGATTCGCGTGAATCCACAACCTTGTCTTCCAGGTGAGCACAAAAAGGGCATCTCATAGGTACTTCTCCCGTATTGTGGATGTCGGTCTATTCATTCACCGTAGCAACTTCCGGCAGTTTGTCACCTGATTCCTGACCCGACATCATTGTGCGTATCTGACCGAGGCTTATATCAGTGCGCAATAAGTAAAATATTGCCCATACAAAGGGCGACCCAAACGAAATAAAATGAACCGCGATGGCGATGCTGGCAGCAAGATTTTGCTCCACACCTAACGCTATAAATCCTTTTTGCGCGGCAACGTGAAAAGCTCCAGCTGATCCGCCGGGTGTGGGGATTAACGATCCAACCAATCCCGCGCCTAACACAAAAATTATCTGGCTGGCAGAAAACGTCAGCCCGAACCCGCGCACCACAAACCAATAAGAAAAAACGATTGCGCCCCAAATCACTATAGTGTGCCCCACCGTCGCAAGTAACGCCCGCATATCAAGCAAGACGGCCAAGCCATCTGCCAGATGAGTAAGCAGTCCCAGGCAAAAACTTAGGATTTTCTTCGGCAACCACCCAAATAATTTTTCAAATACCCCTAAAACAAATTGCGCGCGCAAACGCAGTAAAATCAGCAGCCCAATCCCTAACACCATTGCGCACAACATCAACAATCCAGTCACGCGCAATTTCTCAATACTGATTGGACTACCCGGTGGCAAAGTTATGAACAGCAAATTGACCGCGAATAAAGCGCCCACTGCTGTCATATCAAAAACCCGTTCAATTAAAATCGTTGCGATGGTCGCGCTGGGCTGAATTCGTGTGCGCAAGCTCAGCATAAGTGGGCGCACCACGTCTCCTGCCCGACCCAATAAAAAAATACACGCGAATCCGATTACAGTAGCTTCCAACGCTTCCCAAAAATTCGCCTTCCTGATTGGCTTCAGAAACCAAATCCACCGTACGGCTCGCATAATCAGCGTGGAACTAATCAGCAACGCTCCAATAAGTAACAACCAGATATTAGCTTTGCGCCAATGTTCCCCAACCGTAGCCCAGTCAATCCCGCGTGCAAACCAATAAGCCAAGCCAATCGCCAGGACAATGATTATCAAAGGTTTCAATTTTTTCGCCACGTTACAATCAATCTCCTAATACATAACACAAGATATGGCTAGGCGGCGGCACACTACTACAAAATCTATTGCCCCGCAAGCGTTTAACCTCTTTTAGGAACAGACCATAGCAACTATTTTGGCAGCCAATCTTCGCCGCGTCGCAGCGCATTAACAAACAAATGTGCCAATCGCGTTGGAGCCGGAATGCGATATTTACTTTTGCCTTGCGCATAGCCTTCCACACATCGCAACAGCAAATCAGCGCTTGAATCCACATCCGATAAATGCCCCGGCGAAATAAAAACTGGCTGCACACGGTTCTTCGTACGTAAGACCGTGCCGATAATTTCGCCCTTATCCATCAAAACAGAACGGCTACCAATAACAACGCCTGGCTCTTCATATTTTCCCACAAACAAAGTTTTTGCGCAGCCAACTGTTGGCAGATCAAGCACCAATCCAACGTGCGAAGCAATTCCCAAACGACGAGGATGCGCAATTCCCTGCCCATCCAACACCAAAACATCAGGCCGCACGTCGAGTTTTTCCCAAGCTTCCAACAGTGCAGGCGCTTCACGAAACGAAAGTAGCCCTGGAATGTACGGAAATTTCGTCGTGGTCACGACTCCTGCTTTGGCAACAACCGTGAGGTCAGATAAGCGCAGCACGACGATGCCTGCATAAATCACTTCAGAAAATTTATTAAAGGAAACATCGGCTCCGGCAACGAGTTCGATATTGGTTGGGAGTGGTTGCAAAACAATTTGCGAACGCAATTCTTTTTGCAGGGCAACCGCCGTGGTTGGCGATAAATCCCAAGCGTGAAGTTGGTGAACTTTCATCGTTATGATTATTTTCTCGTTGGAGTTCCGAGCCGATTGTATTTTTTCAGCACTTCCTGCAAACGATCATGTGGCAACGCAATCACTTTGTGATCATCAATCCCCGTTATTGTCTCCGCCGCAACGAGCGCATTAATAATCGCTTCTTCCGTTGCCTGTATTGTGGCGTCAAACAGCGGATTCATACTTTCATTTGTCATCATCATCAAAGATGTCGTTGCTGTTTGTTTGGCAGCTTCTTCGTTCGCTGTTGAGAAAGCGATAAAAATGTCGCCGGAACCGTTGCCCACCATACTGCCATTTCGTGCTAAGCCCATCGCAGCCCGTCGCGCCAATCGTTTCAGTTGATGCGAAAGCAACGGCGCATCCGTCGCTACCACAATAATAATTGAGCCATTCTCTTTAGCGCGATAGCTTCCTTCAGAAATTTCTTCGCCCACAGGAACACCCGCAACACGCAGTTGTTTTCTCAATCCGTAATTTGCCTGTACCAAAACGCCAACCGTATAGCCGCCCCTGTTCTCAGCAATTTTGCGCGAAGCAGTTCCGATGCCGCCTTTGAATTCGTGGCAAATCATGCCCGTGCCGCCGCCTACGCTTCCCTCAACGACTGCGCCGGATTTAGCGCCATTCAGTGCATCAAAGGCGTGCTGTTCTTTGACGTGGAAACCGTTAATGTCATTTAAGTAGCCGTCCCACGTTTCAGCCACAACAGGTAAGCCCCACATTTGCGCGGTCTGACTGTATTGTTTGAGTTGCCACTTAATCACCGCATCGCGCACAAGACCGACGCTGTGCGTGTTCGTCAGCATCACGGGGCCTTCGAGCAAACCAGATTCTTCCAGCCACGTAGTCCCCGTCATCTCACCATTCCCATTCAACGAAAACCATCCAGCAAACACAGGCACGTTGGATTGTTTGCCGCGCGGCAAAATCGCAGTAACGCCCGTACGCACAGGGCCTTCACCAACTTGTAATTTGCCTGCGCCGCGAATAATTGTGCTATGCCCAACCTCAATGCCTTTGACATCTGTGATGGAATTCAGCGCTCCCGGCGTACCTTCAAACGGCACACCAAGGTCACGCGCGCGCGGTTTGGTTTGCGCAAACAATAACGATGAAAACAATATCAGTACGGCAACACTAGCTAAATAATTCATCTCGAGTTCCTCCCACAGACAATTAGGTTAAGGCTATTAGTCAAGGCGCTCATCGCAAGCATACGCGACCGAGCAGCCCGCACAACGCCGCGTTTGATTGTGACTGCGATACGCTGCGCCATCCTGTAAAATCTCGCGCATTTCTGCGAGTACATCCAAAAGCTTTTCTCGTAATTCGTCTGAATTTTCTACGCGCAACGTGCGATCACGATAACGAATCAAGCCATAAGGCGCTTCTTCTTCCAAAACATCTTCTACCAACAAAAAATACACCGCAAGCTGCATCACGTGTGAAGTGTAAGGCCTACCATTGCGCGGCGCAGCGCCGGATTTCACTTCGACCGGAACAATCCCAGCGCCATCTTCCGCCTCCACCAAATAATCCGGCTTTCCAATCAACCCGTAAGTCTCGCTATAAAGTTCTTCACTTTCATCGCCGCTCGTATCTTCATAAATAACTTCGCCACCAGGTAAGCCGCTGCGCTGTCGCAACAATTTTGCGAACAGCAAACAAGCAAGCGCGAGCAGCAACAAAGCAACCACCACGAGCATGAATTGACTTGCATTCATCGCCAGCCCCACAACCAAAGCACCATCAAAAACAATACCAGCGCAACGAGCGCCCAGCCTGCACGCTGTAATTTTCTAGCGAATGAAATTTGCTTGCCGTGCGTACGGTGATAAGCAGTGCCAAATGCAAGCTGCGAGCTTTCCGCTTCGACGCCTTCACGTTTAAGTTGCCACGCTTTTGCGCAGTACATAAATTCGGCAACTTCAGTCGCGGTGATTGTGTGCTGCGAATTTTGTTTGAATCCCCTTGTCATTAACGGGTAGGAAGTAAGAATTTGCTTCTCATTCAAAGCGCTAGTTAATTTGTAGCTGAAACAACAATATGTGATCCTGCTTGCTTTAAACGACCAGTTGTAAGCAAGCGATCAATCATGACGTCAACAGCTTTTCGCATATCATCAGTTGTTCTTAAAAAACCAAAGATTTTTAGAACCTCTCCCGCAATATTCTCTTTCTGAATACCAAGCGAATTTTTTACTACTTGCTGAATCGCTAAAATAAGTTCTTCCGGCGCAATCAACTCTATTTTGCGCGATGCTGTCGGTAGACTGCTACGTTCACGGACGATAATGGGGTGAACCATATCTTTGGCCCAGAGAAATTCTCCTTGTCGCCGAACCGATCCAATTCTTGTCGCATAATCACAAGCAAACTCAAGGGCACTTTTGATTCGAGCGCCAACGCGAGTCAATCCTGAAGCATTAGTTATCCGGCGGGCTATTTCACTAACGTGAACGGGGCTTTCAACTTTCACAACGTCAACCACCCATGAGGCTAAAAGGTCTCGTCGGACAGTGTGCAATTCATAGCCTTGCAAACTAATTGAGAACTTTGCCAATTTATACGGTTGCGTGGTTGCATTGTTTTCAGGGCGAGAATCGGCATCAACAATTGCTCGTTCAATTTGAGATGAATTCTCAGGTGATTCAAAAGCAACAGTATTAATAATCCCCTGGGTCTGCGCTTCCTTAATAGCAGTAACGACGCGCCTTAGTTCTTGTACAGAATTACGGAACCAATCAGTACTCCAAATACGATGGATGCGCCAACCTAACCCTTCTAGCACCTGTTGTCGCAAGCGGTCACGATCACGAGCAGAGCGCGAACTATGATACATAGCACCATCACATTCAATTCCAAGCAAGTAAGCACCGGGGTTTCGCGCATCAACTATCGCCAGATCAATAAAGAAGCCAGCCGACCCAATTTGTGTTCTGACCTCATACCCTTCTGATTCCAACGCCGCTTTTACACTATCCTCAAATGGTGAATCTGTGCCTAGCCCTGTTTCTAGCGGTATATCAAGTTGTTTAGTTCGGGCATACGATAAGAAAGATTTCAGAGCGCGGACACCACGTGAGTCTGTGCGAGCCAAATCAATATCCTGATCGGTCAGGTTTGTAAAAATTTCGCAACGTCTTCGGGCGCGTGTAATTAACACATTGAGACGACGCTCACCCCCATCTCGATTAAGCGGCCCGAAATTCATTGATACTTGCCCTGTTTCATCTCGACCATAACCAATGCTGATGAATATTACATCTCGCTCATCACCTTGCACGTTTTCAAGATTCTTGACATCGAATGGTTCCTGCTTTCCAGAAACAAAAAACTCTTCGCAAGAGAGGTCTTTTCGTCGCAGCATTTCCACTTGATCCCAAATTGTGTTTGTTTGCGCCATACTAAAGGCGGCAACCAATAGTGATTGGCGTTCCTCAGATGGTTGCCGTAGTTGCTCTCGCGCAAATTTCATTACGGCTTCAGCAACAGCCGCTGCTTCTTTCACATTAGCTCTGCTTTTGCCCTTATCATAACTGGTTTGAGGCAGATGGCGATAAACGAGACCAACTTGGTCAGATGGTTGATTGTTACCCGGAAAAACAATCAAGCGGTTTTCATAAAATTCGTAATTAGAAACAGCAATTAGCGATTCGTGCCGACTCCGATAATGCCAGCGCAACATTCGTTCATGCATTCCTTGCGCCTTACACAGCCCAAGTATACTTTCGATATTTGCTGTAACGCTTCCATCTTCTTCATCCCCATCTCCACCTTGGATCAACGAGTCAAAAAAGCTTGTAGGAGGCATCTGTTTACTATCGCCAACAACAACAACTTGTTTACCGCGCAGAATTGCACCAAGAGCATCAACGGGTTTAACTTGACTAGCCTCATCAAAAATTACCAGATCGAATTCAATACTGTCCGGCGCAAGGTAATTCGCAATAGAAAGCGGTGACATCATAAAAACTGGCTTAATTGCTTGAACTGCATTACCAGCTTCTTTCATCAATTTGCGAATTGGAAAATGACGCGATTTCTTGACCAATTCCTTTAGCAATATTCCCATCTGACCAGTACCGTTTTGTGGAGGCAATCGTTGCCAATGAGCAGATGCTAAGCGAAGACGATTTTGTTCCGTAACGAACCGATCAAGTTGGCGAAATTGATTTACAGCTTGCGTTTGACTCTCTCCATGAAAAGCAGCAAGCGCCGGGCGTTCATGGAAAGCTTTAGATAGTAATTTCTCAAACCAATTCCACTCAAAAGCTGTAACTAAATGTTGAGAAGCAATAGGCCAGTTATCTATTACCTTCAACAATTCGGTTAGACTCTCTTGTTGGAAGGTATCAGCCTGTAAATTAAAAGCAGCTATTTCATGTAAACGCGGAAGCGCAGCAGACCAATCGTCAAATAATTTCTCCTGAACTTCCAACACCTGACTTTCTAGTTTCTCATTCACACCAAATCGCAGATTTTCATCAAAATCGAAGGCTGACGCGACTTCTCGTGTTCGATGGAAATGAATATTGAGGGTGGTTTCGACTTCGGCAATGGCTGATTCAAAACCCTCTACACGCGGATTGCCTGCTAGAAATAGTAAAATTCCTTCTGGCAGTTGACCGTCTCCAATGTCCTTGTAAAGCGCTAGAATCCATTCAAATAATTTTTCTAAGACGTTCCAATCTGACTTTTCTCCTTGCCATTGCGCGCCAAAAAGTGTTGCCCCTAAGTTCTGAAACTGATTGACGATTGCTTGAGTTCTCCGCGCTTCAAGTATCGCATCAACTAATTCGATTTTCTCTTGAATTTCCTTGGGCGCAGCAGTTTTGCATAAACCAGTAAGTCGGTTTCGTGCTCTTCGATAATCACCACTTAGAAGCCGCCACCATTTATCTCCGTAATTGACCAAATGCTGGCGAAGCTCAAGTAAGTCTTGCTCCCAAGCTTCGGGAATTAAAATTATATCAAACCGCGCATGTAATGCTGAAAGCCTCAAGCCAGCCGTAATAAGGGTGCGGATTTCATCGCGGCGCATTTGCCAATCACCAGTGCGAAGCTGAATGCCTTGCAAGCCTGGTGCATCCATTGCCCGCCTTGCCGCACGACATAAGATTTCAATATCTTTTCTTACTTGGGGAATTTGAAGTCCAAGTAAATTGGCCAATCCTTTTGCTCTATCACGCAGCCTTGCAGTTGATTGCCATGCGACCAGACAGAGTTCTTCAAGTCGTTCTTGCTCCGATGGCATGAGAAATTTGATGTTGCTGCCACGAAAAGGATGGTCTTTGAGAAAACCTATTGCAGTAAGACGATGTTGCATTTCAGCAACGATTGCACGTTTACGTTGATACTCGCCGCGTTTCCATAAACTCATTTCTGGCAAATTAAATGGCGGCAATTTTACTTCAGGATAAACCCGACGAATATTAAGCATCTCACCATAAGCATCGTGCGGTGTTATGCCACTGCTCCCAATAGCGGAATTAACAGCCTCGCAGTAATCGTTAAGCTTCTGCTGTGATTGTGCAAGCAAACTGATTTCGCCTTCGATAGATTTAAGAATCGGTTTACCAAGATTAAGAGTACGAGCCAATTCGCCAAGCAATGCCTTTTTATTTGTGTTGTGACTGTGAAGTTCTAAACATGCATCTCCTAGTCCAATTTTATCAAGGCGACGTTTGACGACTTCAAGTGCAGCTAATTTCTCCGCAACGAAAAGAACTCTCTGTCCTTGCCCTATTGCTTCCGCAATCAGATTAGTAATCGTTTGCGATTTGCCAGTTCCAGGTGGCCCTTGAATAATTAGATTATGATGTTGACTTACTGCAAGCATCGCCAGCATCTGAGAACTATCGGCGTCTACAACCTGATTTAGACCAAGTGACTCGACCTGCTTGTCAAGATGATCTTCTTCTGTAATTGAAAGAGGTCGTTCACTAAACCCATCCTGAAGCAAAGCTTTGATAAGCAAGTGGTTTGAAGGCTTATTATCCTCAGACCAAATCGCTTCATCCAAGTCTCGAAACATCAAAAATTTAGCAAACGAAAATAGGTTCAGCGTAATAGCTTCGTGTTCTACCGACCAGCGCGGTTGACTTTCAATTGCCGTCTCAATCGTCGCAAAGTAGGTAGGCAAATCTAAATCATCACTATCAGGAAATGGCGGCATTTCAATACCAAACTCACTTTTCAATTTGGCAGCTAGTGAGAGATTTACGCCAATTTCATCTCCTGTATAATTGAGATGAAATCGCTCTGCAGTATTCGCTCGCTCTAACTCAACAGGGATAAGAACTAAGGGGGCGCGGCGCTTTTCCTGACTGCCATCGGCTTCATACCAACCAAGCATTCCTACTGCTAGATAAAGAGCATTTACCCCTTGCTCTTCAATAAATGTGCGCGACGTCAGATATGTTGTCAGCAGTCGTGAATGCAGGCGTGATGAATCATATGGCGTTTGCAACCGAAGATCGTTATAATTTGCGTACTTATCCTCTTCTGATAACTCATCCGGTTGGTCAAATAATCCTTCTTCATTTTTCTCTTTGGTCGGAAGAAATGACATTGTTTTTCCTTCTCGAACCAAAATACGAAAGATAGAAACTGGTTGCTCTCTTACTATGTCCAACCCACGAGCTTTCTGTGTATGGTAATTGAGCAAGGGATTACGCAACCCTAAATCCAGTAATTCTTGACGTGCCTTATTGAGTTTTTCGGCGATGGCTGTTTGTGGACTAGGCAATGAAACTCCCTCCAATGAAAGAAAGTGGCGGGGCAAGTACAATGACTAAAAGGAAGCTGATTATGCCATAAGGTATTAAAAATAACAGAGGGTTATTAATTGTTAGCTTTGATTGGGGAAAAGCGATCTATAAAAATTCCAAAGCGCTTCACCTTTACAATCAATCACTCTCTCTTGCTTTCAGTCATAAGCTGATTATGATGCTTGCAATTCTTGTTTTACTCAATCCATTCGGTAAGGAAACGATTACGATGCTTCATTTGATTTCAGCTTTTGGGTTTCTGGCTTTTGCGGGGCTGGCGTGGCTGCTTTCATCCGACCGGCGCAAAGTAAATTGGCGCACGATTATCTGGGGCCTGGGGTTGCAATTAGTGATTGGATTGCTGATTTTTCGCGTGCCTGCTACGCGCGTGATTTTTTTGAAGTTGAATGATGCAGTGATGGCCTTGCTTGATGTCTCGCAAGCTGGAACCAAATTTTTGCTCGGCCCTTTAGCCGCAGGCCCCGGCGAACAAGGTTCCGTCGGCTTCATCCTCGCGTTTCAGGCTTTGCCGATTGCGATTTTCTTTTCGGCGCTTTCGTCCGCGCTCTATTACTTCGGCATTTTGCAATTTATCGTCCGCGCGTTTGCAAAATTATTCCATCGCACGATGCGCATCAGCGGCGCTGAAAGCTTATGCGGCGCGGCAAATATTTTCGTGGGCGTAGAATCAGCCTTAGTCGTGCGGCCTTATTTAGAAAGAATGACACGTTCGGAATTGTTGTCGGTCTTGAGTACGGGGATGGCGACGGCGGCTTCGACTACACTCGGAATTTATGTGTTGATGCTCGGCAAATCATTTCCGCAAATTGCAGGACATTTATTGTCAGCGTCGGTGATGTCAATTCCGGCCTCCATCGTCATTGCAAAATTATTGATCCCCGAAACTGAAACGCCGGAAACGCTGAACACAATTCCTTCGGAAGACGAAACCACACGCCCGCGCAATTTGATGAGCGCAATTATTGAAGGCGCAAACGATGGAATGAAATTAGCGCTCGGCATTGCGACATTGCTCGTGGCAGGTCTCGCGTTCGTAGCGCTTTTCGACAAAATTATTGGTGCGCCGAGTTTGTGGTTAGGAATGTCGGAGCCGCTCACCATTACCAAAATTCTCAGTTGGATTTTTTATCCGCTCGCAGCCTTGCTCGGTATCGCGCGCGCTGACATCGCCGAAGCCGCGCGGTTATTGGGCGAACGCGTAATTTTAACCGAAGTCGTCTCGTATCAGGATTTGGGGCAAATGGTTGCCAACGGAGTCATCACCGACCCGCGAACAGTTGTGATTTTGACTTATGCGCTGTGCGGCTTTGCACATTTCGCGTCCGTAGCTATTTTTGTAGGCGGAACCGCCGCGTTAGTTCCCTCGCGCCGCGATGATTTGGCGAGCTTAGGTTTGCGCGCGTTGCTTGTGGCTACGCTGGGAACATTAATGACGGGAGCAGTCGCCGGAATTTTCAGCGACGGGCAAGGTGTGATGATGAATGTGCGGTAAAATCGCGCTTATGTCAGTACCACCTGCGTAAGCGGGTGGTCAAAACTGTAATGCTCGCCACCCGCTTACGCAGGTGGTACTGACTCAAATCGGAAATTGGAATTTATGCCAGAAACAAAATCTTACGGAGCGTGGAAATCGCCCATCACTTCAGACTTAATCGTGCAAGGTTCAATTCGCCTCGGTGAAATTCAACTTGACGGCGCAGATGTATATTGGATCGAAGGACGCGCCGCTGAAAAAGGGCGCAACGTGATTGTGCGCCGCACACCGGACGGAAATATTACGGATGTCACGCCCACGCCGTTCAGCGCTCGCACGCGCGTACACGAATACGGTGGCGGCGCATATGTCGTGCGCGATGGCAAAATTTTCTTTGTGAATTTTGCCGATCAAATTTTGTACGAACAAAAATTTAACGAAGCGCCAACCGCATTTTCGCCGTCGGAACTGGAACTCGCCCGCTACGCTGATTTTGTCGTAGACGCCAATCACAGCCAATTAATTTGCGTTTGTGAAGACCATTGCCCGCCTGAAGATGAAGCCGAAATTATTATTGCGACTGATCCCTTGCTAGGACAACATGTCGAATTTGATCCGACCAAACAACAAGGCACAAACCATCCGACCAATTCTATTGTCAGCTTTAAAATTGGCACAGAGCACACAGACAATTTGTTAGTGAGCGGCGCTGATTTTTATGCGGCTCCGCGTTTGAGCCCTGATGGAACCAAGCTTTGCTGGATGCAATGGAATCATCCGAATATGCCGTGGGACGCGACGGAATTATACGTTGGCGAATTTGCGGAAGATGGCTCGCTTACCAATATTCAATTAATCGCTGGTGGCGACAAAGAATCAGTTTGCCAGCCCGAATGGTCGCCGGAAGGAATTTTGCACTTTGTTGCTGAGCGCACAGGTTGGTGGAATTTGTATCGCTACGTTGACGGCAACGTCGAAGCGCTCTGTCCGATGGAAGCTGAATTTGGCGTCCCGCATTGGGTCTTTCGGCAATCGCAATATGCGTTCATTGATGAGGCGCACATCATTTGCGCATACATCGAAAATGGATTTTTCAAGCTGGGAATTTTGGACATAGGAACGAAGCAATTTGAGAAAATTGAAACGCCATTCACATACATCGCCAGCATGCGCGCGACCGCTACAAAAGCATATTTCATTGCGGCATCAGCAACAGAGTCCAGCGCTGTGATTGAATTTGATTTAGCTTCGCGTGAATTCATCACGCTAAAAAAATCCAGCGATTTGACGATTGACCTGGGCTACGTTTCCGTAGCGCAAGCCGTCGAATTCCCCACTGAAAACGGCTTAACCGCACACGCATTTTATTATCCGCCAACGAACAAAGATTTCGTCGCGCCCGATGGCGAATCGCCTCCATTGATCGTAGAAATTCATGGCGGCCCAACTTCCGCGACATATGCGGCATTTGGCCTCGGCATTCAATATTGGACGAGTCGCGGTTTTGGCGTGCTCGATGTGAATTACGGCGGCAGCACGGGCTACGGTCGCGCGTATCGTGAACGCTTGAAAAATAACTGGGGCGTAGTTGATGTAAACGATTGCGTCAATGGCGCAAAATATTTAGTCGCGCAAAATCTCGCCGATCCCAAACGTTTGTGCATCACAGGTGGCAGTGCGGGCGGATACACAACGCTAGCGGCGCTGGCTTTCCGTAATACGTTTTCTGCCGGAGCCAGTCATTACGGCGTCAGCGATTTGCAAGCGCTCGACGATGACACGCATAAATTCGAGGCGCAATATACGTATGGATTAGTGCCAAAGGAGTTGTACAATGAACGTTCGCCAATTCATCACACTGATAAATTGAACGCGCCCGTGATTTTCTTTCAGGGCTTAGAAGATAAAATTGTCCTGCCAAATCAGGCTGAAATGATGGTGGACGCGCTACGCAAAAAAGGCTTGCCTGTGGCGTACGTTACTTTTGCTGAAGAAGGCCACGGCTTCCGTCAGGCAGCAAATATCAAACGCGCGCTAGACGGCGAATTGTATTTCTATTCGCGCGTGTTTGGGTTTGATTTGGCGGATGAAGTTGAGCCTGTCTTAATCGAAAATCTATGAGCAAAAAAATGCGATAGCGCTAATAGCGCCTAACAAAATGACGCTAAATAGCCCAATTTTCAGGCTTTTGAGGAGCAAAATGTCATTTTGTTAGGCGCTATTAGCGCTTCCCCCGTTATTTTTGTTGCCCTGGCAAGGACAAGGACTTTTGTTTTAAGTTAGAGAAAGGCTCTATGCGCAATCTCAGCCAAATATTACTTGTGTGCCTTACCTTTTTTGGGACAGCAGCGGCTTTGCCAATTTCCGCTCAAGAAGCAACACCAAAAACTACTGATAAAACTGATAAGGATGAAACCAAACAAGGGTTGGAGCTATTAAAACTTGCGATTGGCGAAATTCATACATTGAAATTGCCAGAAAACAGAACCTATCAATTGTCGCAAGCTGCCACGACCCTCGCTCATTTCGACGAGAAAAAAGCCCGCGAACTGGTGCCGGAAATCATTGAGAACATCAAACTGATGTTCAGCAAAGCCGAAGAAAATACCAATCAAAATCGGCATTTTTTCCTACGCAAAATGGCACGGGAAGAAGCGATTCTAGCCATTGCTAAATTTGATTACGGACTGGCGCTTGAAATCTCGCGAACAACCCGCCCTATCTCAAATCACGAACTAACGCTCAAAGAGTTGCAGCAAGCAGACGCTACGCTTGAGCAAAATCTGGCTGCACAATTAGTCAACAACAATCCCGAAGCCGCGCTGCAAGCGACTGAACAAAGTCTGGAAAAAGGTTTTTCGTATGAACTACGAAATCTAATCACAACCGTATTAAAAAAAGCACCTGACAAAGCCGATAAGCTGTTGGATAAAATCTATCAAAAATTGCAACGTGAAGACTTATTAGTCAATCAACAAGCTCTGCAATTTGCGACGGGCTTTTTAAGTGAAGAAATTAAAGCCCACAAAAAAGAACTGACGCCAGGCGAAAAAATGTACGGCCTAACAAATCGCAAACCTGCACTTAGTAAAGAAGATTTGAAAAAATGGACGGAATTAGTAGTGCGCAATACGCTATCGTTGCCAAGCCGTTTCGATAGCCTTAAAGACAACATCAATATTATTTATTCCATCCAGCAGTTGCGCGCACAGTTAAATGCTACGGCTCCTGAGCTTGTGCAACCAGTAGATACCATGCTAGCTAAAATCCGCCCCAAAATACCTGAACAAAACAGAGACAATATAGAGATGCATCTGCTCGGTGGCGAAGGAAAGCTGGATGATATGTTGTCGTTAATAGAAAAAGCTCCGAAAGAGAAAAAAGATGAGTTGTTATGGAATCCTATTCATTTAGCAATTAACTATTACGCTGATACTGATTTGGCAAACAAGATTATTGATAATCACGTTACAAGTCCTGAAAAGAAAAAAGAGTATCGTTCTTTTGTAGCTTGGCTTTCTGCGCAAATTCTGGCTGAACAAGGGAAGTTAGATGAAGCATTAAATGCGCTGAATTATATAACCGATAATTTTGAAAAAATTAGAACGCTGGTGCGGATGGCGCAAACAAATGTTAAGAAGAAAGAAATTAAACTGCAATTACTAGATCAAGCATTGCTAATGCTCGGCAATGATCTGACCATAAGCAACGCAGCCGATGCCTTTAATCAAATAAGTCTCGCGTATGTAGAAGTTGATGCCGAACGAGGTTTTGCTTTATTTGAGCCTCAGGTCGAAACCATGAATCCAATCTGGCATGCAGCAGGAGTTTTCTGTTCTTTCGAGTCCACCACTGCAACTTGCAGGGCAAAAAATAATGAATTAATTTTTAATAAACGCTCCTGGACAATAGGAGCACTAAATACGTTCCTTGCGGTCTTTGCTCCATTAGGCAAAGAAAATCTCACTCGCGCTAACGCCTTAACTCATCACATTCAAAATCCCGAAGTACGCTTAGCCGCAATTTTACAGATGCTTGAAGGCAAGCTAGTACCATCAGAACAATAACAGCATAGCCTGCCTTCATTGGAACATCATACCAATTTTACAGGTTGGAATTAACGTATTTTTGTGCGATTACGTTTGGCTTTCGCTTCCTTTTCCTCTTCGTCATCGTCGTCAGCTTTAACGACGCTGCGCACAAACGCGCTGCGCACAGGTGCAGGCATGGGAGAATTTGCGCCTTTGACGGCTTGCCAAATAATTTCGCTGAATTCATTGTCTGGCGCGGCATCTTCTTTGCTGAAATCCAGGCGCGCTGAACGTTGCGCATTCGGTGCGTTCGGTTGATTTTTCTCGGTCAAATCAAACGTAGCTTGTCGCAATTTGAAGGGCGTCAAATCTGGCGTATTGGTGAACGAGCCATACATCGGAATCGCTGCCGCATCGTATTGGCTCATCGGCGGCAAACCTAAAATTAACTCCATCGTGCGCAACATGCTGGAGCCCGTGTACATTGACGAATCTAAGAAATTTCGTTTGGTGTACGCACTGGCGATGAAGGCGGGCGAACGATGTGCATCCACATGATCAGGGCCATTTTGCGCGTCGTCTTCAATGACAAAAATCGCGGTGTTTGCCCAATATTTGCTGTGGCTGACGGTGTCAATCAGCATGCCAAGCGCCTGATCGTTTTGCGCAACATAGGCACGCGGCGTGAGCGCACCGACTTTGGTTCCTTGCGTGTGATCGTTGCCAATGCGAATGATTTGAAATTGCGGCAACTGTCCATTTTGTTCGTACGCACGAAATTCTTCGCGCCATTTTTCGATGCGCGTGATGTCGGAAATTTCCATATTCCACGACGGGAAATTTGGCGCGAAATGGCCTTGCAGCGCTTCTTCCATCGTGTAATTTTCTTTCTGCGCCTTCTTGCTGTTTTCGCTTTCCCAATCAGCGCCGCCACCGCCGCCAGCTTTGACATCGCGCACGCCAATAAATTCGCCGTAACTTCGATAACTCACGCCCGCCGCTTTGCAATAATCCCAAATGTAGCCTTTGGTCGGACGCGCAATTTTCTTGCTACCTTCGTAATCGTATGTGCGACCGCGACTCGAATAATTGGTCGGCCAGGTTTTCTCTACATAATCCGTTGCGTACGCCGCCGTAGACCAATTGTGACCATCGGCGGAAACTTCAGAATCCACATAAAAATTGTCGAGCAATACAAATTCGCGCGCCAACGCATGATGATTTGGCGTCACGTCTTCGCCAAACAAACACAAATTCGCGTCGCCATTGCCTTCTTTCATATCGCCTAAAATTTGGTCGTAGGTGCGATTTTCTTTGATGACGTAAATGACATGTTTGATCGGCGAAGCGTCGCCCACACGCAATGGAATCGCGGTGCCAGCTTTGGGCGCGCGCGCGGCTTGGAGTAATTCATCAGTATAAGGCGAATTGGCGTACGTCTGTTTCGTCAGTTGTGCAAGCGCTCCCTCGTTTGGCAAATCAATCAAAGAAATTGTGCCTTTGAGCAAGCTGCCAATATATTCCACGTCTTTGCTTTCGGAGCGCGACATGCCAGGTTTCGGTTGCGGCCCTTTTGGATTTGCGGCGGAAGTTGTGCCTTTGCCATTCGCTACATAAATTTGTCTGTTATTTTTGCTGACGCGGACAGAGGTCGGATACCAACCAGTCGGGATAAAGCCCTTGATTTTACTGGCTCCGCGCTTGCTGACGTCAACGATGGCTACGTTATTGTTGTCGGCGTTCGCAATATACAAAGTTTTTTCGTTTGGCGCTAACGCGACAGCATTGGGCGTGCTGCCGATGGGAGATTTTGGATGTAGCGCCGTGCTGATCGCTTCGATTTCTTTCATCGTCACTGTGTCGAGGACAGAAACCGAATTGCTATTCGCATTCGCCACATAAAGAATTTTGCCGTTGCGTGAAAGTTCCAAATCATTCGGGTGATCGCCCGTAGCAATGTTGCCAAGCACCTGATTTGACGCAGTGTCAATCACAGCGACAGAACGCGACCCCCAATTGCTGACGTATAATTTTTTGCCATCGTTCGCCATCGTGCAATCGTACGGATATTCGCCGACAGGAATTTTTGTGATGACTTTTTTGGAGCTTAAATCTACGACGGCGACTTTGTTCGTGAGATTTTCTGCGGCGTATAATTTTTTGCCGTCAGGTGAAATCGCTATGCCTGCGGGAAAAGCAAATTCGCCTTTGCCTGCGCTGCGGGCGCGGTTGCGCTGCGCGTTGTCGAGCGCGTGATATTCTGCGCTGCCAAGCAAGATTTTTCCGGCTTCAGAGGCTTTGCCATTCACAAAATCAAACACCAGAATTTCGTTGTCATCGCCGCCTGAAACAAAAAATTGATTACCGTTTGGCGCGAACGCTAAGCCAAGCCAGGATTTTTTCACAGAGACAGTTTGCACGCTTTGTTGCATTTGCAAATCAATAATGTCAACTTCTTGTTCGCCATTGCCATTGGTTGTGACCAGCAAAAAACGCCCGTCTTTACTCATCTCCATGTTCATCGGCAAATCGCTGACCGGAATTTGTTTCCCAGTCGGCGTCAGCGTCCAACCGTTCGAGAGCAAAACGCCGGATGATTTTGCGCCAGGCGTGACGCGCGGTTCGCTCGGCCATTGTGCCTTCTGCACAGTTTGCGCGAAAGAGGAAATTGTTAATAAGAAAACAAGAAATGACGCGATGAGTTGTTTGACTTGCCGCACGGTGAATTCTCCTGATGATAGTAAGTTTTCAGTCAAGTAAGGTGAGCAAAACTATACCATCCGTGCGGCTGCGAAAACAGATTTGGCAAGAGATTTCACATAAAAGTTAGAGGTAAAAAATTGCGCCTGAAAGGTGAGGGTCTTCTCAGGCGCGTCCATTCACACATGCAAATTGCTCTATTAAGATTGAGGGCGGAAAATTGGAATTATGTATTTTGCCTGATCAGACATTGTTAAGCTGTGCAAGTTATGCCCTTGGCTAAAAGCGTTCGCCGAGGTCAGCACATCAGGATTGAAATTAATGACTGCACCGGAAATTGACTTCCCGTGAACTTCCCAAAGACGAACCGTTCCGCAACTGCTGGAGCGAATGATTTTTGAAAAACGGCCCGGCACGCGAATAAAGCTGTCGTTGATTTCCTGCTGCACCTGACAAACATTTTGCGGCGCTTGAAAACTGTAGCCTCGTTCGTATTCATCGTAAAGCTGTCCGGCAAGACTGCCGATCAAATTTACTGCACTGTTTGAACTCAAATCACCGCCCACGGGATTTACTATTAAAAATGCTGAATTTTTATCTTGCGGGCTGGCAATATTATCAGCGGATAAAGAAATAGGCGCTTGATTATATTGTACGCCGTCAAGCTTTAATTCTGCAGTTTGCGCCCCCGGCACAAATCCGGGCAGGATTGTGTTGTACGCATAAAGTGCAGAAAAGGCCTCTGCTCTGAGACTAGACAGGTGTCCAGACTTAAATTTCACGCGCGTTGCACCGATCAAATAATTATAACTAATCGGAGCACCATCGTCATTGACTGCCACAGCCAAAGCATAGCCCGTCACGCCTGGATCAATTTCAGAAGCGAGCCATCGAGATGTTTGAGAAGCAGTAAGGGTCGCGTAAAAATCTGCAACAGAACAAGATTTCCCATCAACCAGAAATAAATGCGCATTCATGGTAAGCGGGCCGATATTTGTGAGCGATATTGCGGTGTCCTGATCCTGCGCGCCTGACGGGTGTGAGGTGTAAATATTGTAGAGCAATAATGAGCCAGCTTTGTTATCGCTCATGCCTTTACCGTTCAGGGCTAAAGTCCCACTGGTAGGGCCTCCACAATTCGGATCACAACCATCAACATATCGAGGTGGAGCGGTGGCAATGCTAACGGCAGGAACATTAGCGGCTGCCCGCCCCCCTTCACCTAGCGTAGCCCGTACAGCATTCATTTTCGGGGAGAATTGCTGTTTGGCTAAAACAAAATTACTGAGCAATAAAAGTACAAAAAAAGATAAAATATTTACCAACAAGCGAGCGGGCATAAAGCGAATCATCGCATTCCTCCGATAACGTGGGGCGTAGTTCAATAGCGAAATGTTTTTTGGATGTTCCTTACGAGCCTGCCAGTTCCCTGCATTCGCTGAAAATCAGCCTGCGGAGAACTGGAGGCTCTGCCCAGTGAGTCGAAATCGGGTGAAAAGGAAGAGTGGCTGCTTACTGTAACTTGCCGGTTGCGTAATCGCCGTCTCTATCGCTAAAAGAATCTTTTAAGATTATTTAACATATTTAAATTACATTAAATCATTAAACAGTTCAACACTTTTTTCTTAACTTCTCAAAATTTATTTTGCGGGGCTGCTTGAATTCCAATGGTACCTGTAATTATCACGTTGCTGATGCGGGATTGATTGACTCGCACTTACTTCATTCGGCATAATTTCACAATGTCAAAACGAGTGAGCCGAAACGTACAATGACATAGAAAATTTATGGCAACTCAACAACGCCGCACTTCAACAAGCGCTCGCATTCGGCGACGCCCCTCGCAATCAGTGCTACGCCGATTCTTTGGTTTCATTTTTTCGCGTTACACGCTGATCCCTTTGTTTTTTCTGGGGATTTTGGGCGGGTTTGTGTTGTTTTATTATTACGAGCGTTATGCTGAAATTATTGATGCGGGCTTACGCGGAGATATTTTTGTTCGCACGTCTGGCATCTATGCTGCGCCTAAACAAATCCGTACGGGCAGCCCATTAAAACAATCAGAACTTGTCGAACAATTAAAGCGAATCGGATATTTGGAGCGTGGCTCAACCAAAAATGAAAAACGTGGGCAATTTGTTGTGCGCGGCAACACCGTAGAAATTGTGCCTGGCTCTGATGCAATTATTGATGATGAAAAAGCGTTTCAGTCTTTGCGCGTGTCCTTCAATGGCAATGGCATTGGCAGCATCAACAATTTAAAATCCGGCGCTACACTCGCCACCGCAGAATTAGAGCCGGAAATGATTTCCTCTGTGCTCAATCAGGATCGCAGCAAGAGCAAAAATATTGAGTTCAAAGATTTGCCGCAGCACTTGATCGACGCTATCACGACCATCGAAGACCAACAATTTTTCGAGCATTATGGCGTGAACTGGCGTGGAATTTTGCGCGCGGTAATTCGCAATACAGAAGAAGGTCGCATTACAGGCGGCGGCAGTTCGATCACCTCGCAGCTTGTCAAAAATCTCTACCTCACGAAAGAACAAACGTATAAACGGAAATTTTCGGAAGCGTTCATGTCCCTCATCCTTGAGCAGCGCCTGACAAAAGAACAAATTTTTTCGATGTACTGCAACATCGCATATCTGGGTCAGCGCTCCGGCTTTTCGATCAATGGTTTTGGCGAAGCGGCACGTTCATATTTTGGCAAAGATATTTCGCAACTTTCCATCGCCGAATCTGCCATGCTCGCGGGCATTATTCGCAGTCCTAACCATTACGCACCGTTCAAGTACCCAGAGCGCGCTAAAGATCGTCGCGATTTTGTATTACAAACGATGTACGACGAAGGAAAAATTTCAATCGCGGAGATGGCGAAAGGCAAACAAAGTCCGCTCGGCTTGCAAAGCACTGGCGGCAGCCATCTGAATGTTACGGAAGCGCCTTATTTTATTGATTACCTGACGAAGCAATTAGATAAACAATTCGACGACACAGGCGAAGTTAAATCGCTCCGCATTTATTCTTCGATAGATTTGGATTTGCAGCGTGCGGCGTATCAGGCTGTTTCCAAACAAATGGCCGCGCTCGAAAGAATTTATGCCAAACGCAAAGGTGGCACCGCCGGATTGCAATGTTCGCTCGTGGCTTTGAATGCAAAAACGGGCGAAGTACTGGCGATGATCGGTGGTAAAGATTATCAGCAAAGTCAATTTAATCGTGCGACTGATGCCAAACGTCAACCCGGTTCTGTTTTCAAACCCTTTGTTTATGCGGCTGCGATCAACACGGCAGAATACGGCGCAGATATCATCACGCCTGCGACATTGTTAATGGATGCGCCGAAAACATTCACGTATGGATTCGGAGAAGAATACAAACCGGGTAATTACGGCGACACATTTTCCAACAAAAACATCACAGTGCGAGATGCGCTCGTAAATTCTAAAAACGTAGTCACAGTCGAATTAGCCGAACGCGTTGGCTTTACAGAAATTGCGCGCTTAGCTGAAAAAGCTGGTTTGCCGCGCCCGCCGACTTATCCTTCGATGGCGCTCGGTGTCGCCGAAGCTACACCGTTGCAAGTTGCTTCAGCTTACACGATGTTCGCCAATAAAGGCCGCCGCTCTGCGCCTACGCCAATCAGGCGCGTGACCACTGCTTCCGGCGCAACTGTTGAAATGACAAACAAAGAATCGCGTCAGGTGATTTCGCCGCAGGTCGCGTATGTTATGACTTCGATGATGCAGGATGTGCTCAATCGAGGCACAGGCGCGCGCGTGCGTCAGATGGGCTTCAAAGCTACCGCAGCAGGCAAAACAGGCAGTTCGCGCGATGGTTGGTTTGCTGGCTACACGCCTAACTTGGTTTGCGCAATTTATGTAGGATTCGACGACAACTCAGATTTGAAAATGACTGGTGGCGAAGCCGCGGCTCCGATTTGGGCTGATTTTATGAGCCGTGCTTTGGCAATTCGACCTGAACTAGGCGGCGAATTTGAAGACCCCGGCGGTATTACACAACTCGATATTGATCCCGCGACTGGAATGCTTGCAAAAGCCGGAACGAATTTGCGTCACGAACTTTTTATCAACGGAACAGAACCGAACCACAAAGAAAATGATGAGGCCAATCCTTCAGAAGGTATTCCGGAAATCCCTGAAACTGACCCGCCCACCGAAAAAGAAAATTCGCCATCGCCTTCTCTAACACAAAAGATCAGCGCCTCAAAAAATGTCCTTCCCGAAAACCAACGCGCCGATATGCTAACATTTGAAGTGTGCGCGAAAACAGGCTTATTGCCAACAGAGGGGTTGTGTATCATCACAGCGAACCGACGTTTTAAAATTGGCAATGAACCGCATCAGTTTTGCACTCGTGCCGCCCACATCAAAAATGGCCTTTAATTTCCAACCTAGCCCTTGCCGAGATTTTCCTGAATGAATATTGAACAAATCCACCAGCAGGCAACCGTGATTGATATGCACGCGGACACGATTCAGCGCGTGCTGGATGAAGGTGCAGATTTAGCCGTAGGCGCTGACGGATGGCATTTGGATTTAAATCTCATGCGCACAGGCGGCATAGACGCACAATTTTTTTCCATCTGGCCTGACCCGCATGAATTTTGGGGACAAGCCGCGTATGAACGCACTTCAGCGTTGATTGGCGCGGTTGATGCGCAGTTAGAAAAACATCCGCATTTGCTCGAACGCGCACTGACTGCGGCTGATATTCGCCGCATCGAAAACGACGGAAAAATTGCGGCGCTGATGGGCATCGAAGGCGGGCATGCGATCAATGACGACCTTGATGCGTTGCGCGAATTTCATGCGCGCGGCGTGCGTTATATGACGCTCACGCATTCGCGCACAACAAATTGGGCTGGTTCGTCGGGTCATGAAGTTGGCAGAAATACTGGCCTCAGCAAATTTGGTTGTGAGGTCGTGCGCGAAATGAATCGGCTGGGCATGCTCGTGGACATTTCGCACGTTTCAGACAAAACATTTTGGGAAGTGCTGGACGTCGCCACCAAACCTGTGATCGCTTCGCATTCCGGCGCGCGTTCGCTTTCCAATCATTTTCGCAACATGACTGACGACATGATTCGCGCTGTAGCCAAAGCTGACGGCGTTGTGTGCGTGGTTTTCTATCCAATTTTTCTCGACGAAAATTATGCACAAGCCGCGCGTGCAATCTTTGCTCAACTAAAACCGCAATTTATTGAAATCGAAGCAACGCTTGATCCCATTGCAGCAAGCTACGCCAAAGATCGGCTCAGCACCCAGGCTTTGCGCGACCGCGTGGCACCGATGCCACTTGCGCGACTCGCCGATCACATCGAACATATTGCCAAACTTGTCGGCCCGGATCACGTCGGACTTGGCTCTGATTTCGATGGCATTAATTGTGTGCCGGAAGGATTGGAAACAGGCGCACAAATGCCTGCATTAACGAAAGAACTAGCGCGGCGCGGATTTGATGAGGAAGCTCTCATGAAAATTTTGGGCGGAAACATCTTGCGCGTGATGGAAGCGCAGGAAAATTTGCGGTAAAATTTGGTACCCGGATTTTGTGCTTATGAAAAACTCAACATTTTCCATCTCAACGTTTTTACTTATGCTTTGCTTCAGCGTTCTCGCGTTCGCACAGGAACCGACCAAGCCTGCTGAACAGCAACCACCTGCGCCGCAAAATCCCACGCAAAAACCAACTGATCCTGAAGATCAAGGGACAATAATTGTAGATACGACGACGCAGGTTGTTGTGCCAGTCATCGTCACGGATAATTACGGACGCTTCGTTACAGGCTTGAAGAAAACGGATTTCGCAGTGCGCGAAGATGGCGTATCACAAGAAATTGAAGATTTTTCTGACGCGTCATCGCCATTCAGCGTCGCGCTTATGATTGATTTGAGTTTGAGTACAAAAAATAAATTGGACGAAATCAAACGCACTGCGATAGATTTTGTAAAACTTTTACAACCACGCGACAGAGTTATTGTCGTTGCTTTTGATGAACGCGTGCGTTTTGTAGGAGATTTCACTGGCGATCAAAAAGAATTAGAAAAAAGTATTAAGTCCCTCAAGACCAGTTACCTGACAAGTCTTTACGATGCGATTGATTTGACGATCCGCGAAAAACTGCGTACACAAAAAGGCCGCAAAGCAATTGTGGTGCTCTCTGATGGGGTTGATTCGGGCAGCAAAAAAGCTACCTATCAAAGCGTGATGGATTTGATTACTCGTTCGGGCATCATTGCTTACTCAGTGCGATATGAAACGCGTAACGATGGGAGCAAACAAATCAATCCGCAGGATTTGCCCAATCTGAGCGGCACACCATCAGGAATTAAACACATGTTCCCGCAACAACCGCGCGGGACGTTTCAAAAACAGGCTCCTAAAGATCGTGATTTGTTAGGGATCGAATTTTTGCGCGAATTGGCGATGCGCTCCGGCGCGCTTTATATTCGCTCGGAAAGCGAAATTATGACAGCGGGGGCATTGAATTTGATTGCCAACGAAATTCGCAATCAGTATACGATTGTTTACGATCCCAAAAATAAAAAGCAGGACGGGTTGTTTCGTCAAATTCACGTCAACGTAAATCGTGATGAATTGCAGGTGCGCTTCCGGCAAGGATACGTTGCCCCCAAAGCAGCGCCACCGAAAGAAGCGGACAAACCTAACAACTAACAAAATATTCTCGCATGGATTTTGCACCCCGAACCTGCGCCGCCTTCATCTGCAAAATCTCTGTCGTGCCCAGCCTTCAAACGACTCGCGTTTGTGTTTTTTTCTAACAAAACGATGAATTAACCTTCACCCTTGCGTTAGAAACTTTGATTTTCGCGCATATAATAATTTCTTCGCCTTGTAAGTTTTGAGTACTGCCTTTAGGCGGCCTCTTTACAATGGTTGCCGCCTAAAGGCAGTACTCAAAGCAATTTGATAAACACAGCGCGCCGACAAAGAGAACTCACACAATGAACCGGAAACTCACACTTGGATTAATCCTCACAATTACCGTGTCGCTGGCAGCAGTAATGGCGTTTCCGCGTTTGCGCACGACGATAGCGGCTTTGCGCCAAAGCGAACCAAGCGTAGCCGCCCAAAAAACAACCAAGACGCAATCTGCTGCACGACAGAAGTCCAGGTCGCAGGAAAATTTTGATATTCGCGCCGGATTGCAACGTTCTCTTTCTGCGCCGCCTGAAACTCCTCAAACAACTAAAAATAAAAACGGCATCAGTAATAAAAATCTCAACGCGCATCGTCTGTTGATTGAGCATCCGCACACGCAAATGCAATGGAGTTCATTGACGGGCGCGCCAAGCCGCATCATCAACACGCGGGAATCATTAACCGAAGCGACACAAACAGATGCAGCAATGGTGGCGCAAAATTTCCTCACAGAAAATCGCGCGTTGCTGCATTTAGACCAACCTGAAATTAATGATTTGCGTGTCTCACAGCGGGATCGTACAGCACACAACGGCGTTACGCATATCACATACAACCAGCAAATTGATGGCATCGAAATTTTCCAAGGCACAATGTCTGTGCATCTGGATCGCAACAATGCTGTTATAGCCGCCAACGGTGAACTGATGCCGCAGGCTCGCGCTCACATCAATCGCACGCGCCCAGTCATTTCGATGAATGAGGCCCTGCAACGCGCAGCGACCGCAGCAGACATTGAGCTCAGCGCAACTCCTACGCCTACCGTTCTGAGTCAGCAACAACAAAAATTTCAGTTAGCAAAGGTAGCTGAAGTTGCGCGTCCAATTGAAATGAAGCTCGTATATTTTCCGCTCGCACCTGACACGATTCGCCTGGCGTGGTCGAGCGAATTGTGGCTGCAAGATTCGCCGGACGTCTATTTAATTATTATTGATGCGGAACAAGGCTCGTTGCTGTTCCGGCATAATTTCACCAATTACGAAAATCCGCACGGCCTCGTTTTCACTGACGAGAGTCCGCGCCCGGACGCGCCGCATATTAGCAATGATCCGCCGTACGTGCAGCCACAGGATTTGCCGTTTCGCCCTGCGCCGTTTAATGGCGTGACAATTTTTGAGGCAAATAATCCGCACTTTGATTGGTGGGCCGGTGCGAGTCCGACTACGCTCGTCAGCAATAACGTAGACGCCCATCTTGACCGCTCGCCAGCCGATAATGCGCCTGACACACCACAGCTAACTGTCCTCAATAGCAATTTTTCTTTTACAGCCGACTTTTCTAAATCGCCCACTGACGCAGATTATCAAAAGGCGGCGCAAACGAATTTATTTTATTGGGTCAATCGTTATCACGACATTTTATATTCGTACGGCTTTACCGAATCTTCGGGCAATTTTCAGACCAATAATTTCAATTTAGGTGGCAGCGGAGGCGACGCGATCCAAGCTGATGCACAAGACGGCAGTGGCACAAATAACGCGAATTTCTCTACGCCTTCGGACGGACGCGCGGGACGCGTGCAAATGTATTTGTGGAATTCCGGCACGCCGCAACAACTCGACGGAGATTTCGACCAAGGCGTCATTATTCACGAACTGACACACGGCCTCACGAATCGCTTGGTCGGCAACGCAACTGGTTTGTCAGGGCAACAGTCAGGCGGCATGGGCGAAGGATGGTCTGATTATTTTGCGCTTACATTGTTACGCAAAGAAGATGATCCGTTGGATGGAGGCTACGGCGTTGGGCAATACGTGCGCAATAATTATCCGGTCGGGATTCGCCGCTATTTATACAGCACAAATAAAAATATCAATCCGCTGACATTTGCCAACATTTCGCTTGATACGGCAGTGCATCGCATTGGCGAAATTTGGTGTCTGACGTTGTGGGAAATGCGGGCCGCGTTGATTCAACGTTATGGTTTTGCCGAAGGCCAACGCCAAAGCATTCAATTAGTCGTAGACGGATTAAAGCTAACTCCTAACGCTCCCGGATTAATCGAAGCCCGCGATGCAATTCTGTTAGCCGACCGCGTCAATAACAACGGAGCGAATCAATGTTTGATGTGGCAAGCCTTTGCTAAACGGGGGCTAGGCGTGAATGCTTTTTCGCTGGGAGCCAATGACGGAGCGCCGCAAGAATCTTTCGAGGTTCCAGCCGCTTGCAACAACACAGGCACGTTAACGCTCGATAAGCAAGGCTATTTGCCGAATGAAACGATGCAAATAGTTTTAGGTGATGGCAATGCAGGTAACGCCATTTCTGCCACGATTTCGAGTGCTGTAACGGGCGATCAGGAAACCATTGCGCTGGCAGCTAACCCCTTATTGCCTGGAAATTTTTCAGGTCAATGCAAAATCGTCGCAGGCAAAGCGAATAATAGTGATGGCGTATTACAGGTCGCGGCGGATATGAATGAACAAATCAGCGTGCGGTACAACGATCAGGCAAACGCGGATGGAGTGAGTCAGCCAATTGCTGCCAGCGCAATTGTCGCACGCGAAAAAATCATTCTCCAAGACAATGCCGAAAGCGGAAATCAAGGCTGGTTCACGTCCGGTAATTGGAGCCTCGTCACAACTAAAGCCGCTTCGCTAACACATAGCTGGACAGATTCTCCGGCAGGTTCTTACAGCAACAATAGCAACACCTCGCTTACCTCTCCGCGCCTGAATTGTGCCGACCTGAGCGAAGTCACATTGCAATTCGCGCAGAGTTACGCCCTCGAATCGAATTTCGATTTTGGGCTGGTAGAATATTCAATTGACGATGGCGCAACTTGGAACCGAGTCACAGTGATTACAGGAGTTTCGTCAGCTTTCAATCAAGCTACGATTCAGTTGCGAGCGCTGAGCAACCAACCGCGCGCGCGCATTCGTTTTCGTTTGTTGACTGATAATATTGGCATTGCTGACGGCTGGTACATTGACGATATTCGTGTGACAGGGCGTTCGGCGAATCCCGCTATTGCCAGACTAGGCGATCAGTCTGTACCTGTTATCACATCGGTTACGCCTGCATTTGGCAGTTTAAGCGGTGGCACGCGCGTCACAATTTACGGCAATAATTTTTCAGAGACGGCAGATACAACCATCACATTTGACGGCATCACAGCCACAAATTTCGCAGTTATCAGCAATAACACAATCACGGCGACGACTCCGGCGCATAATGCTGGCGCGGTTACGGTGCGCGTAAAAAATCGCTACGGCGAAGCGACTCTTGGCAAGGCGTTTACGTATTATCAATCCGGCGCCGCGCAACCAACACCAATCCTGACAAAGGTTTTCCCCGCCAGCGGTGCGACGCGTGGAGGCCAAGCAATTACCCTTTCCGGCGCAAATTTCACGCCTGAATCAACCGTAAAAATTGGCGTCAGCCCTGCCACCGCTACATTTGTGAATGCGAACACGTTGCGTGTGAATAGCCCTGTTGCTGGCTCGGAAGGTGCGGTGGACGTAGCTGTCAGTAACGGCGCGCAATCAGTTTCCCTGCCTGCGGCATTCACTTACTTAGCGCCTACCCCGCCGACTATACAAAATGTTTCACCTTCGGATGGGCCAACCTATTTTTCTGGTGCGTTGGTGCCAATTTTGTGGACTTCTAATGACAATCACGCGATTGTCAAACATCGCATTTCGTTGTTCCGCGATGCTTCTTTTGTGAGCGAAATAGCTACGGACGTTTCTGGCGAAGCGCAAATTTATTATTGGCGCATTTCAGCGACTCAAGCATTGGCGAACAATTATCGCATTCGCATCACAGCAACTGACGACGAAGGGTCGGAAACTGAAACCTACAGCAATACCTTCACCATCGCGCGGAATTGGCAAACGGTCTCTTCAATGCCTGCCGGATTGATGCGCATGACATTCGTTGGCGTAGAAAACAACATTATTGCGATTGGTGGACGCACTACAGCTTCCAGTTCTACACCTGTTGATGCAGTAAATCTTTACAACACTGCGACAAATAGCTGGTCGGCGCTCGCGTCGTTGCCTGTGCCGCTCAGTAGCACAGACGCGGTGCTACTCAATAACAAAATTTATGTGCCCGGCGGCATTACAGAAACTTCGGTACTCGCTACGCACTATGTTTATGACGTAGCGACAAACGCGTGGACGACAGCAGAAAATACGCCGTTTGCAGCTTCAGCTTATGCGTGTGCCGCTGACACCGCAAATAACGTTTATTATGTGACAGGCGGATTAAATAACGCGACCAGCCCGGTGACAAATGTGCGTTCTTTCAATGTGCAAACAAATAACTGGGCAGAATTGCCGCCGCTGAAAACCGCGCGTTATGCACATGAATCCGCGTTGATTGATGGCAAATTGTATGTCGCAGGAGGATTAGGAACTGTAGGCGGCCTGACGACTGGGGAAGTTTTTGATTTCGCTTCTGGTCAATGGACAAACATCGCCGCACTCAGTCGGCAACGTGCTTTCGCCGCCAGCGCTGTCTATCGTGACGCGCAAGGCAATCCGTTTTGGGTGTTAGCAGGAGGTCAGGATTCTACGAATAGCGTATCCCTGTCATCTGTAGAAATTTATGATGTGCGCAACAATCGGTGGATTCAGCTTGATGCTTCGTTCAATATGAATTTAGCGCGCACGCAAACTAACGGGACATTCGTCGGCGAATATTTTTATGTGCTCGGAGGAGGAACGGGTTCAATCTCGCAGCCTTCTGCCACGAATTTTAATGAGCGCATTAAACTGCCGCTTGATTTGAATAGCCTCAACACGCCGCCAGCAATTGCCGCGCCCTCACAACTGCTCGCCATCGCCGGACAAGAATTAAAATTCGCAGTCACTGCCAGCGATTTAAATGCGACGAGTGTGCTTTCGATTGCAGGCACAAATTTGCCTGGGGGGGCAAGCTTTGCGTTAGAAAATACTTCGCCCAATGAAGCACGCGGCACGTTGCGCTGGACACCTGCGAACGAAGACACAGGCAAAAGCTTCGCGTTCACTTTCAAAGCGACGGACGGCACGCTGAATGACATCAAAAACGTCATCGTAAATGTTGTGCAAGCCGCGCCAATGGCGGTAGTCAACGCAGCGCATTATCGCGCAGGTGCATTGCCAATTGGTTCGATGGCTTCGGCCTTCGGCGATAATTTAGCGTTGCGCGTCGAAGCAGCTTCGGCCTTGCCATTGCCATTGGAACTGGCAGGCACAAAAGTTTTCGTAAATGGCACGCTTGCGCCATTGCTTTATGTTTCGCCTACACAAATTAATTTCATTGTGCCGGACACGCTCGAAACGGGTGCAGCGACAATTATTATTAGCAATCCGAACGGAAAATATTCACTGGCGAAGACACAAATTTCCAAAGAATCGGCTTCCCTTTTTACCCTCAATGCTTCCGGGACAGGCGATGCAGCCGCACTCGCCACCACTGATGGCATCAATTATTTGCCCGCCCCCTTCGACATCACTGTCAACGGCAACTCCAATTATTTAATTTTGTTTGGGACAGGATTTCGCAACGCCAGCGCTGCAAATCCTATGGACGAAAATGGTGTCGCTGAATCCGTGCGCGTGACGATTGACGGAATTGAGGCGCGTGTGGATTATGTAGGCGCGCAAGGATTTTATGCAGGGCTTGATCAACTGAATATCGTCTTGCCAGCCACGCTACAACCTGGCACGCGACGGGTCGAAGTCGCCGTCTCCCTAAATGGTATTGAAGCAAATCGCGTTACGATTCCCCTAAAATGAAACAACCCACCACCCAACCTAAAAAAATCAACATCTGGCAATTTCAATTCATCCTCTGTCGCCGCTTAGTCTGGTGGGGCGCGCTCAGCTTTATACTGGGCATTCCGCTGCTTTTTATGGAGCCGTTGTTGCGCGGCTTTGGCATTCAGTCGCTCTTTTGGGGCGCGATTAATACGGCGATTGCAGTGTTCGCTACGTTTCGGATCACCAAACGCAGAGCGGCGCTCTCAGACCCTGCCGATAAAGATGTCGTAGCGCGCGAAGCCAATAAATTAGGGCGGTTGCTGCAACTAATGCTGATTTGTGATTTCGTATATTTGTCAGTGGGCTTAATTTTAGTTTTTACCCTTGGCAGAAAAAATTCTTGGTGGTTGGGAACAGGAATTGGCGTGATCGTGCAGGCGTTATACTTACTTGGTTTTGACTGGTATCATTTAAAGCGAATTCCGGTAAAGCGAATTCCGGTAACGATAAAGGAATGATATGGTCGCAAAACTCAAAGAGCCGTATCGGCGTCAGTACACAATCGAAGAATATTTCGCGCTCGAAAAAGTTGGCGACGCGCGCTATGACTATTGGAACGGCGATATTGTTTGTATGAGTGGCGGATCGCAACAACACGCAATACTAGCCAGCAATATTCATCGTGAAATTTCTGCCAAATTAAAAGGCTCAAAATGTCGTGCGTTCACTGAAGGAACGCCAATTTTAACGCCGCTGATGCCGCCTTATCGTTATCCAGGTGCCAGCGTCGTTTGCGATGAAATGAAATTTCAGTCGTTGCAAGGTATTGACGCTTTAGTAAATCCCATTCTCGTCGCTGAAGTTTTATCAACTACGACAGAAGAGGCTGATCGCAATCAAAAGCGCGTAGCGTATCAAGAACTACCTTCTTTGCAAATCTATTTGTTAGTTTCACAAACGGCTCATCACATCACAAAATATTCGCGGCAAGGCGGATTCTGGCTACGCGAAGAAATTAGCGGCCTTGATTCGGTGCTGCAAGTTCCTGACTTGCAATGCAAACTTTTGCTGCGTGAAATCTATGATGGAGTCGTTTTTCCGTAAATAATTTATGAACCGTTTTGCTAAATTTGCCTGGGGAGTTTTGGCTTACAACATCGCCGTCATCGTGTGGGGCGCATTTGTGCGTGCTAGCAAATCCGGTGCAGGTTGCGGGGATCATTGGCCCGATTGCAATGGCGAGGTAATTCCCTTTTCCGGTAGCACAAAAACGCTGATCGAATTTGCTCATCGTTCGACATCTGGCTTAGCAGGTGTAGCTGTCGTGGGTTTGTTAGTTTGGGCTTTTTTTGCGTTTCCGAAACGTCATAGCGTACGTGTTGGGGCAGTGCTTTCCTTCGTCTTTATCTTGATCGAAGGCGCAATTGGAGCGCTCCTCGTAAAAAAAGGATTAGTGGCGGAAAACGATTCAATTGCGCGTGCGCTAGTTATTTCAGTCCATTTGGTAAATACACTTTTATTAATCGCATTTTTGACGATGACTGCGTGGTGGGCAACGACACAAAAAGAAATTGGTTTGCCGTTACAAATCGCAGGCAAAATCAAATCCGTCATTTTAATGACCGCGTGTTTGCTTGGCGTTATTTTTCTGAGTGCAAGTGGCGCAATCACGGCGCTAGGGGCTACACTGTTTCCAGTGCAATCAATTGCTGAAGGCATCGCACGTGATTTATCGCCAACGCATTTTTTGCATAGCTTGATTTGGATTCACCCTGTACTGGCTGTGCTAATGGGTTTAGGCATCACATTTGTCGTCGTAATGCTAGGATTTGCAAGCAAAAATCAGGCGCTTGTTGCGCTGACAAAAATTCAGATCGGGCTGGTGATTTTTCAACTATTACTGGGCGGACTGAATCTATTGTTGCACGCACCTGTGTGGTTACAACTCACGCATCTGCTGTCTGCGAATTTGATTTGGGTTACGTTAATACTCTTCACTTTGGCCTTATTAGCAAAGCAATCGGCGCGAATTACGGAAAGTGCGAATGTAAAGCCAGCAACGAGTTTTGCGCCTGCGCTTTCATCGCAAAAATAAACATAAGTTTTGAGTCTCAACTTCAGATGGCCCCCTTTCGCAAGAGGCCATCTGAAGGCGGGACTCAAAGCGTTTTTGAAAAAAGAAAGCGGTGGCGAATTTTTATTCGCCACCGCTTTCTTTTTTCAATCGAAAAATTTTTATTCGTAGCGCTTGAACGTCAGCGCTGCGTTCGTACCGCCAAAGCCGAAGCTGTTGGACAAGGCATATTCGATCTTAGCCGGACGCGCTTGATTTGGCACATAGTCCAAATCGCATTCGGGGTCAGGGTTTTCATAATTCACAGTCGGCGGCATAATCTGATGATGTATCGCCAACGCGGTAATGCCCGCTTCTAATCCGCCTGCGCCACCGAGCAAATGCCCAGTCATAGATTTAGTTGAGCTTGCCGCCAATTTATAAGCGTATTCGCCGAACGCAGCTTTGATTGCGTTCGTTTCGTTTTTGTCGCCGATAGGCGTCGAAGTTCCATGCACGTTGATGTAATCAATCTGCGTTAATTCAATCTCGGCGTCTTTGACTGCCTTGATCATGACACGGCGCGGGCCGTCTACATCAGGCATCGTGTAATGGAACGCATCGCTGGTCATACCATAACCAACAACTTCAGCGTAAATCTTCGCGCCGCGCGCTTTGGCATGTTCTAATTCTTCAAGAATCATGATGCCCGCGCCTTCGCCAATCACGAAGCCATTACGATCAGCGTCGAACGGACGGGATGCACGTTGCGGGTCATCGTTGCGCGTGGAAAGCGCTTTCATCGAAGCGAAACCGCCAACTGACATCGGAGTGATTGCGCCTTCGCTGCCACCGCAAATCATGGCCAAAGCATCGCCGCGTTGAATCATGCGAAAACTATCGCCGATGGCGTGCGCGCCCGAACTGCAAGCTGTAGCCGTAGCTGAATTCGGGCCTCTGGCTCCTGCCAAGATTGAAACATGTCCCGTTGCCAAATTCACAATTGACGCAGGAATAAAGAATGGAGAAATACGACCGGGGCCGCCTTCCAGCATTTTTGCATGTTCACGCTCAAACACGCCGAACCCGCCAATACCGCTGCCAATATAAGTTCCCACTTCATCTGCAATATCGGGCGTTACTTGTAATCCTGAATCAGCCAAGGCTTCGCGGGCGGCGGCGATGGCGAAGAAAATGTAATAATCCATTTTCTTCAATTCTTTTTTCTCGACAAAGTTGAGCGGATCGAAATTTTTCGTTTCCGCTGCGAATTTGACCGAGTGCTGGCTCGTATCAAAGCGCGTGATGTAATCTACGCCGCTACGTCCGGCAATAATGCCTGCCCACGTTTCTTCCGTTTTATTGCCGAGCGGACTGACAAGCCCAATCCCGGTAACGACGACTCGTTTTTCGACTACCACTTTACTCACGGTTGTCTTCCTTTGTAACAAACGCTAAACCACGAAAAACGCTGGCAGAAAAATGTAGCCGCAGCCCATTTTACTGGCAAAGATTTTCGTGGTCTGGATGGCGTTTTGATTACTTGCTGTGCTTTTCAATATATTCAATTGCGTCACGCACGCTTTGAATTTTTTCAGCGTCTTCATCCGGGATTTCAACCCCGAATTCTTCTTCAAAGCGCATTACTAATTCGACATTATCCAGCGAATCCGCGCCGAGGTCGTCCACGAAACGGGCGTTGGCGGTGACTTCGGATTCTTCGACTCCGAGTTCATCCACGATGATCTGTTTGACTTTCTCTTCAATTGATTCTGACATTAGTTCCTCCGTTAGAATTCGGAATTCGGAGTTCGGAATTCGGAAGAGGTGAGGGCATAACCTTCTGACTTCCGACTTCTGACTTCCGACTTCTCTTTACATATACATACCGCCATTCACATTCAGCACTTGGCCTGTGATATAGCCTGCCTCATCAGAGGCTAAGAATGCAACCGCGCAAGCTACGTCGCGGTCAGTCCCAGGACGTTTGAGCGGAACCTGATTCAGCAACGCATCTTTCGCCGCATCAGGCAGCACTGCCGTCATGGGCGTTTCAATGTAACCAGGCGCAATCGCATTCACCGTAATATTGCGTGCTGCGTATTCTCGCGCAATCGCTTTGGTGAAACCGATAATGCCGGCCTTTGCTGAAATATAATTGACCTGTCCGGGATTACCGGATTGCGCTACGACCGAAGTCAGATTGATGATGCGGCCTTTGCGCGCTTTGGTCATCATTGGCAAAACCTGCTGTGTCAACAAAAACACACCTGTCAAATTTGTATTGATAACGGTGTCCCAGTCTTCGCGTTTCATCCGCAAAAACAAACCATCGCGCGTAATCGCAGCGTTATTCACTAAAATACTGATCGGGCCAAGCTCCGCGGCAACCTGGGCAACCGCCGCTTTAATTTCTTCTTCGCTTCCCATATCACCGCGCACAGCAACAGCGCGGCGGCCAAGCGCTTTAATTTCTTCAGCGACAGCTTCGCATTTATCCAGCGTGCGCGCCATTACAGCTACATCTGCGCCTGCTTCAGCAAGTGCCAACGCTGTAGCGCGTCCGATACCTTGTGAGCCGCCAGTTACGAAAGCAATTTGTCCAGTTAAAGCAAACATGTTTTTTGGTCTTTGACCTTTGATTTTTGCTAACAATTAGACAAAGACCGAAGTTCTAAGCCCCAAGTCCTAATTTCGCAATCGTCTCTTCCAAACTTGCTTTGTTTTCAACATTGCACAATTGAACTTCTTTGCTAATAGATTTAATAAGACCGCATAAAACTTTGCCAGGGCCAACTTCAACAAAGGTTGTCACGCCAGCAGCAATCATCTTTTCCACGCTTTCTGACCAACGCACCGAAGCTGAAACCTGGCGGCGCACGCCTTCGCGAGCAACTTCGCCAGAATTAACAACAGCGGCATCTACGTTATTCACAAGCGGAATCGAAAGATCGTTGAAATTAGTGCTATTCAACGTCGGTGTCAATTGTTCTTGTGCAGGCATCATCAAACCGCAATGAAATGGCGCACTGACTTTCAGCAAAATTGCGCGCCGTGCGCCTAGTTCCTGACATTTCGCCATTGCCCGTTCAACCGCGTCTTTATTGCCTGCTATCACGGTTTGAAGCGGCGTATTAAAATTTGCCGGAGAACAAATTTGCCCTTGCGCAGCGGCCTCACAAGCTTCTGCAACTTTGGCTGAATCCAATCCTAAAATCGCAGCCATCGCGCCTTCCCCAACGGGCACAGCTTGTTGCATCAATTGCCCACGCAAACGCACAGTTTTTACGGCATCTGTCAAAGTCAACGAACCTGCGGCCACTAAAGCAGAATATTCGCCGAGACTGTGACCAGCGACGAAATCAGGCTTGATTCCGACTGTCATCAACGCGCGATGCGCCGCAACCGAGCTTGTCAAAATTGCAGGTTGTGTATTTGCCGTAAGCTGTAAATCTTCTTCAGGCCCATTAAAACACAGATCGCTGAGCGGAAAACCAACCGCTGCATCTGCTGCGGCAAAAACATTACGCGCGACAGAAAAATTATCCGCTAAATCGCGGCCCATTCCTGCGTGCTGTGAACCTTGTCCAGGAAAAACAAAAGCAATTTTACTCATAAACGAGGATTTAGGATTTGAGAGATCGGATTTAGTGTTTGCAATATCCTAGCTCCTAATTCCCAGCCCTTCTCCTTACCATCTCATCAACACTGCGCCCCAAGTGACGCCTGCACCAAATGAAGTCATCATCACGTTCATGCCAGGTTGCAGTCGTCCAGCTTCTGCCAGTTCGTCTAAACAAATTGGAATCGAAGCAGCCGAAGTATTGCCTGTATGTTCGATATTTGAATAAACTTTTTCAGTTGGCACGCCCAGGCGATCCGCGACGGCATCGGTAATACGTTGATTAGCTTGGTGTGGCACAAATAAATCAATATCGTGGGGCGTCATTTTTTGCTCATCTAAAACCTGCCGACAAATGTCTTCCATCGAACGCACGGCAACTTTAAAAAGCTCATTGCCTTTCATTTTGATGAAATGCTGACCTTCGTCCACCGAAGAATGCGAAGCGGGAATTTTTGTACCGCCGCCAGGAATGTACAACACCGGCGCGTAATCACCATCAGATTGAATGCGCGTAGACAAGACGCCGCGCGACGGATCGTTAGATCGCGTCACGACAGCCGCACCTGCGCCGTCGCCGAAAATCACACACGTCGCACGATCTGTGTAATCAACATAGCGCGATAAGACTTCGACACCAATTACTAAAATATTTTGGTGCAAGCCAGAAGCAATAAATTGATTCGCTACCGTTAAGCCGTAGACAAAGCCAGAACAAGCAGCGACCAAATCAAATGCCGCAGCTTTTTTTGCACCCAGTTGTGATTGAATTAATACCGCAGTGGAAGGCAATGCCTGATCGGGACAAACCGTCGCGCAAATAATCAAATCCAGTTCCTCTGGTTTGACATTCGCGCGTTCCAGCGCTTGACGAGCGGCGGCTGTTGCAAAGGTCGAAGTACATTCATCGGCGGTAGCCTTATGACGAAGCTTGATGCCAGTGCGCGACGTGATCCATTCGTCCGAGGTCTCAACAATTTTTTCTAATGCTTCGTTGGTGAGAACTTGTTGGGGCAAAGAGCGTCCAGTGCCAGCTATAATTGCTTTGTAACTGCTCATAAATACGGGGTAGCGCTAGGAGCCGCGCAAACTATGAAGCCAACTTGGCAATACTCTGCTCAATATGTTCATTGAGCTTACCTTCGTAAAATTCTTTGGCAACCCGAATTGCATTCTTAATCGCTTTAGCGTTAGAGCTGCCGTGACAGATCACCACAATTTGCTTCGTACCAAGCAATGGCGCGCCACCGAATTCAGAGTAATCCAACTTTCGTTTCACGCTTTGAAAAGCGCCGCGCGAAAGCAAAGCCCCCGCCTGTGTCATCAAAGTCTGCCCTAATTCGGTTTTCAGCAAGCCCATTATTGCGGCAATTAAACCTTCGCTGGTTTTCAAAATAACGTTACCTGTAAAACCATCGCAGACTATCACATCAACTTCGCCAGTGTAAATGTCGCGCCCTTCGACATTCCCGATGAAATTTAACGGGGCTTCGCGCAATAATTTGCCAGCTTCTTTCGTTAATTCGTTACCCTTAATTTCTTCCTCGCCAATGCTCATCAAACCGACTTTGGGTTTCTTGACGCCGAGAATTATCTGCGAATACATGGAACCCATAATCGCAAATTCGCGCAACTGCTCCGGCTTACATTCCGCGTTCGCGCCAACATCCAGCAAAACACAGCCGTGCTCACCAAGCGTAGGGAAAACTGCTGACAAAGCAGGGCGATCAACCGCCGATAACGTGCCGATCACCAACTTTGAAGTTGCCATCACCGCGCCAGTGTTCCCCGCGCTCACCAAACCTTGCGCTTTGCCATCTCGCACAAGCCGCGCAGCAACGCGAATTGAAGCGTCTTTTTTCCGGCGCACAGCTTGCGCAACAGGTTCATCCATTGTGATGAACTCAGATGCATGTACGATTTCGATAGGTAACCGTTTGGCTGGCTGTTCGCTATAAACGCGGCGAGATTTGGGGTGATATTTGTACCCGTGACGCTCCAATTCAGGCACAATGCGGTCTTCAGGGCCGACCAGAACGACACCGACCTTTAATTCGTGCGCTGCCTGCAATGCACCTTCGACTTCGGCGACGGGAGCGTGATCACCGCCCATCGCATCCACAGCAATTTTTGTGAGCATATTCGGGGAGATCTGCGCGTAAAAAAAGGATGAAAGATCAGATTAGTTATTGAGTTGACCTTTCATCCAATACTCAAGCTTCCGCTATCAAGCCTGGATGCCAGGCTCGACAATTTCGATCACTTGTCGCGTCCCGTAATAGCCGCAGTGCGGACAAACGCGATGCGGCATTCTCAGGTCTTGACAGTTAGAACATTTCACCAATTGCACAGCTTCCAGCGCATCGTGAGCGCGGCGCATACGAGAGCGTGATTTAGAGTGGCGACGTTTTGGATTTGGCATTTTATAACTCCTTAATATTGGCTATCAGCAATTAGCTGTTAGCAATTAGCCCACATCATTTTTTCATTCTGTTGTCGGCTAATAGCTAAAAGCTAATCGCTCTTTTTCAAATCAGCTAATGCTTGCCAACGCGGATCAAGTTCAGGCTGGCAATTACATTTTTCAAAATTCAAATTCGTTCCGCACTGCGAGCATAAGCCCTGACAATCTTCCTGGCACAAAATACGAGTCGGCAAACTTAATTCGATCTGCTCAAGCACCAACTCATCAACATCAATTCGTTCGTCATAAAAAAACGATACGTCGAGGTCGCGTTCCAGCAATTCCGTCTCGCCGCTTTTGCCAGCGTGCGTTTCCGCAGGCATATAAAAAAGATCAAATTCGCGTTTGAGCGGGATTGCTACTAGCTCTAAACAACGATCACATTCCGCAACAATTTGCGTTTCCAGCGCGCCTTTCACGCGCGTTTCGACACCGATGCTGGAAACTCTACCTGCGACTAAAGGCAATTTTTCAAACGTGAACTCATGCTCTGACAAATCTAATTCATCCGCTGCGTACTGATGTTCAAATTTCAATCCATCAGCAGGCAGATGCGTCAATACAATAAGCATAAGCTCACCTCCGACAAAAGTTGAGAATTATAGCGTTGTAAAGTGGTTTGTCAACCAGCGAGTTAGCGTGTAAACTTTGCGTTTCTGTTTAAGTGACATGGCGCAAGCTGCCAGCTTGCGTTCGGTTTTGCCTTGCAGCATCAATCGCACGCTGGCAGTTTGCGCCTAACTTATTTGAGGAAATCGTCAGAATGAGCAAAAAAATTCGCGCTATTGTGGCTGGCGCAACCGGATATTCAGGGTTTGAACTCATCAAAATGTTGTTGCGGCATCCGCACATTGAGTTGGTGGGAGCTTTTGCTTCGCGCTCCGGTGAAATCACCCCATTGTCGGTTTTGCATCCATACTTGATGGGAATGACTGACTTAAATTGTCAGCCCTACAATGAAAAAGTCGTAGATCAATTGGCGCCGGACTTAATTTTCTTAGGCACGCCGAACGAATTTTCCAACGAAGTCGTCCCCGAACTTTTGCGTTCGGGCGCGACCGTAGTTGATTTGAGCGGCGCGTGGCGATTGAAAGACGCCTCGCTTTATCCAAAATTTTACGGCTTTGAATCACACGATCCAAGTTTATTGCGCAAGGCGGTTTACGGATTGACGGAATTTGCATACGACAAATTGCGCGGCGCAAAATTGATTGCCAATCCTGGTTGTTACCCAACAACGATCCAAATTCCGCTCGTCCCAATGTTGCGCGCAGGAATCATTGAATTGTCGCAACCAATTATTTGTGACTCAAAATCAGGCGTTTCCGGCGCGGGCAAATCGCCCTCGCCCGGCACTCATTTCGTCGAAGTCAGCGAGAGCTTTAAATCCTACAATATCTTCAAACATCGCCACGCGCCTGAAATTGCACAAGGCTTAGGGTTGGAGTTTTCGCCAAGCAAAATTATTTTTACGCCGCATTTGTTGCCCATCAATCGCGGGATTTTGTCCACAATTTATGTGAAGCTGAATCCCGATGTTACGCGTGAAGACATCCATAAAATCTGGCAGCAGGAATTTGTAGACAAACGTTTTGTGCGCCTGTATTTGGCTTCGCAAATGCCGGAAATCAAATTTGTGGCGAACACACCTTTCTGCGACATCGGCTGTGTCGTGAACGAAAATCAGGCCGTCATAATTTCTGCCGAAGACAATTTGCTGAAAGGCGCGGCAAGTCAGGCGTTGCAAAACGCTAATGTAGCGCTCGGCTTTGACGAAGCTGAGGGGATTTTATGAAAACCGTCATCAAGCTCGGTGGCAGCGTGCTTGTTGATACGTCGCTGCGCCTGAAATTAGTGTTTCAAATTTCCGAATTGCGCCGCCAACAGAAACAAATCGTGTTGGTACACGGCGGCGGCAAACAAATTGCCGAAATGCTCACGCGCCTCGGCATCGAATCAAAATTCCACGATGGCCTGCGCATCACAGATGAAGCCGCACGCGATGTAATTCAAATGGTGCTCGCAGGCAAAGTCGGGAAAGACTTAGTCGCCGATTTGGGCCGCCTAAACATTCCCGCCGTCGGCATCACTGGCGGTGACGGCTTAAGTTTTCTTTCGACGAAAATCAAAGCCGAAGACGGCACAGATTTGGGCTTTGTCGGAAACATCGTTCGCGCGGACGGCAAATTAATTGATGCAATTCTAAGCATCAACGCAATCCCTGTCGTCGCGTGTTTGGGCTTGAGCGCACACGATTTTTCGTATCACAACATCAATGGCGATCAGATGGCCGCTTCCGTTGCGCCCGCCTGCCACGCAGACGAATTAATTTTTGTGACTGACGTAGGCGGCGTAAAAGACGCGGATGGCAACATATTGTCAAATTTGAATCGTGAGCAAATTAACGAATTACTCACCAGCGGTGTAGCGTACGGTGGCATGCGTCCCAAATTACGGGCGTGTTTGTCGGCGCTTGATGCTGGCGTCAAACGCATTCAAATCATTGGCGCCGCCGAACCCCATTCCCTGCTCCGCGCGTGTTTGCAGAAAGAAGTGGTCGGCACAGTGATTTCGTAATTGCCTGTCCGTATCACCTGTGTAAGGGGGTGGCGAGATATTGAAAACACCACCCCCTTACGCAGGTGGTACGAACTTTATGACAGGATATTTGTTCGTATACGGCACGCTACGCAAAGAACTTGTAGCACGCACTACGCCGGAATTAGCGGCGATGATGCAAAGCTTGCCATTTATTGGCTACGGGCAAATACAGGGTCAGCTTTACGATTTGGGCGAATTTCCTGGCGCGATTTTGGGTGATAATTTTCCAACTAAAATTTACGGAGAAATTTACGAATTGCCCAACCCGCAGGAATTTTTAGAAGCTTTAGATGTGTACGAAGGCTTCATTCCTGGTGAACTTGAGGCAAGCCTTTTCGCCCGCGTCAAAGAAAAAATTATCAGTACAAACGGCGAAGAATTTTCGTGCTGGCTTTATGTTTATAACGATTGGGTTTTGAATGGAACGCTGATTGAAAACGGCGATTATTTAATATGGAAGTCTAGGGAAAAATAATTCCCTTTTTCCAACTTTCTTTGGAGGTAGAAAAACACAAGATAATGAGTAATGAAGGATTCGATTTAGCAAAAGTACAACAACTGGAGTCTCAATATATCATGCCGACTTACGCGCGTCAGCCTGTGCTATTTGTGCGCGGTGAAGGCTGCACGTTGTTTGATGATAAAGGCAACAGCTATGTAGATTTTATTTCCGGCATTGGAGTCAACGTGCTGGGCTATAATCATCCGCGCATCCGTCGCGTGCTGGCTGAACAGGCCAGCTTAATGCACACATCGAACCTTTACTACCATCCATATCAAGGGCAATTAGCTGAAAAATTGGTGCAGGCTTCGGGTCTGTCGCGCGTATTTTTCTGCAACAGCGGAACGGAAACTGCCGAAGCGGCCTTAAAGCTTTCGCGCGCGTGGCAACGACGCCAGGGTCGTGAAGATAAATACGAATTCATTTCGCTGACAAATTCTTTTCATGGTCGCTCAATGGGCGCGTTGTCTGTCACGGCGCAAGCAAAATATCGTGAGCCGTTTGAGCCGCTTGTGCCTGGCGTCAAGTATATCAAATCCGGCGATCACGAAGATGCGCGCGCCGCCATCAACGAACGCACGGCGGCAGTCATCGTCGAAACCATTCAGGGCGAAGGTGGCGTGCGTCCAATGCCGAGCGAATATTTGCAAACGTTGCGTGACGCCTGCGATGCCGTTGACGCGCTGCTCATCATTGATGAAGTGCAATGTGGGCTCGGACGAACAGGCAAAACATTTGCCTACCAACACAGCGAGGTGCAAGCAGATATTTTGACTGTAGCTAAACCGCTCGGCCTCGGCGTGCCACTCGGCGCAATCGTCGTGAATGAAAAAGCCGTAGATGGTTTCCGCCCCGGCGATCATGGGACGACATTCGGCGGCGGCCCGCTTGCGTGTCGAATGAGCCTGGAATTTTTTGAAGAGTTGCACGAAAACGCGTTGATGCAATACGTCAGCGAAACGGGCGCTTACTTCCGGCAAAAATTATTGCAGTTGCAGGAATCATATTCGCACGTCGTCAAAGAAGTCCGCGTGATGGGGTTGATGGTCGGTTTTGAATTAACATTTCCGACTAAAAACTTCCCCGGCAAAATGCTGCAACGCGGATTTTTAGTGAACAGCACTAACGAAACTACCGTGCGCTTTTTGCCGCCGTACATCATCAGCAAAGCAGAAATTGATGCGATGCTGACGGCGCTGGAAGAAGTGATAGTGGAAGAGATTAAAGAAAACGAGAACGCATAAAATCAAAAGGCAAAAGGCAAATATCAAAGGGCAAAAGGTCAGAAGAATTGATCCTTTTTACTTAAAAAATAAAGTGCCACCCTTTTGATTTCTCACTTTTGATATTTGCCTTTTGAGTTTTTAGTGATGGATTTTTTTATTCGCCGCGCCAAAACAAAAGACGCGACACAAATTCATAAGCTCATCAACACCTATGCGCGCAACGAACAAATGTTGCCGCGTACGTTGCTGAGCATTTATGAAAATATCAGGGATTTTCACGTCGCTACGATTCCTGACGAAAACGGCAAAGACCGTGTCGTTGGCTGCTCTGCGCTGCATTTCACATGGGGCGATATGGCGGAAGTACGCTCGCTTGCGGTAGACTCAACCGCAGGCAAAAAAGGCGTCGGGCGCGCGTTAGTCGAAGCCAACATTACCGAAGCCCGCGAACACGATTTAGTGCAGGTTTACGCGTTCACATACGTGCAGGGCTTTTTTGAAAGGCTCGGTTTTCAGGTTGTGCAACACGAATTGATGCCGCGCAAAGTATGGATGGATTGTGTGACTTGCCCCAAAATGAGTAGTTGCGACGAAATCCCAATGGTGCTGAATTTGGTCGAAGGCGTGCAACCAGAGGCATTCGATGTGAGCCAAGTGCCTACGCCTGTAGTCAAAATTCGCGCGCGCGCGGAAAGCGCTGACGATGCCGTTTCCGAACACTGAAATCCCAAAAGCGAACAGCTTGAAAAATTAATGAATTGTTATTCACAAGGAACTTGAACGTTGAAAAATCAGTCTACTGTTAAGCCTAAAACAAAATCACCTAACACAAAATCTGAAAAATTTCTGCCGCAAGGATTTGTCGCCGCAACCACGCGTTGTGGATTAAAAAAAGCAGGCGAAGATCTAGCGTTGATCGTCTCCGAACGCCCAGCCGTCGCCGCCGCAGTCTTCACGCAAAACCTTGTCGTAGCCCCGCCAGTATTAGTCTCGCGCAACCATTTGCGCCACAAAACGCATCGCGCAATTATCATCAATGCAGGTTGCGCAAACGCTGTCACTGGTGACGAAGGCTTACAAAATTCGCAAGATACAACGCAGATGATCGCCGATTTTTTTGGCTTTGATGCGCGTGAAATTCTGGTGTGTTCGACTGGCGTAATCGGCGTCCAACTCAATATGGAAAAACTGGAAGCAGGCATCAAAACCGCAACCGCTAATCTGGCTTATGAAAACGGTACGAAAATTGCCGAAGCAATTATGACGACGGACACGCGCCCCAAACGTGCGGCGCGCACAATTTCGCTAAGCGGTAAACGCGTCACCATCGCGGGCATAGCCAAAGGCGCGGGGATGATTCATCCGAATATGGCTACGATGTTGTCAGTCGTCATGACAGATGCAGCGATAGGTAAAAAGACGTTACAGGCGGCGCTGAATATTGCGGTCAATAAAAGTTTCAATCGCGTCACGATTGACGGCGACACTTCGACAAATGACACGCTGGCGCTATTCGCCAATGGAGCCGCTGAAAACGCGCTCATTGAAAAAGTGACAGGCGACGAATTTGGTAAATTCGTCAAAGGCTTGACCGACGTTTGTCAGGATTTGGCGAAGCAAATTGCGCGCGATGGCGAAGGTGCGACGAAGCTGATTACGATTCATGTAAAAAACGCTCCGGCAGAAAAAATAGCGCACAAAATTGCCGAAACCGTTGCGACTTCCCCGCTTGTAAAAACGGCGATTGCCGGACAAGACGCAAATTGGGGCCGCATTTTAGCGGCAGCCGGACGCGCTGGCGTAAAGTTTGATGTCACTAAAGTAGACATCAAATTGGGTAATTTGTTCGTCGCACGCAAAGGTAGCGGATTGCAATTTGATGAAATAAAAGCGCTCGAAATTCTAAAAAAAGATGAAGTCGTCATCACCATTGACCTGCATCAAGGCGAAGCATCCGTGACTGAATGGACGTGCGATTTTACAGAGGATTACATTCGCATTAACGCGGATTATCGAACATAGTCTCGGGTTTTGAGTTTCGAGTTTCGCGCCGTTTGTTTTGCCGTAAACCTTGTAACTTGAGACTCGAAAACCAAAATCCGAAACTATTTTTTTGCAACCAAGACGAAAAAGACTTCGTAAGTCAGAAAGCATCTAACCATTTGTCGGTTATTAATTTTTAAGATTGATCGAACATTGCGGAGAAATCATGCACTTCAGTTCTAATAAATTGACTCGGGTCGTTACCACGTTTAGCTGTGGGATTTTGCTCACTATCAGCGTTGTAGCTCAAACTCCCGTGCCCCCTATTCAAACAAATCAAATCAAACCGAGTCCGATTCCACAACGCAGCACCGGACTTGATCCGAATAAAATTGTGCGCTGGTCTTTGCGCGATGCCATTATGGCGGCGCTCGAAAATAATGTGGATATTTTGATTGAAAAAGATAACGTGCGCCTTGCCGAATATGATTTGTTCGCGGCGCGCGGGGTGTATGATCCGTCGTTCACTTCGACGATCTCTTTTGCACCGCAACGCACGCCTAACGCGTTTGCATTCAGCGGAACCAATGCTGCAGCAGTCACGCAAAATACCACAACGTTCAATTTTGGTATGGTTCGCCCAGTCGAAAAAACAGGTGGCAGTCTGCAGGTTAATTTTAATAACAACCGTATCGGCAGTAATACAAACTTGCTCAGCCCGCAATTCTCTCCCAATTTCGGCGTCAGCTTTTCCCAACCGCTGAAACGCAATTATAAAACAGACGCCAATCGCAGGCTGATCAAACTTACGCGCAAGCGACTTGATCTTTCAGATGCGCAATTTCGGCAAAAAGCTATTGACATCATTTCGCGTGTGCAGCAAGCCTATTGGGATTTAGCATTTTCGATTAAAGACGAAGAAATTCAGCGCGAAGGGGTGAAATTAGCGGAAACGCAATTGAGTAATAACCAGCGACAAGTCGAAGTCGGAACGCTCGCGCCGATTGATGTGGTCACGGCTGCGACCTCAGTCGAAACGCGTCGCTTGCAAGTCTTCACCGCAATGAGCGCCGTTTCGCAGGCGGAAAATACCCTGAAGCAATTAGTCGTCAGCGGCCCGGATGCAGATATTTGGACGGCGCGCATTGAACCAACCGAGCAATTCGATATCCAGCCTGTGCCTTTGAATATTGATGAAGCATTCAAATTGGCGCGCGAAAATCGCCCCGAACTAAAAATACTTTCGTTTCAAAAAGAAAATAACGAAACGGATATAGACTTTTTCCGTGATCAAACGAAACCTCAGGTGGATGCCTTTGCTTCCTACTCAATCGCAGGTTTAGGTGGCGATCCGGTAGATGTCACACGCGTTGCGTCAGACTTTGTTGGCAGCTATCCGACGGCATTAAAAAATATGCTGACCAATAAATACCCGACATTTCGTGTGGGCGTTTCGATTGCGATTCCCTTCAAAAATAAAGTCGCGGAAGCAAATCTCGGACGTGCCATCGCGCAAGGTCATCAGCTTGATTTACAAGCACGCAGCACTGTCCAAACCATCGAAACGCAAATTCGTAATGATTTGCAATCTATCGAATTCATCAAAATGCGGATCGAAGCCGCACAGCTCGCGCGCAAATATGCCGAACAACAATTGGACGGCGAAGAAAAACGTTTCCGTGCTGGACTCTCAACAACCTTCCTCGTCCTACAACGGCAAACCGATTTAGCGCAAGCTAAGGGGCAGGAATTGCGCGCGCTGACAGATTATAACAAAGCCGTAGCCACGCTCCAACGCGACATCGCTACGACATTGTCTACCAACAATATCGAAGTAAAATCCGAAGCAAATCCAGACGGAAAGAAATAGACAGATAAAAATTTTCGCATCGCGTAAGCCGGACTTAGATGTCCGGCTTTTTTTATTGTTTAGAGTACCGCCTTTAGGCGGCAATGCTCTGTCCAATAGGCCGCTTGGCAGTACTAACAATATTCAATGAAGCAAATACTGCCACAAGTTTTTTTACGCCCTGTTTGATCTGCTTTTGGTCAAATCCAGTGTAGCCCAAAACCAACCCACTACGCTGCCCATTATGAATACAATAGTTTGAAATCGGCGCGAGCTTCAATCCAAATTCGCTCGCTTTTTTTGCCACCAGCGCATCGCTCACGCCCTGTGACAACCATCCCACTAAATGCATTCCGGCGGCGGCAGGATTGACTTCTAATAATGCACCTAATTGTTTTTCACATTCACGTATTAAGATTTCCTGCCGCTGCGCATACAAGGTGCGCATCCGGCGAATGTGTCGGGCGAAATGGCCTTCGTTAATAAATTCGGCCAAAATTGCCTGATCCATCAAGCCGGAACTTACATCGTTCAAGGAACGCGCCGTCACAAAAATATCAACCAGCTCCGGCGGCACAACCAAACAACCAATGCGCAAAGCAGGGAAAATTGTTTTGCTGAACGTGCCGATATAAATCACGCGCCCGTGTTTATCCAACCCTTGTAACGAAGTTAGCGGGCGTCCGGCGTAGCGATATTCGCTGTTGTAATCATCTTCGATAATCCAGGCATTCGCGCTTTTCGCCCATTCCAGCAAGGCTAAACGCCGCGCCAAACTCATCGTCACGCCGAGCGGATATTGATGCGACGGTGTGACGTACACCAATTTCGGTTGTGCGCTGCGACGAGGCAACAGCGAAAAATTAATACCTTCCTCATCAACAGGGAGCGCTACGACTTGAGCACCTGCCGCCAGGAACAATGCACGTGCCTCCTGATAACAAGGGTCTTCGATCAGAGCCACATCGTTGTCGCTGAGAAAAATGCGTGTCGTCAAATCAAGTGCTTGTTGTGCGCCGCCCGTGATGATGACTTGTTGCGCGTCGCAATACACACCGCGCGCAGATTTCAAATGCGTAGCTATCGCTTGCCTAAGCGGCAAATAACCTTGTGCATTGCTGTAACCCATAATTTCGCGCGGTGGATGCCGATAAATACGCGCCGCGATGCGTGCCCAGATCGAAAACGGAAATTCGGCAATCGCAGTCAGGCTATTTTGAAACGGATGCACTTCCCCGCCCGAACTGGTGCAGCAAGAAACAATCTCTTTCGCCGCCAGGCGCTCGCCGAAAAGCGATAAGCGCAGCGCATCTTTCGGCACAGAAATTTTTCGCTCCGGCAGCTTCTTGCGGCTCGCGCGCAAAGAATCGTCCGGTAATTCGCAAGCAACGAAAGTTCCAGCGCCGATTTTTCCTATCAAATAACCTTCAGCAAAAAGCTGATCGTATGCGTTCACAACGGTGATGCGCGATACGCCCAATTGCGTAGCGAGCACGCGCGAAGCGGGCAAACGCATTCCCGTTGCAAATTCGCCCGCTAAAATTGCGCGCCTGATGGCATCATAAATTTGTTGATACAACGGCACGTCTGAATTTTTATCGTCCAGCAAAATGAAAGGCAATTGATCTTTCGGCTTCTTCATACGAAATCTTATAGCATAAATATTGGCCTTATATAATCTAGTCAAAATGGCTATTTGCCTAGCACCAATTTTCGCCTATATTGCAAACTTGTAAAGTGAAAAGAAAATCATTGGAGCACACATTCACCGCAGCGGCGCGGAGCTTGCGCAAAAATTTGCTGAGGAGGTTTCCTGTTTGCCTCTGCACTTTTTTGCGTTGGTTCCGCACCCTTGCGGTGAATATTTTCAACTCGGCAAAAAACGTAAAGGAACTGCATGAAACGATCAGACATTAACCCGCTACCCGAATATTTTGACCGCTACATTAACCAAGTTGCAGACGTAGAATTATTGCAAGCTTTCGGTGACAGCCTTGCCGTGCTGAACCAGCTCGATATCGAGCAGCTTGAAAAATTGGACGGTAAAATTTATGCGCCAGACAAATGGACGTGTAAAACCATCATTCAGCACATCACCGATTTCGAGCGAATCTTTAGCTATCGTGCATTGCTTTTCGCACGCAATGATAAAAATATGCGACAGGGTGTAGATGAAAATTTGCTCGCGGATAATTGTCGAGCGGACGCGCGCGCTACGGCTGAAGTCGTCGCTGAACTCAAAGCCGTGCGCCTCGCCACAAAAGCGTTATTCGACAGTTTTGACGAAGAGCTTTTGCGCCGCACAGGTATGAATTGGAAATTTGAAATTTCTGTGGCGGCACTCGGTTTCACAATGATCGGACATCAAATTCATCATTTGAACATTATTCGTGAACGCTATCTACCTTTGCTTACGGCGTAATCATTCACGAAATTGAGGAGACAAAGTAATGATCTCATTAAGTACGAATCAACTTGTTCGCAGTAATCAAATTGAGTGGAAACCATTGCCGGAAGACGGGGTGACAGGCATTTACGTGAAGTCTCTACAATTTGATCAAGCGGCGCGGCGCTCGCCGACCATTCTGCTCAAATTTGAAGCAGGCGCGACTTATCCTCCGCATACACATCCCGGCGGCGAAGAAATATTCGTGCTGGAAGGCGAAATAAAAATCGGCAAGGATCAGTTATTCGCGGGCGATTACCTTTACACTGCGCCCAATAACAACCACGCAGTCAAATCAGAAAAGGGATGCATCTTGTTACTCAAAGTGCCACAAGCAACCATTGAAATCAGCAAGCACAAAGCATCAGCAATTTCTTGAATATGCAATCTGAAAATTCAAAAATTCAGCGAAAGGCGCAACCAAAAACAAATCACCAAAGCACAATTTATCACCAGCTTGTAAAAGCACTTGAAACAACAAAAAATTTAGACCTGCGCGGCGGGATAAATTTTTACGAAGAAATTCGTCAGTACGAAACGGCATTAATTCAGCGTTCGTTGCAGCTTACTTGCGGCAGCCAGAAAAAAGCTGCGCGCTTGCTGGGGCTGTTGCCAACAACACTGAACGAAAAAATCAAACGCTATCAAATTTCTTACGAAGAATGCTAAGCCTATGACGCAACAAATCCTACCCACTAAACGAACCACGATCCGCCGTCAACCAAAACGTGGCGCATTTGACCGCACAACAATTTATCAAATTTTAGATGAAGGATTTATTTGCCACGTCGGCTTCACAGTCGAAAATCAGCCGTTTGTGATTCCGACCGCGTACGCGCGAATGGATAACCATTTAATTATTCATGGTGCGACTGTCAGCCGAATGATACAGGCGCTGGAAAACGGCTGTGAGGTTTGTATAACAGTAACGTTACTGGATGGTTTGGTGCTTGGTCGCTCAGCGTTTCATCACTCAATGAATTATCGTTCGGTCGTCATTTTTGGCACGGCGCAACTCATCAATAACGACGCTGAAAAAATGGCGGCATTGCACGCGCTTACCAATCACATCGTTCCACAACGTTGGCAGGATGTGCGCCACCCAAACGACAAAGAAATGAAAGCAACTACGGTGTTGCGATTACCAATCGAGGAAGCTTCCGCCAAAATGCGCGTAGGCGATCCGATTGATGACGAAGCGGATTACGAATTGGATGTTTGGGCGGGCGTAATTCCGCTCACCTTACAACCCGGCGCAGCCATAGCTGATACAAGATTACGCGTGGGGATTCCGGTTCCAGATAATGTGACTGAATATCGGCTAACATAAATTCGGTTTGAGTCCCAACTTCAGTTGGCACTTCTTGTGGAGAAGCCGCCTGAAGGCGGGACTCAAACCTCGCGTTCATAGCCCTCCCCCCCTATAAAAAACTGATTGCACCGCTCTCCCTGCGATGCTACGATGAAGGTGCTTTTTGTTTCGTAAACGAAGCATCTCACTCTCTGCCAATCGTCTCCTCAGCCCTGATTAACCAAGGGAAAATCTCCCCAAATTTTAATGGTACGCCATGCAAAAAATCCTTATTGCTGAAGATGATGCGGCAGCGCGTCGGTTGTTGATAACTGCGTTGCTGGATTGGGGCTATGATGTCATTGCTACCTCGAATGGAGCTGAGGCAATACAAGAATTAACCCAGCCTGAGGCGCCGCGCATTGCTTTGCTGGATTGGGGCATGCCGGAAATGTCTGGCATTGAGGTCACTGAACAAATTCGCGCGCGGGCGGAATTGCCCTATACGTATATTCTTATTTTGACGGGCAAATCGTCCAGCGATGACGCGACCAAATGTTTAGCAGCCGGTGCCGATGATTTCGTAGGCAAGCCGTACGACCTGCTGGAATTACAGGCGCGCATCAAAGTCGGAGAACGCATCATCGCGCTCGAACAAGCGCTCGCCACCAAGGTCACGGAACTGGAACTAGCACTCGCACAAGTCAAACAACTCAAGGAGCTCTTGCCCATTTGCATGTTTTGCAAGAAAATCCGTGATGACAACGATTATTGGCACCAAATTGAAGTTTACATTCACGAACGAACAGGAACAGATTTCAGTCACGGAATTTGCCCCGATTGCGTAAAAGATTGGCGCTCGCATCACAATGCAGCGGGCAACCCGGCTCAACCTTTATGAACTCAAACCCGATTACCGTTCTCTGCCTCGCCAGTTATGAAAAAGGCGACGATTTGATCCGCTCGCTCAAACAACAAGGTTGTACTGTTGTTCTCATCACTGTAGAAACTCTCAAAGACGCTACTATCTGGCCGCACGATTCGATTGACGAATTTTTGTGGGTGGCAGACATGACGAAGCAACCGGATATTACCTACGCCGTCAGTTACCTCGCGCGCTCTCGCAAAATTGATTGCATCATCGCGCTCGACGAATTCGACATCGAAATCGCCGCCGCTTTGCGTGAACATTTGCGCGTGCCGGGCATGGGCGACACGACGTCGCGTTTCTTCCGCGACAAACTGGCGATGCGCGTACAAGCCAAAGACAGCGGCATTCGCGTGCCTGCATTTTCGCCTGTATTGAATTACGATGAACTGCGTGCGTTTATGGAACGCGTACCTGCGCCCTGGGTTTTGAAACCGCGCACGTCGGCGTCGGCAATTGGGATTAAGAAAATTCATAACGCAGATGAGCTTTGGCCTGCGCTAGATGAACTCGGCGATGAGCAATCATTTAAAGTCCTCGAAAAATATATTCCCGGCGAAATTTTTCACGTTGATTCCATCGTATCGGGCAGTGAGGTCGTCTTCGCCAACGTGCAAAAATATGGCGCGCCGCCGCTGAACGTAATGCACGAAGGTGGCATTTTTACTACGTACGGAGTCGAACGAGGATCAGTTGATGAAGTGGCATTGCAAGCACTGAATCGTGAATTAATCAAAGCGTTTCACATGGTACATGGCGTCACACATTCGGAATTTATCAAAGGTGCTCACGACGGCGAATTTTATTTTCTCGAAACTGCTGCGCGCGTCGGCGGAGCGTATATTGCGGATGTAACTAAAGCCGCCAAAAGCGTAAATCTATGGGCAGAATGGGCTCGCGTAGACGTTGCCGCCTGCAAAGGCGAAAAATATGTGCTGCCACCCATCACCCAAAATTACGCAGGAATTATTATTTCACTGGCGAAGCAGGAACGACCCGACACTTCCGCTTACAACGACTCTGAAATTGTGTATCGCGTCACCAAAGATCATCATGCGGGATTAATTGTTACGTCGCCCGATCACGAACGTGTGAGGACATTGCTGGAAAATTACACGTCGCGTTTTTATGAAGATTTTTATGCTTCTGCACCACCGCCCGATAAACCAACTTCTTAGAAAATTGTCAGTACCACCTGCGTGAGCGGGTGGTCAAACCCGGATGACTTACACCACCCGCTCACGCAGGTGGTACTGACTTTATGCAACGTAGAAAATTTCTTCACAACATCGTACACATCGCAGGCGGAACTGCTGCTACACAATTTTTCAAACCATCTTTATTCGCTATTCATTCAGCACAATCCGCGCGCCCGCAAATCACTTCTGGCGTACAGAGCGGCGACCTCACCAGCAATCGCGCAATTGTATGGAGCCGTGCAGATCGCCCCGCGCGTATGATCGTAGAATATTCTTCTACCGAGTCGTTCCAAAAAACCAAAAAAATCATCGGCCCCGCAGCGCTTGAAACCAGCGATTTTACTGCGCGCGTAGACATTTCCGGATTGCCTACCGGACAGAAAATTTTCTACCGCGTGTCGTTTCAAGATTTGCTGGACAGCAAAATTTCAAGCGAACCAATGACAGGGAGTTTCAATACAATTCCGACCACGCATCGGGACGTGAAATTTGTTTGGGGCGGCGACGTTTGCGGGCAAGGCTGGGGCATCAATCCTGATTTTGGCGGAATGAAAATTTATGAAGCGATGCGCAAAATGCAGCCCGATTTTTTCATTCACTCCGGCGATACAATTTATGCTGACGGCGTGATTTTGCCCGAAGTGAAATTAGATGACGGATCAACTTGGAAAAACATTGTCACGCCCGAAAAATCCAAAGTAGCCGAAACGCAAGCCGAATTCTGGGGCAATCATCAGTACAATTTGCTCGACGAAAATTTCCGCCGCTTCAACGCTGAAGTGCCGATGATTGCGCAGTGGGACGATCACGAAGTCCGCAACAATTGGTATCCAGGGCAAATTCTCGACGATCCAAAATATAAAGTGAAAAGCATAGACTTACTGGCAGCCCGAGCCAAACGTGCCTTCCTGGATTATATGCCGATGCGCTTTAATGCGGACGATCCTGAGCGCGTGTATCGCGGCTATAATCAAGGGCCGTTGCTGGATGTAATTATGCTCGACGAGCGCAGCTATCGCGGACGTAATTCGCCCAACAACCAACCCACGCGCAACGACGACACGAATTTTCTTGGCTCCGCGCAAATCAGTTGGATCAAACAACGCCTCGCCAGTTCCAAAGCCGTCTGGAAAGTCATCGCCAGCGATATGCCTATCGGCCTCGTCGTCAAAGATGGCGCGACCGATTACGAAGCATTTGCCAATGGCAACGGCACACCGCTCGGACGCGAATTAGAGTTGGTCGAACTGCTGCGCTTCATCAAAAAAATGAACATCCGCAATGTAGTCTGGATCACCGCCGACGTGCATTATTGCGCCGCACATTACTACGATCCGGCACAAGCACAATTCACCGAATTTTTACCGTTCTGGGAATTTGTTGCCGGGCCACTAAACGCAGGCACATTTGGCCCCGGCACGTTAGATAATACATTCGGCCCGCAAGTAAAATTCACAGGCATCCCACAAGGCATGAAAGGCAATCGTTCACCGAAGGATGGCTTCCAGTTTTTCGGTGCGGTCAGTATTGATGGCAAAACAAAAGCAATGGCAGTAAGCTTGCACAATCTCGAAGGCAAGCAATTGTATAACGTAGAATTACCTGCAAAACTTTGAATGTATGGCAGCACAACTCAAATACAAATTAACGTCAGAAGAATATTTAACCATCGAACGGGCGGCCACGACCAAAAGCGAATTTTACAACGGTGAAATGTTTGCGATGTCCGGGGCTTCACGCGCACATGTTTTGATCGTCACGAATCTTGTTAGTGAATTTCGCCAGCGACTAAAAAAACGTCCTTGCGATGTCTATTCAAATGATTTGCGCCTGCGTATTGATGCGACAGGTTTATACACATATCCAGATGTGATCGTGGCGTGTGATCAACAAATTTTCGCGGATAATCAAAAAGATACGTTGCTCAATCCAACCTTAATTATCGAAGTCTTGTCCGATTCCACAAAAGATTATGACCGTGGCGGAAAATTTGCGCATTATCGCAAACTCGAATCTTTGCGCGAGTACATTCTCGTAGCGCAAGATGAGCCGCACGTTGAGCAATATATGCGCCAACCGGACAATCGCTGGATGTTGTCCGAAACCGATGACCCTGCGTCAATCCTGCATTTGTCATCCATTGATTGTGATCTCCCGCTCGCAGAAATTTATGACAAAGTTGAATTCAATCTCTCTCCACCAGAGAACAGTCCAAAGGAATTTTAATTATGTCTACAGCTACTCAACCAGTTCATGAACAAGTTTCCGCCGAAGAATGGCAAGCGCGCGTAGACCTTGCCGCGCTCTATCGCCTGACGGCTTTGTACAAATGGGACGATTTAATTTTCACGCATATTTCGATGCGCGTACCAGGACCGGAACATCATTTTTTGATTAATCCGTACGGATTTTTGTTTGAAGAAATCACGGCATCAAGTTTGGTGAAAATTGATTTGCACGGCAATACAGTTTTGGAAAGTCCACATTTTATCAACCCCGCTGGCTTCACCATTCACAGCGCCGTTCACGAAGCGCGAGAAGATGCTCATTGTGTTTTTCATACGCACACTCTTGCGGGCGTAGCCGTGTCCGCACAAAAAAATGGGTTGCTGCCAATCTCGCAACATTCCTTGTTTCCGTTATCGTCAGTTGGCTACCACGATTACGAAGGCGTTGCCCTGAACGCAGAAGAAAAACCGCGCCTCGTGGCTGATTTAGGCAATAATCGCGCTTTAATTTTGCGCAACCATGGGTTGCTGACTGTAGGCCGCTCTGCTGGCGAAGCTTTCCTCGGCATGTACATTCTCGAAGCCGCATGCCGCATTCAAGTTATGGCGCAAGCCGGCGGCGAGTTAGGAATGATCGGGCAACCAATCTTGGATGGCATCCAGGCGCAATCCGCACAAGCAACAAAAGGCATGGGAGGCGATTTAGTTTGGCCTGCGCTGATTCGCAAATTGGATCGCACTGATCCTTCGTATAAGGAATAAAACTCCATACACTATACAAAATCAGGCGACCAGCCATGGATTGTCGCCTTCTAGCAGATGCACAAAAATAAAACCGTACAGCGGGCGAGCTGCCCGTTGGTACGATTTATCAGATTACTTTTGCGTACTGCTGATTAGTTTGGGTACGTAACTTTTCTGGAGGTTGCGTACCCTTTTTCTACGCGCGTTTACAATCGGTTTTCTCAGGCATATTATTGAAGCCCATCAATTCCACCGATCCGTTTGAAGGAGCACCATCTATGTTGAGTCGTCGAAGCAGTATTGCTTACATTTTATTTGCCACCATTTTCACGCTTAGTTTTTCGTCCGCACTTTTTGCGCAATCCGATACGTTGCGCGTGGCGGGCTTGAAAGACAAAGTTACAGTGCAACGTGACGAACGCGGCATCCCTTATATCGAAGCGCAAAACGATCACGATTTGTATTTCGCCCAAGGTTATATCACGGCGACTGATCGTTTGTGGCAAATGGATGTTTTGCGCCGCACGGCACGCGGGGAAATGGCTGAAATTTTTGGCAAAGCTGTTTTGGAAGAAGACAAGCGACGACGCACGTACGGGTTCGCGCGCTTATCAGAACAAGCCGCAGCCAATGTGTCTGGCGAAATGAAGCCGTTGCTTGAAGCATTTGCCAATGGCGTCAATGCGTACATCGCTTCATTAGACGACAAATCGTTGCCGATTGAATTTCGGATTTTGCAATACAAACCGCGCCCGTGGACGCCTGCGGACAGCCTTTCAATCGGCTTGATTATGCACGAAAGCTTAACTTCTTCGTGGCAACTGGATGTGATGCGTGCTGCGTTTTCAGACTTGCCCAAAGCGCAATACGATCAACTTTTCAACGAATATTCCACAATGGACACGCCTGTCGTCGGCAGCGACAATGTAAAAGCAAAAGCGAAAAAAGCAGTCGCCAGCAATGTCAAAGTTAGTTCCGAATTATTAGCCCTGGCACAACGCGACGAAGCCATCAAACAAAGTTCCTTAGAACGAATTGGGTTGCACGCCGAAGAATTAGCCGCGAGTAACAACTGGGTCATCAGCGGCAAGAAAAGCGTCACCGGAAAACCATTGCTTTCCAGCGATCCACATCTTGCGCTGACTGTGCCGCCGATCTGGTATTTGATTAATTTGAGTGCGCCGGGTGTGCGCGTCGCAGGCGTGTCAATCCCTGGCATACATTGCGTCATCATTGGTCATAACGAACGCATTGCCTGGGGCATGACGAACATCGGCCCTGACGTACAGGATTTGTATAGAGAAAAATTTGATACGACAAATCCAACGCGCTATCAAACGCCGAGCGGATGGAAGGATGCCGAAGTTCGTACTGAAGAAATTAAAGTCCGCACCGTTCCCACCAAACCTGAAACGGAAACAGTGAAATTAAATGTCACTGTCACGCGGCACGGGCCGATTGTTTTGGAAAAAAACAATGAACGGTTCGCCTTGAAATGGACTGCGCTGGACGCGTCGCTTGATTGGGCAGGCAGCTTTCATCGGTTGAATCGCGCCCGCAACTGGAAAGAATTTTGCGCTGCACTTTCAAACTACGCCGGGGCTCCGCAAAATCACGTTTACGCTGACGTAGACGGTCACATCGGTTATTACGGCGCGCGCTATGTGCCGATTCGTAAAAATGGTGATGGCAGCGTTCCTTATGATGGATCAACCGACGATGGCGAATGGACGGGCTTCATTCCGTTTGAAAAAATGCCGCACGTGCTTGATCCGCCGTCTGGATACATCGCAACCGCAAACGCGCGCATCGTCGGCAAAGATTATCCTTATTTCATTTCGCATTCGTGGGCGGGGCCGTATCGGCAAAAACGCATTAACGATTTGCTCAGTCAAAATAAGAAATTTTCGATTGATGATTTTCGTGCGATTCAGGCAGATAATTACGCAATCGGCGGCAAGATTTTTGCGGATGCAGTGCAAAAACTTTTTAGCGGCAATCAAGTCGCTTCCAAAGGCGACGGGAAAGAACCTGCGGCACTTGGCACTTCGATGAGCGTACTGGCAGCGTGGGACGGTAAAGCCAATCCTGATTCGCAGGGCGCATTGCTGATCAGCGAAATGAGGCAGGCTTTCATCAATCGCATATTGAAAGGCGCACTTGGTGAAGAACGCGCCAGGCAATATCGTTGGGGCAATCGTGAAACGCTAATTGATACGATTGTCATGTCGTGGTCAAAAGAATGGTTGCCAAAAGAGTTTGCTTCGTGGAAAGAATTGCTGGTCGCGTGCGAAGCGGATGCTCGCGCGAATTTGACAAAACAGTTAGGCAGCGATGAATCCAAATGGACATTTGGTAACGCTACGCAAATTAAATTCAATCACCCGCTGGCAATCGCACCGATGATTGGCGCACAATTCAAAATTGATTCGTTGCCACAAAGCGGCACAGGCGGGGGCGGAATTGGCGCTACGGTAAATGTGGGGCCGAGCGTTTCGATGCGGTTGATTGCGGATATGTCTAATTTGGACAACACGCAACATACAATTTCTACGGGTCAATCCGGCAACCCCAAAAGTACGCACTACAAAGATCAAGTAATGGATTGGTACAAAGTCACACCGCGCGTGTTTCCCTTCACCAAAGAAGCCGTGAAGAAAGCGGCGAAGGAAACGGTAACGCTGGTTCCGTAGATTACTAGGAGCGCACGCGCCTCGCGTGCTGAGGCTCGCGCTAAAAATTAACTGCGATGCAAGCAAATTGCTCCATTAACCTCAGCACGCGAGGCGCGTGCGCTCCCGGCAAACCGTGCGCTCCCGGCAAACAAAGATATTATGAATCTCAAAAAAGAATTTGCTGAACATCTTACGCGTCGTCAACTATTCGGTCTTGGCGCAAAGGGCATAGGACTCGCAGCCCTGTCATCACTGCTTAAAAATGAAGGCTACGCACAAGAAGCCGCGCGCGACCTGAAAACTGGCGGGATGCAAGGCTTGCCGCATTTTGCGCCGAAAGCCAAGCGCGTAATTTTCCTGCATCAATCGGGCGGGCCTTCGCAATTGGATACGTGGGATTACAAGCCCCAACTTGAGAAATTGCACGGCACAGAATTGCCAGATTCTGTACGCAATGGACAACGCATCACTGGCATGACTTCGGGGCAAAGCGCGTTTCCGTGCGTAAAATCGGCCTTCAAATTTGCGCAGCACGGACAAGCAGGAACGTGGGTCAGCGAATTATTGCCGCACACCGCCAAAGTCGTAGACGATCTCTGTGTCATCAAAACGATGCACACCGACGCGATCAATCACGATCCCGCGATCACCTTTATTCAAACAGGATTTCAGCAACCAGGACGTCCGAGCATGGGCGCGTGGGTGAGCTATGGACTCGGCAGCGAAAATCAAAATTTGCCCGCCTACATTGTTTTGCTTTCGACCGCACACGCGATCAACACAGATCAGCCTTTATTTTCGCGGCTTTGGTCAAGCGGGTTTCTGCCATCGAATTATCAGGGCGTGCGTTTGCGCGGCGGCGCTACACCAGTTTTGTATCTCAATAATCCTCCCGGCGTAGACAAAACTACGCGGCGGCAAATGTTGGATGCGGTAGTAAAACTCAACAAATTGAAAGCGCAAGATTACGGCGATCCTGAAATCGAAACGCGCATCACGCAATACGAAATGGCTTATCGCATGCAATCCAGCGTGCCGGATTTGATGGACGTATCAAAAGAACCAGACAGCACGTTTGAGTTATACGGCCCCGAATCGCGCAAGCCCGGCACATATGCAGCGAATTGTTTGCTAGCGCGAAAATTAGCCGAACGCGGCGTGCGCTTCATACAGCTTTATCATCGCGGCTGGGATCAACATAACGATTTGCCGCGCGATCTGGCTTTGCAATGTCGCGGCACAGATCAACCTACGGCAGCGCTTGTGCAGGATTTGAAACAGCGCGGCTTGCTTGATGACACATTGATTGTCTGGGGTGGAGAATTTGGGCGAACCGTTTACTGCCAAGGCAAATTAATGGATACGAATTATGGGCGCGATCATCACGGACGCAATTTTGCGATGTGGCTGGCAGGCGGCGGCGTCAAAAAAGGAACCGTCATCGGCGAGACCGATGATTTCAGCTACAACATCGTCAGCGATCCCGTAGACGTATACGATTTACAAGCAACAATCATGCACCTGCTCGGCATTGACCATAAACGCCTCACCTACAAATATCAGGGACGCCATTTCCGTTTGACGGATGTGCATGGCGAAATTGCAGAGAACGCGTTAAGTTAAGTATTTAATTATGTCAAAATATCTCGCATTCATAGTAAAAATACTTATCTCTAGCGGGATATCCTGTATAAGTGTAATTGTATGCATATTGTGTGATAGCGCTGCCAGGCGGGCAAGAGCCTGTTTCAATATTAAGGTGCCCATCATAAACTGGAATAACAGTTGTGCCAAAGACCATGTTGGAATTTGAGTAGCTGGTTTCTATAGTCCAACCGCTTCCCCAATAAGGAAAAGATTCTACGTTGAACGTATTTCCATCATAACAAACTTTTTCAATACCACATTGCCCATACGCAACGACATAGGAGCTATCCCACGCAATAGTCCATGGAGTTGGATGATAATAAAGGTAATACAACCTAGTATCATAAATTGACCCTGGACAGCTAAAATAAGCAGGATCCTCTCCATATACAAGATCAGAGTAGCAGTCCCAAAACTGCGACTTATTATTACTTGCAACCACGGGGCAGAAAAAACAAACTATAATTATTAACGACAAGATAAACCTATACATAAATAGCTCCTTTTGAGGTAAATTAAAGCTAGTCTCAAGGCAGTTTTAGTCAACTAGAATAGTGTTGAAAGCTTCCATTTAGCTTTCACGATTCCGTACTTAAATTACAAGTGAACAAGCGCTTATTCAAAGTACTGCGACTTAAAGTTAAACTGGCGAAGCAGTAAACTGTGGAACTAAGTAGTAGAACAGAAAACAAATCCATCAAACTGTTAGTGTGAACCGAGCTTAATATCAGAGTGCCATTGAAAAATACTTATGCGAGATAGTTCAAGTTTGTCGTCATAAGGCAAACCCTAGAAGTCCGATAAACTCTTTCCATCAACAGTCGCCGTAATGCACTGCAAAGCTTATAAATTGAAAGAATATTTTATTTCTTATATTTTGTATCAAGAGCGTTAAGCCCTGATTGTAAATATAATCGAGCTTGATCATAATTCTTTCGGTTGATATATTGCTCCATAATATTTAGAATATTGTTAATCTCATTCACACAATCGTTATTCCCCATTTCTTTTCCTACATTAGTAAAATCATCCACAGATTTGGCTCTAATTTTTCCTGGCGACGATTTAACTTCTGAAGGGAGCATTCGCTTGAAGGCCTGAATTTCGGGTAACAAATTATCATCTGATAATCTTGTTATTTCAGCTAACCGGCCTGCCAGTTTTACATATTCTTCTTTAGCGCCTTCCCACCTTTTACTTAAAAGCTTTCCGTAGGTTTCGTCTTTTCCCTCGACTGAATTATCATCAAAAAGAGCTGTTTCGATAAATATTTTGCGATCAGCTTGAACCTTTCTAATATATTCAGTCCTCTCTTCATTTGGCAAAATAGATTGAGCTTGCTTATAGAAAATACTGGTCGCCGATTTCTGCTTAGTAGAACTATTCTGGTACTCAGAAAAGACAAGTGCAGCTAAAGGTAATGAAGAGGCATTTTTGAATGTAATGGAATAGTCTCTTAGGCGAAAAGTTTCCGATTGCTTCCCGCTAATTTTTGCTGCTTTTTCTGGAAGTTCAACGGTCTTCTCATATTCAATATATTCAACTTTAGAAATTATTATACTTGGGCACGAATTAGCTATCTCATTTACGTTAAGAGTCTGAGTAACGGAATGCGGGGGAATATAAGGAGCCATCAAAGTCATATGAAAACCTTTACTTATTGCTAAACACACAACTGAAACGATTATTATACTTGATAAAGAGACTATCAAGCCATATTTATTAAATGTTATTCGATGATATGTCATAAGATATCTCCCTAGGCTCTCTTCCTATGTATGATAATAATCACAATATAATCCTTATTATAGGAATAACCTATAAATTGTTTAATATTTGATTATTGATTTGCTATTTTTATATAGGCTTATGTAAGTAAAATGTTGACGCCTCAACAAAAATATTTCTTGCATCCTTTCAATGTGGCATAGTTTTTGCCCCCCTATTTTCTCAACAATGGCTTTCAGGCGCTTACTAATTCTCGCCCATTCCTGTTGGAGTGAGCGTAGTTTGACATTCATTATTTGCGCGATGTCTTCATCGGTGGCTCCGTCAAGTTTTAGATAGACAATGCGTTGATCGTGCGGCGTAAGCTCGGCAATGGCTGTGTGTAAAAGTTTGCGCTGTTCTTTGGTGAGTAATTCTTTTTCCTGCAATGCCGCTTTGCTAATTTGCCTGAGTAAGCACCTTTGGCTGAGAGAAATAATATCTCCCGCGTAAATCAGTTCATTACAACTTATGAACGCATTCAATTAGTGTTATTGTAAGCTGGTAAAATATGACTGTCAAAATGCAAGTGAATAACATCGAACAAGCACAAGAAATTCTCAAACATCAGTTTGGTTACGATTCGTTTCGGTTGAATCAGGAGCAAGCAATTGAAGCTGTTTTACGGCAAGAGGATTGCGTAGTCTTGATGCCAACCGGAGGCGGGAAATCGCTCTGTTATCAAATCCCTGCATTAATGTTGGACGGCCTCACGCTCGTCGTTTCTCCGCTCATCGCCTTGATGAAAGATCAGGTTGATGCGCTGAAAAATAACGGCGTGAATGCTGCGTTTTTGAACTCTACGCAAACCGGACAGGAACAAGCTGAAGTCTTTCGCGCGATTCGAGAGGGCGACTTGAAATTGCTGTATGTCGCGCCTGAACGATTGCTGCAAAGCGGCGATCAATTTATTGATTATTTGCGCGGGCTGAAAATTGCGCTGTTTGCGATTGATGAAGCGCATTGTATTTCCAGTTGGGGACACGATTTTCGCCCCGAATATTTGCAGTTGGCAAAACTCAAAACTCACTTCCCAGACATCCCCTTAATTGCGTTGACGGCGACCGCTGATAAATTGGTGCGCAAAGATATTATCGAGCGCCTTGGTTTTGAAAATCCGGCGGTGTTCGTTTCCAGTTTTAATCGTCCGAACATTTTCTACACTGTTGCGCCGAAGCGTGATTCTTATCATCAATTGCTCGAATTCCTCGGCAAACGCAAAGACCAAAGCGGCATTATTTATTGCCTGAGCCGCAAATCTGTAGAAAGTCTCGCAGAAGATTTGCGCGAAGATGGATTTGCCGCGCAGCCGTATCACGCTGGGCTTTCTAAAGAAATGCGTGACAAAAATCAGGAATTATTTTTGCAGGATGAAGTCAAAATTATCGTAGCCACCATCGCCTTCGGCATGGGCATTGATAAATCCAACGTACGTTTTGTCGCCCACATGGATTTGCCGAAAAATATCGAAAGTTATTATCAGGAAACAGGCCGCGCCGGACGCGATGGATTGCAAAGCGATGCGCTGTTATTTTTTAGCTGGGGTGATGTAAACAAACTGAAAAGCTTTGCCGCTGTCGAAGGCAACGAAGCGCAAAGCGAAATCATGCTGACTAAGCTAAATACGATGGGCAAGTTCGGCGATTTGCGTTCGTGTCGCCGCAAATTTTTGCTCAATTATTTTTCGGAAGATTTTTCAGGCAATTGTGGAAGCTGCGATAACTGCAACACTACGTTTGAAACATTCGACGGCACGATCATTGCGCAAAAAGCGTTGAGCGCAGTCAAGCGATTGAACGAACGTTTCGGTCTGCAATACTTGATTGATTTTTTGCGCGGCTCCGAATCCAAAACCATTCGCTCGGAACACAAGGAACTAAAAACTTATGGCGTTGGTGCAGACATTTCCAAAGACGACTGGTTTGAATATTTTAGAGATCTAATTGCCCAGGATTTTTTAGCGCAAAGCGATGGGCAATTCCCCGTCATCCTGTTAACTGAAAAAAGTAATGCGGTGCTGCGCGGCATTGTGCAAGTTGAACTGATGAAAGTCACGCGCAAGGAAGACAAGAGAAAATCGCTGGTTGCTGAAACTTCGCTCGAATACGACAGTAAATTATTTGATGAATTGAAACAACTACGAACAACATTTGCTAAGCGTGAAAGTGTGCCTCCGTATGTAATTTTTTCAGACTCTACCTTAGTTGAACTAGCAACTTATCTGCCGCAAGACAGCGAAGAGATGAGCCGCATTTCCGGGATTGGAGATGTAAAGCTGGATAAATATGGCGCGGATTTTTTGCGGGAAATCAAAAGCTATTGTAAGCGTAATCAGCTCGCCTCACGCATCGAACTAAAAGTGCAAAAACGCGAACGTAAAACTCGCCCGAAACGTGACACAAGAGGCAACGACACATACAGCATCACACTGGAATTATTCAAAACAGGTCATTCCATTTCAGCCATTGCCAAAGCACGCGACTTAGCGCCCAGCACTATCGAAACGCATCTTGTGCGATTTATTCCAACTGGCGAGATTTTGCTTGCAGACCTTGTGCCCTCGCATAAAATTGAACCAATTCGCCAAGCCGTAATCGAATTAAACGCCGGAACCGCAACCGGCCCCGTAAAAGAATTTTTAGGCGACGATTACAGCTACGGTGAAATCCGCGCGGTAATCGCAGATTTTATGCGGCAAGCTGAAACGGCTTCAGTATAGTGTGACTTCAAATAGGAGCGCGCCCCATGAAAAAATTAGTCATTATTACAACCATCACAGCGGTGGTGACTTTTGTCCTTGGCTTTACTGTTTCGCAAACCGAGCGATGGAAACCTAAACCTAAATCGGCCAATGCAACGCGTGTGTTGGTAGTGACAGGCGGACACGATCATGACGCCGATTTTTATTCGGTGTTTGTTGATGATTCCATCAATGCCAAAGTCAATCCGCACCCGCTGGCATTCACCAGCGATATGCGCAATCGCTATGACGTAGTTGTGCTGTACGACATGATTTTGGAATTGGAAGAGAAGAAACAGGCCAATCTCAAAGCGTTTGTCGAAAGCGGGAAAGGCATTGTCGCGCTGCATCATTCCGTTTGCGGCAATCAAAACTGGCCTTGGTGGTACAAGGAAGTTTTGGGCGGACGATATTTGTATGACGAATTTGAAGGTAAAAAATCCAGCTATATTCATGACGTTGAAGAATTGATTACGCCAGTTGGTCAGCATCCCATCACGCGCGGGCTGAAGCCATTTCGCATACTGGATGAGACTTACAAAAACATTTGGATTTCCCCCAAAGTCACTCCGATTTTGCAAAGCGATCATCCCACCAGTGATGGAACCGTAGCGTGGATTTCTCCGTATGAAAAATCGCGCGTCGTGTATATCCAACTCGGCCATGATCGCAATGCCAATTTGAATCCTAATTATCAAAAGCTTGTGCGCAATGCGATACAATGGGCGGCAGGAAAATTAAACTGAAGCTTGCACGGGAAAAAAGATGTCAGCCAATACCTTTGAAAATGTCAGGGAAATCGCAATGTCATTGCCCGGCGCAGAAGAAGGCACTTCATGGGGAATGCCGACCTTTCGCGTGCGCAAAAAAATCTTTGTGCGTTTGATCGAAGATAGTGAATCGTTAGCAGTGAAATGCGACGACCGCGATTTGTGGATTGAATCGAATTCCAAAGCGTTTCATGTCACAAAACATTATTTGAATTATCCGATAGTGCTGGTGCGTTTTGCCAAAGTAAAACCTGCCATTTTGCGCGAAATTAGCGCACAAGCGTGGCGACTTGAAGCCGGAGCGAAGCTTGTCAAACTTTATGAAAGTGGTACATTCGTAGCGCCGCCGCTCCCGCCTTCGCCATTCGCTGAAATCAAACCCAAAAGCGCAGACAAATCCTATGAAGAACGCGCCCGCCGCATTTGTCTGGCGTTGCCCGAAGTCGAAGAAAAATTGGCCTGGGGGTCGCCAACGTTTCGCGTCAGCGGCAAAATGTTTGCGATGTACCTGAACAATCATCACGGTGATGGACGTATTGCGTTGTGGCTGAAAGCTCCGGCAGGCGTGCAGGAAATGTTGATCGAAGCTGCACCCGAAAGGTTTTTTATTCCGCCGTATCAAGGAACAGCCGGTTGGATCGGCATTCATTTGAATCATACCAACGATGACGAAATTGCGGCACATGTCGAACAAGCTTATTGCCTGGCTGCGCCGAAAATTTTACAAGAGAGGTATCCCCCCAAATAATATGACCCCAAAATTCATTGCCAAAAATTTTGTATCGTTATTAGTGCTTGGGCTGAGTCTTTTTCCAACAATCACTTCTTCGCAACCGAAGCCTAAACAGGCTGCGGCTCCCAAAAAGAATTCAGGACAGTCAAAAACCTCCGTGCGATTTATGAACCGTGCGCCGAACGGCTATTCGCACATTGTCGAAGTGCGCGGCGGACGCACGTTATATATCGCGGGACAAATTGCCCTGGACGCAGAAGGAAAAGTTGTAGGGGAAGGAAATTTTCAAGCGCAAGCCAAACAAGTTTTCGCCAACCTGGAAGCTCGCTTGAAAGAGGCTGGAGCGACATTCAAAGATGTCGTGAAATTAAATTACTTTGTGACAGACGCATCAGAAATTCAGGCGCTACGTGCGATTCGTGATTCGTATGTTAATAAAGAAAATCCGCCTGCCAGCACTTTGGTAGTCGTCAGAGGACTCTTTCGCCCTGAATTCATGATCGAAGTTGAAGCTATTGCAGTCATCAATGACTGAATCCGTTTCCGAAAAACAACGGACTGACAGTGCATTGTTACGACATTATCGTTGTGCCATGATTACGCAATGCCGCATTGCCTATATTTCCCATCCGCACCATTGTCAGATTTTGTTGAAGCATTTTGTTACTCCGACGGACACGAAGCAGCAGTGCAATCGTTGCGGCATTTGCCTACAGGCGCGTCAGAATTAATTATTCCGCTGTTACCAACCGCACCGTATGCGCTCGCCTGCGGAGCAATGTCAAAAGCCTTTGTCATTACTAGCCCACCACGCTTTGCCTTTGTAACGGTGCAATTCAAAATCGGCGGCGCGTTTCCCTTTTTCGGATTGCCTGCAGATGAATTACAAAATTCAGTTGTGTCTTTAACCGAATTATGGGGTGCAGTTGTGCCTGAATTAACCGAAAGATTACTCAGCGCCAATCACTCACACACAAAATTCAAAATTCTCGAACGATTTTTGCTGCGACAGGCAAGAATACAATTACAAAAAAACCCTGTCGTTACGTGGGCAATTCAACAACTTAGTGCAACAGAAAATTCTCTCTCGTTGGCTGACGTAGCAGAACAATCGGGCTACAGCCAACGCCATTTCATCAATCTATTTCGCACCCACGTAGGCTTAACGCCCAAAGGTTTTCAGCGGCTGCAACGGTTCTGGTTTGCAATTAATAAAGCACACTACCAAACAGAAATTGATTGGGCGGATTTAGCTTTGGATTGCGGTTATTACGATCAAGCGCATTTTATCCACGAATTCCAAACCTTCGCAGGCATTGCGCCGAGTACCTGGCTGTCTGTGCGCGGCGATGCGCCATCACATATTCTTGCGGTGACATAACACAGCTTACGACGAGAGCGAGTTTGTCATATTGGTGATAAAACAACGACTAAATCTTCACAGAAGACTGCTATCCCATTCTTTGGTAAATATTTACAAACTGATTACCGAATTTTGTCATTAGTAATCCCCACTTACGCTTTCAACAGCAATCATCTAATAGCATAAATACCTTAATTTCCAATAATTTATCTGACTTCGGGTACTGCTAATATCCACTTGGCATTGTATTTGCCCATTCAGTCAAAAGAAGCCAAGTGGTTTCAAATTCTTGACCCTCATTGGTTCTGCCGTAGTCAATGCCTCCCGCACGCCAGCACCATTTCCCTAACAAGATTTTTTGGAGACATTGAAAATGAAGAAAGAAACAGGATTTTCTCTGATTGAATTGCTGATCGTGGTCGCTATCATCGGCATTATCGCCGCCATTGCCATTCCCAATTTATTGCAAGCCCGTAAAACTGCGAATGAAGCATCAGCCATCGGCGCATTGCGCACAATCGCCAGCGCAGAAGTAACATATCAAGGGAATAATCAACACTATGGCGAAATCCCTCAGTTAAATAGTGCAAAATTAATTGATGATACTATCCTCAATGCTTATGGCAGTAGCGGGCCAACATCGACGACTCCCAAATCAGGATATGTGTTCTATGAACCATTACTTGCTTTGGCGACAAGCTTCGATATTAATGCTGATCCCAAATCTCCGGGTTCCAGCGGTGATCGCTATTTTGGCATCAATCACACAGGTGTAATTCGCTTTAAAACGACTGCTCCTATTGTCGTTACCTCTACCACCACAGGCGATATGGACGGCACACCTCTCGGCACAGCATCAGCAAGCTAATCTTGCCTATTCACAATTCACAAGAAAAAGGGAACGGCAATTAAATTGTCACTCCCTTGACGTAAATCCCGAAATAAACCAACCCACCCAATTATTACACCCATAAAAAAAGCGCAGCTTTTATGTAGCTGCGCTTTTGTTTCATAAACCGTTAGAAATAAAAGTTTATTCTGCTCTTAAAATACCCAGCGGTTTCTTAATCATCACATCCCAACTCGACAACACACCAATCACAGCAACAATTAATAACGTCAGCAATACACCCATAAAATTAATACTCGGCAAAAATGACCACGAAATTTCCAAGCTGTATTTGCTGACTGACCAGCTTAATAAAATTGCCGCAGCCGAACCAATCAAGCCCGCCAATAAACCTAAAATTCCGTACTCAATCAGCGTAATCAAAATTATCAATTTTCGCTTTGCACCCAATGTTTTCAGGATCGCGGATTCGTACAGACGATGATATTTCGTCATTGCGATGGAACCAATCAGGATTAGCAAGCCACTCAGGAAAACAAAGCCGCCGACGAAAGTGACTGCGGTTGAGACTGTATCAATGACTTTGGAAGCAGCTTCCAAAATATCGCGCACATCAATCACCGAAATATTCCCGAAGCGATCCAAAATCGTGCGTTGAAAATTCACGCGCTCGGCTCCTGGCGGCGGAGCTTTGACGGCTGTAATCAACATTTGTTGGGGCAATTCGTCAAGCGCTCCCGGGCGAAAAACAACAAAAAATCCAATGCGCGCGTTGCGCCAATCTACGCGACGGACACTGGTGATTTTGGCGGTGAAGCGTTGTCCCGCAAAATCAAACGTCAGGGAATCGCCGAGCTTTAATTTCAATTCGTCGCGCACAATTTCTTCGATAGAAATTTCTGGTTCTTTGCTCGGAGCCTCATCCCAATATTTCCCTTCGATAATTTTTTCATTTGGGTCGAGATAGCCGCGATAAGTGCAAACATAATCACGCGCAATCATGCCCTGATTTTTCGCTTTGTCGTTGGAGTCAGGATTGACGGGGTTGCCGTTGATTTCAGCAATCCGCGCACGCATTGTCGGGATGAGTTCTGGCTTAGTGCCAAGTTGTTGATTGAGAAGCGCGGCGACGTCATTGCGTTGTTTGGGCTGAATGTCAATCAAATACATATCCGCCGCATCTGCGCCGAGATTCAAGGAAAATTCATTGAGCAAATTGGCTTGCAATAAACGCACTGAGATAATGAAAAATGCGCCAAGTCCAACCGCCAGCAAAATCACTTTCGTTTGATTGCCGGGGCGATACAAACTGTTGATGCCTTGCCGCAGTGCGAATGATTTAACGTGTCGCAACCGTTTCACAAAACGAATCAATAAGGAGCCCGCCAGATTCAAAATAAATGCCGTAGCGCCCAGGCCCGCCAAAAATATCGCACCGATTTTGATTGATCCAGCCTGCCAACCTGCGAGTGCGAGCAACCCGGAAATCACCCCTGCGCCAATGCTAATGCGCAAAAGATCAAAGCGTTTTGCTTTGCCGATTTCGTCTGAAGCGCGCAGCACCAAAATTGGTTTGATATTGCGAATCTGTAATAATGGCAGGGCTGCGAACAGCAGCGCAATCATAATTCCAATTCCGAATCCCTGCACAATCGCAGGCCAGGTTAAGCCGATTTCGATGCCAGCAGGAATACGATCCGCCAAATAACGCGGCAAAATTACCAACGTAATTTTAGCGATGACCAGGCCGAGTGCGCTGCCGATAACCCCCAGTGCGACAACCTGCGCAAGATACGTCCCCAGTACCAGCGAATTTCTGCCGCCCAAACATTTCAACACGGCAATCGTTTTCATTTTTTGCTGGATGAAAACGCGCGTCACGCTGGAAATTCCGATACCGCCAAGCACCAAAATTATCAGGCCGATTAAGCTCAAAAAATTCTCGACTTGCGTGAAGGAATCTGCCACGCGATTTTCAGCATCGCGGTATGAGCGCACGCTGATGGTCGGTTGCGATTTCAATTCTTCCTTGATTGTTTTCGTTACGGCTTCAGCTTGGCCTGTACGTGTTTTGAGTTGCACACGATAACGCGCGCGCGAACCAAAGCCCGTCAATCCGGCGGCGATCACGTCATCATAATTCGCAAACACGCGCGGGCCAAAACTGAATGCCGTGAGTGTATTGCCGGGTTCTCGTTCGACTACGCCGCGAATCGTAAATTCCAATTTACCAATTTTGACTTTATCGCCGATATTGACGCCAAGCTGCTGCAACAAAGCCGGGCGAACAATAATTCCTCGCTCTTGCAGCAACGAAAAGCTGTAAGGCTGCCCATTCGTCAAAATCATTTCGCCATAAAACGGAAACGGTGATTGCACGGCACGGATTTCGATTTGCTTGGGCGCGACGTTTTCGTTGCTCAGCGCCCGCACCATCGTCGGCATTTCGATGACAGATGAATGCGCGACTACATCGGGCGATTTGTAATATTTTTCAAGGATGGCACTGGCCTGTTCATTGAGCGGAGTGCCCGAAGTAATTTGCACGTCAGCCGTAAGCAACGCCTGTGCTTGCGCGGCAACTGAGGCGCGCACGTTTTGCACGATAGAGCGCAAGCTGACGATAGAGCCTACGCCAATTGCAATGCACAAAAAGAAAAATAACAGGCGATGCCACGAAGCACGAATTTCACGATAAGCCATGCGCAATATGAATTTCATAGGCGCTTATCATAACTGATTAAAATCAGCCTCGCACCAAATTCAATCGTTTTTCCATGAAATCAAAGTAGTTAACTTCTTGACTATCTCTCACCGAATTATTAGGATCATAACCATGAAAGTTAGCATAGGAAAGCTTATTGCTTCGCAAGATCGGCGTGAAAGCTATTTTGCGCAATATATTCTGCCGAATGGAAAGAAGATCAAACAATTTCATGCACCATCTGTGGAGCTGATTTTCAATCTATTATTAACCAGTGACGTTTTGACTTCACACTTTGTCCGTACTCTTAGCAAACACAATTTATCGCTCAGCGCTTTCAATATTTTGGGCATTCTTACACGCGTACAAAACGACGGGCTGGCCTTGTCTGAATTGAGTGAATTTTTAATCGTCAGTCGCGCCAACATCACCGGATTAGTGGATTGTCTGGAACAACGCGGATTAGTCGAACGGGTGGCACAGACAACAGATCGCCGGATGCGACTAGCCAAAATCACGCCAGCCGGTGAAGCATTAGTTCGTTCGGTTTTGCCAACTCATTATGAAGAAATTAACGCAGTGTGTGGCGGCCTGAACAATGAAGAGCGCGCTACGCTTATCAAATTATTGACGAAACTCAGGCGTTCACATCAGACATCGCAATCCATCTCACCCAAATCAGTTGCTGCCAGAGGCTCGAAAAAATGAATCGCTCTTTAGTTGTTCACCAGGTTGTCAAACAAAACTGGCTGCCCGTTGCTGAAGTATTATTACTATTGACTTCATTGACTGGGATTGCAGTTGCGCAAACGCCTGTGCCGGAAAAAGCTGTCAAGCCAGCCACCGCAACGGTCAAGTCAAGTGGCGAAAAATTGGCGCTTGGAATTTTGCAAGCAGTGAAATTAGCGGAGGTTAATAGCTTCCACGCACAAATAGCACACGAAAAAATTGCCGAAGCAAAAGGTCGCGCCGAAGAATCACGCGCCCGTCTTTTGCCAAATATTTCTGGCGCTGTAGCCCAGAGAAATCAGACCATCAACTTAGCTGCACTGGGCTTCAACGTAGGGTCGTTTCCAGGTATCAATTCCAGTCTCGTCGGCCCTTTCAACACGTTCGACGCGCGCGCGCAATTTGTGCAAAGCATTTTTGATTTAAGTGCGATTCGCAAATACCGCGAAGGTCAGGCCGACATAAAATTATCCACTCTGGAAGAGCAATTAGCCCGCCAACAAGTTGCCCTTAAAGCAGCGCTTTATTACCTGAATTATTTAGGTTCCTTGCAGGTCATTGAATCAGCGCAAAGCGATTTGACGCTGGCTAAAAGCCTTTTGAAATTAGCGCAAGGCCAAAAAGAAGCGGGTGTCGCTACGGGCGTTGATGTAACACGCGCTGACAATCGTGTCGCGCTAGTGCAAGTAAAATTGTCACTCGCGCAAACGCAATCAAATGAAGCGCGGTTAATGTTGCTGCGCATTCTTGGCTTGTCGTTGGCGACCGACCTTGTCCTGACTGATTCGCTCACTTATCAGCCGATACAACCGCCCGCGCTTGAAGAAGCGATGGCAATTGCGCAAAAGGAGCGACTGGAAATTCGGGTCGCTGAAGCGGAAGTCAAAGTAAAAGAATTCAAGGTTTCTGCGGCCAAAGCTGAACGGCTGCCTTCGCTTGATTTCATTGCCGATTATGGTGAAAACGGCAACACACCAATCACAAATTCGTTTGCGACGCATACTGTAAGCGTGCAATTAAAAGTCCCGATTTTCAATGGCGGACTAACTAAAAGCCGCATTGACGAAGCACAAAGCCAACAACGACAAATGGTGTTGCAACTGGGCGATGTTCGTAACGAAGTGGAACAGGAAGTTCGCTTGGCTTGGCAACAACTGACGACTACGACGCAACAGGTAAACGCGGCGCAACGCTCACTCGCACTGGCAGAGAAAGAATTGACGATGGCGCGTGACCGTTTTGCTGCGGGCATAGCCAATAATTTGGAAATCATCAATGCACAAAATGCGTTGTCAAATGCACGCGAAAATGAAGTCAGCGCGTTAGCACAATATTACGCCGCGCGCATAAATCTGGCCGCATCTCAAGGCAAAGCGGAATCTTTTTAAGCGACAATTTCAAGCAATTATTTGCACTATTTTTTAGGAGTTTTATGGCTGAGGCGGAAATTGAAAATACATCCGAACGCATCTCAAGCAGCTCGAAAATCCGACGTTCGATAATTTTATCCATTGTTGCCGTTGGTCTGTTAATGAGCACGATTTATGGCGCTCGCTATTATCTTTATGCCAGTACGCATGAATCCACCGACGACGCTTTTATTGAAGGAAAAGTGATTCAGGTTAATCCTAAAGTCAGCGGCCAAATTGTAAAAGTTTATATCAGTGATAATCAGCAGGTAAAAGCAGGCGACTTACTGCTGGAAATTGACGCGCGTGATTATGAAACGCGGCTGACACAGGCAAAAGCGGCGCTGAGTTCGGCTGAAGCAAAACAAAAAACAGCACAGGCAAATGTAGCGCTGACCAAAACATCTACAACTGGAACAATCCAGCAGGCAACGTCAGGTGTTTCGGTAGCAACTTCCGCTGTTGCGACGGCAAAATCTCAAGTGCAAGCCAACCGCGAAAAAGCAATTCAGGCGCGTGAAGCGATTAATGCCGCGCAATCAATGGTCAAGGAAGCACAATCACAAGTTGCAGCAGTCGAAGCCGAAGCAAAACGCTCTAATGCAGACGTGCAGCGTTATCGCCAACTTTACGAACGCGATGAAGTATCCAAACAATCGCTCGATCAGGCTACAGCAGCAGCGCAAGCAGCAAATGCGCAGGTACAAGCGGCGCATGATCGTGTAGCGATGTTACAAGCCCAGCTCAAACAATCTCAATCCGCCGCCGCACTGGCTGAGGTAAATATTCGCCAGGCAGAAAATCAGGTAACCACGGTACAGGCGCAAGTCGGCGAAGCGCGCGGGCGATTGATGGAAGCGGCGGCGGCTCCGCGTCAAATTGAAGTAAGTCAGGCGCAAGTTAACGAAGCTTCCTTTTCGGTCGAACAAGCTCGCGCGGCGGTCGAACAAGCTGAATTACAACTTTCGTATACAAAAATTTATGCCCCGCAAACTGGACGCGTCACGCGCAAAGGAATCGAAGCGGGCAGCTTCGTGCAAGTTGGTCAAGCGTTGATGGCAATTGTGCCAAGCGAACTTTGGGTGGTCGGGAATTTCAAAGAAACGCAACTTGAACTCATTCGCCCCAATCAAACAGTCGAAATCAAAGTTGATGCATTTCCGAACAAAACATTCAAAGGACATGTTGAAAGTATTCAACGCGGGACGGGTTCGCGCTTTAGCATGATGCCGCCGGAGAATGCGACTGGAAATTTCGTCAAGGTTGTGCAACGCGTCCCCGTCAAAATTGTCTTTGACGAATATCCCGATGCGCAACATCCGATTGGCCCTGGTATGTCAGCCGTGCCGGAGGTAAAAGTAAAATGAGCGCGGCGGCGGCGACAATGCCTGCGGCCTGGCAACCAAAAGTAAATCCGTGGTTGATTGCATTAGCCGTGATGTCGGCTACGTTTATGGAAGTGCTCGATTCTTCGGTGGCAAACGTTTCATTGCCGCATATTGGCGGGACGCTTTCTGCCAGCACGGACGAAGCAACATGGGTGCTGACAAGCTATTTGGTGTCTAACGCGATCATTTTGCCTGCGACTGGTTGGCTTAGTAATTTTTTCGGGCGCAAACGATTATTGATTACCTGCATCATTATTTTCACGCTCGCATCGGCGTTGTGCGGCGCGGCAAATAGCCTTGGCATTTTGATTTTTGCGCGTGTGCTGCAAGGTCTCGGCGGCGGAGTGTTACAGCCTACGGCACAATCTGTAATGATGGAAAGTTTTCCTCTTGAAAAGCGCGGACAAGCGATGGCGGTTTATGCAATGGGCGTAGTCGTCGCGCCAATTATCGGGCCTACGCTCGGTGGTTGGATTACCGACAATTATTCGTGGCGCTGGATTTTTTATATCAATATTCCAGTTGGAATTTTCGCCATTATGATGGCACGCGCTTTTATTGAAGACCCGCCTTACTTAAATCGCAATGTGCGGAATCAAATTGATTATATCGGCTTTTCCTTGATGGCCATCTTTTTAGGCACAGCGCAAATTGTCCTCGATAAAGGCCAACAGGAAGACTGGTTTTCTTCTTCATTAATTTGCTGGTTGACGGTAATTTCGGCCTTCACATTTGCAGCTTTTATTTATCAGGAATTACGCACGCCGGAACCTATTGTTAATCTGCGCATTTTTCGAGATCGAAATTTTTCTATTGGCATGGTGATGATGACTGTTGTTGGCGGCGTATTGTATTCGACAATTGCGGTCTTGCCGCTTTTCCTGCAAACACTGATGGGATATTCGTCCGTGCAAAGCGGCTTAGCTGTAAGCCCGCGTGGCATTGGTTCGTTTGTCTCCATGATTGTTGTGGGGCGGCTCATTGGCAAAATCGAAGGGCGAGCTCTGATTAGCATTGGCTTTGCCATGCTTGCGCTCTCTGTTTATCTGTTAAGTGCAATCAATCTTGATGTCGCGCAATCAAATATTATTTGGCCTAACGTGCTGAACGGGTTTTCGATGGGATTCATTTTCGTGCCGTTGTCTACGATGTTGCTGGGGACGTTACGACGTGAGCAGATGAATAACGGAACGGGTATTTCCAGCTTGATGCGCAATCTTGGCGGCGGGTTGGGAATTTCTGCTGCGACGACACTGCTGGCACGCGGCGCACAAATTCATCAGGCACAGTTGGTGCAACACATGACGCCGTACGATCAACCGTTTCAGCAACGCGTCCAGGAGTTTCAATCCTTGATGCAGGCGCCGTTGCAACAGACCTATGCTTATTTGTACGGAATCCTGCTGAAGCAAAGTTTACTGCTTTCATTCATTGATATTTTTCGTGTGTTGGCGCTGACGTGTTTGTTTTGCATTCCGCTAGCATTTTTATTTAAGAAGACAAAAGTGCGGGTGGGCGGCGCAGACAAGGCGATGCATTAGCCTATAAATTTCGCAAATTATTCTGACCGGAGGACGGTTTGACAGTGACCACAGCCGCATGCAAGTCTTAATTAGGTTGCGAACTCATCACTGAACAAAAGAACAAAATTCTTGCACTGTTACATTTGTCTGAAAGTTTCTGATGGCCTAATAAATTTATGTGGATTGTAAGACTGGCCTTACGGCGTCCTTATACTTTTGTAGTAGCGGCATTGCTGATCGCAATTTTAGGTGTGGTTACTATCAACCGGATGTCCACCGACATCTTCCCTGAAATTGACATCCCAATCGTTTCTGTCATCTGGACATACAATGGTATTTCCGCCGAAGAGATGGAAAAACGCATTGTGACGCCCAGCGAGCGCGGTCTGACAACCACAGTCAATGACATCGAACATATCGAATCGCAATCGCTCAACGGCGTCGCGGTCATCAAAGTTTTTTTCCATCCCAACGCAAAAATCGAAGGCGCAGTTGGACAAATTGCTGCCATGTCGCAATCCATTTTGCGCATCCTGCCACCCGGTTCAACCGCTCCGTTTATTGTCCGTTATAACGTCTCCAACGTTCCCATCCTGCAAGCCAGCGTCGGCAGCGACACACTGTCAGAACAACAGCTTTACGATTTCAGCCAGAATTTTATCCGCACACAATTGGCTACGGTACAAGGCGCATCAATTCCAGTTCCTTATGGCGGCAAACCCCGCCAAATTATGGTGGACATTGATGGACAAAAGTTATTTTCCTATGGGCTTTCGGCAACAGATATATCAACTGCGCTAAACGCACAAAATCTCATTCTGCCCGCAGGTACAGCCAAAGTTGGCGAGCGCGAATACAACGTGCGATTAAATAGCAGTCCTGAGTCTATCCGCGAATTAAATGATTTGCCGATCAAACAGGTCGGCAACACCACAATTTATTTGCGCGATCTGGCGCAAGTGCGCGACGGCTCGCAAGTACAAACCAACATCGTGCGGCAAAATGGCAAGCGTGCGGCGTTACTGACAATTCTCAAAGGTGGCGGCGCTTCAACGTTGGACATTGTCAATCGCGTGAAGCAAACGTTGCCGCGCATCATGACCACACTGCCGTCTGATTTGAAAGTAAATTTGTTATTCGATCAATCCGTGTTTGTGCGCTCGGCAATTAATGGCGTGATGTTTGAAGCATTGATTGCCGCGTGTCTGACTGCCGCAATGATTATGTTGTTTCTTGGCAGTTGGCGCAGCACGTTGATTGTCACGATTTCGATTCCACTTTCAATTCTCTGTTCTGTAATTGTACTCAGTTTACTAGGGCAAACATTGAACGTGATGACATTGGGCGGATTGGCATTAGCGGTCGGTATTTTAGTTGATGATGCAACGGTCGAAATCGAAAACATTCATCGCAACTTAGGTCATGGCAAACCGCTGCAAATTGCGATTTTGGACGGTGCGCAACAAATTGCCGTTCCGGCGTTCGTGTCTACATTGGCAATTTGTATTGTATTTGTGCCCGTCATTTTTTTGAGCGGTGCAGCGAAATCGTTATTCACGCCGCTGGCGATGGCGGTCGTATTTGCAATGATGGCGTCGTATTTGCTCTCGCGCACATTGATTCCGACGATGGTGATGTATTTACTGCGCAGTGAAGCCAAAAGTTATCAGGAAGATGGCGAGTACATTGCGCACTCACACGGTTTCATCGGTCGTTTTCACAACAGTTTCAATCACAGATTTGAACGTCTCCGCGCTCGTTATCAAACAATGCTTGAATGGACATTAGCACATCGGCGCACCGTATTTATTACGTTCATGTTGTTTTGCCTTGGCTCATTTCTGTTCCTGCCGTTCATCGGCGAAGATTTTTTTCCGAATGTAGACGCCGGACAATTTCGCTTGCACGTGCGCGCCCCAGCGGGAACGCGACTGGAAGAAACCGAACGAGTCTTTGGCGAAGTTGAAGAGGCAATTCGTCACACGGTTCCGAAAGAAGAATTAAGCCTTGTGCTAGACAACATTGGGCTGCCTTCAGTTGGCATTAATTTGGCTTATTCGGACAGCGCCACAGTAGGTTTGTCAGACGGAGAAATTCTAGTGGCGCTCAATGAAAATCATCGGCCTACATCGGAGTACATCAAACAGTTACGCGTGGAATTGAAAAAGCAATTTCCGCAACTGACCTTTTTCTTTCAGCCCGCCGACATTGTTAGTCAGATTTTGAATTTCGGGTTGCCTGCACCGATTGATATTCAAATTGTTGGGCGCGATCTAAAAGGAAATTACGAAATCGCGCGGCAACTTGAACAACGCGTCGCGCGCATTCCCGGCGCAGCCGATGTGCATTTGCATCAGGTCGTGGACGCACCAGAATTGCGTGTCAACGTTGATCGCACGAAAGCGGGACAAGTTGGATTGACACAACGCGACGTAGCGAGTTCCGTTTTGACTTCACTAAGTTCCAGCGGACAAACCGCACCGAATTTCTGGCTCAACCCTGAAAACGGCGTGAGCTATTTTATCGCGGTGCAAACGCCGCAATACAAAATGGATTCGGTTGATGCGCTGCAAAATACGCCAATTACAAGCAACACCGCGACAGCTCCGCAATTATTGAGCAACCTTGCCTCTGTCGAGCATAAAACAACTGTCGCGGTAGTAAACCATTACAACGTGCAGCCTACACTGGATGTTTATGCGAATGTTCAGCGGCGCGATTTGGGCGGCGTTGCCCGCGAAATTGATAAAGTCATTGCAGAGTTGCAACCGAAATTGCCACGCGGCAGTACTATAGTTATGCGCGGTCAAGTCGAAAGCATGCGCTCTTCATTCGTCGGGTTGGGGCTGGGTTTAGTTTTCGCAATTTTGCTGGTGTATTTTTTAATGGTTGTGAATTTTCAATCCTGGCTTGATCCGTTCATCATTTTGATGGCATTGCCCGGAGCGCTAGCCGGAATTTTGTGGATGTTATTTGTCACCCAAACAACCATCAGTGTGCCGAGTTTGATGGGGTCTATTATGTGCGTCGGTGTCGCCACTGCGAATAGTATTTTGCTTGTGACTTTTGCCAACGAACAGAGATTGCTGGGACAGGATGCAATTACCGCAGCCCTGTCAGCAGGCTTCACACGCTTGCGTCCCGTCTTGATGACAGCGGCGGCAATGATTATCGGGATGCTGCCGATGGCATTAGGCTTTGGCGAAGGCGGCGAACAAAATGCGCCGCTCGGTCGCGCAGTGATTGGCGGCTTACTAATCGCTACGTTTGCGACTTTATTTTTTGTGCCTGTGGTCTACAGCGTATTGCGACGCAAACAACCCGCCAGGCAAACGAACGAGAACAAAATTGATGCGGCTTCGCTGGAAGTTGCTTGAAAAAATATCAAACGCAAAGGTTTGAAGGGACAAAGTATAACCAAGTTTCAAAACTGATCTTTGCTCCCCTGCTTCTTTGAACCTTTGCGTTAAGAAAACTGACAATGAACGAAAACCCCGCGCCGAAAAGAATTTCTAAAACTGCAGTTGTGGGCATCTTATCCTTGCTCACAATCTTACTTGTCATCGGCATTCTTCCCCGCCTGAAGCGCCGCTCTGAATTGTCAGCCCTGGCGAATGAACAATCGCAATCATTGCCAATTGTAAACATCCAAAAACCTCGCGAAGGCGAAGCTACAAACGAATTAATTTTGCCTGCTACTGCCTCAGCATATCAGGATACAATTATCGCAGCGCGCAGTGGTGGTTATGTGCGACGTTGGATAGCAGGCCTTGGGCAAAAAGTGCAAGCCGGAGAATTGCTGGCAGAAATAGCTGCGCCCGAAACTGACCAGGAACTGCGCGAAGCCCGCCAACAGGAATTGGAAGCAAATCAAGTAGTCACGCAAGGCCAAGCCGAACTCGCACAGGCGCAGGCAAGCCTGGAACAGGCACAAGCAACACTGAAACAGGCAGAAACGAATCTCGAATTAGCACGAGTAAATCTCGAACGCTCAAAATCTTTGGCAGCACAAGGCATCGTCGCGCACCAGGATACGGATGATAAACAGGCCACATTCGACGCCCGCAAAGCAGATGTCGAAGCAGCACAAGCCATCATCCGCGCGCGACAATCCACTGTGCGCGCACAACAATCTGTCATCAAATCTCGTCAGTCTAATGTGGGCGGGCGACAGGCAAATGTACAACGATTGGTAGAACTAAAAGCGTTCGAGCAAGTCAGAGCGCCATTTGCAGGAGTTATCACAGCACGGACTGTCGAGGTTGGGGCCTTAGTAAACGCAGCAGGCGGAACGGCGACTAGTAACGGACTTTATCGGATCGCCAAAATTGACACGATACGCACGTGGGTAAATGTGCCGCAAACGTATGTTCCGGCAATGAAATTAGGCGTTGTCGGCGAAGTCCTCGTCAAAGAAATGCCGGATGAAAAATTCATTGGGAAAATCGCTAGCACCTCAAATTCCATTGATCTGGCTACACGCACATTGTTGGTCGAAGTGCGCGTTCCTAATCCTGGCCATAAATTGCTGCCAGGCATGTCAGTGCAAGTAAAATTCGCCTTGCCATCCGCTTCGCGCGCGTTATTAATTCCGGTCAGCGCCTTAGTCGTCAACGCCAAAGGCACACAAGTCCTGACCGTCGGAAACAATCAAAAAGTGCATGAGATAAAAGTCGAAGTTGGACGAGATTTTGGCAAGGATATTGAGATTCTCTCAGGCTTGACGGCTGACTCTTCAGTGATTCTGAATCCTACCGATACGATGCACGAAGGAACTGAAGTTCAAGTCGCAAAACCAGTCAAATAAATTCCAATGTTGACAGCCTAAAATCCAGTCACTATTGTTATTATCCTGAAGCCACAGGAGAGAAAATATGGTAGCCAACATTAAAGATATTCCGCGTCATTACTACTCATTAGAAGAATATTTCGCGCTCGAAAAAGTCGGCGAAGCTCGTTATGAGTATTGGGACGGCGACATTGTTTGTATGAGTGGCGGTTCGCCGAATCATTATCAACTTACAACCAATATTCTAGGGCTTTTATTTGAAAAGCTCAGAGGCAAGGAATGCCGACCATTGGTGGGAGACGCGCCCATTCATACACCGAAATACCCCCCATATCGTTATCCTGATGCTGGCGCAGTTTGTGGCGATCCAAAATATAAAAATTTCAATGGAATTCATGCGCTTGAAAACCCCATACTACTTGTCGAAGTGTTATCTGAAACGACCGAACACGCCGACAAAAATCAAAAGCGTATTGCGTATCAAGCCATCCAATCTTTACAGGAATATATGTTGGTCGCGCAGAACGAACTGCACGTTATTCATTATGTGCGGCAAGGAAAATTTTGGAGCATCAAGGATTATCGTGAGATGAGTGCAATTATCGAATTCTCTTCGATTGAAGCAACGATTACTGTAGCTGAAATTTATCGCAATGTTTCGTTTGCTGAATGAGGTGAGATTTAACTCTTCAGTTTATCTTCCACGACTTCCCCGCCACGCAAAGATATTTTACGATCCGCTTTGTCCGCCAACCCTTGATCGTGTGTGACCAGCACCAACGTAGTCTTTCGTTCCTGGTTCAATTTCAATAACAAATCAAAAATATGTCCGCCGTTGTTCGTGTCGAGGTTTCCGGTTGGTTCGTCGGCTAGTAAAATCGGCGGTTCGTTAGCAAAAGCGCGCGCGATGGCTACGCGTTGTTGTTCGCCGCCGGATAATTGCGAAGGGTAATGATGACCGCGCTCATTTAAACCGACTTCGTTCAATAATTCGTCGGCGCGTTTGGTGGCATTTTTGATGCCCATAATTTCCATCGGCACTAAAATATTTTCATAAGCCGTCAGTGATGGAATCAGGTGAAACGATTGAAAAATAAATCCGAGTTTCGCGCCGCGAAATTCGGCTAACTGGTCTTCGCCCATCTGTGTGATATTTTGCGAATCCAGAAAAATTTCGCCTGTGGTCGGGCTATCCAATCCGGCAATCAGCCCCAGCATTGTGGACTTTCCGCTGCCTGATGGCCCGATGATTGAAACAAATTGTCCGCGCGGAATCGTAAGTGAAACGGAATGTAGTATAGTTAAATTTTCGGAGCCACTGGTGACGACTTTGGAAACATTTTTGAGTTCAATCATAAGTTGGTAGCTTGTGCTTGATGGCCGGTGGTTAGAAAATTTGGGAACAAAAACTTGCAATGACTACCAACGCCAACAACACAAAAAACAATATGCCTGCAAAAATTCGCAATTTCAAATATGTCTTTTTTTTCAGCTTGTTCGTTTGCGTATTTGTTGCTTCTGCTTGCAAGGAACAAAACTTGGACGCCGCACCGAATAACGCAAATACAGTTACGCCTAAAAAAGTGGAGGCAAAGACTGATGATCCAATCATTTTGGCGTTTGGCGACAGTCTGACCGAAGGTTACGGCCTCGACAAATCGCAATCGTATCCATCGTTGCTGCAAAATAAATTAGCCGAGAATGGTTACAAATATCGCGTCGTGAATGCAGGAATTTCCGGCGACACGACGGCGGGCGGAGCCAATCGCATCACGGCGGCAATCCTTGATCCGAAAACAGAAATCATGATTTTGGAGTTGGGCGCAAACGATATGTTGCGCGGGCAGGATTTGCGTCAGACCAAGCAAAATCTGGCGACGATTATTGAAAAAGCGCAGGCCCAAAAAATCACTGTCGTGCTGGCTGGAATGGAAGCGCCAACCAATTTAGGCGAAGATTATCAACGCGATTTTCACAATCTCTTTACCGATTTATCGAAACAATACAATTTGAAATTAATTCCCTTTTTTCTGGCAGACGTTGCAGGCAAAGCCGAACTAAACCAAAATGACGGCATTCACCCGAATACAAAAGGTACGCCCATCGTAGTCGAAAACATCTGGCGCGTGCTGGAACCATTGCTCAAAAAATAAGGCCCCCACAAGTATGAAAAAAGCCCTGTTCGTACTCGCTCTACTGTTGTTAGTTGCGCTCATCGGATTTTTTACTGTGTTGCCCGGCATGGTAGAAAAATCTATGAATGCCATTTTGTCCCCGCCACCATATCAGGCTTCTGAAAAAGCTAAAGCTCTGCATCAAAAATTATTCGTGGCAGATTTGCACGCGGATTCGCTGCTTTGGGGACGGAATATTTTGGAGAAAAGCGCGCGCGGTCACGTTGACGTTCCGCGCCTGATCGAAGGCAATGTTGCGTTACAAGCTTTCACCATTGTCAGCAAAACACCGCGCGGATTGAACATCGAAAATAATGACGATAAAAGCGACAACGTCACGCTGTTGGCGCTGGCGAATTTGTGGCCGGTAAAAACCTGGACGAGCCTCAAAGAACGAGCACTGTATCAATCCCGCCGTTTGCACGAGTACGCAGCAAATTCCAGCGGCAAACTCACACTCATCAAAACCAAACTTGATGTCGAAAATTATTTAGCCCGCCGTGATAAAGACCAATCCATTACTGCCGGATTTTTGGGTTTAGAAGGCGCGCAAGTGCTGGAAGGCAACGCCGAAAATGTAAACGCGATGTTTGATGCGGGCTATCGAATGATGGCTCCGACGCATTTTTTTGATACGGAAATTGGCGGCTCGGCGCACGGCCTTTCAAAAGGTGGATTGACGGCAACAGGCAAAGACGTAATTCGGCGGATGGAAGAGAAAAAAATGTTCGTTGATCTGGCGCACGCTTCGGCAAAAACGATTGATGACGTACTGGCAATTGCTACGCGCCCGATTTTTGTTTCGCATACTGGCGTCAAAGGCACGTGCAGCAACAATCGCAATTTGAGCGACGATCAATTGCGCGGCATTGCGAAAACTGGCGGCGTTATCGGTATAGGCTTCTGGGAAACTGCGGTTTGTGGCACGGACGCAACTGCAATCGCCAAAGCGATTCGCCATGCTGTGAGTGTAGCGGGCATAGATCACGTTGGCCTCGGCTCAGATAATGACGGCGCAGTTGTCGCACCGTTCGACATTACAGGCGTAATTTTGATTACAGATGCGTTACTCTCTGAAGGCTTCAATGACGAAGAAATCCGTAAAATCATGGGCAGCAACGTCTTACGCGTTTTGCGCGAAAATTTGCCTTGATTTTTGTGGTGATCTTGCAATATTTCTGCAACTTCATCGGCGCAATTTACTTCTATGGTGTCTCGTGCGTTGGTGATTGACTACGCGAGTAATAATAATTTCCCTGCCCCGAAATACTTCAAAATTTGCTTCGCCCCACAAAGAACTTACGGGAACAAAACTCCCACTCCAGCGTGAAAGCTAAAAGTTGATCAACAGATTTTCTGTGCGCTCCTCACAAATCCGGCACCTGAACGCATAGAGCAATCACCCAAACGCAATATTGTTCGGAGGTTTACAGAATTATGTCCACGCGTCGAATTTTCCTTTCGTGCGGTTTATTGGCAGCAGTGCTTGGCGTTAACAGTACCATTGCGCAGCCCACCGCTAAGAAAAACGTTGCACCCGCTGCACCAACACAAACCGCAAAACCTGCTCCCCAAGAAGACGGGCCAGTCGCTATCACTACCGCGCCCAAGCGAACCCCTGAAAAACCAGTCGCTGCCAGAATCGGCGTCAAAGGTGAGTTCAGCAGCTTTGGCGCGCCTGTGATGAATAATCGCGGGGATGTCGCCTTCCTGGGAAGATTTTTGCATGATCCTGCCGCAAATAAATACGGGACAGGGTATTTCGTGCACAAAGCGAATGGCGAATGGAGTTTTGTCAAAGAGGGGGATAAAGGGGTAAATTTCGACGCACCAATCATCGCGCTTGGCAATTTACACCTGAATAATAATGGGGAGATGACATTCACTGGCACAATTGATAAGGAAGCGCCGCGTTTGGGAGTCACCGGCAGCGAAGCCAATATTTCTGAAGGAATGAAGCTGTCAGGGCTTTTCACGAAAACCGCGGCAGGCGTCAAAGGTTTGGCTTACATTGGCGAAGAAATCCCCAATAACCCAGCGAAATTTTTAGGGTTTGCCAGCGCTTCGACAAATTCAAAAGGAATGATGTCTTTTATTGGGACCTACACTGACCCTGACGGACGCGGGTTGTTTATTGTTGAGGACGGAAAATTCAAATTAGTCGCACGCAGCGGACAACGTACGCCTGTGGGCGAAGACACATCGTATTCCGAGCACTTTTATCCCTCGATGATTAATGAAAAAGGCGAAGTCGCTTTTTATTGCCGGATCAACGGCGGAGGTGCAATCTTTGTGCGCCGCGCCAAAGGAATTGAAGCAATTGCAGTACAAGACAAACCGTCAGGTGCAATTGATAAATCAAACTTCATCGGCTTCGGCAATCGTGCGCCAGCCATAAACGACAACGGCGATGTAGTATTTGTCGGTTTTTTTGATGGAGAAAATTATGGGCGCGGGTTGTTTGTGTATTCCAATGGCAAAATAAAAACATTAGTCCGCAGTGGCGACACAGTGCCAGATAGCAAAGCGACTTTCACCGATTTCATGATGCCTACGATTAACTCAAAAGGCGAAGTCACGTTCATCGCAACATACGCAGGCCGCGCGCGCGGCGTGTTTTTATTGACCGCAGAAGGAATTGAGCCAATTGCGCTTTATGATAAAGCCGTCCCTGGCATGCCTCGCACTGAAAATTTTGTTTTCAATAATTTCAATACACCAGTTATCAACGATAACGGAGACGTTTCATTCCTTGGTCAAATCAGAGGCGCAGGCGTCGCAATTTTCTACAAGAAAAAAGGTGAAGAACTGAAAATTCTGGCGAAGGCCGGCGATCAATCGCCGATAAAATAAAAGTTCCCTGTTGCAAAAAATTAGCCGCAAGCGATAGCTTTGCTGAGAAACCGCTACTCTCATCAAAGTAAAACTTGCGGCTGATTCTTGTTAGTGACGGAAATGCCGCATTCCAGTCAGCACCATCGCAATATTTTTCTCATTGCAAGCCTGCACCGATTCTGCATCGCGGACCGATCCGCCTGGTTGAATAATCGCAGTGATGCCGTGTTCAGCCGCAGCATCCACGCCATCACGGAACGGGAAAAATGCATCCGAAGCAAGCACCGAACCCGCGAGCGGTAAGTGCGCTTTCATCGCGCCGATTTTGACAGAATCTACGCGCGACATTTGACCTGCGCCTACGCCGACTAATTGATCTTCATTCGCATACACAATTGCGTTTGATTTGACGTGTTTACAAATTGCCCATGCGAATCTTAGCGCGCGAAGTTCGGCTACAGTAGGTTTGCGGTCAGTGACAATTTTAAAATTTTCTTCGTCAAGCAATTCGTGATCGTTTTCCTGCACGAGCACGCCACCGCTGATGCGCCGCAAATCAAAGCGCGTCTCACGTCCTGCCAAATGCTCACCCATTGCCAGCACGCGCAAATTTTTCTTCGCCGCAAAAACCGCTAACGCTTCAGGAGTGAACGACGGAGCGATAATTACTTCCGCAAATAATTCGCTCATCGCCTTCGCGCCGTCCGCGTCTACAATTTGCGTGCAAGCAATGATGCCGCCGAACGCAGAAACAGGATCGGTGGCTTTGGCTTTAGTGAAGGCTTCCAGCGCGGTTGCGCCCACGCCTACGCCGCACGGATTCGTGTGTTTGATGATGACGCACGTGTGCGGCAATGCCGAAATTATTGTTGCGCCACTCGCGCGTACATCGCGTGCTTGTGCAAAATAAATTTCTTCCGCCAACGTCCACGCTGCGTCTGCATCAAGCAAGTTATTATACGAAAGTTCTTTGCCTTGTAACTGCTCAGCCGTAGCGACGCCGCGTTCGTCCGAGCCTGCGATTTTGTAGAGTGCTGCCTTTTGATGGGGGTTTTCGCCGTAACGTAAACCAGAAATTTTTTCTAAATTGAAAACTAAATTGTCCGGCGGTTCAGCCGATTCGCTGCCGTTCATAGTACTGATTTGTGCGCCTAAATAAGTGGCGATGTCACGATCATACGCGGCAGTGTGGCGAAATGCTTTGACAGCCAGTTTGTAACGCGTAGCTTGTGTCAGCGCGCCATCGTTTGCCTCCAGTGCGGCGATAACGTTCTCATAATCCTCCGGCTCGACGACTACAGCGACATCATTGTGATTTTTTGATGCAGAGCGAATCATTGCAGGGCCACCAATATCAATATTTTCAATCGCGTCTTCCAATGTGACATCCGGTTTGGCAATTGTTTCACGGAACGGATAAAGATTGATAACGACCAAATCAATTGGCACGATGCCGTGCGCTTCGGCTTGGGCAACGTGTTCAGCGTTGGAACGAATGTGCAATAATCCGCCGTGAACTTTCGGGTGCAGCGTTTTTACGCGCCCGTCCATCATTTCGGGAAAGCCCGTCACATCAGAAATATCGCGCACACTCAGGCCGTTATCACGCAGCATTTTCGCCGTGCCGCCCGTCGAAATAATTTCTATATTGTGACGCACAAGCGTTTGCGCAAGCTCTAAAATTCCGTTTTTATTCGAGACGCTGATGAGCGCACGCGTAATTTTTTTAAGACCGCTGTCAGGCACAGAAAAACTCCTCGTAAAAAATCAAAAGGCAAAAGGCAAATATCAAAAGGCAAAAGTTAATCTTGTTGGGCCACGCCCATTTTATAAAAAATAAAGGTGCTACCCTTTTGCCTTTTAACTTTTGATATTTGCCTTTTGATTTTTTTGTAACTACCGTCCGTAACGTTTGAGTTTACGGTAAAGCGTGGAAAGGTCAATGCCGAGTAGTTCTGCGGTGCGCAACTTATCATCATTGACACTGGCGAGCGTATCCAATATATAGCGGCGCTCTAATTCTTCGAGCGTCACAATTTGCCCAGTCAAATCGCGTGTCCCAATGTTAGCGTCAATAATTTTTTGCGGTAAATGTATGACTTCGATTTGCTCATCGCTCAATGTCACAGCGCGTTCGATGGCATTTTGCAATTCGCGCACATTGCCGCGCCATTCATAATTGATGAGCTTTTGCATTGCTTCGTCGCTGACGCTTTTTTCGGCGACGCCAATTTCCTGCGAAAATTTCTTAATGAAAAACCTGACGAGCAGCGGAATGTCTTCGCGCCGATCACGCAGCGGCGGAACGGTGAAGCCGATCACACTCAGACGATAAAATAAATCTTCGCGGAAATGATTTTGAGTTACTTCCTCTTCCAAACTGCGATTCGTAGCCGCAATCACGCGCGCGTCAAATGATTCCGGCTTTGTAGTGCCTAGCGGCGTGACTTCGCGTTCTTGCAACGCACGCAATAATTTCACCTGCAACGTCGGAGGCATTTCGCCAACTTCGTCTAGTAACAACGTACCGCCATTTGCCGCGCGCAACAGTCCGAGTTTATTCGTGTTCGCACCAGTGAACGCTCCTTTGACATAGCCGAATAATTCAGACTCCAGCAAATTTTCCGGCAACGCGCCGCAATTAATCGCGATAAAAGGCCCGTCTGCACGCGGGCTGTTGTAATGAATCGCACGCGCCATCATTTCTTTGCCTGTGCCGGATTCGCCCTGAATCAATACGCTGCTGCTGGTCGGCGCAATTTTTTCTATCAACCGAAAAATTCCCGTCAGCGAATCCGAACGCCCGATTATATTATCGAAGTTGTAGCGGCCTTTCAGTTCGCGTCGTAAATAATGATTTTCCCGAAATAGTTCGCGCTGGCGCAAAGCATTGCGCACGGTTTGCAGAAGCTCTTCGTTGATAAACGGTTTGGTAATGTAATCAAACGCGCCTTTACGCAGCGCGGCGACAGCGGTTTCGACTGAAGAATAGGCAGTAATCATTACGACCAAAGCATCCGCATCAATTTGTTTGATACGATCAAGCAACGCCAAACCGTCAACTTTGCCAATGTTAATGTCGCTGATTGTCAACGCGGGGGCTTCCACCGAAAACGCCTGCAAAGCTTCTTCCGCGTCTGCCGCCAAAACTGTACGATAGCCAGCATCACTCAACAATGAGCCTAAAATGCCGCGCATCAGGTCTTCGTCTTCGACAATTAAAATGTGCGATTGATTCATACAGTTTCAGGAAACGCGACAACTACTGCCGTACCTTTTTCCAGCGGTTTAATGTGAATATGACCGCCGTGTGCGGCAACAATACTATGGCTGACCGCAAGCCCAAGTCCAGTGCCTTTTCCTGTCGGCTTCGTGGTAAAAAACGGGTCAAAAATTCGCTCCATATTTTCTGACATTATGCCAATGCCATTGTCAGCAAATTCGGCAATAACTTCGCCATTTTGTACACGCGTAGAAATAGTAATTGCGCCTGCTTCGTTATCACTGGTTTCTATCGCATCACGCGCGTTAAGCAATAAATTCAAAAACACCTGCTGCATTTGATCAGCATCAATTTGCAGCAGCGGCAAATCTTCTTTCAGATCAAAGTGCAGCGCCAGATTTTTGAATTGCTTATCAAAGCGCGCCAGCTCAACACTATTTGCAATCACTTGATTCAAATTCACACACGAACGCGTCGGAGTTTGCGGACGCGCAAAATTCATCAGGCTGCGCAAGACATTCGTGATGCGAGTGATTTGATTCAAAATTACACGCAACGTTTCGCGGTCGCGCTCTTCTGTCGCACGCACGAGTTGAGCTTGCACTAATGAAGAAATCGAAGCCAGCGGATTGTTAACTTCGTGCGCTACGCCAGTTGCTAAGGTTCCCGCCGTAGCTAATTTTTCAGTGCGAATCAAAGCCTGATTAATTTCTGTCAGGCGCGCGATGTCGTCCGCCATTTGCCGACTCATCGAATTAAAACTTTTCGCCAAAATACCGAGTTCATCATTGCGGGCAAGTTCGATTTGCGCGCCGTATTCGCCGCGCGCGACCTCTAAAGTTTTTTCGGTTAATTCACGGAGCGGGCGGGAAAGTATTTTGACGATAATGAGAATAAGCACCAGCGAAGGAATAAATCCGGCGATGGGCGCAAAGATTAAAAACTTGCGCCAACCCGGATCATCGGCGCTGAACGCCCAAATCGCGACGGGAACCTGCATCGTAAAAAAGCCGAGCAAACTGGTGAGCGCAACCGCAATCGTGATTTTGTAAGTTACGGGAAACAGCCGCAATTGATCCAGCGCCGTTTGCAGCGAGAACAATTGAAAATTGGAAATTGCGTAAGCGTAAATCGCTGTGCCCGCGACAATGAACACAGAGCTAAATGGCAAGAACGTATAATGCCCAAACGCGGGCAATAAATTTCCGGCAGGCACGATTAATACACCTGTGGCGAGTACTCCTAAAACGATTGAGCCAAGTTGTTGCCCCCAAAGCGTGCCTTTGTATTTGCGATATTTGGTAATTAATTGTGCGATGCCCAGCGCCAGCAAAACGAAATTGTACGCGCCGAAAAAATAAGCGGTAGGGCGTAATTTAATATGAAAATTGCCGTGCGAAAAACCAATGCTTTCCCACATTGCGCCCATAAATAACATCGGCGCGAACGCCAACATTGGCACACCTAAAACAGCAATTCGCTTCCAATTCGGCGGATTATTTTCAGGGAAAACATCGGCAAATAATAACAACGCAAATTGCAAAGAAATCCCGACGAGAAAGCTGACAATTCCCCACCACACTGCGCCTTCGTCGTCTTTGTGAAAACACCAAAAGGCAATGTCTTTGATAATCCACAAAGTCATCATCCCAATAAACGTCGCAAACGTGCGATTGATCGCTTCGTCAGGCGCGGTAATGATGACGTAAAAGCCTAATCCCAAGGTAATTACCAAAGAGATAAGCAGGATTATGAGCAGCATGAAAATAAACATGACAGCAAACCAAACATTGCGCAAGATTGCGTTTCGCTGAACTTACGTCTGTTACAATAGCGGGAAAATACTGCGAAGATTTGCGGGAAATGGCACTAATTATTTTCGGAAAGATTTTTTATGTGGGTCAAGACGCGGCGATGAATCCCGTGCAAAATCAAGTCGCTCCACATCGTCCAATAACTCACTGGGCGCATATCGAATTCATACCACGTGTGGCCTTCGAGTAACGTGCGATTATGCGCCAGCGGAATCAGCCGAAATTCGCCGCGTTTGCTGCGAATTGTGCCGTCGAGATGAGGCGGATGCAAATATTTGTAAGGACTCCATTCCTGCATAGCTAATGGCTGCGCAGACACATCGAACGCTAAGCGATTTGGCTTTTCCCAAGCGGTGATTGGTTCGACAAACGCGCCCGTAGAAAATTCGCAATACCGCATCGCGCCTACGCCTTCACCTTCAATCCGCGCTCGTTGCGGATACGAAATCCCTGCGTTGAAAAGCCATTCTGTCGCTGGCGGCAATTCGGAAAATCCAATCACATTCGGCCAGACTTTTTCAGGCGGCGCATTGATTTCAATTTTGGTGATGACTTCGTAAAGCGGCTCTGGGATTGCGGCTTTCTCAGCTATCGCTAATAAGGGCAAAAGCAAAATGGTAAATGCGGCGTGCATTGGTTTGGCGCGCGGAGAATTTGCAATTAAAAACCCGATACTCGCACCACCAATACTAAGCAGGAAGGCAATCGGAGCCGCCATTATCAAGCAAATCAAACCTTCCAGCGCAAACAACAACAGGGCGGTTCCGGCAAATAATACGCCTAAACTGGTGATACCAATTGTGTGCTTAAACGAACGCGGATATTTGAAATTAAAAATGTAAGCATTCACTGCGCCTAACAGCAGCGGCGTCCCAAAGAAAAGCGCTGTTCCATAGTTTTTCAGCAGATACACGCTGACCCAAATCATCAGGAACGTTAGCAACACGCTAGAAAAAATAGCCAGTACTGCGCTTTTGAATGACTCTTCACGCGAGATTTCAATAAAATCTTTCGGAGTATTTTCCTGTGGAACTGAAGGCAGGAAGCAAAATTCAACCATCATCAGGTAATTCAGAATCGGCACAAAAAATAACATGCCAGTCCAAGGTGACAGCCCCGCATCTACAGCGCGGCGCACAGACATTGAGACGCCAATCCAAAAGAACGGGACCGTCCAAAGCAACAAGGTCAATAACAACCAATCAGGCGCGTGCGTGCCTTCGCTTTCGCGTAATGAATAAATGGGATTCAGGTAATCAAGCGGTGTCAGCATCCGTCCGGTTACAACGCAAATGACGCTCGTGTCTACCAGATACTTGACTATCATTAAGACAATTCCGGTGGTCGCGTATGCGGTGCGTGAGACAGGGGAACTAAGGCCAAAGAGTAATTTGAATAAATTAGATTTGCCAAGCGCTGGCGGAGCGTTGTTTTCCTTCATCAAACAAAACCTGATTATGAGTGGGGCAAGTCTTTATCATTCAGGCCGCCAATAAAACGCTCGCGGCTTTTGTGCTAGGCAATATTCCACAAGAAACCGCGTGTTGCAATGAAACTGAAAGAGGCTGTGAGATTTCCGCTGCTTGCAAAATTCCTAATTTGTGTAGCAAATCGCAGCGCCCCGTTTTTAATTGACCTTTGGTAGCAAACGCCGTGCGATACATCGTTTTGTAATTGCCAATTTGTCCATCCCGCCGCACAAAGAAATCATCGGTTTCAGCTAATGCGTCAGACGCTACAGGTAATCCCAAATCAACAATCTCCCAATCAGAATTCGCCCATTGGCTTTGTGAACTGATGCGATAGTGGCTGTATTTCCCTAATATCGAATTGTAAGAAACCTGCATTTCCATTGCGCTCAAATGCCACGGAGCAGCGTACAGATGACGCGCCGTCACACCCGACAGCGAACCAAGCGCTGTGCCTAACAACCAACTTGCGGGCTTGCCGTTTTGCTTGACCTGCAAACGGTAATTCGTCTGCTCAAAATTCGTGCGGCTTTGGTTAAGGAAAGACTCTATTGAAAGCATCACCGTTACATCCAGATCAAATTCTTGCGGCACTAAATTCCGCACACGTTCGCGCGGTATAACGTATTGAATGACGGAGCGATGTAATAATTCGTTGCTGAAGGACGCTGCGGAAATTCGGGGGAGCGTTTGAAAAGCAAAGAGCGGCGCAACGTTTTGAATCCTGGTGTGATTGGCAATGTTAAGCATACGAAAGTGTGTCTCCTGAAGACTTAGTAAAGCAGCTTTCGTGCCAAAGAATTATTTAAGATATAAATCGTTGCATCATCATAACTTGCAGGGAAAATTCGCCGGAACTATAAAAATGGCTAATAGCGAATTGCAAATCGTAGAAGCGGGAAAATTATGTCAAGAATCGCCATACCTTCGTGAGAATTTGGAGAAAATAGCGATATTTCAAGGCTTTTGTGACATTCTTGCAAAATGCGAGACATATTTCCGCATTTTGCAAAATGCAAATTATCTGCGCCGCTCTTGTTGCAGCATCAACATACATACCCAAAGACCAAGCGCGAGCGACGTAGCTAAAATCGCAAACCCAATGCCACGCGTGATAGCAGCGAGTTTCAAGCATTGTTCCAGCACATCAAATTTGACCAGCAGATATTCCCAGTCGTGGTACGTGTCGCCGCCGCCAATATTGAACAGTGGCAATTGCATAATTTGCGCATCGGCCATGTATGTAGCCATATGATAGAAACTGAATGACAGCCAGCAACCGACTACAGAAATGCCAAAATAATCGCGCTGATACAGCAGCATTCCTATTCCAATCACGGGCGCGAAAATTTGAAAAATGCTGCCGCCTGCGATGCTCATGAATTCGCCGAAAGCGCGAAACAAAAGATGCCCCAATTCGTGCGTGCCGAAAATTAAGCCGCCAAACCAACTGTTATAAATCGGGTCTTTGATAGAATTGAATCCGGCGTAAGCCAGATAAATCCAGAGCGGAATCCGAATGAATGCGTTGCGACCTTGCGCCCAAGCGCGCACATCTTCGCGCAACGTGAGGAGTAAATCTTGCCAAAGCATTTTCAAGAAAATCGTGGGGCGGGTTTGGGTTCAAATTAATCGGCGAGTAAAAATTTTGCCGTCTCATGCAGGAAAATTTCGAGTTGATCGTGATGCAACCAATGTCCGGCTTTTTCGACGCCGACCAACTGATAATTTTTAATGGCCTGCGCTAAGCCGTCGTCTTCGGGATTCGACATCCAGCTTTCTTTGCCCCAAAACAATAATGTCGGGCAAATGATGTTGCCAAGTATTTCTTCAAGGTCTTCGCGCTTGGCTCCGATGGGCGGGAAGTTGCGGACATAATTATCGAATTTCCAAGTCAGCGATCCGTCAGAATTCCAATTCGTGCCGTGCCGCGTGAGATGTTCGGCTACGTCATCAGCAAGATGTGGATTCGCTTCTTTCATCCGCGCGATAGCCGTGTCCAAATTGGGATAACTTTTGCCTTGCAACTTTTCGCTTTTGCGCACGCCTTCAATCCATTCGCGCAAACGCTCTGAAGCGGGACGCTGTAAACGTTTGCCAAGCGGCAAGCCAAGCCCTTCGATAGCGACTAATTTTTTGACGCGTTCGGGATAAATTCCGGTGTAATGAATCGCTATCGCGCCGCCCAAACTATGCCCGATTAAATAGATGGGGAAATCATTGATAATGTCCGCGAGCGCCGAAAGATCAAGCACATGTTCGGGCAGCGAATACATTGCGCCGGGCGCTTGTTGACTGTTGCCGTGTCCGCGCAAATCCAGCGCGTAGACGTGAAAATGTTCGCGCAACGAACGCGCCACCCAATCCCAGTTACGGGCGTGATCCATCCCACCGTGTACCAGCAACAAAGTCGGCTTCCCTTCTTTGCCCCAGTCCCAGAACTGCAATTTCAGGCGATGCGAATAAAAATAATGTGAAATCGGTTCCATATCATTAACAATGAAGGATGAGGGATGAACGATGAATTCGCAAGTTTTGTTTGCTTAGGCAAACTGAAAAAGTTTTCGTAACTTCATCGCCCATCCTTCATCCTTCATCGTTTTTAGGCTACACTCAGCAGCGTTTTCCACACGAATCAAAGGTACGATGGGCGTCTCGCCTGTCGCAGAATTTCACGAAAGACTGAATCGGTAAATAACCAACACAGACAGGCAGGATGCCTGTCCTACACTAATAAAATCTATGAAGCCAAGCATACGAATCCAACTGATGATTATGATGTTCCTCCAGTTTTTTATGTGGGGAGCGTGGTACGGACAAATGAGTAAATATTTGCTCTCGCCTGAAATTAAAGCGACAGGCGTGCAAGTAGGCTGGGCCTACACTGCGTTTTCAATTGCGAACATCATCGCTCCGTTTTTCGTCGGGATGGTGGCGGATCGTTTTTTTGCCGCGCAAAAATTGATGGGCATCTTAAATTTAGTCGGCGCAGTCATCCTATTTTTCCTGACACAAATCAAAGATGGCGGCACATTTTTCTGGTACATCCTCGCGTATACACTGACATTTGCGCCTACGCTGGCGCTGTCAACTGCGGTAGCGATGCGTCAAATGACTAGCCCCGAAAAAGAATTTCCAGCGATTCGCGTGCTCGGCACAATTTCATGGATTGTCGTTACCAATATCGTAGGTTATTTAGCCGTCGGCGATAAAGTTACGATCTTCCAGATTTCGATGGTCACGGCAGTAGTACTCGGAATTTATTGCTTCTTCCTGCCCGACACGCCGCCCAAGGCGAAAGGGCAAAAAACTACATTTGCGCAAATCATCGGCTCAGATGCGTTCGTACTTTTCAAAGACCGTTCGTTCCTGATTTTCTTTATTTCGTCCGTGTTAATTTGCATTCCATTGTCGTTTTATTACAACTTGGCGAATCCTTCTTTAACCGATTCGCACATGACAAATGTCGAAAACAAAATGTCACTCGGACAAGCTTCTGAAGTTTTCTTTATGCTGATGTTGCCGATATTTTTCCGCAAACTTGGCGTGAAAAATTTACTGATCCTTGGTCTCGTCGCGTGGATCGTTCGTTTCTTGTGCTTCGGTTACGGCGACGCCCGCACCAGCGAATGGCTGCTTTATTTAGGCATCGTTTTGCACGGCATGTGTTACGACTTTTTCTTCGTGACCGGACAAATTTATACCGACAACAAAGCTGGCGAAAAAATCCAAGCCTCTGCGCAAGGCTTGATTACACTCGCCACCTATGGCGTAGGCATGGGCATTGGTTCGTGGCTTTCAGGCGTCGTACTCGATATGTATAAAACTGGCGAAGCCGCAGGCAAAGCGACGTACAACTGGACAAGCGTTTGGCTTGTCCCCGCCGGAATTGCAGTCGTCGTACTAATCTTATTTGTGCTGCTGTTTTCAGAAAAACGAGCAGTCGCGGCGAAAGCCGAACTAGCGTGACGATTGCAAACCGCGCGTTACTGTTTGCCGGGCAGTAGCGCGCGGTTTGCTCATTTTTACTCATCAGGAGAAAAATATGTCCTCAATGCCATTGGACAAAGTACAAGTTTTTCGTTGCCCGAATTGTCAGGAATTCATCAACACTTCGCTGACAGAATGCAGCTTTTGCCACGCCGCAGTTGATGTGCAAGCAGCACAAATTGCAGCGGATGCACAAGGCCATGCGGCGCAAGCACACAGCGACGCCAGCGTCTTAAAAATTATGGCGCGGGCTTTTTTGACGCTGTATTTATTGAGCTGGATTCCAATTATTGGTGGCTTTGCGGGCTGGGGCGCATTCTTTTTGAGCATCGCCATTCCCATAATGTTTAGTCGCTGGTGGACAAAGCACGCGTCCGTGCAAAGCGCCGATCCCGATTATTACAAAGCTAAGAAAATGAGTTTCATGGCGATGGCATTCTGGGGCGGAACCATGTTGCTTTGGCTCATCTTATTCGTCCTGCAAATCGTTTTTTATGCTGCCGCCAGACAGCAATCTTAACAACGCAAAATTACTCGTAACTGCGCGTGAGCCATTCGGCAACAAGGCAAGGTTTTTCTGCGCCTTCACGTTCGACGATGATGTGATATTCGATTTGCACGCCGCCTTGAATTTCCTGAATGGAATGCAACGTTACGCGCGCTCGCACGTTCGAGCCTGAAGGCACGGGCGCGGTAAAACGAATTTTATTCGCGCCGTAATTCACACCCATACGTGGTGGCTCTTTGAATTTCAGTGATTGCTGCAATAAGTGAGGCAACAAAGAAAGCGTCAAAAATCCGTGCGCGATGGTGGTGCCAAACGGAGATTCCTTGGCGCGCTCTTCGTCTACGTGAATCCATTGATGATCCAGTGTGGCGTCCGCAAATTGATTGATGCGTTCTTGTGTCACGGCGAACCAATCAGACACGGCAATTTCTTTTCCAACTAAGGCGCGTAAATGCGTAAGATTTTCGATTTCTGTGATGGGCATAAAATTTGGATTCAGAAGTTTGTAGTTAGATTAAAGGACTTAAGACTTTGGTCTTGGGTCTTTGGCCTCTATTCAAAGCGACCTGTTTCTTACAAAAATCTAAAGATCAAAGCATAAAATCCGAAGCGTGATTTTTTCGACTTGCCTGTTTTATTCGTGCGGGAAGAAACAAACAGCGTTACTGCGACGATGCGCTGCATTGTAACAAAACGCTTCACTAACACCAAAACCGTTGCCCAAAGCTACAAAACCTAAAAAAAAACCAACAAACATTGCAATGCGCACTTTATTTCCTTGACAGAAAAATCAACTGCAAAGAGAATGAACATTCATTCCGTGTTCGACGATCATTACTAATAAACGAATTCATTCATCGCCCGAATTAAAAATCTAATGGCCAAAGTAACGCAACTCTACGAAAGCATTGAACCCGTTAGCGGCAAACGCGAAGCGATTTTAAATGCGGCCTTGCAATTATTCACCGAACGTGGGTTTCACGGCACGGCGATGCCGCTCGTTGCTGAACAAGCAGGCGTCGGCGCAGGCACGATTTACCGCTATTTTGAAAGCAAAGAAGCACTCGTCAATACGCTTTATCAGGATTGGAAAGATTTTCAGATCGCATTTATCAAGGATAATGTTCCAACCGATATACCTTTAAGGGAACGATTTCGTATTCACTGGAATCGGCTCCTGGAATTTGCTACAAAATATCAAGTTGCCTTTTCTTTTTTGGAATTACATTTCCACGCCCCTTATCTGGATGAAAAAAGCCGCGCGATAGAACAACAAGGCCATATCGCGCTCGTTAGTTTTTTTCAGGAATGCTTGCAACAACAGGTCGTAAAAAAGCTTGCGCCTGAATTATTAGGAAGCATTGTTTGGGGCATCTATATCAGCGTTGTTAAAGCTGGCAGTGCTGAATGCTTCAAGATTACACAGGCAGAAATTGATCAAATCGAAGCTTGTTGTTGGGAAGCAATTCGCCTCTAACTTTATTTTTTGTGGTGTCTGAAACCAACTGCTAAAAATTCTCGTAACTATGGTTTCAGCAAAAACGGAACGATCATTCACTTTTTTTCGAGGGATTTAGCATGCAACTTAGGTCAACTCTCTTTCTCGCCGCTTCAGCTTTCGCTTGTACGTTAGCGATTGGAGCAACTAGCTTCGCCAAGACTGGCAAGCAAGTTACGTTCAGCAAAGACGTAGCGCCAATTTTCAATGCAAAATGTGCAGAGTGCCATCGCCCTGGCGAAGCCGCTCCGTTTTCAACTCTGACTTTTCAAGAAACGCGCCCGTGGGCGAAATCTATTAAGGAAAAAGTTGTCAATCGCACAATGCCGCCGTGGCACGCCGATCCGCACTTTGGCGAATTCAAAAATGATCGTCGCCTCTCGCAAAAAGAAATTGACACCATCGTGTCCTGGGTCGAACAAGGCGCAAAAGAAGGCAATCCCAAAGATATGCCGCCCGCGCCGACCTTTACGCAAGGCTGGAACATTGGCAAGCCGGACCTAGTTATCAAATTGCCGGAATATACGTACAAAGCTGGCGCGGACGAATATCAATACGTTGATGTCGCAACCAATTTCACCGAAGACATGTACGTGCAATTAGCCGAAGCGCGTCCGGGCAATCCCAAAATCGTCCACCATATCCTGGCGTTCATTCAAGCTCCCGGCGGAATGAATCTAGTTGGACTGTCGAACGAAGAGCGCAACAAACGCATGGATGCGATGCTCAAAAATCCGAATTCGCCGATGTACCGTGATGGATTTTTGATGCGCTTGAAAGCAGATCAGCCTGTCGTTGATGATGGTTGCGATCCCAATGGCGGACGGCGCGGCGGCGGCGGCGATAATATTTTGACGGGTTACGCGCCTGGCCACAACGCTGACATTTTTGCGCCAGGCATTGGTCGCAAAGTTCCCGCTGGCTCGATCATTCGCTTCCAATTGCATTATTCCAACCAAACTTTAGGCGGCAATGCCGTCGAAAAAGACACTTCGATGGTTGGTTTAATTTTCTCGAAAGAACCCCCTAAAGAATTGGTCACAACTAATTCTGTTGGCAACATTTTCTTCAAGATTCCAGCCGGTGCAGATAATCACCGCGTCACGGCTTGCCGCACGTTGAAACGCGACACGACGTTGTATGCACTGCTACCGCATATGCACTTGCGCGGAAAATCCATGGAATACAAAGCGTTTTATCCGAATGGCAAAGAAGAAGTTTTGCTCAGCGTGCCGAAATATGATTTTGGCTGGCAAACAAATTACCTTTTGAAAGAGCCGAAGCTATTGCCAAAAGGAACGCGTCTGCAAGTCACGGCGTATTACGACAATTCAGCGAAAAATAAATTCAATCCTGACCCGACCAAAGACATTCGTTATGGTGAACCGACTTATGACGAAATGATGCTCGGCTTTATGGATTTTGTGACGCATCAACCAACGATAGCGAAGGTTGACACCAAAATTCTGGATTCCTATGTTGGCAAATACGAAGTAATGCCGAATGTTTTTGCCAGCGTCACACGCGATGGCAACACATTAGTGGTGTCATCAATGCTCGGCAAATTTGTGTTCGTGCCGGAATCCGAAGCGAAGTTTTTCCAACGCAACGGCGAAGGCGAATTGTCTTTCATCAAAAACAACAATGGCGAAGTTGTGAAGGCGATGGTCGAAATTCAAGGCCGCCCGATGGAAGCAAAACGCGTCAAAGATGCTGTGGCGGCGAACTAGCAGCAAGTCTCGTTAGCAACTTCACATCCCGCAAAAATCAACCACGAGCAAAGATTGTATTTATCCCTGCAATCTTTGCTCATCATCAATGGGAACTAACCATTATGAATAAATTACGCATTACGTTAATCGCGTTGGCGGGCTTAGCGTGCGCAGTCGGAATCGCGGTGCCTGCAATGTATGCCGCAGGCAAAACGGCTGCCAGGCAAGTCACCTTTAGCAAAGATGTAGCGCCAATTCTGAATAAGAATTGTGCGAACTGCCATCGCCCCGGCGAAGCAGCTCCCTTTTCAACTTTGACGTACAAAGATGCGCGTCCGTGGGCGCGTTCGATCAAAGAAAAAGTTGTAAATCGCACGATGCCGCCGTGGCACGCTGATCCGCACGTAGGCCAATGGGCAAACGATCCGCGCTTATCACAAAAAGATATTGAGACGATTGTTGCGTGGGTTGATAGTGGAGCCACCGAAGGTAATCCGAAAGATTTGCCTCCGACACCAACATTTCAGCAAGGCTGGGCGATTGGCAAACCTGACGTAGTTTTTGAAATGCAGGAAGAATTTACGCTGAAACCAAAAGCTCCAGACGAAATTCAATACTTCACGGTTGAGACGAATTTTAAGGAAGACAAATGGGTGCAATTTGCTGAAGCGCGTCCCGGCAATCGCCAAATCGTGCATCACATTATTGTTACGGTACAGCCCCCCCCCAAAGCTGGTGCTGGCAAGCAAATGACTTCGGAAGAACGCCGCAAAGCGCGGCAACAAATGCAGGCAGAATCTATTTTCTACCAAAATGGATTTCAGAATAACGTAAAAGACGACGCGCCTATTTTTGACGATGCTTGCGCGTTGCCAAGTGGCGGCAATGGATTCAAACGCGATGGTTCTGGCGAGGGCGGCGGCGAAGGTGGCGGCGGCGGCATAATTGCGGGATATGCGCCAGGCAAGAATCAGGAAATCTGGCCGGTTGGGACAGTAAAGAAAATTCCAGCAGGATCGAAACTGGTGTTTCAATTGCACTATTCAGCATTTTTGAATCCAACGGGCGAATTGAAAGATCGTTCCAGCGTTGGTTTCATCTTCGCTAAAAATCCGCCTGACCGCGAACTCAAAACGCAGGCTGTTGGCAATCACTATTTCAAAATTCCAGCCGGAGCCGAAAACCACAAAGCTGTCGCGTGCTGGACGGTTAAAGATGACATCCACATCATCACTTTCATGCCGCATTTGCATATGCGCGGCAAAGCGATGGAATTCAAAGCCATCTATCCCGACGGACGCAGCGAAGTAATTTGCAATGTTCCCAAATACGATTTCAATTGGCAGCTTGTCTATTACGCCAAGAAGCCAGTTGCGATTCCCAAAGGAACGCGCATTCAGGTCACTACACTGTGGGATAATTCGGCGAAAAATAAATTCAATCCTGATCCGACTAAAGATATTCGCTGGGGCGATCCCACGTATATGGAAATGACGATTGGCTGGATTGATTACACCGTAGACAATCAATCGCTCAAAACTACGGCAATGAAATAAGCATCTAACGGACAGTGCAAATCGCGCTGTCCGTTTTTTCTTCGGAGACATGATTATGCGGCGCATCACCCTGATTTTTTTGAGTATTCTTTGCACTGCGACGCTGACCTTTTTTGTTGTCAGCGCCAACACCAAACCCGCAGCCAAAGAAATTACATTCTCAAAACACGTAGCACCGATTTTTAATAAAGCCTGCACGGAATGCCATCGTCCGGGTGAAGCGGCGCCGTTTTCAACGTTAACGTATAAAGATGTGCGTCCGTGGGCAAAATCCATTCGTGAAAAAGTTGCGACGAAAGTGATGCCGCCGTGGCACGCTGATCCGAATCACGGCACCTTCAAAAATGATCGCCGTTTGTCGCAAGCTGAAATTGACACGGTCGTCGCGTGGGTGGATGGCGGCGCAAAAGAAGGTAATCCGAAAGATATGCCTGCCGCACCAAAATTCGTGGACGGCTGGAGCATTGGCAAACCCGATCAAGCTTTTTCAATTCCCGAACAAACGATTCCAGCCAATGGCGTAGTGAAATATCAGTACGTGCAAGTGCAAACAAATTTCACGGAAGATAAATTTATTCAGGCCGCTGAAGTGCGCAGCACAGGCCGCGCCGCAGTGCATCACGTCATTGTTTTTATTACTCCTGCCAACGGCAAAGCTGAAGAAGACTCGGGATTATTAGCGGGCTACGCTCCCGGCGAACAACCTGCAATTTTTCCAACTGGATATGCCAAACGAGTTCCAGCAGGTGCGAAATTGACGTTTCAGTTACATTACACACCCAATGGTAACGAGCTCAAAGATGTCACTACGGTTGGTTTGGTTTTTGCGAAACAGCCTGTCGAACATGAATTAAAAACGCGTCCTGTAATGCAAAATAAATTTGTGATTCCGGCAGGCGCAGCAAATCATGAAGTAGCCTCAAAATATGTATTCAAACAAGATGTACATATCACTAGTTTCATGCCGCACATGCATTTGCGCGGCAAAGATTTTCTCTTCACTGCGGTAACGCCAGAAGGCAAATCAAATATTTTATTGTCCGTGCCAAAATATGATTTCAGTTGGCAAACGGTATACATACCAACAAATCCGGTAGCAATTGCCAAAGGAACACGCATTGATTGTCTCGCGCACTTCGACAATTCAACCAATAATAAAGCCAACCCTGATCCCACTAAAGACGTACGCTGGGGTGATCAAACATTTGAAGAAATGATGATTGGTTGGCTCACCTATTATTACGACACGCCGGAAGTAGCGAAGTCAGTCGCTTCGGCAAAATAACCCAAGCGGTAATGCGATTATCTAAAGCTCAACTCGTGCGCAGTGTGCTGATGACACTCTTTTTTTGCTGCATAGTTTTTTTGCGTCCGGCAAGCTCGCACGATCCGATCACGACCTCTGTCACTTTCAACAAAGAAGTCGCGCGTATTTTGCAGAAGAATTGTTGGAGCTGTCACGCACCGGGAAAAATCAAAAGCGATATTCCGCTGACTACGTTTGAGCAAGCGCGCCCGTGGGCAAAAGCGATCAAAGAAGAAATTTTGGAAAAGCGCATGCCACCGTTTCAAGCGGTCAAAGGCTACGGCGATTTTCATACCAGCTACTTGTTGGCAAAGCGTGATGTCGAATTAGTTGTGTCGTGGGTCGAAGGCGGTGCGCCGCGCGGCGAAGAAAAAGATTATCCAAATAATTCATTTTCTGGCACGGGCTGGACATTAGGCAATCCTGATTTGAATTTGCAGCCCGACGAAATCATCAAAATCGCAGCGGGCGAAGGCGAGGATATTCGTTGCATAAAATTGCCGACGAAACTGACGCAACCGCAATGGGTACAAGGTCTCGAATTCATTCCGACGAACGCCAGTATTATTCATTCAGCAGAATTTTTCATCGCGCAAGATTGTAACGCGAATTGTAGCGGCGGCGAAAAAATTGGCGAATGGAATCCTGGCGAAGCAGCAATTAGATTGCCCGAAGGGGCAGGATTTGCGCTCCCTGCGAATGCCTGTATCACAATGAAAATTCGCTATCGCAAATCCGCCGAAGCGGCGCAGGATCACAGCGTGCTGGGCGTTTACTTAGCATACGATCAAGTCACCAAACAAGTGTGGCAACAAACGCTTAAAGCGCCGATCACAATGGTTCAGGTTGGCGCAAAAAAACAGCGTGTCAAAGCTATCTTAATGCTACGCGAAAATACGGAAGCGCTAGCGATTCGTCCACTGCTTTTCCCTTACGTAAAATCATTTGAGGCCGTAGCGATGCGCCCGGATGGAACGACAGAAGTTTTGATTCTCGCGCAAAATTATCGCGCTGATTGGCAACCAAGTTACTATTTCAAAACGGCGGTGAAGCTACCGGCAGGAACACGGATCGAAGCAATCGGTTATCTGGACAATTCTGACGAAAATCAAAATCTGGACGAGCCAATTAAGGCTGTACGCTTTGCTGATAACCTGTGCGAGTTAGTACTGGCGAAACCCATCCGCACCAATTCTAACGAACGCATAAACCGTTAAAAATCGAGTCGCAAAATTGATTGCTAATGGAGCATTCTTTTATATCAAAATCGTTGGTTTCATAAGTGGTCACTTTAATCAACGTCATTTGACATTTTGAATATTTTCCGGCTTTATTAGCGACAACATCCGAGTGCATCGGACAAGTTAAAAGTCTTGATTTTCACCTGTACCGGCAGCAATCAAATTTTCCCGCATTTGCTGCATATTCCCGGTACATTGGAACTAACATTCTGGCTGAGGTCATCTCCTGATGCCTATTAATAAAGGCCACGACGAGTTGTTTACTAATCATTGCTAAGGTTGTCGGCTGGCGATTTTCCGACAATAAAATTTATTTCGAGTTTTCTCTTAACTTCTCCCCGTACTCCCGCAACGGGGCTTGCGCACGCAGCAGTTAAACCCCTGCGCGCAAGAGCTAGCATAACGAGTACCTTCAATTGGTATTTTTACCCTGTTGCAAGTACGTAAACATCCTTGTTTGCGTCATCTATTTCAAAGGAGTCAGCACATATGTGGATTCGCAAGTTTCAGCGTGATAGAAAAAAAGGCGTCATTTCTCCGATGCCGACGCAGGTCGTGTCGAACGAAGAAATCCTGCCCCGCCCCCAATCAAAAAAACAAAAACACCTCGAACATTTAATCGGTGAAATGTCAGAAGTCCGCGCTAAAAAACTTGGCATGGATCGCCGTTCGTTCATGTCCACGTCAATGGGCATGGCGACGTGTTTTATGGCATCGAATCAAGCCTTCGGCACCAGTGTGTGGGAAGTGGACGAAGTCGAAACCTGGGAGGCCGCTGCGAATGATGAAAAATGGAATAACAAAAAAGAATATTTCATCATTGACGTGCAGGCGCACTTTACGAATGGCCTGGCGCTCGGCGGTTTTCGTACGATGGAATTCGTCAAGAACATGGGCTTCAATTTGAAAAACGATGCCGAGGCTTATGGCTTCCAGAATTTCGTCAAAGAAATGTTTTTTGACAGTGATACTTCCATGGTTGTGATTTCCGGCGTCCCCGGCAAAGAACAATTGCGCGATAAAGATGGTAAGGTACTCGAAGGCGCAGCCCGCACACCAGGCCCCGCTGGCAAAGTCTTGCCGAGCTGGGTGATGCATCAGGCGCGCGTAAAAGTTAACGAGATGGCGGGATCACAACGCGCGCTCAATCAAGGCAACCTTGCGCCGAATCATTATTGGAACAAAACGACCAATTCGATTGATAAAGCGGCGACCCTTGAACAAATGGAACGCGAAATCAAACAGTATGGCATTAGTTCGTGGAAATGGTATTGTCACACGGACCCAGGACAGTCGGGCAATGGGTTCCAGCTTGATGATGATAATGCGCAATGGTTCATCGAAGAATCACGCAAACGCGGCATCAAACTCATCAGCACCCACAAAGGTTATTCCTATCAATCAAAAACATTAGGCCATTTGGCGAATCCGAAAGATGTTGAGAAAGCCGCCTTGCGCAATCCTGATTTCAATTTCGTGGTGTATCACTCCGCTTTAAAACACGGACAAAACGAAGAAAATTGGTTAGGGCCGGACAAAAATAATTACGATCCGAAAACTGGTGATTTTGAATGGCACCGCATTCTGATGGACATTAAGAAACGTAATCCACAAATGAATAATGTCTACTGCGAAATCGGTAGCTTCTTCAATACGCTCGCGATTGTTGACCCAGTGCTTTGCGCACATGGTTTGGGCAAAAATATTAAATACTACGGCTCCGATCACGTAGTTTGGGGTACGGATTGTTTGTGGTGGGGCTCACCGCAATGGGGTATTGACGCGCTCAAACGCTTCCAGATCCCACCCGAAATGCAGGAAAAATTTGGCTACAAAGCGATCACCAAAGCAGATAAAGCTAAAATTTTCGGCCTCAATGCCGCCAAACTGTACAATATAGATGTCAAAGCCAAACGCAAACCACTACCTGGTGATGCGCTTGAAAAAATGAAAATCGCTTATCAGGAACAAGGCGGACAACGTGAAAATGCAGCGTACGGCTGGGTTCGTGCAGACGATTAATTAAACGATTTACCTCCAAAGCAAACGGGAATAACCAAATCAAACAACAGCAATGCTAGCTTTGCTGGGACAATTTGAAGGCGTTATTTCCGTTTGCTTGCTTCTCTTCCCTTCACCATTACTGTTATGAAAATTACGATCCAAAAATTATTAGTATTTACTTTTGCGCTCATAATGTTCGCCGCTTCAGGTTCGGCACAAATGCCAAAACCTGCCGAGCCGAAAACCGCACTTGATAAATATATTGAGACGCCTGATTCGACTTACAAATATGAACTCGTAAATACAATTCCCGGCAAAGGCTACACGACTTATATTTTGGACATGACTTCGCAAACGTGGCGCTCGACAAGCGAAGTAGATCGTAATGTGTGGCGGCATTGGATGGTTGTCGTCAAACCTGACAATGTAACTTCCACCAAATCACTACTCTATATCGCCGGAGGCAGCAACAACAGCCCTGCGCCGAAAAGCGGCGATGAAAATATTGCGCGCATCGCGGTCGCTTCAAAATCTGTAGTCACAGAACTGCGCATGATTCCCAATCAACCGCTTACGTTCTTAGACGACAAAGACAAAAAGGCACGTGTTGAAGACGAGATGATTGCTTACACCTGGGACAAGTATTTGCGCACGGGTGATGAAAGTTGGCCAGCGCGTTTGCCGATGACGAAAGCTGCTGTGCGCGCAATGGACACAGTCGTTGATTTCATGAAAAGCGAGACAGGCGGCAAGCTCAATATTGACGGCTTCGTCGTAACAGGCGGCTCAAAACGCGGCTGGACAACGTGGACAACAGCGGCAGTAGACAAACGCGTCATTGGCATCATTCCCATTGTGATTGATTTGCTCAACATAGTGCCCTCTTTCCAGCATCATTTTCACACGTACGGATATTTCGCTCCAGCTGTCGGCGATTATGAAGAAATGGGCGTGATGGCGTGGACTGAAACACCTCAATACAAAGCGTTGATGAAAATTGTCGAGCCATACGAATATCGCTATCGCTTCACGATGCCAAAATTTCTTTTGAATGCGACGGGCGATCAGTTTTTCCTGCCTGATTCATGGAAGTTTTATTTCAACGATTTGCCGGGTACAAAATATTTGCGCTACGTACCAAACACCGATCATTCAATGCGTGGCTCGGATGCGTGGCTGACGATGCTGGCTTGTTACAACGCGGTCATCACGAATGCAGCGTTGCCGCAGTTCGATTGGAAAATTGAAAAAGATGGCTCAACGGTAGTCAGCGTCAAAGATAAACCTACGCACGTAAAATTGTGGCAAGCAACGAATTGGGGCGCGCGCGATTTTCGCCTGACGACAATTGGCCCGCGCTGGAAAAGCACGGATTTAACGGATCAAGGCAACGGCAAATATATAGCGAAAATTACACCGCCGAAACACGGCTACACTGCGTATATGGTCGAATTAACGTATCCGAGTGGTATCGCAATCGCGCCGTTTAAATTCACGACAGGCGTAAAAGTTTTGCCGGATATAGAGCCGTTTCAAAATGAACCGTTACCCGGATTACCCAAAACAAGCGCGAAATAAAAACCTGGGAGCGCAGGCGGCTCGCCTGCTGAGGCGAATGGCGCGAATAAATTTCATCGCAAGGTATATCTATCGCTAACCTCAGCAGGCGAGCCGCCTGCGTTCCCAGCACGGAGAATCTCATGAAATTTTTGCTTACATTTGTAAGTTGCTGTCTCCTGCTCAGTCTCACTTTTGCACAGGACAATCCCGCCCCAGTACTCAAAGCTCATTTTCATCACGTGCATTTGAACGTCACAGACCCCGTAGCCGCAGCCAATTTTTACACCGCAAAATTTGATTGCGAAAAAGCAGACTTCGCAGGAAAACAAGGTGCAGTGTGGGCGCAAAAATCGTGGTTGCTTTTCAGCAAAGTGAAGCAGACGCCTGCTCTTTCATTCACTTCATCAATTTGGCACATCGGTTGGGGCGCAGAAGATATGAAAGCGACGTATCAAAAACAACTTGAGATAGGGACGAAATTCTTTGAGCCGATTAATGACATAAGCGACATTGGCGGCAACGTCGGCGCGAAAGGCTTATTTTATTATGCCTATGTGCAAAGCCCCGATAACACGTTGATCGAACTCAACACCGCGCGGCATCATAATTTTGGACATATACACATGTTCAGCAACGATCCGATTTCGGCGGCGGAATGGTGGGGCAAAAATTTCGGCGTCAAACTTTCACCTGCGCTAAAAAATCCCAAGGCGCGCGAGCCACGCATTTATCGCACTGTCCCAATTGCCCCCAGCGCTTCATTCAACGTAGACAACGTCAACATCATCATTTATCCGGCGGCCTATCCCAAACAGGTTTACAGTGCGCAATGGCAAGGCAAAACTGATTTTGAAACTACGCGCGGCAAAGCCGTAGATCACATCGCGTTAAGCGTTGATAATTTGGCAGTAATCTTGAAAGAGCTAAAAGCCAACAGCGTCAAAGTTACACAAGAGCCGAAAAACATTTCCGGGACAAAAATCAAATCGGCGTTCATCGAAGGGCCGGATAAATTAGCAATTGAATTAGTCGAAGGCCATGCCGATAAAGCAGCAGCAAAATAATTTCCCCCAGGAGCGCAGGCGGCTCGCCTGCTGAGGTTAGCGATAGATATACCTTGCGATGAAATTTGTTCGCGCCATTCGCCTCAGCAGGCGAGCCGCCTGCGCTCCCAGATAAAATAATTTCATTACCACAAATATGCCGAACTCTCATCCATTCCGATTTCGTTTTCTGTTGCGCTGTACAGCAATCTCATGTTTTGCAGCGCTTTGCTTTTTTGTTTTTGCATCGCGCGAAACGATACGCGGACAGGAGCAGCCCAAGCCACTTGATCCCAAAGCGTGGGGCAGCAATCACATCAATCAGGAAGTACCGGAATTTGTAAACGGTGAGCAATGTTTATTTTGTCATCGCATGTCAATTGGCGCGAATTGGCTGAAAAATATCCATGCGATTTCGTTGCGGCAAATTGAAGGCGCGGACGAATTAAAGCCATTGCTAAAACAACCAGAACTAGCCAGTATCACCAAAGAAATTGAATACGTTTTAGGCGCAAAACATAATGTGCGCTTTTTGAAAAAAGATGGCTACGGCAAATTTGCGATGTTGCCGATTCAAGCTGAAATTGATAGCAACGGCAAAATTGTTAAGTGGATTGATAAGGACAAACTAACTTGGGAAAAAGAAAAATTTGCCAATCAATGTGTAGGTTGTCATGCTTCAGGCGTTGATCCAAAAACAAAAGCGTTTTCCACCTTCGGACACGATTGCTATGTCTGCCATGGCAATGTAAATCTGGATCATCCTAACGACACGAGCCTGGTCTTATTATCCAAACAGCGGCGCAAAGATGCGCAGGTTGTCAATGCCCTTTGCGCGCAATGTCATCTGCGCGGAGGCAAAGCAAAATCCACAGGGCTACCTTATGCCAATAATTTTATTGCGGGAGATAATTTATGGCAGGATTACGAAGTTGATTGGGTCAAAGCGGATGACGAAAAACTAAATCCGATGGATCGTCACATCTATTTTAATGCTCGTGACGTGGCGCTTTACGGCAAGACAACTACCAATTGCATCAATTGTCACCAAACCCACAATATCAACAAAGCGGAAGCAACAGTGAAACATAAAACGCAGCCGCAATCGCCGCTCTGTTTTACTTGTCACACCAACGATTCGCCATTGAAAGCTGTGAAGCCGTATCAGGTCAAGAGTTCGTTATGTGAGTATTAAGCAAGCTGTCACGCACACGATTGCGATAGGCAATGCAATTTTCGAGTTCCGCACGATACTCATCAATTTCGACTTCGCGCTCAGAACAAAACATCATGAATTCGCCGTCGTCACGAAAATTTCCGTCCCAGGCAATCACCTGTTCATTTGTCCAGTCAGGTGAATATTGTTGCAGCTTAGCATCGTCCATACGATCAAAATAAGCCCGCAGGTTCACAGTTGTTTCATCGCCCCGTTGATTGGCGGGGTCTTGTTCAAAATTCCAAGCTGGTTGATTGATTGACATATTTCTTTTCTCTAATATTTGAAAATGAGTTGCTGATTGCAGACGATAGAACTATAATCCGCTCACCTTCCACGACAAGGAAATCGAATATTCTTCACCTTGTCGTAGACCTTATAACTTTATCCAAAGACTGATTAGAAGCAAGCTGGGATATAAAATTTTTAAGTAGTAATTTAATTTGAATCGTTCCGATTCTGGGGCGATTACGCATTATTGTTTGGCTGTGGCTAGATATAATTTTCTTTGTTTTTCTATCTAATGTTGCGGCGCGTTCAGACTGTTCTTGATTGAGCGTTGCCCTAACGTAACAAATATCATTTCCCAACTCCCCACTTGGGTGTACAAAGGAGATCGAAAGCAATATGCGAGGATTCACACACTCTCTCTTGCGCTTCTCATGTCTACGACAACTTTCCCTGCTTGTCTTACTACTATGCGGAACTCTTTCCATCTGGGCGCAAGCACCGGTCGGAACAATTTCCGGTACAGTAGTAGACCCAGCAGGAGCAGTCGTCGCAAACGCAACTGTCACCATTCGTAATAAAGCCACCAGCAACGAACGAAAAGTCACCTCATCAACCGATGGCACGTTCGCAGTAGCAGCATTACCTGCGGGCGATTACGAAGTTATTACGCAAATCAGCGGCTTTCGTACGATGCAACAAGAAGTCACAGTGTCAGCCGGAACTGTCGCTTCAGTTGAAATTAAATTACAAGTCGGACAAACCAGCGAAATCGTTAACGTAGAAGGTTCTACAGCCGCACAGATAAACCCCGAATCACATTCGATTGACGGTGTCATCACACGCCAAAAAATTCAGGAATTACCGCTCAACGGACGCAGCTTTTTGCAGTTGGCGTTTCTTGAACCAGGCGTGGGTGCCAGCCCCGGCTCGACTTCGCAATACAATGCGTTATTCACCGTTTCAATTCTCGGCGGCGATTCCGCCAAAACAGCCATCACGGTAGACGGCGGTAACGTTCGCAACTCTATCGAAGGCAACACCGGAATGAATTTCTCGCAAGAGGTAATTCAAGAATTCCAGCTTTCGTCAGCGAATTTTGATCTTTCAACCGGCATCACCAGCGTCGGAGCAGTCAACATCGTTTCGCGTAGCGGCGGCAATAGTTATCACGGCTCAGGCTATTATTTCTTCCGCGACCATAATATGTCCGCTTATCCGGGTCTGAAGCGCGTCTGTCTTGAGACGCCAACAAGTCCCGCCTGTGTAAATGCTGCCTCCAAAAAACGCGTCGAAGACCCATTTTTCGCACGCAGTAATCCGGGCGTTTGGTTTGGCGGGCCAATCAAGAAAAATCGGGCGTATTTCTTCACGAATTACGAATACACCAAGCAAACACAAACCTTCGTTGTCCAGCCCAATGTCCCCTCATTAGCAGGCTTGGCAGGAAATTTCAGTAGCCCCTATGCAGGACATTTATTCAGCGCCAAAGTTGATGTCAAGTTAAGTGAAAAGCACAACATTTTTGGACGCTATTCGCGGGATCAAAATAAAGGATTCGGTCCCAATGGCGGCGCGACAATGCCGTCCAATTGGTTGCAGAACACAAATTCATCAAACCAAATAGTAATCGGCTTAACGTCAGTACTGAAACCAACGTTAGTGAACGATTTCCGTTATAACTACACGTACTGGCGCAATCGCAATTTATTTGCTGACAGCAACGTTTGCCCTGATTGCCTGGGCTTAGGGTTTGGTCAGCTCAGCGTCAACGGAAGCAACTTCACCGTCGGCAATACCTCGAATGCGACACAAGGTCGTGATCTTTATCGCAACACTTTTACCGATAGCTTAACGTGGTCAAAAGGTGGACACCGTATGCGTTTCGGTGGCGAGTATGAATATGCACCTGGCACAGGATTTTGGGGTTATTGCGATCCCTCTTGTGACGTTGCCGCTTCGCCTGAATTAGTCAGAAGCCTCTTACCAGCAGCGGCAGTTGGCGCGTACTTTCCCACCTTGCCAACAGTCGTGCGGACAAATGCAGACTTACTCAATTTACCATTCTTAGGTGGTGTCGTTGGTATTGGTGATCCCGCGCAACCCCCGCCATACAATGTGGACAAAGCTAAGTTAAATAAGCGCATGCGAGTCTATGGACAAGACACCTGGAAATTATCGCCGCATTGGACACTCAATTACGGTTTGGCTTGGAATTTTGAAAGCACATTAGTCAATCGTGACATTGATAAACCAAAATATTTGGCTCCAATTTATGGAAACGACTTAACCCCAACCAACAACAATTACAAGAATTTTTCACCAGCATTGGGACTCGTTTATTCACCAAACAATAAAACAGTAATCCGCGCGGGCGCAGGAATTTATTGGGACACAGAATTGCTGTGGCGTCGCTTACAAGAGCGCGCGTTCATCGGCCCTGTCGGTAACGGGCGCATTCAATTCCCCAATACCGGATTTGTTAATATCTTCCCGAATATTCTCAACTTCAGCCGTGGGGGTGTACCAATTCCCATCGGAGCAGCGTTGCCGTCGGGCGAATTGACCAATCTGACAGTTGGACAATATCAACAAATCGTTAAGGCGCAAGTTGGTGCTGCCACAGCAGCGTTAGCGCCCAAAAATCTTAATGATTTGACGGTGCGTAATATTCAATTGAACAAATCAGCAGCGCAACTTTATCCTAAGGATTATCCGGTGCAACGCAGCTACCAGATGAACATTGGGTTGCAACGCGATTTAGGTCATGACATGGCCATTAATGTGGATTTCGTGCGGCGTGTCTTCACGAATTTACTGCTCGGCGAACTTGATCTTAATCGCTTTAATCGCCGCGTCAATGGCGTGCAATCGCCGATCATCCCGCTTTGCACCACAGCGGCGCAACGCGCTGATGTGAACGCACAATGCTCAACAGGTGCAATTACGTTCTGGGTTCCTGGTGGTCGCAGCACGTATAACGCCTTACTCGTCAAACTCGACAAACGTTTTTCCAAACGGTACTTATTCACAGCTTCTTATGCCTTGACGAATAATCATGGCATCAACGGCATCAACAATATGGATAATTATTTCAGCACGTGGGGGCCACAAGGCGGTCGTCATTCGTTGAATATTTCCGGCTTGGTTGATTTGCCGTGGGGTTTCAATTTGGGCATTATTTCCTCTTTTGGAACGAAAGGCCCATTGACACCAACCGTTACCGGAGTTGATCTGGATGGTGATGGAACCACGTCTGAACCGCTGCCCGGCCTTGGCTGGAATTGCATCAATCGTGGTTGCGGCAAAGCCGATCTGGAAAAAGCGGTCGCAGCCTGGAATACAAAATATCCAGCCGGATCAAAAGACGCTCGCGGTTCCGCAATTCCGCAACTCACGTTGCCAGCCAATTATGAGTTTGGTGACAATTTCAGCGCACAAGATGTAAGACTAACTAAGAAATTTACGTGGAAAGATAACTATAAGCTTTCCATTTTCATGGAGGTCTTCAACATCTTCAACATTGCCAACGTTGGTGGGTATAACTTCACCATCAATTCGGGCGGATCGTTTGGGCAAGCAACCGGACGTGCAGGCCAAGTCTTTGGTACAGGCGGCCCACGCGCTATGCAATTAGGCGCACGCCTCGAGTTCTAACGAATTGCTAGGCTAGCAAAAACACTGAAGGCCACTCTTGATCGGAGTGGCCTTTTTTATATTGTAAAGTTATGAGTATCACTTTCAGTGAGAAAATATTGTGCCTTGCAAAGAGGCGTTAAGAGTTCAACCTTTAGGTTGTTTTTTTCCGGCCTCAAACAAGCTGAAGCTTGAACTCTTAACGCTTCTTTCCAGTGATTTCGTAGGCACGCAAAACTCAACTATCGCTACTGCGTCAAGACTTCCTTGAAATATTCCAGTGCGCGTTGGTCGCCTGATTGACCGAGCCAAAACAGCGCTTGTTTGCGCACCGCCATACTTTTATGGTCACGCGCAACTTTTAGTAAAGCAGGGACGGCTTCGTCTTTCGGGCGCTGGCTGAGCGCAAAGACAGCTTGTTTTTGGACTTCGGTTTCGGCGTCGTTTTTCTCAACCACATCTGTCAACGCGCGCAATGATCGTGCGCCTGCTTTTTGCCCTAGCCAAAAGAGCGCTTGCTTTTTCAATTCGCGGTCACTTTCGCTTTCGGCCTGCTTAATCAAAAAATCAATCGCGGCTTCCTGCTGTTGCTTCAATGTCACAGCAAACAAAATCTGGCGTTTCAATTCACGCGAAATATCTGTCGCATATAAATTCTGCAACAACCCAAGTGAGCCATTATCTTTGCTACGCCCTAAAGCAAATACCGCTTGTTTGCGAATTTCGAGTGGTTCTGCTTCTGTGCGCGCAATCTGTAATAAAAAGGCGGACTCAACTTCAAAATCGCCCAGCCACGTCAATGCACTTTTGCGCAACTTATTATTTTTGGCGGTTTCGACGATGCCTTTCAAAAGCCCGCCAATGCTTGGATCATCGTGTAAAGCGAGCGCGCGCACGACCTGCTCATTAATGCGCTCAGGTTGATTGTCACCCAATATTTTTTTCAGCCGCTGCAAACTTTCCTGATTATTGGCACGCCCCAACCAATACACGGGATAGCTGCTATATTCGCGCTGACGTTCCAGATTGTAAGTTTCTACCCGCACAACTTCGTTCGCATCGTGCAACAAAAAGATGCCGAGATTGCGCGTTTCCATTGCTGGGTCAGTCGTAGTCCCATTCACAATCACAACATTCCCATTGCGCGAAAAATCAGCGTCTACCAATACGCCAGGGCGCACGTCAAAGGAATATGCCACCCAAAATTTCGGCGCGGTTTTGCGCCCCTGTTGCAGCGCAGTTTCAAAGCGCGCATTGAAATCGCTGCCCTCAACAGAAATAAATTTTTGCTTTTGAACTTGTGTTGCAGTTGCAGCAGAAGATTCTACGCCGTAGCTAATATTGAACCACGCCTGCCCAATAAAAACGCTGATAAGAGAAAAAATCATTGAATTCCAGCTTTGCATTTCGCACTCACTTTCTAAAGTAAACACAGTTTTCCCAACGTGCTTGCTGATACCAAATCGTAGTTCAGCAAGCACCGGAAAAAATGGTCAATTGAAGAGGAAAACTACTTGAGGATTTCTTCGATAAACTTCGTTGCTTCAGGATCGCGGCTTTGTCCAATATACATCAACGCACGTTTGCGCAAATTCACCGAAGCATCGTTCTTGGCAATCTGCATTAATTTTTGCAACGCCGCTTTTGATTTTGATTGGCTCAAGCTCGAAATAATTTGCGACTTCACCTGCTCATTGCTGTCTGCGTCGTACAATTTAATCAGTTCGTTCATATTGTCTGCGCCGCGCTGGCCTAACCAGAAAATAGCTTGCAGACGCACGCTTGTGTCTTTTTCGTTCAGGGCAACATCACGAATTTTTTCAGTCACTTTCGGGCTGGAATTTTGTGCCAAGCCAATTAGAATTTGTTTACGGACACTGACATTTTTTTCGTTGTCGTAAATCTTCAGCAATTCGTCCAAGCTGCCATCATCGCTGCGAAAACTGAGGAAGCGAACGGCTTGCAAACGCAATTCATCATTACCGTTTGAGCGAGCAATTTCTAATAGTTTTGTGCGCGCGCGCGGATTTGATTGTTGCGAAAGCGATTGAATGACGCGCTTCTTAATTTCGAGTTCACTGCTGGCCTCATAAATTTTCACAAGGTCTTCAACCGCCGATTCATCGCCCCACATTCCGAGACGTAAGATCGCATCATTTTGTAACAGCTTGTATTGGCCGCCGCTGGCAATACCGTATAAGAATGTGCGCGAACGAGTGTCACGACGTTGCGAGAGCGCGAACAATGCGGCTTTGGCAATTTCTGTATCCGTTGATTTCGTTACTAATTCTTCAAGCACGTCTGAGACTTTGTCATCTTTGCTTTGCCCCAGCCAGAAAATTGCGTTGCGCCGCAATTTCACGTCGTACTGACCGCGCGCCAAGTCAATCAAATATGGTGTAGTCTTTGGCCCATTGTATTGTCCTAGCAACCGAATCGCAGTGTCTTTCAAATATTTGCTCGACTTGTCAGATTTCAGAATGTCTACGACATAAGTCAACGCGCGATCAGGATCAGATTGCATCAGGCTTTGCAGCGCAATGCTTTTCAATTCGTCTTTTTCGCTCGCTGGCTCACCTTTTTCTCCCCAATATGAAACAGCAGAGCCGCCACCTTTTGCTTTTGAAATACCAACTGTTCCCGTTACACCAGTGCTGGGGAATGGACTGACTGACCAGGAATCGCCACCGCTTGCAATTGTTACCCCAACAGCAGGAACAGGAGCCAGCGCGTCTTGCTTAAACTCAGGCGGAATGGTGGTCGCCACCGCGACAGGACTAAGAGCTTGCGCCGGACTTGGAAAGGCGAGCGGACTGGTTACTGAAACTACACGCGGAGCCGACGCCGCACGGGCAACACTCTCATTGCGAGTAAGAGCAGGGGCAATCTCCAGCCAGAGCGCCTGCGCATCATCGCGCCAATTTGATTGCGGATAACTTTGCGCGAGTTGCTGCAAATATTTTTCGACTTCCTGATAATGGGCTTGTTTCTTGTTGGCAAAAGCTAGCCAGTACAACGCCGCATCAGTATTTTTATGATTCGGATAATCGCGTAAAAATTCGCGCAATGCTTTTTCAGCGTCTTCCCATTTACCGTCTTCAATGAAATCGCGGCCTAGCCGAAAGACTTGCGCTGATTTATCTTTTTGCGCTTTGTTCTGATTATCATTGGACTGCACCAAACGGTTCAGCTTTTTCAGGTCTACCTGACTCCACGACTGTGCGACGACAGGCAATGTTAATAGGACGATGAATGATGTTTGTGTTAAGAATTTTGCTACTTTCATAAATATAATCCTTTGCTATAAAACTTAATCGGCAACTGCGTATGTCGCGCCGAACGATTGCAAATAATTTTGTAAGACTCCTACAATTTCATTGCGTTGCATTAAATCTTTGATTGCCAGTACATCTTCAGCAGCAGCGCGCTCCGGCAAATTCGCAATGTCTAATAGAACTGGCTCAAGACTGCCAAGCGCATCTTCAAGCGGTAAATTCCCGGTTGCTTCAGCGCCGCGCCGTAATTTTGCAATGGATTGCAAAAGCGCACGCGAACGCGATTTTTCATCGGCTACGTCAAACGTGATGCCGTCATCAGTGGGTTTGACGTTACGAAAGCCGCGCAACAACATTTGCGCTTTTTCTAAATTTTGTGCCGCTTCCAATGGCGAAACTGTGGGCGGAGCTTCGTATTCCAAAGCCAATGGATATGGGTCGAAAACAGCAAAAGGCTTTTTCGATGGCGCGCGCGAACCTTCTTTGCGCGTCGGCTTCTCGGCACGTCCGCCATTAGGCTTGCGGCGCGTTTGTGGCGAATCACCACCAAAGTTCGCAGGAACAGCGGGATCATTACGCGGCGTAAAATTCCGTTGGTTCCCCAAAGCAATTTTGGGTGCAACTTGTTCGCGGTCGCGCCAATGCCAAAATGAAGCAAAGGCAAGCCCGCTCACCACGAATAACAACGGCATCAACCACGCCAACCGCAGTGAAGCAAACCCCAGGCTGCCCAAGAATTGCTTGGCAGGTGGCTCTACTGTTGCCGCTGCTGCCAGTTTTGCGCGCAAGCTGGCTTCGTATCCTGCCCAATATTGTGGCTTAGGCACAGCCATCGTCACAGCCTGATCAAAAATATCCAGTGTTTCATTCAGTGCGGTATATTCTGCCGCACAGCGGGGACATTTTTTGATTACTTCAAGTTCTGCCTGATTTTTTTCTGCAAACAGCAGATCTGTCATGGTTTCTGTCATTTGATTGCAGTTGTGCATAAAACCTCAGCTTTTTTCATTCGGCAGCAGTTGCGGAACTTCCACCGTTTCCTGATTGACGCCCAATTGTTGACGTAATTTTGTGACCGTGCGAAACAACGCTTTTTTGATTGTGCCACTGGAAACGTTGCACGCCAGAGCGATTTCGTCGTACGTCATGCCTTCTTGGTGCTTCAGCAAAAATATCAATCGTTCACGCGCGCTTAATTCACCTAAAGCTTGCAGAACCTGTTGCACGAGCAAGCGCTGATGCTGTCCGGGTTCCACTGGCAAATCAAAATCTGAATCTGTCAAAGAAATATTTTGCGCAGCGCTTTTCGTGCTGAACAAACTGAACATCCGCGTGCGCTGATGATTCAGCAACGTATTAATCGTAATTTGGCGCAGCCACGTATAAAAACCTGCTTCGCCGCGATACAGCGCCAACGCGCGATAAGCTTTCAACCAAACTTCCTGTGACAAATCTTCAGCATTGTGAGCATCGCGCGTGTAATGCAGCGCCAGCGCGTAGATACGACGTTGATATTGCCGCGCCAATTGGCAAAAGGCGTCACGGTCTCCTGATTGTGCGGCGGCAATTAATTCTTTTTCGTCGTTCACGCTTGTTCCATCCGTTGCGAAGTGTCGTTTGCATAGACACGCTTGAGAAAATTTGGTTGGCCTGTGAGGCAAAAATAATTACGATTTTTTTTCGAGGTTGTTCTGTATACTGAGTTTTGAGTACCAACTTTAGTTGGCTCCCCTCGGTAACAAACCGCCTGAAGGCGGGATTCAAAACAATTTTGACCTGTTCTTTCGCAATTTGCTGCGATTATCAGTGAAACAATTTTGCCAACTTTTTCTTTTGCGCCCCGCTTTATTGTCAACAACATACGGAGGTTTTATGTCAATTTCACAATGGATGGCCTGGGAAGGCGGAGTAGATTTAGTTGCAGTCACAAGCCCTGATTTAGCGATGCCAAATGTCATCGTGCATGTAGCGCGCATGGTGCATACGCCCGTTGGTTCCGCTCCGTCTGGCCTGGTTCTGTATCAACCGGACGCGAAAGCGATGCCACAATTTATGGGGTTTATTTCGACGGATGAAAAAGTCGGCGCATATTTTGGCCCGCATATTTTTGCAGGCACACCATTTGAATCTGCGCCTGTCATCAAAGCTGAAATTTCTATCAATCTGGAATTGCCGGAAGCAATCTCCGCCAAAATTGTTATTCCGGGCTTCACGATTGAATCCTGCCTGACCGGTATCGGCGCGTTGGAAATTATCAACCGCCCGCCGCAAACGTTGCCGTTCACGCAACAAGGAACCGAAGCCAAAGCGGACAAGGCTACGGTAAACATTAATGGCGAAGAAATTTCTATGATTGTGCCACCGATTGGCATGTCCGGCGGCCCGGCGGCAGTTTTTGCGCCGTGTGGATTATACGCACGCTAAATTTGTATGATGGGCATCTTGCCTGTCGCGCTTTCAGGGCAGGCAAGATGCCTGCCCTACATTGTTATTATTGTATGAGATACAAAATTTATTCAGTTCTTTTCAGTACAGTTTTGCTTTTTTTCGCAATCAATTCAATCGCACAAACCAAGGGACAAACGTCTGCTGTTACAAAATTTAAAGCACCGACACTTACAAAAATTAAGGGCTTCAACGAAGCGCATTGCATAGCGGTCAATAAGAATTTGCGTATTTGCAAAGCAATCGCTGAGAACGAGAGAGACTTTGCTGAAGATTTTTTGATTGAGCGCGGTGGCAAAATTATCGGGCGCCAACCAGCCAACGGCAGCACCGCGAATTTCGCCGTATTGCAAAGTGATCTAGACGCTGATGGTAGCATTGAAACTATTATCGTGAGCCATGAAACCACCAGCAATGGGTTAGGCGTGCGGTATTACGCAATCAATATTTGGAGTGAACTTGAGAAAAAAGAATATCAAGCTCCATTAACATTTTCAGTCGAAGAATACGGCAACGATGGCACATTCATACGCCAACCGGGAACGACTGGCGTGTTGATATTCGCTACGAATTGGATTAGCAGCGACACACTCGACAAAAAATCCGGCACTTATTTGTTGGGGCGCTGGTTCCGCTACGACAAAGGGAAATTAGCACCTGTAAACAAGCCCATGCTCGTGCGTCGTTTATTGTCGAGTTTTGAAAATGAACGCGGCAAAGTTTTTTCCGATCCGCCGAACTATTTCACGTGGACTAGTCCGTACAGTTGGTTCACCAATGGCAAGGGACGCGAAATCACAGCCGACCCTGAAATTAATGGCAAGGCTACTGTAGCGGTAAACGGTACAATCGTTGCGATCAAAGAAGTGAAATACAAACAAGACCCAGCGGATGCCGACAGCACCGAAAAATCGCAGACGATATACGAGATCAAAGCTGACAGCGGCGAACATCTCACTTATTTAAAAAGTGATGAAGACGAAATCAAAATTAAATTTCCGCAAGCCCACCAATTCATGCGATTCGGGTTGCAAGCGCAAAAAATGATTTTGCCTGATGGCATCACGCCCGAAGCAGTGCTGCACAATTTAATCGGAGCGAATGTACAAATTGTAAGTTATCAATCTGAGCCTGAACTGAATCCGATTTTCGTGATGTGGCTCACGCCTGCAAAATAATTTTTCCACTTTTATGCTTATTCGGTTAGCTCTCGCCTTATTGCTTTTTTCGCTCATCCCCACGAATTTACTAGCGAATATGGCTTCGCCTGCGCGGGCGGGTCAATTAAACGTAGAGCCAACCGGACTTGAAAAAATTGCGATCACGCGCGAAACGCTGACAATTGATTTGCGTTCGCTATCACAAAATCAAGCAGCACTCGTCGAAGCGATTTATCAGCTTAACAATTCTGCTGCTGCCCAAAAAATCGAATTAGTATTTGTTGCTGCCGCGCAAAATGTGCAACATTTTCAGGTCTGGTTGGACGAACAGGAAATTCCCAGCCAAGCGATGGAGCGGCAAAATTTACCTTCCAGTTGGCAAGCCCCTCGCCATACTCCCGGCTTCAATTCAGGACAAGAAATTTTGTTTGCGGCATTGCCTGCGACACTGACAAAGCCGTTGCAATTCGCTATCACAATTCCTGCTGGCGCACACAAAATCAAAGTAAAATATCAATCCGCGCTCAGCTTCAATGTCAGCGGTGAACCCATAAAATATTGGCAATTTGCGTATGTGCTTGCGCCTGCGCGTGATTGGGCGAGTTTTGGCGGTTTAGACATCACGGTAAATTTACCCTTAGGCTACAGGCACGCATCGTCATTGCCACTGCAACAAAACAAAGAAATTTTGCGCGGCAGTTTTTCAGAAATTCCTGCCGATGCTTTGACGATGACGTTGCAATTGATGCCGCCGCGCGCTTATCAATTTGCCGACGCATTTGGATTTTGGATTTTTGTCGCTTCGTTGCCGCTGGGGTTATTGGTGTGCCTTTGGCTAGGCTGGAAACAGACGCACAAACAATCAACAGGATGGTTGAGCGCGTTTGCCGGAGCCGCAGCCGGAGCAATAGTTATAGGGCTTTCCGGCTGGTTCGCAATTTTCGGGGCAGAATATTTTATCCCCGAAAAAGAAATCGCGCATTATGGCTATGGATCATTTTTTCAAGTGGTTGGATTATTGTTGCTCGCGATGTTTATTTTTGCGCTGAGTCTCGCAGTATTTTTCCTGACAGCAAAAATCGTGCGAAGGAAATGGGCGTAGCGCTCGTCCTCATTCGCTTACGCCAGTCGCCAACCGGAAAAGATCAGTCAGGAAACCGCCGTCCGTTTCTATTCGCTCAATCGTAAAGTTAACCTTCTTGTTTCCATCGCGCCGCGCGGTAAGCCGAAACACGTTGCGCCGCATTCGCAGCACAAGATGCGTACTACCCCGATTCGCCTGCGCGGTGGAAGGTGGTTGAAAGCCCCAGCGTAGTTTTCCGTTTACTGTTTCGTTGATTAAATTAACCAGAATGTTGTCCGCATCATCTGGCTCTGAAGTTTTATGCTCGGTAGTCAAATTTGTCTCCTGATAAAATCGTATTGGATCAATTGGGAATGCATCAATTTAAAGCCAAAAGTGCATAACTCCAAATAGTCTTGTCACAATAACAACTAAATCGCAGTTTATCAGAAGTCGAATAATTGAGGCTAGTATTCGCATTCGGTCGCTAATCACACCGCAATGCAATCATTGGATCAACTTTTGCCGCTCTACGCGCGGGAAGCCAACATGCGAGCAAGGCGACAATAGCGAGCAAAGCCACTACGCTGGTAAAGATTGAAATGTCCAAAGGGGGAACTTCAAACAGTAGGCTTTTCAAAAGCCTGGTAACGAAGTATGAAACAAGTAAACCCGTCGCTAAACCAATCCCGATGAGACTGCCGCCTTGTGACAAGATAAGCTTCAGCACATCAGAAGATTGTGCACCGAGTGCCATCCGAATGCCGATTTCTTGTGTACGCTGCGTGACGGTATAGCTCATCACACCATAAATTCCAATCAATGCCAGCACTAACGCGATCCCTGCAAACACGAATAACAAACCAGCGATGAAGCGTTGCGGTGCCAGAGAATTTTTTACAGCCGTTTCAAGCAAGCGCGCATTACGAATTGGAATTTGCGGGTCAACTGATTCCACCGCTTTGCGCAATCCATTGATTAATTGTTCGGCGGGAACATTGCCACGCACCGCCAAAGCCATTCCGGCCTCTGGCATTTGCTGCGCGGGAAGATACACTTCCGGTTGGAATTCGGCATCCAGGTCAAGCAATTTGATATTGCCGATGACGCCGACAATTTCGCGCGAGACGGCTTTACCATAGAGCTTTCCTTCTTCGGGACTGCCTACTGTGATGTGTTTGCCAAGCGGATTTTCAGTCGGAAAATATTTTTGGGCGAGTCGTTCATTGATAATGATGACACCGGGGCGCGTGCGATCATCAGCTTCAGTAAAATCGCGCCCAGATTTCATCGAAATACTCATCGCACGAAAATAATCAGGAAAGATCGCATGCTCATCAGCTTGCGGGCTGTCACTGTTGGGTGGCTCAGGACGCCCGTCAATGCTAAACGAAGTCGCTCCGCGCGAATTATTGAAGGGTAAATTGGTTGTAGCAGAAGCGTATTGCACGCCCGGTAACGCGCGCACAGAGGCAAGCGTCGCGCGAAAAAATTCCGCTCGTTGCCATTCGTCCTGATAACGCGCACGCGGCAAATTAATTTGCGTCGTAACTACGTTTTCAGCGCGAAAGCCCGGATTCACTTGCAACAAATTCCAAAAGCTTTTTAGCAATAGCCCTGCACTAATCAACAGCACCAGTGACAAGCCAATTTCCGTGACAACTAAGCTATTGCGCAAAAATTTCAACCCGCCTGCGCCAGAAGCAGTTCGACTATTTTCGCGCAACGTTTGATTCAAATCGGCTTTAGAAATATGCAGCGCAGGAATCAAGCCAAATAGAATTCCTGTCAAACACGACATTCCCAAGGTAAACGCGATGACAAAACCATCAATGCCAATACTTTTTGATCTAGGCAGTGCATCGGGATTCAGCTTCAACATTGCATCAATGCCAAAGCCCGCCAGTGCCAAGCCTAAGCCGCCGCCCACCAAACTTAGAATCAGGCTTTCCATTAACAACAGGCGCATTAAGCTCCAACGTGAGGCGCCAAGCGCGGCGCGCAAAGCGACTTCTTTCCAACGCACTGTGGCACGCCCTAAAATCAAATTCGCTACATTGACGCAGGCAATCAACAATACCAAGACAACTGCGCCAAAAAGAATCAGAACCGGTTTTTCAATGTCGCCGACAAGTTGTTTACGCAAGAGCACAAGATTGAAAACCAAATCCGAAACGTCTTTTGCATTCGCGCGCACGATTTGTGCGGCTATTGAATTCGCTTCGGCGCGCGCCGTCTCCACGCTAACACCATTTTTGAGCCGCGCGACGGTTTGTAAAAATGATGAGCCGCGTGGGATTTTTGCGGCATCAAGCGCAAGGGGTTTCCACGCGTCTACATTGGAAGAAGGAAAGCCAAATTGAGGCGGCATCACGCCAATAATCTCGGTCGGCTCGCCATTCAATTGCACGATTTGCCCAATAATATTTTGATTGCCAGCAAAGCGGCGCTGCCAGAGACCATGACTGATGACAATGACACGATCTTTGCCAGCGACGTCCTCAGCATTGGAAAATACGCGCCCTAAAATTGGAGCAACATTTACGACGCGCCCGAAATCACCAGAAATCGCTACACCGCTGATTGCTTCAGGCGAACCATCACCTGTCAGCGCATAGCTCGTATAGCGAAATGCGCTGTATCCCTCGAAGCTTTGGCTGCCACGCCGCAAATCATCATAGTTCAACGGAGCCATTGACGAAGTGCCGGTTGGATTCTTTGAATCTGCCGTCCACACATAGACGATTTGTTCTGCTTGCGGATATGGTAACGCGCGCAATAACAGCGTATTTACAACACTAAAAACAGCGGTGTTCGCTCCGATGCCAAGTGCCAAAGTCAACACGGCAATAGTTGTAAAACCAGGATTCTTGCGCAACATTCGCAAGCAATATCGGATGTCTCGTAAAAGTGTTTGCATAATTCTCCTGAATGGTGAACGGCGATCAGTGATCGGTCTTCAATTTCTTACTAACCACCGCCCACCGACTACCAACTATTCACAACGCAGCGCCACCATTGGATCCACTTTCGTCGCACGCCGCGCGGGTATGTAACACGCGAGTCCCGCGACAAGGGCAAAAATGCCGACCACCAGCGTAAATGTCAGCCCATCTGTAGCTGTTATTCCAAACAAGACTCGCGATAACACACGACTCAGGGCAAAAGCTCCGAGCAAGCCTAATGCCAAGCCAAGTAGCGTGAGTTTCAGGCCTTGTCCCAACACTAGCCGAAACACGTCGCGCGCGTGTGCGCCAAGCGCCATGCGAATGCCAATTTCATTTGTACGTTGTGCGACAGCGTACGACATCACCGCGTATAAACCGACCGTCGCCAGCACCAGCGCAATTAGCGCAAAAGCGCCTAGCACCACGGTTATGACACGCTGTGGTGAGCTTCGTTCACGAATTCTTTCATCCATCGTCTTGATATGCGAAATCGGTAAATTAGGATCAAGCGCTGTCAATTCCTGACGAATCGCATTGACCAGTTGGGTAGGCGCAAGTTCGCCGCGCACAACAAACGACATCGTTTCGCGTGACCATTGTGCATGTGGCTGATAAACGCTCGGTTCCGCCAAATCATCAAGATTGTCATTCATCACATTGGCAACGATGCCAATGATTTCGACGGGCTTGTCATTGCCAAAATTCAACCGTTCACCTATCGCAGTACGCCCCAGAAAATAGCGCGCCGCGAAAGCTTCGTTAACCAGCGCGACGAGCGGAGCTTGCGCGTTGTCCTGCTCAGTAAAAAATCGTCCTGTGCGTAACGGTGTCCCAATTGCCGCGAAATAACTCGGCGTCGCCAACCGTACGTCTGTACTCGGCATACTCGCTTGCGGAAAAGGCGGCTGACCAACGATTTGAAAAAAACTGCTGTTGTGATTTCCACTGAGCGGCAAATTATCGACTGCGCCTGCGCTCACGACGCCGGGCAAAGCTGTGGTGCGCCGAATAAGCTGCTGAATAAGTTCAGCGCGCTGCGCAGGCTCCTTATAACGATCTTTTGGCATCACGACGCGCAGCGAAATGACGTGCGCAGGGTTAAAGCCAAAATCCGTTTGCCAGATGACAATAATGAAGCTACGAAGCAACAAGCCTGCGCCGATTAACAGCATCAGCGATAAGGCGATTTCACCTACGACTAAACTATTGCGCCAACGATTGCGCACGCCTCCAGCCGCACCTTTATTGCCATCTTTTAGCGCTACGTCAAAATTGGTTTGCGTCGCCTGCCACGCGGGTAACAAGCCAAACAACACGCCAGTGCAAAATGATACGCCCAAGGTAAAAAACAAAGCCGTGCGATTGAGCGTCAGATGTGACCAACCTGGAATAAATTGCGAGAAACCTTCAGGTACACCGTGGGCGAGCGTGTCTACGCCCCAATAAGCAAGCAACAATCCGCCGATGCCACCAAGCAACGAGAGCAATAAACTTTCCGTTAACATTTGCCGCATCACCCGCCAACGCGAAGCGCCTAAAGCCATCCGTACAGCCAATTCTTTTTGTCGCCCGGTTGCACGTACAAGCAAAAGGTTGGCCACGTTGGCGCAGGCAATCAACAAAACGCAAAACACTGCGCCAAGCATAATCACAAGATAGCTGCGCGAGTGCCGTGTATGGTCTTCGTTCAAGCCCACGACAAAGGCGTCAACGCCACTGTTGGTCGCCGGATAAAGCTGTTGCGAACGTTGCATTAGGGCGCGGATTTCAGTGTCAGCCGCAGCCACGCTTACGCCCGATTTGAGCAAGCCCATCACACGCACATAATGGCTGCCGCGATCCTGTAACTTAGCAGCATCAAGCATGAGCGGCGTCCACAACTCGCCTCCGCTGTAAGGAAAATCAAAATCGGGCGGCATTACGCCCAGCACTTGATGAGGCTTACCGTTAATCTGAATCATCTGCCCCACGATGTTTGGATTTGCGCCAAAACGCTGTTGCCACAAGCTGTGTTTGAGCACAACAACCTGTTCGTGCCCCGCTTCGCCTTCTGCTGCTGTAAAACCGCGCCCCAGCAGCGGCTGCACACCAAGCGCCTCAAAAAAACCTGTAGTCACGGTGTAACCCGTGAATCTTTCAGTCTGCTCGCTAGTTTGCAGATCGAAATCTTCGTTGCGCATTGCGATGAAATCGGCGAAGGTCTTACTTTGCGTGCGCCAGTCGTTCAAATTCCCCGGCGCTGCAGAGGAACGCTGCATACCGATTTCGCGCTTGCGTTCATAAACCATCACCAGTCGTTCTTGATTCGCAAAAGAAAATGGCCGCAAAATCAAGGCATCCAGCGCACTAAAGACCGTCGTCGTGGCACCAATCCCCAACGCCAACGTGAAAACGGCAACCACCACAAAGCCAGGCCTTTTCAGCAACATTCGCACGCCGTAGCGCAAGTCTTGTAAGAGTGTTTGCATAATTCTCCTGAATGGTAATCGGTAGATGGTAGTTGGCCTTCGACTTCTTACCAACCATTACCCACCAGTCACCAACTATTCACATCGCAGTGCAATCATCGGATCAACTTTCGTCGCTTTGCGAGCGGGAAGATAACAAGCAGAAAAAGCGATAAGCAGCAAAATGGCGGACACGCTGATGAAGGTCAGTGCATCCAGTGCGCTAACGCCATAAAGCAAACTGGCGAGGAAGTTTGTGCCAAGGAACGCCAGCACTAAGCCAATCGCTACGCCAATAACTGTTAGCAAAATGCCCTGCCCCATCACCAGTTTCAGAATTTCCACTGTATTAGCGCCGAGCGCCATGCGAATGCCGATTTCGCGCGTGCGCTGCGTGACGGCATACGACATCACACCAAATAAACCAATCGCAGCGAGCAACAACGCTAGCAAACCAAAACTGCCGAGCAATGAGGCAGCGATGCGCGCGGGAAATAATGGTAAGTCCATGTGCTTGGTCAACGTCTTGGCATTGTACACAGGCAAATTGCCATCCAGCGCTTGTATTTCCTGACGAATCGCATTGATCGCATTTTGCTGATCGCCGGTTGCACGCGCGACCAGTGTGAGGTAACTACCGTCTTGCGACTGTAAAGCGCGAAATATAATCGGGGCAGCCTCTTCGCTTAAACTAAAATATTTGCCGTCTCGCACGACACCCACGATTTCGCGCCATGGGCCATTCACACTTTCGGTGCTGAATCGTTTGCCAATCACATTATCCGTATTCCAAAACTTACGCGCGAATGTTTCATTCACGATGGCAGTTTGCAATTCGCCTTCGGCATCCTGCTCGGTGAAATCGCGCCCATGTACCAACTGCACACCCATCGCTTCCTGATAACCTGCGCTGATGCGCGAAGAAAATACGCTGGGAACATTTGCGCCGCGCTCTTCCGGGCGTCCTTCGATGAAAACATTTTGGTAGTTGAGGTTCATGCTTAGCGGCATGAAATTTGTCAGCCCAACGGCTTGCACATTCGGCAGCGCGCGCACGCGTTCGATTAGTTGTTTTTTGAACGCACGCGTGCGCCCGTCGTCATACCCTTGCAAACTCAAATCAAACGACAGCTCAACCGCATTTTGCGTAATAAATCCGGGATTAATAAATTGCGCTTGTTGCAATCCGCGCAGCACCAAACCCGCACAAATCAGCAACACCAACGACAATGACATTTGCAAGATCACAAGCCCGTTGCGCAACCACGCGCGACGTTTGCCGCCAATGGTAGTCTCTTCTTTCAAAGCCCCAACTACGTTTGGATTAGTGGATTGCAATGCAGGTAACAAGCCAAAAACGATGCCCGTTAACAACGAAACTAGTAGCGCAAAAATCAAGACACGATAATCCAAATGCAACTTAGTGGAAATCGGAATATCCATCGGCGGGTTATACGCGACCAACGCATCCAACATCCAATACGCCAACAAAATGCCTAATGCTCCGCCCAAGACCGAAAGTAAAATGCTTTCGGTTAGGAGCTGACGAATCAACCGCACACGGCCTGCGCCAATTGCCAGACGCACGGCAATTTCTTTGCGTCGCTCAGTTGCACGCGCCATCAGCAAATTCGCCAGATTCGTGCAAGCCAGTAACAGCACGAGCAGAACAACCAGCATCATTACGCTGGTAAACCCTAAAATCGAAGTGCGAAAGAAGGAGCCAAATAAACCAGGCGGCGATAAAGTGATGGTTGCGCCCTCACTGTTTTGCGGAAAGTCTTTGGCAAGTTGCGCGGCAATGGCTTGCACATCGGCTTCTGCTTGTTTCATTGTGATGCCAGCTTGCAAACGGCCTTGCACAAAAATATTTTCGGAGCCACGCGCTTCTAAATAATCATTCGATGGTTCAATCACACGCTGCATCATCATCGGAAACCAGATTTCAGCATTGAGCGCAATTTCTGAGCCATAAAAACCCGGCGCGGCAATGCCGATGATGCTGAATTTGCGCCCGTTGATAATGACTTCTTTGCCAAGAATATTAGGATCGGAAGCAAACCGCTTTTGCCAGCAAGCGTGTGTGATGACCGCGACAGGATGCGCACCCGGCGTTTTATCATCTTCCGGCGTGAGCAATCTGCCGCGCTCCGCTTTGATCCCCAACACAGAAAAATAATTGCCTGAAACTAAATAGCCCCACACTCGTTCGTTGCGCCCTTCGTGACTCAAACTAATCGGCGTAGTGCGATAGGCAATCAAGCCTGAAAACACGCGGTTGCGATTTCGCAAATCACGATACGCCGGATAGGAAAACACCGGAACTTCGTTATTCGTTTTCAGCGAGGCCAAGTTCAGCGAAACCAATTGCGCCGGATTTTCAATCGGCAATGGGCGCAACAATGTTTCATTCACTAAACTAAAGATTGCCGTGTTTGCACCAATCCCCAGCGCCAACGTGAAAATGGCAATCAAGGTGAAGCCAGGCTTTTTCAGCAACATTCGCACGCCATAGCGCAAGTCTTGTAATAGTGTTTGCATAATTCTCCTGAATGGTAATCGGTAGGTGGTAGTTGGCCTTCGACTTCTTACCAACCATTACCCACCAGTCACCAACTATTCACATCGCAGTGCAATCATCGGATCAACTTTCGTCGCTTTGCGAGCGGGAAGCCAGCAGGCGATAATGGCTACGATCATTAAAAGTGCGGCAATTGCAGCAAAGGTCAATGGATCATTGGCGCGCACGCCAAACAATAAACTTTCCATCAACCGCGTTAGGGCAAACGCGCCTGCCAGGCCAAATCCTAAGCCGATCAATACGAGCTTCATGCCCTCCCGCACAATCATCTGCAAAACGTCCGAAGTGCGCGCGCCCAATGCCATCCGAATGCCGATTTCCTGCGTACGCTGTGTCACGCTATATGCGACGACGCCATATAAACCAATGGCGGTTAATAACAATGCTGTTGCCGCAAAAACACCAAGCAATAAACTATTGAAACGCGGCGCAGCGACCGATTCATTAATGTATTCATCAAAAACCTTGATTTGACTGACAGATACGTTGCGATCCATTTTGGCAATTTCCTGCCGCACCAGATTCGTTAACGATTGCGCATCGGTTGGCGTTTTCAGCACCAGCGAAAAGTTATTCGTCGCAGGCAATTGTGGTATGTGCAAATACAATTCGGGCGCAGGTGGTCTTTGTAAGTTGCGCGAACGGTAATCCGCGACCACGCCAATAATATCGCGCATTGGCAAAGGGCCTGATTCGGCTTGTATACTGGGATTAATGCGTTTGCCTAAGGGATTCTCATTTGGAAAATATTTCTTCACGAATGATTCATTGACGATAACAACTGGCTGCGAAGTGCGCAGATCGCGCGCTTCAAAATTACGACCTTGCTTGATGTCCAATCCCATCGTCTGAAAATAATCAGTACCTACTAACGCGACGCCGGATTCATAAGGAAAGTTCACGCCAGAATTGTTCGGACGCCCTTCGATGTTGAATCCAACGCCAATAACACTGTTCGTAAATGGCATAGGCGTAACCCCGCTGTAGGAAGCAACGCCAGGCAAGGAACCAAGATTTAGCATTAATCGTTGATAGAAATCGGCAATTTGTTCAGCTTTACTGTAAACACTATCCGGCAATCCTATGCGCATGGTAAGAACATGTTCCGAGTTAAATCCGGGCTGCACGCGTGTGAGCCGGATAAAACTTTGAATCAGTAAACCGGCACCAACCAGTAAAATCACAGCCATTGCGACTTCAGCTATCACAAAGAGACTGCGTGCCCCTGCGCGCACACTAAACGTTCCGCGCCCCGCTTCTTTGAGTGTACTGTTCAATTCTATGCGTGTAAGTTGTAAGGTGGGAATCAGCCCGACAATAATGCCCGTCAAAACAACGATCGCGAATGTAAATAATAAAACGCGCCAATCCAGGCGGGCTTCAGCAATGCGTGGAATTGCGTTGGGTGTTATGGCGATGAGCCCTTCAATCATAAATCCGGCAAGTCCCCATGCCGCTAATCCACCAACGAAACTGAGCAGTAAACTTTCTGTTAATAATTGACGTATCACACGCCAGCGACCCGCGCCTAAAGCAGTCCGCACAGCAATTTCGCGCATCCGATAGGCGTTACGCGAAAGCAACAAATTGGCCACGTTGGCACACGCAATTAACAGCACGAAGCTAACGGCGGCAAATAACACCCATAATGAAGCGCTTACATCGCCCGTGAACAATTGTAAAAGTGGAATTGCCTGCACAATAAAATTGCGGTGTTCGTTGGGATATTGTTTTTCAAGTTGACTGGCAATTGAGGTAAGTTGCGCATTCGCCTGTGCCAAACCGATTTCAGGCTTGAGCAAGCCAACCACACGTAAATACTGGTTGCCGCGTTGCGTGCAGGAAGAATCTTTCTTGTTGTCATCACAATCTTTGGCGTAATTTGCCCATAATTCAATCGGCTCAGCTTGAATCGGAAATTGAAATCCCTGTGGCATCACGCCCGTAACAATAAAGCTTTCACCGTTGATCGTTGCCGCTTTACCAACCACGCCAGGATCGCTCTTGAACCGTTTTTCCCAGAGCGAATAACTAAGTACAATAGAACGCCCGCCGCCTGCTTTGTCGGCTGCTGCGCTAAAGGTTTGGCCGTAAATCGCTTTCACGCCTAAGACTGAAAATAAATCCGCCGTCACGATTGCGCCGCGCAAACGCACCGCTTCATTTTCACTGGAAACGATATAGCTACGCGTTGAATAGACGGCCATTTTCTCAAAAGCATTGGTCTGCCCACGTAAATCCACAAAATCAGGATATGAAATCGTATCGGACACATTTTCCGTCACTGAACCAATCGCCATAATGCGTTTGGAATTAGTATAGGGAAGCGGCTTCAATAAAACCGTTTGCACAATGCTGAAAATTGCGGTGTTCGCGCCAATGCCTAAGGCTAAAGTCAAAATTGCAATTAACGTGAAACTTTTATTCCTAAGTAATAGACGCGCACCATAACGAAGGTCTTGAAAAAAGATTTGCATAATTCCTCTATTCGTTACGAATATATCTTGGCTTACTCAATTGCTGTGCCGCGTTTCGGGGAAGCACGCAAACTCTATAAGCAAGCGCTAATTCATTAAAGAACTTGGCATCAAAATTCTTTTGCCGTTCGCTTTTGGGAAGATAGTTTCCCAAAACTGAACGCCTTGCGCAGACAGAAAGAGAGAAGGAGCGAATGAGCCAATGAGCGAAAAAAAGAGCAACTATCTTTTCCTCTCCATCTCTCCTTCTCTCATTCACCCTACCCCTCCATCTTCCTACACTGTCCGATTTTGGGAAAACGCGATGCCAACAACGAACAGCAAAACTCATTAAGATGCGGTTTATCTTGATGAAATCATTATTTCTATTAGTGATTTCGCTCTGGCATAAGAGTTGTAATAAGCTGTATTGGAGATAACTATGGATGTTCCGCGCTCTGAAAAAGTGAAACGCAATAAGCGTATTCGCCAAATCATGTATGTCGTCGTTGGCCTCGCAGCAATTGGCGGCATTACTTACGCATTGTCGAAACTTAAACCCGCTGCGCCTAGTATTGAACGCAGTACAATCTGGCCTGGCGAAGTCAAACGCGGCGAAATGATTCGCAACGTGCATGGTATCGGCACGCTCATTCCTGAAGACATTCGCTGGATTCCGGCGGTCACAAATGGGCGCATTGAAAAACGATTAGTAAAACCGGGCGCGTCGGTCAGCGCTGATACCATCATCATCGAAATGAGCAATCCAGAATTGGAACGAGATGCGCTGGATGCGCAAACACAATTGCGCGGAGCCGAGGCAGAACTAGCAAATCAAAAAGTGCAACTGGAAAGCTCACGGCTCAATCAGCAGGCATCAGCAGCTACCGTTCGTTCAGATTATCAGCAAGCAAAATTACAAGCTGAACGCGATGAAATTTTGGCGAAAGAAGGATTAGGCGCAGATCTTAACGCGAAGCTTTCGCGCGGGCGGGCGGATTCATTATCAAATCGTGACGCCATTGAGCAAAAACGATTAGACATTGCAGGCAGCGCCATCAAAGCGCAAATCTCTGTTTACGAAGCGCGCGTCCAACAGTTCAGCGCGCTATATGAATTGCGTCGCAAACAATTGGATGCGCTGAAAGTTCGCGCAGGCGTTAACGGCGTAGTCCAGGAAGTCGCCGTGCAGGAGGGTCAGCAAGTTACACAAGGCACAAATCTCGCGCGCGTGATTGACCCATCGCGGCTCAAGGCAGAAGTGCGTATCGCTGAAACGCAAACCAAAGACATCATCGTCGGGCAGCGCGCCGAAATTGATACGCGCAACGGCATTATCGAAGGTTCCGTAATGCGCATCGCTCCCAGCGCGCAACAAGGCACTGTCACAATTGAAGTGCAATTGCTCAGCGATTTGCCCAAAGGCGCACGCCCGGATTTAAGTGTAGACGGCACAATTGAACTGGAGCGATTGAATAACGTTTTGTATGTGCAACGCCCTGCTTTCGGGCAGGAAAAAAGTCAGATCACACTTTTCAAAATCTCGCCCGATGGCAAAGAAGCTGTGCGCGTGCCCGTCAAACTTGGTCGCACTTCAGTTAGTAATATTGAAATTTTAGAAGGCCTAAATGTCGGCGATAAAGTGATTCTGTCCGACACATCGCAATTTGATAACGGCAATGTAAATCGCATTCGCCTGAACTAGACTGCTACAGATTGTACGCGGAGAAAATTACGCTATGACCAATGGAAATCAATCACTACTTAAGCTCGATGGCGTCACGAAAGTTTTTTATACTGACGAAGTCGAAACGCATGCGCTGTCCGGCATTCATCTGGAAATCGAAACGGGCGAATTCGTTTCGATAGCGGGGCCGTCAGGTTGCGGTAAATCTACGCTGCTTTCAATTTTAGGTTTACTGGATTCGCCCAGCGGTGGCGATTACTGGCTCAACGGCAAACCCGTCGCCAGCCTCAACCAACGTGAGCGCGCGCGCATCCGTAACCGCGAAGTTGGCTTTATTTTCCAGAGCTTCAATTTGATTGGCGATTTGTCAGTATATGAAAATGTCGAACTGCCCTTAACCTATCGCGGCATTGGCGCAGCAGAGCGCAAACAAATGGTCACACAAGCACTCGAACGCGTAGGCATGGCGCACCGCTCAAAACATTTGCCCGCGCAACTTTCCGGTGGTCAACAACAACGCGTTGCCGTAGCTCGCGCCATCGTCGGACAACCGTTAATTTTGATGGCGGACGAACCAACCGGAAACCTTGATTCCAAAAACGGCGATGCCGTGATGGAATTGTTGCGCGAATTGCATCAGGGCGGCGCTACGATTTGTATGGTCACGCACGACAACCGATTTTCGCGCCACGCAGATCGCACGATTCATTTATTCGACGGTCAAATTGTTGACGAAAGCGCAGAATAAGAATGATCACCTTACAAAACATTGAGCGATTCTATTCGCAAGGCGTCACGAAAACGTGGGTCTTGCGGCGCGTAAATTTGACGATTGAGCAAGGCGAATTTATTTCGATTATGGGGCCATCGGGCGCAGGAAAATCTACGTTACTGCATATTTTAGGGATGCACGATCAATCATGGGAAGGCGAATATTATTTCTTCGATCAAGCCGTGCATAAACTCAAACCAAAAGAACGCGCCGGATTACGCAATCAAAATATCGGCTTTGTTTTTCAAAGCTATCATTTGCTCGATCACATGACCGTGTACGAAAACATTGAAATTCCGCTCTCATACCGCGATGTCAAAAAATCTGAGCGCGAATCAATTGTCGCCGATGTGCTGGATCGTTTTCAGATTGTCGGCAAAAAAGATTTATATCCGTCACAGCTTTCCGGCGGACAACAACAATTAGTTGGCGTAGCGCGCGCCGTCGTCGCCAATCCCAAATTAATTTTAGCCGACGAGCCAACCGGAAACTTGCATTCAGCACAAGGCCGCGAAATTATGGAGCTATTCAAAAAGCTCAACGATCAAGGCACTACGATCATTCAAGTCACGCATTCTGAGGTAAACGCCGGCTATGGAAATCGCGTGATCGAATTGCGTGATGGTTGGGTTGCAAACGCATGAAGGCTGATTCCGCTAAAATTTTGATTGCTGACGATCAGCCGGATGTGCTGGAAGCGCTGCGTTTATTACTCAAAGGCGAAGGCTGGGAAATTGCCGCCGCCGCCGCGCCCGCACAAGTCTTGCAGTTACTTTCTGAACAGGAATTTGACGTAGCGTTGATTGATCTCAATTACGCACGCGACACCACCTCAGGACGCGAAGGATTAGATTTGCTCACGCGCATGAGCGAGCTTGACAGCACGTTGCCAATCATCGTGATGACCGCGTGGAGCAGCGTCAGCGTCGCCGTCGAAGCCATGCAACGCGGCGCGCGCGATTTTGTCCAAAAGCCCTGGGAAAACGAAAGGCTGCTGGTAACGCTGCGCACACAAATCGAACTCAGCCGCGCGCTAAGACAAAGCCAACGATTGCTCGCCGAAAATGAAATTTTGCGCGCCGATAATGGGCCGCCCGTCATTGCCGCTTCGCCCGCAATGCAATCTGTTCTCGAAGTCATCGCCCGCGTAGCCCAATCCGATGCCAACGTTTTACTCACAGGCGAAAACGGCACAGGCAAAGGCGTTATCGCGCGCGCCTTGCATGCGGCTTCGTCGCGCGTAACAAAACCATTAATTACCGTCAACGTCGGCGGATTATCTGAAGGCGTGTTTGAAAGCGAATTATTCGGGCACGTGCGCGGCGCGTTCACCGACGCCAAAACGGATCGCGTAGGCAGATTTGAACTCGCTGACAACGGCACATTATTTTTAGACGAAATCGCCAACGTGCCGATTGGACAGCAACCAAAGCTTTTACGCGTATTGGAAACAGGCGAATTTGAACGCGTCGGTTCATCCAAAACGCGCAATGTGAGCGTGCGAATTATTTCAGCGACAAACGCAGATTTGCGCACCGAAGTCGAAGCCGGAAAATTTCGCCGCGATTTATTTTTCCGCCTGAACACAATCGAAATTCACTTGCCGCCATTGCGCGAACGGCCTACAGATATTCCATTGCTCGCCGCGCATTTTTTGCATCAACAGGCACAGCGCTACCGCAAAGTCATTGCAGGGTTTGAAGAATCTGCATTGCAAACCATGTTGCAATACAATTGGCCTGGCAATGTGCGTGAACTTGAACACACAGTCGAACGCGCCGTCCTGATGGCAAATGACAAACAAATCAAAGCCCGCGATCTCAACCTGCACATCACTGAATCCTCAAACAACACGCGATTAGAAGACCTAAGCCTTGAAGAAGTCGAAGGCTTGCTCATCCGCAAGGCCCTCGCACGCGCCGACGGCAATGTCAGTCGCGCCGCCGAAGCGTTAGGGCTAAGCCGCAGCGCTCTCTATCGTCGCCTCGAAAAATACGGGTTATAGGAAAGTCGTAATGCGAACTTTCCAGTTCGCCTCTCACAGCGAATGCGAACTGGAAAGTTCGCATTACGACTAGCGTTAAGAGTTCAAGCTTTAGCTTGTTGCTACTATACAAAAACAAGCTAAAGCTTGAGCTCTTAACGCCTGTATTGTACGAAGCACCTGTCTCACTTATGCTAAGGGCTTGAGTATTTATGCCCGCATCAAACAGCCCAGACATTTCGACCGAGCCGTTCCGCGAATTAAATTCGCCGTCTAAACGAAGGCTGCGCCACGATCATCGCGTGTTGTTGCTGGCCTTAGGCGGAGGTTTCCCAGCCGTCGCCCTCGCCATGTTTTTATTATGGTTTGGCGATTACGCGCTCAAAACACAATGGACATTCTCACTACTCATTATTCTCTGCTGGGTCTCCGTCGCCTTCTCATTACGTGAACGTGTAGTCCGCCCGCTGCAAACAATTTCCAATTTAATTGCCGCGTTGCACGAAGAAGATTTTTCGATTCGCGCGCGCGGCGTCAGTCGCAATGATGCGCTCGGCGAATTGTTGCTCGAAGTAAATTCACTCAACGACACCTTACGCAAACAAAAACGCAGCGCGATGGCTGCGGCTTCCCTGTTGCAAGCCGCGATGACCGAAATCGAAGTCGCCGTCTTTGCCTTCGATGCCGATCAACGTTTGCGTTTTGTAAATCGTGCCGGAGAAAAATTGCTCGCCAAACCCGTCGAATGGCTGACAGGCCGCAGCGCAACGGAAATTGGTTTAGCAGAATGTTTGGAAGTCGTGACACCTACGATCAAAGAAATTCAGTTCCCCGGCGCGTCCGGTCGTTGGGGCGTGCGTCACAGCACATTTCGTGACAACGGCTTGCCGCATCAACTTTTAATGCTGACCGATTTGAGCCAAGCCCTACGCGCCGAAGAGCGCAAAGCGTGGCAACAAATTGTGCGTGTGATGGGGCACGAATTAAATAATTCGCTGACGCCAATTCATTCAATAGCGGGCAGCCTGACGACATTATTTGCGCGCAATCCGCGCCCGCAAGATTGGGAAGAAGATGCCGAGCGTGGGCTGGCAATTATTGCCTCGCGCGCCGAATCGCTGCGACGCTTTATGAATGCGTATGCGCAGCTTGCCAAATTGCCGCTCCCGCAATTTGCTACCGTAGCCATCAAGCCTTTGCTCGAACGCGTAGTTGAATTGGAAAGACGATTGCCTGTGAATTTGCAGGCGGGGCAGGAATTAAATTTGCACGCGGACGGCGATCAGCTAGAGCAATTGTTGATTAATCTAATTCGCAATGCCGTAGACGCCGCGTTAGAAACAGGCGGCGGCGTACAAGCCGCGTGGGCAAAAAAAGCGCGCACCGTTGAAATCACCATCACCGACGAAGGCCACGGCATCGCTGGAACAAAAAATCTTTTCGTCCCATTTTTCACCACCAAACAAGGCGGCTCCGGCATCGGCCTCGTCCTCAGCCGCCAAATCGCCGAAGCTCACGGCGGCACATTAACCCTCGAAAATCGCACCGACAGATCGGGCTGCATTGCAAAATTAATTTTGCCGCTTTAATGGGTACAGGATGAGGAGCCGTGACACAATGAGACGAAGCTATGTCCTGGCAACCGACGAATTCATCTGTAAGTGTACTGCAAACGAGATGTTTGCAGTACACTTACAGAGTTGTCCGCCTCAATTCGGAGGTGCAAACAAGATGTTTACGCTACATTCTTTTTTGGCTTAACCCCAAATCGCTATGCTGTTTCTACTATCACTTGCTCAATTTCTTGACGTCAATTCCGCCGATGCCGACGCGCAAAAATAATTTATGAGGTTCGGAATTGTTGGCATTTTCCAGCAATTTTGCGCCAAGCAATTTTTGCCGTTGCGCCTCGCTGCTAAATTCTGAACTTACATCGCCGATTTTGGCACGCATATCTACATCGTATTGTTCTTGCGCAGGCAAGGCCAAATTCAGTTCGCCAATGCTGCACGTAGCGTTAATGCTGCCGATGACGTTTTTGATTTCGACTTCGCCAATGCCGTGTTTGACGCGGAGTTGCGTGTGTTGCGGGACTTTAATTTGATACAACAGGCTCAGATTATTTTTCATGAACGGGAGATTTTTTGTCTCAATCAATAAATCTCCGTTTGCATCTTTTTTGGCTACGACTTTGATTTTTTCCAACTGGCGCATTTCGCTGGTTTGATCTACTGCGGAAGAATCTTTTTGGCGGGAACGCGTCACAACAATTTCGACTTCGTCACGATCCCAACCGTCAATGCGCACTTCGCCAAATGAATCTTTCAGAAAAACACGATCTCCGCTGGCAAATTGAATCCGTTCAGAACTTGTTACTGACGGGCGTTTGTTATTTGGTTGTGCAGCGGCTGAAAATAACAATAACGCTACGCCACAGACAAAAATTAATCCACGCATCATATTGAAAGTACTCCTTGTATAAAATTAAAAAATTTGCTTATTGGCGAGGACGGAATTTAGGTCGCAAGCGTTAACAATGATTTTATTTACGCTGAGAGGGGCAATACCAATTTCTAAACGCTGGAAAGAATAATAATTTATTTCGCCCTTGCAGGGCTTTGTATAATTGCCCACATTTACCCAGCGCGATGCGCTGGGCTATCGAATTGCGCCACTTTGTGGCTTAAGGTGGATTTATTCGCTTCGCAGCGCAATCAACGGATCAACATTTGCCGCACGCCGTGCCGGAAGCCAGCAGGCAAGCAAGGCAACAAGCGAAAGCGAAATTGCGACGCCTGCGAACGTAAGCGGATCTGTTGCTTTCACTTCAAACAACAAACTTTCCAACAAGCGCGTAAACCCAATTGCGCCGATAATGCCGAGCACTACGCCGATGATTGTCAGTTTCATTCCCTGCTGCACTACCATTTTGATGACATCTTCGACTTGTGCGCCTAATGCCATACGAATGCCGATTTCGTTGGTTCGTTGCGAAACCGAATAAGCAATCACGCCGTACAAACCAATCACCGTCAAAGCGAATGCCAGCCCTGCAAACAAAGACAATACCAGCAAATTAAAGCGCGGCAACGCAACTGTATCGGAACGATATTGATCCAATGTTTTGATATCAGTAACAGGCAATTGCGGATCAAGTTTGCGCACTTCAGCGGTGATCGCTTGTGTCAAAGTTTCAGGCTTAGCATTTGTCTTGACCAGCAACGTCATGTCCATCGTATTGAATTGCGCTTGCGGCACATACATTTCGGGGCGCGGTTTATCGTCAAGACCGCGATGCTTCACGTTGCCAACGATGCCGACAATTTCTTTCGGCGCATCCCCTCCCCAGCCGAGTAACAATTTTTGCCCAAGCGGGTCTTCGCCGCGAAAGTGTTGCCGCGCGAAAGCTTCGTTGATGATAACAACGGGCGGCGCTTGGGCATCGTCGCGCACAGTAAATTCGCGCCCACTCAACTTGGCTAAATTGATCGTAGGGAAATAATCCAACCCAATAAAACGCAGTCGCGCTTCCTGCTGCTGCCCTTTGGGAAAGGGACGCGATGCAACGTCAAAATTTGTGCCGTTGTCGTTGCCTGTTAATGGAATTGATTGTGCAGTGCTGGCCTGGATGACGCCGGGCAAAGCTTTAATACTTGCCAGCAACGAATCGTAAAATACTTTCGTTTGCGCGGGTGATTTATAGCGATCAGATGGCAAAACAATTTTTGCTGTCAGCACATTTTTATAATCAAAGCCGGGGTCTACGCGTTGTAAGAGATAGAAACTTTTCAGCAATAGCCCCGCGCTAACCAATAAAATCAGGGCGATAGCGATTTCGCCGATAACCAAAGCGTTACGCAACCGTCCGCGCGTTGGTGTCGCGCTGCGTCCGCCATCTTTCATTCCTTCCGATAAATCACTGCGCGCGGCACTAATTGCTGGAGCCAGACCGCACAAAATCCCTGTCAACATCGCTGCGCCAATGGTGAACAACAACACACGCCAATCGGGTGTTAGCCCTGTGATGCGCGGTATTTCAGCAGGCAAAGCGGCGACCAATAAATCTACGCCCCAGAGCGAAATTAATAATCCTAAAACGCCGCCAATCAGCGATAGCAAAATACTCTCAAATAAAAGCTGTCGCATGATTTGCCAGGGGCTTGCGCCCAGCACTGCGCGAATCGCCATTTCGCGTTGCCGCGTGGTCGCGCGTGCCAACAACAAATTGGCGACGTTCGCGCAGGCAATCAATAACACTGCGCCAACGATGCCGAGCAGGAGGAACAAGAGCGGTCGCGCTTTGCCGACTATCAATTCACGTAACTGCGTGACGTTCGTTTCATATTGTTGATTATTGGCTGGATATTTTTCTGCCAAACCACGCGCAAGCGCTGTCATTTCGGCTTGTGCTTGCGCAACGTTCACATTTTCTTTCAGTCGCGCGAGCACTGCAATGTAAGCGCGATAGCCGCGACTGCCATTCATCGTGCTTTGTTTTTTCGGATCGCCGCCATAAGCTGTTGTGCCCCAAAATTCTACGGGCTCTTTTTTTACTGGAAAAACGCCAGCCGGTAACACACCAATGACGGTAAACGAATCGTTATCAAATGTAACTTTGCGCCCAACGATTTTAGGATCGCCAGCAAACCGATTTTGCCAACAATCATAACTAAGTATCACGGGGCTGAAACCATCAGCAGTACCTGGAATATCTGATTCAGGCTTAAAAGAACTGCCTAGCAAGGGATTGATCCCCAGCACTTTAAAAATATCGGACGATACGATGGCAACGGGCACGCGTGCTGGCTCGCCTTCTCCTGTCAGCGTCGCTTCCGTTGTTTGTACGATTGCCATTGCCTGAAACGATTGGCTCTGCGCTTGCCAATCTTGGAAATTTGGAAATGAAGCGCCATTCCCCAAACGATCCTCATCACCAATTTTTTTCTCGCGCAGCAAAACCAATTGCTCATCTTTCGGATAAGGCAAAGGGCGAAACAACGCTGCATTGATCACACTAAATATTGCGGTGTTTGCGCCAATCCCCAGCGCCAACGTGATGATCGCAATCACTGTTAACGATGGGCGTTTGCTCAGCATCCGAATTCCATATCGCAAGTCTTGCCAAAACGCGTTCATTCAATTTGCTCCTTCAGTTTCCAGCTAATTCGTCTGTGTGGTGATAACACCTCTTCAGCCATTTCGTAATAGTCAATTGCTATGCCACATACGAAATTGCACTATCCATAGTATTTCGTAACAGCTACGTGAAAGCCGTGAAATCTTTGTTACAACTTACTGTTCGTTTTCGGGATTTGTGTGTTGCGAATTTGGGCAGGAAAAAGAGGCCATTAGTCAGTTGTCCGTTGCTTACAAAAATTCAGCAACGAACAACTGACAAAATTATTTTATTCGCTCCGCAGCGCGATGATGGGATCAACATTTGCCGCACGCCGCGCAGGAATCCAGCAGGCTAACAACGCTACGGCAATTAATATAAAAGCGACAAGCGCAAATGTAACGGGGTCGCCGGGTTTAATGCCATAGAGACGTTCGCTTTGCAAAATTTGTCGGACAAATTTCCAACGCTCGACAGATTGGCTGGTGGCGATGCGATGCAAAGCGAAGACAAATATTGCGCCGATGCTCAAACCAAAAATGACGAGCGCGAAACCTTGCCGAATGATAAGTTGCAGGACATCTTTGGCTTCGGCTCCGAGCGCCATGCGAATGCCGATTTCATTGGTGCGTTGCGCGACGGAATACGACATCACGCCATACAATCCGAGCGCCGCCAGCAATAAAGCCAAGAGGCCGAAGAAACCAAGAAATTGCGCAAATAATTTATCCTCCGATAAGGTTTCGGCGGATTGCGCAATTTGTGTTTTGACATCCACCACTGGCAAATTGCTATCGAGTTCACGAATCGCTTGACGAATGGCAGGCACGACAGCGGTCGGATCCCCCATCATACGCAACGAAAAAAACATGTGGTTGATTTCTTCATTGTCCTGCTGCCACGGCGTATACATGAGCTGCTGTGTATCTTCGCGCTGGCTGTTGTATTTGATGTCGTGGGCGACTCCCACAATTTCGATTTTCCCCAGCGAATCTTTATTGAACCCGACGCGTTTTCCAATCGGGTCATCATTGGGGAAATATTTGCGGGCAAACGATTCACTAATGATGGCGACGCGAGGCGCGATTTTATTATCCTGTATGGTAAAGGTGCGTCCCTTTAATAACGCGATGCCCATCGTAGCGAAATAATTTTCACGCACCATTTGCCGCGCGGTAAAATGATCCGCATTCGTTTGTTCCGTTTCGCCCGGCAGGATAACAGAGTCGCTTGCCATGTAATGCGCCAGCAACGGCACGCTGGCAAACGTAACTGATTTGACGCCGGGCAACGCCTCTAAACGCTTCCCAATTTGATCGTACAATTCAATCAAGCGTTCCTCTTTATACGCATTCGCACCAGGGTTAAGTGCAAAATTTAAGAGATTATCCTGATTAAATCCGACCTCAACGTTTTGCAAATTTCGCAACGAACGCACGGCCAAACCTGCGCCAATCAATAACACAAACGAAAGGACGACTTGCGTGACAACCAGCATTTTACTCAAACGTGAACGCGTGATGCCGCTGGAACTGCGATGGCTTTCTTTCAGCGCAACAGTCAAATCAACTTTTGTCGCACGCAAGGCAGGCGCGATGCCAAACAAGATTCCGGTGCACAATGAAACGCCAAAAGTGAAAAGCAAAACCTGCCAATTCATTCGATATTCCATATCGGCAGGCAGAAACGAAATATTGCTTTTGCTGATGGTAGCGAGAATGTCTTTGCCCCAGAAGGCAAACAAAATTCCCAGCGCTCCACCAAGCGCTGACAGCATGAGACTTTCAGTCAGCAATTGCCGCAACAATCGCGGGCGTCCTGCACCAACAGCCAGACGGACGCTGATTTCAGCTTGTCTGGCGGCGGAGCGTGCGAGCATTAGATTGGCAATGTTCGCGCACGCAATCAACAACACAAGCACGACGACTGCAAACAATAAATAAACAGTGAAGGAATATACCTGCCGCATTTCTAACATGCCGCGCCCACCATCGCGCGCGATCAACGTTGGATTATCTTGCGGCAAAACTTCTTTGCTCTGATTTTCTTTTTTAGGCGGCGGCATAAGGCTCAACGCAATTGCCTGAAATGAATTATTGAGACTCAACCGCGCTTGTTCACGCGTAACGCCTGGTTTCAATCTGCCCATGACTTGCATCCACCAATAGGCAGGTTTTTCAGGTCTATCAAGCAGACCGCTATCGGGTTCGAGTTGGCTGATGAATGCTAGTGACAAGTAGACTTCAGGTTTTTCGGAAACCTGTCCGCAGCCCTTGAACGCGGGCGGCGTGACACCGACAATTGTGTACGGATTTTTATTAATCGTTACTTGCTTGCCGATTACGTTTTCATTGCCAGCAAAGCGCGTTTGCCAGTAATCAAAGCTAATCACTGCGGCAGGCGGTGCGGTAAGATTGTCATCCGTCGGAGCTAACAATCTGCCGCGCAAAGCTGTCACCTCCAAGCCTGAAAAATAATTACCAGACACGACCTGACTTTCAGCCGTTTCCGCCTGTTGATCTGCGACAATGGTAAAGTGCCCCATATTCGCAAACACAAATAAATCGCGCAGCGGGCTATCAGGCTGTGCCGCCTGCTCTTTCATCTTGTTTACAACCGCAGGCTGAAACGTCGAAGCACCGCGCCTGCCAGGAGCGTAATAATCCCGAATGAATGTTCCGCGCACACCTGAAATGCGAAAACTTTTTCCTGAATCCCATTCAAACAACACTAATTCTTCCGGCGCTCGCACTGGTAATTTTCGTAAGAGCACAGCATCAACTACGCTGAATAACGCAGTGTTTGCGCCAATACCTAAGGCGAGAGTCAAAACAGCCACCAGCGTAAAGGCCGGAGACTTCCACATCATTCGTGCGCCATAACGTAAGTCTTGTAAGAGTGTTTGCATAAAAATCTCTTCGATCTCGTTTAATTTTTTTGTGCGAATAAAAACCTCGACGCAGGTATAAGCCAAACGCTGTGCCAAACTGCCACTTGAAAGAACTATTGTTATTATTGAGTTTGCAGGGTATGAAGAAAGAGCAGTGCAGGCAGGGTGTTCGTTTCTGGGAAACATTAATCCCAGAAACGTACTATAGCGTATTGCAAGAAATATATTGAGCATACAGAATCTTCACTCTGGAAAACTATAGGTTTGATGTCCGAGACCTATTTCAATCTATTTCTTGGCTCTTTGATAAATACACTGCCCTTTGTATTGTTTTGTTCGATTGTATTGCTTCGTATCTATACTGTGAAAATAAACATAGCGATTAAAGGACGATTTTATGAATGCAAAATCTAATGACCTTATTGATTATATGCAGAGTATCACTGAAGAAATGGCTCGTGAGTATGACCGTATTCAGAAGCGCGCTACAGAAGATGCTGGTACTGCTGGAGACGAGGGAGAAGAAAACTGGGCCGACCTATTCCGTGAATGGCTGCCGCCAACTTATCAAATCGTAACGAAAGGGAGAATATTAAGCCACGAAGGATTTGCCAGCCGACAAATTGATGTCTTAGTCCTACGGCCAACATATCCTAAAAAGCTCCTAAACAAAAAAACATACCTAGCGGGAGGTGTTCTAGCAGCATTTGAATGCAAGCTTACATTGAAGGCCGAACATATTCGTCAAGCTGTCAAGAATGCTGTGGAAATCAGGAATATAATTCCAAGACGCGTTGGGACGCCTTACAAGGAATTATATAGCCCAATTATTTATGGCTTGCTGGCACATTCACACTCTTGGAAAGGCAATAAATCAACTCCTCTTGAGAATATAGAGAACAAGCTCTACATTTCAGATCAAGAGTTGATAAAGCATCCAAGAGAGATGTTGGATATCCTATGCGTTGCTGATTTGAGTACATGGAATTCTTGGAAATATAATAATATTCGACCAAACCCAGCGCTATTACATCCGTCATTACGGGAGACCGTGTGGACATCGCCACATATAATGACCAGTTATATTTGCCGCACTTTTGATCGTAAGGATCAGCTTCCAAGCTTCACACCTGTCGGAGCAATGACGTCCAAATTGCTGAAGAAACTTGCTTGGGAAGACCCCAATATAAGGCAGATAGCTGAATACTTTAATCTTACCAATATCGATGGCTTAGGAAATGGACACACAAGGAGCTGGGAGATAAGCACCTTCTCAGATTTAGTAAGAAATAAACAGGTACCTACAGATTACCCTAACAATCGAGATTGGAATGAGTGGGGTACTTATTTTGATTGAAAGAAATGGCAATAGCGTCTGGCCTTATAGAAGGCGCATTGCAAACTATCGCTTCAATTGCGCCAGCACTGTTTCCAGTAACTTGGCTACAATGCATATCGGTGTCCCAACCAAATCAGCCATGTCATATTTCATCGCAAAACCTGACAACAGCTACTCGCTGCGCAGCGCCGCAATCGGATCAAGTCGTGCCGCGCGTCGTGCTGGCAGGTAAATGGAAAGCGCAGCTACGATTCCCAGCAGGCACACAGAAAAAATAAAAACCAATGGATCGTAGGTTTTCACTTCAAATAATAATTTTTCAATCAGCCGCGCAAGGAAGAATGCTGCCACTAAGCCCACTGACATACCAATGATTGATAGTTTCATGCCGCCGCCTAAAACTAATCGGATGATGTCGCTACGCTGTGCGCCAAGCGCGGCGCGAATACTGATTTCGCGCGCGCGTTGCCCTACGGCATAGGACATCACGCCGTAAATTCCGATGCACGCAAGGCCGATGGCTACGAGGGCAAACAGCCCTAATAAAATCAGAGTCGTACGCTGTCGAGCGAGCGATTTCTGCACGGCTTCTTCGAGCGTACGCACGTTGGCGATGGGTTGATCAGGATCAGCTTCAAGAATTGCTTTGCGCACAGTTTCGACCAGCGTGGCAGATGGCAACGAAGAACGTATCACCATGCTGGAGGTTGGATAAGAAGCCTGTCCACGAGCGCCATAAATGCGCGGGCGCGGATCAACGCTCATACCGTTATGACGCACGGGCGCGACGATGCCTACGATCTCCCACGGCTTCCCCAGAAAACGGAGCGATTTGCCGAGAGGGTCTTCATTCGGATAAAGATCACGCGCAATGTTCGCATCTATCACCAACACGGGCGGAGCGTTGGGAATATTGTCGGCGGCTGTAATCGTTCGACCGCGCTGGAGCTTAATGCCCATTGCTGAAAAATAATCGCCGCTCACAAAGACGTTAGCGACGTTGGTGGGATTTGCTGCTGGCCGATCTTCGCGCCGCATCCCCTCGCCATTATCGCGGTTACTCAGCGGCAGATTGGTTACCGCCCCAACTGCTTCTACGCCAGGCAGCGCGGCGATTCGCTCATTCAATTCTTTTAGGAAACGCTGTTGCTCTTCTGCCTTCGGATATTTTGCTTTAGCAAATGACAGGTCGAAGGCTAAGGCTTGTTGCGGATTGAAACCGGGGTCAGTCGCCAACAGTCGCACAAAGCTGCGCAAGAATAGCCCCGCCCCGATCAGCAAAACCAGCGTGAAGGCAAATTCCGCGATAATCAAAATGGATTGCGAACGCCGTTTGGAAACAGACACCGCGCCGCGCTCCGATTCTTTCAAGACGTGATTGAGATCGGGGTTGCCAGCGCGAAGGGCCGGCAGTAGGCCGAACAAAATTCCGCAACCGCACGCAACAAAAACTGAAAATGCCAGCACATTAAAGTCTAGTGCGGGATGCAACATTTGGGGAACCAGACCGATCAGCATATTGGTTAGCAAGGTGATGCCGAAGGCAGCGAGCAACAAGCCCAGCACACATCCGGCCAAGGCAAGCAACAAACTCTCGATCAGTAATTGACGAATAATCCGCCAGGCATTTGCGCCCAGCGCGGCGCGAATCGCCATTTCTCTGGCGCGAGTGTTGCCACGCGCTAGGAGGAGATTGGAAACATTGGCGCACGCAATCAATAACACTAAGCCAACTGTCCCCAATAAAATCAGCAGCGTCGGACGAACGTCTCCCGTCAAATCCTGTTGCAAGGGGAGCACCTCAAGGCTCCAGTCTTTTTTGTAGGCTGGATATTCGGCAGCAAGCTGCTGTTTGATGCCGCGCAATTCTGCTTGCGCTTGCGTGGCACTAACGCCCGGCGCAACGCGTCCGATTACACCGCAACAATGATAACCGCGCACCCACTTCACTGTGTCTGTATCAACCCCAATAATGAATGGCACTAAAAACCTGTGATCTTCCTGTAACAATGCGCCAGGAGGCAGCACGCCAATAATGGTGTAAGGGAGTTGATTCAAAGTAATGCTCTGCCCAATTATCCCGGCGTTGCCACCGAAGCGTTGTTGCCAGTATTGATAGGTCAAAACAACAACTTGGTTATTACCACCCATAGCATCTTCACCGACAGCAAAGGCACGTCCGAGCAGCGGTGCGACGCCCAGCACTGAGATATATTCTGTCGAGACTTGTAGCCCAAGGATGTGTTCCGGGGTTCCTGTTCCAGTGAGATTGAGCCGTATATCTTTGTAGAGCGCAAGGTGGGCAAATTTCTCGCTATGATCGCGCCAATCCTTAAAAACCGCGCCTGAAACGCTATTGTGTGATCCGCTTGGCACTGTTTCCCAGACGCTTACCAATTGTTCTGCATCCGGGTACGGCAGCGCCTTAATCAGCACCGAATTAATCATGCTGAAAATTGCTGTATTAGCTCCGATACCGAGGGCAAGCGTAAGCACTGCTACGGTAGTAAACCCAGGTTTTTTCAATAACATTCGCACGCCATAGCGGAGGTCTTGTAATAATGTTTGCATTGTCGGTACTTTCAGTATTTTTTGAGTAATTTTCCAACGACTGAACTCAAGCGCTGCCAATCCAATTTCGTCAGCAGTTAACCTTTCTGTGACTGATCACAGAACAGGTCATCCCATAATCGCACGGTAAAAAAAGCCACGTGGAAGTTAGTGATCAAGATTTACAATAAGTTTCAAATAAAATAACGAACGTACGGTATCCGCCAATTAAATTGCCGCGCACCATCTCCTAAAGATTTAGTTGACACAATCACAAATCCGCGCCATACTCCTAATAGTTTAGGAGACAATTTATGACGCAACAGAAAACCGATCAACTGACCCCGTTGGAACTTGAAATCATGACGGCTCTTTGGGAATTGGGCGCTGCTAATGTTCAGGCAGTACAGCTAAAACTTGAACGAGAGTTGGCTTACACCACGGTTCAAACCATGCTCAACATTCTGCATCGCAAAAAGAAGGTCAAACGAACACTCAAAGACCGAGCCTATTTCTATAAACCGGTTGTTAGCCGTGACAAGGTTGTCCGGCAATCACTTAATGATTTGGTTGAAAAATTTTTCGGTGGCTCAGCCGAAAGTTTAGTGATGAGCTTAATGGAAACTAAACACCTTAATGCGGAGAAACTGGCTCGTCTCACACAGCTTGTGCAAGAAACAGAGGAGGATAACGATGGAAAGCATTAGTTCTCTCTTGTTAACTTTTTTGCTGAATGCTTGTTGGCAGATTGTGTTGCTTACAACAATTGCCGCCGTGTGTGATTGGCTGCTGCGCGCCACCCCGGCACGCTATCGGCATTTATTATGGGCTACTGTTTTGATTCTGTCTTTGGGGCTGCCTGGGCTTACTTGTTTTTCTTTTACAAGTAACTCAATTTTTAAGGCAACGCCGAGCTTAATGACTGAAGCAACCGCTATTAGTCCAGTAATAATTGCCAAGGAAACATCTGCAGGACAGTTAAGTTCCAATGTAGCTGTCACAATTAACAAGAATTTTGCCGCCGTGCTATTTGCCTTGTTCTTTGCGCTGATATGTTATCGCAGCATCAAGCTATGCAAAGCCTGGAGGCAAACGCGCGCCATTGTCCGAAGTGCATCACCAATTGAGTTAACGGGCCAAATCCAAACCATAATCGCAAAGTGCCAAACTACTATTGGAGTAATCAAAGTTCAGCTACTGAGCTCCACTGTTGTGTCTGTGCCGATCACAATGGGGGTTCGCAATCCACTCATTATTTTGCCTGCTCAGTTATTGCAGGAAGCTAATGCCAATGTGCTGACATCAGCGATTGGACACGAGCTTGTGCATGTAAAGCGGCGCGATTTTGCCCTGAATCTTATCTATGAATTTATTTACTTACTACTCTCGTTTCATCCAGTCGCGGCGCTGGTGAGACGCCGAATCAAAGAGACACGCGAAATAATTTGCGACGAAATGGTTGCCAGCAGTTTGTTGGAGCCTAAAGTTTATGCTCGTTCGCTTGTTCACTTAGCTGGTTCGGCAATGAATTTCAGCCGCAATTTAACCATTACAATTGGCATCGGGGATGCCGATATTTTGGAGGAACGTGTTATGACAATTTTGAAAAAATCGAATCTTAGTCCGCGCCGAAAAAACCTGTTACTGCTTGCAGCCGCTTGCCTATTGGTTGTGCCGTGCATTGCAGCCGCAAAATTCTCACTGCATCCGAACCTTGCATTTGAGGCAGTAACACAACAAACCGAAAATCAAGTGGTCAAACAAAAGGCTGAGCTGAAGGCCAAACAAAAATCTGAGCAAGATGCACAGCAGCGCGGGGAAAAGAAGGATATGTTGCTTGCTAAACAAGAGCTGGAATCGGAGCAGAAGGTGTTAGCCAAACATCGAGCTGAAGAAGATATGTTGGCGAAACATCGAGCCGAAGAGGAATTGCTGGTCAAAGGTGGCCTTGCTTCACAGGCAAAAGTTGGTATGCAACAGGCGATTCAGACTGCTCTAAATTTGCATCCGGGAACAGTAGTGGAATCTCAGTTAGTGTCAAAATTGATTGGAGACAAAGGTGAGGTTTGTTATGCCATCCAAATTTATTCCGAAGAAGAAAAAGCGCGCGTCACTCATTTAGTGCTGATCAGTGCAATTGATGGTCGTATCATCACACAATAAAATATGTCTCGCCTCAATTCGGTTAACGGCTCAACCCGCGTGTTTCGTTAGAGGCTCGCGGGTTGCCTTTTGGATGACCGCGACAGATAAGACCGGGACAATACCTTCATCCAGCAAACGCGGAATCATTTTTTCTAGTCGCGTAATGAGCTGCGATTTTTGTCCGTTGTGCGCAAAGGAGCGCCAGAACGCGGTTGGGCGAATGACAAAGATTCTGTCGCCCGCCAAGAGGCTATTAACAGCAAACAAACTTTTACCGACTTGTGATTTTCCTCCAGAACCTCACTCACACCGCAGCGCGGTCATCGGGTCAACTTTCGTCGCCCGTCGCGCCGGAAGCCAGCAGGCGAGCAACGCGACGCTTGCCAGTAATAACGCCACACTGGCAAACGTGAGCGGGTCGCTCGCACTAACGCCGAATAATAAACTGGCGAGTAGCCGCGTCAATCCCAATGCTGCCATCAATCCCAAGACAATGCCCGCGAGTGCCAGCTTCATGCCTTGCCCCATCACTAATCGCAACACATCTAAGACCTGCGCGCCTAGCGCCACGCGGATGCCGATCTCCTGTGTGCGCTGTGTGACGCTATACGACATCACGCCGTAAATCCCAATCGCCGCCAGTAACAAGGCCAAGCCTGCAAACGCGCCTAGCAATAACGCCGTATAACGCCGCATAAAGGTGGCAGGCAGATTCGCCGCAAGATTTTCCAGCGAGCGAGTGAAGAAGATGACCAAGCTCGGTTCGACGCCCTGAGCTGTGCGTCGCAGGCTTTCGGTCAATTTCAAGGGATCATCGGCAGTGCGCACCAGCAACACAGCCGCACTGTCGGGTTCTTGCAAAAACGGACGATACACAACAGGTTTGATCGGCGTAGTTAACCCGTTGATGCGTTCATCGCCCACAACACCGACGATCTCATAAATTTCCGTAGGCGAATTAACGATGCGCTGACCGAGGGCGGATTCACCGGGAAACATGCGTTGTGCCAGCGTCTGATTGACGATGATAACGCTCGGCGTTTGTGTGTTGTCCTGCGCGGTAAAATGGCGGCCTTGCAAAAGCGGGATTTCCATTACGCCGAAATAATTCTCGCTGATCGTGCGGTAATTGAATTCGGTCTGTTCGTCTGGCGGTGGAATGGCGCGTCCGGCGGCATAACCACGCGACGTATTACCTCCGGTCAGTGGCACAACGTCTATCGTGGCAACACCTCTCACGCCCGGCACAGTAGCGGTTTGTGCCAGCAATTGTTGATGAAAGGCGGCGCGCGCTTCCGGCGTTTCGTACTTTTGCCCCCGCGCTGTATCGGTAAGAGTAAACGACATCAACAATAGTTTTTCGGGATTGAAACCAGGATTGAATTGCAGCAACCGGAGCGCGCTCTTAACCATTAACCCCGCGCCGATCAGCAACACTAAGGCCAGTGCGATTTCGCTTACCACCAAGGCTTGTTGTAAACGTTTGCTACCCCCCGCAGATGACCGCCCGCCCTCTTTCAATGCGGGTTGCACGGTAGGTTTGCTCGCTTGCAAGGCGGGAGCGAGACCAAAGACGATGCCCGTCAAAATCGTCAGACTGCTGGTGAATGCCAAAACTCGTCCATCCAGCGCCAAGCCGTGTAGATATGGCATGCCACGCAATATTACTTCCGGGATGGCAGCAACCAATGCGCCTACGCCCCAACGCGCCAGCAACACGCCGAGCGCGCCCCCAATCAATGCCAGCAACAAACTTTCGTTTAGCAATTGCCGCACGATGGTAGCGCGAGTTGCTCCCAATGTCAGGCGTATCGCCAATTCTTTTTGCCGCGATGCAGCACGCACCAGCAAGAGATTGGCGACATTGGCACAGGCAATCAGCAAGACCAGCACGACCGCTCCCAGCAGTGCGAACATCAGCGGTTTGACGCTGCCAATAACTTCCTGTTGTAACGGTTCGAGGAAAATGCTGGTATTCGCGTGACTGTCGGGGAATTGCCCCGCGATGCGTTGACCGATAGTTCGTAATTCGGCTTGGGCAGGAGCAGCATCACCTTTTAATCGTCCGATCACTTTGACCCAGTGCATGCCACGCCGATTGCGGCGGTTTTCATCCGGCACAAGCGGAGCCCAGAATTCTGTCCCGCCACGCGGTGCGAAATGAAACGACGGCGGCAATACACCAATTACTGTCCAGTGCGCATCGCTAATCCGCAACGTTTGCCCGATCAATTTCGGATCGCCGCCAAACCGTTGTTGCCAGGCGTTGTACGTAATCAACACTGCCTGCGCCCCACCCGGTTGATCTTCCTCATTCTGAAACAGGCGCCCTAATGCTGGTTCGACACCAAGCAGCGCAAAGAAATTGGCCGAGACACGAGCGCACGGAATCGGCTCTTGCGCCGCTTCCCTGTTTAGAATCATCTGGCAACCTGTATACGCCGCAACGCCTGATAGCGATTGAGATTGTTTCCAATCAAGATAGTCTGGGTACGAAGCTTCGCGGCGGGGGAAATCCTGTTGCGGTGTGCGCTCCCACAAATGCACTAGCTGTTCTGGCGCACGATACGGCAACCCGTGTGCCAACGTAGCGTTGACAACAGTGAAGACCGCAGTGTTCGCGCCAATGCCCAACGCAATCGTCACCACCGCAATCAAGGCAAAGCCGGGTTGCTTTACTAACATTCGCACGCCGTAGCGCAGGTCTTGGATAAGGGCTTGCATAAGTTCTCCTGTTAGCGGCTGCATCTGTCTGATGCACGATTAACAGTGAATGACATGCAAGTTGAAAAAGTTTCCCACACTGGCTAAAAAAACTTACTCAATACAGCGAAGCAACCGTTGTCACGCGCGGCAGCACAAGTTTTGCCAGCAAGTATGCATGATTTTTCTCAGGAATTTTATTCACAATGCAAAGCCGCCATCGGATCAACTTTCATCGCGCGCCGTGCCGGAATGTAACAAGCAAGCAGTGCCACAAAGAGCAACAAAACTGAAATTACTGCGAACGTTGTAAGATCAGTAGCACTCACTTCAAACAGCAAAGTTTTCATCAACCGCGTTAATGCCAACGCTGCCAGTACCCCCAATCCAATGCCAATCAAGGCCAGTTTCATTCCCTGCCCTACGATTAATTTTAAGATGTCGCCGCGTTGTGCGCCTAGTGCCAAACGCAAGCCGACTTCGCTGGAGCGTTGCGTTACGGAATAAGCCATCACGCCATAAAGCCCAATTGCCGCCAGTATCAACGCGATCCCCGCAAACAGCCCAATTAATTGTAAATTGAAACGCTGCTGCCAGAGCGTATCGGCGACGACTTGTTCCATGCTGACGACGCCTGTGACGGGCAGGTTGCGGTCGAGCTTTCTGACGGTTTCTTGTACCGCCTTCGTCAAATTTTCAGGCGCGACGGAGGTGCGCATCACTAGCGTCATTGAGGTGTATTGTCCGGCAGTTCCGCCGTAAAAATCTGCTTCCTGCTGGAATGGCAAATAGAACTCATTCGATGGTGCTTCCATCCAACTGCCCTGCTTCACATCCTTGACGACGCCGACGACCGTGAACCAGCGCACGGGCTGCGTAGCGTCGCGCGGATTGTCGGGCGTGAGGCGCTGGCCCAGCGGATTTTCGGACGGCCACTGCTTGCGAGCCAGCGTTTCGTTGACGATCACAACGCGTGGCCCATCTGGCGTATCGCGGTCGGTGAACTCACGCCCCGCCTGCAAGGGCACACCCATCGCCTGAAAATAATTGGGACGCGCGACCCGAAAGACTCCGCCATCCCCTTGTCCAGGCGGCGGCAGCGGACGGCCTTCAATCGTCAGCCCACGTCCCCACGTATCGCCCGCCAACGGCAGATGGTTGATCGCGCTCACTGTTTCAATACCTGGCACAGTTTTAAGTTGATCCAGCAACTGCCGATAAAACGTTTCGCGCGCTGGACCAACATATTGCGCCGCGCCCGCCAGCGAAACCGTCGCCGTCAGCAGATTGCGCGGGTTGAAGCCCGTATCAACGGCTTGCAGTTTTACAAAGCTGGTCATCAACAGCCCCGCACCAATCAACAGCACCAGCGCCAAAGCCAGTTCGGCAACCACCAACATTTCGCGCCACCGCCTGCGTCCACCGGTATTGCCGCGTCCGCTTTCTTTCAGCACTTGATTCAAGTCGGGGTTTGACGCTGCCAGCGCCGGAACCAACCCAAACAGCAAGCTGGTCAACAACGCAATCGTGAAGGTAAACAGTAGTGCCGTCGCATCAATTTGAATCTCGCTCGCACGCGGCAAACGCACGCTGAAGCTGGAGCTATTGCCCCCCAACATTTGTCCCAGCCAGCCAACGCCCCATATGGCGAGCAAGACACCACCGCCCGCACCGCACAATGCCAGCAACAAACTCTCGGTCAGCAGTTGCCGCAAGATGCGCCAACGGCTCGCGCCGAGCGCCGAACGCACCGCAACCTCTTTTTGCCGCGTCGCCGCACGCGCCAACAACAAACACGCAACGTTCGCGCAGGCAATTAACAAAACCATGCCGACTATCACCAACAAAATCAGCAAGGCCGGACGTACGTTGCCCACGACTTTTTCATTCAACGGGTCTATGCGCAAGTTCATGCCAGCGTTGTCATCAGGGTAAGCCACTATCAGTTGTTTGCTCATTGCTTCGATCTCGGCTTGCGCCTGCTGAAGCGTCACGTCCGGTTTGAGCCGCGCAAAGAGGCGCAAGGAGTTCGCACGTCGGTTAGTCGCACGCGGACGCAAATCAAGCGGCGTCCACATCTCAGCCCGCGTAGACCAAAAAGGCGGAAACTGAAACTGCGGCGGCATCACGCCCACAACAGTGTAGCTTTCGCCGCTCAACCTTACCTGCTTACTCACAATTGCCGCATCACTGCCGAACACGCGCTGCCAAAGCTTGTGACTCAAGACCAGAACGTGGTCTTGGCCCGGCTCAAAATCTTGGGCTTGCAACGTGCGCCCCATCAGCGCGGGTACGCCAAGCATGTCAAACAGCCCTTCGCCCATGCGCAGCCCGCTGAGTTGTTCCGGCTGGTCGCCGCCCGTCAGAGCGCCGCCCCAGGCTTCCGCCGCCGCCATCTGTGCGAAACTTTGACTATTGGCGCGGAAGTCCAGAAAGTTGGCGGGGGAAACCGCAAAGCGCCCTTCGTTTAAGAGCGTCACGATGTTCTCCGGTTCGTGATAAGCCAGTGGACGTAGCAACACGCCATTCACAACACTGAAGATTGCAGTATTCGCGCCAATGCCCAGCGCCAGCGTGATGATCGCAATCAACGTAAAACCAGGCTTTTTCAGCAACATTCGCACGCCGTAGCGTAGGTCTTGTAAGAGTGTTTGCATACTTCCTCATTTGTACTTTGGTCTTAGTACTTTGGTCTTGGGCTGAAACATCGGCAACAACCAAAGACCTAAATCCAACCACCTAAGTCCGAGTTCTTATTCACATCTCAGTGCAATCATCGGATCAACCTTCGTCGCCCGTCGGGCAGGAACATAACAAGCAATCAACGCAACGACGGTCAGCAGCACCGCCGTCACACCATACGTCAGTGGGTCATTCGGCTTGATGCCGTACAACATTTTCGACAGGCTCACCCAGCTTTCCAGATAGCGGGTCAGCACATATGCACTGATGAGTCCCAGCGCGACGCCGATGAGCGATAGCGTCATGCCCTGCCGCACGATCATTTTCAGCACGTCAAACGGTGAAGCGCCAAGCGCCATGCGGATGCCGATTTCCTGCGTGCGTTGCGCGACGGCATAGGCCAGTACGCCGAACAAGCCGATGGCGGCGAGGAGTTGCGCGAGCAAGCCGAACAGGGTGACGAGCTTGGCAAACAACCGTTCCATACGCAACGTTTCATCGGCTTGCTCGACTTGGGTTTTGATATTGGTGAGCGGCAAGTTCGCGTCTACTTCACGCACTGCTTGGCGCACGGCAGCGATGGCGGCAGTCGGATCGCCGCTGAAGCGAATCTGAAAGCTCCCAAACGATACGGAGTTGACGCGCTGACGCCACGGCAAGTAGCACGTGGCCGGAGTATCTTCACGTTGGGTGGCATATTTGGCGTCTTTGACCAAGCCGACGATTTCGATTTCATCCGGCTTTTTCGGATCGAAGGCAACGCGTTTGCCAACCGGATTTTCGTTGGGGAAAAACTTATTGGCGAAGGTTTGATTGACCACGGCGACTTTTGGTGCGCGCGCGTCATCCTGCCGATTGAACGTGCGTCCAGCTAAGAGCGGAATCTCCATCGTCTCCAAAAAATTTTCGCGCCCGGACATAACATTGCTATAGCCAGTTTCCTTGATGCGTCCATCCGCATCGGGCGCGGCGGTCAATGCGCTGCGCAAGTAGATATTGATTGAATTGGTGTTTTGCGATAGCAGCATCGTGCCGGAGAACGTGACTTTGGTTGCGCCGGGCACGGCTTCTAACTGCTCGGTCATGCGTTCATAAAGCTGCATTAGCCGCTCGTCTTTGTAGCCGAGCAAGCTCGGCGACACGTTGAATACCAGCAGGTTTTTCGTATTGAAGCCCAGATCAACCCGCTGTAAATTCACGAGCGTACGCACAAACAATCCCGCTCCAATCAGCAACAATAACGACAACGCGACTTGCGCTACGACTAACCCGCGACTGAGCCACGAACGTGATGCGACGCTCGAACCGCGCCCGCTGTCTTTCAAGGTTGGCGTCAAATCCACCCGCGTCGCGCGCCACGCCGGAGCCAGGCCAAACACGATGCCGGTTAATAATGACAAGCCAAGCGTGAATGCGAGCACGCGCCAATCCAGCTTTGGCTCCAACGTGCGCGGCCCCCAATCGCTCACTGCCAGCAAGCCATCCTTGATCCATAACGCAAATGCCAGCCCTAACACGCCGCCAACGGCTGCGAGCAACACGCTTTCGGTCAACAATTGCCGCATCAAGCGCCAACGGCTCGCACCTAGAGCCAACCGCACGCCGATTTCTTTTTGCCGTCCAGTCGCGCGCGCCAGCAGCAAATTCGCAACGTTGGCGCAGGCAATCAATAACACCAGTCCAACCACACCAAGCAGCAAATAGAGCGACGGCGCATAATAGTTGCGCGAATTCATCTCACCCTGACTGCCGGAAGCAAGCGATAGACGCGGATAATCTTTTGGGTCTAATGGGCTGACCGCATTGCGGCCATCGGCCAGCGCCTGCGTATTGCGCGCGGCGCGATGTTCGACCACCGATTGCTGAAACGTGGCTTCCAACTGCGCCTGTGCTTGTTCCGGTGTCGCGCCCGGTTGCAATCGCCCCATTACTCGCAACCACCATCTGCCCGCGCCGTACATTGACGAGCGTTGCGGCTCATCACTGAGTTGCGGCTCCATTGTCAGCGGAATCGTCACGTCCTGCGTCGAGCCGACTTGCCCTGCGCCGTCAAAGCCAAGTGGAGTCACGCCAATAACCGTAAACGCGCGATTATTGAGATTGATTTGTTTGCCTACGACCGTCGTGTCGCCGCCGAAACGGTTTTGCCAATACCGATAACTCAACACTGCAACAGCAGGAGCATAGGGCTTGTCGTCTTCATCCGTCAGCAGGCGTCCGAGCAATGGTTGCACGCCCAGTCCCACGTGATAATTACCCGTGACGACCTGCCCGCTGGCGGCTTCCGCCTGCCCATTCGCCAGTACATTCAGCGGGACATAGCCAAACGCGAAGAGGTCGGATAGCGCGCCTTGTTCAGTTTGCCGCTCGCGCATGCGCTGATAACTCTGATACGGAAACGAAGTCCCTGCCTGCAAACCCGTCACCGGATCAAGCTGATGGTTGCCACTGTAGCCGCCATAGTTGAAGTTCTTCGCCACGAGCGATTGGAACAGCACGAGCCGCTGCGGTTCCTTGACCGGCAGCAGCTTGAGCAACATCGCGTCTACGATGCTGAACAGCGCCGTATTCGCTCCGATGCCCAACGCCAGTGAAAGCACGGCAATTGCCGTGATACTTTTTTGCTTCATCAACATTCGCGCGCCGTAGCGCAGGTCTTGGATAAGGGTTTGCATAATTCCTCATTTGGTCTCTGGTCTTTGGTCTTTGATCTTTGGTTATCACATTGGCAACAAACAAAGACCAAAACCCCAAGCCCCAAGACCGATTACTTATTCACACCGCAGCGCCACCATCGGGTCTTCTTCTGCGACGCGCCGTGCAGGCAACCAACAAGCGGTCAATGAAACTATCGTAAGTGTGACGACTGTGCCGAAAAGAATGGCTAAATTAAACGCAGGAACGTCAACGAGCAGGTGGCGAATAAGGCCGCCTGCCAAACCTGCTCCGGCAATTCCTATCGCTGTGCCAAACGCCAAAAGGCGCAATCCGAGCGAAAGAAATTGTTGGCGGACTTGTTTTGGCTCCGCGCCAAGGGCAAGGCGAATGCCGATTTCACGGCGGCGTTGTGCAACGGCGTAACTCAAGACACCATACGTGCCGATGGCTGTCAGCAACAACGCTACGCCCGCGAACATCACAATCAGCAGCGCCGAAGAACGACGGGCAATGAGGCTTTCGGAAATGCGAATATCCATTGTGCGCAAATCATTCACGGGCAATTCAGGATCAATGTTGCGAACAATATTTTGCAACGCAGTCCCCAGCACTTCGATTCTCCCAATCGTGCGCGTTACAACGAAAAGGCGGTCATAGTAATTGTTGTAAGGGAAATACACCGTGCCTTGCGCTTCGTTCTCGGTTAATTCCGCTTGTTTCACCGCGCCCACGACACCAACAATGGTGAACGCTTCGGCATCTTTACCAGCTTGCGAACCTTTAAATACACGCTGCCCGATGGCGCTGCGCTGCGGCCAGTAACGACGGGCAAAATCTTCGTCAACAACACAAACGCCTTGCGGGCGCAATAAATCATCATTCTCTAAAAATCGTCCTGCGCGCAGCGGTATGCCTAATACAACAAAATAATCTCCTGCGACGCCATACGAATAATGACCGCGTACTGATTCGCCGGGCTGCGGCACAAAGCCTGCGGGCGTGACTGCGCTTTTGATGTTATTACCGCTGAAAGGAATATTTGAACTGATGCCGACAGCTTTTACACCAGGTTGTTGCTTAACTGCTTCAATTACTTTTTCGGCAAACTGAATGCGTGCAGAGGCGTTGGGGTAATTTTTAAATGGCAAAGAAACTTGTCCGCTCAAAACATTTTCGGAACTAAAGCCGGGCGAAATTGCGAGCAAGCGTTTGAAGCCAAGCCCCAACAATCCCGCGCCCGTCAAGAGAATCAATGCCAATGCAATTTGCGCGACGATAAATCCATGTCGCAGTCGCTGTGCCGCGCGATTCGGCGTGCCGCTGCGACCTTCTGATTGCATCGCTGCTGCTAACTGTGCCTGAAGGCTGTACACCGCAATCGGCAACGCGATCACGATGCCCATCACGACGGCTCCGGTTAATGCTGTCAGCGCCAAGCGCTGATCGAACGCGATTTGTGCACCGAGTGGCAATTGATCTGCTCCAAGCACGGTCAACAATTTGAGCCCGCCCACTGCTACGAACAATCCCAACGCTCCGCCGCTCAAAGTAAGCAAGAGAATTTCTGTCATCACCTGGCTAATGATGTGTCGTCGGCTCGCGCCCAATGATTGGCGGATGGCGAATTCTTTGGTGCGATTGCTGGCGCGAATGAGCAGCAAATTGACGAGATTGACGCTACCAATTAACAGCAAAAACCCTACGCCCGCTTGCAGCAACAATAAAATGGGGCGAATGGAAGCTGTGTGATCGGCACGTAACGACAAAATCACTGAGCGAAAGCCCGCCTCTGCGATCATTTTCGCTTGCGGATAACTATCAGCTACGGCGGCGTTGTGCGCATCAATTTGCGCTTGCGCTTCGGCTATTGTTGCGCCAGGCTTGAGTCGCGCAATCATATTGGTTGAACTACCTGAATGGCGCTGCGCGGCTACGCGGTCAACAGGATTCGATGCTAAAGGGAAATAAAGCTGCGCCGTCGAAGAAAGAAATTGAAAGTCAGGCGGCAAGACGCCAATCACTTTTTTTTGCAAACCATCTACGCGAATTTCTCGCCCCAGCACATTCGGATCGGCATTGAAATTTTGCCGCCAATACGCATCGCTCAGAATAACTTCGCCGTCTGTTTGGTAAGTTGTTTCCTCATCTTTAAATGCACGTCCAATGACAGGATTTCGCCCCAATGTTGCAAAAAATTCCGGCGCGACTTTCATGATTGGCTGGCGCTGCGTTGTGCCTCGCTCGCCAATAATCGCAGTGCTTTCGCGGTAAATCGCCTGCGTAGAGAACGCAGCAATATTGCCGCGCCGTTCGTAATAATTTGTCAGCGAACTGCCATCGCGCTCAACGCCCGCCTTCGGGTATGTATTGAAAATTGTCACCAACTGATCGGGCGCAAGAAATGGCAACGGGCGCAGCAAAACAGCATCAACAACGGCAAAGATGCTCAGATTGGCTCCGATACAAAGTGCCAACGTCACCAGCGCTGTAAGCGTAAAGCCAGGCGTTTTCCATAATGCGCGCGCGCCGTAGCGGATGTTTTGTAAGAGAGTTTGCATAAATAATCCGAAAGCAACGATGAGCGCTGAATGATGAATGATGAATCAAATCCAGCTTAGTTCTTTTAGTCCATTCTCAGAGCTACGAGCGGGTCTACCTTTGTTGCGCGCCGCGCGGGTAGATAACAAGCCAATAACGCGATGGCGCTCAGCAATAACGCAATCAGCACAAAGGTCAATGGATCGGTCGCACTGACACCGAATAACAGCGTAGTCATCAGGCGTGTTAGCACAAAAGCAGCCACCAGTCCCGCCGCAACGCCTAGCAACGTCAACCGCATGCCGTGCCCGACCACCAAGCGAAGAACATCAAACTGTCCAGCGCCCAGCGCCATCCGAATACCGATTTCATGCGTGCGTTGCGTGACCGCATAACTCAGCACGCCATAAATGCCGACCACTGCCAATAACAACGCCACGCCAGCAAAAACGGCAAGCAGTAACATTGAAAACTGTGGTTGTTCGATGGAAGTTGTGACCAGTTGATCCAGCGTCTTGAGACTGGAAATCGGTTGTTCTTTATCGAGACTCAAAACCGCATTGCGAATAGCGCCGCTTAAGGCTTTCGGATCGCCTGTGGTTCGTGTCACCAGCGTCATATATGAAAGAGTTTGTTGTGTATAGGGTTCGTAAGTTTGCAGAGTCGTGTTTTGCGCCAGCCCGTAATGTTTCACGTCACCGACGATACCGACAATCTCATACCAGTCGGGTTTATCACCACCATTAAAATTGATCCGTTTACCTAACGGGTCTTCATTCGGAAAAATCTTCTGCGCCATCGTTTCGTTAATTAACGCAACGTGCAGCGTGTCTTTCGTGTCCTGTTCAGTGAACAATCGTCCACGCCGTAACGGAATTCCCATCGCTTTAAAATAGTCAGCGCTTACTGAGTAATAGTTTGTGCTTAGTCCTACTCCCGGCGGTAGCGGAGGCCGCCCAGCGACATCAAAGCTTAAGACAAAATCATCATCGCCCAGCGGCACCATTGAAGTTGCGCCCACTGATTGCACGCCTGGCAACGTCCTAACTTTTTCAAGCAGTTGCTGGAAAAATGCGACCTGCTGAGGTTCTTCAGAATATTTCTGCTTCGGCAACGACACAGTCGCCGCCAGCGCGTTGTCGGGATTAAAACCGGGATTAACTTGTTGCAAGCGCCAGAAGCTTTTAATCATCAGTCCTGCGCCCACCAATAACACTAGCGCGGAGGCAACTTCCAATACCACCAATCCACTACGCAAAACTTGCCGCCCGCCTTCGGTCGAACCGCGCCCGGCCTCTTTCAGTGTCTCGTTCAAGTTTGACTTGGTGGCTTGCCAGGCAGGAATCAGCCCAAAAATTAAGCCTGTTAACAAAGTGACCGCCGCTGTGAAAGCCAACACACGAGCGTCAAGCGAAACATTATTCAGGCGCGGCAAATTTGGCGGCGCAAGCTTCAACAATAAGTCGGTACCCCATCTCGCCAGCAACAAACCTAGCGTACCGCCAAGAAGCGACAACAGCAGGCTTTCAGTCAGCAATTGTCGAATGATGCGACCGCGCCCCGCGCCCATTGCTGTGCGAATACCAAGTTCCTTCTGTCGCCCCGCCGCACGCGCCAACAAAAGATTGGCGACGTTCGCGCAGGCAATCAACAACACGAATGCCACTGCCGCAAGTAAAACAAGCAAGGCTGGTTTTATCTGCCTGACAGTAAAATCCAGCAGAGGCATGAGCATGACATTCCAGCCTGTGCTGACCGCTGGATATTGCGCAGCCAATCGCCCTGCAATTGTAACCATCTCGGCTCGTGCCTGTTCAAATGTGACGCCGGGCTTTAGTTGACCGACGACTCTGCTCAGATTATGCCCACCACGGTTTTGGGCTTGTTGCGGCGTAAAAGCAATTGGCGTCCAAAGCGCCGCTTCACGATCAAAAAAGTAAAAGGTCGCGGGCATCACACCGACTACGGTATAGCTCTGACTGTCGAGCGAAATTGTTTGATTGATAATATGGGGATCGCCGCCAAATCGCCGCATCCATAAGCTATGACTCAACAGCACTACGTTACTATTGCCCGGCTGATGTTCTTCGGACAAAAACCCTCTGCCAAGCTGTGGCTGAACGCCAAGCATTGCCACAAATCCTTCGGTAACCTGTAGGCTGGGTAACCGCTCCGGGTCGCCCGTTCCTGTAAGATTCACAGCGCCACGGCGAGAGGCAACAAGCCGCTCGAAAACTGTATTCTGTTTTTGCCAGTCCAAAAAGTTAGCAGGCGCAACGGCGAATTCTGAGAATTGCGGCAGCTTCGTTTCCCGTATTAATACCAACCGCTCTGATTCTTTGAAAGGCAACGGTCGCAATAGCACCGTATTGACAACACTGAAAATTGCCGTGTTCGCACCAATGCCAAGTGCTAAGGTAGCGATAGCGATCAACGCAAAACCCGGCCTTTTTAGCAACATTCGCATGCCGTAGCGCAGGTCTTGTAAAAATATTTGCATAATTTCCCCAAGCGAGATGCTGGATGTTAGAAAGAATCTCCTAATATCCAGCATCTAACACCCAATAACTATTCACATCTAAGCGCAATCATCGGATCAACTTTTGTTGCTCGCCACGCGGGTATAAAGCAAGCAAAAAGGGCTGCAATAATAATCAGCCCTGTAATCGCAGCAAAGGTGAGCAGATCAGTTGGCTGCACACCAAACAACATGCTTTTCATCACTTGTGTCAGCACAAAAGCAAACACTAATCCGATGCCAATGCCAGTAGCAATTAGTTGCCCCCCCTGCCTTAGCACCAATTTCATTACGTCCGTTGCTTGTGCACCAAGCGCGATGCGAATGCCAAATTCATTCGTGCGCTGTGTAACTGAAAAGGAAACGACGCCATAGATTCCCAATGCAGCTAGAAACAAAGCTAAGCCCGCAAATCCGCCAAGCAGCAACATCACGAAGCGGCGCGGCGAGACCGATTGCGCAACAATATTTTCCAACGTACGAAAATCTCGTACAGGAAGATTGGGATCGACTGATTGCAAGGCGCGGCGTACTTCTGGTGCTAATGATTCCGGCGTTAAGTTGGTTCGCACGACAAGCTCAACGGATCTTTCCAATGCCTGCGTTAAGGGAAAATACATTTCCGGTGCGGCTTCAGTTTCCAATGATCCGTGCCGCACATTACCTGCTACTCCAACCACGCGGAATTCGCGATCTCCATTAACGGCCTGTTGTCCAATGGCGTCCTGACCCGGAAATAAGCGCTGAGCGAGGGACTCGCTAATAATCATGACTTTTTCATTATTAGCGGTATCAAAGGCGGTAAAATAACGTCCTGCCCGTAAAGGAATCCCCATTGTGCGGAGATAGCCGGGATCAATCATGCGCGGGTAAACCTCTATTCCCTGACGCACTACCTGCCCCTTAGCACGAACACCCCAGCTCCGGTTACGCCCCAGCGGCAAGGTATCAGTCAATCCAACGGATATAACGCCGGGAACGTTAGCAACCTTCTCTGTTAGCGTAGAATAAAGCGTCAGTACCTGCCCAATACTGCCATATTTTTTCCCTGGTTCCACGCGCCAGACTGCCGTATGTTCGGCACGAAAACCGGGGTCAGTTTGCATTACCTGCCAGAAGCTGCGAATTAACAGCCCCGCCCCGACCAACAAGATGCAGGCGAGTGCAATTTCTCCGACTACTAATCCATCCCGCAACAAAGCCCGACTCACACCTGCACTGGAACCACGCGCAGCGTCTTGTAAATCTTCCTGCAATTCTGTTTTTGAACTTTGTAGTGCGGGCAACATTCCGAAAAGTAAACCAGTGCCGAGTGTTATTACGGTTGTAAAAAGTAAGGCAGTCACATCAACTTTGACAGTTTGCAATAAGGGAATGTTATAAGCATTCGTTGAAGCAATAGCGTCCGTGATTAATAGAGCAAGCGGCAAACCAAGTACGGCACCACCTAAGGCAAGGATGACACTTTCGGTTAGCATCTGCCGTATCAGTCGCCAGCGCGTTGCCCCCAGCGCCAGTCGCACAGCGATTTCTTTGCGCCTTGCTGAAGCACGCACCAGCATCAAGTTGGAAAGATTGGCGCAGGCAATTAATAAGACACAGCCCACGGCAGCAAATAATATCCATAAGCCACGTTGAAAGCGCCCATTAATCTGTTGCTGCAATTCTGTCAGACGCGCGCCAAAAGACAATCCACGTTCTGGATGCGCCTGCTTTAACTGAGTATTAATAGCGTCGAATTCTGCTTGCGCCTGTGGCAGGCCGACACCTGATTTAAGCCTGCCGACCACCGCCATCGTATTTCCCATTTGGTCCAATTCATTCGCAATCGGAAAATTCCCAAGCATGTCAACGCGCGTGCCTGGCGTAAAGGTCGAGCCAAAATCAAAGGTTTGCGGCATCACACCAATCACGGGTGTTGCTTCATCATTGAGAGTAATTGTTTGCCCAACAATATTAGGATCGCCACCATAGCGGCGCTGCCAAAAATCGTAAGTTAATAATATGGCTTTGGGTCCGTTCAGTCGGGCTTCGTTATCATCGAAATTGCGTCCAAGCAAAGGCTGAACACCGAGTAGTGGCAGGAAATTTTGCGTTATGTAAAACCCCATCAACCGCTCTGGTTCACCGCTGCCTGTCAGATTAAGACTATTGAAATCAGAAAAAGCAAAATATCCAGCGAGATCAGTAAAAGATTGATTCTGTGTGCGCCAATCTATGAAATTGCTGACGCGGGTTGTTTGTCCTGAAAGCCCGTTTTCATTAACATTCGCAATCCACACTAATTGCGCGGCATCCTTAAAAGGTAAGGAGCGAAACACCAGCGCATTGACGACGCTAAAAATCGCGGTCGTCGCCCCAATCCCCAGTGCCAGCGTTAATAAAGCAATGATTGTAAAACCAGGTTTCTTTGCCAACATTCGCACGCCGAAGCGCAGGTCTTGTAAAAGAGTTTGCATAAAAGCTCCAAGGGAAATGCGGGTGTTTTCTAATCTCAATCAGCTAACAACCAATATCGTTGCTAATTACAGCTTGTCGCAAAATACAGTTGCTCTTTCAAACGATGTGCCGCAATCAATAGTTGCTGAAAGCTCAATGGTAATAACGATTTGAAAATTTTGGATTTTGCAGAGGCGGGAAATGAGTGTTCGATTTCGGGAACAAGGCGTTCCGATTTTGAGATTATTTTGCAGGAAGAGTCGCAGCACCGCGACACAGAGAACGCAGCGTACTATTTCTTGCTATTGCCTGCACCTTCCTTGGAGCGGTCTTAATATTATTTTTATTTTTTGATTTAGTTATAGATGCTGAAGGAACTCTCTGTAGAAGAAATTGTATTACACGACCTTTGCAGGCTTCTAAAAGTTTTAGATAATCCAACTCTCCCTTATCCTTCAGCCAATTGATATACAGGAATTGTGCCAATGATCCTTTTATTGGCGCGTCATCAAGGCGGAGTGGGATAAAGCGACGTTCTTTATTGAGCGGATCACGAAAACGATAAGTATAACTTTCAAGGCTTGCCCAATCGGAGCCAAACGCGTTTGCCGACATACACAGCACCAGCACGCGCGATTGCTCCAGCCCATCATCTACTTTTTTGGGAATGCTGTCGCCGGGTTTGATTTCCCATTCATCGAACCACACGCGCAAACCGTCCGCACGTAAGCGTTCGGCTACGTCACGGACAATGTCTTTGTCTTTTGAACTGTGGCTCAGGAATACGTCGTAGTTGAAATCTTCCGCCATGCGCCCCTTTACTTTTGAAACCCGACAGATTTTGCATCTGTGTCAGAAGCACGACCGTGAGGGAGTGCTCCAACCATTGAAGTTCAGCCCTTGCTTACGCGCAGGCTTCTGATACGGCTAAGTTGGCGAAACGCGGGCAAGTATATGTGCGGCTGAAAATGAATTCAATGGAATAGTCGAAAAGTCCCGCAAGATTGGTAATAGCCCAGCGATTTATCGCTGGGGAGTGGAGAAATATTTTTTGGAGTTCCGGCGGGACAAATGAAATGAATATTTTCTGCTGTCCTTACAGGACTTGTTTTGTCGTTCGCCCTTTTTCCCAGCGATGAATTGCTAGGCTATTTTCTCGTGATCCCTACGAGATATTAAACGGAGCAATGATGGGTGATATTGGCAGAAAAAAGCCGATGTGTTTTTAGCTCCTCATCGGCTTAGTTGATTATTTAAATTTTGACTGCGGCGAATTATTGACCATTGCTGGCTACGTCTTTGATGCGCTTGTTGTGCATCGAACCGCCTTCAAATTCGATGAGGCGTTCGGTGACTTCGCCTTTGTCGTTGCGGATGAAGGTGACTTCGGTTTCGTTATTTTGCATGCGGAATTTATCTTTGCCAATTGGCACTAATTCCAGTTTGGATTTGCCGTCAGCCGCAATGTTAATAAGCTTATCGCCTTCGCGCACGATGGTGATAATGCGGCCTTCGCCGCGATCATATTTGCCTAAGTAGTCGGCAAAAACTTTCGGATCAACTTTGATTGGCGCAGGCCACGCGGCTACGAAATCCATGAAACCGATCATCATTTCATCATAGGTTGGTTCGCCGTAACGCACATCTTTTGTGGGATCAGGATTGAATTTATTTTTGGCGGAATTATCGAACACTGCCGTCACCTTAACTTTACTGCCTTTGGGTAATAGCTTCGGCGTTTTCGGGATGTAGGTTGTCTGCCATGAAAAGTCGTAGTTCGGCACATCTAACAGCGTTTCCGTTTTGCCGTTTGGATAGGTGACTTCGTATTTCATCGCTGCGCCGCGATAGTGCATGTGCGGCGAATAATTATAAATTGTGGTGTCGCGCCAAACATTCCATTCGGCTGTCACTTCATGATGCGCGTCATTCGCCGGGATTTTGAAAAACATATTCGCTGCCGAACGCGTAGCCAGAATTTTCTCCGGCTTTTGTTTGGCGAAAACCAAGCCAATGGTTGAGCGATCTTTTTGTTCAGAGCCTGCGACTTTTGAATAATGTACCTGCAAACGAATTGTCGCTCCGGCAGGAACTTTTTTCGCGGTGCCGGGTTCCCAAATATCAGGATTGCGACCCGGCGCATAAGCGGTCAGAAAATCATCTACCTGATTAAAGCCCTGTAAGTTTTGTGGAATGTCTGCGCCGTTGTCGTAAACAGCGGTTTCTTTTTTCGTGCGAATCAAATAGCCGTCACGATACCAGGGCGTCCCCATCAACGACATTTCAATTGCCTTATCACGCATTTCTTTTTTCACTTTATTCAACGAAGCCGCGCCAGGCGGCACGACGAACGCAATGATGTGATGTACGACTTTGCGATTGCCGGGACGCGCTTCAGCCATTTGAATATATTTGTCTTCGGTGAAATTCGTAGGGATTTCAAAATACTGATATTCGTCGGGGCCGCTTGCTGCCAGCGTGTAATCTTCTTCCATCTGCAACACTACGTCAGGTTGCGGAATATTCCAGCCCGTCGCAAATTTGGGCGTGGGCGGCAAATCTTTGGCGTTGCCTTCAGGTGCGCCTGCGTCTACCCAGGCGACAATGGTGTCAATTTCTTTTTGCGACAAGCGGCGATCATTGGCCCATTCGCCAAAATGCGGATCCGCATGCCACGGCGGCATCGTGCGATTGACAACTTTTTCCCGAATGGATTTCGCCCACGGACGCGATTCTTTATAGCCCAACAAGGACATCGGCGCGGTTTCGCCGACGCGATGACATTCCGCACACTTGGCATAAAATATCGGCGCGACGTCTTTATTGAATGTTACATTTTTCGCCGCTTTTTTTGCGGTATTCGCGCTCGTTGCCGGCAACACAAATAAACTCAGCGCAGCCAAAATTCCTACTATCAGGGAAAAAATCATCCATCGTTTCATGCTCATACCTCTTGAAATTAATCGCTACTGAAATGGTCATTCGCTACAACTTACAACTTTTCTTTACGCCGCTTACACTGTTTTGGTTCTTATTTTCTCAAGCAGCCTAAAAAACTCGCCTTAACCCGAAGTTTCAGCTTTCAGATTAAGACGAGGATTTTACCGGTTTTGTTAACGAAGTCTTTAGAAAAATAGCGGGCAGAGGTCATTTTGGAAGTAATTTTTCACCACAGAGACACAGAGATCGCGCAGAGGCACACAGAGAGTTTTCTCTGTGCAACTCTGGGCTGGCTCCGTACCTCTGTGGTGAACGTATCCTTCTTCAAAATTCACCGATTCTTCAAATAAATTTTAGCGCGGTCGGTTTGAATGGTAAGGCGTGGGCCACCGCCGTTGATTGTGCCTTCGATGCGCTCATCATCAGATTTTTGTGTAATCATTGGCAGGTCGCTTTGAAACAGACTGCGGCGTTCTTTGGCGACGCTTACATTCAGGCCGGCATTGCTTGCCAAAAACATTTCGAGATTACCCCGATCAATTTCAATGCGCGAATCGCCCGTCACATTTAATTGTTGCATCGTCAAATTGGTGCGGTCAGCTTGCAGGTTCAACTTGCCACGCACGTTGTCTAATTTGGCGTCTTGTCCGCGATCAATTTCTAAATGAATTTCGCCGGACAAATCACTGGCCTGAAATTGCGTGCGGTCAGATTCAAGTCTTAATTCGCCATCAAAGCCGCGAATTTCGGCAGTCGAACGATCAAGCTCTAACGCTAAGCGCAAGTGACGCGGCGCACGAATTTCGTAGTTAATATGCGGCAAAGTTTTGCTATTGCCCCCCCATTTCCCATCACTTGGCACATCGTCATAATTCGCCTTGATCGTCAATGAATTTGCGCCACCAACCATTTCAATGCGCGTAGCCTCAACGGCCTGCCGTGCGTACTCTGCTGACATTTCTTTGCGCGCTTCAATGCGGGCAACGACCTCGACCTGATTGCGATCCCAAGCAGTCAGATGAAAATCGCTGATGTCGGCTTCGATTTTCAGCCGTCCGCCAGATTCAAAATTTACGGTCTGATTAAAAGATTTGCTTTGCGCCAACAAATTTGCGGGCGCCAAGAGTGCGATTAAAGCGAAAATTAGGTGTAACGAATTCATAGGTTCTCCCTGAAAATTTTTAGTTTCGCTAGTGAGTGACAACAAGGGCAAAAAGGTTGCAAAAGTTTTTGCCCGGGAACCTGAAATGCACAATACACGTTTAGGGAGTTCTCAAAAGTCGCGGCGCTTATGCTAGAATTCGCGCTAGAAATGATGCCGATAGCCGGGAAACTTTTAATCGCTGTAATAAAAATTCTCAATGGGCCCCGAACGCTGGCAATTAATTGAAAAACTTTTGGAAGCGGCAATGGAACAAGCTCCTGCCGCGCGCCCCGCCTTTCTTGCGCAGACTTGCAACGGCGATGAAGAGTTGCGCCGCGAAGTTGAATCGCTTCTGCACGCCGACGAACAAGCTAACAATTTTCTGGCTGAACCACTGCTGCCCGATCTTTCGCAATCCACTCAAAGTGAAAATCAAGCTGCGGACAATACCGGGGCGTCGCCGCTAACGGGCAATCGAATTGGCGCGTACAAAATCGAACGCGAAATCGGGCGCGGCGGAATGGGCGCGGTGTATTTAGCCGTGCGCGCGGATAACGCGTTTCAGAAATTAGTCGCCATCAAAATCGTCAAGCGCGGGATGGACACAGATTTCATTTTGCGCCGCTTTCGCCGTGAGCGACAAATTTTAGCAACGCTCAATCATCCCAATATTGCGGCATTGCTGGACGGTGGTTCGACCAATGACGGGTTACCTTATTTTGTGATGGAACATGTCGAAGGTCAGCCCCTTCATCATTTCTGCAACGAAAATACACTTTCTGTGACTGAGCGTTTGCGATTGGTGCAACAGGTATGTGCGGCAGTTTCTTACGCGCATAAAAAACAAATCGTCCATCGTGATCTCAAACCCGGCAACATTTTGGTCACGTCAGATGGAACGGTAAAACTGCTCGATTTTGGGATAGCGAAATTGCTGGTGACGGACATGGCGGCTGATACGATTGGCGAAACAGCAACCGCTGTACGATTAATGACGCCGGAATATGCCAGCCCTGAACAAGTGCGCGGGTTACCCGTCACACCGGCAAGCGATGTTTATTCGCTCGGCGTATTAATGTATGAATTGCTGACGGGGCGGCGTCCGTATCGCTTGAGTTCCTACGCTCCGCACGAAATTGCGCGCGTCGTTTGCGAAGAAGAACCAACGCGCCCCAGCGACGCAATTAGTACGGCGGGGAAAATTCATTTCGCCACAGAACGTGCCACCACAATTGAAACATTGCGCAAAGAGCTGGCAGGCAATCTCGACAATATTATCCTCAAAGCACTGTGCAAAGACGCACAAAATCGCTACGCCACAGCCGCAGAGTTAGCCACAGACATCACGCGACATTTGGCAGGCGAACAAATTTCTGCGCCGCATTTATTCACGCCATTAGCGTTCATGCAAGAATTGTCGGATGAAACACCGACCGCACGCTCCATAGCGGTTTTGCCGTTGCAAGTTGTACAGGTAGGCCCACGCGGCGATACCACAGAAAGTTTTCTTGGCGTTGGCATTGCAGACGCCCTGACCACACAATTAAGCAATATTCGCGGGCTGGTCGTACGCCCAACCGGGTCGGTTTTGCGTTGCTGCGAAGGCGATGATTTATTTGCAATTGGCAAAGAACTAAGCGTTGATTTTTTGCTGGGCGGGCGCGTGCAACTTGCAGGCGAGCAAATGCGCGTTACGGTGCAATTGACTTCGTTACGCGACAAAGCAGTGTTATGGGCAGAGCAGATCAACGAAAAACCGACCGATATTTTAGCCGTGCAAGATTCCATCGCAGCCCAAGTCGCCGAAGCCATCGTGCCGCGCCTGACCAGTGAAGACCGAGCCCGTATGGCAAAACGTGGCACAGATAATTTGCAGGCGTACGAAGCCTATTTGCGAGCGCGTTATCATTGGCACAGTTACACAATGGACAGCTTGGCAAAAGCTTTGCTGCATTTTAATGAGGCGATTAGCTTTGATCCTGCTTACGCTGCTCCTTATGCAGGCATTGCCGAATATTACAATCGGCTGGCAACCTTTGGCATCGTGCCGTCTGATGAATGCTTTGCTGCCGCCAAAGATGCAGCCTTAAAAGCTGTGCGCCTTGATGAATCCTTAGCCGAAGCCTGGGGCGCGCTGGCATTCGCTACATTGGGTGCGGATTGGGATCACAGCGAAAGTTTGCGCCTGATCCATCGGGCGCTCGAATTAAATCCAAATTCGGCACAGGTAATGGAATGGTACGCACACATCCTCGGCACATCAGGTCGTTTGCAAGAATCTAATACCGCAATGGAACGAGTACTGAAACTTGACCCAGGATCGGCAGCGGCTTATGTATTGCATAGCTTTCACACTTATATGAATCGCTCTTACGAAGCCTCATACAAAGCGGCTGAACAGGCGATGCGACTTGAGCCCAACTCATTCTGGTCTTTATTTAGTAAGGCAATGAGTCTGACCCATCAAAAACGATTTAATGAGGCAGAAGCAATATCGCTGTTACTCATTAAAGTGAGCGAAGATAACCCGCTCGCCAAAGTTCCGCTGGCTTACCTGCGCACAAGAACGAAGCAGTTTGATGAGGCCCGTGTGTTGTTACAGCAAATTATGCAGTCCGCACAGGAAGGTTATATTTCGCCCTACCACATTGCGCTGCTTAGCGATGAATTAGGCAACCGCGACGAATCGTTACGATGGGTCGAAAAAGGATTGCAGCAACGCGATTGGTGGATGCTGTATTTTCCGTATGTTCCATTGTTCGACGCCTTGCGAGCAGACAATCGTTGTCAGGCGTTGTTACAAAAAGCCGGGCTAATTGTGATAAAGCCTAACAATGTCAGCGACGATATTACAGTCGTTGATACCGCCATTAATGCTGCCCCCCCACCGCCAAAATCTAAACGCTGGTTGCTCACAACAGTAGCAGCAATTTTCGCCTTATTGGTTGTCACATTGGGAGTTTATAAATTTTTCCGTTCTCAAGCTATCGCGCCAACATTTCAGTCAATAACCACAAGCAAACTGACTAGTTCAGGCAGCGCTGTCATTGCCACAATTTCTTCGGATGGGAAATATGTAACCTATGTAACCGAAGAAGGCGGACGGCAGAGTTTGTGGTTGCGACAGGTATCTGTATCCAGCAGTGTACGGCTCGTACCGCCTGCCGATATTGAATATCGCGGCCTTACGTTCACACCTGATGGCTCGTTTGTACGGTACGTGGCGATGAACAAAAGCGATAGGAAAAGTGCTTTGTACGAAGTCCCGGCGCTCGGCGGTTCGGCGCGCAATTTAAAAGAAAACGTCAGCAGCCCTATCAGCATCGCTCACAACAAAAAACAAATTGCTTTTGTGCGACAACACGCTGAACAGGGTGAAGACGATTTAGTGATTGCCGATCTTGACGGTACGAACGAACGCGAAATTGCGATCCGCAAATTTCCTGAACATTTTTCCAGCGGCTCAGCGCCCGCGTGGTCGCCGGACAATAGCGCACTAGCAGTTGTCGTCGAAACCGCTGATGCCAATGGCTTTTTCATGAAAGCTGTGGCGTTCGAGCTACAAACCAAAATAGAAACACAATTGACCTCAAATCGCTGGATGCAAATTGACCAGATGAATTGGATTGGGGACAAGAATTTTTTGCTCACGGCGCAGGATACACAATCCCCATTTCTGCAACTCTGGTCCATGATAGACGGCAAAGCTCATCGTCTGACAAACGATATGAACGATTACAAAGGAATGAGCTTGCCAGCTAATTGGCGTTCGATGGTAGCCGTTCAACGCCAGACGCTCATCAATATTTGGGTCGCGCCAAAAGGTGCGCCAGATCGCCCTACACAAATCACTACAGGCGCGGGGCGTTATTTTGATTTAGTGTGGACGCCCGACAGCCGCGTGCTGTACGCCAGCGACGCCAGCGGCAGCGCAGATATTTGGGAACGCCAAATTCCAAGTAACGAACAAACGCAATTGACCGCAGGCGCAAGCCGCAATTATGGCCCTGCCGTTGCGCCTGATGGCAGCTTCGCCGTGTTTCATTCAAACCGTTCCGGTAACTGGCAAATCTGGCGCATGAATCGTGATGGCAGCAATCAAACGCCGCTCACGAGCGGCAACGAAGAAAGCAATTGGGCGCAAATTACTCCCGATGGCAAATGGATTGTCTATGAGCATTTTGGCGCAGGTACGCTGACAACATTGTGGAAACGCCCATCAAATGGGGGCGAACCAATTCGTCTGACAAAAACGCTTTCGATGCGTGCGGCAATTTCGCCTGACGGCAAATTAATCGCCTGTTGGAGCAAAGACGAAACGCCGAATGCGCCTTGGAAAATTTCGCTGTTGTCATTTGAAGATGGCAAAGTCATCAAGCAATTTGATGTGCAACAAACTGATGCCAGCGGTGGCAGCGTGATTCGCTGGATGCCAGACGGTCGCAGCTTTGTGTTTATTGACTATCGTAATGATGTGACCAATCTGTGGCAACAATCTGTGCAAGGCGGCGCGCCGAAAAAAATAATGGAATCCGCGCATCAGGCAATTTATTCATTCGACATCGCCCGCGACGGCAGCATAATTTTTTCGCGCGGCTTACGAGCCAATGATGTCGTGTTGATTTCTGACTCCGCAAAATCTTCCGAAGAATAAACAATTTCATCTCTCATCAAAATAAACAAATATTTTCGCCGCAACAGGCGTCACGAGTTCGAGCTTTAGCTTGTTGAGCGTGTGAGAAGGCAAGCCAAAGCTCGAACTCGTGACGCCTGTGCTTAAAAATTATTTTTTTCTCCGTGAATATTTTTTGCCAGCGCTCACGCGTCATGTAATAGCAGGGAAAATTGCAAATCACATTTTCCCTCACATCACGTACGAGGAGAAAATCATGAAACGAATTGTATTGACGGGAATATTGCTGGCTTTAGTTGCCGTAGCCTGGGGTTGTGCCGCGAGTGATCCGCAAGCGCGAAAATTGGCACGCGGAAAATATTTGGTTGAGAACGTTGGAATGTGCTCGGATTGTCACACACCGCGCAACCAAAAAGGCGAACTTGATCTGGCGCATTCACTGCAAGGCAGTCAGCTTGGCTTCGCGCCCACTGTACCGATGCCTGCGTGGGCGAACGCAGCGCCAATGATCGCTGGCTTGCCAGGCTTGAGTGAGCCAGATGCTGCGAAATTTTTAGAAACAGGAGTGCTGCCCGGCGGACGCCAGCCACGTCCACCGATGCCTCCATTCAGGTTTTCACATGATGATGCAGAGGCTGTCGCAACTTATTTAAAATCGCTCCAAAAATAGTTTTGGCTATTTCTTTTTGGCGCTGTCGAGCGTTTGAATTGCTACCATTTCGGTGAGGACGCGTTCGTAAATGCGCCGCGCCGCTTCGGGGCTGAGGGGAGCTTTGCTACGCCATCGCATTGCGCAACACTTCTGCCTCACGCCCCTTGGCTGAAGCGGGCGGAATCTTTTCGCGCTGCCGAATGCGGCCAAGTTCCAAAGCAATGTCGGCCCGTTCGTTAAGCAACAAAATCACTTGCTTATCAATTTCATCAATGCGTTTACGGTATTCGCCAATGGATTTTGCCAGCACATCAGCAGGCTGATTTTTCTGTTGCCCAATCGTCAAGGTGAGGCTTGAAAACCCAAATAAGAGGAGGCAAAAAATTCGTTTCATAAATGACAGTCACTCATCAGAAATTGTATTTTGTTTCGTAATTTCGCGGTACAACCACGCTCTGGTCGTCTTCCATTGCCGCACAAACGTAGCGCTGCTGATGCCAAGCACTTGCGCAGTTTCTTCCACCGACAAGCCCGCAAAATATCGCAATTCAACCATGCGACTTTTTTGCGGGTCAAATTCTGCCAGTGCTGTCAACGCATCATCCAACGCAATTAAATCCGTAGCACGCTCCTCAGATAAATTAATCGCATCAACATCATCCAGCGCAATTTTCACGCCGCCGCTGCCACGTTTTTCAGCCTGGTGCTGGCGCGCGTGATCTACCAGAATGCGCCGCATCATTTGCGCCGCTATGCCCAAAAAATGCGCGCGATTTTGCCACTCAACATTTTGCCCAAGCAATCGCAAATACGCTTCATGCACCAGCGCCGTAGGTTGCAACGTATGGTCTTCGCGTTCGCGTCGCAAATAGCTAGACGCCAATCGCCGCAATTCGTTGTACACTAGCGGAAACACCTGTTCCAACGCCTGCTGATCGCCGTTTTTGTACGCAACAAGCAATTGTGTAACTTCTTCTGATAGTGGCAAAGTTGGTGACATTTCGTACCTCAATTATGTCTCGCAATATAGTACTAAAATCATCTTATTTGTAGGGGATATAGCCTTCCCATTTCCAAGGTGTGAACGTATCTTTGATGAGAATTTCTAGCAATTCTTTGAAAATGCTGTCGCCATTGCTACTATTGGACATAAGTGCAAGGCCGATTTTTTTGTCGGCGAATACTACGAAATGATTTTCCCAACCGTCGTCGTGACCTTCCTTGAAAAATGCTTTGCCATAGGGTGTTTCAAATAAACCAACACCGATACCATATGCTAATTTAATTTTACGATTTTCATTTGTAGTTGAGGTGTTGAGGGACGGAAATTGCGCCGCCGAATAAATTTGAATTTGTGGTTTCAGCATTTCATTTTTGGCATTTTTTGTTTGCCCCTTGCCTTGCATCGCCGCTTCGAGAAAGCGGGCAAAATCGCTGATTGTCGTATCCATCGAACCAGCCGCGCGCACGCTTTTACGCATGTTGTGACCGACTACTTGCTCCTTTTCGTCATAACCAATTGCGAGGTCAGCCTTAAATTTCTCGTCCCATATCATACTTGTCGTAGCCATTCCGAACGGCTTAAAAATACGGTCGCGCATCATTTCGCCCACATCTTTTTTAGTAATTGCTTCAATCACAAATTGCGCCAGGTTGATGCCTTCACCAGAGTAAGCGTAGCGCGTTCCCGGTCTGAAGTTAATATTCAGCTTTTTATCAGGATTCAGAAAAGCAAAATTCGGAAAGCCTGTTGTATGACTAAGTAGCATGCGTATGGTGAGAAGTTTGTAACGCTCATCACCAGCAAGGTCTTTGTACTTTTCATATTCAGGCAACGGCTTCGGCAAATATTCCTGAATCGGTTTGTCCAGATCAATCACGCCTTCGCTTACCAATTGCATCACGAAATAAGCAAACACTGATTTAGTAAATGAAGCGCCGTACATCACAGAGTTTTCAGTCAATGGCAAATTTGGTTCTTTGCTGCGAAGGCCAAAACTTTTCACATACGCAATTTTGTTATCATTGAGAATCGCTATACTCAGGCCAGTGATTTTTGCGGCTTTCATCAAACGCATAACATTTTGTTCAATTTCGGCGGAAGAAATATAGCTATTATCAAGTCGTTTGAGGCGCGTTTGATTTTGGGCGGAGAGTGAGGTGGTTGTGAGGAAAAGAGCCGACATCAGAGCAAAACTAAACAGTCGCATTTGAATTCCTTATACCGCATAGCGGCCTCGTGAATGTACCCGTGGCGTTTTACTCCACGGAAATCAAGCTAACGCGATGGAATTATTCAAACGCAAGTCGGTATGCAAATGTTCTTAGATAATATTTCCAGACATAAGCAACTAAGTTTTTATCTTTGAGAGATTGTCGCAAAAATGTGGAGCGGGTTCTTTACCCGCCAGTTCATATATTGGAAGATCAGCGCAGGTAAAGAACCCGCTCCACATTTTTATCAAATAACTTAGTTTCCCGTGTACTAGGAAAATTTTGCGTAGTTAAATTTTTGCCCACGTATCACCGTGTAATTCTTCGGCTACGGTGGCGGAATATTCGCGGCGTAATTGCGCGACTAAATCAGCAGTGGTTTGGACTTTGCGGACATCGCCTACGCCTTGTCCGGCTGACCAGATTTCTTTCCAGGCTTTTTTCGCGGTGGGTTCGGGCGCGGTGGTCAGGTGCGATAAATCTACTTTTTCTTTAGGTTTTAAATTGTCAGGGTCGAGTCCGGCGGCGGCGATGCTGGGCTTGAGCATATTGGCGTATGCGCCGCTGAAAGCATTGGTATAAATCAAATCATCCATCGTCGAATTAATCAGCATTTGCCGATATTCGTCGTCAGCCATACTTTCCGTAGTCGGAATAAATGACGTACCCATATAAATCAAATCTGCCCCCATCACTCGCGCCGCGCGAATGTCACGTCCGCTGGAAATCGCTCCGGCCAAAACAATGATGCCGTCAAAAATTTCGCGCACCGCTTTCAAAAATGCGAAGGGATTTAAAATTCCGGCGTGTCCGCCTGCGCCAGCGCACACAAGGACAAGGCCGTCTACTCCCGCGTCAATCGCTTTTTTGGCAAAGCTCAAATTGATGATGTCACTGAATACGAGGCCGCCATAAGAATGCACTGCTTCGATGGCGGGGCCAGGGCTACCGAGCGAAGTAATGGCAAGCGGCGTTTTGTATTTCACGGTCAAATCAATGTCAGCCTGTAAGCGCGGATTTGTGCGATGTGTGATGAGGTTGATGCCCCACGGAGCGATCCGTGCGCTCGCGTCTGCGCTTTGTGCAGCAGCAAGTTCACTCGTAATGTTGCCCATCCATTCATCAAGAATTTCGCTGGTACGTGCATTCAGTACAGGAAACGTACCTATGACTCCAGCTTTGCAAGAAGCGACGACGAGGTCTACGCCAGAGACCAAAAACATGGGGGCGGCGATGACAGGTAAAGTGGTTTTAGTTGTGATGGATGCGGGAAGATTGGACATGGATGATTTCCTTTAGTAATTGACCGCCGGGGCGCGAAGAGGGCAAAGAGAAGAAGGACAAGGAGACTGCCGGACAGATAACAATCGGAATCGCCCCGTCGCGTTGTCACCCTTTCGCCCCTTCGATCTTCCCTCTGCGTCGTCAGCGCGCTCTGCAGCTAATTATTCAAGCAACAAAAAAGGCAACTCGGTGCTTGACCGGATTGCCTTTTTTCATTTCATTATTTCATACCGAAATTATGCGGTTTTCTTTTTCGCTTTTACGCCTGTGGTCAAAACTTCGATGGCCTTTTTGAGCAATAAATCTTCCGCAGGTTTTTGTCCTGTTGCAGGTGTTGCCGTAGCCGCCGCTTGATCTTTGCTTGGCGTAGCGGATGGCGAAGGCGAAGGAGCGCCATCAACTTCGTCCGGTGCTGCCGCTTCCGCTAAATCTTTGCGTTTGACTTCGACGCTCGGGGTTACGCCATCCGGCAAAAAGAATTTTCCGCTTGGTGAAGCATACCGAGAAACTGTCAACAGCATTGCCGCACCATCTTCCATCGGGAAAAGTTTTTGTGACGAACCGACGCCAAAGGTGCGTTCGCCGACAACTTCACCACGTTTGTTGTCAATGATCGCAGCCGCTACAACTTCTGCCGCGCCCGCCGTCGAATAATCGGTGATCACAACTAAGGGCAAATCCGTAATGGCTTTTTCCGGCTTGGCCTCAAATGTGCTGAGCACCTTTTCTTTACGCCCGATTTCTTTGGCAATGGTGCCAGATTTCAAAAAGTAGTTGGCGACTTCGACGCCCGCTTGAATGTCATCACCAGCAGAACCGCGCACATCCAAAATAATTTTGTTTGCGCCTTTCTTGATCGCTTCTTTCAAAGCAACTTGCACGGCTTCGGCCTGGCCTTGCAATGCCGGAACTTTGATGTAACCGATTTGCTGTTCCATTGCTTGCAATTCGGGTTTTGGAACACTCACCGGGCCGCGCGTGATTTTGACTTTTTCGCTGCCACGATTGCCGCCGCGCAAATATGTCAATTCCACAGTGGTTCCTGGCGCGCCCGACAACATTGCATACGCGTCCAGCAAATCAATATCGTGCGTCGCGTGGGTTTCGATGTATTCAATAAAATCACGCGGCTTGAGTCCGGCTTTGGCGGCAGGTGAATTCGGCACGACTGAAACCACATACGCATACCCGCGCACTGAACCGAGCACTAAGCCCGTCGCATCCTGGGGACGACCATTATTCACCTTAAATTCTTTGACTTGTTCCGGCAATAAATAAGCGCTGTACGGATCAAGTCCATCGGTTAAGCCCCGCAATGCGCCAATACGCACTTTGTTGAGGTCTGGTTTTTCGACGTAATCATTCACGATGTGGCGAACGACTTCTTCAAAAATTCTCAGTTGCGGATACGGCCCAGCGTTAGCTACTGCACGTCCGAAAGATGAACTGGAAAGCATCCCACCAACAATCGCGTAAATTGCGATAAAACCAGAAACAGCTACAAGTGTCAGCTTTGTACGAATTGACATGAGCGGGAACTCCTTAAGAAGTGAAAAACAGCCAGAAACACTCAGGTTGCTGACGGAGAGTTATCAAGAAAAGCTAAATGATAATAGCTTACGGCTCTAGTCACGTGCAAGTCATAAGTCTGGCGAGTTCATAGAGTCTTTAGCGTCTGGAAAAGAATATTACGATTCCAGACGCTAAAGACTCTAAAAACCCCCAAGACTTCAAAGACTTTTTACCCTTGATAATTTACGATTTTGGCAAAGCTTTCGGCTTCGAGGCTTGCGCCGCCAACCAAAGCACCGTCAATATCCGCTTCGCTCATCAAAGCTGCAATATTATCAGGCTTAACGCTGCCACCGTACAAAATCCGCAAGCCGTTAGACAGCGCTGCGCCAAATTTTGCCGTGAGCCAACCGCGAATGTGCGCGTGCATTTGCTGCGCCTGTTCCGGCGTAGCCGTGCGTCCCGTGCCAATCGCCCAGACTGGTTCGTACGCAATAATAATTTTGGCGCCGTCTTCAGCAGAAAATCCGATCAGGTCATTTTCAAGTTGATGGCTAACAACTGATTCGGCATTACCAGCGTCGCGCTCGTCTAATGTTTCGCCGCAGCACAAAATTGGCGTCAACCCAGATTGCAGAGCGGCGCGCACTTTGCGATTGATAAATTCGTCCGAATCGCCGTACATCGCGCGGCGTTCTGAGTGTCCAATGATCGCATGCGAACAACCAGCGTCTTTGAGCATTTCGCCGCAAATTTCACCGGTGTGTGCACCGTATTTGGTTTGATCGGAAACGTTTTGCGCGGATACGTTGATGTTAGAGCCTTCCAACCGATCTGCGACGGATTTCAACGACGTGAATACAGGTGCAATGACAACTTCGCAATGATTCGCGTTAGCGACTAAAGGTTTGAGAGCGAGCGCCGTGTTGACGGATTCGCTGACAGTTTTGAACATTTTCCAGTTGCCTGCAATAACAGGTTTTCGCATTAAATTTCTCTCTCCTCAGTTTTCTAATATTTGTTATCGAAAAGTTCCCGGCGGAACGCCCGCGCGACGGCCTTCTTCAATTAATTCTGCAAGTTCCTGCTGCAAAATCTGGAGGCGCGCGGCATTAGAATTTGCATCGCCACCGATATAAGCCAATTCGTTGCGCAACCGATTCAGGTAAAAAATATCAGCGGCTCCGGTATTCGGATAATACAAAATGCCCCGATAATAATTCGACCAGCCGGAATTCAAACTCAGCGTATTATTAATGGACGTTTGCAGCCGATTTGATTGCAATTGCAAAACGGCTGCGCGCGCCTGCGCATCTTGTAATTCCGTCGCCAAATCTAAATAGCGTGCGCGGAAATATTCTAAATTCGGCGCACCGTTTTTCAGCACAGGCGAAACAAAATTCAGTTGAAAGCCATACTGTTTACCTTCGTCGAGTAAACGTTCAACGGCTTGCTGTGCATAGCGAGCTTCCGCGCGTAAGGCTTGCGCAGTCGCGCGCAAATTTCCGATATTGGCGTTGTTCGCATTCACCTGATCGGCGCTACCAAAAATATTCACATTGCGAGATTGCGTAGCCTGCAAATCCGCTTGATCGGCGCGACGCTCAAAATCACGCACGCGAATGCGCGCTTCGTTTAGGCGCGTATTCCATTCTTTTTCCGCTTGCAAATAATCCGCATCAGATTGCGCTTGCGATTTTTGTGCGGGCTGAGCGGATGCCGCAGTTTTCGGAATGAAATGCTGTGCGCGATCAGGATTTGCTGCCCGCCATTTCACAACATCCTCCGTAGTCAAAGAAGGAACTTGCGCTAACGCAGGCAGCGCAAAGCATAAAATTAGCAAAGAACGAGTTAGGTGTTTCATAGCTTGTTTTGATCCTTTCTGATAAGTCTCGTGAACTATGAAAGTATCAATCAGGGCGAACAAACCAGAGAAAAATCAGGCTTTGCCTGAAATCAAAAGGCAAATATCAAAAGTAAAATATCAAAAGGTCGCCACTTATTATTTTTAAAAACGGGCGCAGCATCTCAATTTTTATTTTTGTCTTTTGCTATTTACCTTTTGCCTTTTGATTATTTTTCCGTCAACGCCGCTACGCCCGGCAAAACATCGCCCGCCAGCAATTCCAATGTAGCGCCACCACCGGTTGAAATGTGGGAAACTTTGTCAGCTAAACCAACTTCGTGAATTGCGGCTACGCTGTCGCCGCCGCCAATAATGGTGGTGGCGTGGTTGTCTTCCGTAGCGTCGGCTACCGCATGGGCAACCGCGCGCGTGCCTGCATCAAACGGCGCTTTTTCAAATAAACCCATCGGGCCATTCCAAATTACCGTTTTTGCAGATTTGATGATGGCTGAATAAGCCGCTTGTGTTTCAGCGCCGATGTCTAAGCCCATCAATTCGTCTGGCGTTGCGTCTACTGCAACAGTTTTGGCATTTGCGCCGTCATCAGGATTTGCCGCAACAACGTGATCGGTCGGCAATTGCAAATTCACGCCTTTTTCTTTCGCGGCAACTACCAAAGATTTTGCCAAATCAGTTTTGTCAGCTTCGACTAACGATTTGCCAACGTTTAATCCGCGTGACAGGAAAAATGTGTAAGCCATTGCGCCGCCAATCAACACGGCATCAGCGGATTTCAGCAGGTTGGCAATGACCTGGATTTTGTCGGAAACTTTTGCTCCGCCCAAAATGACGACGAAGGGACGCTCTGGATTTTCGAGCGCGCCATACAAATAGCGCAATTCTTTTTCCATCAAACATCCAGCGGCGGAGTGTGCTACGTATTTTGTAATTCCTTCAGTCGAAGCGTGGGCCCGGTGCGCAGTGCCAAACGCGTCATTCACGTACACATCGCAAAGTTTCGCTAAGCTGGCGGCAAACGCTGGATCATTCGCTTCTTCTTCTTTGTGAAAGCGTAAATTTTCCAGCACTAAAACATCACCGGGATTCATCGCGGCAACAGCTTTTTCCGCCGCCTCGCCAACACAATCTTCCGCGAGCGGTACATTTTTTTCGAGCAATTGCGACAGGCGCGCGGCAACAGGCGCAAGCGAGTATTTCAAATTGCGTTCACCTTTAGGGCGCCCTAAATGCGAAGCCAAAATCACTTTTGCGCCTTTGTCGAGTGCCAGTTGAATGGTCGGAATCGCAGCCGTGATGCGCGTATCATCGCTGACTTGCCCGCCGTCAAGCGGAACGTTGAAATCCACGCGAATGAAAACTCTTTTTCCTGCTAACTCTAAATCACGAATTGATAATTTGGACATTCTCTCTCAAATAGAAAAATGACTGGAAAAGGAGGAATCCAGCCATTGTTAATTGGATGGTTAGTTCGTCAAAAAATGAAGGTTACGGTTTTTCAGGCTTCTTCTCGCCTTCTTTCTTTTCACCTTCTTTTTTCTCTTCGCCTTCTTTCTTTTCGCCTTCAGCGGCTGGTTTGTAATCGGCTAACCATTCGACATCAATCGAATCGGCTTTGCGTTTTTCTTTTTCAGCAATCATCCAATTGCCGCGATCATTCCAGCCTTCGCCACCATTCGGTTCTTTATGGCAAAACAGGCAATCTTTCGCGCCAAATTTTTCCGCTTTGCGAACAAATGGCGGATAAGCATTCGTGGTGAACGCCGAGAGCAAGAAGCCCGCCAAAAGCGCGCAAGCTAAAAAGCCTTTGAAATGTTTTTTCATTGTAATTCCTCCATGAAAATAAAAAGTAGCAAATTGCTATTACGTTTCATCATCCGCTGGTCTGAATAATTTACGGAAAAGCTGTCTTTTTCCGACATCATCAGGAGCGACAATCGCGCGCGAAAAACATTGATGCGCGATACGCTGCAAATCTTCGAGCCAGGTTTCGTCAATCAAAAAGAACTTGTTACCACGCGCGCTCATTTTTCGTTCTGGGAACTGGTGTGTCCATTCCACTTGCACAGCATTTTCCCAAAACGTATTTCGTCCAATAATTTCAACTCTGATTTGCTTTGCCATCGTATCAATTCCAAGCGCGTTTTTGGGGCGCGAGCTTTAGATACCATTTATGCTTGAATCAGTTGCATCATAACTTTCATGACCATCAAGTCGCAAGTTTGTATGCCAATCATAAAGTTTATCAATTGCGTCATAAAGTTGCATCCGACGCGCACCTTGCGAGTCATTTTTCCTTATGTTAGTTTGCGATTGTCCATTAGAGGTGAATCTTCACTTGTCAAAGTTACCGACAATTCAGTCAATTGCACCACATTTCGGAGGCCTGCGTGACTCAAGTCAAAACAACGAGAAACACTAAAATATACGACGCCATCATCATTGGTTCCGGCGCTTCGGGCGGTATGGCTGCCAAAGAATTAACAGAAAAAGGCATGGAAGTTATCGTGCTGGAAGCGGGCCCACCTGTAAATCCGGCGCGTGATTTTTCGATGCACAAAAATGCGTATGAAGATATGTATCGCGGTTTTGGCCCTCCCGGTTGGCGACAAAAAGATCAGTGGATGGAAAATACTGCCGGGCATTTCAGCAAACATTTTTACGTCAAAGATTCTGAAAATCCTTACACCACCGATCCCGGCAAACCGTTTATGTGGGTGCGCGCGCGCATCGTGGGCGGCAAAACCTTGCACTGGGGACGATTGTCATGGCGTTATTCTGATCTGGATTTCAAAGCCGCTACGCATGATGGATTTGATGCCGATTGGCCGATTGATTACGCAGAAATTCAGTCGTATTACGACAAAGTCGAAGAATTCGTCGGCGTCAGCGGCAACAAAGATGGTTTGTGGTATCAGCCCGACGGAAATTATTTGCCACCGATGAATTTGACCTGCGGCGAACAGCTTTTGAAAAAAGGCTCCGAAAAATTAGGCCGACCAGGGATCACTTCACGCGTTTCGATGTTGACCGCAGCCAAACCAATTCACAAAAAATATGGGCGCGCCGTTTGCCATTATTGCGGTCATTGCGGCGATGGTTGTGACGTAGGCGCGATGTTCAGTTCCGTTTCCGCAACGTTGCCTGTGGCGGCGGCTACTGGAAAAATGACGCTGCGACCAAATTCTGTGGTGCGCCACATCAATGTTGATCCAGCTACAGGCAACGCCAAAGGCGTCTCGGTCGTGGATCGCGTCACATTTCAGGAATTAGAATTTCAAGGAAAAGTCATTATCGTAGCGGGTTCTACGCTTGAATCCACGCGCCTGTTACTCAATTCAAAATCACGCCAACATCCAAACGGACTTGGCAATTCTTCCGGCGTACTCGGTCATTATCTCGTAGACCATTTCGGCGGCATCAGCGGTTTCGGTTTATTTCACACGCTTGCAGGCCGCGATTCGGTCAACGAAGACGGCAAAGCTGCGGGCTTGTTTGTCCCGCGCTTCAGAAATTTAGACGCGAAAACAAAGCATCCGAAATTCTTGCGCGGTTACGGCTTTGAATGCAGTTCGGGTATGGGCAGCAATCCGAATGCAGGACGTATTGCAGGCTTTGGCAAAGACTTCAAAGAAAGCGTGCGCAAATGGAGTACGGCTCCGGTGTATATGACTACGCGGGCAAACATGCTTTCGCGCTTTGAAAATTTTGCCGAAATTGATCCCGGCGGAACAGTAGACGCGTGGGGAATTCCAGTTTTACGCATTCACATTCAGCATTCAGATAACGAACGTGAAATGGCGAAAGACGCGGCGGATTGTATTGAAGAGACGCTAAAATCCGCCGGTGCTGAAGATATTTCCGTTGGCGGAGAAATGACTGCGCCTGGGAAAATCATTCACGAACTTGGTACGGCACGAATGGGCAACGACAGAAAATCTTCCGTGCTGAACAAATGGAATCAAACACACGATGTCAAAAATGTTTTCGTAACAGATGGCGCGGCATTCGTTGGCGCAGCAAATCAAAACCCTACGATTACAATTATGGCGTTGACGATGCGCGCGTGTGATTACATCGAAAGCGAGAGGAAACGCGGAAATTTGTAAATAAAGACAGTAAGCGTAAAGCGAACTTTCTAGTTCGCTCTTTTACCTAAACAAGCAGTCTGACAAGTTCAGCGATTATTGCTATCCCAAAAGATCGAAATACAACAAGAGAAATGAAATGAGAAATATAATTTACCAAGTCACGAGTTTCGTACTAGCGGTAACTACCATTTCTTTTGTTGCAATAGTTGGTTATGCAGATGAACCTGAAACAGGAAAAATCTTCAAAAGCTCATCTACTTCACTTTATTATGAAATTCGTGGAAACATTGAAGGAACTCCTTTGTTCGTTTTGCACGGTGGGCCGGGCTTTGAGCACCGCTATTTCCATTACTCCAATGCTTTTGATGCCATTAGTAAAAAACGTAAAGTTGTTTATTACGACCAACGCGGTTGTGGACAATCGGCTCCACTCAAAGTTGGGGAACAGATGTTTCTTAAAGACCAAATTAACGATTTGGAAGAACTGCGGGCACATCTCGGTTACGAGAAAATAGATATTTTAGGTCATTCCTGGGGCGGTTTTCTAGCTATGGCTTATGCGGCTCGCCACCCAGAACATATACATCAACTAATTCTTTGTGGCTCGGCTGCACCCAAATGGAACGACCCAACAGATGCTTTTTCTCAAATATTCCCAGAATCTACCGCTCGACAAAATGCGGTAACATTTGCGCTATCGCTTGGGGATGAAAGCGCACTCAATACTTTTAATAAAGAATACCTATCGCAATTGTTTTATTCACCCGCGAACCGAGAGTCTTTTCTAAAAAAAGCTGATAGCCTAACCTATAGCCTTGAGGTTAATCGTGTACTGAACCAAGAGCTGAATCAATTTGATCTTAGTTATGAGTTGAGGAAGTATAAATTCCCTACACTCGTAATCACTGGCCGCTATGATATTAACGTAGTTCCCTCCGTCGCATATAAAATCCATAACGCAATTAAAGACTCTCAATTTACCGTTTTTGAGCGCAGCGGACACTTACCATTTTTTGAAGAACCTGACGACTTTGCGAGAAGAATAGATCAATTTTTAATTCAGGAAAAATGAGAAGCTGTAGAATATGTCACCTCAAAATATACCGAACAGTTAATGAGCCGAAGCAACATCACGCGCTGGCTAATTACCAGACAGTAACAATACTACAACGCCGCTTATTGAATATACTGTTCGCTTTATGATAATTCCAAGTATAAAAAGCAACATGATTAACTTGTCAAAACTACCCTCATTTGATGAATTGCCAATCAGTCCTGAACATCCGCCGCATTCGGCGTGGGGAGTGTTTGGCGCGGACGATCAAATCGGCACATTGAATTTGCTGACTCCAGAACGCGTTGCTGCCGCCGCGCGACTGGTAAAGGATGGACAGATTTTCCCGCTCAATTGGGAACTGGAATTGCCCAATCCACCTTTATTCGGACGCCCTGCATTACGCCATACAATCCGGCGGCGCAGACAAAATGTTTTCGATGACGTTTACGATGATTTCAATACGCAATCGTCTTCACAGTGGGATGGCTTAACGCATTTTGGACACCACGAACACGGTTTTTATAATGGCGTGACCGAAGCGGAAATTACAGGCAAAGTTGGCACACGCAACGGAATTGAGCATTGGGCACGACGCGGAATAGCGGGACGCGGCGTCTTAATTGATTATGCGAGATTTGCTCAACATCACGGACTTAACTTTTCGCCCGAAAAACAAATTCCGATTACGGCTGTGCAGTTGCAAGACGCTGCCGACTGGCAAGAAGTCACATTTCAGGAAGGCGATATTTTAGTTGTGCGCACTGGCTGGGTTGAGTGGTATTTGACCTTGAGCGAAGCAGAGCGTGTGCAATTAGCGCAACCTGGAGCGTTGCAAATCGCGGGGCTGGTGCAAAATGAAGAAAGCTTACGATTTCTTTGGGACAATCATTTTGCCGCGATTGCCACCGACAATCCTGATTTTGAAATGTTGCCAACTGTAAAACTTGAAAGCGGTGAACTATCGCCCATGATGCATTCGACTATTATTGGCTTATGGGGAATGCCAATTGGTGAAATGTTTACCCTTGATGCATTAGCTCAGGCTTGCAGCGAAGATAAGCGATATGATTTTTTCCTGACCTCAGCACCGCTCAACAAACTTGGCGGCGTAGCGTCACCGCCTAATGCGCTGGCAATCAGATAACCGACAGACAAATAAAACTTCCTATGTTTACACAAGACAATAATCAAGTTTCAGCCAAAGATGCCCCCGGCCCAAAGCCTGCCGCAAAACTCTATTCCATTTTTGCCTTGCAGCGCGGCAAAGCTTTTACAGGGGAATTTGAAACGAGCAAAAGCAAACACAAATTTACCTTCACGCCTGCGACAGCCAAAATCGAAAATGGCAAATTACAACTGACCGGAACATTCAGCATTGGCGCGCGTAAAGTCCAAAATGTGACCGCGACTTTGGCTTCGACACAAGGCGGAGTCGGCAGCGTTCCGGCAAAAATCGCCGCGCGTCCTGCCACTCCCAAACCCGGATTAGCCTTGACTGAATGCACCGACGAACACGCTTTTGTGGGCGCGATGTATTTGCATTTGTCGCCGATAAAATCTGCGACGTTGGGCTTAACAATTGATATGAGCAAAGTGCAATTGAACGCGCGCTTTTTCCCTATCAGCCAGATTGAGCGTGATTTACAAGTGCTGTTCTCAGATGTCGTCGCAGGTTATGAACGCGATAATGCGTTGGCAGAAATGAATAAAATTTTCAAAGGGTAAAGCTGGGAGCGCACGCGGCTCGCGTGCTGAGACTAATGGAGCGTATTTGCTGCGATGTGAAATTTTCCTCCGCTAATCTCAGCACGCGAGCCGCGTGCGCTCCCAGCGTGAAAAATTTATGTATTATTCTCAGCCTCACAAATTCGTACTTTTCTTACTCATAATTTTTCTGCTTTCGTGCAAAAGCACTGCTTCAAAAGCCACCGCAGAAATTGAAAATTACAAACTAACACCTAAAATTTCATTTTCACTTGAGACATATTTGCAAACGGATTACGCGCCTGCGGATGGATTTGATTTTGCGTTTGGCAATCCTGATGGCAAAGGTTCGTACACAGACAAAGCTACGGGCAAGACGTATGAGGGTTGGTACATCGCTACAAAATTTGCTGAAAAATATTCCCTCGGCATTCATCCCGCCGAAGATTGGAACGGCAGCGGCGGGCAAAATACAGATTTAGGTCAGGACGTATTCGCCGTTGCCAACGGGCGCGTAATTTTTGCCGAAAACTGCGGCAGGCTTTGGGGCAATGTCATCGTCATTGAGCATACTTTTTACGAAAATTATGAAAAGAAAATCATACGCTCGCTGTACGCACATCTGCTCGAAATCAAAGTCCGCAAAGGGGACGAAGTCAAACGGCGGCAATTGATCGCAAGCATCGGACAAGACCCCGATAAAACCTATGCCGCGCACTTACATTTGGAATTGCGCTGGGACGATTTGCCTCCGACATATTGGCCGTCCAGCGATGGCAAAGATCAGGCGTGGGTGCGCGAACATTACGCTGAGCCATCTGTTTTTATAAGTTCGCATCGCCAGCTTTTCGTACCGCAAAAAGAAGCGACATTAATTTTAGTAGATCAGGAAAATTACAAAATGCGCCTCGTGCAACAAGGAAAATTGCAAGGCGAATTTGATGTCAGCTTCGGTCAAAGCAAAGGTCAGAAAGAAGTGCAGGGCGACAATAAAACGCCAAAGGGAATGTATTTCGTAGTCGGCAAACATCGCGGCAAATTTGATGGCGATTATGGCGCGTATTACGGCGGACATTGGATCAAAGTAAATTACCCCAATAAATTCGACGCCGCACGCGCACGCGCGGCAAATTTAATTTCGGCGGCACAAGCAACCACAATAAATTCTAGATGGATACAACGGGCTCCGACATTAGAGAACACGAAATTAGGCGGCGGGATCGGCTTTCACGGTTGGGTCAAAGAGTGGGATAATGCTGGCCCGCGCCATTTGTCGTGGGGCTGCGTAGTGATGCACATTTTCGACATCAGCAAAATTTACGATCAAATTTCTGAAGGCGCGATGGTAATAATATTTTAGCCTGTAGAGTCCTTAGAGTCTTTAGGGCTTAGAGAGCCAAGACCCTAAAGATGCCCTAGACGCTATAGACTCCTTTTATGTGGATACAAAAAGAATTTGCGCTTAAACCTCGCCCGCGTGGCTTTCACTTAGTGACCAATGAAATTCTCGCGCAACTGCCTGAACTGCGCTCAATCGAAATCGGAATTTTACACATCTTCATTCAACACACTTCGGCTTCGCTAACGATCAATGAAAATGCTGATTCTGATGTGCGGCATGATTTGGAACAGCATTTCAATCATTTCGTGCCGGAAAACGCGCCCTATTACGAACATACGACCGAAGGCTCGGACGATATGCCTGCGCACATCAAATCCGTCATCCTTGGCAATTCCCTTTCCATTCCAATCGGCAATGGGCGCTTACGAATGGGAATGTGGCAAGGGATTTATCTATGTGAACATCGCAATTATGGCGGAGCGCGTCGCCTCATATCTACCATTCATGGACAAGCCAAAGATAATTCATAGTCAAAAATACGGTGCTAAGATTCCCCGTATTTTTGTATCGGTAAAACCGATCAAAATGGTTGAAATTATGAATTTTACGGATACTTGATCTTTCCGTACAATATGTCCTCTTCACTATTACTATCAAAAAAATATGAGTGGTTTAAGCCACCTATCTGTTTGCTGGGAAGTAAAATAACGAATTGATACGCCGCATCCGGCATCGCGGGTTGCTTTACTTAATTTTACGACTGGCTTTATGCTGTTGGTCTGATCAGACTACGTTCTTCCCAAGAAATTTAGGAGCATTTACTTTAATGAAACAGCTAAGTCGCAGAGATTTTACCAAAACGACTCTCGCCAGCACCGCGACGGCGTTTACCAATTTACGCATTTTAGGCGCAAACGACCGGATTAATGTTGGCTTAATCGGCTGCGGAGATCGCGCGCTTTCAGTATGGAATTCTTTTTTAAAGCAATCCGACATGAATGCCGTCGCGGTTTGTGACGTATTTGAGCCGAATATGGCTAAAGCAGCAACAGCCGCAAACAACAAACCGTCATCGCACAAAGATTTTCGCAAATTACTTGAGTTGAAAGATGTGGATGCAGTGCTGATCGGAACCCCCGATCACTGGCACGCGATCCCGACAATTTATGCCTGTCGCGCGGGCAAAGATGTATATTGCGAAAAGCCTCTTTCCTTGACTGTGCAAGAAGGCCGCAAGATGGTCGAAGCTGCGCGCAAATACAATCGCGTCGTGCAAACAGGCTCACAACAACGCTCCGCACCACATTATCAAAAAGCGGTGCAGATGATTCACAGCGGCGAGCTTGGCACAGTTCATAAAATCACCGTCGGATTCACGCGCAATGTGGTACCTGGATTTAAACCAGATGGAAATTCACCGAAAGAAAAAACCGCCAATCTGGATTGGGACATGTACCTGGGGCCTGCTCCCGAAGTTCCGTACGATCCGTTTCGTTTTATCTATCACTTCCGTTGGTTTTGGGATTATTCTGGTGGACAAATGACCAATTGGGGCGCGCATAATCTGGACATTGCGCGTTGGGCATTGAATGCCAAAGGGCCGACGGCAGTCGCGGCTTTTGGCGGTCGCTACGAAATTAAAGATGGCGGGCAGACACCCGATGTGCAGGAAGTAATTTACAACTTTCCGACGGCGGTAGTGACGTGGTCAGGCCGCGAAGTCAATCGCACGCGCGATGAGTATCTGGTCTTCCACGGCACAAAAGGTACGCTGAGCATTATGCGCGACGGATTTAAAGTTGCACCTGAAATCTGGAAACCAATGCGCAAAAGTCCAGACACACCTCAAACCCAAGCGATGGATGTTCCGGCGGTTAACAGTGACGCGACCGAAGCGCATGTCCGCAATTTTCTTGATTGCATAAAATCACGTAAGCGACCGAACGCTGATGTCGAAGACGGTCACTTGACCGCGACAATGTGCCATCTGGGCAATATCGCAACACGACTCGGACGCGGCTTCAAATGGGATGCTGAGCGCGAACAAATTTTAGGCGACCCCGAAGCCAATAAAATGCTTGCACGCAAAAACCGTGATCCCTGGAAGCTGGATTAATAAATCCGGCTGCTTAAAAAAACTGCTGCGCAGTTGGAGGCGCGTCTTCCGCACTACCTAAAATTGCAACTGCGCAGCAAAATTCTTGCATCTCGAATACTACTGACACGCTGCGGAAATTCTTAACCGACTAGCAAGCTGGGCCAGAACAAAATAAATCACGAGCAAAAAATTGCTTCATTCCAGTCACTTAGGCCGTGAGTGTCTGCGAATCAATATTCCTTGCTGGGAAGAAACTTTTGCAAATTGATCGTTGGGGAGTGATCCCCGCCTAAATCGCTCGCTGCCCTGTTACCTCAGGCTGGGCGTTTAATTTCTAAGGAGTAATTTATGTTTTGGAGTAAGGTACATATTCGCATTATTGCCTTGGCCTTGTTTGCGGCCCTCGCATTGATGCTGGTGCAACAAGCGCAAGCACAAGAAGCACGCGGTACAATCGCGGGCAAGGTTTTGGACGCAAGTCAGGCCGTTGTCCCTAATGCCGCTGTAAAAATCGTCAACACTGCAATGGGAACGGCTGTTACCGCAACGACTAATGACGCGGGAATTTATCAGGCGTCCTACCTCATCCCTGGTAATTACCAAATCACAGTCGAAGTCAGCGGCTTCAAAAAATATATCCGCGACGGAATTATGTTGCGCGTTAACGATACGCTGGAAATCAATCTTGTTTTAGAAGTCGGTGCGATGGGTGAAGCAGTCACGGTCACGGCTGATGCGCCCGCCCTTGAAACCTCGACGGCTTCGATGGGACAAGTGATTGACTCACGCCGCATCGCTGAATTGCCGATTGGACACGGTGATCCGTATGCGTTGATTGGTCTCGCAGGCGGAGTCTCATTCACCAAAAGCGCACGGCTTGATCGTCCGTTTGAGCCAACTCACATCGTTGGTTATTCAATGGACGGAACGCGTTCCAATCGCAGCGATTTGACGATTGACGGCGCCTCCAGCACCGCTACAGCAAATGCTGGCGAAGTCATTTCTTCGTTCGTTCCGCCGCAAGACCTCGTCGCCGAATTTAAAGTGCAAACCGCAACATTTGATGCACAGTTCGGTAACACTGAGGGCGGCGTTACCAACCTCAGTATCAAATCCGGTACGAACCAATTTCACGGCACTGGTTATTACACCAATTTCACGCCGGGAACTTCGGCGAATGATTTTTATGCTAACCGCAGTAATCAACCGTTAGCGGATTTCTATTATCACCGTTTCGGCGGCACAGTGGGCGGCCCTGTTTGGGTGCCGTGGTTGTATAAAGGAACCAACAAAACATTCTTCATGTACGGCATGGAAGGAATCCGCGAAGCGCGTCCGCGCAATAATGGAACCTTAAATATTCCGACGGCAAAAATGCGCGCGGGAGATTTTTCTGACTTCCTCGCTATTGGCTCTTCCTATCAACTTTATAACCCATTTTCAGCGCGACGTGATGGCAGCCGTATTCGCCGCGATCCGTTTTATTGCGACGGCACTGGCAACCCGATGGCAGTCGCAGCAAACGGGACGCAAGCAGTTGGTACGCCTTGCAATAAATTGCCCGCAAGCTTGATTAACCCAATTGCGAAAAAATTTGTTGACAACTATTTGCCGCTGCCTACTTCAACGGCAACAGCAGCCGATGGATCAAACAATTTTCAGCAACCAGGCTTGAAAGAACGCGCGGTTTATTATTCGCATACGATCCGCGTTGACCACGTTTTCAATGAAAAACACCGCAGTTTTGGTCGCGCCAGTTGGTATGACCGCGACAGCGATTACAACAATTACTACAACAACATTGCGACCGGATCATTGTTCCAATTCATTTCGCGTCAAGGCGTGTTCGATCACGTTTGGACAATGACGCCGACGACGGTTTGGAACTTCCGTTATGGCTACAATCGTTTCATTCGCGTAGACAACACCAACCCAGGTAGCATCGGTTTTGATTTGGCGACACTCGGATTTCCGACGTCCTATGCCAACTTGATTGATCCAAATATTCGCCGCTTCCCGCGTTTTGATATTTCGGGTTACCAAGGCACAGGATTTGGTGCGGACTTCCGTCCCAATGACACGCATTCATTCAACATCACGGCGAACAAAGCGCTCAACACCCACGCCCTTAAAGCAGGGATTGAATTCCGCTCGTACCGTGAAAATAGTTTCCCAACGGGTAATAACCAAACGGGTCAATTCAATTTCGATAATACCTATGTGAAAGGCCCGCTGGATAATACCGCCGCGCCGACGCAGCTTGGATTTTCGTTCGCATCATTCTTGTTGGGAATTCCGGCCTCAGGTTCAATTAATCAACCTGCCAACTATGCCGAACAGTCAACTACGTGGGGATTGTTTGTACATGATGACTGGCGCGTGAATTCGCGCCTCACGCTGAACATTGGTTTGCGTTATGAAATCGAAGGTGCATTGACCGAAAGATTCAACCGTTCAGTGCGCGGTTTTGATTTCGGCTATGCGCAACCGTTTGACGCCGCAGCGCGCGCAGCATTTCTTGCTTCGCAAAGTGTCGCAGCGAATCGCACGCCGGAAGTCACTGCGTTTAATTCGCTGGGCGGTTTGACCTTCTCAGGCTTGAACGGCCCGCGTGCGTTATACGAAGTACCGAAGAAAAACTTCATGCCGCGTTTTGGTTTGGCCTATAAGCTCAATGACAAAACAGTCATCCGCGCGGGTTATGGCATGTTCTTTGGTTTCTTAGGACAACGTCGCGGTGACATTATTCAAAGCGGCTACAGCTCTTCAACGCCGCTCAACGTTACGCTCGACAACGGATTGACCTTCAAAGAAACGCTGTCGAATCCGTTCAGCACAGGCTTATTACCAATTCCCGGTAATTCATTTGGCTCACAGACTTTTGTCGGGCAAGGGATTACATATTTCAATCCGAAACCGCAATCACCTTATATGCAACGCTGGCAGCTCGGCTTCCAACGTGAATTGTTTGGGGGATTCGTTGCTGAAGCAAGCTATGTTGGCAATCGCGGCACGCATATTGAAATGACTCGCAATATTAATGCATTGCCGAATCAATATTTGAGTACCAGTACAACGCGTGATCAGGCGCGCATTGATTATTTAGGCGCATTGGTTCCGAACCCATATTTCGGATTGATGCCTGCCAACGCGGGCGCAGCGTTCCGTTCTGCCACAATTGCGCGGTCACAACTGCTGCGACCGTTTCCGCAATTTGGTGACATCAATACGACGAACAACGATGGCTATTCGTGGTATCACTCATTTCAGTTGAATTTGCGCAAGCGTTTTTCAGCCGGATTCACCCTCGACAGCAGCTATACATTCTCGAAATATATGGAAGCGACCGAGTATTTGAATGCTGGCGACCCACGACCAACCGAAGCGATTTCGCCCGAAGATCGTCCCCATCGTTTTGTGATGAGCGGCATCTATGAATTGCCCTTCGGTAAAGGTCGTCAGTTCCTGTCAGGCGTCAACAAATTTGCTTCTATTTTTGTGAGCGGCTGGCAGATGTCAGGGATATTTTCGTTCCAAAGCGGCGCACCGCTCAGCTTTGGCAACATTATTTTTACGGGTGATGTAAAAAATATCCGCTTGCCGGATAATGAACAAACTGTAGCGCGCTGGATCAACACAGACGCGGGCTTCAATAAAGTGGCAGCGCAGCAACTGAGTGGAAATGTACGGACATTCCCACTGCGCTTCGGCTTCATTCGCGCCGATAAAGTAACCAACCTGGACTGGAGCTTTATTAAGAAAACGGCCATTGGCGAGAAAAAAGAAATTCAGTTCCGCGCTGAATTACTGAACGCGCTCAATCATCCATTGCTGAACAGTGGCGGTGTCAACTTAACACCCACGCAAGCAGCATTTGGACAAGTTACAAACGGTACACAAGACAACTATCCACGTCGTGTACAACTGACAGCGAAATTTGTTTTCTAGTTAATTCTTCCTAAAACAGTTTGCCCGAATTGACAGGTTCTTGCAGTTCCTTCAATTCGGGCTTTTTTTTGATGTACTGACAGATAATGAAGCTCTTTTAATAAAGTAGTGCCTTGTAGTTTTCTGAGAGTAAGAGTAAAACTTTCTCATTAAGTGATTGTCAATATCACAAACTCTAATTAGCCGCTGGAATGAAATCTACCAATTGATCTGAAAGTTGCTCCTATTCGTACCCTGCATAGTTCGTCGGTTGCGCTATGTCTTCAGAGCAACGTGACGGAGCACAAACTAATGAAAGTTAATAACGCGTGGTCATCGGCTGAGCGTTATTAACCTTTCCCATACTCAAGGAGCTTTTTATGAATTCTTGTCTTATCTTTCAATCCCCGCCGCAATTATACAAGCGCGCAATCTTTCAGATAGTTGGGGCGCTTTGTTTTTGCGCGATATTTGCACTGGGATTGAATACGGCGCAGGCGCAACAAACTTCCGCCACTTTAGTCGGCACACTATCTGATGCAAATGGGGCTGTGTTACCCAACGCACAAATAAAAGCTGTCAACCTTTCCAATGGATCAATCCGCGAAGTTGTCACAGATGGTGCGGGAAATTTTTCGTTCCCTGTTCTGATTGCTGGAGATTATGAAGTAACGATTTCGGCACAAGGATACAAAACTAAAAAAATTGAACGACTGACATTGCAGGTTTCGCAAACGTTGCGACAGGATTTTGCGATGGAAGTTGGTGCGGTGACCGAAACCGTTAATATCACGACCAACAGTTTGCAATTACAAACAGAAAATTCAACCGTCGGAACCGTCATTGACGCGGCGAAAATCGTAGAATTGCCGTTGAATGGACGCAACTTTGTGCAACTCGCGCAATTAATTCCAGGCGTCCAAGCAGGCACACCAGGTTCGATCACAGTGCGACGCGGACGCGGTTCAATTGGTCAAACAGATGCGGGATTTGGTTCGACAGCAATGTCCGCCAATGGTTCGCGCGACACCGCCAACCGCTTCTTCATTGACGGAATCGAAGCGATGGATCACGACGCCGAAACATTTTCGTTCTCGCCTTCGATTGACTCAATCGCTGAATTCAAAGTTGAAACAAGCACGTATTCCGCAGATAGCGGCGGCGCTCCCGGCGGACAAGTCAATATCGTCACCAGACGCGGCGGCAACCGTTACAACGGTACTGCGTGGGAATTCAATCGCAACGATTACCTGTCGCAAACGTATGACGCTATCGGTGGCAAAGAAGAAAAATCGCCGCGCCTGAACCGAAATCAATTCGGCATCAATTTTGGCGGGCCGGTAATATTGCCGCGCTTCGGCATCGGCGGTTCGCCCATTTACAGCGGCAAAGATAAAACTTTCTTTTTCTTCAATTGGGAACGTGGCCGTCAGGTCAGTTCGATTGCAGCGAGCTTGCGCATTGTGCCTCCCACAGATATGCGTAACGGCGATTTCAGCAAACTGGTAGACAAAACGGGTAAACCAATTGTACTGAAAGATCCGCTTGGCGTCGGCATTGTCAATAACATCATTCCGAAGGCGAAATTGAGTCCGCAGATTCAAACCTTCCTCAAATTTGTGGCACTGCCAAATACCGTGCAAGGCGCAAATAATTTCATCAACACGCCTGCCAGCGCACAAGGCAGACAGGATAATTACACGGCACGTATTGATCACAATTTTTCAGCCAAAGATACGGTTTCAGCTCGGTATATTTTTAACGACACGTTCGAGGCTGGCAACCCGTACTGGGGACACGATCAACGTGACAACATAGGTCGGTCACAAAATTTCGTTGCTTCCTGGACACACACTTTCGGCTCAACTCTCATCAACGATTTGCGCGGCGGCTGGCACAAATTCGGCGAATCGGAAATCTTCGGTACGACAAATGATGCGTCTTTCGACATCGCAGGGATGATGGGACTGCCTGGTATTGCGCATACCGAAAAATATTACGGGCCACCCAGTATCAGCATTAGCGGGCCTGAAGGTGCGTTCAGCGTCTTTGATTTGCAACGCCAAATTGGTCCACGTGACCGTGCCAACCAACAATATCAATTCACCGATGGTCTTGCCTGGCAGCGCGGCAAACATTTTTTGAAGTTTGGTGCTGATCTCGAACGAAAAAATATTACCTTCGATCAAGCACGTGATCCGCGTGGCAGCATGACTTTTGATGGCACATACACAGGCAGCGCGCTGGCGGATTTTGTTCTGGGTTATGTCAAAAGTAGCCGTCTGAATCCGGTTGACACGCACACACGACTTTGGAATTGGTGGACAGGAATTTATGCCAATGACGATTGGAAAGTGAGGCCCAATTTCACGATCAACCTGGGATTGCGCTACGATGCCTTCCAGCGTCCGCGTCAGGATGACGATCAGCTTGCCAACATCGAAGTTAATGGGGTTATTCCTGCCGCCACAACTTTCCCAAATACTTCTGCTTACGGCAGATCATTAATTGCGCCGGATCGCAATAATTTCGGCCCACGCATCGGCTTTGCCTACCAACCATCCTTTATCAAAGATATGGTAATCAGAGCGGGCTATGGAATGTATTACACGCCTGAAATTGCAAACGCCTACTTCGCTATGGCAGAAGGCGCACAGGCAACTGGCGGTGCTTCGATTACAGGTAATTTAGCTGGTTCCCCCAACTATTTTGCCTCAAACCCGTATGGTACTTCTTCGGCTGGCGCACTCAGTTTTACCGTCGCCAACGATCAGAACATGCGTGATAGTTACACCCAGCAATGGAATTTGAACATTCAGAAAAAATTCCCTGGCAGCATCGTCCTCGATGTCGGCTATGTGGGATCAAAAGGGACGAAATTAATCGTGACCTTGCCGGGAAATCAACCGATAGTTCTGGTTGATCCAAAAACTCCCGGACTGGCTGCGCTCAATGCACGTCGCCCTAATACAACGTATGCGCGTTCGATGAGCATTGATAAATCCATCGGCAATTCAAATTATCATGCGCTGCAAGTGAAGGCCGAAAGAAGAATGGCGACGGGCTTGACCTTTTTGACAGCGTACACGTGGTCAAAAGCGATGTCAGGGCCTTCTGACATTGGCGGACAAGTCGGCGGCGGATTTTATATCGGCGCGATTCAGGATATTTACAACCTGAAAAACGAACATAGTATTTCTGGGTTTGATCAAACGCAGCGTTTTGTCCAAACCTTGCTTTACGATGTGCCGTTCTTCAAAAGCCTGCATGGTGTAAAAGGTCAGATTTTAGATGGTTGGCAAGTTTCTACGATTGCGACAATCGCTTCGGGCTTCCCTGCTTCCATCGGTAATAATGTGGACACTACGGCAACAGGCAAAAGTTCACGAACAGATTTAGTCGTCGGACAAGAAGCGAATCTGGCTAGTGGGGATCGTACTTGGAAAAGATGGTTCAATACTGCGGCCTTCACAACGGCGGCAGTTGGACGTTTTGGCACTGCGCCGCGCACGGGAGCCATTCGGTTGCCAGGCCTGATCAACACTGATTTTTCTGTCAAAAAACAATTCAAAATTGGTGAATCCCGCCGCTTTGAATTTCGTACAGAAGTTTTCAATCTCTTCAACCACTTCAACCCAGACCCGCAAACGGTTGATCTGAACCTCAATTCACAGACGTTCGGAACCATCGGTGGCGGTGTGCGCGGTGTGACAACACGCGTAATACAACTCGGCGGCAAGTTGTACTTCTAAGCTGGATTTTCCCGCAGAGTAGAGTGATACTGCACAAGTTCACTCTACTCTTTTTTTGCCCAAAATATGAAAACGAAAAACTTTTTCCTCGTTGCATTTTGTTTCGCGCTGCTTAGCGTTACCAGCTTTGCGCAAGAGTCCAAAACCGCCCCACAAATTTTTCTGATCGGCGATTCGACGATGGCGGACAAACCACTCGCGGACAATCCCGAACGCGGATGGGGACAATTGTTACCAATCTTTTTTGATAAAAGCGTGAGCATCAAAAATCACGCGGTAAACGGGCGCAGCACGAAAAGTTTCATTGACGAAGGTCGGTGGAATACTGTGCTGTCACAGCTCAAAAAAGATGATTGGGTCTTCATTCAATTCGGCCACAACGACGAGAAAAAAGAAGACCCGACGCGTTACGCTGCGCCACAGACAGGTTACAAAAACAATCTGACACGCTTTGTAAACGATGTGCGTGCGAAGGGCGCAAACCCGATTTTATTGACGCCTGTGATGCGGCGAAGATTTGACGCACAAGGAAAATTCTTTGACACGCACGAAGATTACCCGGCAGTCGTGCGCTCGCTCGCCAAAGATTTGAAGGTGCCGCTAATTGATTTGCATCGCACTACGCAAACGTTGATTGAAGATCACGGCATCGAAGGCTCCAAGCAAATTTTCCTGCACATTGCCGCTGGTGCGTACAAATCTTTGCCCGAAGGAAAAATTGACGACACACATTTTTCGGAATACGGTGCAAAAAAAGTTGCCGGATTAGTCGTAGCCAATTTGCGCTCGACATTTTCGCCGCTCGCACAATATTTATTAACGGTGCCAACAACCGCGCTCAATCAAACGGTCACGGTGCAAGTAGACAAACCTGGTGCGAGCATCAGCGGTCATCAATTTGGCGTATTTTTTGAAGACATCAATTTTGGCGCGGACGGCGGCATTTATGCTGAACTCATCAAAAATCGTTCGTTTGAATTTCCTGATGCGTTGATGGGCTGGAAAAAAATTGACGCGAATGCCAAAGGCGAAATGAAAATTCTGGAGCACGAGAATGCGAAAAACAATTTGCATTTTGTGCGCCTCAAAAATGATTTGAATAGTAGTGGGTTTGGCATTGCCAATAACGGTTTTCGCGGCATCGGCGTTGCGCAAAACGCTCGCTACAATTTTTCGGTGCAAGCCCGCAACATCAGCCGCAAGCCTATCAATTTGCGGCTTGAATTAATCAATGCGAGCGGACAAAAAATCGCACAGGCTGCGATCAAAAATATTTCCGGTGATTGGAAAAATTATGAAGCAATATTAAAAGCCTCCGCGACCGAACCAAAAGCCACGCTGAATGTGATTGTCGAAAGTGGCAACGAAGTTGACCTCGATATGGTTTCGCTGTTCCCGCAAAACACGTGGAAAGGCCGTAAAAATGGGCTGCGCGCGGATATGGTGCAACTGCTCGCGGAGATGAAACCAGCGTTTGTGCGCTTCCCTGGCGGTTGCATTGTCGAAGGCCGCAACATTGAAGAACGCTATCAGTGGAAAACGACGATTGGCGATCCCGCCGAACGCAAACTCATTGTCAATCGCTGGAATATGGAATTTCTTTCCCGTAATCCGCAACGCGCAGCCAGCGATTATTTCCAATCTTTCGGCTTAGGTTTTTACGAATATTTTTTGCTGTGCGAAGACATTGGCGCGGAACCGCTCCCGATTTTAAATTGCGGTATGGCTTGCCAGTTCAACTCGAAAGAATTGGTTCCTCTCAATCAACTTGATCCGTACATTCAGGACGCACTCGATTTAATCGAATTTGCGAACGGTTCGATTTTGACGAAGTGGGGCAAGGTTCGCGCCGAGCTTGGGCATCCTGCTCCGTTCAATATGAAATTGCTAGGCGTAGGCAATGAGCAATGGGGGCCGCAATACATCGAACGTTATCAGGAATTCGCGCAGGTTTTGAAAAAGAAAGCTCCGAACGTCGCGTTAGTCACAAGTGCAGGGCCGTCTCCTGCTGGCGAATTATTCAAATTTCTGTGGGAAAAATTACGGGAACAAAAAGCGGATATTATTGACGAGCATTATTACCAATCGCCGCAATGGTTTTATGACAACGTCCATCGCTACGACAATTATCCGCGCACAGGGCCAAAAGTTTTTGCGGGCGAATATGCCGCGCACGTCAGCGAAAAAGGACGCCCTGACCGCCCCAATAATTGGGAAGCAGCACTGGCTGAAGCCGCTTTAATTACGGGCTTGGAACGCAACGCCGACTTAGTCACAATGGCTTCCTACGCGCCATTATTTGGTAATGTAGACGCTTGGCAATGGTCGCCGAATTTAATTTGGGTAGACACATTGCATTCGTTCGGCACGCCCAGCTATTACGTACAAAAAATGTTCAGCCTGAATCAAGGTACACAAATTTTGCCTGTAAAAATTAACGGTGAAATTAAGCAGGAAGGTTTATATGCAAGCGCAGTCAAAGATACGCGCAGTAATGAAGTGGTTGTAAAACTTGTGAATGCGGGCACAAACAAAAACGAGGTATCGCTTGATTTAGCAGGCTTGTCAGCAATTGCCAGCAGCAAAGCGATCACGTTAACTGCGCCAGAACTCAAAGCTGAAAATAGTTTGAGCGCGCCGCAAAAAGTTGCCCCAACTGAGCAAACGCTAAAAATTACAACGTCTAAATTCAAATATGAATTGCCAGCCAATTCATTCGTTGTACTACGCTTCAAATTAAAAAATTGAATTTGACGATTTTTCAATAACAGACAGTATTTTTGAGTGCGCGAATTGTTTCATCGCGCACTCTTTTTTTTGTTACTTTATCTCTGAGCTATCACTCGCTAAAGCAGTTTGTCGTTGCCGACCTGAAATGCGTTCAATTTGGATTTCGCCATTCTTCGCTTTCGTCCGAATCATCAGGACATCGCCGCAGGTAAGTTGACCAGAGCCGACTAACCGTGAAAGCGGAGAAACTAGCAATTCTTCTAATTCAGTGCGGATTTCTTTCGCACTACTTTTCAAATCCAGGCCTTTGCGTAATAAAAAAATAATGAAGCGATTCGATAGTCGGACTTTCAGGCTATTTTTTTTGACGCCTAAATGACGAGGCGGCAATTCTGAAATTTCGGCTTCGACGCGTTTGCGAAATGCGATTCGTGCAACCGGTTGAGATGAGGTTAACTTTTCATGTGTAAGCGGCGCCGTTGAGTTTTTCATATAAACACACTGAAATTTTTGACTCTCAATTTATGAATTTCTATTTTTTGGCTTGAGAGAACCAATTCGCAGCCTCCCCAAAATTCGCCTGAAAAAAGATTTAGTGACGAACTGATCCCCACTCTCAATTAATGCTTATAGCAACTTGTATGCCTGATAAAATTGTTTGGTTTTGGGTCGGAATGGCGAAAAGTAAGCGCTACCGTGAGGGCGATATTGTAACCAACAAGAACGACGATGCATCTTAACGAGACAATATTTAATATCAGCTAGGTACATTCAGCCCGCATTATCAGGCGATCATCTGTACGCCTGGCGAACAGGCTTCGATAAAAGTGTAGTGTCAGATTACAATTAAACTTCTCGATTTAATTAATTCGGCTCATAAATAAACCATTTCAGACTTGTTTGCCGCGATTCACGGCGGCACTTATTTTGCATATATATGAATGATCTCGTGAGCACTCCGCAGTTATATCAGGGAGCCACTCGAATTCATGGTGAGAGGTAAGTTGATGGTACACTGCCTGCACTATCTCCTTTCAAAAGCTACAAGTTGGAATCGGGTTGAAGAATTATGTCATTCAAACTAGAACGAGCAATCCCTTTAATTTTCGTTTTTGCTTTGTTGTTATTAGCATTAATTGGGGGCGGAACATATCGCAGCATTACCCGCACGCAAGAAGCCCTGGTCTGGGAAAATCATACGCAAGAAGTCTTAATGCGGCTGCAAAAAACGCAAATCGCTTTGGTGGATGCTGAAACCAGTGCGCGCGGTTTTATGCTCACGAACGATGAATCATTTTTGCAAACTTACAACACGGGTTCCAATCAATTTCAAACTGAACTACAAGCGTTACGCACATTCACTACTGATAACCCAATCCAGCAGGAACGGTTGAGGTCATTGCAGTTGCTAGGCGAAGACAAGCTTAAAATCATGCGAGAATATACTGAATTGCGACGCAAGATTGGGCTAGATGGCGCACTCAATATGATTACCTTGCAAGGAGCACCAGGCAAAGTCGTCATGGACAAAATTCGCGCGCTGGTTAATGAAATACAAGAAGCAGAAATTCAACTGCTAACCAATCGCAAAGCAACGTTGCAATACCAAATTAGCCGTACCATGTTGGTAATTTTGATCGGCAGCATTTTAGGTATTGTTTCATTAGCTGTGGCAAATTTAGTGATCGTTCGCCAGCTTAATCGCCGTAGACTTGCCGAAAGTGCTTTAGCGCAAGCTAACGCCCTGTTGGAAAAACGTGTAGAAGTACAATCTAAAGACTTATCCAAAAGTTCTGAAGAATTGAAACTCGAAAACATTCGTCGCGCGTTAGCAGAAAAAAATGAGCGCAATCAACGCGAATGGTGGCGCGTGACGCTCAACAGCATTGGCGATTGCGTTATTACAACAGATACCGAAGGGAAAATAAATTTCATCAACCAAATGGCGCAAGATGTTACGGGATGGAACGCACAAGACGCGTTGGGATTTCCGTTAGAGCAGGTTTTTAATATTGTCGAGGAAGGCACGCGAGTGCCCGTAGAAATTCCAATTACCAAAGTATTGCGCGAAGGCATCATTGTTGGGCTGGCGAATCATACTTCTTTAATCACCAAAGACGGGCGTTACCTTCCTATTGATGATAGTGGCGCACCAATCCGTGATGACGCTGGTGAAATTATCGGAGCGGTACTTGTTTTCCGCGACTGCTCACAACAACGGCAGGCACAAATACAATTACGACAATTAGAAGAACAACAGCGACTTGCGTTAGAGGCAGGGAAAATGGGCATTTTCACCTGGAACCCGCAAACTGACGCAATCCAAATTGATCAGCGAATGCGCGAGCTGTTCGGAAAAACGGATGACGAGGTAATCGAAACTGCCGCGCCCTTATTTGCAATTATTCATCCTGATGATCGCCCTGCCCTGGATAAAAATATCAAAGATGCACTCGAACAAAATATGCCTTACGAGGCGCGCTTCCGTGTGCAATTGCCGAACGGAACAATTCGATGGATTGCCGGGTTAGGGAAAGCCGAACCTGATGCAAATGGAAAGACAATGCTGCTGCGCGGCATTAATCATGACATCACCGATCAGGTAGAGGCCGAAGAAAAACTGCGGCGCGGCGAACAACATTTGCGCAATGTGATTGATAGCTTATTCTCATTTGTCGGCGTAATGTTACCTGACGGAACTTTAATTGAGGCCAATAAAACAGCCTTAGAAGCAGCCTCCTTACAACCTAGCGAAGTCTTAGGGAAAAATATTACTGACACTTACTGGGTAAATTATTCACCGGAAGTACAAGCCCAAGTACGTGAGGCAGTACAACAGGCCTTAAAAGGTGAACGCGTGCGATTTGACGTTGCGATTCGCATTGGTGAAAATCAATTTATACCGATTGATTTCATGTTGGCTCCGCTCTTTGATGAGACTGGCAAAGTCACGCATGTAATTCCTTCCGGCCTAGACCTGACTCCAAGGCAAGAAGCCGAAAATAAATTGCGCGAGAGTGAATATTTCAATCGCAGCATTTTCGAGAACAGCCCGGATTGCGTAAAAATTCTTGAACTCGATGGCAGTCTCCATTCGATGAATACAAATGGGCTTTGCCTCATGGAAATTGACGATCTCTCCCAGTTCATAGGCAAGCAATGGGTTAATTTCTGGCCCGAAGAAAATCAAGCCTTGGCGCAACAGGCAGTGCTTGAAGCGGCACAAGGCAAAACTGCAAATTTTCAGGGCTTTTGCAAAACTGCAAAAGGTACAGAAAAATGGTGGGACATTTCTATTGCGCCGATTCTCAACGCTGAAGGCAAAGCTATCCGCCTGATCTCAACTTCGCGCGATATTACGGATCGCAAACAACAGGAAAATACGTTGCGCCTAAGCGAAATCCGCTTTCGCACTTTAACTGAAACAATTCCGCAATTAGTGTGGACGTGTCGCCCCGATGGTCAATGTTCCTATCTCAGCAATAGTTGGATGAAATATACAGGAACAACCATTGAGCAAAACACTGGTTATGGCTGGTTGCAAGCTGTTCATCCAGATGATATGGCGCAGACACAAGAAGTGTGGTCACAGGCAGTGGCGACCGCTGACACATATCAAACAGAGTTTCGGTTGCGCCGCGCAGATGGCGTTTACCATTGGCATTTGGCGCGCGCATTAAGAGTGCGTGATGAAGTCGGTAACACGGTGAAATGGGTTGGCACTTGCACTGATATTGAAGACCACAAACGAGCTGAAGTAGAACGGTCACAATCGTTGGAGCGCGAGCAATTGTTGCGCTCCAAGGCGGAGGAGTCCAATCGCCTGAAAGACGAATTTGTCGCCACTGTTTCGCATGAATTACGCACGCCGCTCAATTCAATTTTGGGTTGGTCACGGATGATGCGAGCGGAAAAACTCGATCAAATAACCACCCGCAAAGCAATCGAAGCAATCGAACGAAGCGCCGAAAATCAAGCACATTTGATTGATGATTTATTGGATATGTCGCGCATTATTACAGGAAAATTGCGACTGGATATTAATACCATAGACCCTGCCACAATTATCCAGGAAGCGCTGATAACCGTAACGCCAACTGCCAATGCGAAGGAAATTACAATTCAGACTGATTTTGATCCAGACACAAATGCCGTCGCAGGCGATGCAAATCGGTTGCAACAAGTCGTCTGGAATCTGCTCTCCAATGCGATTAAATTCACGCCCAAAGGCGGTTGGATAAAAGTTGGTCTGACACGCGATGAATCACAAATGAGTCTCGTTGTCAGCGATAATGGACAAGGCATTGCACCTGAGTTTTTACCGCACGTATTTGATCGCTTTCGACAAGCTGACGCATCCAGCATTCGCAAACATGGAGGCCTGGGATTGGGGCTATCAATTGTACGGCATTTGGTAGAATTGCACGGCGGCGTAATCAGCGCCGAAAGCAAAGGACTAGGTCAGGGTTCGACCTTTACGGTGCGCCTACCGATTCTCCCTATCCACATTCCAGCGAATTTCAATTCGTCTCCCTCCATAACCACAAGCGCAGAAGCAACCGAAGACTTGGCTGTGCTAAGCCTTGAGCCAGTTTTGAGCGGCCTATTTATTCTGGCAGTAGATGATGAACCAGATGCACGGCAATTGCTTACGCAAATGCTGACAGCTTACGGTGCAACGGTTACAGCAACTGATTCCAGCGATGATGCACTTGAGATCATCAGACAACAACAACCGGACTTACTTGTTTCTGATATTGGCTTGCCGAATAAAGACGGCTATACGCTCATCCGCAAAGTGCGTGAATATGAGCAAGGTCAATCGCGCCGGATGCCCGCAATTGCGTTGACAGCGTATGCTCGTCCGCGTGATCGTATGCAGGCGCTTGCCGCTGGATTCAATCATCACGTTCCTAAACCAGTGGAACCCGCAGAACTAATAACAGTTATCATAAGCCTTACTGGTAGAATTAAAATTAACGAAAGTGAAGAGTAAGCCAAGCGCCAAAGAAATCTATACCAACCATTGCCGACACTTTCATTGTTATTTCACTATGCCAAAAAACAATCGTTGAATTTACACATTGTGTTCCAAGAGAACTGTTTTCAACGCATTTAGTGCCTGTATTTTTTTTACACCGTCCGTCTTTATTTATAAGCCGCGTTCTTTGTTTATGTATTGTGTACGCTTTTCTGCCAGACTTGCTATTGTTGTTAAGCCCTTATTAAGCGATTAAGTAATTCAGATTTTCCCGCACTTGATGCTTTTCAAATGCAATTTTTATACCTGAGATTTTGGCTGAGCAGATGGCATTAGATGAAGCGTTAATGAGCGCGGCGTCCTAAGACGGTCTAACAAAAAGAGAATTATAAGAAACGAAAGGTGATCAGGCTACAAGCGAGCGAGACGAAAGCTTCATGCAGATCGGCGCGCCGTTCGTACCTGATGCGTAAGCGACGAAACTGATGC